>Ga0182745_1000008_pt1 | contig 555440 bp, 504 predicted proteins | sample eDN3rd30CKraftBY_FD_128523 | JGI IMG/M metagenome (GOLD analysis project Ga0182745, IMG submission 128523) | Enriched backyard soil microbial communities from Emeryville, California, USA - eDNA 3rd pass 30_C Kraft BY (version 2) (version 2) | ecosystem: Environmental > Terrestrial > Soil >... | reverse complement strand
CTCGATGCCGTCCTCGAGGAAGAAGCAGTGGCCCACGGTGTTGTAGGTCACGTTGTTCTCGATCTTCAGGTAGTTCGTGCCGTGCACGGTCACGCAGCGGTTGTAGGTGTCGTGGATGGCCGCGTTCCGGATGTACTGGCCCTTGGCATCACCGACCAGGTGCCAGTGGATGGGATAACGCGCCAGGGTGAGGTTCTGGCCCATGCGGTTCAGCTCGATGCCCGACACCTTCATCGTGCTGGAAGGCATGGCCATGATGTGGCCACCGAAGAAGGACTGGGCCGCATCTTCCGAAGCCTGGATCTTGATGTTGCGCGTCAAGAGGCCCACCTCGCCGCGCTCGTCCACGCCGAAGGTGATCTTGCCGAAATGCATGTACTCCAGCGGCTTGTCCAGCGTGATGGCATTGCCGCTGATGGCGGTGATGATGCGACGCTCGGCCTGGCGGGGGTTGTAGTCCGTCGAGGCCAGGACGATCTCGTCGCCCACGCGCCAGCCGGAAGCATCCAGCACCTGGATGCGGTTCACGCCGGCGTTGGCCGTGGCGGCGAGCTTGGTCCAGGTGTGCGTGGTGTTGCCATGCAGGTTCAGCGTGCCGCCGGAGATCATGATGCCGCGGTCGCCCATGCCGGCCATCACGTCCTCGCCCTTCACATTGTCGGTGAGGGTGATGGTGGCCTTGCGGGTGTGGGGCTTTGCTTCGGTGCCGATCGTGAGCTCACCGTGCAGCATGATCCACTCGGTGGTCAGCTCCAGGTCCGCGTCGTTGGAGAAAGTGAGGTTGCCGTCGATCGAAAGTCCACCGAGCGCCGGCGGACTGACATCGAGCACCACCTGCTTGTCCTTGCTGATGACGACCTTGTCGCCCGCGGCCGGCACCTTGCGGTTTGGCCAGGTGGCCGGGTCGGACCAGCGACTGGTTGCCGGTGATCCGGCGTTCTGCGCCTGCACGACGGCGAACACACCGCCGAGCAGCACTGCCGGCACCAGCGATGAAAGAGCGAAAATCCGGTATTTCCTGCCCACGACTCCCCCCTGTTTCCTTTGAAAAAGGCCAAGTACCCCGAAGTTGGCGAGGATAGCGCGTATTTCCGGCCCCCAGCCACGGTGCCGCCAAGGGGAGCAAGCCCCGCCACGCGCCCGGGCTCAGCGGCTGCCGCTATCCGCAAGAATCCGTCACCGGGCGCGTCCAGCCGCGTTGCAGCGTGGATCAGCGGCTTTTCAGTTCGCGCAGCTCGCGGTGCATCTCGACATGGCGGCGGAAGACCCCTTCTGAGTAGTACGTCAGAAGGGGCAGCCTGGCGGGGTCGACGCGCGCATCCCTTGCGAATCGCGCGATCAGGTCGTCGCTCCCCGTTACAAGTGCCCCATCGATTTCAGCCGCCGGGAAGCTTGGCTCCTGCCCTGCGGCCTGCATGCGCGCGCGGGTTGCCTGGTGGGTTTCATCGCCGTCGACGAAGACGGTGAAGTCGAAGTTTCCGGCAATGCCGGCCTCGGTGAGGAATATCCTGAGTTTCAGGCAGTAGGGACAGGTCTTCTTCAGGTAGATCCTGGTACGCGAACTGGAAGTCATCAGCGTCCGCCCCCATGGCTGGCAAACACGGACGTTGCACCATCCCGGGCGACCAGGTGCACGTCGTAGGCCTGCGTCTCGCCTGAGGCGACTTCCATTCCCGGGGAACCGAGCGGCATTCCCGGCACCGTCAGTCCCTTTGCATCCGGCTTCTCGTCGAGCAGCCTCGCGATGTCGGCCGCAGGCACGTGCCCTTCGATGAAGTAGCCGCCCACACGCGCTGTGTGGCAGGAGCCCATGCCGGCGGGAACGCCCACACGCTCCTTGATGCCACCGAGGTCAGCAACGTTGCGGACGGTCACCTTGAAGCCGTTCTTCTCCATGTGCTCCACCCAGAGGTGGCAGCAGCCGCAGGTTTCGTTCTTGTGCACGACGACCAGGCGCGGGTCAGCGGCCATGGCGGCGACATCGGCTGCCTCCTGGGCATCCACCGGTCCCGCAGGCTGCGCCGCGGCAGACGCCGCCGGCTCCGGCTTGCCGGAAGGGTCGGCATTCGAGCATCCCGGCAGCACAGCGGCAGCGAGCAAGGAGAACAGCAGCGCAATGGATTTCATTCGGGGGGCTCCTTCAATGCGGCGGTTCCCGCCCGGAGCAGCCATCAGCCACAAGCGTGAACCTGAGTGAATCAAGTCTACCTGACTTTGCCTGGGGCTATTTCAGGGGTGCCGGGCGCGGCAGCCAGGTCCATTCGGGCTGTCCGGCCGGAACCCGCTGACAACGCCTCGGCCTTCCTCCCTAGCGCGGCCTTTCGCGGGATGCGGAAAACTGCAGCTACGGACCGCGCATGGAACCCGAGGAGGAAGCCACAATGAAAGCCGGAAACAGGATGCAGGTTGCCGCCATCACCACTCTCGTCGTCATGCTTGCGGGCTGCGACGTGGACAAGACCAAGGAAGGTGATGTCACGCTGCCGCAGTACGAGGTGAGCAAGACCCGCGAAGGCAATGTAACCCTGCCTGAATACGAGGTCACGACGCCCGACGTGAGCGTGGAAAAGAAGGAAGTCGAGGTCGAGGTCCCCACAGTGACGACGGAGAAGAAGACCGTCACCGTGCCCGACATCGACGTGAAGACAGCTGACGAGAAGAAGGCCGGCCAATAGCCGGTCCTGGCTTCATCACCGGCACGACGTCGACCGCCGCCCCGGACCCCGGGACGGCGGTCGTTTCGTCTCGCGGATGGGCGGGCCGAAGACCTGCCCCGGTCCGTGTGCCACACTACGCGGCGGCGCACCACGTCTGACTACCAACGAGGAGCCGTCCATGCCGCTTCCGATCCGCCGTCGCAAGTTCCTGCTTGCCACCGCAGCCTCCGGCTCCGCGTTGCTGGGCACTCCGGTCTCGCGGACAATTGGCGCAGAGCAACCCGCCGGCATCGACCAGGACTTCCATGTCTATCTCGCATTCGGCCAGTCGAACATGGAGGGTTTTCCCGGCATCGAGGCCCAGGACAAGGTCGATGTCGATGCACGGTTCCAGATGCTGGCTGCAGTGGACTTCGCAAGCCAGGGGCGCTCGCGGGGCCAGTGGTATCCCGCCGTACCACCGCTGTGCCGCAGTTCCACCGGTCTCTGCCCGGCCGACTACTTCGGGCGCACGCTGGTATCGCGACTTCCCCGGCGCGTGCGCGTCGGTGTGGTCAACGTGGCGGTCGCCGGCTGCAAGATCGAGCTTTTCGACCGTGATACGTACGAGGCCTATGCAGCCACGGCTGCACCGTGGATGAAGACCATCATCGAAGGCTACGGCGGCAGCCCGTACCAGCGCCTGGTCGACATGGCACGGGTGGCAATGCAAAAAGGTGTCATCAAGGGCGTGCTGCTTCACCAGGGCGAGTCGAATACCAACGACGCCGAGTGGCCGGGAAAGGTGGCAAGGATCTACCGCAACCTGCTTGCCGACCTGAAGCTGGACGCGTCCGGAGTGCCGCTGCTGGCAGGTGAAACCGTCAACGCCGACCAGCAGGGCGCGGCCGCCAGCGTCAATGAAATTATCGCGCAGCTGCCGAAGGTCGTGGCCACAGCGCATGTGGTTTCATCCAGAGGGTGCGAAAGCCGGCCGGATCGCCTGCACTTCACGCCGGCCGGGTATCGCGAGCTCGGTCGGCGCTATGCCGAAACAGTGCTCGCCCTGGCGTGATCAGTGATGCGGGCAGTGCCTGGCAACGTCGAGTTCGCCCCGCTTCAGCAAGGCCAGGTTGACCTGCGGCAACGAGTCGTCCGGCGCCCTCTGCGATGCTTCCCTGAATGCATCTGCGGCCGCCTGCGGACGGCAGGCCGCAGCCAGCGCCATGCCCAGGTTGTTCCACGCGCGCGCATTGTGTGGTGACTTCGCCGTCACGTCCTGCCAGAAGCCGATCTCTGTGTCGTACACGCGATTGCGTGTCCATGTTCCCGCGGCCAGCAGGATGGCGAGCAGCAGGGTTGCAATCCACGCACGGGCACGCAGCTGCAGGAACAGATGTGCCACGCACCAGCCCGGCCCCACCAGCGCGAGATAGAGCTGGCGGTCGTTGGCTACATCCAGTCGCGCCAGCAGCGAGTTTGTAGGCGCCAGCCACAGGAAGAACCACAGGATGCCGAACCCCAGCGCCGGCAACCGGCGCAGGGAAAGCACACCGGCCGCCAGCACTGCGAGCAGTACGCCGGCCCGCAGTGCGGTACCGGCCGTGATTGTCCTGACAGGTGCCAGCATGGGATCGGCATTGAGCAGATCCCAGCGCAGCAGCTGGCCCGCCAGCCAGCCCACACCTTCTGTCTGTGCCAGCAGGTTCTGCAGCGGTCCGCGCGTTTCCAGGCTGGTGCGCAGCAGGTAGTCGTAGGGCAACCATGGCCACAGCACAGCCAGCAGCGCGCACAACAGCAGCACCAGTGCAGCGGGGAACACCAGGTCGCGACGCGTGAAGCTGCGCTCTGCAGCCAGGCACAGCAGCATCGCCAGCGGCAATACCGCAGCGGTTTCCTTGCCTGCCAGCGCTGCCACATAACACAGCCCCGCCAGCGGCCACCACAGCCAGGCCTGCTGCTGCCTGCCCCTGAGCCAGGCCAGCAGCCCGAGCAGGCTGAAGAACGCGGCAATGAGGTTCGATCGCGCCGCGATGTAGGTGACCGATTCGGTCTGCACCGGATGCAACGCAAATACCAGCGCGGTAACCGCCGCAACCAGGTTGGCGCCGTTGGCATCGGCCGTGCGCAGGCGGCGCGACAGGCTTTGCACCAGCACGAACACCAGTCCCGTATTGCAGGCATGCAGCGCGATGTTGACGGCGCGGAAGGACTCCACTTCCGCACTGAGCGAGTGGTTCAGCGCAAAGGTGAGCTTCACCAGTGCGCGCATGCCGGGCATCGACTCCCACCAGGCAGCGAGCGAGGTCACCCGGGGGTCGCCCAGCACCACCTGCCAGTCATCGAACTGGAAGCTCGCGGAAAGCGCCGGCAGGTATACGGCCACCACCAGCGATGCCGCCAGCCAGGGCAGCCAGCGCAGTGAACGCATCAGTCGAGCCGTGGCCGGCCGGAGGCGAGACCCAATGCACGCGCGATCATGCCAGTGGCTTCCCACCAGCGATCCTTTGCCCCGAGCAGCACCAGCACGACCGTATGCCCATCGCCCTCTGCCAGCGCGATGACGCAGTTGCCAGCCTGGCTGGTAAAGCCGCTCTTGAGACCGGTCACCTGCGCGTCCCGGCCGATCAGCGCGTTGCTGTTGTGGAAGCGCAGGCGTCGCCCTGCCCGCGTGCGGATTTCGCCGGACTGCGCGCCGGCGCGCTGCAGTATCCGCGGCTCGGCGCGCGCGGCCCCAGCCAGGACCAGAAGGTCGGCGACCGTGGTGTACTGGCCCGGCGCATCCAGTCCACAGGGATGCACGAAATTCGAGCTGCGCATCCCCAGTTCCGCCGCATGCCGGTTCATGCGCACGGCGAATGCGGGCATCGTCCCCGCGGCGTGCTCCACCAATGCAAGGCAGGCATCATTGCCAGAGCGCACCAGCATCCCTGTCAGCAGGTCGATGGCACGCAGGACGTCGCCCTGGCGCAGGCCGACGCGTGAGCCTTCGATGGCAGCGGCGGCGGCACTCACGGTCACATCGACGTCGGGCTGCCATTGCGGTGATCCGAGCAGAACCAGCGCGGTGAGCAGCTTGGCCAGCGACGCTGGCTGACGCTGCAAGTCAGGCGCGGAAGCCCAGGCAAGTCGACCGTCGATGGTCACCGCGTAGGCCGCGGCGATGTCGGGATAGGGATTGGTGACTGCCGGCGGCGCGCCGGCGCGCACCATCAGCGGCAGTGCGGCGATCACCGCCAGGATCGCCGCACGCTTCACGGAAGACTTCAGCCGCCGCCGAATATGCCGCGCAGGGCCTTCTTGCCCTTGTCGACGGCTTCCTTGGCCTTGTCCTTGGCGCTGGCCTTGGCCTCTTCCTCGGGGTTGGCCGGAGCGGATGCGGAGCCGGAGGCACCACCGCTGCCGCCTGCACCGCCCACGGCGGCCATGGCGCCGGAGGAACCGCTGGTGGCGCCCACGCAGATGCCACGCGCCTTGTCCTCACGCTCCTGCGAGCAGCCGGCGGCCTCGAGAACGCCGGAACGGTCATCGCGCGCCAGCATGGCGCCATAACGGCTGCAAAGGCCGAGGTACTGCTTGTCTGCGGCATTGGTGAAACTGCGACCCGAGCATTCCTTCTTCGCCAGCCCCTGCAGTTCGGAATACCGGTCGGCAGCGTCGTAATACAGCACGAAGCCCCACTGTCCATCCTTGCGGGCTGCCGCCGCGACCTGCTTCTGCAGCTTCACGATGCCGGCATCGGAGGAATCGAGCTTGCACGCCTTCAGCGACTCGGTGAGCGGCCTGCTGCGCATGCGCACCGAAGGGTCGTCACTGTCCAGCTTGATGTTCAGGCGACCCTGGTTCCACTGCTCGTAGTCGAGGCTGGCGTAACCGGCTGGCGTCTGCACGGCCGAGCAGAACTTCTGGAATCCCGTGTGGGTGGTGCAGTCCTGCACGCCGGAGCCATCGGGCGTCGGATATTTCGTGACCATGGCGATGGCCTGGCCGTAGAGGTTTTCCGATCCCACCTGCTCGATGGCGCGCTGGCAGAAATCGATCTGCGGCTGCGCGGCGGCCACCGGCGGCTTGTAGTTGGAGTAGTCGGTGGCCTCGCAGGCCTGGCCGACCTTGGTGTATTCGTAGTCCATCTTCATGGAACCGTCGGCAGTCTTCGCAGTCATGGAACCGCGCGTGGAGTTCGGCCCCAGCTGCTCCATCTCGACATGGCCTTCCATTGCATCCTTGCCGGTGCACTTCATGTCCGCGGAGAACTTGTTGCCCGACTGCTTGTAGTTGGACACCGAGCAGTTGCCGTTATCCTGGCCCTGCTTGAGCATCGCCTCCTGCGTGTTGCCCACCGGCAGGCACATTTCGGTGGTGCGCGCGGGCATGGTGAATCCTTCCGCCTGCATCGACATCTTCATGCGCCACTTCTCGCCGGCAACCTTCTGCTGGGCCAGCGCGGCAGCAGCAACCACCGCGCAGCCGAGCGCGGCCAGGATGAAAACCTTGTTCGATTTCATGATGGTTCCTTACCCTTTGGGCGAGGGCCGGATTGTACAGGGGCGCCGGGTTTGTGGCTTTTGGCAGTGGCGGACCGGACTCAACTGCTGTCCTGGCGGCTGTTGGAGAATCAGTAACTTGCTGATTTGACACGAGCCCGCCTCTGTTCGTCCGGGGCGACGGCGCCTGTGAAGCGGGGAGCCTGCGATTGCGGGCCGTCACGTCGTGCCTTGCGCCTCATCCAGGAACGCCAGGATGCGTTCCGCGAGCACGGCATATTCCCCGCTGAAATGATGTCCCTTCCCCACCATCTGCTTGATGACGGAGCGCGGCGGAAGCGAATCGCCGAGCGCGGCATCGTCCCCGCGGCCGAAAAGGCACAGCACGCGCATGCCCGACAGGGCCTGAAGTTGGGGTGCCACGGGCAGGCCCGGCGTTGCACGGATCCAGTCCATGATCCGGATCTCGAATGCCGCGGTGGCAGACAGGCCGAGCAGATTCACGGTGGCAATGTGTGAACGCAGTGCCGCCGGGAGCCGGTTCAGCGCAAACGGCAGCACGTCGGCGCCGAACGAGTAGCCAACCAGGATGATGCGCGACTTGCGCCAGACCTGAAGGTAGTGCGTGATCACGCGGCCCAGATCGAAGGCCACCTGCTCGGGAATGCGCGGCTTCCAGAAATACCGGAGCGAATTCAACGCCACGGTCGGCACTCCCTGGTCCTTGAAGGCGGCGGCCAGGCCCCGGTCAAGCGCGGCCCAACCGCCATCGCCGGTCAGCAGTATCACCAGGTCGTGTTCACGACCGGGAACGGCGCGCCGGCCGGGCGCGAGAATCTCCACCAGCGGCAGGTCCTTCACATGGCTTTCCCGCGGGGCGCTGGCCGGCGCGGCCGCACGCATGGCGTAGAGGACCAGGCAGGCTCCGCCGAAGAGGGCCAGCAGCATCACGACCTTCATTTCAGCAATACCTGCCGCGTGCCGCCCGCGATGAGAGTGGAAACATCGAGCAGGGTCTGGGGCAGCCGCAGGCCGCCGCGGGCAACCAGATAGCGGGATTCCCACACGGGCGCGTATTTCGACTTGTACTGGCGCAGGCCTGCGAAATTGTAGAAGTGCTCGCCGTGGCGGAATATGAATCCGCCGACGCGATGCCAGACTGGCGCGAGTGGATGCTGGTCGAGTCCGGAAAGCGGCGCCATGCCCAGGTCGAATTTCCGGAATCCCTGTGCGCGTCCCCACAGCATGAGTTCGACAAACAGGTAATCCATCGCGCCACGCGGAGCGTCTGGATCGAAGCGCATCAGGTCGATCGACAGCTCGGTCCGCGGACCGTTGTACCAGAGGTTCGCGAACGCGACGGGCCGGTCCGCCGAGCGGATCAGGGCAATGTCGAAGTGGCGCAGGTACATTTCCGAGAACGCCCCGACCGAGAAGCCCTTCTCGGCAGTAGCCTTGTCCTTGAGCCAGCGTGATGAAATCTCCCGCAGCTGCGGCATCAGCGCCGCGGTGCTGGCCGCCGGTACTATGTCAAAGGCCATGCCGAGACGCTCCGCCCGGCGGTGCGCCTGTCGCAGCGCGGCCCGCTCCGCTCCTGCCAGTGAGAAATCCGCCAGGGGCACGAAGGCTTCCTCGCCGATCTTCAGGGCTGCCAGACCCAGGTCCAGATACAGCGGCAGATGGGTGGCTCCGACCTGGTAGAACACGAGGCGGCCTCCATGCCGATCCGCAAGTTCGCGGTAGCGCCACAGCAGTTCCTCGGCCTGGGCAGGATCGCCCACAGGATCGCCGAGGGCCACCCAGCTCTCGCGCATCACCTGGTACATGATGAACGCGCGCTCATCGGTGCTGAACAGCAGTCGCTTGTCACCCATCAGCGCGGCATTGGCCAATGTCGCGGATGCGAGGCCAAGCGTCGCCTTTACCCGCTGCATGTCCGGGTCCGCCGTGAGGAGCCTGGCAGGTCGCGCCGGCCTCAGCAGGTTCAGCAGCAGGTATGCCGCGGCAAGCGTGGCGACCACGAGGGATGCGCGCAACAGTCGCGGAGCGTCGCCACCGAAGGCAAAGGTCCACCAGAGCCTGGAGGAATATTCCACATGCCGGTGGGCAATGAATCCGATCCAGGTGCTGATGCCGACGACTGCAACCAGGCTCAGGACCCAGGCGGGCGTGAAGCGTTGCGCCATGATGGATGCAGGCCGGTAGAACTCACTCCGGCCGAGGCGCAGCACCAGCAGCACGAAGCCCAGCAGCGCTGCTTCCTCGAAGTCCAGTCCCTTCAGCAGCGAGGCCGCCATGCCGGCCAGCAGGAGCCAGAAGATGATGTGGTAGGCAGCATGCACGCGTCGCTGCAACGATCGGGACAGCACGACCAACCCCAGCCCGATGGTGCTGCCTGCCAGGTGCGACAGTTCCACCAGCGGCAACGGCAGCAGCCGGGAGAGCAGGTCGATGCGCGCGGCTGTCGCGGGCGTTGCGCCGGACAGCAGCAACACCACCCCGGCGAGGAACGTCACCGCGGAAACCAGCAGTGGCACCAGCGGACGTGTCCACGAGGTGGCGAGCGTGCCCATCCGCCGCAGTCGACCCTGCTGCGAGGCGACTTCCCTGCCCACCAGAAGTGTGGTCGCGGCGACCAGGGGCGCCAGGTAATAGATGCCACGGTAGGCCAGCAGCGTGCCCAGCAGCGGCGCCGTGGGCACGCCCGGCATGCACAGGATCAGCACGGATTCGAAAACACCCAGGCCGCCCGGTACGCCACTCAATACGCCGGCGGCCACCGCGAGGGCGTACACGCCGATGAAGGCAGGCAAGTGGATTGCCGCCTCGCCGGGGAGCAACACCCACAGCGTGGCCGCGGACACGATCAGGTCGAGGGTACCGAGAACCAGCTGCGCCAGCGCGATCCGGATGCCGGGTGCGCGCAGCAACCAGCCACGCCATTTGAGGCCGCGATGGCAGCTGGCCCACACCGTATACATCCCCGCCATCACGAGCAGGAGCATGCCCAGTACCTTGCCCCCCACGGGCTGCAGGTGCAGCGCCGCGGACAGTCGTGCCGGTTCGATGAGCAAGGCGGTGCCGGCGAGGATGGCGAGGCCAAGTCCGGTGGTCACGCTGCAGAAGGCCGCGATGGTGGCAATATCCAGCCCGGTCACGCCAAGCGGGCCGTACATGCGCAACCGCACGGCCGCGCCGGTGAAGGCCGCAAAACCGAAATTGTGACTCAGCGCATAGGCGATGAAACCCGTGAACGCCTGGCGGGCATATGAAATCCGCTTGCGCAGGTAGTGCATGGCCAGCACGTCGTAGAGACCGAGCAGCCAGTAGCTGGACACGGTCAACGCCACAGCCAGGCTCACTGCCCTCCAGGGGATGGAATGCAGGTGCGCAAGGATCTCCGCCGGACGGGTATGACGGGCCTCGTGTTCCAGCACCAGGATGGCACCCACGAGCAGGGCCAATGGCAGGGCCGCCCTGGTCCAGGCCAGCAGCGCGGACCAGCCGGCGGGCGTGCGCCCCCCCGCATTGACCGGCGCCTCCGACGTGCTCACGCCGGACCCCTGTGATCATGACGCATGGCTGGCTATGCACTCCGTCCGCGCGGATCCTGCCGTTGGCGCTCACTGCAGAATGGACTTCCGCTCCACACGGATCAATGTTCGATGTGCTGCGCTACGAGCAGTGGACGACGTTGTTTGAGAAGCTGCGGGAAAAGCTGGAACTGCTGATGCGCGTTCTGCAGCGGACGGGGTTGTCCGACGCCCGACCCCGGGGCGGGCAACCGGAAATCGTCATAGCCGCGAGCCGGGACAGGGACCGCCCAGGTCGGCGGAAGATCAGACATTTCGTGTTGCCAGGATGGCGGAGCGGACGGGACTCGAACCCGCGACCCCCGGCGTGACAGGCCGGTATTCTAACCAGCTGAACTACCGCTCCGTTCTGGGCCTGACCGGACTGGTGGGTGCTGAGGGGATCGAACCCCCGACATTCGCCTTGTAAGGGCGACGCTCTACCAGCTGAGCTAAGCACCCTTTTTTGGGCCTTCGCGCCGCATCAGTCCGTCGTCGCGGGGACGGCAGTTCAGGGCCGCCCTCGCGAGGGCGCGTAGTCTAGATGACTTCGCGCCCCGGCGCACCAGTTTCAGGTGCCAAAAAACGGGCGCTCAGTGGGCACGCACTGCCCGGCCCGTGCGACGGGTACGGCGGCTGCGCTTGGCGGGCGGCGGCGCCCCGCCTTTGTCGCGCTCGGCCGCGCTGGCCCCGGTATCCGCAGCCCGCAGGGGAGCCGGCTGGCTGACCAGTGCGTGTTCCAGCACCTGGTCGATCCACTTCACGGGAATGATCACCAGGTTGCCCTTGATGTTGTCGGGGATCTCGACCAGGTCCTTCTCGTTGTCCACCGGGATCAGCACCTTCTTCACGCCACCGCGGGCGGCCGCCAGCAGCTTTTCCTTGAGTCCACCGATCGGCAGCACCTCGCCGCGCAGCGTGATCTCGCCGGTCATCGCAACATCAGAGCGCACCGGGATCTTGGTGAGCGCGGACACCATGGCGGTACAGATGCCAATGCCTGCTGAAGGACCATCCTTGGGCGTTGCGCCCTCGGGCAGGTGCACGTGGAAGTCCATGGTGGAATAGAAATCCTTGTCGAGCCCCAGAACCTCGCTGCGGCTGCGCACCACGGTCATGGCGGCCTGGATGGACTCCTTCATCACATCGCCCAGCTTGCCGGTGAACAGCGGTCGGCCCTTGCCGGGCAGCACGGCCGCCTCGATGGAGAGCAGCTCGCCGCCCACTTCCGTCCAGGCGAGGCCGGTGACGTGGCCGATGCGGTCGGTCTCTTCCGCCTCGCCATAGCGGAAGCGGCGCACGCCCAGGAACTTGTCCAGGTTCTTCGAATTGATCGTGACCGTGCCGTTCTTCTTTTTCTCCAGCAGCAGGCTCTTCACCGCCTTGCGCGCGATCTTGGCCACCTCACGCTCCAGGTTGCGCACGCCGGCCTCGCGCGTGTAGTAGCGCACGATGTCGAGCAACGCCTCGTCGGCCACCTTCAGTTCGCCCGGCTTCAGGCCATTGGCCTTGATCTGCTTGGGCAGCAGGTAGCGCTTGGCGATGTTGAGCTTTTCATCCTCGGTGTAGCCGGGCAGCCGGATGACCTCCATGCGGTCGAGCAGCGGCGCGGGGATGTTCATGCTGTTGGCGGTGCAGATGAACATCACCTCCGACAGGTCGAAATCCACCTCGAGGTAATGGTCGCTGAAGGTGGTGTTCTGTTCGGGGTCGAGCACTTCGAGCAGCGCCGATGAGGGATCGCCGCGGAAGTCCATCGCCATCTTGTCGACCTCGTCGAGCAGGAACAGCGGATTGCGCATGCCGGTGCGGGCCATGTTCTGGATGACCTTGCCGGGCATGGAGCCGATGTAGGTGCGGCGGTGGCCGCGGATCTCGGCCTCGTCACGCACGCCGCCGAGGGACATGCGCACGAACTTGCGGTTAGTGGCGCGCGCGATGGACTGGCCGAGGGAGGTCTTGCCCACGCCCGGCGGGCCGACGAGGCACAGGATGGGTCCCTTGATCTTCTCCACCCGCTGCAGCACGGCCAGGTACTCGACGATGCGTTCCTTCACCTTGTCGAGGCCGTAGTGGTCCTGGTCCAGCACCTTCTGTGCGTGGGCGATGTCCTTCAGCACGCGTGAGCGCTTCTTCCAGGGCACCTTCACCAGCCAGTCGATGTAGTTGCGCACCACGGTGGCCTCGGCCGACATGGGCGACATCATCTTCAGCTTGTTGAGCTCGGTGGTGGCCTTCTCGCGTGCCTCCTTGGGCATGCCGGCCTTGCCGATCTTCTGCTCCAGCTCCTGGATCTCGTTGCCGCCATCCTCCATCTCGCCGAGCTCTTTCTGGATGGCCTTCATCTGCTCGTTGAGGTAGTACTCGCGCTGGGATTTCTCCATCTGCGACTTCACGCGGCCGCGGATGCGCTTTTCGATCTGCAGCACGTCCATCTCGCCCTCGATGGCGACCAGCACGTGCTCGAGGCGCTTGCGCACGTCGAGGATCTCCAGCACCTGCTGCTTTTCGGGCAGCTTGAGCGTCATCTGCGCGGCCACGGCATCGGCCAGGCGGCCCGGCTGCTCGATGCCGGCCAGCGCGGTGAGCATCTCCGGCGGCACCTTCTTGTTGAGCTTCACGTACTGCTCGAACTGGGAGATGACGGAACGGGTGAGTACGTCCATCTCCTTCTCGTCGTACTGCTCCTGGTCCTCTTCCACGGCCACGGTGGCGGTGTAGTAGTCGCCGCCGGAAAGCTCGACGACGCGTGCACGCTCCACACCCTCGACCAGCACCTTCACGGTGCCGTCGGGCAGCTTCACCAGCTGCAGGATGGTGGCGATGGTGCCGAAGCGGAACATGTCGTCCGGACCCGGATCGTCGATGTCAGGCTGCTTCTGCGCCACCACCAGGATGCGACGCGGATCGGCACGCATGGCCGCATCAAGCGCCTGGATGGATTTCTCGCGGCCCACGAACAGCGGGCTCACCATGTGTGGATAGAGCACCACGTCGCGCAGCGGCATGACCGGCAGCGTCTGGGCGGGATTCACGACAGGGGCATCGGCGGGAGATTCGGTCACGGTGGGCTCCAGAAGGCCGGGCGGATGGCCACGGGTACAGTCTAGCGGGAGATGGGGATGAGGGCCCCCGGAATCAAGTCAGGGCCAGGGCAGTGATTGCTCTTTGCACATCGCATCGACGGCACAGACCTGCCGGGATTCGAGCACCACGGCCAGCGAAAGCTGCGACGCAAGTACTGGCGCCGTCAGACTCCACTGTCGTCCATCCTCGAATAGTCCGGATGGACGCAACAGCCTGGCGGCTGGTCCGCTGTCGATGCTGACGTCGAAGCTGTCCAGCGGCAGGCCGAGGCCCCGGCCAATGGCCTTGATGTAGGCCTCCTTGCGGGTCCAGCAGTTGAAGAAGCCTTCCGTGCGCTGCGCAGCGGGCAGCGCCTCATAGGCAGTGATCTCTGCCGGAGAGAAATAGCGCCTCACCAGGGCCGCTTCATCGCTCATGGGCCGCCAGACTTCGACATCCACGCCGATCTCGCGGCCGCGCGCCCAGCCAATCAGTCCGACGGCCCCGGAATGCGAAAGATTGAAATGCAGGTCGCTGCCGGCGGCAATGCCGGCGAGCCGCGGCTTGCCATGCTCGCCCGCACTGAACTCGACCTGCGACGGCGCAATGCCCAGCAGCGGCGCCAGCAACTGGCGCAGGCGTGCGTGGGCGACCACGAACCTTGCCCCGTGCTCAGGTGAATGGAAGCGCGCCGCGCGGGCGCGCTCCTGCGGTGAGAGCGCAGCAACCAGTGCGGCGCGTTCGTCGGCGGGTACATCGAGTGTGAAGCAGCAGAGCGCGCCGCAATCAGGCGCGCCCTCTCCTGCCGCAAGCCGCCACCAGGTGGCAGCCGGCAGTGCGTCGGTCAGCGTCCGAACCCCGACGCGCGGCGCGGTTCTTCGGGCGCCTTGTCGTTCTCGCTCTTGTAGACCACGTAGGGCGGTGCGTGGCCGAGCACCACGCTCTCATCGACCACGACCTTGCTGACGTTCTTCAGCGACGGCAGCTGGTACATGGTGTCGAGCAGGATGGTCTCCATGATGGTGCGCAGGCCGCGGGCGCCGGTCTTGCGCTCCATGGCCTTGCGCGCGATGGCAGCGAGGCCATCTTCGCGGAACTCCAGCTCCGCGCCATCCATCTCGAACAGGCGGCGGTACTGCTTGGACAGCGCGTTCTTCGGATCCTTGAGGATGGACACCAGCGCCTTCTCGTCGAGCTCCTCGAGCGTGGCGACCACCGGCAGGCGGCCCACGAACTCGGGGATGAGCCCGTACTTCACGAGATCCTCGGGCTCCACGTCATGGAACACGTCGGTGCCATGCGGGCGGTCGTTGACGCTGCGCACCTCGGAGGTGAAGCCGATGCCGCCCTTCTGGGTGCGGTTCTGCACCACCTTGTCGAGGCCGGCGAAGGCGCCGCCCACGATGAACAGGATGTTGGACGTATCGACCTGCAGGAATTCCTGCTGCGGATGCTTGCGGCCACCCTGCGGCGGCACCGAGGCCATGGTGCCCTCGATGAGCTTCAGCAGCGCCTGCTGCACGCCCTCGCCCGACACGTCGCGCGTGATCGAGGGGTTGTCGCTCTTGCGGCTGATCTTGTCGATCTCGTCGATGTAGACGATGCCGGTCTGCGCCTTCTCGACATCGTAGTCGCACTTCTGCAGCAGCTTCTGGATGATGTTCTCGACGTCCTCGCCCACGTAGCCCGCCTCGGTGAGCGTGGTGGCGTCGGCAATCGTGAAGGGAACATTCAGCAGCCTGGCCAGCGTCTCGGCCAGCAGCGTCTTGCCGCTGCCCGTGGGGCCGATCAGCAGGATGTTGCTCTTGGCGATCTCGACGTCGTCGCGGCTCTTGGTGCCGCGCGTCTGCAGGCGCTTGTAGTGGTTGTACACCGCCACGGCCAGGGTCTTCTTGGCGCGCTCCTGCCCGATGACATATTCGTCGAGCACCGACTTGATCTCGGCGGGCTTGGGCAGCTTCTCGCGGGCGCGATCGGCCTTGTCCTCCAGCTCCTCGCGGATGATGTCGTTGCACAGCTCCACGCATTCGTCGCAGACGAACACGGAGGGGCCGGCGATGAGCTTGCGGACTTCGTGCTGGCTCTTGCCGCAGAAAGAGCAGTACAGCAGCTTGCCGTCGTCGCCGGCAGTCGTACGTCCGCGGGTGTCGTCGCTCATCGGTCTGGAAACCTCACAATGCGGTCGGCCACGCAGGGGCCAGGATCGTTATAGCATGCGCCTGCGGTGGCGCGCAAAGCGCCATTGCCCAGCCAACCCTTTGTATTCAAAAGGAAATCGGGCTTTTTAAGGGATTGCCCTAGCGCACCTGTGGTGCAGCAAGCTCATTGCGGCTCGCCAGCACCCTGTCGATCAGACCATAGGAGACGGCATCTTCGGCCCGCATGAAGTTGTCGCGGTCGGTGTCGTGCTTGATCTTCTCCACCGGCTGGCCGGTGTGCTTGGCCAGGATGTGGTTCAACCGGTCGCGGGTGTAGAGGATCTCGCGGGCATGGATTTCCATGTCAGCGGCCTGCCCCTGCATGCCACCCAGCGGCTGGTGGATCATGATGCGCGAGTCGGGCAGCGAAAAACGCTTGCCGGCGGCGCCGCCGGCCAGCAGCACGGCACCCATGCTGGCGGCCTGGCCGATGCAGATGGTCGACACATCGGGCTTGATGTACTGCATGGTGTCGTAGATCGCCAGGCCCGCGGTGACGTGCCCGCCCGGCGAATTGATGTACAGCGCGATGTCCTTGTCCGGGTTCTCGGACTCCAGGAACAGCAGCTGGGCCACGATGACGTTCGCCATGTAGTCCTCGACCGGACCGACCGCGAAGATCACGCGGTCCTTCAGCAGCCGGGAGTAGATGTCGTAGGCACGTTCGCCGCGGGAGGTCTGTTCGACCACCATCGGCACGAGGTTCAGGGCGCGTTCGTTCATGCCCCCTATCTTACTCCGGCTGGCGGAAGCCGGTCAGCTCGGCGAAGCTCGCGGGGCTGTCGGTCACACTGGCGCGGCCAACCACCCACTCAACCGCCAGCTCTTCCATGACGGAAGTCTCGATCTGGCGCATCACGTCCTGGTTCTGCAGCCAGGCGCGGCGCACCTCGGCGGCATTGGGATACTGGGCAACCAGTTCCTCGAGCCTGGCCAGCACGCGGCCCCGGTCCACCTGGATGTTCTCGCGGCGGATCAGCTCGCCGATCAGCAGGCCCAGCTTCACGCGGCGCTCGGCGGGCTCCACGAAGGGCTCCCGGGGCGGCATCTGGGTGGCGTCCTGCCGGCCCATGCGCTGCAACAGGTCATATTGCAGCTGCTGGATCTGCTCCTCGACCATGGCCCGGGGCAGCTCGACGTTGTTCTCGCGCGCGAGGGCCTCGAACACCTGGTCGCGCAGCTTCTTGCGCACGGCCTCGGCGGCCTCGCGCTCCATGCTGCCCCGCACCTCGGTGCGCAGGGCGGCCACGCCGCCATCACCCAGGCCGAAGGCGCGGGCAAACTCGTCATCGAGCGGCGGCAGCACCTGCTCTTCCACTGCGGTGACGGCCAGGTCGAACTCGGCCTGCTTGCCGGCCAGCTCCTTCGCGCCGTAGTCGTCCGGGAACTTCACGGGGGCGGTCTTCGATTCACCCTTGCGCATGCCCACCAGCGCGTTCTCGAAGTCGGCGATGGCGCGGCCGGCGCCGATGACCACGGCCATGTTGGTGCCCTTGCCGCCCTCGAATTCCGTGCCGTCGACGCGGCCGGTGAAATCCACGACCACGCGGTCACCCTTCTGCGCGGCGCGATCCGCCGGCGTGAAGGTGGCGCGCTGGCGGCGCATGCTCTCGAGCATGGCGTCCACGTCTGCGTCGGAAATGCTGACGGTGGGACGGTCAATCGAAAGGCTGGTCACTTCCTTGACCGCGACTTCCGGCATCACTTCCACGATGGCGGCGAACTTCAGGTCTTCGGAAGGATCGACCTGCATCGGTTCGATGCGCGGGCTGCCGGCCGGACGCAGCTTCTCTTTCGAGACCGCCTCGCTGTAACCCTGGCGGATCAGCTCCGAGATCGCATCGCCCTGCACCTGGCTGCCGTACTGCTGCTTGATGACGTTGATGGGCACCTTGCCCGGACGAAAGCCCTTCACCTTGGCGGTGCGCGACAGCTCGCGCAGGCGGCGATCGACCTCTCCCGTGACGCGCGTGCGCGGAACCTCGACCTCGATGCGACGCTCAAGCCCCTGGGTGGTCTGTACGGTGAACTGCATGGCCTTCTCGTTGGATTTCTGCGAATGCTAAAGGGTGGTGCGAAAGGAGAGACTCGAACTCTCACGGGTTGCCCCGCTGGAACCTAAATCCAGTGCGTCTACCAGTTCCGCCACTTTCGCACCGGAGAGGGAAATGGTGGGCCGTGTAGGATTCGAACCTACGACCAATTGATTAAGAGTCAACTGCTCTACCAACTGAGCTAACGGCCCATGAAATTGGGGTGGACGACGGGACTCGAACCCGCGACAGCCGGAATCACAATCCGGGACTCTACCAGCTGAGCTACGTCCACCATCGTCACATCAGAAACCAGTCTGGCGCGCCCGGCAGGAGTCGAACCTGCGACCACCGGCTTAGAAGGCCGATGCTCTATCCAACTGAGCTACGGGCGCCCTTGTGGGGTGCCCATGGTAGTCAAAAGCGGTGCGACTTGGGCCACGCATGGCTGGTCACTGTCCCTGCCGCCGTCAGTCCCTTGCGGGCAGCCCGGTGGCGGGGGGCGGGAGTATATACGAATCGGGACGGAATGCTCAGCCATAGGAAAGCGGACGGGCCTTGCCGCGGAACACCCGGTAGACGAACACCGTGTAGCCCAGGATGGCCGGCAGCACGAGCAGCGCGCCGGCCAGGATGATGAACAGCGACTCCGGCGCGCTGGCCGCTTCCCAGATGGTGATGCGGTCCACCACCAGGTAGGGGAACAGGCTGTAGCTGAGGCCGTAGAAGCCGATGGCGATCACGCCGATGATGCAGCCGAACGGCACCCAGGCGCCGTATTCGTTGCCCTGCGCCAGGCGCACCGGCAGGCGGGCCAGAGATCGGGCCGAAACCAGCAGCAGCGCCAGCGTGGCCAGCGGCAGCGGCGCCAGCAGCACCACGAAGGGCAGCGCGAACCACTTCTCGAAGATGCGCTCGCTCACCAGGGGCGAGGCCACGGAAACGGCAGCGAATCCGGCCAGCGCTCCCCACCAGAAGCGGCGCGCCCAGTGCACGGCCTTCAGCTGCAGGGCGCCGGATGTCTTGATCACCAGCCAGCCCGCGCCCAGAAGGGCATAGACCGCAGGCACGCAGATCATGGTCAGCAGGGCAAATCCGCGTGCGGCCCAGGAGGTGCCGAAACCGGTGATGTAGGACCCGAGCATGAAGCCCTGTGCCCCGGCTGCCAGCAGCGAGCCGGCCCAGAAGAGCCGGTTCCACAGCGGCTTGTGCGCAGCGCGTGCCTTCACGCGGAAGTCGAAGGCCACGCCGCGCAGGATCAGCCCGATGAGCATCAGCACCACGGGCATGTAGAGGGAGGACAGCACCACGCCGTGGGCGAGCGGGAACGCCACCAGAAGCAGGCCGATGCCCAGCACCAGCCAGGTCTCGTTCGCATCCCAGAACGGCCCGATGGAGGACACCATGATGTCCTTCTCTTCGGTGGTGGCGGCGGGCAGCAGGATGCCCACCCCGAGGTCGTAGCCATCGAGCACCACGTACAGGAACAGCGCCACGCCCATCAACGCCATGAAGACGACCGGCAACCAGCCGGCCGGTGTTGCCAGGTCAGGTGCCACGCGAACCTCCGACAGGGTGAGGGGGATCCTGGCGTACATCCGGTGGCTGCTCGCCTCCTTTGGCCGCCAGGTAGAACAGCACGCTGATGTAGGCGACGATCAGCCCGGCATACAGCAGCAGGTAGAGCACCAGGCTGGTGCCGATGGGAATATCGCCTTTTGTTGCGGCATCGGCGGTGCGCAGCACGTCCTGCACCAGCCAGGGCTGGCGCCCCACTTCGGTGACGTACCAGCCGGCGAGGGTCGCCACCCAGCCGGAGAAGGTCATCGCCACCATCAGGCGCAGCCAGTGGCGCGCTGGCTCGCGGTTGCCGCGCAGCCACCAGGCACCCAGCCAGGACGCGGCCAGCATCAGGAGCCCCACGCCCACCATCAGGCGGAAGCCGAAGAACACGGGCTTCACCGGCGGATGCCCGCCGGGGAAATCGTTCAGTCCCTGGATTTCCCCATCCGCGTCATGCCGCAGCACCAGGCTTGCGCCGCGCGGGATGCCCACCTCGAAATGGTTGCGTCGCTGCTCTTCGTCGGGCCAGGCGAACAGCAGCAGCGGCGCGCCCCGCTCGGTCTCCCACACGCCCTCCATCGCCGCGATCTTGGCGGGCTGGTGCTCCAGGGTGTTCAGGCCATGGAAGTCTCCCACCAGGATCTGCAGCGGGATCAGCACCGCTGCCAGGCGCGTGCCGGTGCGCAGCGCGGCCCGTGCATCGGGCCGGCTGTCGCCGCGCAGCAGCCGCCAGGCCGACAGCCCTGTCACGAGGAAGGCCACGGTGAGGCCCGAGGCGATCAGCATGTGCAGCAGCCGCCAGGGCATGGAAGGATTGAACAGGATGGCCAGCCAGTCGGTGGCATGCACGACGCCGTCGACCAGGGTGAACCCCGTGGGCGTCTGCATCCACGAATTGAGCACCAGGATCCAGAACGCCGACATGCTGGTGCCCACGGCCACCAGCACGGTGGCCAGGGTATGCACGCGGTCGGACACCTTGCCGATGCCGAACAGCATGACGGCAAGGAAGGTGGCCTCGAGGAAGAATGCAGTGAGCACCTCGTAGGCCAGCAGCGGGCCCGCCACGTTGCCCACCTTCTCCATGTAGCCCGGCCAGTTGGTGCCGAACTGGAAGCTCATGGTCACGCCGCTGACAACGCCCAGCGCGAAAGTGAGCGCGAAGATCTTCACCCACAGGCGATAGGCATCCATCCAGTGCGCCTCGCGGGTGCGCGCAAAGCGCAGCCTGAAATAGAGCAGCAGCCACGCCAGTGCAATCGATATCGTCGGAAACAGGATGTGGAAACTGATATTGGCTGCGAACTGCACGCGCGCCAGGATAAGGGCGTCCATCACGGAACCTTTGCCGGCGGCTGGCGCCGGATCAGTGAGTAGTAGAGCAGCGGGATCACTACCAGCGTCAGCACGGTGCTCACCAGGATGCCGAAGATCAGCGCCACGGCGAGCCCGTTGAAGATCGGGTCATCGAGGATGAAGAAGGCCCCGAGCATGGCGGCGACGGCGGTGAGCACGATGGGACGCGCGCGCACCGCACAGGCCTCGATCACCGCCGCGGCGGGAGCCTGCCCCTGCGCCAGCGCGTGGTTGATGAAATCCACCAGCAGGATGGAATTGCGCACGATGATGCCCGCCAGCGCGATCATGCCGATCATCGAGGTGGCGGTGAACTGCGCACCGAGCAGCGCATGGCCCGGCATCACGCCGATCACGGTGAGCGGGATGGGCGCCATGATCACCAGCGGCACCAGGTAGCTGCGGAACTGCGCCACGACCAGGAAATAGATCAGCAGGATGCCCGCCGCATAGGCGATGCCCATGTCGCGGAAGGTCTCGTAGGTGATTTGCCACTCCCCGTCCCACTTCACGGCATAGCCGGCCGTTTCCGGGGGCTGGCGGATGAAATACTGCTGCAGGTTCTCCCCGCCGACCGCCTCGCCCCGCAGCTGGCCCACGATGCCGAACATGCCGTACAGCGGGCTGTCGAAATCGCCGGCTTCATCGCCCGAGACATAGACCACCGGCAGCAGGTCCTTGTGGTGGATGGCACCGTCCCAGCCGCCACGCTGCACGCTCACCAGCTCGGAGACCGGCACCAGCGCGCCACTGGCGGCGCGCACGCGCAGCGCCAGCACACCCTGCAGGCTGGCCTGGTCGGCGGCCGACAGCCGCAGGCGGACCGGGTGCGGGTAGCGTGACGCGCCATCCTGGATGAAGGTGGCGTCGGTTCCTGCCAGGCCGATCGACAGCGCCTCGATGATGTCGGCCGGCGCGACGCCCAGCCGCGCGGCGCGGGCACGGTCCACCACCAGCGTCTCGCGCGGTGCGTCGGCTTCCACGGTGGTGTCGATGTCGACGATGCCGGGTGTGGCGCGGAAGACTTCCTCCAGCGCACGCGCCAGCTGGCGGCTGCGCGCGTAGTCGGGGCCGTAGACCTCGGCCACCAGCGGCGCCAGCACGGGCGGACCCGGCGGCACCTCCACGACCTTGATGCTGGCCTGGTAGCGCGCGGCCAGCGGCTGCAGCTGCGGTCGCAGGTCACGCGCGATCTCATGGCTCTGGCGCTGGCGATCGTGCCGGTCCACCAGGTTCACCTGCAGGTCACCCACGTTGCTGCCGGCGCGCAGGAAATACTGGCGCACCAGGCCGTTGAAGTTCACCGGCGCCGAGGTGCCTGCGTAGCCCTGGAAGTCCAGTACCTCCGGCACCCGGGCCACGCGCAGGGCAATATCCGCCAGCAATGCGTTGGTGCTCTCCAGCGTGCTGCCTTCCGGCAGGTCCACCATCACCTGCAGCTCCGACTTGTTGTCGAAGGGCAGCATCTTCAGCACCACGATGCGCAGCGCGGCCAGGCCCGCGGAGAGCACCACCAGCAGCAACATGCCGGCAAACAGCAGGTGCCGGCGGCGCGGTGCCCGGCTGCCATGCAGGAAGGGGCCGAGCAGGCGCGTGAACAGGCGGTGCAGGAAGCTGCCGCGTGCCTCCTGCCCTTCCGGCGCGGGCGGTGCGTGGCGGGACAGCAGCCGCGCCGACAGCCAGGGCGTCACCACCAGCGCCACGGCCAGCGACAGCAGCATGCCCGCCGAGGCATTCACCGGGATCGGCCGCATGTAGGGGCCCATCAGGCCGGAGACGAAAGCCATCGGCAGCAGCGCCGCGATCACCGTGAAGGTGGCGAGGATGGTGGGACCGCCCACCTCGTTCACGGCAGGCGGAATGGCCTGCAGCAGCGTGCGTCCGCCGCGCTGCATGTGGCGATGGATGTTCTCCACCACCACGATGGCATCATCGACCAGGATGCCGATGGAGAAGATCAGCGCGAACAGCGACACGCGGTTGAGCGTGAAGCCCATGGCGCGCGAGGCGAACAGTGTCAGCGCCAGCGTGAGGATCACCGCCGTGCCGACCACGACGGCCTCGCGCCGCCCCAGCGTGAACAGCACCAGCAGCACCACCGACACCGTGGCGAACAGCAGCTTCTGCATCAGCTTGGTGGCCTTGTCGGTGGCAGTCTGGCCGTAGTCGCGGGTAACGGCGGCATGTACGCCGGCGGGCAGCAGCTCGCCTTCCAGCTGCTGCAGGCGGCGCGCCACGGCGGTGGTGACGTCGGCGGCATTGCTGCCGGGCTTCTTGGCAATGGCCAGGGTCACTGCCGGGGCGACGCCCGCCCCGGGACCAGGCCGCCCTGCCGGCGTGCCGTGCCACACATAGCTGTCGGGCAGGTCTGCGCCGTCACTCACGTCGGCGACATCGGCCAGCAGCAGCGGCCGGCCGCCGTTGACGCCGATCACCAGCTCCGCGACATCCCGCGCACTGGCCAGGAAGGTGCCCGCGACCATCTGCACCGTGCCGGTGGCAGCAGCGCGCTCGCCGCCCTGCTGCACGACGTTGGCGGCACGCAGCGCCTGCATCAGGTCGGACGCCGCCAGGCCATGGCTGGCCATGCGGGCCGCATCCAGTGTCACCACGACGCGCCGCTCGGGCGCACCGATGGTGTACACGTCGCGCGTGCCGGGGATCCGCTTGATCTCCACCTCCACGCTGCGGGCCACCCGCGCAAGGTCGGCAGGACCACGCGCCGGATCGTCGGTCCACAGCGTCACGCTCATCACCGGCACGTCGTCGATGCCTTTGGGCTTCACGACCGGCTGGCCGATGCCGGTGCCGGGACGCAGCAGGTCGAGATTCGACCAGACCTGGTTGTACAGGCGCACCAGTGCGGCCTGGCGCGGTACGCCCACCGCGAATTCCACGGTGATCACCGCGGTCCCCGGCCGCGAGATCGAGTACACGTGCTTCACGCCTTCGACCTCTGCCAGGCGCTGCTCCAGCGGCGATGCCACCTGCTGTTCCACGTCGCGGGAGGAGCCGCCGGGAAAAGGCACGATCACATTGGCCATCGTCACGTCGATCTGCGGCTCTTCCTCGCGCGGCGTGATGATCACGGCAACCAGGCCGAGCAGCAGGCCCACCAGTGCCAGCAGCGGCGTCATCGGGCTGGCGGCAAAGCGGCGCGCGAGCCGGCCGGAGAGGCCGGTCACACCGTCGCCGGCGGGTACCTCACTCACTGCTGCCATCCGTCGCGGCGTGTTGCGCGCAGTGCCGCCAGCGCGGCGGAAGGATCCGTGGCCACCCGTTCCCCGGGCACGAGGCCGGCGATGACCTCCGTGCGCCCGCCCTGGGTGCGGCCGAGGCGCAATTGCCGCAGCACCACGCCCTCTTCGCTCACCACATAGGCCGCCGAGAGTTCGCCACGACGCACGATGGCGCTGGCGGGAAGCCACGGCTGGCCGGGACCGGCAGCCGCGGCGAAGCGAACCTTGGCTGTCTGGCCGGGTCGTGGAGCGCTGCCCAGCGCTGGCAGCAGCACGCGCACTGCGATGCTGTGCGCCAGCGGATCGGCCGCGGGGAACACGGTCACCTTCGCCGCCGTGACGTCGCGTCCGTCCGGCAGGCTGACCTCTGCCGCCGGATTGGCGCGGATCCTCGCGGCATCCGCCTGCGGCACCAGCACCTCCAGGCGCAACTGGCCCGGGGCATACAGCGTATAGAGCGGCCGGCCGGGCGCGACCGTCTCGCCCATCTCGACCTGCCGCGTGGCGATGATGCCGTCATAGGGCGCCAGCACGGTGGTGTACTGCAGCTGCTGGCGCGCCTGCGCCAGCACCGCCGCGGCGGCATCCCGGGCTGCCTGCGCGGAATCCCTTGCCGCGCGCACGCGGTCGAAATCATCGCGCGATACCAGCTGCCGCTCCACCAGTTCGCTGGCACGGGCAAACCGGCTGGCGGCGTCCGCAAGCTGCGCCTCGGCGGCGCGCAGCTGCGCGGCGGCCGTCGCGACGGCCGCCTGCTGTTCCTCGTCGGTGAGGCGCAGCAGCAGCGTTCCCTTCTTCACCGGCTGGTCGATGTCCGCGCCGAGCGCAACCACGCGACCCGATGTCTGCGCCGACAATACCGATTGCTCCACGGCCTGCACGATGCCATCCCAGGCAAGCGCACCTGCGTCGCCGGAAGCGGCCACTACCAGTGTCTCAAGTGCGGGCACGGGCGACGGCGCGGCGGATTCACGTGAGGAATCGCCGCAGGAGGCCAGCGCCAGCAGCACCGCGATGGCGACGGGCCATTTCACGGCTCTCACCGGAAGGCGCAGCCCTGCTTCGCGCCGAGGGCCCTGAAAACCATCGCGGCAGGACAGAAGCCGGTGAAGCTGGACTGGATGAGGTTCAGGCCGACAAATGCAGTCAGCCACAACCAGTTGGGGGATACGTAATGCGCCAGCGCCAGGCTGGCCAGCACCATCAGTCCGGCGAATGCAAGCACGGCACGGTCGAGGTTCATGGTTTGCTCCCTGGGGTTGTTGCAGCGGGTTTCTTCAGGCGTTCGATGCCCAGCGCGCCGAGCATGTATTTCTCGTACACGGGCTCGGAAGTGCCGTGGCGCATCTTGTAGAGGTAGTACTTCTCGAAGGCGACCTTGGCCAGGTGCACCCACTTGCCTACCTTCGCCCAGGTGACATTGCGGGGCGGTATCTGCGGCAGCGCCACGAAGGCCGCGCCGGTGTCGCCCATGTCGGCCAGGCACACGGCATTCCACGTGCCCTCGAAAGTGGCCGGGTTGCCCTGCAACTCCGCCTCGATGTTGCGCACCACGGTGGTCACCATCGACTCGATCATGAAACCGGTCTTGGGCACGCCGGTGGGAACCGGCGTGGGCTCCGGCGGTGCGATAGCCACGCACACACCGGCTGCGAAGATGTTCGGGTAGCGCGGGCTGCGCTGGTGCCGGTCCACGATCACGAATCCGCGCGGATTGCACAGGCCCTCCACCGCTGCCACCGGCTCCACGCCTGCGAATGCGGGCAGCAGCATGGTGTAACGGGAGGGCAGGACCTTCTCGATGAGCGGCTTTCCGGCATCGTCATGCTCCTGCACGCGCACTGCGTCGGCACGCACGTCCAGCACCTTCGCATTGGTGATCCACTGGATGTGCCGCTTGCGCAGCTCCGACTCCATCAGGCCGCGCGAATCACCCACGCCACCCAGGCCCATGTGCCCCACATAGGGCTCGCTGGTGACATAGGTCATCGGCACACGGTCGCGCAGGCGCCGCTTGCGCAGGTCGGCATCGAGGATGAAAGCGAATTCATAGGCGGGCCCGAAGCAGCTGGCGCCCTGCACGGCGCCGATGACGATGGGTCCCGGGTTCTCGAGGAAGAGCTGGTACTGCTCCCATGCCGACTGCGCGTGCGGACTGGTGCAGACGGACTGGCTGAAGCCGGCTTCCGGCCCGAGGCCCGGGATTGCCGCGAAGTCGAGGCGCGGGCCCGTGCACAGCAGCAGGTAGTCATGTTCGACGCGCTCGCCGCTGGCCAGCAGCACATGATTTGCGCCCGCATCGATCTGCGCCACGGGCGAGTCACGGAAGCCGATGCCGCGCCTGGCCATCAGGGGCGCCACGTCGAGGCCCGTCTGGTCGTCATTGCGCCAGCCTGCGGCAATCCAGGGATTGGAAGGCGTGAAGCTGAAACGTGGCCCGGCGCCGATGAGGGTCACGGGATACCGGTCGCCCAGCCTGTCCCGCAACTCATAGGCGGCGCTCATGCCAGCCAGCCCGGCCCCTACTACGGTGATGCGCGCCATGGTGTCTTCCTTCTTCCTGTAGATATATTAGCCTTTCCTAATATTAGGATCAACTAATGTAAAAGCGGTAGAATCAGGGAATGAACAGCCGACCCAGCGTCCGCCGTCCCGGCCGGGCAACGCACACCCCCGACATGGCGCAGCTGCGCAGCAGCGCCGGCGCGGCTGCACGCCTGCTCCGCACGCTCTCGAACGAACACAGGCTGATGCTGTTGTGCCTGCTGTTCGAGGGCGAGAAGAGCGTGGGGGAACTCAATGCATCGCTGCCGCTGTCGCAGTCGGCACTGTCGCAGCACCTGGCAGTGCTGCGCGAAGAGGGCCTGGTGCGCACGCGGCGTGCGGCCCAGAGCATCTACTACACGCTGGCATCGCCGGCAGCGGCGCAGGTCGTGAGGACGCTGCACGCCATCTACTGCCCGAAGCGCTGCTGAGCGGCGGCTGGTCGAGGTGGGGGCTGGAAGTGCCTGTGCCATGTATGGGCAGCAGGCTATGCGGGCACGGCGTGCCGCGAATCCGGGCAACTACCTAGGACGCAGAGGTTCCGGGCGCGCCCGCCAATGCAACAAGTGGTCGGGGCGAGAGGATTCGAACCTCCGACCCTCTGGTCCCAAACCAGATGCGCTACCAGACTGCGCCACGCCCCGACCCGGCGATGATACCCTACCGCCCCTTTTCGCACATTGGACCCGGGAGTGGTGGACATGACGGCACGGCTGATCGACGGCAAGGCAATCGCGCAGGCGCTGCGCGAGGAGATCAAGACGCGGGTCATGGCGCTGAAGGCTGCCGGTCGCCGGGTCCCGGGTCTCGCCGTGGTCATCGTCGGCGAGGATCCCGCATCCCAGATCTACGTGCGCAACAAGCACCAGGCCACCGAGGGCGCCGGCATGCTCTCCATCATGAAGGTGCTGCCGGCTGCGGCGACTCAGGACGAGGTGCTGGCCGTGGTGCGCGAGCTCAACGACGACCCGAAGGTCGACGGCATCCTGGTGCAGCTGCCGGTGCCGAAGCAGATCGACAGCAAGGCGGTGATCGACGCCATTGCCGTGGAGAAGGACGTCGATGGATTCAACCCGGAGAACCTCGGACTGCTGGCACAACGCACGCCGCGCCTGCGCCCCTGCACGCCCTATGGCTGCATGAAGATGCTGGAGCACTCCGGCATCGATCCGAAGGGCATGGATGCAGTGGTGCTGGGCCAGTCGAACATTGTCGGCAGGCCGGCTGCGCTGGAGCTGCTGATGCGCGGCGCCACCGTGACCATCTGCCACAGCCAGACCAAAGACCTCATCGGCCATGTGAAGCGCGCCGACCTCATCGTCGCCGGCGTCGGCAAGCCGGAATTCGTGAAGGGGGAGTGGATCAAGCCCGGCGCGGTGGTGCTTGACGTGGGCATCAATCGCCTGCCCTCGGGCAAGGTGGTGGGCGATGTGGAATTCGAGACCGCGAAGCAGAAGGCTTCGTGGATCACGCCGGTGCCGGGCGGCGTGGGGCCGATGACCATCGCGATGCTGATCCAGAACACGCTGGAGGCGTATCAGTTCCGCGAGGGCCTGGCCACCACGGGTGGCGGCGCGCCCGAGCAGCCGCTGACTCCGCCGCCGCGGTCGTAAGAGCGGAATCGCCCAAACAGGCACTGGTGCCCGGGGGCCGCGCGGCATCACGCGACTCTTCAGACTTGCAATCGGAAGAACCCGGTTCAGTTCACCATGCTCGTGCCGGTGGGACCGTTGCCGGCTTCCTGGTAGACCACTTCACCGTCGCGCGCCCAAAGGGTGTGCACCTGGCCCGCCGGCGCCACGTACACGCCGCCCTCGGGCACGGCCACGAAATCGGCATCAGCCGGCTTCGCGCCGAACGCCACGTACAGGGTGCCGGAGAGGACGGTGGAGTAACGCGTGTCAGGATGCGTATGCGCCGCAATGCGCGAGTCCTTCGCCAGCACCACGCGCTGCACGTACATGCCCGGCTCGCGCTCGGAGCCCAGGATCCACGTTCCCTTCAATCCGGGAATGGTGGGCGGCGAAGTCCAGCGCAGCGACTCCGGCAGGATGGGTTTCACCGCGGGAACCTGCGCCAGTGCCAGCATGGCAACGGGCAGCAGTGCGGCGGCGGGAAGAAGTTTCCTTGTCATGGTCCGACAATAGCCTCTGATGCGGTGTTGCCGCACCCTACTTCCGCCGCCATAGGGTGGTACCACCGGGCCTGTCTTCCAGCACCACGCCGGAAGCCAGGAGCTCATCACGGATGCGGTCGGCTTCCCTGAATTCGCGCGCCTTGCGCGCAGCCAGGCGCGCAGCGATGGCCTGCTCGATGGCCTGGTCATCAAGCGTGCCCTGCCCTGCACCGCCCGGCGCCGGAAGCCGGAACCACTGCTCCGGCTCCAGGCGACAGATGCCCAGCACGGCGGACAATTCACGGAATACCGCGGCCAGCTCGCCCGCGCGCAGCAGGCAGGTGCCGCCGGCGCCGGCCTTGGCCTCGTTGATCTCGCGGGCCAGTCCCTGCAGCACCGCCAGTGCCTTGGGCGTGTTGAAGTCATCGTCCATCGCGGCGGCGAACTGCTCGCGCCAGCGTGCGGCTTCCGGACCCGGCTCCCCGCCTGGCACGCCGCGCAGGGCGTTGTACAACCCGCCCAGCGTGGCATCGGCCTGCTGCAGGTTTTCCAGCGTGTAATTGATGGGCCCGCGATAGTGGCTGGCCACGAGGAAGTAGCGCAGCACCTCCGGATGGCGCAGGTGCGGCAGCACTTCGCGCAGCGTGAAGAAATTGCCCAGCGACTTGGACATCTTCTCGCTGTCGACGTTGACGAAGCCGTTGTGCATCCAGCACTCGACGAAGGGCGCACCGGTGGCGCCGCAGCTCTGCGCGATCTCGTTCTCGTGGTGCGGGAACTTCAGGTCCATGCCGCCGCCGTGGATGTCGAAGTGTTCCCCCAGCAGCGCCATGGCCATGGCCGAACACTCGATGTGCCAGCCGGGACGTCCCTCGCCCCAAGGTGAGGGCCAGGCAGGTTCGCCAGGCTTCGAGCGTTTCCAGAGCACGAAGTCCATCGGATCGCGCTTGGATTCGTTGACCTCCACGCGTGCGCCGGCGCGCAGGTCCTCCAGGCGCTTGCCGGAGAGCTGGCCATAGGGCCCGAAGCTGGCCACGGCGTACATCACGTCACCGTTGGTGGCGGCGTAGGCATGGCCGCGGTCCACCAGCTTTTCGATCAGCGCGATGATCTCGGGGATGTACTGCGTGGCGCGCGGCTCCTGGTCGGGCTTCTGCACGCCCAGCAGCGCCGCGTCCTCGTCCATGGCCTCAATGAAGCGCGCGGTGAGCGCCTCGATGCTCTCGCCCCGCTCGGCCGCACGGCGGATGATCTTGTCGTCGATGTCGGTGATGTTGCGCACGTAGGTGAGCGCATAACCGCTGTGCCTGAGCCAGCGCTGCACCACGTCGAAGGCCACCAGCATGCGCATGTGGCCGATGTGGCAGTAGTCGTAGACGGTGATGCCGCACACGTACATGCGGACCTTGCCGGGGACCAGGGGCTTGAAGGCTTCGGACTTCCCCTGCAGGGAATCATGGATACGCAGCATCGGCGGATTCTAGCCGAAAGGACTTTCCGCCATCCCTGCACTATATTCGCAGCATGGCGCATGGCCGCTACCTCCTCGTTTCCGACCTGCACCTGGACGCCAGCCATCCCGCGGGCATCGGGCAGTTCCTGCACCTGCTGCGCACCGAGGCGCCCCGCTCGGACGGGCTTTACGTCCTGGGCGACCTGTTCGAAAGCTGGATCGGCGACGATGATGACGAGCCGGCGCGCGAGCAGGTGTGCGCGGGGCTGCGCGAACTCACGCGCCAGGGCGTGCCCTGCCGCATCCAGCGCGGCAACCGCGATTTCCTGCTCGGCGCCGGCTTCACTGCGCGCACCGGCTGCCAGCTGCTGGCCGATCCCGTGCTCATCGAGGCCGGGGGACGGCGTTTTGTACTTTCCCACGGCGATGCACTGTGCACCCGGGATGTCTCCTACCAGCGCTTCCGGCGCGTGGCGCGCAGCCACTGGCTGCAACGGACCTGGCTGGCATTGCCGCTGGGCGCCCGTCGTCGCCTCGCGGCCTGGGGCAGGCGGCGCAGCCATGCGCATGTGCGCCGCGCGCCGCGGGAAATCATGGACGTGACGCCGGCCGCGGTGACGCAGCTGCTGCGCAGCTGGCGCGCCGACGTGCTGATCCACGGCCACACGCACCGGCCGGCCGAACACCGGCTCGAAGTGGATGGCCGCCCCGCCCTGCGCCTGGTGCTGGCCGACTGGCATGAAGGCGGCAGCATGCTGGTGCTGCACGCAGATGGCTCATATCAGGATTGCAGGCTGGAAATGCCGAAGGAGACTGACGGATGAGTTATGCAGGACGCTGCGCCTGTGGCGCCGTGAAATTGCAGATCGTCGGCGAACCGGTTGCCATCCGGCAGTGCTGGTGCCGGCAGTGCCAGCACATGTCCGGCGGCGGACCCACGCACAATGCCATGTTCCGCACCGGGGACGTGCGCATCGAGGGCGAGCTGGCCGGGCATGGCTACCTAGCCGACAGCGGCAACCAGCTCACGCAGTGGTTCTGCCCGGCCTGCGGCAATCCGGTGTATGCGCAAAGCTCCGCGCGGCTGCAGTTCCGCACCGTGCGCCTTGGCGTGCTCGACCAGCCGCACGACCTGAAGCCCACCATGGCGATCTGGACGGAGTCTGCGCCACCCTGGGCCGTGATCGACCCCACGCTGGACCAGTTCCCGCGCCAGCCACCCCCGCCGCCGGGATCGAAGTAGGACTCGCGGCTGGCGCCGGTTCAGTCCAGCGCCTTGCCCAGGAAACGCGTCGGACCTGACGCACCGTAGGTCACGTCGCGGAAGCCGGATCGTGCGTACAGGGCGCGCGCCGGCGTGTTGTCTTCCTGCACCTCCAGCGTGAGCTTGCAGCAGCCGCTGGCGCGCGCATGCGCCTCGGCGGCCCCCAGCAAGGCGCGGCCGATGCCACGGCCGCGCGCCGCAGGCAGCACGGCCAGGTCGTGGATGTTCAGCAGCGGCAGGGCCCGGAAGGTGGAGAAGCCGACAAATCCCACGCACACGCCCACGGGCTGCGCGGCGTCGAACGCCAGCCAGACCCGTGCAGTGGGATGCGCGCGCAGTCCCGCCACCAGGCGCTCCTTCACTTGCGCCGGCAGCGGCTCACCACCGCCGCGCGGATCGCGCGCATAGGCGTCGAGCAGCATCACCACTGCGTCGGCATCCTGCGCATCCTGCAGGTTGGCCGCGCGTACCCCGGTGGCCACGCAGATCAGCCCGCCAGCGCGCCGGCAGGCAGCAGGTCCTGCACGGGCACGCCTGAATGGAAGCGGAACTGGGGATCCGGTTCCTCGACCAGCCGCGCTTCCACCGCGGCCAGCTCCACGAGCCGGGCCTGCAGCCCGGCTCGCGCAGCGGCGGGCACCGCGGCCTCGGCCAGTTGAAGGTACAGCGAGGCATGCCGGCGCTCGGATTCCGCCAGCGCCGCATAGAACTCCGCCAGAGGTTCTTGCAGCAGCGGGGCCAGCGCCTCGAACCGCTCGCAGGAGCGCGCCTCGATCAGCGCGCCGGACAGGAGCAGGTCGAGCTTGCGCTGCGGTTCCGTGGCGGCGAGTCGTGCACGCAGGGCACTGGCGTAACGCCCGGGCGACAGGCGCTGCATCGGCACGTCCAGCCGCTGCATCAGCTTCTGCACCTGCTCGAAATGCCGCAGTTCCTCGCGCGCCAGCCGCGCCATGGCCAGCGACAGCGGACGATCCTCCGGATAGGCGAACATCAGCGCCAGCGCCGTGGAGGCGGCCTTCTTCTCGCAGTTGGCATGATCGACGAGCAGCGTGCGCCATTCGCGCGCCGCATGCTCGCACCAGGCGCGCGGCGTGGCCGCGTGCAGGATGCTGCGATCCTCTTCGCCGGCAGCGCTCATGCCGCCGCCGCGCGTGCGGCCTGCGCGGCCTCGCGCAGCACACTCTCCACCTGCGCGGCCGTGCTGTAGCGATCAGCCGGGCGCTTGGCCATCAGCGTATCCACCAGCCCCTGCCACTGCGCCGCCGGCTGCGGCAGGCGCGGCACGGGCGCGTTGCGATGCTTGTAGATGATGGCCATGGGATTGTTGTCGGTGAAGGGTTTCTCGCCCGCAAGCATCTCGTAGAGGATCACCCCGAGGCTGTACAGGTCGCTGCGCTCATCCACCGTCTCGCCATGGCCCTGCTCGGGGCTCATGTAGGTGGGCGTGCCGAAGATCACGCCCGGGTCGGTGATGTCCGCCTCGATCGCCGCGTGTTTGGCCAGGCCGAAGTCGGTAAGCACCACGCGCAGCGGGCCGCGCATCAGCACGTTGCCGGGCTTCAGGTCGCGGTGCAGGGCGCCGGCCTCGTGCAGCGCCACGAGTGCGCCAGCGATCTGCGCCGCCAGTTCCAGCGCATCGGCAGGCAGCACGCCGGCGCGGATGCGCTTGCGCAGGTCGCCGTCCGGGTAGTAGTCCATTGCCAGGTAGGCATGGTCATCGGCAACGCCCAGCTCATGGCAGCGCACGATGCTGGAATGATGCAGCCGGTGCGCGATCTCGTATTCCTGCAGGAAGCGTTCGAAGGCCTGGTCGACGCCCTCGGCGTCGCGCAGTGAGGGAGTGATCTTCACCACCAGCAGCGCGCCCGCCTTCTCGCTCTCGGCCAGGTAGAGCTGCGAGCTCGAGCCTCCTGCCAGCCGCCGCACACAGCGGTAGCCGGGAATACGCACCGGGCCGAAGCGTCGCGAAGCCTCCGCCGCGGGAGAAATGCGCCAGTCGGCCAGCGCGCGCCGCTGCATGCGCGCGGCCTCCTCCAGCACGGCGATGAAGGTGGCGTGCGGAAAGCGCCGGCGACAGATCACACCGAAGGCGCCGCACAGGCGCGCCTCGCGGGCGGACCGGGAATCGCTGTCCCTGGCGAGGAACACGATGGGCGCAAAGCCGCGCCGCAGCGCCAGGTCGCGCAGCCAGGCCAGGCCCTGCCCGTCCTGCCAGTCCTCATCGAGGACCACCACGTCATAGCCCTGCGCCAGGTACTCCGGCGGCAACGGCGCGGTGAGTCGCGTGGAACGGTGCTCCACGGTGGCGTCGGGCCACTCGCAGCTGACGTGATGGCGCAGCAGGGTACGGTAGCGCGCGTCCTGGACGATCAGCAGCAGCCGCATCGCGACCTCTCCCCTGCCCCGGCCGGGGATCTCAGCTCACGACCTTGAGGGGATTGTCGCGACGCTGGGCCTTGGCGTCGTCATTGCGCTCGCGCTCCAGGCGCTCCAGGTATTCCGGCGTGATGTCGCCGGTGACGTAGGTGCCGGAGAAGCAGGAGGTGTCGAATTGATTGATGGCCGCATCATCGTGGCGGCAGGCGGACACCAGGTCGTCCAGGTCCTGGTAGATCAGCCAGTCGGCGCCGATCTCGCGCGCCACTTCATCCACATCGCGCCGCGCGGCCACCAGCTCGGAGGCAGCGGGCATGTCGATGCCATAGACATAGGGGTAGCGCACCGGCGGCGCCGCGGAAGCGAAATACACCTTGCGCGCGCCGGCATCGCGCGCCAGCTCGATGATCTGCGCCGAGGTGGTGCCGCGCACGATGGAGTCATCCACCAGCAGCACGTTCTTGCCGCGGAATTCCAGGTCGATGGCCGAGAGCTTGCGGCGCACGGACTTCATGCGTTGCTCCTGCCCCGGCATGATGAAGGTACGGCCGATGTAGCGGTTCTTGTTGAAGCCTTCGCGGTACTTGATGCCCAGCTTCTGCGCCATCTGCAGCGCGCAGGTGCGGCTGGTGTCCGGGATCGGGATGATCACGTCGATGTCGTGGTCGGGATGCTCGCGCCTGAGCTTGTCGGCCAGCTTCTCGCCCATGCGCATGCGTGCGCGGTACACCGAGATGTTGTCGATGATGGAGTCCGGACGGGCGAAGTACACGTATTCGAAAATGCAGGGCGTATGTCCCAGCGCCGGCACGCACTGGCTGGTGTGCAGCCGGCCCAGCTCGTCGATGAACACGGCCTCGCCCGGCGCCACATCGCGCAGGAACTCGAAGGAGAGCATCGACAGCGCCACGCTCTCGGAGGCCAGCATGTATTCCATGCCGCGCGCGGTGCGCCGCTGCCCCAGCACCAGCGGACGGATGCCATGCGGATCGCGGAACCCCAGCACGCCATGGCCGATGATCATCGCCACCACGGCATAGGCGCCGCGGCAGCGCCGGTACACGGCGGTGAGCGCGGTGAAGATGTCGTTTGGCGTGGCGCGCAGCCCACCCACGCGCTGCAGTTCGGAGGCGAAGACGTTGAGCAGCACCTCGGAGTCGGAGCGGGTGTTCAGGTGGCGGCGGTCTTCGCGCGCCAGCACCTGCGTGAGCTCCTGCGCATTGGTGAGGTTGCCGTTGTGCCCCAGGCAGATGCCATAGGGTGCATTCACGTAGAAGGGCTGCACCTCGGAGGCGCTGTCGCCACCGGCGGTGGGATAGCGCACATGGGCAATGCCCATGTTGCCGCGCAGGGATTCCATGCCCCGCTGGCTGAACACATCGCGCACCAGGCCCTTGCCCAGCACCGAACACAGCTCGCCGCCATCGGCAGTCATGATGCCCGCGGCATCCTGCCCCCGGTGCTGCAGCACGGTCAGCGCGTCATAGAGCTGCTGGTTGACCGGTCCGCGTCCAACGATGCCTGCAATGCCACACATGCCTGTCTCCGCCGGTCAGCCCGGGTTTCGTGCCGCACGCGCAGGCAGGTGTTCACCCACCACCGCACGCAGCACAGAGGCCACCGGAGCCACGATCGGCACCAGTTTCGACCGCTGCCACCAGCTTTCGTCATCAAGCTCCACGGCCTGCGCCAATATGATGACAAAGCCGGTGATTACAACCCCGCGCAGCAGGCCGAGCAGGAAGCCCAGCATGCGGTCGAGGCCGCTGAAAAGGGACAGCCGGACGAAATGGTTGACGGCAAAGCCGACGATGGCGCCCGCCACCAGCACCACTACAAAGACGATGCCGCGCCCAGCCCACAATCCATAGGGCGCGCGCTCGAGTACTCCGCCCAGATAGGGCGCCACGGAGGGCCCCAGGCGCCACGCCAGCCAGATGGCCAGTATCCAGGTGACGAGCGAGCAGACTTCCTTGAGGAATCCCCGCACCAGGCCGGCGACAGCGGAAAGCAGGATGATGGCAAGGATGATGTAGTCGAGCGTGACCATCGGCGGGCCGGCGACCGTTGATCACACAATTCTACACTGTACGCACCATGGGACGCCTAAGAGACACCCCGAAACAGCGTTGCGCACGCTCAGGGCGCGACCAGCGTTCCCTGTTGCCCGGCAGCCGCCAGGCGCGTGCGCAGGCCGGTAGCGGCATTGCGGTCCGCCTCGGGACCGGCGCGGACACGATGCAGTTCCCTGCCAGCGGACTTCACGGCGGAGACTTCGATGCTGAAGCCCTTCGCACGCAGTTCGCGCGCCAGGCGCTGGGCGTTGTCGGCGGAAGAGAAGCTGCCGAGCTGCACCCACCATTTGCCAGCGGGTTTGGCCGGCGCGGCGGTGGCAGGTGATGGAGCCGGGGTTGCAGGCTTCGCGGCCGCTGCCGGCGCCGCCTGACGGTTCGCCTGCGAGGCAGGCGGCGCGACAGTGGCAGGTGCTGCAGCCGGCAGCGACTGCCGTTCCGCGGTCGGGGACGCAGGCTGTTGCGCGGCTGGCGGTGCCGGCTGTGCGGCAGGCACCGGTTCAGGCGCCACAGTCCTCACCGGTTCGGTGACCGGTGGCGGCACTGCCTGCGCAATCGCTTCGGATTGTTCACGTGCCGCGCTGGCCGCCAGTTCCTGCTGGCGCGCGGTGCCGCTGTTTGCGCCGGGGTTGATGGCCAGCTCATAGGTGGCCAGCGGCGGGCCTGCATCCGCAACCGCGCCTGCGCCCGCCTTTGCGCCGGCGTTCTCGCCAGGCCCCGAGAGCAGCTCCGGCACCGCGATCGCCAGCGCGGCCACCAGGATGACCGCACCCGTGAGTCGTTCTTTGCTGGCCCCTTCCACGGGACGGAGTATAGACGTCGTCAGTGCAGGCCGAGCAGTGCCAGTGCGGGCGCGACGGTCAGGAACGACCCGCAGACCACAATGCGATCGCCTGGGCGCGCGGTGGCGGCGGCGGCGTGCATGCCGGAGGTGATGTCTTCGGCCAGCGTGGCGGCGCTGAACACCGGCGAACGCGCAGCCAGCGCTGCCGCGGTCAGGCCGCGGGGCGCGTCGATGCCGCAGAGGAACCACTGGTCCACCACGGTCTGCAGCGCAGCCGCTACGGCAGCGACATCCTTGTCGCCCAGGATGCCCGCCACGCACAGCGTACGGCCGGTGCAGGGGCGCGCCGACAGGTTTGCAGCCAGCGTGCGCGCTGCCGGCTCGTTGTGGGCGACATCGAGTATCCACTCCACGCGCCCCGGCACGATCTGGAACCGCCCCGGCAGCGCGAGCTGGCGAAGCGCACGCTCCACCTGCGGCTTGCGGGCCGCATCCAGCACGCCCAGTTGCTGCAACGTGGCCAGCGCCGAGGCAGCATTGGCGAACTGGCTGCCGCCAGGCAGCGCAGGCCTCGGCAGATCACGCAAATCGAAGGCACCCGCGGAGAAACTCCAGTGCCCGCCATCCGCGGCGACCTGCCACTGATAATCGCGTCCGGCCACAAGGGGGCGCGCACCGATGCGCCGCGCCTCCGCTTCCACGGCCGGCGTCATCGCCGGATCCGCGATCACCGCGACATGGCCGGGGCGGAAAACGCCGGCCTTCTCCCTCCCGATGCCGTCGATGTCTGTCCCCAGCCAGTCCGCGTGGTCCAGGCCGATGGAGCAGACGATGGCCGCTTCTGCATCGACGATGTTCACCGCGTCGAGCCTGCCGCCCAGCCCCACTTCCAGCACGGCGAACTCGACGCGGCGCGCGCGGAATACCTCGAGCGCAGCCAGTGCGTTGAATTCGAAAAAGGTGAGCGTGATGTCGCCACGCGCCGCCTCGATGGCCTCGAACGCTGCCACGAGTTCGGCATCGGAGGCTTCCGCGCCATCGACGCGGATGCGCTCGTTGTAACGCAGCAGGTGCGGTGAAGTGAAACTGCCCACGCGCCGATCCAGGCAGCGCAGCAGTGAAGCGAGGCACTCGACAGTGGAGCCCTTGCCGTTCGTGCCCGCCACTATGAGCGTGCGCGCCGCCACGGGCAGCAGGCCCATGCGCAGCGCCACCGCGCGCACGCGCTCCAGCGTCAGGTCGATGCCCGTGCTGTGCACGGTCTCCTGGACGCGCAGCCAGTCTTCGAGGCTGCGGGGTGCAGTCATGCTGGATCCCGGATCAGGCTTCGGCGACCGGCACGGCAGCCGCCAGGGCCGGCTTGCCGGCCAGCATGCGCAGCAGGCGTGCGATGCCATCGCGCTGGTCGCGGCGATCCATGATCAGGTCGATGGCGCCCTTCTCGAGCAGGAACTCGCTGCGCTGGAATCCCTCGGGCAGGGTCTCGCGCACGGTCTGGGCGATCACGCGTGGACCGGCAAAGCCGATCAGCGCACGTGGCTCGCCGATGTTGATGTCGCCCAGCATTGCCAGGCTGGCTGACACGCCGCCGGTGGTCGGGTCGGTGAGCACCGAGATGTAGGGCAGCTTCGCCTGGGCCAGTCGCGCCAGCGCGGCGCTGGTCTTGGCCATCTGCATCAGCGACAGAAGCGCCTCCTGCATGCGCGCACCGCCCGTGGCGGAGAAGCACACCAGCGGGGCACGGTCGGCAATCGCGCGCATGGCGGCACGATGGAAACGCTCACCCACGACTGATCCCATCGAGCCGCCGAGGAAGGCGAACTCGAAGGCACAGGCCACGACGGGCTCGCCATGCAGCCGCCCGGCCAGGGCCACCAGCGCATCACGTTCGTTGGTGGATTTCTGCGCGGCGGCAAGGCGGTCCTTGTACTTCTTGCTGTCCTTGAACTTCAGCGGATCCTCGGGCGACACGCTGGCGCCGATCTCCACGCCCGAATCCGGGTCCAGGAAGCGCGTCAGCCGCTCGCGCGCATGCATGCGCATGTGGTGGCTGCACTTGGGGCAGACATGCAGGTTGCGCTCCAGCTCCGCGCGATACAGCACCGCGTCACAGGCCGGGCACTTGCTCCACAGGCCCTCGGGCACGGAACGCACGCGGCGCTCGGTCTTGATGCGCGAGGGAACGATCTTTTCGAACCAGGACATGCCTACCCCAGAAGGTCGGCCGGACAGCCGGCCGGGTCCGGCATGATATCGGAATCGCCGGGCAGTCCGAATACCGGCGGATAGTGCACACGCCAGAAATACAGGCCTGAGGCCGGAGCCGTTGCGGGAGCGACACGCCGGTCGCGCGCCGCCAACACTTCAGCTGCGAACTGCGGCGGCGCTGCGCCCTGGCCGATGTGGATCAGCAGGCCGGCAATATTGCGCACCATGTGATGCAGGAAGGCGTTGGCGGTCACTTCCAGCAGCACGAATTCGCCGCTTCGCTCCACGCGCAGCGCAGTGAGGTTGCGCACGGGCGACCGCGCCTGGCACTCCGCCGCACGCAAGGCGCTGAAATCATGGCTGCCGAGCAGGTGGCGCGCGGCCTCGCGCATGGGTGCGATGTCCAGTGGCCGGTAATGGAAGGCCACCCTTCCCGCCGTCAGCGCACCGCGCGCGCTGCGGTTCAGGATGCAGTAGCGGTAGGTGCGCGCCAGCGCGCTGTAGCGCGCGTGGAAATGCGCCGGCACATCGCGCACCCAGCGCAGCGCGACGGTTGGCGGCAGCGCGGTGTTGGCGCCGAGCAGCAGCGCACGTTCGCTGCGCACCGCTTCCGTATCAAAGTGCGCCACCTGCCCGCGTGCGTGCACACCCGCGTCCGTGCGTCCTGCGGCGATGAGGTCCACTGCATGATCGCAGACGCGGCCAATGGCCTGCTGCAGGGCGTGCTGGACTGAAGGCGCCCCGACCTGCTGCTGCCAGCCGGCGAAGGCGCCGCCGTCGTACTCGATGCCGACGGCGATCCTGGCCATGAGCGCGCGGTACTAGCCGGGAATGGAATCCAGCAGGCGCTGGGCTTCCTGGCGCTGGCCTTCCGAGCCTTCCTGCAGCACCTCGTTGAGGATGCTGCGGGCACCGTCCGGATCACCCATGTCCATGTAGGCACGGGCCAGGTCGAGCTTGGTGCCGACTTCACTCATCGTGACCGGCTCGAGTTCCTTCGGCGACTCGTCGACGATGGTGGAGTCGAGCGCACCCGGGTCGATGCGCTGCGTGCTCTGCCAGTCGTCCTGCGGCTTCTCAGGCGCACCGACATCCAGGTCAAGGTCCGAGGCGCCCACGTCGAGCATGGGAGCCAGGCTGGTGTCACCGGTACCGAGGTCCATGTCGAGGCCGGTGGAGCCATCGCCAAGGTCGAGGTCGGTGATGGGCAGCATCTCGGTGCGCTGGCTGGCATCGGCGCTGGCCAGCAGCTCGCGCGAAGTCTCGTCCATGCCCGCCACCAGGGTGGGAGCGTCAGCCGGAGCTTCTCCGGCATCCGGCGGCAGCATGCCCGTGCCGGTGGCCTCGAGCTTGCCGAGATCCAGTCCCAGGTCATCCAGGGCCAGCTCTGCAGTCTGGTCGGGCGAACCGGTGTAGGGAGCGTGCGCGTCGATCTTGCCGGCCAGCGTGTTCTCGATGTCGAGCGCGGGCTGTTCGATGGTGGGCGCGTTGATGGCGTCGAGGCCAGGCTGCACCATCTGGCGCGTGGTGGCCGTGGGCGCCTGGTCGTCGGGACCACGCAGGTCATCGAACATGAAGTCGAGGCCGCCGTCGGACTCGAGCGGACGCAGCGAGGAGTCGGTGCTGCCGCCGAGGTTCAGGTCGATGCCGGTGTCGCCGGTGTCGGTGCCGCCCTCGGGCAGGTTGAAGTCGACCAGGTTCTGGCCGCCTTCCAGGTTGAGGTCGACGGAGGTCTGCACGCCCAGCTGGGACTGGTGGAAGAGCACGTCTTCGGGGGCAAGCTGCTTGCCCATGATGACAACCTTCTCCCACTCGCCCGGCGGTGCGCTGCTGCGCGACTGCGACAGCTCGCGCGCGGTCTGCAGGAACTGCTCCTTGTTGCCCCACACGAAATACACTTCGAGCAGCTTGAGCTTCAGGTCGCGGCGTTCCGGCTCGCGCTTCAGCGCAGCCTTCACCAGGTCGGCGGCCTGGTCGTAGAGGCCATAGGCCATGTGGAAGTCGGCCTCGGCCAGGGGATCGCCCTGCTCCAGCGCCATGGCACCCATGGTGGCCGCGGTACTGCCCTCGTCGAGGTCGACAGTGCGGGTTTCGCGACGCGCGGGCCGCTCGTGCTGGCCCGTGCCCTCCTCCACCAGGATGTCGGAGTCGCGCGCGTCGGCGGGCTTGCGCAGCGGGAAGGTGTCGGAAGAGGAATCGCGCTCACCCGGCAGCACGAAGTCGTCGAACGACGGCGCGGCCGGAGCGAAGGTCGCAGCGGCCGCGCTGCGGCGGCGCCGTGCCATCAGGCCCAGCAGCGCAAGCACCAGCACCAGGGCTCCTGCCGCGTAGACCCAGTAGGCCTTCAGCGTGTCGATCAGGCCGGGCGCCTCGTCGGCAGGCGGAGCGGGCGGCGCGGGCCGGGCCTCGGCAGGAGCCGGCTCGGCAGGCGTGGCAGCGGTGTCTTGCGCATCCTCGCCTGATCCGGCGGTGGTGTCGGCAGCATCCGCAGCAGGCTCGGCAGGCGCGGGTTCGGCCGGTGTGGCGGGTGTCTGTCCGCGCTGCAGGTTGGCCAGCTCCGGGCTGTCGAGCGCGATGGGACGATCGGATGATGGTGCGGGCGTGGTGCCTGCACCGGGAGAGGCCACCTCACCAGGCTGGCCTGTTCCGGCCGGCTCGCTCGGCGGCACCAGCCGCAGGCGGGCATCCTCACCGCCGGCCGGTTGCTGCACGGAAGCCTGCCAGCTGGCCATCTGGCTGCGCACTTCGGCGTTCGCCTCGGCGCGATCGATGGCGGTCACGACGCTGCTGTCAGGCAGGTCGAGTCGCGCACCGGCACGCAGCTGGTTGATGTTTCCGCCGAAGGCCGCGGGGTTGGCCCGATACACGGCCACCATGGCGCGGGTACGGTCCTGCTCGCCGTATTCACGCGTGACGATGTTCGACAGCGTGTCGCCGCGCTGGACGGTGTAGCCACCGCCGCCACCTGCCGGAGCCGGCTGGACGGGCACGGGCGCCGGGCGCGGCGGAGCCTGCACGGGCGGGGGAACCGGTGCGGCGGGCGCCGGTGCCGGGCGCACATTGCCCCCGGTGTCGCCCACCACCGGCGCGGACACCGGCGGGGCCGGTGCGGTCGTGGCCTGGAAGGTGGGCGGATCGAGCAGCAGCGTGTATTCCTTCAGCAGGCGGGTGCCGCTGCCGCGCAGGTCGATCAGCACCACCAGGAAGGGCTCGACGATGGGCTGGCTGGAGGTCAGCCGGACGACATTGCGGCCATCGCGCAGGCGCTCGGTGCTGAGCTGGATGGCGCTCAAAAAGCCCGGATATTCAAGGCCATGGCGGACGAAATCGTCGCGCGAGGCCAGCGTGACCTGCATTGAGGCCAGCTCTTCGGGTGTGGCGAAGAGCTCGATTTCCGCGTTGAGCGGGGCATTGAGGAAGGACCTGACGGTCTCATCTCCCAGGCCAAGGGCCTGTGAGATGCCGGGCACTGCTGCCAGCAGTGCCGCCGCGCTCACCAGTCTAAAACGCATCAGGACTCCCCGAGAGACCCATCAATTACGAATCCTGACGGAAAACATATGCTTGGATTCGTCTTCCCGCGTTGACGCAAGTCACACGAATATAACTTAACGCAACAGATAGTCGCGAACCAGTATTTCGGCTATCTGCACGCTATTGGTGGCGGCACCCTTGCGCACGTTGTCGGACACCACCCACAGGTCCAGTCCGCGCTCGTGCGAGATGTCCTCGCGGATGCGGCCGACGTACACGGTGTCGTTGCCAACGGCTTCGGTGGCCGCGGTGGGATAGCCGCCCGGCACGCGCTCATCGAGCACGGTGACGCCAGGCGCCTTGCGCAGCAGTTCGGTGGCCTCGGCCGCGGTGAGCTTGCGCCGCGTCTCGATGTGCACCGCCTCGGAATGCCCGAAGAACACCGGCACGCGCACGCAGGTGGGATTCACCACGATGGACTTGTCGAGGATCTTCTGGGTCTCCCAGAACATCTTCATCTCTTCCTTCGTGTAGCCGTTGTCCTGGAACTTGTCGATCTGCGGCACCACGTTGAAGGCGATGCGCTTGGCGATCACCTTTGCTTCGGTGGTACGGCCGTTGAGCAGGTCGCCGGTCTGTTGCGCCAGCTCATCCACCGCTTCCTTGCCGGCGCCGGACACCGACTGGTAGGTGCACACGTTGATGCGCGTGATGCCGGCTGCATCGTGCAGCGGCTTCAGCGCCACCAGCATCTGGATGGTGGAGCAGTTCGGGTTCGCGATGATGCCGCGGTTCTTGTACTGCGCGATGGCCTCGGGGTTGACCTCGGGCACCACCAGCGGGATGTCATCGTCGTAGCGGAACTGCGAGGTGTTGTCGATCACCACGCAGCCGGCCGCACCGGCGATGGGCGCGTACTTCGCCGACACTTCCGCGCCGGCAGAGAACAGGCCGATCTGGGCGCGCGAGAAGTCGAAGGTCTCCACGTCGAGCACCGGGTAGGATTTGCCCTTCAGCTGCACCGTCTTGCCCAGCGAGCGGTTGCTCGCGAGCGGGAACAGTTCGCTGACCGGGAAATCGCGTTCCTCGAGAACGCTGATCATCGTGTCGCCGACGAGGCCGGTGGCCCCGAGCACGGCTACTCTCCAACCCTTGCTCATCATGACCCTCTGTGGAAGTGGAAAAATGCCGCCGCGCGGCCAGGCCGGCGACGGATGTCAGATCGCAGGCGTGGATGATCGCACATCCGCGTTCTGCGCCCTGTGCCGCAGGTAGTGGTCCAGCAGCACGATGGCCAGCATGGCCTCGGCAATGGGCGTGGCGCGCAGGCCCACGCAGGGATCATGGCGGCCAGTGGTCACCACGTCGACGGGATTGCCGCCCAGGTCAATGGTTTTTCCCGGCACCTGGATGCTGGAGGTGGGCTTCAGCGTGGCGTGGGCAATGATGTCCTGCCCGGTGGAGATGCCGCCCAGGATGCCGCCGGCATGGTTGGTGGCAAAGCCTGCCGGCGTCAGCTCATCGCGGTGCTGGCTGCCACGCTGCGATGCAACAGAAACGCCGGCGCCGATCTCCACCGCCTTCACTGCGTTGATGCTCATCAGGGCATGGGCGATGTCGGCGTCCAGCCGGTCGAACACCGGCTCGCCCAGCCCCACCGGCACGCCATGCGCCACCACGGTGAGCTTCGCGCCCACCGAATCGCCGTCGCTGCGCAGTTTCCAGATGAGGTCTTCCAGCTCCTTCACGCGTGAAGGATCCGGACAGAAGAAGGGATTCTCGTAGGCGGCTTCAGGGTTCACCGGCTCGAGGTGGAGGTCACCCACCTGGCTCACGTAGCCGTGGATGCGCACGCCGAGGCGCGTAGCCAGGTATTTGCGCGCGATGGCGCCCGCAGCGACGCGCATCACCGTCTCGCGCGCGGAGGAACGGCCGCCGCCGCGGTAGTCGCGCAGGCCGTACTTCTGCTGGTAGGTGTAGTCGGCGTGGCCGGGACGGAAGCGGTCCTTGATCTTCTCGTAGTCGCGCGAGCGCTGGTCTGTGTTCTCGACCAGGAGGCCGATGGGCGTGCCGGTGGTCACACCCTCGAACACGCCCGAGAGGATGCGGACCTGATCCGGCTCCTTGCGCTGGCTGGTGAACTGCGAGGTGCCGGTGCGGCGTCGCTCGATGTCGGCCATCAATTCCGCTTCGGTGATCGGCAGCCCCGGCGGGCAGCCGTCGACGATGGCGCCCAGTGCCGGACCGTGGCTCTCGCCGAAGCTCGTCACCACGAAGGACTTGCCGAAACTGTTGCCGCTCACCTTGCCACCTTGCGCAACTGCGCGGCCGTCAGCAGGAACACGCCGCCGCCACCACGCTCGAATGCCAGCCACACGAAGGGCACCTTCGGGAACGCGCGGCGCACGCGCGTCTCGGTATTGCCCACTTCAACCACCAGCACACCCTCGTCGGTGAGATGGCGGGCGGCTTCGCGCAGCAGCCTGCGCACCGCGTCCATGCCATCGCGTCCCGAGCGCAATGCCCCCGCGGGCTCATGCGCATATTCAGGCGGCAGACCATTGAATTCCGCCGTGCCCACGTAGGGCGGATTGCTCACGATGATATCGTAGCGCTGCCCCTTCAGTGGGCTGAAAAAGTCACCTTGCAGCAGCCGCACGCGGCGGCCGAGCTTCAGGCCGGCGCGGTTGATGCGCGCCACTTGCAGCGCCGCGGGATCGATGTCCACGGCGTCGACGAGGGCGTCGGGAAAATACGCCGCCGAGGCCAGCGCGATGCAGCCGGAACCGGTGCCCAGGTCGAGGATGCGCCGCACAGCATCCGGCCGCACCCAGGGCGAGAACCGCCGCTCGATCAGCTCGGCGATGGGAGAGCGCGGCACCAGGACACGACTGTCGACGTAGAACGGCAGCCCCGCCCACCAGCACAGGTTGGTGAGGTACACGGCCGGAATGCGCTCGTCGATGCGGCGCCGGAGCAACGCGTCGAAGCGCGTCGCCGCGCGCGCCGATACCGGCCGCGCCAGGTCGCGTGCTTCCAGCGGCCTCACCAGCCCCTTCGCATGAGCCAGCAGGGCCGCAGCATCGTCAACGGGGCGCTCGGTGCCATGCCCATACTCGAGCCGCGCACGCGCCAGCCGCGCAGTGCCGCGCTTCAGCAGGTCCGCCGTGGTCAGGCCGGTGACATCGGGAGCGGCACGCCGCCTGTGGGATAATCGATTCATGACGCGAAAACGCTCCACGGTTCTTTTCATCGCGCTGCCCATGATCCTGGCTGCGGCGGCGGCAGGCTACATGGTTTCAAGGCAGCTTGCGCGCGCGGTGCCGCAGCTTGCCAGCGGCAGCACCCTGCCGCAGCCGCGCCAGTTGCCGCAGTTCGCGCTCACCGACCACGAAGGCGCGCCATTCGGCAAGGCGCAGCTGGCTGGCAAGCCGTCCCTGCTGTTCTTCGGTTTCACGCATTGCCCGGATGTATGCCCCACCACACTGGCGCAGATGGCGCAGCTGCGCCGGCACCCTGAGCTTTCCGGACTGCGCCTGGTGTTCGTCACAGTGGATCCCGCGCGCGATGATGCGCAGGCCCTGCGCCAGTACGTGAATGCCTTCGGGGAAGGATTCACTGGCGTGCGCGGCGAGGATGCGGCGCTGGAACCGCTGCTGCAGGGGCTGATGGTGGCCCATTCCACACAGCCCTTGCCTGGCGGTGGCTATACCGTGGACCACTCGGCCGCGCTGTATTACCTGAATGCGCGCGGTGAATGGAGCGCGGCGTTCACGCCGCCCTTCGACCCCGGGCTGCTCGCGCAGGACATCTCGACGCTGCTGGCCAGCGGCTACTGATGCTCTCCAGCCTCAACATCCTGCTGCAGTACGTGCTGCCGCACCATGCGATCTCCCGGCTGGTCGGCTGGCTGACGCGCATCCGCTGGCGTCCCTTCAAGAATGCCTTCACGAGGCTGTTCGTGGCTGGCTTCAAGCCTGATCTCTCGGATGCCGAGCAGCCCGACCCCTATGCCTACGAGCACTTCAACGCCTTCTTCACCCGCGCGCTGAAAGCCGGCGCACGTCCCCTGGCTGGCGATGCCCGCACGCTGGTCAGCCCGGTGGACGGCACGATGAGCCAGTCCGGCCCGCTCGAACGCAACCAGGTGCTGCAGGCCAAGGGAAGGCACTACACCATCGAGGCCCTGCTGGCCGGCGCGGCCGGCCTGTGGGCGCCGCGCTTCGCCGGCGGCAGCTTTGCGACCATCTACCTTGCACCCTACAACTACCACCGCATCCACATGCCCGCCGACGGCACGCTGCGCGGGATCTGGTATGTGCCCGGGCGCCTCTTCAGCGTGAACAACACCGCCGCGCGCATGGTGCAGGCCGTGTTCGCGCGCAACGAGCGCCTGGTGCTGCTGTTCGAGGGACCGGCTGGTCCCTTCTCCGTGATCTTCGTCGGGGCGCTCAACGTGGGCAGCATGGCCACGGTGTGGCATGGGGATGTCACGCCGCGCCGCCCGCGCAAGGTCACGGCGCTGCCGCTGCCCCCGGAGGCCGACCGCTTCCGCGCCCGCGGCGAGGAGATCGGCCGCTTCAACATGGGCTCCACCGTGGTGCTGCTGTTCGGCCCGCAGCTGGTGGAGCTGGAAAAGATCGCGCCGGGCGCCACCATGCGCCTGGGACAGCGGCTGGGCCGCATTTCCGCGTGAGCATGCAGTGGCGGCCGGGCGCCGGCATGGAGACGCTGCGTCGCCGTGCGGCGCTGCTGGAATGCGCCCGCGGGTTCTTCCGCGAGCGCGGCGTAATGGAAGTGGAAACACCGGTGGTGCTCAGCCACACGGTCACCGACGTGCAGATTGAATCGCTGCGCCTCGACGCAGCATCAGGTGCACGCTGGCTGCAGACCTCCCCCGAATATCCGATGAAGCGCCTGCTGGCAGCCGGCAGCGGCGACATCTTCCAGGTCTGCCACGTGTTCCGCGCCGGCGAACACAGCCGCCTGCACAACCCGGAATTCACGATGATCGAGTGGTACCGGCTGGGCATGGACCTGCTCCAGGTGATGGATGAGACAGCGGCGCTCGCCGCGAAGCTGTTCGACACCGGCGGGAATCCGGCAGGCCCGACCGAGCACATCAGCTACGCGGCAGCGTTCCGGCAGGCACTGGACTGCGATCCCCTCACCGCCACAGATGCGCAGCTGGCTGCGCTGGCAGGCCGGCACGGGCTGGTGGATTCAAGCCTTGCCACCGCCACGCGCGACGAACTGCTGGAATTCCTCGTCGCCACGCGTGTCGGTCCGGAGCTGGGCCGCGGCCGCCTGACCTGCCTGCATCATTTCCCCGCATCGCAGGCGGCGCTGGCACAACTGGACGCCAGCGATCCGCGCACTGCATTGCGCTTCGAGCTGTATGCCGAAGGCGTGGAACTGGCGAACGGCTATGTGGAACTGGCCAGCAGCAGCGAGCAGCGCGCCCGCTTCGTCGCTGACCAGGCCGAACGCATCCGCCGCGGGCTCACCGGACCCGCGCTGGATGAACGCCTGATCGCGGCACTGGATGCCGGCCTGCCCGCCTGCGCCGGCGTGGCGCTGGGATTCGATCGCGCGGCAATGCTGGCCCTGGGGGCAGCGAGCATCGATGAGGTGATGGCCTTCGCCTGGGACAGGGCCTGAAGTCCGTCGCCTGCCGATCGCTGCTACCGGCGCAGCTTGCCCGCCTTGCCGAGGATGTCATCCAGCGGATTGCCGTCACCGCGAGCACGGGCAGCATCTTCTTCAGCAGCGCAGGATCGAGACCACTCTTCTGTGCGGCGCTCGCCGCCACGGTGCGGCTCACATCCTTGCTGCCGAAGATCTGTCCCAGCACGTTGTTGCCCAGGCCCACGTCGGTGGGCTGGCTGGAAAGCACATTGTCGAGCAGCCGCCGCCGCCCAGCTGGCCGAGCAGGTCACCCAGCCCGCCGGCAGGGCCGGAGGCCCGGGCCTGCTTCTTGAGTCCACCGAGGATGGCAGGCAGCAAGGCTGCCGCGCCGGACTGGGCCTGCTGCGGGCTGACGCCCAGTTCCTTCGCCACCGACTGCAGGCCGCCCATCTGGTTGATCAGGTCCGTGATCTGCATGGCACACCTCCCCTGGATCAGCCGATTCTCCGGCAGTCGCGGCCGCACGCCAACTGCTGCCGCGCCAGCGGCAGCGTGGCGCAGCTACTTGGCGCGCGAGATGTACTCGCCGGTGCGGGTGTCGATCTTCAGCACCTCGCCCTCGTTGATGAACAGCGGCACGCGCACCACCGCGCCGGTCTCCAGCTTGGCGGGCTTCTGGCCGCCGGTGGCGGTGTCGCCGCGCACGCCCGGATCGGTCTCCACCACCTTCAGGTCGATGTGTGCCGGCGGCATGACCACCAGCGGCTGGCCGTTCCACAGCGTGACGATGCAGGTGATGCCATCCTTCAGCCACTTGGCGTTGTCGCCCACGGCCGCGGCACCGGCGGTGTACTGCTCGAAGCTGTCGGGCACCATGAAGTGCCAGAAGTCGCCATCGGAGTAGAGGTACTGCATGTCGGTGTCGACGACGTCTGCCGCCTCGACCGAATCCCCGCTCTTCCAGGTCTTCTCGATGGTGCGGCCGGACTTCAGGTTGCGCACCCGAACGCGATTGAAAGCCTGGCCCTTGCCCGGCTTGACCATCTCGTTCTCGACAATCGAATAGGGTTCGCCGTCGATCAGGATCTTCAGCCCGGACTTGAATTCATTGGTGCTATAGCTGGCCATGAGTCTCTCTGGTTAAATGCGCACCGCATGAATAGCGGGCGGCGAATGATAGCGGCAGACGCGGAAACCCGCCAAACCGGGCTGCCGGTCCCGCAAGAGGCCTCCGCCGTGCCGACCTGGCAGCAGCAGCTGGCCTCCGCGGTGCGCGATCCACTGGAACTGCTGGCCCTGCTCGACCTGGCCCCCGCCGACCTCGGCCCCGGGGTAACGGCTGAAGGCCTTGCCGCCGCAGCGCGTTCCTTCCCGCTGCGCGTGCCGCGCGGCCTCATCAGCCGCATGCGGCGCGGCGATCCCCGCGATCCACTGCTGCGCCAGGTGCTCGCGCTGCCGGAGGAGCTTGCGGCCGTCGATGGCTATTCCACCGACCCGCTCGAGGAGTCCCGCGTACGCGATGCACCCGGGCTGCTGCAGAAATATGCCGGCCGTGCCCTGCTGGTCACCACTGGCGCCTGCGCGGTGCATTGCCGCTACTGCTTCCGTCGCCACTATGACTACGGCGCCGACCAGGAGGAAGGCCAGCCACGCTGGAACCCCGCGCTGGAACGGCTGGCGGCCGATCCCGCGACAGGGGAAGTGATCCTCTCCGGGGGCGATCCGCTGTCGCTGGGCAACGCACGGCTGGGCTCGCTGCTCGCCAGGCTGGCGGCCCTGCCCCATCTGAAGCGCCTCAGGCTGCACACGCGCACGCCGGTGGTGCTGCCGGAACGCGTGGATGCAGGACTGCTGGCGCAGCTTGCCCCATGGCGCGAACGGCTGGTCATCGTGGTGCATGCCAACCATGCCGCCGAGATCGACACGACGGTGGCAACTGCGCTGCGCGCGCTGGCCTCGCATGCCGCCGCGGTACTGAACCAGTCGGTGCTGCTGGCGGGTGTGAACGATGACAGTGGCGTGCTCGCGGACTTGTCCGAGCGCCTGTTCGCCGCCGGCGTGCTGCCCTATTACCTGCACCAGCTGGATCGCGTGCAGGGCGCCGCGCACTTCGCGGTGGACGATGCCACGGCCCTGCGCCTGCACAGCGAGCTCATCGCGCGCCTGCCGGGCTACCTGGTACCGCGCCTGGTGCGCGAACTCCCCGGTGAGCCCGGCAAGACGCCGCTGGCCACGCTTGCCGCGGCGCAGCGCGATCAGGGCCAGCGGGAATTGCTGACTGTGCCGGGGTTCACATAACCCCGGGGACGCCCCACGGCACTATTATCGGGCCAGCCCCGAGGTAGTCGCCCTTGTCCGAGTCCGAAGCCGTTCCCCTCATCGTCGTCAGCAGTGCCCGCGATCCGGTGGAGGCGGTCAATGTGCTGCTGCGCAGGCAGGGCATCGCGGCGCACTGCAGCTGGATTGCCGCACTCAACGACCTGCCCGACGCGCTGGCGCACTCCGGCGCACAGATGGTGCTGTGCGTGCCCGCGGACCCCATCAGCGTGGCAGCCGTGGCCGAAGCATCAGCCGCAAGCGGTGTGCCGCTGCTGGCCATCCGTCCTGCCATCACCGAGGAACTGCTCGAGGCAGACCTTGCCGCCGGCGCCCGCGACACCATCAACCTCGGCCATCCGACGCGCGCCTACCAGGTGATTGCCCGCGAGCTGCAAGCCTGGCGCCTGCAATGCGCCTTCAATGAAATGCAGGATGCCGTGAAGGAGTCGCGCAAGCAGCTGGACTCCGTGCTCACGCGTTCCAACGACGCCATCATCGACGTGCAGGAAGGCATCCTCGTGGAGGCCAATGCCGCCTGGCTGGAACTCACCGGCGCAGGCAGCGCCGATACCGTGGTCGGCCAGCCCGTGATGGACGTGTTCGACAAGTCCAGCCACGTCGCACTCAAGGGTGCACTCACGGCCTGCATGAAGGGCCAGTGGAAAGACCATGCGCTGCAGGCGACGGCGCGTACCGGCAGCGGCGGCACCGTGCCGGTAGAACTGCTGCTGACGCTGGGCGAACGCGATGGCGAACCCTGCGTACGCGTCATGGTGCCGATCCGCAAGACCGCAGGCGCAGCAGCGGCACCGACGGTCGCATCGCCAACCCCGGCCACAGCTGCACCGGCGCCTGCACCTGTGCCTGCGCCTGATGCCGCGTCTGCCGCCACCAGCCCCGGACCCGCAGCAACCCCCGTGCCGACACCCCCCGTCGTGGCACCGCTTGAATCGAGCATTACCTCCGCGCAGCTGGATGACCGGGCACGCGAGTACGACGCGGTATGGGTGAAGCACATCCAGGCCGCCTTGCTCGAGAGCCGTTTCCGCCTGGTGCAGCAGCCCATCACGAACCTGGCCGGCGGCGAACCCATGTTCGACCTGCTGATCCGCATGCTGGATCGCAGCCGCCGGGAAATCCTGCCCAATGAATTCCTGCCCGCCGCCGAGCGCAACGAGCTGATGGCGCCCATCGACCGCTGGGTGATCAGCGCTGCCGCGCGTTTTGCTGCCGAATCAAAGGCCGGCTGCCTGTTCGTGCGCCTGTCGCGCCAGAGTGCCATCGACGATGAGCTGCCCCGCTGGCTGGGCGCACAGCTGGCAGCGGTGAAGCTGGATCCGAAGCAGCTGTGCCTGACGGTCACCGAAGCCGTCGCCACGGACAACCGCGCGCGCGTGCGCAAGCAGGCGCAGGTGATCAAGGCCATGGGCGCCCGCTTCGCGCTGGAGCGCTTCGGCACCGGGCCAGACCCGCTTTCGCTGCTGGGCGCGATGCCCATGGACTTCATCAAGATCGACGGCGGGCTGATCCAGGGCGTGAAGAGCGACACGCTGGTGCAGTCGAAGGTGGAGGCCCTGGTGGAAGCCGCACGCGAGCGCGGCATCGAGACCATTGCCGCCAACGTCGAGGATGCCAACACCATGGCGGTGCTCTGGCAGCTGGGCGTGGAGCACCTGGAGGGATTCCTGATCCAGGCGCCGGAGGAGATCGTGATGGCGGAGCGGGTCTGACCGCACGCGCATTGCGCCACGGCCGGCCGCATCCACGTCGCTGACTCAGTCGGCAGCGACTTCCAGCCGGTCCACCTTGCGGTAGTTGCGCGACAGCACTGCGCCGCGCTGCGCGCGCTCGCCGCGATGATTGTCCAGGTCCTTCCACGACAGCGTCATGCTGCGCTCACCGCACCAGACGATGAGCTTCTGGCCTGCATTCAGCGTCGCCATCGCCACCAGCTTTTCCGGCTCGGCGCCCTTGCCGGTGGGCGCGCCGAAGATGCGGTTGCCCTTGCCGCGCGACATCTCCGGCAGCTCCTTCGCGGGGAACACCAGCAGCCGTCCGTCGCCGAAGACAGCGGCGATCACCGCATCGGGGCCGGCGAGCGGCACTGGACACAGCACCTTCGCCTCATCGGAAAGGTTGAGGATCGACTTGCCGGCGCGCACGCGCGAGTGCAGGTCCTCCAGCTTCGCGACGAAGCCAAAGCCTGCATCGCTGGCCAGCAGCCACTTGTCCTGCGGATCGCCGATGGCAACGCCCGCGAACTTTGCGCCATCGGGCGGATCGAGCCGGCCGGACAGGGGTTCGCCCTGCCCGCGCGCCGAGGGCAGCGAATGCGCCGGCAGGCTGTAAGCACGGCCGGTGCTGTCGAGGAACACCGCCAGCTGCGTGCTGCGCCCGCGCGCCGCGGCGAGGAAACCATCGCCGGTCTTGTAGGACAGGGTGCGCGGATCGATCTCGTGGCCCTTCGCCGCGCGCACGAAACCGCCGGTGGAAAGCACCACCGTCACCGGCTCGTTGGCCACCAGGTCTGTCTCTTCCATGGCCTGCGCGGCCTCGCGCTCCACCAGCTTTGAACGGCGGGCATCGCCGAATTCCTCCGCATCCGCCGTGAGCTCGTCGCGCACCAGCTTGTGCAGCTTCGCCTTGCTCTTCAGCAACGCCTCCAGCTCGTCGCGCTCGTCGGAGAGCTCCTTCTGCTCCTCGCGGATCTTCATTTCCTCGAGCTTTGCCAGGTGGCGCAGCTTGGTCTCGAGGATCATCTCCGCCTGCTCCTCGCTGAGCTTGAAGCGCGCCATCAGCTTGGGCTTCGGCTCGTCCTCGCGGCGGATGATGCGGATCACCTCATCGAGGTTGAGATAGACGATCAGCAGGCCTTCCAGCAGGTGCAACCTGCGGTTGACCTTCTCAAGCCGGTACGTGAGGCGCCGCTTCACCGTGCCGATGCGGAACTCCAGCCAGCGCGACAGCAGCGCCTTCAGGCCCATCACCTTCGGACGGCCATCCAGGTCGATGACGTTGAGGTTGACGCGGTAGCTGCGCTCCAGGTCGGTGGTGGCGAACAGGTGCGTCATCAGCTGCTCGAGGTCCACGCGGCTGGAGCGCGGCACGATCACGATGCGCACCGGGTTCTCGTGGTCCGACTCGTCGCGGATGTCCTCCACCATCGGCAGCTTCTTGTCGCGCACCTGCTGCGCGATCTGCTCCTGCAGCTTGCTGCCGGAGACCTGGTGCGGCAGCGTGGTGATGACCACGTTGCCCGTCTCCTCGTCCTTCTCCCAGGTGGCGCGGGCGCGGTAGCTGCCGGTGCCCTTCTCGTAGAACTCCAGCAGCTCGGCGCGCGGCGAGACGATCTCGGCACCGGTGGGCAGGTCGGGGCCCTTCACGTGCTTCATCAGCGCCTTCGTGGTGGCCTCCGGCTCATCGAGCAGGTGGATGCAGGCGCTCGCCACCTCGCGCAGGTTGTGCGGCGGCACGTCGGTGGCCATGCCCACCGCGATGCCGGAGGCGCCATTGAGCAGCAGGTTGGGCAGCCGCGCCGGCAGGATCAGCGGCTCCTCGCTGGTGCCGTCGTAGTTCGGGCCGAAATCCACCGTGCCGGCGTTGATCTCCCTGAGCAGCACCTCGGCATAACGCGTGAGGCGCGACTCGGTGTAACGCATGGCCGCGAAGGACTTGGGATCGTCGGTCGAGCCCCAGTTGCCCTGCCCGTCCACGATGGGATAGCGGTAGGTGAAGGGCTGCGCCATGTGCACCATGGCCTCATAGCAGGCCGAGTCGCCGTGCGGGTGGTACTTGCCGATCACGTCGCCCACGGTGCGGGCCGACTTCTTGTGCTTGTTGCCGGACGACAGCGCCAGCTCGCTCATCGCGTAGATGATGCGCCGCTGTACCGGCTTGAGCCCGTCACCCAGCACCGGCAGCGCGCGGTCGAGGATGACGTACATCGAATAGTCTAGGTACGCCTTTTCCGTGAAGGTGCGCAGCGGCTGGCGCTCCACGCCCTCGAAATTCAGTTCCTGGTGTTTCATCAGATGGTCAGCAGAAGCCGCCGGCGTTGCGGCGGCGGCAGGCTACTGCCGGGGCACCGGCGCAGTCAATGCGTCACGCCGCCGCGAACGTCCAGAAATCCGGCGCCTTGCGTTCCCACTGCAGCGGCGGCAGTCCAGCATCGCTTCCGATGCGCTTGAGGTAGTCGATCACCGCTTCCGCGCGCGCATCGCTGACGCACTCCGGGCGCCCGGGAGGTTCCACGAACACGGGACGTATGCCGCACTCCAGGCCGCCATCGCCTCTCCACCGCACCACCGCCAGCGCGGCATGCACGGCCTCGGGATGGAATGGCGCCAGCTCGTAGCGCGGATCAGGCTCGAAGCCGAACAGCTCGCGCCGCCGGCGCGCCCAGGCCGCACGCGCCGGATGGTCCTGTGAGGGACTGAGCGCGCGCGTCACCACGCAGCCGTTACCCAGCCCGTGGAATACCGGCCGGCCGGCATGGAATTCGATGCCACGCAGGATGTGCGCGTGGTGGCTGACCACCAGGTCCGCGCCGGCCGCGACCGCAGCGGCAGCCAGCGGCCGTTCATAGGGCGCAAGCCGCGCGGGCGTATGCACTATGCCCTTGTGGAGAGTCACCACCACCAGCTCTGCTCTTGTACGTGCAGCGGCGATATCGGCGGAGAGGATCTCGTGGGCCTCCGGCGCCACATCGCGCAGGTCGGCGGCGGGCGCGACCGGCGAACCGTCGGCAGTGCGCAGCGGCAGGTAGCTGCAGCCGGCCTGCGTGGTGCTGGCCCAGGCGGCTTCGGGGCCCACGCAGTTGTAGCTCAGCAGCGCGATGCGGCGGCCGCGGAACGACAGCAAGGCTGGCTGGCGGGCCTGCGCCAGCGATCCGCCGGCGCCGCAGTAACCGAGGCCCAGGGTGCGCAGGCGCTCGACGGTATCGTTGATGCCATCCGCGCCGCAGTCGGCGATGTGGTTGCCGGCCAGCGTCACGGCGTGGAAGCCGGCCCGCTTCAACGCGTCCAGGTTCTCCGGGGGTGCGCCGGGCGCCGGCACATCCCCGTGCAGCTCATGGCCGCGCCGCGTGTGTGGCACTTCCAGGTGGCCGATGGCAAGGTCCGCTTCCTGCAGCGCGGGCGCGATGCCGGACAGCCAGTGGTCCGGCTGTTCGACATCGAGCACCAGGTCGCCCGTGAACAGCAGCGTGACGTCATCGCTCATCCGCGCATGTCACCGTGCCGGGGCGCCAGGTGCCGGACGCGCTCCGGCCGGTTCGGGCAGCTGCTTCTGCTTCACATCCCAGCGGTCATCGGTGCACAGCCGGCACGAGGCGCCAGCGAAATCGCGGCTGGCATCGGCATCGGCCTTCAGGTGCCAGTCGAGCCAGCGCACGCTCACGCGTGCCCACTCGCCGCCATCCGGCGCACTGAAGGTGCCCCCATGGCCGACAGGCAGCGCGCCGAAGAACACTGGCACGCGGTCCTGCTTCGCCACGTCATCCAGCGCATTTTCGTGCGCGATGTCGGACGGGCCACCGGTGAGGTAAAGCACCGGTGAGTGCAGGCGCGTGAGCTGCGTCTTGTCTACCGCCACACCGCTGCGTCCGCCCGGGCGGATGTAGATGCCACTGTTGAGCACCAGGGTGGCGTCAATGCGCGGATCATGCGACACCGCCAGGGCCTGCAGGCCGCCGCAGCTGTGGCCGCCCACCGCGATGTGCGACAGGTCGATGCGATTGCGGAAATCGCCACCGGCGCGCGCATTCTCGCGCGTCGCCCACTCGATGGCCTCGATCATCTGCTCAGGCGTGGTGGGATCACCGGCCGGCTGTGCGGCTGGCGCGCCGGCGGCTGGTGCCGCGGGCGGACGTGCCCCCTGCCCGCCACCCGGAGCGCCCAGTGCCACGACCAGGTAGCCGCGCGAGGCGATCTCGCGCAGGTACGCGGCATGGGCGAGGCCATTGGCACTGCAACCGCCATTGCCCCACACATAGAGGGGCACGGGGGTGTCAGGCCAGCGCTGCGGACGGTAGATGGTATGGCGTGGCAGGTCAGGATGTGTTCCGGCCGCCGCCTTCCAGGTTCCGGAGCCGCCCACCTCACCCACCGCGATGGATGGCGCAGCCGCACCAGCGCCCTGCATCGCGCAGGCCAGCGCGACGCCTGCAGCCAGACCTGCGATACGCATTCCCTTCATGACTCCCCCTCCTCACGGCGCCGGGCAGGCGTCCGCTTCATCCAGTGAGGGTCTTATGCCTGCGACAGGCGGAAGGTTGCAAGCGCTTTCAACGTCCCCGCCCCGGGCCCGTGGCGCCTCAGGCGCTTTCGCGCGCGATCAGCCGGAAGCCCACGTCGATCACCTGGCGCGGCACACGCTCGCCTGCACCCCGCCTGCGCAATACCGCCACCGCCTCGCGGCCGATTCGCGCGCCATCCACATCGACGGTGGTGATGGAGGGACGCATGTCGGCCGCCACGGCCAGGTTGCCGAAGCCGGTCACGGCCAGCTGGCCGGGCACGCGCACCCCGGCAGCCTGGGCTTCGATGATCACGCCCTGCGCCAGCATGTCCGAACCGCACACGATGACATCCGGCCGCTGCCGCTGCTGCGTGACATGCCGCCATATCTGCCGTGCATGCCCGAACCGCGCCGGCATGGGCAGGTCGATGGTGGCCGGCTGGCGGTGCCCGGCGGCGCGCCACTCCTCGATGAAACCATCCCGGCGCTGCTGGGCGCGCACGCCGCCGGCGACGGTGAGCAATGGCCGCGTGAAACCGCGGCCGTGCAGGAAGCGCGCGATGTCGCGCCCCACGGCGGTGTGCGAGAAGCCCACCGCAATGTCGATGGGGTCATCGGGAATGCCCCAGGTCTCGATCACCGTGGTGCCGCGGCCGCGCAGCCGCGTGCGCAGTTCGTCATCGGAAACCACGCCGGTGAGGATGATGCCGTCGGCACGGCGGCCCAGTGCCGCATCCACCAGCTGCCGCATGCGCCCGTTGTTGCCCGAGCCGGTCAGGCCCAGCATCACGATGTTGCCGTCGCGCGCCAGCTCCGACGCCATGGCTTCGATGGTGTCGTTGAAGATCGAGGGCGCGATCTCCGGCACCATCACGGCCACCAGCCGGCTGCGCTTTGAAGCCAGGCCGCCCGCCAGCAGGTTGGGCACATAACCGGTGGCCTCGATGGCCGCGCGGATGCGCACCGCGGTGGACTCTGCCACCAGTGCAGGATTGTTGTGGAAGCGGGAAACAGTGGCGGTGGAGACACCGGCGCGACGGGCGACGTCATCCAGGGTCGGTTGGGAGATACGGGAACTGCTCATCTGCACAGTGCAGCATTCCTGCGGCTCCAAGAGAAGTCCTGCAAGCGCTTTCATCGAATCACCGCCATAGCTGGTGCCAATGACGCCCCATCGCTCGCCCTCCTTGCCGGTCAGGCCTGTGTGGACCGGGACGCCAGGGCAGCCAGTTCCCGGCGGTAGATCCACCGTATGGCCCCCACCAGCACCACTGCACACAGCAGCACCAGCACCACCAGCAGGGTGGGCAGCGCGAACCCGCCACTGGATTCCCGCGCAATGCCCATCAGCTGGGGCATCACGAATCCGCCGGCGCTGCCGAGGATGTTGATGCCAACCACGGCAACGCTGAATCCGGCCGCACCCAGAAGCTGGGTGGGGATCGCCCAGAAGCCGCCCTGCGCGCTGCCAAGTCCGAACCCCGCCAGCAGCAGCACCCCCATCGTCACGGGAACAGGCCCGAGTGCCCATGCCAGCAGCAGCAGCAGCGCTGCGCCCAGCGCCGGCACGGCCACATGCCAGTACCGCTCGCCCGTCCGGTCCGAATGCCGCGCGTTCCAGTACATGCCGCAGGCCACGCCCACCCACGGCAGGCTGCCGACGATGCCGATGGCCAGCGGTCCCAGTCCCGTCAGCGCACCAATCACCTGCGGCAGCCAGAAGATCACGCCATAGGAACCGCAGAGCAGGCAGAACCACAGCAGGCCGGCCAGCACCACGATGGGCTGGCGCAGCACCGTCCAGTCATTGCGGCGCGGCGCATCCGCCCGGCGCGCCGCGTTGGCCATCAGCCAGCTGCGCTGCTCCCCGGTGAGGAAGCTGGCGCGTGCCGGGGTCGGCGGGAAGTAGAACAGCGCGAAGAGGCCCAGGCATATGGTGGGAATCGCCTCGGCGATGAACATGAAGCGCCAGTTCGCGATGGGCAGGCCATGGTCGAGGCCCAGCAGCCAGCCGGACAGGGGCGCGCCAATGATCACTGAAGCCGGAATGGCCAGCGCCGGCATGGTGAAGGTAGTGGCCCGTTCCCGTTCGGTGGCGAACTGGCTGAGGTAGAGCACGATGCCGGGCGCGAGCCCGCCCTCCGCCACACCGATAACCACGCGCAGCAGGTAGAACTGCGTGTGCCCCTCGATGAATCCCAGGCTACCCGCGGCCAGCCCCCAGACCAGGGCGCAGGTGGCAATCCAGGCTGGCATGCCCACACGCTGCAGCCACCAGAGGCTCGGGTACTGGCCCAGCAGGAAACCCACGAACAGCACGCCGGCACCAAAGCCGTACTGGGATGGCGTGAAGCCAAGGTCTGCGTTCATGGCCTGGGCGGCAAAGCTGATGTTTGCCCGGTCGAGCGAGCTCATCAGCATGAAAAGGATGCACGGCAGAGCCAGCCGCCAGCGCACCCGGCTGGCGATCACAGCCTGGTCCATTTCCGTCCCCCCTGTTGCAACCGCTTGCATCATAGCCGCCGGCACACCAGTGGCTGGCAGCTGATTTGCCGGCAGGCTTCCTGACACGCGGCGTTTGCGCTAGGCTCGCGCCTCCGATGACGTCGCTCCAGTATATGCGCCGCCTGCACCCCGCCAAGGCGCGCTCCAGCCACGATCTCATCGCACGCATCCTCGGCAAGGAAATCCTCACCGGCACTTATGCCCCGGGGGTCAACCTGCCGCACGAGTCCGTGCTGATGAAGCGTTTCCGCGTGTCCCGCACAGTATTGCGCGAGGTCATGAAAACCCTTTCAGCCAAGGGCCTCGTGGTCCTGAAGACCCGTGTCGGCACGCGGGTGCTGAACTCATCGAGCTGGAATTTCTTCGACGCGGAGCTGCTGGCCTGGCGCGTCGAGATGGGGCTGGACGAGGAGTTCCGCCGCTCGCTCAACGAGATCCGCCTGGCCGTCGAACCCCCTGCCGCAGCACTGGCCGCCCAGCGGCGCAGCAAGGCCCACCTTGAACAGCTGCGCGACTGCGTGCGCCGCATGGGCGAGAGCATCGGCGACCGCGACCGTTTCGCCGAGGCCGACCTGGAATTCCACCAGCTGATCGGCGTCACTTCGGGGAATCCCATGATGCGCTCGCTGGCGGCGGTCATCGAGGCAGCGCTTTTCGCCTCTTTCTCCCAGAACACGCCGGTGGAAGACGCAGGCGACCTGCGCGAGACCACCGCCAGTCATAACGCGGTGGTTCAGGCCATTGCGGCGCGCAACAGCTCCCGTGCCCGCTCGGCCATGGTGCGCGTGATCAGCATTGGCCAGGCGCGCATCGCATCCCGCGCGCGCAAGAAGGCCGCCGGCCGGCCAAAGACAAAAAAGAAAACTGTCCGCCGCTGACGCCGCTCCTGCCGGCAATTGATGCGCCGGCAGCATTACCGCCCCGCCCTTTCCCGTCGCATGGCCGCGCCGCCACCAGAAGCGGCCGCTTCGCGCAATGGTCCCAACGACCTTGCCTGTCGTTTTTGACTGACGTTGACAGTCAACTTTAATTAGTCATACTAAAAGGATGGACGGTCCGCATGACGTCCGGCTGGTCCTACAAGAACGTCTTGGATCTTCGGGAGGGATAGGGAATGTCTGCGAATCGCCTCGTGCGCGCATCTGTCGCCGCGATCATCGGCACAACTGTTTCATTCGCTTCGGGCGCAGCCGCGCCAGATGTCGACGAAGAACTGGAAGAAGTGGTCGTCACCGGCTCGCGCGTGATCACCGACAACGTCAGGTCTCCGACGCCCATCGCCGCACTCGACATCGCCGAAGCGGCCCTCACCACTCCCAGCGACATTGCCGATGCGCTGAACAAGCTGCCGCAGATCGTTGCGGGCGGCGCCAACGGCGGGCGCACCCCGCGCAGCCAGGGCAACGGTTCCACCAACAATGGCGGCAACACCCTGGCGCTGCGCAATTTCGGCGCTTCGCGCACGCTGGTGCTGCTCGATGGCCACCGCATTGCGCCATCCAACCAGGATGGCACCGTCAGCATCGACAACCTGCCCCAGATGCTGATCGAGCGGGTCGACATCGTCACCGGCGGCGCATCGGCAGTGTACGGCTCCGATGCCGTGGCCGGTGTCGTCAACTACGTGCTCGACAAGAACTTCACCGGGTTCAAGCTGCAGGCCGATGCCGGCATGTCCAAGTACGGCGACGGCGAACAGGGGCAATTCGGTTTTGCCTGGGGAACCTCGCTGTTTGACGGCCGCGGACATTTCGAGACTTCTGCGCGCTACCGCGAGCAGGCGCGGATCCCCATCAGCGCCCGACCCTACGGCAAGGACGGGCAGGCCTGGCTGCTGACCGGCAACGGCTCGGAAACCAATCCCCTTACCTACACCCCCTATGCCCGCCGCATCCACGAGGCCATGCACGGCACCGTCAACTGCGGCACCGCATGCACGGTCAACAACTACACTTTCAACTCACCTGGCGTGCTGAGCCCGCTGGTACACGGCACACCCACCGGCTCGGCGAACATCGAATCGGGCGGCGATGGCGCATGGATCCCCTACGGCACTTTCCGTTCCGGCATCTCGATGAAGGACTGGTTCGGCCGCTTCAGCTACGACGTCAGCGATGACGTCAGCGCCTATGTGCAGGCCTCGTGGGCGATGTCCACGAACCTCTCGGACTGGGTGAACGTCGTGGTCAGTTCATCGCCGAACCGGCCCAACACCCTGTTTGCCGACAACCCCTTCCTGACCGCGGAGTCACAGCAGCTGCTCGGCGCAGGCGTGACCTGCGATCCAGTCACCGGCGCGGCGGGTTGGCGCTGCCTGCCCGGCACGCCCCCCAGCGCCGGACAGAATGGCACCAGCCCGCCGGCGCCGCCTGCCACGCCCTATTTTTCGGTGCCTTCCTATATCTGGAACAACATCGAGGGCCAGGGCGCTGGTCCCCAGCACCGCATGTACCGCACCGACGCACGCAACAGGGCCAGGAACCTCGAGTTCGGCATGGACGGCAGGCTGGGCGATTTCAGCTGGAACGCCTTCTACAATTTCGGGGAAAGCGTCAACAAGGTAATCAACCCCAACAACACCGACAACGGCAAGTACCTGGCTTCGCTCGACGCCGTGATTGCACCGCCGGGAACGACCGTGGACGGCGTCAACGTCAGTGGCTCGATCGTGTGCTGGGTGACGACCCAGCCTGCGTTCGCCGACCTCTATCCGGGATGCGTGCCCACCAACATCGTCGACCCGAACGGCCCCTCCGTGGCGTCGTTCAACTACCTGCGGTCGACCACTTACTGGGCACTGGAACAGCGCCAGCACACCCTCGGTGCCTCAATCGGCGGTGGTTTGTTCGGGCTGGGCCTGCCAGCCGGCGAGATCCAGGCCAACCTGTCCATTGACGCGCGATGGGCGACCTACGACATGGCCAGCAACGCCCTGCCCACGGAATTCGTCGATTGCACTGGCCTGCGCATGTGCCTGTCGAACGCCAGCCCGACTCCGGACGGCCCCAGCGCGCCGGTGCGCTGGGTACAGAACACCAACGCCCCGGTCAGCGCCAAGAACGACGTGGTCGAGGCAGCCCTCGAGGTGAACGTGCCGCTGCTCGTGGACAAGCCCTTCGCCAGGGACCTGTCCACCAACTGGGCAGGCAGGATCACGAAATACTCGTCATTCAGCTCGGTGGAAACATGGAAGGGCGGCATCAACTGGTCGGTCGACGACTCGATCAGGTTCCGTGCCACCTATTCACGCGACATCCGCGCGCCCAATCTCAACGATCTGTTCGGTCCGCTCAACATCTCGTCGACGAGCTTCACCGACAACCTCACCGGCGCCTCTGGAAACACGCGCCTGGTGGGACGCGGCAACCCCGACCTGACGCCGGAAAAGGCGCGCACGGTAACTGCGGGCGTGGTGCTCACGCCGACCTTCCTGCCGGAACTGAACTTCTCCGTCGACTACTTCAAGACCAGGATGACCGACGCGATCATCCAGGTCCGGTACGATGCCAACCAGGCCCTTTGTCTGGCCACGGCACCGGCCTACAACTCGCCGATCTGCGCGCTGGCCATCCGTCCGATCATGGATCCGGCCACTCCGGGCTACACGGACCCCACCAACTACCCCACCGAAATCCTCAATGCCGGGGTGAATGCAGCCCGCCTGGAAACGCATGGCTACGACTTCCAGCTCAACTACAGCCTTGACCTCAACCGGCTGGTCTCGTCCCTGCCGGGACGCATTTCGTTCCGCCACATGGCTACCTACCAGCCCCCCGTGGAGACGGTGAATCTTCCGGGGGCGTCGGTTTCCTGGAGCCGGGCACCGAAGTTGCGGCAGTCCACTTTCCTGACCTACCAGAACCAGGACTGGACAGTGGCGCTGCAGAACCAGTGGTTGGGCAAGGTACGCCTGGCCACCAGCGCGCCCACTCCCACCAGCCAGAACTACGTACAGCCGAAGCTGCCCCGCTTCAATGCGCTGGATGCCACGCTGGCCAAGAGATTCCGCGCGGATGGCGGCAGCACCACCGAGGTCTACCTCACGGTGAGCAATGTGTTCAACGAGCGGGCGCCGCTCTTCCCGTCAGACTCCGGCCTGCCGAACCTCTTCTATCCCACCTTGGGATTCCATGACGACATGGGGCGGTTCTTCACCCTTGGCGCCAGGGTGGGGTTCTAGGGAGGGTTCAGCCGACGACGTCCGCCAGGTCGCCGTTGGTCTCAAGCCAGGCGCGCCGGTCACCGGCGCGCTTCTTGGCGAGCAGCATGTCCATCATCTGCTCGGCGTCGTCCTGCGCATCGACCGTGAGCTGCACCAGCCGGCGGGTGGAGGGATCCATGGTGGTTTCGCGCAGCTGCAGGGGTGACATCTCGCCCAGGCCCTTGAAGCGCGTCACCACCGGCTTTGCACGGCCGCCCAGCTGCGCGATGAAGGCATCGCGCTCGGCATCATCCAGCGCATAACCCACCTGCTTGCCGGCATCGATGCGGTACAGCGGCGGCATGGCCACGAAGATGTGGCCATTGGTCACCAGCGGACGGAAGTGCCTGAGGAACAGCGCGCACAGCAGCGTGGCGATGTGCTGGCCATCGGAATCCGCGTCGGCCAGGATGCAGATCTTGTGGTAGCGCAGGTCCGACAGGTCTGCCGAACCCGGATCCACGCCGATGGCGATGCTGATGTTGTGCACCTCCTCGGACGAGGCCACCTGGCCATGCTCCAGCTCCCAGGTGTTGAGGATCTTGCCGCGCAGTGGCATCACCGCCTGGATGTTGCGATCGCGCGCCTGCCGTGCGGAGCCACCGGCGGAGTCACCTTCCACCAGGAACAGTTCCGAGCGCGAGGGATCCTGCGAGGTGCAGTCCGCCAGCTTGCCCGGCAGCGCGGGACCCGCGACCACACGCTTGCGCGTGACGCGCTGGGCGGCCTTGATGCGTTCCTGCGCGTTCTCGATGGCGTACTGCGCGATGCGCTCACCGGCATCCGGATGCTGGTTGAGCCACAGCGCGGTGCTGTCGCGCGCGTAACCTTCGACCATCGCCGCGGCATCACGCGAGGCCAGGCGTTCCTTGGTCTGCCCGGCGAACTGCGGATCCTTCATGCGGATCGAAAGCACGAAGGAAACACCGTTCCAGATGTCCTCGGGCGAGAGCTTCACGCCGCGTGGCAGCAGGTTCCTGAACTCGGCGAACTCGCGCACCGCCGCGCACAAACCGCCGCGCAGCCCGTTCACATGCGTGCCACCCCCGGAGGTGGGAATCAGGTTCACATAGCTCTCGGCAATGAAGGCGGGCAGGTCCGGCGCCCAGGCCACGGCCCATTCCACTGCTTCGCGCTCGGAGCCGTGCTTGCCGGTGAGCGGCTCCTTCGGCAGGCTGTCCACCTTGCCGATCATCTCGGTGAGGTATTCACCCAGCGCGCCGGTGTAGAACCACTCCTCCTTCTCGCCTGTGGCCTCCACCTCGAAGCGCACGCGCAGGCCCGGGCACAGCACGGCCTTGGCCTTCAGCGTGTGCTTCAGCTCGGCGAGCGCAAAGCGGTCGGAATCAAAGAACTTCGGATCCGGCCAGAAGCGCACCGTGGTGCCGGTGTTGCGCTGGCCCACCGTGCCCACTTCCTCCAGCTTCGAGGTGACCTTGCCGTCGCGGAAGCCGATGTTGTATTCCTTGCCATTGCGCTTCACCCAGCATTCCAGCTGCTTCGACAGCGCATTGACCACCGATACGCCCACGCCGTGCAGGCCGCCGGAGAACTTGTAGTTCGTATCGTTGAACTTGCCGCCGGCATGCAGGCGCGTGAGGATCAGCTCCACGCCCGAGAGTTTTTCCTTCGGGTGGATGTCCACCGGCATGCCGCGGCCGTTGTCGGCCACCTGCAGCGAGCCATCCTTGAACACCAGCACCTCGATGAGGTCGCAATGCCCGCCCAGCGCCTCATCGACGCTGTTGTCGATCACTTCGTGGGCGAGGTGGTTGGGCCGGGTGGTGTCGGTGTACATCCCGGGGCGGCGACGCACCGGGTCGAGGCCCGAGAGGACCTCGATATCGGAAGCACTGTAGGTCATCGGCGCGATTCTAGGGAACCTCTGCACGGGTGTCATGGGTGGCTTAGACTTGCGCGCCATGACAAGCAAGCCAGGCAGGGAAGCAGGAAACGACGCCGCTGCCGAAATCGCTCCCGACTTCGAGCAGTCGCTGGCCGAGCTGGAGGCGCTGATCGGCCGTCTCGAGCGCGGCGACCTGCCGCTGGCCGAATCACTGGACCTTTTCGAGCAGGGCGTGGCGCTCACGCGGCAATGCCATGCGCGGCTTTCCGGGGCGCGGCAGCGCGTGGAGATCCTGCTCAAGGATGGTGCGCGACCATTCGATCCAGGCAGTACCGACGGCGATGAGTGATTCCCGGAGCCTCGCGGCGCGGCTTGCTGGCTGGCGCACCCGCGTGGAGCAGAAGCTGGCGGAAGCGCTGGCGCTCCCGGATCCCGGAACTGCCCGTCTCGGGGACGCCATGCGTTACAGCTCGCTGGGAGGCGGCAAGCGGCTGCGCCCCATGCTCGTCTACGTCACGGGCACGGCGCTGGGCGCCCAGCCGGAGCTCCTCGATGATGCGGCAGTGGCTGTGGAGCTGATCCACGTCTACAGCCTGGTGCATGACGACCTGCCGGCCATGGATGACGACGACCTGCGCCGCGGCCGCCCCACCTGCCACAAGGCCTTTGATGAGGGCACTGCCGTGCTCGTGGGCGATGCCCTCCAGGCACTGGCTTTCGAGGTGCTGGCCGGAGCCCGTGGCGACAACAACCTCACCGCCGCCGCACGCCTGCAGCAGATCCAGGTCCTGGCCGCCGGCATCGGTACGGCCGGCATGGCCGGCGGCCAGGCCCTGGACCTGGAGGCGGTGGGACGCCAGCTTGACGCACCCGCAGTGGAGGCCATGCACCGGCGCAAGACCGGCGCCCTGATCCGCGCCAGCGTGCTGCTGGGCGCGATTGGCGCCGGCGTGGTGCGGGGCGTCGACCACGAGGCCCTGGCGCGCTACGGCGCCGAACTCGGCCTGGCGTTCCAGATCCAGGACGATGTGCTCGACGTGGCCGGGGCAACCGAATCCCTTGGCAAGACAGCCGGCGCGGATGCCGCGCGTGGCAAGCCCACCTATCCCAGCGTGCACGGCCTGGCCGCCGCGGCGTCGCTGGCGCGGGCGCACCGCGACGCGGCGATCACGGCCCTGGGCAACCTTGCCGATCGCGCGCCGGACCTCGTGGCCCTGGCCGACCTCGTGGTCGAGCGCGACCACTGAGCGCCCTGGCTGAGCGTCCTGGCGGGCCTCAATCCCCCATTCCGGCAGCGTGTAAACTTGACCGATGAGCGATGACGCCATGACCGGCGGTAGTTTTCCCCTGCTGGACCGGGTTGGCTCGCCCGCCGACCTGCGCGCCCTGCCTGCAGCCGACCTGCCCCGCCTGGCCGATGAGCTCCGGCAGTTCCTGATCCGCACCGTCGCCACCCGCGGCGGGCATTTCGCCGCCGGCCTGGGCACGGTGGAACTCACCATCGCCCTGCACTACGTCTACAACACCCCGCACGACCGCATCGTGTGGGATGTGGGCCACCAGGCCTATCCTCACAAGGTACTCACGGGGCGGCGCGCGCAGCTCGGCTCCATCAAGCAGCGTGACGGCCTGGCGCCCTTCCCGCATCGGGCCGAGAGTGAATACGACACCTTCGGCACCGGCCACTCCAGCACTTCCGTGAGCGCGGCGCTGGGAATGGCCATCGCGGCCGCACGCCTGGGCGAGGACCGCCGCGCCGTGGCGGTGATCGGTGATGGGGCGATGAGCGGCGGCATGGCCTTCGAAGCACTGAACCACGCCGGCTCGCTGCCTGCCGACTTGCTGGTCGTGCTCAACGACAACGAGATGTCCATCTCCGAGGGCGTGGGCGCGCTGTCGCGCTACTTCGGACGCGTGATCGCGGGACGTTTCTATTCCACGCTGCGCAAGGGCGGCAAGAAGGTGCTGGCGCCCATGCCCACCATCCGCGAGCTGGCCGCGCGCTACGAGGAACACATGAAGGGCATGGTGCTGCCCGGCACCATGTTCGAGGAGATGGGGTTCAACTACATCGGACCCATCGACGGCCATGACCTGAAGGCGCTGGTGGCGGCGCTGAAGAACATCCGCGAGCTGAAAGGCCCGCAGTTCCTGCACGTGGTCACGCGCAAGGGCAAGGGATATGCACCGGCCGAGGCTGATCCCATCCTCTGGCACGGCCCCGGCCCCTTCGATCCGGTCACCGGCACCATCTACAAGGAAAAGGCCGGCGCACCCACCTATTCACGCATCTTCGGCGACTGGCTGTGCGACATGGCCGAGGCAGATCCGAAGATCATCGGCATCACGCCGGCCATGCGCGAGGGCTCGGGGCTGGTGGAGTTCTCCAGGCGCTTCCCGGACCGCTACTTCGACGTGGCCATCGCCGAGCAGCATGCGGTGACCCTTGCTGCCGGCCTCGCCACCGAAGGCATGAAGCCGGTGGTCGCGATCTATTCCACCTTCCTGCAGCGCGGCTACGACCAGCTCATCCACGACGTGGCGCTGCAGAACCTGCCGGTGGTGTTCGCGATCGATCGCGCGGGCCTGGTGGGCAGCGATGGCGCCACGCACCAGGGTGCCTTCGACATCAGCTTCCTGCGCTGCATCCCGAACCTGGTGGTGATGACACCCTCGGACGAGAACGAGTGCCGGCAGATGTTGTTCACGGCCAGCCAGCTGCGTGGCCCTGCCGCCGTGCGCTATCCACGCGGCGCCGGCACGGGCGCGAAGGTGGCAAAGGAAATGAGCGCCCTGCCACTGGGCAGGGCCGTGGTGAAACGCGAGGGTCGCAGTGGCCTGGCCATCCTGAACTTCGGTCCGCTGCTGCCAGCCGCAATGGCTGCAGCCGACCTGCACGACGCCACGGTGCTCGACATGCGCTTCGTGAAGCCGCTGGACCGCGATGCGGTACTGCAGGTGGCGCGGCGCTCGGCCGCGCTCGTGACCATCGAGGAGAATGTCGTCAGCGGTGGCGCAGGATCGGCCGTCGGCGAACTGCTGGCCGAGATGGGCATCGCGCTGCCGCTGCTGCACGTGGGCCTCCCCGACCGCTTCATCGAGCACGGGTCGCGGGAGGACTGCCTTGCCATGGCGGGGCTGGATGCGGCCTCGATCCGGCACCGCGTATCCGAGTGGTGGCATACGCTGCCCGGAAGGGCGGAACCTTCCCTGGCCCAGGGCACAGGGCGCCAAGGCGCCTGAGGCGCCACCTGATCAGCGGGTGGTTGCGGCGTTGGCGGGTTGCTGCCGGTCGGAACCATCAGTCTCGGCGCCCTGCAGGCGCTCGATCAGCCCGCGCAGGAACACCTTGTTGAACCGCAGCTGGCAGCTGGCCGAGGCCTGCTCCAGCAGCGTTGATCCCACCCTGAGCAGCGTGACGCTGCTGGTGGCGCGCACGGTGGCGGAACGGCGCGCACCGGGCACGTAACTGGATTCACCGAAGCAATCCCCGGTGGTGAGCTGGCCCACCATGCGGCCATGCCGCTCCACGGCGCAGTTGCCGGCGACGACGATGTAGAAGCGGTCTTCCATGTCGCCCTCGCGCACGATCTCCTCTTCCGGGCTGCAGTTCTGCCAGCTGCTGGCCTTGAGCACCTCGGCGATCTCGGCAGGCGAGAACTCATGGAAGAACTTCAGCTTGCGCAGCAGCCCGAGCTGCTCGCCGTGCTCGATCTGCAGCGGACGCGTGCGCAGCTTCTGGTGCACGCGGGTGAGCGCGGCAGCCAGGTCCTGGCCGCTCTTGTAGCGCTTGTCCGGATCCTTCTGCAGCGCCGTGGCCACCACCTCTTCCAGGTCTTCCGGCACCTCGCGGCGCAGGGTGTGGATGGGCGGCGGCGTGGCGTAGATGATCTGGTGCATCAGCTTGGCGAGGTTGCCGGCCCTGAAGGGCCGCGAGCCCGTCAGCAGCTCGTACATCACTGCGCCCAGCGAGTAGATGTCGGATCGGTTGGTCAGCGGCTGGCCCTGCGCCTGTTCGGGCGACATGTAGCTGGGACTGCCGGCAATGCCTTCCAGGTGCGACATGTCCGAGTCCGACACCAGCGCGATGCCGAAGTCGATGATGCGCACGTCGCCGTCCTGCGTGTACATGATGTTGGACGGCTTGATGTCGCGGTGGATCACGCCGCGCGAGTGCGCGTAGTGCAGCGCCTTGGCGCACTTGAAGATGATCTCCACCACCTGGTCCACGCGCAGCAGGTCATCCTGCCTGCAGAAGGCAGCCAGCGTGCGCGCGCCATGCACATACTCGGTCACCACGTAGCAGTGGCCGTTCTCCTCGCCGGCATCATAGATGGGCATCAGCTGCGGGTGCTGCAGCATGCCCACCATGTGCGCCTCGGAGAGGAACATCTTGCGCGCGGCGCGGGACTTGTCTTCGTCGCCGCCGAAATCGTCGTAGTACAGCTTGATCGCGACGTCGCGCCCGTAATACGGGTCATGCGACAGGTACACCGTGCCGGTGCTGCCCTCGCCCACCTCGCGCACGATCTCGTACTTGCCGATGCGCTGTGGAACGTTGCGGGTGGCGCGTTTCTTTGCTGTGTTGCCCATGGCGACCGGTGGGAGGCTGCGGTGAAGGAGAATAAGTCTCCCTCCCCGCACGGGCTGTGACGCGTGTCTGGTCCTCGCAGGGTTCAGGGAGCGGGGAAGTGATCAAAACCGCGCAGGTCCAGCGTCACCGGCCGGCCCTGCTTGCGCACCGTGATGCCGGCGTCCGGCACGAGACTGCCGATGCAAGTGACCTGGCATTTGACATTATCCAGCTGCGCCGCGAGCAGTGGCAGCCGCCCGGGTGGAATGGTGAAGCACAGCTCATAGTCTTCTCCCCCGGTGAGGGCCATCCGGCGTGCGGCAGCATCACCGGCGAAGGCCTGCAGCGCCGGCGACAGCGGCAGCTGCTCCATGTCCAGCTGCAGGCCGCAGCCGCTTGCGGCAGCCAGCCGCCCGGCATCGGCGGCCAGGCCGTCGGAGACATCGATGCACGCCGAGGCCAGTCCCGGCAGGGCCTGCCCGAGGGCAATGCGCGGCGCAGGGAACAGGAAACGGTCGAGCAGGTATTGCCGATACGCCTCCTCGATGGATGCACCGGCTGCCGGATCGAGCAGCAGCTTCAGCCCCGCGGTGGAATCACCGGGCGTGCCGCTCACATACACCAGGTCGCCGGGACTGGCGCCGGCGCGCGTCAGCGCTGTACCTGCGGCCACCGTACCCAGGGCCTGCACCACCGCAACCAGGGGCCCGCCGGTGGTATCGCCACCGACGAGCGCAATTCCATGCGCATCTGCCAGCGCCATCATTCCGCGGGCGAAGCCTTCCAGGAAATCCTCATCGGCTGCGGGCAAGGTGAGGGAAAGCAGGAACCAGACCGGTGTCGCGCCCATGGCAGCAAGGTCGGAAAGGTTCACCGCCAGCGCACGATGACCGATGGATCGCGGTTCGCAGCCTGCGGGGAAATGTCGTCCTTCCACCAGCGCATCAAGCGCTGCCACCAGCTGCCGTCCGGCGGGCACATCGAGTACGGCAGCATCATCCCCGATGCCCAGTGGCACATCGTTGCGGCGGGCGCGTTGCGCCTCGGCCGGGCGCCGGAAGTAGCGTTCGATCAGCTCGAATTCACCCAGTGCCATCAGTGCTCGTGCGGACGCAGCGCGCGCGCCGCCTTGTCCATCACGGCGTTGACGAACTTGTGGCCATCGGTGGCACCGAATCGCCGGGCAAGGCTCACCGCCTCGCTGATGGCCACGCGGAACGGCACTTCGGGATGGGCGCGCAGTTCCTGCAGGCCGATCCACAACGCGGCATGCTCGATGGGATCAAGCTCCACCGGTGGACGGTCAAGCCAGGGTCGAAGCTGCTCGTCCAGCTCGCCACTGCCGGCTGCAATGGCGCTCACCAGCGCCGTGAAGTGCTCGCGATCGGCGCGCGGTGCTTCCTCGGCGCGGTCGAATTCATTCACGAGGTCCTGCCAGGGGCCGGGATTCAGCTGCCAGCCATACAGGGCCTGCAGCGCAAGCTTGCGCGCCAGCGACCGCGCGCCCATGCCCCGCACCTGTCCACCTGTCCTGCTCATGGCGCGGCGATCCGGCGCAGCAGCTGCACCATTTCAAGCGCCGCCTCCAGCGCCTCGCCACCCTTGTCCATGCGCGCAGGATCAGCCCGCTCCAGCGCCTGCTCGACATTCTCGGTGGTGAGCACGCCAAATATCACCGGTACGCCGGTGTCCCGTGCGGCATCGGCAATCCCGCGCGCGGCCTCGCCTGCCACGAAGTCGAAATGGGCTGTATCGCCACGGATCACGCAACCCAGCGCCACCACGGCGTCATGGCGGCCGCTGGCTGCCAGCTTGCGTGCCACCAGCGGCAGTTCGAAGGCCCCGGGGGCGCGCACCAGGGTGAGGCCCTCTGCATCCCCACCCAGGCGTTCCCACGCGGCCACGGCGCCCGCCACCATCTTCTCCACGATGTCGGCATTGAAGCGCGCGGCGACGATGGCGACGCGGCATCCGGCCGCCGCATCGCCCGTGCTGCCTTCACGCGCGGCCTGCCGGGCCACGCCATCGATGATCCGGTAACGCGACATGGTTCAGTCGACGTATTCGACGACTTCGAGGTCGAAGCCGGAAATGCCCTGCAGCTGCTTGGGTGCCGAAAGCACGCGGATGCGGCTCATGCCGAGGTCCTTGAGGATCTGCGCGCCGATGCCGTAGGTACGCAGCACCGCCTGTGCGTGCTGCGCGGTGCCGCCATCGCGGCATTCCAGGCCCTGCACGGCGTCGGCCAGCGCACGCGGGGACTCAGGCTCGCGCAGGATCACCAGCGCCCCGCAAGGCTCCTGGGCGATGCGCTGCAGGGCATCGCGCAGCGTCCAGGCGCGCGCGTCGCCGCGCACACCGAGCAGGTCGCGCAGCGTGTCGGCCACATGCACCCGCACCAGCGGCAGCGATGCGCATTTGAGGTCGCCACGCGTAAGCACCAGGTGCAACCCGTGGTGCACGTGGTCCTCGTAGCAATGCAGGTCGAACTCGCCGAACCCGGTCTGCACGCGGCGCTGCGCAATGCGCTCGACGCTGCGCTCGGTGCGCAGGCGATGGCGGATCAGGTCGCGGATGGTGCCCATGCGCAGGCCGTGCTGGCGCGCGAAGGCGATGAGCTCGGGACGACGGGCCATGGTGCCGTCGTCGTTCATGATCTCCACGATCACCGCCGCAGGCGTGAGGCCGGCCAGCCGCGCGAGATCGCAACCGGCTTCGGTGTGCCCGGCCCGGGTGAGCACACCACCCGGCTGCGCCATCAGCGGAAAGATGTGGCCGGGCTGCACCAGGTGTTCGGCACGCGCATCCTCGGCCACCGCCGTGCGCACGGTGTGTGCCCGGTCGTAAGCCGAGATGCCCGTGGTGATGCCCTCGGCCGCCTCGATGGACACGGTGAAATTCGTGCGCCCCTGGCGGTCGGTGTCGCTGACCATCAGCGGCAGCCTCAGCTGCGCACAGCGTTCGCGGGTGAGCGTGAGGCAGATCAGGCCGCGGCCGAAGCGGGCCATGAAGTTGATGTCTTCGGGGCGCACCCTGGAGGCGGCCATCAGCAGGTCGCCCTCGTTCTCGCGGTCCTCGTCATCGACGATGACCACCATGCGTCCGGCCGCGATGTCGGCCAAGATGTCCTCGATGCGGTCGAAGGGGCTGGCGGGATGCTCTACGAGTCGGGGACCGGCGCTCATGCCGCGGATTGTACCAGCGGGCGGGCAGCCGGGACGGCCCGGCTGCCGCGCCGGTTCAATACACGGTGCGCTCGACCATCATGCGCAGTTCGGTGGTCCCGCTGGATGGAACATGGAACTCGCGCGAGTAATTGCCCTGTGACTCGGCGTGGTACACGGTGATGCGCACCTCTTCAGGCACACCGCTGAAGGTCACCCTGCCGTGCACGTCGGACAGCGCGGCAGTGCGGAAATAGTCCTCGCTCTTGCTGCCGCTTTCGATGTCCACGCGTGCCAGCCGCAGTGGCTGCCCCGCGAAGTCTGTGACGACGACAGTCACCTTGCCGGTGTTGAACCGGGCTGGCTGCTTCTCGCCAGCAAGGGGCACCGGCTCATTGCTGGCTGGCATGCCCGCGCAGCCACCCAGAAGCAATGTCCCGGCCAGCCCGCCCGCCAGGATCTGACGCACATGGCTGCTGAACATGTTCCCGCCCTCCGAAACTACTGCAGGCAGCCTACACCCGCCGCCGGCTGGCCGGGTAGTGGGCGCCAGCGGTGTGCATCGCAACAGCTACTTCTGCAGTGCGCCCTGCGCATATCGGGCGAGCTGGTCGACCTCCAGGTTGAGGCGGCCGCCGACCTTGACTGCCGAAAAGGTGGTGGCGGCCACCGTGTGGGGGATCAGGTTCACCGACAGATGCCCCTGCTCCACCTGGTTCACGGTGAGGCTGACGCCATTGAGCGCGACGGATCCCTTCGGCACCACGAAGCGCCTGAGTTGCGGCGGCACTTCCACAGTCACACGCAGCGACCGGGCATCCCGCTCCAGGCCCGTCACGCTTGCCACCGCATCCACGTGGCCGGAAACCAGGTGCCCACCAAGTGGATCACCAGCGCGCAGCGCGGCCTCCAGGTTCACCTTGTCGCCGGGAGCGAGGCTGCCAAGGGTGGTCACGGCAAGGGTTTCCCGCGACACATCGGCCACGAAGCGACGGCCATCGAACCGGACCACCGTCAGGCACACGCCGCTGACGCAGATGCTCTCGCCCACCGCAAGCCGGTGTGCTTCAACCTTTGCGGCCAGTTCGCTGGCGTCGAGTGTCAGCACCAGGTCGCCATCGCGGGGCTGCGCCTCCACCACCTCGCCGACAGACTGCACGATGCCCGTGAACATGCCTTACTCCCTCGCCAGCGTGAGGCACAGGTCCTCACCGACCTGGCGGACTGATGTGAACCGCAGCTGCAGACGCTCCCCGAGTTCCTGCAATGGCGGGAATTGCGCCAGTGGCCGCGCATCAGGCCCCAGCAGAGTCGGGGCGAGATAGAGCACCAGCTCATCGAAAAGACCCGCCGCGATGAAAGCACCAGCCAGCGTGGCGCCCGCCTCCACCCACACTTCGTTGGCGCCGCGGGCGGCAAGCAGGGCGAGCACGGCGGAGAGATCGGGGCGGCCGCTGCGGGCCGGCACCAGCCGCACCTCCACGCCCTGCCGCTCCAGCGATTCGCGCCTGCGCGCATCCTCCTCGACACCGATCACCAGCACCGCACCCTCGCGGTTGATCACGCGGGAATCCGACGGTGTACGCAGGCGCGAGTCCAGCACCACTCGCAGGGGCTGCCGGTCACTTTCAGGAATACGCACGTTCAGCGCCGGATCATCGGCGAGGATGGTGCCCACGCCGGTGAGGATGGCGGAGCTGCGCGCGCGACCGTACTGGGCATCCTTGCGCGCCGCTGACGAGGTGATCCAGCGGCTCTCGCCATTGGCCAGCGCGGTGCGACCATCCAGGCTCGCGGCCAGTTTCACGCGCACGTAAGGCAGCCCGGTGCGCCGCCGCTTCAGGTAACCGGGATTCAGCGCCGCCGCTTCCTCTGCCAGCAGGCCGCATTGCACTTCGACGCCGTGCTCGCGCAGGCGCTGCGCACCGTGACCGGAAACCCGCGGATCGGGATCATCCATTGCATAGACCACCCGGCCGACACCCGCGGCGATCAGGGCCAGGCTGCAGGGCGGCGTACGGCCATGGTGGTCGCAGGGCTCCAGTGTCACGTAGGCGGTGGCGCCGCGCGCAGCCTCGCCCGCCGCCGCCAGCGCATTGGGTTCGGCATGGGGTTGTCCCGCCCGTGCATGCCAGCCCTCGCCCACCACCCTGCCATCCTTCACCAGCACGCAGCCCACGCTGGGATTCGGATCGGTGGTGTACAGCCCATTGCGCGCCAGCTCGATGGCGCGCGCCATCGCCGCGTGATCCGCCCCGGTCCACTGCACTGTCATTTGCCCTGCCTGGCCGGATCGGTCACCGCGCCGGGCAACAACGAAAGCTGGTCCCTGCTGGGCGGCTTGCGCCGCTTCTGCCGCAGCGCCTCGATCTCGTGCCGGAAGGCGTCCACGTCCTGGAAGCTGCGGTACACCGATGCAAAACGCACATAGGCCACTTCATCCAGCTGATGCAGTTCTTCCATCACCAGCTCGCCCACGATGCGTGAGGCCACCTCGCGCTCTCCCAGGCTGCGCAGCTTGTGGCTGATGCGGGAGATTGCCTCGTCGACCGCCTCGCGGCTCACCGGGCGCTTTTGCAGTGCCCGCTCCATGCCGGAGCGCAGCTTCTGCTCATCGAAGGGAACGCGGCTCTGGTCGGACTTCACCACCAGCGGCATCACCAGCTCGGCGGTCTCGAAGGTGGTGAAGCGCTCGCCGCAAGACAGGCATTCGCGACGGCGGCGGATCTGCGCCCCGCCGCCAGCGAGGCGCGAGTCCGTTACCTTGGTTTCTTCATGCCCGCAGAAGGGACAATACATGCCGGTTCGCGTTCATGGCTTCAGCCCTGATCCGCGCCTCACTTGCCATACACGGGGAAGCGCCGGCACAGCGCCGACACCTCGCCACGCACGCGTTCGACCACCTCGGGGGCGCCGCCGGCATCAATGATGTCGGCAATCCACCCGGCCACCTGCGTCATCTCCGCCTCCTTGAAACCGCGCGTGGTCGAGGCGGGGGAGCCGATGCGCAGTCCGCTGGTCACCGTGGGCGGCCGCGGATCGTTGGGCACCGCGTTCTTGTTCACGGTGATGTGCGCCTGGCCCAGCGCGGCGTCCGCATCCCTGCCCGTCATCTGCTTGTCCGACAGGTCGAGCAGGAAGAGGTGGTTGTCGGTGCCGCCGGAAACCACGCGATAGCCGCGGCGCTGGAATGTCGCGGCCATGGCGCGCGCATTGGCGAGCACCTGCTGCTGGTATTCCTTGAAATTGGGCTGCAGTGCCTCCTGGAAGGCCACCGCCTTGGCGGCGATGACATGCATCAGGGGTCCACCCTGCGTGCCGGGGAACACCACCGAGTTGAGCTTCTTCTCGATCTCGGGATTGCCGCGCGCCAGGATGAGGCCGCCGCGCGGGCCGCGCAGCGTCTTGTGCGTGGTGCTGGTCACCACGTCGGCAAACGGCACGGGGTTGGGCGACACGCCGGCCGCCACGAGGCCCGCCACATGCGCCATGTCCACCATGAGGCAGGCGCCGACCGCATCGGCCACGCGGCGGAAACGCGCGAAGTCGAGGTGGCGTGAATACGCGGAGAATCCCGCCACGATCAGCTTCGGCTTCTCGGCCTGCGCCACCTGCTCCATCTGGTCGTAGTCGATGCGGCCATCTTCGGGCTTCAACCCGTAGCTCACCGCGCGATACAGCTTGCCGGAAAAATTCACCTTCGAGCCATGCGTGAGGTGGCCACCCTGGTCGAGGCTCATGCCGAGGAAGGTGTCGCCGGGATTCAGCAGCGCCATGAAGGCAGCCGCATTGGCCTGGCTGCCGGAGTGCGGCTGCACATTGGCAAAGTCGGCGCCGAACAGCCGCTTCGCGCGGTCGATGGCCAGCTGCTCGACGACGTCGACGTTCTCGCAGCCACCGTAGTAACGCTTGCCCGGATAGCCTTCCGCGTACTTGTTGGTGAGCACCGATCCCTGCGCGGCGAGCACGCGCGGGCTGGCGTAGTTCTCGGAGGCGATGAGCTCGATGTGCTCTTCCTGGCGCAGCTGTTCAGCCGCGATGGCCCGCGCGAGGTCAGGATCAAAACGCTCGATGGTCATCGACTCGGAATACATGTGGCGGACCTGGGCTCCCGGCGAAAAAGGCGGACATGGTACCGAAAAAAAGCGCCCTCAGGCCGCCAGGAGGGCTTCCACCACGGCATTCCAGCCAGCGGCAATGTTGGCCCGGTTGTAGCCTCCCCCACCCAGTGCCAGCACCCTGCCATGGCCCAGCCGGTCGGCCAGGTGTGCCAGGTCGCGTGCGGCCCGCGCGTGGCTATCGGGGCTGAGCCTGAGATGCGCCAGCGGATCGCCTTCCAGGCTGTCCGCACCGCACTGGAGGATCAGGAAGCCCGGGGAATGGCGCTCCAGGTGTTCCAGCACGGCTGGCCACTGCGCCGCGAACTGCGCGTCGTCGGCGGCCGGCGGCAGGGGCAGGTTCAGCTTGGTGCCGGTGGCGCTACCCTCCCCGCTCTCGTCAGCGCTGCCCGTGCCTGGATACAGGTATCGGCCGTCCTCATGCAGATCGGCGAATACCACATACGGATCGGACTCGTAGGCGTAGTACACACCATCGCCGTGGTGCGCATCGATGTCCACGTAGCCCACGCTGGCGACGCCGGCGGCGCGCAAGGTCTCGATGAGCACGCCGCAGTCATTGAAGATGCAGAAGCCGGCCGCGCCGGTGCGGGTGGCATGGTGCAGTCCGCCGATGGGAACGAAGCCGCGGCTGGCGCGGCCGTCGAGCATGGCCTGCGCCGCAACCAGCGTGGCCCCGACCACCTGTGCTGCGGCCTCGAAGCAGCCCCGCCAGGCAGGGGTGTCACCTGCGTCCAGCGAGCCGCTGCCCGCCGCGGAGCGTGCACGCACGAAATCCACGTAACGCGCATCGTGGAAGCGCAGCAATTCGCCTTCAGTGGCAGTGCGCGAGGCCAGCATCTGGCAGCGCCGGTCGAGCCCGCGCGCGTGGAACCCGGCGAGGAATGCGTCGTAGCGATCCCGGCCGAATGGATGGCCGTTGGGAAAACCGTAGCGCCCCAGCGCCTCATCAGCGACGACCAGCACGCCGCCGGGCCGGCGGCCGTTTGCACAGGGCGCTTTCACACGGCCGTCAGACTATCATTGCCCGATGGCCCAATACATCTACACCATGAATCGCGTCTCGAAGGTGGTACCGCCCAAGCGGGTGATCCTCCGGGACATTTCCCTGTCCTTCTTCCCCGGCGCCAAGATTGGCGTGCTTGGCCTCAATGGTTCCGGCAAGTCCACCCTGCTGCGCATCATGGCGGGCAAGGACACCAGCATCGATGGCGAGGCCCGCGCGCAGACCGGCATCCGCGTGGGTTACCTGCCACAGGAGCCGCAGCTCGACGAGACGCACACCGTGCGCCAGGCCGTGATGCAGGGCCTGGGTGATGCGTTCAGGCAGCTGGCGCGCTTCAACGAGATCAGCGAGAAGTTCGCCGAGCCCATGTCCGATGACGAGATGAATGCACTGCTCGAGGAGCAGTCCAGGCTGCAGGACGCCATCGACGCCGCCGGCGCCTGGGAACTGGAGCGCAAGCTCGAAATCGCCGCCGACGCATTGCGCCTGCCGGAGTGGGATGCAGTGATCGGCAAGCTCTCCGGCGGCGAGAAGCGCCGCGTGGCGCTGTGCCAGCTGCTGCTCTCCGCACCCGACATGCTGCTGCTGGACGAGCCCACCAACCATCTCGACGCCGAGTCCGTCGCATGGCTGGAGCGTTACCTGGAGGAATATCCCAGCACCGTGATCGCGGTGACCCACGACCGCTACTTCCTCGACAATGTCGCGGAGTGGATCCTGGAACTCGACCGCGGGCACGGCATCCCGTGGCAGGGCAACTACTCCTCCTGGCTGCAACAGAAGGAAGAGCGCCTCGCGCAGGAAGAGCGCCAGCAGGAAGGCCTGAAGAAGATGCTGGAGAAGGAACTGGAGTGGGTGCGCTCCAATCCCAAGGCCCGCCAGGCCAAGAGCAAGGCGCGCCTGGCGCGCTTCGAGGAACTCTCCACGCAGGAATTCCAGAAGCGCAACGAAACCAACGAGATCTACATTCCGCCCGGCGAGCGCCTGGGCGACCTCGTCGTCGAGGTGAAGAACCTCACCAAGGGTTTCGGCGACCGCCTGCTGATCGAAAACCTCTCCTTCAGCCTGCCCAAGGGCGGCATTGTCGGCATCATCGGTCCGAACGGCGCCGGCAAGACCACGCTGTTCCGCATGCTCACAGGACAGGAAAAGCCCGACAGTGGCGAGGTCCGCATTGGACCGAGCGTGAAGCTTTCCTATGTGGACCAGTCGCGCCAGGCGCTGAACGACAAGAACAGCGTGTGGCAGGAAATCTCCGGCGGCCTCGACCTCATCAAGGTTGGCAACTACGAGACCTCCTCGCGCGGCTATGTCGGGCGCTTCAACTTCAAGGGCACGCAGCAGCAGCAGCTGATCGGCGAGCTCTCCGGCGGCGAGCGCAATCGCGTGCACTTGGCCAAGGTGCTCAAGAGCGGCGGCAACGTGCTGCTGCTCGACGAGCCCACCAACGACCTGGACATCGAGACACTGCGCGCACTGGAAGAAGCGCTGCTTGCCTTCCCGGGTTGCGCGGTGGTGATCTCCCACGACCGCTGGTTCCTCGACCGCATCGCCACGCACATCCTGGCCTTCGAGGGTGACTCGCAGGTGGTGTTCTTCGAAGGCAACTACAACGAATACGCCGCCGACTACGAACGGCGCCATGGTGAAGGCGCAAGCCAGCCGCACCGCGTGCAGTACAAGAAGCTGACGCGATGAGCGCGGCGGGCGCAGCGGGGGCCTGGGCGCCGCTGCGCCACCGCGAGTACGCCATACTGTGGAGCGCGGGGCTGGTGGCCAACACCGGCAACTGGATGTACGACCTGGCCGCCCGCTGGCTGATGACCGAGTTCGATCCATCGGCCTCGATGGTGGCGCTGGTGCAGGTGGCCAGCGCCCTGCCCGTATTCCTGCTCGCGGTTCCGGCCGGCACGCTGGCCGACCGCTGCGACCGCCGCTGGCTGCTGATCATCGTGCAGGCAGCCATGCTGATGCTGGCACTGCTGATGGGGCTGCTGGTGCTTGGGCACATTGCCGGACCAGTGAACCTGCTGCTGGTCACCCTGGCGATGGGCAGCTGCGTGGCGGTGATGTCGCCTACCTGGCAGGCCATCGTGCCGGCACTGGTCACGCGCGAGGACCTTCCCCAGGCCATCGCGCTGCATGCGATGAGCATGAACATCAGCCGCGCCATCGGCCCGGCGCTCGCCGGTGTGGTCATCGCCGGCATTGGCATTGCCTGGCCGTTCCTGGTCAACGCCCTCACCTTCGTGGCGGTGATTGCTGCGCTGTGGATGTGGCGCGGCTACCGGCGCGTGGTGCCGGCACACAAGGAATCCTACCTGGCGGCACTGCGCACCGGCCTTGCACAGGCTCGCGACAATGCCGCCCTGCGGCGCACGCTGTGGCGCTCGGTGCTGTTCTACGTGAACGGCAGCTGCTACTGGGCGCTGCTGCCGCTGATCGCGCGCGAGCAACTGCACGGTGGCCCGAGCCTGTTTGGCGTGCTGGTGGGCTGCATCGGCGCCGGCGCGGTGGCTGGCGCCATGTTCCTGCCTGCGCTGCGCATGCGCGTCGGCATCGACCGCGTGCAGCAATCTGGACAGGTGGCCACCGCCATCGCGCTGCTGGGCTTCGCACTGCTGCGCATCCCGGCGCTGGGCATGCTGGCGGCACTGCTGGCTGGCGCGGCGTGGCTGGCCAGCCTGTCGTCACTGAATGTCGCGGCCCAGCTGGCGATGTCCGAACCGCTGCGCGCCCGCGGCATGGCCTTGTATACGGCCGCGTTCTACGGGTGCCTGGCCGGCGGCAGCCTGCTGTGGGGGCAGGTGGCTACGGCCACCAGCGTAACGACAACGCTGCTCGTCGCCGCCGTACTCGCGCTGGCAGCGCTGGCACCCGCGCGCCACCTGCCGATCGGTGCAAGGGCGCAGGCCTGAAGAAGGCGCGGCGCCGCAACCCGTCGCTTCAGCCGCTCACGAGATCAGGCAGGCCCCTGCGCACGGCGTGGCCAGGAAACACCTCGCGCGTGATGAAGCCCTCCTCGATACCCAGGTGCTGGTGCAGCAGCGCCGCCTGGATGTCGCGCAGGTCAAGGGTGGGCGCCAGGTCGCGCTGCTCGTGAAGCGCGCCAGGTGAGAGCCCCGGCCAGTCCGACACCACCTGGCCACGCACGGCGCCACCCAGGAGGAATGCAGCCGAACCGGTGCCGTGGTCAGTGCCGCGCGTGCCATTGAAGGCCACTGTGCGACCGAACTCGGTGACCACCAGCACGGCGGTGTGCTGCCAGGCCGTGCCCAGTTCATCGTGCAGCGTGCGCAGCCCCGCATCCAGCGCCGCCAGTCGCGTTGCCAGCACACCCTGCGTCTGGCCCTGGTTGGCATGCGTGTCCCAGCCGGTGGTTTCGAGCACCGCCACGCGCGGCCCGTCTGCGCGCAGCAGGAATCCGGCCGCCGTGCTCGCCGCCTGGGCCAGCTGCGCCAACCCGCCAGCGCGTCCGCCAGCCCCATCCATTGCGCCCTCGCCGGCCAGCGCCTGCGCGGCGGCGGCATCGGCCAGCCGCCGCGACAGCAAGGCGTCGCCGGCATACAGGTCAGCGAGCCTTTCGAGCGTGTCGTCGGTGACCTGCCGCAGGCGGCTGGGCGCCCAGGAAGCGACTTCCGAAGGACCCCGCATCACCAGCGGCACGCCGGAGGCAAGCGCCACGCCGGGCTGGCGCGGCAATGGCATGTCCGCGGCACGGGGAAGTCCCCCCAGCGCCCGGTTGAGCCAGCCGGATTGCGCCGCGTGCGGGCGGGCGTGCCCGCTTTCCAGCACGTCCTGCGCATCGAAGTGCGAGCGCTCTCGATAGGGTGTAGCCACGGCATGCAGCAGCGCCAGCTGCCGCTGCTGCCACTGTGCGCCCATGAAAGACAGGGCCGGATGCAACGCGAAGAGGTCGTCGAGGGGAATGATGCCGTCGGCCGGCGACAGCGCCATCTCGCCGCGGGCGCTGGTGTAGTGGGGATCTCCCACCGGCGGAGCCGCGGCGAGGCCATCGAGCGCGCCACGCAGCAGCACCAGCACCAGTCGCGCATCGCCCGTAGCGGCAGCCGCGAAGCTCATCCGGGGCACCAGCACCGCTGGTGCGGCCAGCGTGCCGGCGGCTGCGGCAACCTGTTGCAGCAGCGTGCGGCGCGAGTAGAGGTGGCTCATGGATTTGCTCCCGCGCTCATCGGCGCATGAATTCCGGTGACCCGAGCCACAGCGTCAGCGCCTGTGCAGCATCCTGCGCGCGCGCCACCGCTTCGGCCGAGGATGCCGACCACAGTGGTCCCAGGGATTCCACGGCCAGCTGGCGCGCATTGCGGCGCGAGCCGAGTTGCCCGCCCGACTCCTGCGCCCACTCCAGCCGCTTCATCAGCGCCGCGGGACCATCCCAGTCGGCGCTGCGGTCAGGCCATCCGGCGGGGGAACCGGGAGCGAAGGGCCGCTGGCCCAGCTGCTCGAACAGGCGCACGTCGCGCTGTGCAACGGGCAGCTGCAATGCACGCCAGGTGGAATGGATGTAGTCCGCCGGCGTCTTGAACTTGGCCAGCGGTTTCTCCCACGCGACGGCTGCGTCAAGCAGCGCGCCATACACGCTGCGCAGGTCGCCTTCCGTGCGCAGCCAGACCTGTGCCAGCGACTCCACCAGCGTCGGCGGCGGCTCGTCCGCGACGAAGTGGCGGGCCAGCTTGCCCGCCAGGTGACGGGCCGTGGCGGGATGGCGCGCCAGGTCGCGCAGCGCGCGCTCGCCCTGCGCCAGGCCTTCCTCGCCATAACGTCTGCCCAGCAGCCGCTGTGCGCCCGGTTCATGGAAGGCGGAACGGAAATGGAACCGGCCCGGCTCGCCGCCGCGCAGCCTGCCCTGTCCGCCGCCGATCGACCAGCCGGAGACCAGCGTGGCCAGGGCGCGCACGTCCTCCTGCGTGTAACCCCCGTCGACACCCAGCGTGTGCAGCTCAAGGATTTCCCGCCCGAGATTCTCGTTGAGCCCCAGCGTGCGGCCGCGTCGCCCGGCGAGCCGTGCCGCCTGCGAGTGCGAACCCATTGATGCCTGGTTGTCCAGGTACAGCAGCATGGCCGGATGCTGCTCCACCGCCAGCAGCATTCCGGCGAAGCTGCCCAGCACATGCGGGCGGATGGCCTCGCGCTCCATTGCGCCGGCAAGTCCCAGCACCTGGACCTTGTCCACCGAGACGGCGAAGTGGTTGCTCCAGAAGTGCACCAGGCGCTCGAGGAAACTGCGCTGGCTGGACACCGCCTCGCGGAAGCGGGCCAGGACCTCCGCTGCATGCGCCGGTGCATAGAGATCCCGAATGGTCTGCACGGCCGCAGCCAGCTGCGGCGAGCCAGCCTGGCGCTCGCCCGCCGCGTCGGCGCGCAACTGCAGGGCTCCCGCCAGCAGCTCATGGGAGCCCGGCAGCGCTTGGCCGATCAGCGGTGCAGCGCCGGCAAGCTGGGCCTTGAGGGCGCCGCGCGGATCGCCGGCGATGGCGCGGATCTCACCGGGTGCCGCCCCCAGTCCAAAGCGGTTGGCGGCCACCACCGCTTCCGTCTCGCGCATTGCCGTATCCCCGTGCCAGCCACGGCGCGTCGCCGTGACAGTTGTAACGCCGTGCAGGACGCGGCGTTGACAGGAGGCGAAGCGGCACCGCCCGCTTCGAACCCTGGCCGGTCAGCGCCCCGCGGCGAGCCGCGCCTGCAGTTCCCCGCGCCGCTGCTGCGCGAACTGCTTGCAGGCGCCCTCTTCTTTCAAGGCATCGGCGCTTCCCTTGGCGGCCTCGAGTTTCGCGAGGCGCGCGGCATCGGGATGCGGCGTCATCAGCAACTCGCAGGGCAGGGACTCGAGCACCTTGAGGCTGGACTCGAAAGCGGCCACGGTTTCAGGGTGGTCCTTGAAGCGGTACTTGTCCGCGCTGACGGGACTCAGCGAATCCGCATACACGAAGGCCAGGCACTTGCTTCCCTCGCAGGCATCCCAGGTCCAGGTGGCGCTGCCGGGCGTGTGTCCCGGCGTGGCAAAGACACGCAGGCGCAGGCTGCCGATGCCCAGCAGCTGTCCGTCGGTGACGATCCAGTTGCGGGAGATCTTCGGAATGGCCGGTGAGCGCGCGCCATGCTGCGGATCATCCTTCGGCAGCTTGCCGGTGCGCAGCACCTCCTCGGCGGCGCGCAGCGAGTAGACCTGTGCGCCGGTGAGCTTCTGCAGCTCGGCAAGGCCACCGACATGATCCGCGTGCGGGTGCGAGAACACGATGCCCTTCACGTCGGCAAGCTTGAAACCCAGCTCTTCGATGTTCCTGGCAATCAGCGGCGCGGATTCCGGCAACCCCGTATCGACCAGCACATGCCCGAAATCCGACGTGATCAGCAGCGAGGCAATGCCGGCGGTGCCCACGTAGTACGTATTGCCGATGATCTGGAAGGGCTTGTGCGGCTGGTTCCTGGCCGCAAGGTCCGGCGCTGAGGCAGCGCCCACCGCCATCGAGAAAGAAGCCAGCGCGAGGATCTTCACCATCGGTGTCGCCGCGCGCCGCGCCCAAAGCCTGGAATCGCTCATCTGTGTTGAACTCCCGGGTCTTGCGTGGATTGCGTGGCGGGAAAGTTTACTCAAACCCCGCCGCGATGGAACCGGTGTGCGGCTCAGCCCACCCACACCCGGGCATTGCGGAACATGCGCATCCAGCCACTGTATTCACCGCTCATTCCGGGCGGATACCAGGACTGCTGCGATATGCGGAAGGAGCGTTCCGGATGCGGCATCGTGATCAGCACGCGGCCATCGCGGCTGGTCACGGCCGCGATGGCGTCCGGAGAGCCGTTGGGATTGGCCGGATAAGTGCCGGCCACCTGGCCCCGCCCGTCCACGTAGCGGAAGGCCAGCTGGCGCTGCGCGAGCAGCTCGCGCCGCGCTTCATCGGCAGCGAATTCCGCACGGCCTTCGCCGTGCGCCACGGCGATGGGCAGCCGCGAGCCGGCCATGCCCGCCAGGAGCACCGCCGGCGAATCGAGGATTTCCACCAGGCTGAAGCGGCCCTCGAACTGTTCGATGCGGTTCTTCACGAAGCGCGGCCAGTGCTCGGTGCCCGGCACCAGCTCCTTCAGGGCCGCCATCATCTGGCACCCATTGCACACGCCAAGCGTGAAGGTGTCACCGCGTTCGAAGAAGCGTGCGAACTCATCGCGCGCCCGGCCGTGGAAGAGGATGGACTTGGCCCAGCCCTCCCCCGCACCGAGCACGTCGCCGTAGGAAAAACCGCCGCAGGCCACCAGACCGCGGAAATCCCCGAGGCCGCGGCCTGCATCCAGCAGGTCGGTCATGTGCACGTCATGCGGCTCGAAGCCGGCCATGTCGAGCACGGCGCCCATTTCCACCTGGCTGTTCACGCCCTGTTCGCGCAGCACGGCCACCCTGGGCCTGGCACCGCGATTCACGTAGGGGGCAGCGACATCCTGCTGTGGATCGAAGGTGAGGGCCACGTGCAGGCCGGGGTCGGTGGTGTCCAGCTGCGCGGCAAATTCCTCGCCCGCGGACCGGGGCTCGTCGCGCAGCAGGCGCATGCGGTGCGAGGTCCCGCTCCAGGCACGCCGTGCCTCGACCCAGTCCAGTTGCAGCGTGGCGCCCCCAGCGCGCAATGACAGCGAAAACTCCGTGCGCGGGGCGCCGATGTCGTGGACGCAGTTGCCGAGACCCTGCGCAGCGAACAGCGCAGTCACCTCCGGCACGTCGCTGGCGCGTACCTGCAGCACCGCGCCTGCCTCCTCGGCAAACAACGTCGCCGCAGCAGGCCGCTGGCCCGGCAGCTCCACTGCCAGGCCGCAGTGCGAGGCAAATGCCATCTCCGCCAGCGTCGCGAACACGCCGCCGTCGGAGACATCGTGATAAGCCAGTACGAGGCCGCGCGAGCGGGCAGCCTGCAGCGCGGCGGCGAGACCCGCCAGCAGTGAGGGTTCGTCAAGATCGGGCGCAACGTTTCCTAGACTGCCGTATACCTGCGCGAGGATGGAGGCGCCAAGCCGCGCCTGCCCGCGGCCGAGGTCGATCCACATCAGCCGCGTATCGCCCGCATCCCTGCGCAGCAGGGGCGTCAGCGTACGGCGTACGTCGACGGCAGGCGCGAAAGCGGACACGATCAGCGAAACGGGCGCCACGACAGCCTTCTGCTGCGCGCCCTCGCGCCACGCAGTCTTCATCGAAAGCGAATCCTTGCCCACCGGGATGGCGATGCCCAGCGCCGGGCATAGCTCCATGCCGACGGCTCGCACGGCGTCGAACAGCGCCGCATCCTCGCCCGGTTCGCCGCAGGCGGCCATCCAGTTGGCAGACAGCCGTATGTCGCCGAGCTTCGCGACATCGGCAGCCAGGATGTTGGTGATGGCCTCGGTGACCGCCATGCGCGCGGCCGCGGACGGATCGAGCAGCGACAGCGGCGTGCGTTCACCCATCGCCATCGCCTCGCCCGCGTAGCCGAAGTAGTCGCTCGACGTCACGGCCACGTCGGCCACCGGCACCTGCCACGGGCCCACCATCTGGTCGCGGCTGATCTGGCCGCCCACCGAGCGGTCACCGATGCTGATCAGGAAAGTCTTGTCCGCCACGGCCGGATGCGAGAGCACCCGCAGTGCGGCGTCGCGCAGGTCAACGCCATCGGCGGCGAAGGCATTTGCAGCAGGCTTCTGCCGGCTCACGTCGCGCTGCATGCGCGGCGCCTTGCCCAGCAGCACGTCGATGGGCATGTCCACCGGACGATTGCCGAACACCTTGTCGTGCACGGTGAGCACGCCATCATCGGTGAGCCGGCCGATCACAGCATAAGGGCAGCGCTCGCGACGGGCGATCTGCTCGAATTGCGCCAGTCCCGCCTCGGAAACCGCCAGCACGTAGCGCTCCTGCGCCTCGTTGCACCAGATCTCCAGCGGCGACATGCCCGGTTCTGCATTGGGCACCGCACGCAGCTGCACCTGCGCGCCGCGATGGCTGTGTGCCACTGCTTCCGGCACCGCATTGGAAAGGCCACCTGCTCCCACGTCGTGGATGAGCTGGACGGGATTGTCGCTGCCCAGCGCCCAGCAGCTGTCGATCACTTCCTGCGCGCGGCGCTGGATCTCCGGGTTGCCACGCTGCACGGATGCAAAATCCAGTTCGGCATGCGAGGCACCGCTGGTCATCGAGGAGGCAGCGCCACCACCCAGGCCGATCAGCATCGCCGGGCCACCCAGCACCACCAGGTGCGCACCCACGGGCACCTCGCCCTTCAGCGCATGCTCGCGGCGCACATTGCCGAGGCCACCGGCGATCATGATGGGCTTGTGGTAGCCGCGTGCATGCCGCTCGTCGAGCACGTGCTCGAAGCTGCGGAAATAACCGGCGATGCAGGGCCGGCCGAATTCATTGTTGAAGGCTGCCGCACCCAGTGGCGCCTCGATCATGATGTCGAGGCTGCTGACGATCCGGTCCGGCTTGCCTACCGAGCGCTCCCAGGGCTGCTCGTATCCCGGGATCCTCAGGTTGGAGACCGTGTACCCGACCAGGCCCGCCTTCGGCTTTGCACCCAGTCCCGTCGCACCCTCGTCGCGGATCTCCCCGCCCGAGCCAGTGGAAGCGCCGGGGAATGGCGAAATCGCCGTCGGGTGGTTGTGTGTCTCCACCTTCATCAGGATGTCGATGGGCTCCTCATGCGCGCCATACACACCGGTATGCGGGTCGGCGAAATAACGACGACCCGGCGCGCCCTCGATCACGGCGGCGTTGTCCTTGTACGCCGACAGCACGCCATCCGGTGCATGCGCATGCGTGTTGCGGATCATGCCGAACAGCGACTTCTCCTGCCGCTGCCCGTCGACGATGAACTCCGCATTGAAGATCTTGTGCCGGCAGTGCTCGGAGTTCGCCTGCGCGAACATCATCAGCTCCACGTCGGTGGGATCGCGTCCCAGGCGCGTGAAACTCTCGTGCAGGTAGCCGATCTCCTCGGCGCTGAGCGCCAGACCCATCTGCACATTCGCATTCTGCATGGCTTCCAGGCTGCGCGGCACGGTGGCCAGTGGCCGCGGCTGGCCGGCGGCGAACAGCAGCGCGGGATCGGCGCCAGCGTCGAGCACTACCTCGGTCATCCGATCGTGCAGCAATGCGCCCACGGCTTCGCGCTGTTCGGGTGTCAGTGGCTCCGCGAGGTCGAGATGAAAGCTCACCCCGCGCTCCACGCGCCGCAGCCAGTCGAGCCCGCACACATGCGCGATGTCGGTGGCCTTGCTCGACCACGGCGAAATCGTGCCCGGACGCGGTACCACCAGCAGCAGCACACCGGCGGGCGCGTCGTCTGCGTGACGCGGCCCGTACGTCAGCAGTGCCGCAAGCTTCTGCCTGCCTTCTGCGTCGGGTTCGCGGGCGCAATCCGCGAGGTGCACGAAACGGGTGGCCACCCCGCGCAGGCCCGGAGCCGCGGCCCTGAGCCGCGGCAGCAGCTTGGCAAGGCGGAATTCGCTGTGTGCGGGGCCGCCGGGAAGCTGCAGGATCACGTCGGGACTGGCGCCTGGCGGGCCCCGGAAGTGGCCGCGCAAAGCTTGTCCTGGTTCACGAACTGGACCGTGAAAATGTGATGTGTTGCCATAGTCTTCCGGGAAGCGGCAGCGCTCCGGCCGCAGCCCATTATAGTGCAGGTTCGTCAGCGAAGTTCCGGCGGCCCATGGCCCTGCGCCTCGAAATCATCAGTCCCCAACGGCAGAAACTCGGTGCCCGCGGCAGCATCGTGCTGGGCGTGGCCGGGGGCAGCATCGGCCGTGCGCTGGACAATGACTGGGCCCTGCCGGACGCACACCGCTTCCTCTCCGGGCACCATGCCCGCATCCATTTCCGCGCCGGCCATTACATCGTCGAGGACGTGAGCAGCAACGGCGTGTACGTGAACGAGGCCACCAAGGCGCTGGGCAAGCGCGGCATCCACCGCCTGGCTGCAGGCGACGTGCTGCGCATGGGCGAATACCGCATCCTGGTGCGCATCGACGAGGATGATTCCGCCGCAGCGCCCCCGCCGGGCGCCTCCACCATGGCCAACCTCACGGTGCAGAACGTGGTGCCGCTGCGCGTTCCGGGCTCGCAGCGCGACCCGCGCCGCGCCGGGGAGGACCTGGGCCATGCCCTGGACATCGAATCGCTGATTCCCGAAAACACCGCCGCGCCCCTGCCGCCCCGCGCCGCCGGCGCCACGCTGCGCGACAGCAGCGATTCCGGCTCGATGACCGGCAGCGAAGCGGCCATTTCCTCCGCCGCTGCCGGTTCGATGCAGGACCGCGTGAACCGGCTGCGGGCAGCGGCACGCGCCCGCCTGGACGGCACTTCGCCTCCCCTGGCGCTGCAGGGAGGCATGCAGGCCTTCTGCCGCGGCGCCGGCATCGACGGCGAGCGCATTCCCGTGACCAGCGACGCGCAGGCCCTGCACCTGGCCGGCCGCCTGCTGCGCGAGGCGCTGGTGGGACTGAAGGAAGTCCTGCGCGTGCAGACCGCCTTCGACGACCACTACGGCATCGGCCACGAAAGGCCCGAGGGGCGCTCACCGCTGGACATGGGCGTCGATGACTACCTGGTGGAGCTGGTGAGCGGCCACGAGCAGCGCCGGCTCGATGCGGTGATCACCCTGCGCGAGCAGTTTGCTGCCATCGCAAGGCATGGCGGGGCACTGGATCCGGCACTGCACAGCGCGCTGCGGCTGTTCGTGGGGCACCTGGATCCTTCGCGCATGCAGGGCATCCCGCCGGAGCAGGCCCTTGGCCGCTACCGCGACCTCTACGCCAACCTGCTGCGGGCCCCGGAAGGCGAGGTGCCGCACCTGTTCATGGAGGCCCTGGCGCAGGCCTATCTTGAGGCGCGCGGGCGCCGCAGCTGAGAATCCGGTTGCCGCGCGGCCGTGCGGCCGGATAATGCGCAGCGATTTTCCTTCACCGCCGAGGCCACAGACCGATGTTGCGCACCATGCTCCAGGCGAAACTGCACCGCGTGCGGGTCACCGAGGCCGACCTGCACTACGAAGGCTCCTGCGGCATCGACCAGGCGCTGCTCGAAGCCTCCGGCATGCGCGTCAACCAGTACATCGAGATCTACAACATCACCAACGGCGAGCGCTTCACCACCTACATCATCGAGGCGCCGCGCGGCTCGGGCATCATCTCGCTGAATGGCGCGGCAGCGCGCAAGGCGATGGTAGGAGACCTTCTGATCATCTGCACCTACGGGCAGTACAGCGAGGAAGAGCTGGCCACGCACCGGCCGGTGGTGGTGCTGGTGGACGGGAACAACCAGCCGCGCGCCTGAGCGCGACGGGATTACGCGGCAGCCGTCTTCGCGGCCGGCAGCAGGCGCCCCAGCACGTCGATCATCCGGTCCACCTGTTCATCGCTGTGCGCCGCCGACAGGCTGATGCGCACGATGAACAGCCCCGCAGGCGTGGAAGGCGGCACCATCAGGTTGGTGTAGATGCCGGCATCGAGCAGCCCCTTCCACAGGTTGATGGCCGACTCGCGGTCATTGAACAGCAGCGCGGTCACCGGTCCCGGATCGGGCGATCCCAGGCGGTAGCCGACCTGCCGCATGGCGGCGTGGAAGCGGCGCGCATGGCGCCACAGCCGCTCGCGCAGGTCATCGCCAGCGAGCAGGCGTTGCAATGCCGCGCGCGCGGCGGCAATAACCGGCGGCGGCGGCGAAGCGGTGAAGATGTAGGGACGACTCGCCAGGCGCAGCAACTCCAGCTCCGGATGGCGGCTGATGCAGAAACCGCCCACACCGCCCAGGCTCTTCGAGAAGGTGCCGACGATGAAATCCACCCGGTCCAGGAGGTCGAGCTCGGCGCAGATACCCAGGCCCCTGGGCCCGAACATGCCGAAGGAATGCGCCTCGTCGACGATGATCATCGCGCCGTAGCGCTCCTTCACCTCGACGAACTCCTTCAGCGGCGCGCGGTCGCCCAGCACGCTGTAGAGGCTCTCGACCACCACCAGGGTGCGCTTCGCATCCTCGCCCATGCGCTCCAGGCGCCGCGCGAGGTTCTCTGGATCATTGTGGCGGAAGCGGATGGTGGTCGCCGCCGAGAGCTTGCAGGCATCGTGGATGCTCGCGTGCCCGTCGGCATCCACCAGCAGGAACTCGTCCTGCCCGGCCAGCGCCGAGATGGCTCCCAGGTTTGCCTGGTAGCCGGTGGAGAAAACGATGCTGGACGGATAACCGAACGCGGCGCCGAACTCGCGCTCGAGCAGGCGATGCGCGGCATAGTTGCCGCTGGCCATGCGCGAGCCGGTGGTGCCGGTTCCCAGCGTATTGATGGCCTCGATGGCCGCGGCACGCGTCTCGGGCGCGAAGGTGAGGCCCAGGTAGTTGTTGGTACCGGCGAGCAGCACGCGCCGACCGTCGATCACGGCCTCGGTGGCCGATTCGATCTGGTCCATCGGGGTGGCCACGGAAGGCACGGCGCTGCGGGCGGCCAGTGCATCGCGCAGTTCCGCCTGCGGGGCGAACTTCTCGAACAGCTTCATGTGTTGCCCACCACGCGCCGCACGCTCTCGCACAGCTGGTCCAGCGTGCGGGCCTCGGCAATCATCGCCACGGGGATGGAGATGTCGAGGCGATCCTCGATCTCCATGATCATGTCCATCACCTGCGCGGAATCCAGCCCCAGCTCGCTGGCCAGGTGCGTGCTTCCCGCCACCACCCCGATATCGGGGCAGGCGATCTTCAGGGCCTCCCGGACGACGGATTCGACGCGATCAGGACTGCTCAAGATGCTCTCGCGGGCCGTCGCGGCCTTACGCCGCGACGCGACGCCGGCCGCCGTCGCTGACCAGGTAGCGCACGTGCACGGCCTCGCGCAGGCTTTCCTCGCTGTGACGCTCGAGGAACTCCTTGCGCGCGACACTGCGCGAGAGCTTGCCGGAGGAGGTGCGCGGCAGCGTGTGCGGCGGCACCAGCTCGATCAGGCAGCGGATGCCGAACTCGATGGAGATGGCCTCGTGCAGGCGATCGGCGAGCTCTGCCTGGCTCTTCGGATCGGTCTCGCGGCACTGTACGACCAGCACCGCAACCTCGGTGCCGTCGCTGCCGGGCACGGAGAACGCGGACGCGTCGGTGGGACGCACTTCCGGCTGCAGCTCGGCCAGGCTCTCGAGGTCCTGCGGCCAGATGTTGCGGCCGTTGATGATGAGCAGGTCCTTGGCGCGGCCAGTGAGGTACAGCGCGCCATTGACGCGGTAACCCAGGTCACCGGTGTTGAGCCAGCCATCGGCCGACAGCACTTCGGCGCTGATCTCCGGCAGGTTGTAATAGCCCTGCATCACGCTGGGGCTGCGCAGGAAGACGCGGCCCACGCGGCGCTCGGGCAGCACACGGCCCTGCTCGTCGCGGATCTCCACCTCGAAGCCGGGCAGTGGCTTGCCGCACATCACGAAGCCCTTGCGACGGCCGGGAGCACCCTGCCGGTAAACGCGCGCCTCGCCCGTGTCGGACAGCCAGTCGCCGTCCACGTAATCCAGGTGCATGCCCTCGCCTACCGGCGAGAAGCTCACCGCCAGGGCGCATTCGGCCATGCCATAGCACGGCAGGAAGGCCTTGCGGCTGAAGCCTGCCGGCGCCAGCGCCTCGGCGAAGGCATCCAGCCATTCCTCGTGGATCATCTCGGCACCCACGCCGGCCACCCGCCAGGCGGAGAGGTCGAGTGACTCGGTATCTTTCTGCGACACGCGGCGCGCGGCCAGCGCATAGCCGAAGGGCGGGCTGAAGGAGATGGTCGTGCGGTTCTGCGACATCAGCTTCAGCCACAGGCGCGGCCGCATCGCGAACTCGCGCGAGCCGAGGAAGTCGCAGGAACGCTGCGTGGCCATGCAGCCCAGCACGATGCCCACCAGGCCCATGTCGTGGTAGTACGGCAGCCACGAGAAGAAGCGGTCTTCCTGCGTGAGGCGGAAGCCGTGGTTGAAGATGGCCTCGAGGTTATGCATCACCGAGGCCTGCGTGATCATCGTGCCACGCGGGAAGCGCGTGCTGCCCGAGGTGTACTGCAGGTAGGCCAGCTCGTCGGTGCGCGGCGGCGGCGGCAGGTCGCCCAGGTCTTCCAGCGCCTGGAAATCCTCCAGCGTGCCGGCCACCTGCACGGACAGGCCTTCGACGGCCTCGCGCAGCAACTCAGTGAAATCTGCGGGGGCAAATGCTGCAGCGGCGCGGCAGTCGAGCACCATCTGGCGCAGGTGGCGCACGTACGCTTCATGTCCACCCAGGTGGATGGCAGCCGGCAGCGGCACCGGCACCAGCGCCGCGTACTGGCAGGCATAGAACATCACGGCGAAATCCGGATGCGTGTGCGCCACCAGCGCGACGCGCGCGCCGCGACCCAGTCCCTGCAGGCGACGTGCGAGCGCGCGTGCGCGATCACGCAGTTCCCCGTAAGGGAGCACCGTAGTCAGCTCACCACGGCCGTTGTAGTAGTTGAACCCGGACAGGCCGCGCGCGGCATAGTCCAGCGCTTCAACAAGCGTGGAAAATTCCGCGCGACGCAACTCGATGCCGCTGGCTGTCGGGGTCGCCACGTTCTGTAAAGCCAAGTTACCGTCCAATTCTTCGACGCCGGTGAACGGCTCTCCTGTCGGAAAACGATGCCAAATTTAGTGTGGCGGAAGCGCCAACGCAATTTAATCGAAACCTGACTGTGATGCACTGCCTGATTCAGGTGCAATACGCAAGTTGGCCTATCAGGGTACCCCTGAGGGGCCGGATAGCGCCGCCTGAGCGCCTTCCGGGCGCCCGAAAGGCTCCGGGCAATACTAATCCCGGCTGTGTACACTGGCCGAAATCCATTTAACCAGCACACCCGTGAGCGTCGCAGAAAAGCCACAACGAGCCGTGATCCTGTCCGCCGGACAGGGCAGCCGCCTCCTCCCGCACACCCGGGACCTGCCCAAATGCCTGCTCGATCTGGCCGGCCGACCCATGCTGGGGTGGCAGCTGAAGGCCTTGGCGGAGGCTGGAGTCCCCGAGGCGGTGGTGGTGACGGGCTTCAGGTCCGATCTCGTGGAGGAGGCCCTGCCCCGGTTGACGCCCCCGGGAATGCGGGTCAGGACGCTGTTCAACCCCTTCTACAAGGTCGCGGACAACCTGGGCACCTGCTGGATGGTCCGCCAGGAGCTCTCCGGCCCGGTGCTGGTGCTGAACGGGGATACCCTGATTTCGCCCGCCATCGTGGCCCGGCTGCTGAAATCCCCGTCCGCCCAGATCACCGTGACCATCGACCGCAAGCCGGCCTATGACGATGACGACATGAAGGTCATCGCCGAGGGCGAGCACCTGCGGGCCATTGGCAAGAAGCTCGCGGAAGGGGTCAACGGCGAGTCCATCGGCTTCCTGCGCTTCAGCACCGACGGAGCTGCCTGCTTCGTGGCCGAAGTCGAGCGGGTGATGCGCACGGCGGAGGGCACGGGCCTCTGGTACCTGTCGGCAATCCACAAGCTGGCCGGTGAGGGGGTGGATGTGCGGGTCGCCCTGATCGAGGGCTTGGAGTGGGCGGAACTGGACTTCCCCGCCGACCTTGCCCGCTGCCGGGAGATCGCGGGAGCCTGGGCCGGCGGAAGGCATTTCCGCGGGCCGGCGTGAACATCGGGCGCACTGAATGATCGGCTTTGTGCTCATCGGAGGTGAGCACCAGCTGCTGCACATCGTCCCCGTAGCGGCAGAACTGAGCCGGCGCGCCGGCGTTGAGGTCGCATTGTTCGCCGCAACGCGACACCTGGCCGATGCCACCGCGGACCTGATGCGGCGCCTCGACAGTGGTCCCTACTCGCTCTCGCTGCTGCAGCTGCCGGGCATGATTGAGCACTTGGCACGCAACTCAGTCACGGGCGGCAGCCTGAAATTGCCGCGCCTGCTGGCGCACGCCCGCAACCTTCGCAGGTGCGCCATTCTCGTCACCGCAGAACGGACATCCACCGTGCTCAAGCGCCTTCCGGGCTACTGCCCTCCCATGGTCCACCTGCGGCATGGTGCCGGAGATCGTGCCGTGGGCTTCGAACGGCGCATCGCGCTGTTCGATGACCTCATCGTCGCCGGAGAGAAAGACCGCCGACGCACCATTGAAGCCGACCTACTGCCGCCGGAACGCTGCCATGCCAGCGGCTATGTGAAGTTGTCTGCCCTGCGGCAACTGCGCCATGGCGCCCCGGCGCTGTTCGGCAACAACCGGCCGGTCGTGCTCTACAACCCGCACTTCCACCCGCGCTTGTCTTCGTGGCGGCATGCCCGCCACGTGATCGAGGCGATCAGAGACAGCGGACTCTTCAACCTCATCGTCGCTCCGCATGTACGGCTGTTCGCTGCCAGCGACCGGCGGCAACGCGCCGCATGGGAATGCCTCGCAGTCCCGGACCAGGTGCTGGTGGACCTGGGTTCACCGCGCAGCATGGACATGACCTACACGCTGGCTGCTGACCTTTACCTGGGGGATGTCAGCAGCCAGGTTTATGAGTTCGCCGCCGAGCCCCGGCCGTGCGTGTTCCTGGACAGCCATGCCGCTTCGTGGCACGGGAATCCCGACTACCTGATGTGGGAGATGGGCGAGGTGGTGGAGCGGCCCGAGGATGTGCTGCCGGCACTGCTGCGCGCCGGCGGGTTGCATGGGAAATATCGCGAGCGGCAGTGCCGCCTGGTGGCGGACGCAATGGGCGAGATTGGCCCGGGTTCCGCGCAGCGCGCCGCGCAGATCATCCTCGATCGTGCCAGCACTCAGGCCCGGCCTGCGCCCTCCACCCCCGCAGCTTCCCTGACCAGGGCGAGCGAAGGTCCGCGTCGCTCCACGATCCGATAGCCGGCCCGCAACAGGGATCCGATCAGGGCGTCCACCTTTTCTTCGCCCACCATCCGGCCGTGGAACTCGGCCACGATCTTGTCGAACAGGCACAAGTGCGAGACGGGCAGGTCCACCTCGGCGCCCTCGATGTCCATGATGAGCGCATTCGGGCGGAACGGCAGGGAGGCGAGGATGTCCGGGATAGTGCGCTGGGGCACTTGCAGCGATTGCACGGTATTGGCGGCCTGCCGCAGCGACGACGAGAAATAATCACGGCTGATGTTGAATGAGACTGTCCCCTGCACGGGTCCGACCGCCGCATTGATACAGGTCGGGAACCCGACGCCGTTCACACGGAAGTTCTCCTGCATCACGTCACGCAGGGCAGGATTGGCCTCGACCGCTGCAAACTCGCGCACGCCCAGGTATTTCATGCAGTACAGCGCGAGGAACCCCACAGCCGAGCCCAGCTCGATCACTTTGTCCCCTGGCCGCAGCACCGCGCGGCACAGTTGCACATCGTCCAGCTCGTAGTCCCTGAACAGGCGGTAGCGCACGCGCGGCGACGCTCCTCGCAGCGAAAGCTTCACGCCCTCGTGGCTGACGTATCGTTTCCAGAAGGTCGCAAGGGCAAACAGCCGGTTACGGATCCTCTTACGCAAGGGTGTTCTCCACGACCGTGGCCACATGCCTGTTCCAGTCGAACTCACGCTCGGCGCGTGTGCCAGCTGCGACAGCAAGTGTGCGTCGCAGCGGTACGTCACGCAACAACCGCCGCAAGGCGCCGGTGACGGAGTCCTGGTCGTTGCCGTCAACGAAGAGGCCAGAGATGCCATCCTCGATCAGCTCGCGCGGCCCGCCATCGCGTCCGATGATCACCGCCGTTCGAGCATACATTGCATCGGCAATGGCAATGGCAAAGCCTTCGAAATCGCGGCCGCCGTCGCGGGTGACCTGCGGGTGGATGAAGATGTCCGCATCGCGATAGAGCTCCAGGGCCCTTTCATTGGCGACGAAGCCGGCCATTTCCACCTCTTCCTGCAGGCACAGGCGGTCGATGGTGGCACGCAGGCGTTCAAATTCCGGCCCCCGTCCGCCGATCACGAAGCGGAAATGCAATCCCTCGTCACGACAGGCGGCGGCTGCGACAAGGGCGGCGTTGAGGTTCTTGCGCGGCTCCAGCCGGCACAGGGAAAAGACCAGCGGCGGGTCCTGGCCGGCGTCCTGCGGTTCGCGACGCAACAGGCCTGGCGTCACACCATTCCAGGCCACCAGTGGTGGCATCGCCAGCCCGGGGATGCGCCGCTGCAATGCATCGGCGCTGTACTGGCTCACGGCCACCACGCGCCGGGCCCGGCGTGCCACATGGGTCATCAGCCAGCGCTTCCACCCTTTTGGGTACATGAACTCGCGTCCATGGAACGTCACCACACAGGAAAAGCCCAGCAGGGTGGGCACCACCGAAGTGCGCCACGTGGTGGCATGCAGCAGCGCGGGTTCACCGTACCTGCGACGTTCACGGCGCAGCGCCGCGACGTAACGCCTGTACATCGTGAAACCGCGCTCCGGCCCCACGTCCACCAGTCGCACAGGGCCAAAGGCCGTATCGCGCGGCCCGGCACTGGTGGACGTGAACACGGTGACGCTGGCGCCGGCTGCCGCGTAGGCTTCGGCCACTGCCCGCGCATAAGTCTGCATGCCGCCCTCATCAGGCGCGTAGCCTTTGGCCATCACCCAGACGGCCTTCGACTGTATCGTTTCGGTCACGGTCGGATTGACTCCTGCGGGTTCCGGTCAGCAAGAATATCCAGGTACCGGCGCGCCGATACGCTGGTGAGGTGCTGCACGGCCAACTCGCGCATGCGGTCCCGGTCACAGGCGCGATTATCAAAATACCTCCTCACCGCCGCGGCAAGCTCGGCCGGATCCCGCGAGCTCACGCACGTGCCCATCAATGGCGAGGAAATGATCTCGGGTATGGATGCTGAGCAGTGGACCGAGATGAGGAATGTTCCGGCCGCCATCGCCTCAATGGCAACGGCAGGATAGCCTTCGAAGTCGGATGTAATCATCGCGATTTCCGCGGCGGCCAGATGGGGATGCACGTCATCCACCCGTCCCGCGAAGTTCACCCTGTCTTGGATGCCCAGGCGGGCTGCCTGTTGCCTCAGCTGCGCCTCCAGTGGACCCTCGCCCAGCAAATCCAGCGTGACTGGAAGGTCCTTCAGCATCGAGAGGGCCTGCAGCAGCAGGCTGAAGTTCTTCTGAGGCACAAGCCTTCCGGCGGCGCAGAGATGCCAGCGCCTGCGCGCAGTGGCAGCGGCTGGCACCGCATCGAGGACGGGATTCGGAATCACCTCGATCCTGAATGCCGGACCCAGTGCGCGCCTTGCTCCCCGTGCCATTGCCGGTGACATCGCCACCACGGCGAGGACCCCGCGCAGCCGCCGACGGGTCTTCATCGCAAACACCAGGTTGCGCCACATGGAACGATCTGCGCGCCACAAGGGATTGCTCACCTTGGCCAGCATCTGCAACCGGGGGGCCGAAGCCAATGCCGGCGCCACCGCCCGGAAATACGAATTGCCAGGCACAAAGGCCGCCTCCAGCCCCAGCGCTGCGCACCGGCGGCCGAACCAGGCCCCCAGTTGGGCAGGATCGCGGCCGGCGCGCGGCACGCGTGGAGCAGCGATTTCGACCGGGACCTGGTCCCGCACGAGCTTGCGCTGTGGACCCTCGCCGCTCCCGGCGAGCAGCACCACGTTGCACCCCGCTACTGCCCAGGCGTTGGCGAGGCGGATGGCAACCCGTTCGCTGCCGCCAAGGGCGAAATCATGCAGCATCACGCCGATGGACGGCGTTGCCGCATGCTCAGGGCCGGCGGCCATCCCACCACAGGCAGAAGACAGCCAGTGCGTACAGCAGGCGGCCGTGGTCGCGCTTGCCCGCGCGGTGGGCCGCGAATACCGCATCCACGGCTGCCGGTGACAGGAATCCGGCATCACGGAGACCGCTGTCCTTCCACAACTCCAGCGCAAAGTTGCCGAAATCCCCGGCGAACCATTCCGCCAGCGGGATGGCAAAGCCCTGCTTGCGGCGGCGGGTTGCCCCTTCCGGCAGCCACGGACCGATGGCCTTGCGCAAGAGGTACTTCCCGGTGGTGCCGCGCATCTTCATCGACGTGGGAACGCCCATCGCCCAGTCCACGAAGCGGGCACCGAGCATGGGCACGCGCACCTCCAGCGAATGCGCCATGCTGGCGCGATCAACCTTGGTGAGCATGGCCGAAGGCAGGTTGAGTGCCAGGTCCGCATACACGAACTGCTCGAGGGGATCGGCAGAGATGCTGGCTGCCGGATCGGGAAAATACTCGTCGCGCAGCGCCTCGAAGGGATGCGCGCCTTCCACCAGCGAATGGAACGCCGGATCGTAGAGGCGGCTGCGCATCTCCGGTGAAGTGATCTGGGTACGGGCGAAGAAGCGGCTGACACCATCCGGCAGGCCGGCGCTGCTCAGGGCTTTCTGTACCCGGTGCAGCACGTAGTTCACCGGGCGCAAGGGTGTCGAGGGCCAGCTGACCACTGAGCGGGCCAGCCGCCTGGCGACGGGGTTCATGGCGCCCACCCGCTGTTCGGTGCGGTGCCGCTTGTAGCCCATGAAAAGCTCATCGCCGCCATCACCTGATAGCACCACCTTCACCTGTTCGCGCGCCACCTGCGACACGTACCAGGTTGGCACCGCGGAAGGATCGGCAAAAGGCTCGCCATAACAGCGCTGCACGGCCGGCAGGATGTCGCGGGCCCGTTTCAGGTCGATGGTGCGCGTTGTATGCAGGCAGCCGAGGTGCTGCGCGACCGCCTCCGCTGCCGGTGCCTCGTTGTAGCGCTCGATGGGGAAGCCGATGGTAAAAGTGCGCACCGGTGCGTCGCTTACCCTGCGCATGGCCGCCACGACCGCCGAGGAGTCGATGCCGCCAGACAGGAAGGCGCCCACTTCAACGTCGCTGAGCAGGTGCTGCCTGATCGTATCGAGCCAGCGGATACGGAAATCCTCGACCCACTCGGCCTCTGTACGCAGCTCGGCACGGTGGTACGTTGCCCGCCAGAAGGCCGTTTCAACCGGGGGGCCCGACGGCCCGATCCGCAGCACGTGCCCGGGCTTCACCGAATGCACCTGCTGGTAAATGCTGCGCGGCATGCGCACGTGACCGAAGCTGAAGAAGTCGTGCACGGCACGCGGCGAGACGTCGAAGCGGTGCCCGGGAAGCACTTCCAGCGCCGGCAGTTCGGATGCAAAGGCCAGTCCGCCATTCTGCCCGGTCACGTACAGTGGCTTGATGCCGATGGGATCGCGGGCCAGCGTCAGGCTGCGTGCCTGCCGGTCCCAGATGGCCACGGCGAACATGCCCTCCAGGCGCGACCAGGCGGCATCGCCCCATTCCCTGAATGCGAGCAGGATGGTCTCGGTATCGCTCTGCGTCGTGAAGGCGTGGCCCGCCGCCACAAGCTCCTGCCGCAATTCGCGGTGATTGTAGATCTCGCCGTTGAAGACGATGGCCAGGCGCCTGTCGCGGGTTTCGATGGGCTGATGGCCGCCAGCGAGGTCGATGATGCTCAGCCGGCGCATGCCGATGCCGAGGTCGCCATCGGTGAGGACGCCCTCGTCGTCAGGTCCCCTGTGCACGATGGTGGCGCACTGCGCCTGGATGACTGCCGCCGGCACCGCATGCCCGTCGCGCCGGTACCACCCGGCTATGCCGCACATCTGGCGTCCAGCTTGAGGAAATCCAGCACGATATCTGCAGCACGCCCGGTCGCACCCCGATAGTCGCCGAATGCAAAATCCACTGCCTGTTCCTGCAGGGTCGCCTTCTGCGCGTGGCTGGCAAAGGCACGATCCACGGTTTGCAGCAGGCCGGAGACATTTTCCGCCACTTCACCGAGGTGCCAGCCTGCGTACCGGGAATCCTCGCGCCAGTCCACGCAGTGACAGTTGATGAAGGCCACCGGCCGTGGACGCACGAGGAATTCATAGAGCTGGCTGGACATGTCTCCCAGATAGAGATCCGCACCCTTCACATAGCGCATGTCGAAGAGGCCGGGGGAGCCCAGGTCAACGAGGATCCGCCCCGGAACTGCCAGCTCCTCCAGCGCACGCCGCTCGCCGACCGACAGGTCTTCCACGGCCCGCACATGCGGGGCGAACACGAGGTTGTAGCGGTCCTGGTCGCGGAACTGCGCGATCACTTCGCGCGCGATGCCGATGGATGAAGTCCTGGCATCGAAATGGGGATTGTAGAAGACCGTCTTGCGCCCGTTGTCGAAGAGCGGCGCAGCCACTGCGGGCGCCGCCTGCAGGTAGTCGAGTTTCACGTATCCGGCGGTGCGCAGCCGCGAACGATCAATGCCCCTGGAAACCGCACGCTCTATGTCCTTCTCGCCAGGCACGATGATCAGGTCGAAGGCCCGCAGTCTTGCTTCAGACGCAGGCGCCCGGTCGCCGGCGCCGTGGCGGAAATGGACCAGCGGTCCACGCCACCCCAGCCTGCGCAGATTCGCGGAAGTGCGCTCGGGCACGATGATGGCCCTGGCCCGCCGCGTGCGCCAGCGGATGGCCGCCAGCAGTGGTCCCTTCCCTGCCGAGCGTCGACCGGTGGCGGCCATCATGAGGCGTGAAAGCAGCGAGGTATGCATCACCGTGATGCGGAGGTTCGCATTCGCACCGGCGACTGCCTGCAGCGCCGCGGCAGTGGCGGCATCACCACAGATGCACTCCACCGCCAGGTCCGGACGACGGCGACTGATCTCCACCGCCACCGGCGCAAGGTGCAGCACATGGTGCACCCCCCCGATGAACAGGAAGGCAAGGTCGGTTTTTTCTTCTTCTTTTCTCACCAGCACGATCCCGGCATCAGCGCCCGGCTAGCAACGCAGCAGCTGCCGTACGAGCTCAAGGTCGGCCTGCTTGTCCACGTCAATGGCTGCGCGACCGTCGGCAAGCACCACATATCTGACCCTGGCACCGGCGATGCGCCCCAGCCGCTCCAGCGCCTGGTCCAGCCTGAGCAGGCCCAGACGATAGCGCAGCACATGCAGGAAACCCAGCCGGCGCAGCAGCGACATGGGTCGCTTGCGCGCGGCTTCGAGTGATTGCCACAGGCCGACGATGCGGACTGCCTCGGGGGTGCGCAGCAGGAAGAGGTTGCAGCCAGAGAAGTCGCCATCCGCAAAACGCAGCCAGGTGCGCTCGGTTCCGGGGGCGGCCGCCACCACCGCCTCCCGCCGCGCCAGGCCCACGACTGCATCGGCCTCGACACCTCCAGCATCGCGCAGGAACTGCGAGACCCATTCCACCTGCAGCAGCGCATGGTCGGCGGTGGTCACCAACAGCGGCGTGCCCAGTTGCTCCAGCGCCCGCGCCACGCTGGCGCTGGGCCCCGCAGCAGCCGGAATGACCTCAACAGCTTTACCGACAGACGGCATGTGCGAGAGGAGTTCAGGACGATCGGTGGCAACGACCATGCGTCCCACCTCGCCTGTCGCCGCCAGCGCGCAGAGCACCCGGCCGAGCATGGGCATGCCTCCCACCTCGATCAGTGCCTTGTGCGCAACGCCTGCCTGTGCCGCCAGCGGATCACCGCCCGGCCGCGTGCCGGCAAGCACGAGTGCGGTGTATTGCGCGGGCACCTCAGCCAAGCCGCTTCTCGTACACGCGGTAGGTCTTGTACCCGGTGGCGCCCAGGGCCTCGATCATGCGGCGCATCGGCCGGTTGTCCTCCAGGATCCACGACAACTCGGCACTCACCATTCCCTTGGGCTTCGCATGCCGCTGCAGGCTGTGGATCACTGCCAGGGGCACCATGCCGCCAAGCAGGCCACCGGCAAAACTGCGCCGCACACCCATCAGCGGCACGCGACCCGTGCGCGTGCCGCGCTTGATCCGGAGCAGCAGCTTCAGCCAGTTGAACGGCAGCAGTCGCCCGTTGAAGTCCCGGATGGCCTCGTTGAGGTTCGGCAGCAGGATGCCGAAGGCCACCGCCTCTCCTTCATACTCGGCAATGGCGGTCCAGCGAGGATCCAGCAGTGGCTTCAGGCCCTTGGCCATGTGGGTCAGTTCCGCTTCGGTGAAAGGAATGAAACCCCAGTTCTGGCTCCAGGCATCGTTGAAGATATCCATCACCAGGCGGAATTCCTCCTCGATGCGCGACATGTCGATGTGGCGGATGCGGATGCCGCGGCTTTCCGCGCGTCGCACCAGGCGCATGACATCTTCAGGGAATCCCTTCACCACGTCGTAGAGGTAGGCGATGACATCGCGTGCCTTGGCGTAGCCCTGCGCCTCCACTTGCGCCGCCGCGTACGGCGGATCGTGCGGCATGAAGATCATTGGCGGTGCGTCGAATCCGTCGATCAGCAGGCCTGTCTCCTCGTTGATCGAGAGACTGAACGGCCCGCGCACCACGGTGCGGCCGCGCTCACGCAGCCAGCCTTCTGCTGCCGCGAAGAGCGCATGGAATACCGCCGGATCATCCTCCGCGGCCAGCAGGCCGAAGAATCCCAGTTGCGGATCGGCGACCAGCCGGTCGACCTGGGCGCTGATGCGGCCCACGTCGCGGCCACCCCGCGTGGCAATGAAGAACCGGACCTCGGCGTGCTCGAAATACGGATTCTTGCCGGGCCGCAGCGCGTCCAGCCGCTCCAGCTCCAGGGGCGGAATGAAGTGGGGGTCGCCCGAATACAGGTTCGCCGGAATGCGTATGAAACGCTTCAGCTCTTGGCTGGTGCCAACGGGCACGATCTGGATGTCATCGAACAAGGAGCACCTTGGCAGGCAACTGACGAGGGCATCATACCGGCCCGCAGCACGGGGCGCTCTGGCGGACCGTCCGGATCAGGCCTTCTCGCAACTGCGCAGTTGCAGCAGCCCGATCAGCGCAAAGGCAGCGGGTGCCGAGAACGCAGCCACCAGCGGCCCGATGCGGCCGCTGGTTCCGAATGCCGAGAAGATGCCATCCACGAGCAGGAAGCCCAGGCCCAGCACCAGCGCCACCAGCATCCGCCCGCCCCCGCCGCCACGTTCCGACACCAATGCGGCCGGCACCGCCAGCAGCATCATGATGAACACCGTGAACGGTGCTGCGAAGGTCTGCATCAGCACGGTCTGGTAAAAGCTGGCGGGGCGTGTGCTGACCCGCTCGCCGCTGATCACTGCTGCCAGATCCACGCTCGACAGATGTGGTTCGGACTGATCGAGGCTCACCACGTCCAGCGGCCGCAGGTTCGATTCCCACCGGCGCGTGTCGGTCACCGGGCCGTTACCGGTCGCGGGGATGAGATCCTCCGCATCTTCCAGCTGCCAGGCGCCATCGCGCCAGTTCGCCTCGCGCGCGCGCGTGCGCAGCATCAGCAGGCCATCAGCCTCGCGCTGGAAGATGCGTACATCCAGCAGCCGCATGCCATCGGCGCTGTGGCGATCGAAGCGCAGGATGCCATTGCTGGTGCGCACCCACTCCGGGTCTGCCTCGCGCTGTTCCAGCGGCTCAGAGTCATCCCACCAGGTCTGCAACGCATTTTCGGCTGCCGGCACCAGCCTCTGGACCAGTGCGACATGCAGCAGCGCGAACAGCAGGGGCACCGGCACCAGGTAAAGCGTGACGCGACCCAGGCCTACACCTGCCGCCCGCAATGCCGTGATTTCCCGCGTGCGGGCCATGGCGAAAAATGCAGCCATGGTTCCCAGCAGGCCCGCCAGCGGCAGGGCGATCTGCAATTGCGCGGGGGTGCGCAACGCCGCGTACTTGAGGACGCCCATCACCCCAAGGCCGCGATCCAGCACTTCGCCTGTGACCTCGGGCAGCTCGAACAGCTGGATGAGCGCAGTCAGGGCCAGCAACAGCCCCAGTATCTGTCCGCCCACGCGGCGCCGCAGGTAGTTGCCCAGTACGCGCTTCATTTGCCGCCCTTGCGCCGCTTCTGGATGCCTTCGAATGCACCCTCGATGGCGGCCACCGCGCGCATCACGGGGTTGTCGCCCGGCCACTGCAGGCTGCTGCGGAACAGCCATGTCCCCAGCACGGCGAACAACAGCACGGGCAGCCATACCGCCAGCGGTGCCGAGGCACGGCCATTCTCGGCCAGGCTTTCGCCGAACTGCAGGGCCTGGTCGAGCGTGAGCAGCGCCAGCACGGCGAACACCGTACCCGGGGCCCGACGGCCGCGCTTGGCAGCCATTCCCAGTGGCAGCGCAAGCAGCGGCAACAGCAATGGCAACCCGATGCGCGCCAGCCGGCCATGGAACTCCCCGGCGCGCTCCGCCGGCGTGATGCCCGCCGCCTCATACGCGGGGGACTGCATGCGCAGTTCCGGCAGTGTCAGTTCACGCTCGTCCCTGCCGCGCGCGCGGTAGGGAGGCGGCACCACGGTGAAGTCCTCGTTGATGCGCCCGGTGGAAATCTTCACGGTCTTGACGGCACCGCCGGGCTGCCCCAGCAGGATGAGCCCGTTCGAAAGCTCAAGCAGCAGGCTGGTGCCATCAGCTGACGGCACCAGGCGACCGGATCGTGCCGTGATCACTTCTTCACCGTCATCGTCATGGCGCTCGACGAAGACTCCGCCGAGGGTCCGGCCATCCGGCCCCACGCTGTCGGCAGCCAGGGTATAGCCGTCCCGCACGCTCACGAAGCGGTTCGCTTCCAGGCGCGCATCCCAGCCGGTGTTGCGCGCCTGGTGCACGGTGACGTTGTAGCCATAGCGGGTTTCCGGCTGCAGGTAGCCGAACAGCAGCACGTTGAATGCAACCAGGGCCAGGGCCACTGCAAAGTAAGGCACCGCCAGGCGGGTGATCGAGCGCCCGGTGGCAAGCATGGCGTCCAGTTCGTTGTCGTCGCCGATGCGCGCGGTGGACATGAAGATGGCCGCAAAGAAGGCCGCGGGAAGGGCCAGCCCCAGGTAATGCGGCAGCAGCGCGCCGATCATCTTCAGTACCAGCAGCGGGCTGGCGCCGGTGGTCGCCGCCAGTTCGAACAATCGCAGCAGGCGCCACAGCATCATGGCCACCAGCAGCACGCACAAGGCGAGCAGCAGCGGTCCCAGCAATGCCCTGAGCGTGTACATATCCAGCCTGTCGGGCACCCGGTGGGCCAGGTGCGGAGAGGCGCTCACGCGGCGGGCCCCCTTGACGGCCACGCCTGCTGCAGCCGCAGGCGCAGTGCCTCAGCCAGCTCTGCAGCCGGCACCACGGCCGGTTCCAGCGCCGGTGGGCCGGGCCAGCCCGTGTCAGGGAAACTCGTGCCGCCGAATTGCCGCGGCGACTGGTAGCGGGGGATCACGTGGAAGTGCACGTCGGGGTCCACCATCATCAGCATCAGGTAGTTGATGCGCTCATAAGCGACCACCTCGCGCAGCGCTGCTTCCACGCCCTGCACCACGTGCTGCAGATCGGCAAAGGCTTCGCCGCTCAGTTCCGAGAAGGCCTTCACTTCCTCGCGGCACACCAGCACCAGGGCCCCGAGGGTCGGTTGCCGCGGGCGCAGCAGCACTGTCCAGTAACGGGTCTGCGCGACGCGGTTGTGCGGGTCGCCGAATTTCAGCTCGGTGGCGTTGGGCATGGCTGCATTATCCCGCATCCGGCAACCTCAGATCGTAGGTCGACGCCGATACGAAAGCGGCCTTGCCGGGGGACCACTGTCGCACTTCCACCTGCGCCCAGCGCGCTTCCCCCGGCGCGGGCAGCGTGACCAGGTGCCAGCGCGCGGCCTCGTCGTGGCGATTCGGCAATGCCGAAGAGGACGGCACGCAGAGCACGGGGATCGGTGCCCGCGGACCCGGCACCGATTCCAGGCGGGCCCAGCGCGCGTGTCCATGCAACACCAGCTCTGCACCGGCGCGCTTGAGCACATCGCGCAGGGCAGCGCGATCAGACAGCGCCTTGCGCACGCTGACCGCGCCATCCACCAGCGGATGATGCAGCAGCACGACGCGGAGACGACCGGACCGCTCCTCTTCAGCCAGCAGCGACTCCAGTCGTTCCAGCTGTGCCGCGCCCAATCGCCCGGTGGCCAGCAGCGGGGCAGTGGGCAGCGCCGAGGTCAGCCCGATGAAGGCCACGCCATTGCGGCGCGCGATCCATGGCGTCTGCTGCCCGCCCTCCATGAACTGCTGCCAGCGCCCCAGGCCCTCGGCCTCGGGCACCGGGACCAGCGCGTCATGATTGCCTGGCACCACGTTCACGTTCATGTGCGCGGCCAGTGCTCCCAGCCACTGCGCGGCACGCGCGAACTCCCCGGGCAGCGAAAAATTGGTGACGTCGCCGGTCACCAGCAACTGTCCGGGATGCAGGGCCGCGAGATCTGCGCGGAGCGCATCGAGGATTTCCGGCCGCTGCACGGCTCGTCGCCGGCGCCACGACCAGGCCGACAACTGCCGCTTCGACCAGCGCTGTCCCCAATCCAGTTGCGGTTCAAATGGCAGGTGCAGGTCGGAGACGTGCGCAAAGCGCAGGGCGTTCGTCGATAATGCCGGCGCCGCTGGAGCAGTCATAAGGAATCGATGATGCCACAACCCGCCACCGCCCCACCCGCTGTCGCCGGGCGCATCGTCGGCCAGTCGCCGCTGCAGATCTGGAGCCTCAGCTCCAGCGAGCGCCTTGCCCGACAGTTGCGGCGCGCCGGCGCCACGGCAACGGAAGCGGCGGCCGGGCGCGTGGTGCTGCTGCGGGCCGACTGGGTGTTCGACGAACCCCTGGTGAAGGGATTGGCGCGGCAGGACCAGGGCTGCGCCATGGTGAACGAGGCGGGTGAATGTGTGGCGCTGGTGCTGCCTCCTGCACGCGCTGATGAAGGGGCGGCGCTGCTTGCGCAGGGCCAGGGGCCGGTGGATCTGCCCCGCCGTTCCGGCAGCGAGATCGCGGGCTCCTACAACGACCAGCTGCGCAAGCGCGAACCGCCTTTCCTGCTGCCGCTGCAGGCCGGCAACCTGCCCGCCATCGAGGCGCGGGTATTTGCCGGTTCCTACAAGGGCGTGACCGACTTCGTGACGCTTTATCTGTGGCCGCGCCCGGCGCGCGCCTTCACGCGCGTCTGCGCCCGCTTCGGCATCGCCCCTAATACGGTGACAACTGCCAGCCTGATACTGGTGCTTCTGGCCATGTGGGCCTTCTGGCAGGGCCAGTTCGCCTGGGGACTGGTGGCGGCATGGGGCATGACCTTCCTCGATACGGTGGACGGCAAGCTGGCGCGCGTGACACTCAACTCCTCGAAGTTCGGGGACCTCTACGACCACCTCATCGACCTGCTGCATCCGCCCTTCTGGTGGTGGGCCTGGGTGGTGGGGCTTGGTGCGGCAGGGCTGGCTCTGCCTGAAGGCTCGCTGGCGCTCACCGTCATCGTGGCCGGCTATATCCTGCAGCGGCTGGAAGAAGGCATCTTCATCGCCCGCTACAAGATGGACATGCATGTGTGGCAGCGCTTCGACAGCAAGCTGCGCCTGGTCACCGCGCGCCGCAATCCCAACCTCGCCATCCTCACCGTCTCGGTGATCCTCGGCCGGCCGGACATCGGCATCCAGGTCGTGGCGGTGTGGGTGGCCATCTGCCTGGTGCTGCACGCCATCCGCATCGTGCAGGCGGAGTCCGCCCGGCGGCGCGGACCACTGAAGTCCTGGCTGTCGTGAGCGACGCCCGCCTGCACGAGCGGCTGCAAGCGGAACTGGGACGGCCCGCGCCGGCCGGCGCACAGGCACTGGCGGAGGAGCTGGCGCGCCGCGGCGGCGGCGGCACGGCCGCGGTGCTCTACTATGGCTCGGCGCTGCGCGCGGGAACCCTGGAGGGCATCCTCGATTTCTACGTGCTGCTCGATGATGTGCGCTGCTGGCCTGGCTCTGCAATGGCGCGCCTCGCCAATCGCTGGCTGCCGCCAAACGTGGGCTACCTGGAAATCGACCATGGCGGTGAACGCCTCAGGGCGAAGTTCGCCGTGATGAGTCGCGCCCAGTTCGCACGCCGTCTGCGCGATGACGCGCGCGACACGACCATCTGGGCGCGCTTCTGCCAGCCCGCACTGTGCCTGTGGTCGCGTTCGCAAGCCGATCGCGCCGCGGCCACGGATCTGGTGGCGGCTGCCGTGGTCCGCGCCGGCACCTGGGCGGCGCGACTGGGTCCCGGGAGTGCACCGGCCGCAGATTTCTGGCGTGCCCTCTTCGCCCGCACCTATGCCGCGGAGCTGCGCGTGGAGCAGTCCGCGCGCCCGCTGGACATCGTCGGCAAGGATCCGGAACGCTATGCCGCATTGCTGCCACTGGCCTGGCGCGAAGCGGGACTCGCGTTCACCGAAGACCCGCAAGGGCAGCTGCAACCTTCACTCGATGCGGCCGCACGCGAGGATGCCTCGCGGCGCTGGTCCAGGCTGGCCCGCCATGGGCGGCGACTCAACGTGCTTCGGCTGCTGAAAGCCTCATTCACCTTCGAGGGTGCAATGGACTACGTGGCCTGGAAGATCGAACGCCACCGCGGCATACGCATGGAAGTGAAGCCCTGGCAGCGGCGCTTCCCGCTGCTGGCGGCTCCCCTGCTCTACTTGAAACTGCGGCGGCTGGGCGTGCTGTCCCGCAAGTGACGCTGATGCCGTCCGGGTGTTCCGGATGCACTGCGCTACGCGATCCGGCTGGTTTCGAGGCTGGCGATCTGGTCCCACATCAATTCTGATTGTGCCGCTATGGCGCGGTTTCCCTGGACCAGGCGCCTGATCACACCCTCGCGGACTTCCGGGGTGTTGATCCACGCTGCGCGCTCCGCAACCGCGTCAATTGATGGCTGTGCTACCAGCAACTCCCGCCCGCCCGGGTAGAAGTCGAGAAATCCTCCATATTTGTGCGCCCAGCCCAACACCAGGCAAGGCGTCCCGGAAGATATGGCGCCGATCATCCCGTGGTAGCGCGAAGAGAATACCAGCCATGCCCTGGCAAGCTCGGTCTTGCAAGCAAGCGGGTCCTTGTTGAACACCCAGGGGATGCCGAGGCGCGAGAGCCGGCGGTGCAGCCTGCGATAATCCTTGTCCTGGTGAAAAAGCACGCGGCATGCATGTTGCCTTGTTGCCAGTCGTTCGCTGCATTCGGCGAGAAAGCGGGCGTAGGCGTCGAAATCTGCAATGAAGCCCCGCTCCACCAGCTTTGAGTTCGGGACAAGCAGGATGCCGCGCCTTTCCTTGCTGTCCGCAAGCTTTCCCGGGGCCGGCACGCCAATGGTGAAGTCCGGACACAGCTGGAGTCGTGACGTGACAGGCTGGCACATTCGCAGCGATTCCTCGTCCCTGGCCCAGGCCAGATCAGTCAAGTCGACGAGGTCGGCAAACCGGGAACCCCTTGCGGCGTCGAAAGGCCCGTAAGACTTGGGAAGAAGGACCAGATGTGCACCGCGTTCCCGGACAGCTGCCGCCAGCGCAATATCGTCTTCAACGTGTCGTGCGGGCCATATGTTGCCGTGTCGATAGCCATTCGCGTCCAGAACCAGCTCACCCGGCCGGATGCTTCGGATCGCACGCTTCCGGTCATTCTCCCGGCGGAGCCTGGAAATCCACCGCAACGGCTTTGGAAGCAGCAGCGAGGTGACCCGCAAACCGTTGATGTCGGCCACCATCCGCCCGTCAAGAACAATCCTGCGCCGTCCCAGCCGCGCACATAACTTGTGCGCGGCCGCCATCGCCATCAGCAGGTCGCCACCGTTTCCCGTGGTCACATTGACGATGTGGATGGTCTTCACGGTGATTCCCGCGCGGGACTGGCTAGAGCCAGGCGGCGCGCCGATACCACGCAACGGCGTTGCCGAATCCCTCGGCGAGAGAATAGACAGGCGCCCATCCCGCGGGTTGAGCCCGCTGCTCCACGGGCACCGACCAGTCCGGATGGCGCAGTTCGCGCAGCTTCTCCGAATTGAGCATGTTGGCCGAGCCGAACAGCCGCGCTGCATCGCCGACCAGGGCCACTGTGCGCAGCAGCGGCAGCGGCGCGTGGAACAGGACCGGATTCGCGTTGCCCATCGCGCGCGCGGCTGTCGCGAAGACTTCCTTCCAGCCATAGCCGTCGGGGCGGGCATCGGTGGCAGTGACCACCTGGCCCGATGGCGCTTCACGCAGCTGCGCCACCAGCAGGCTGCACAGGTCATCCACGTGGATCATCGCGGCCCGCGCATGGCGCGTGCCCAGCAAGGGGACCAGGCGGTGGCGCGCGATCTGGAAGAACACCAGCGTCTCGCGATCACCCGGGCCATAGACCGCCGGCGGCCGCACCACCGTGGCACGCCCGCCCAGCAACTTCAGCACCGCATCTTCGCCCGCGCGCTTGCTGGCCGCGTAGCCGGAGAGCGTGGGCTCTCGCGCCGCCAGCGTGGAAAGATGCAGGAAGTGCGCCTGTGGCGCGTGCGCCGCCACAGCCTCGGCCAGGCGGGTGGCGCCGGCAGTATTCACTGCATCGTACTGCGACTGACGTGCAGCCTTGATCAGGCCTGCCACGTGCACCACTGCCTGCACGCCGCTGACGAGCTGGCGCAACGCCACCGCATCACCCAGGTCGCCGGCCACGATCTGTGGATTCATGCCCCGCCACTGCTCACGCACGGGATCCCGACGCAGCAGCAGCCGCACGCGCCATCCACTGGCCGCCAGCAGCGGCGCCAGGCGTTGCCCGACGAAACCGGACGCACCGGTAAGCGCGACGACGGGATCGCTCATGCGCGCTCCGGCAGCGGATACTTGCGCCAGCGCCGGTGCTGCCAGCTCCACAATTCCGGATGCGCGAGGATCTGCTCCTCGACATGCTGCATTACCCGCGCCGTGTCTTCCTCGATGCTGCCGCCCGGCGGCAGCACCAGCGGCGGCTCGATGCCGAAATGCCAGGCGGGATCGGCTGCCAGCGCTGTCACCGGCAACATGGGCGAACGCGAGCTGCGCGCCAGTTGCACCACGCCACCGGGCATGGGCATGTCCTTGCCAAGGAAACGCATCGGCACGCCGGTTTCCGCATCCCTCACGCCCTGGTCGACCATGGCGAACACGATCCGGTTCTTGCGCAGCGCATCGAGCATGCGCGCATAAGCCTTGAAGCCCTCGTTGGCCAGGATGCCATCGATGCCATAGCGCGGCAGTCCGCCGGCGAAGAACTGCGCCGACATCATCCGCGCGTGCCGGTAGACCACCGTGACCGGCCAGCCTGCTTCAGCCAGCTGGGCCGCGAGCAGCAGGCTGTTGCCCGAATGCGTGGCGAGCAGGATGGCACCCCGCCCCTGTCGCGCGGCCTCCAGGTGATGCAGGCCGTCGACCCGGCAGCGCGCCTTCAGGCGTGCTGCATCCAGCTGCTCATCGACCATGCTCAGGACTTCGAGCACGGCAATGGTGTTCACCCGATAGGCCTCGCGCAGGATGGCGCGCACGGCGGGATCATCCGGTGCCGTGCCCCGCAACGCGGCGATGCCGGCAAGGCAGGCGCGCCGCGTGCTGCCGCTGAAGGCGTGGTGGATGCGGCCGAGCCTCGCTCCCAGCGGCCGCACACCGTCGAATCCGGCGCGCCTCACCAGCCAGCGCGCCACCAGGAACAGGCTGCGCCGCTGCAGCCGGTCCAACTTGAGCTGCAGGTCACCCACCGAGCGCGGCAACTCCCTGCGTCGCGGTCAGCTGCACCAGCCGCCCCTCGGAAAGACGCCAGATCTGGTCAGCCTCGCGCACCAGCTTGTCGGTATGGGCGACGGCCAGCACCGCCATGCGCTTCTTCAGTCTTCCCACCGTGCCGACGATGGCCTCCTGGGCTTCCGGATCAAGGTTGCTGGTGGCCTCGTCGAGGATCAGCAGCTTCGGGTCATGGATCAGCGCACGCGCGATGGCCAGGCGCTGGCGCTGCCCACCGGAGAGACGCGAGCCGCCGTGGCCGACGTGCGTTGCCAGACCTTCGGGCATGGCCTCCACGAACTGCAGCGCATCCGCATCGCGCAATGCCTCGCGTACCTTCTCCTCGCCGATCTGCTCACCCAGCGTGAGGTTGTGCGCCACCGATTCATCGACCATCACCGATTCCTGGGGCACGTAGCCGATCTGGCGCCGCCACTCGCGCAGCTGCATTTCACGGAGCGGCACGCCATCAACCAGCACGCGGCCCGCGTCAGGCTCGCGCAGTCCCACCACCAGGTCGAGCAAGGTGGTCTTGCCTGATCCGGACGGGCCGACGAGCACGGTGAGGCCGCGCGCCGGCAGCGTCGCGGACACGCCGTCGAGAACCTTGTGCCGGCCATCGTGGGAGTAGCGGACGGCTTCCAGCTCGATCTGCCGCCGGAACTCGGCGGGCCGGTCGCCGCCGGCTGGTTCCCGTGCATCCTGGGCAGCCCCGATGGCGGCCATCACCGACCAGTAGGCGCTTTCGTGGATCACCAGCTGCTGGTAGGCCTTCTGCCCCTTCCCCAGGTAATTCACCACGCGCACCAGCAGGAACAGCATCACCATCAGTTCGCCCAGGGGGATGTCGAGGGTGGTGATGCCGATGAAGAAGCCCACCATGGCCATGATCACCATGATCGGCTCCTGCAGGGCCGTCAGTGCTCCCTTGCTGATCACCTGCTTGCGCAGGGCACGCTGCAGCAGCCGTGTCTCGTCGGTGAGCAGCGCGTCCACATGATCCTCGCGCGCCATGGCCTTCAGCGGCTTGGCGGCCGCGAACTGCGCACCGATCAGGGTCAGCAGCGATTTCTGCAGCCTGGTCTGGCGCTGTCCGGCGCGGCGCGACTTGCGGATCAGGATCCGCAGCGCCAGCAGCAGCACTGCACCGGCGACCGCGGCGCCGATGCCCGCCTCCGGCGCGATGGAGAACGCAACGGCCAGGTACACCAGGCTGGTGAGCACCATGGCTGCCATTTCAGTGCCCAGCTGGAATGTCTCGGAGGCACGCTGCGCCTCGGTGGCGATGGCGTTGGAAAGCCCGCCGACGGACTGATCCAGGTAGTGCTTCCAGCGCGCCTGCATGGTGGCGCGGATCAGCACCATGCGCAGGTCGGTTGCGATGTGCGCCACTGTGTAGCCCACCTGGCGGTTGGCCAGCAGGGACATCGCCCCGCGCAGCGCGATCATCACTGCCGCTGCTGCTATCAGGCTGACAGGTGCCGGATCAATGCCGAGTTTCGTGAGCGCGTTCATCGCGATCTGCTGTGGACCGGATGTGCCGCCCGTTTCATCCGTGACCACCGCCAGCATCGACAGGAACATCGAGATGCCCAGGCCTTCAAACAGGCTGGCGACAAACAGCGCGCCCAGCGCAGCGGCGCTGCGGCCGGGGTACCGGCGCACGAAGGCGGCCAGCATGCGCATGGCGCCGGCTCCCTGGGGTGCCTGCGGCGCGGCAGTCTGCGCGCTGTTCAAGGCCGCAATACCCGCAGCGTGATGCCGGTGTCGATGGTGAGCGGCAGTTCGGGGTTGGCTGAGAAGCTCTCCCCGTCCAGCGAATACGCGCTGATGCCGACCACCTCGGCAGCTACGCAGCGGCCGCTGAGCGTGCCCGTTTCAGGCCTCAGCGAGGAATGGAACCGGCCGCGCAGGATGCCCGGCAGGTGCCGCCAGAAATGCGGTGTCGTGGCAGCGATGGCCGTCACTCTCACTGGTCCCTCCCCGGTTGCGGCGAAGGGATTGTAAAGCGCATCGCGCATGCCGAGGGTGCCGGCCAGCAATACGCGTATGGGCGCGGGTTCCAGTGTCCGGCCGTCTGACAAGCGCACCCGCATGTGCGTGTACGGTGGCAGCGGGCTGCGACCGGTGGCCACCTGCACCATCAGCTTCAGCAGCGCATAGAAATCCGCCACCAGGCTGCGGTGCAGCCACCCGGTGCCGCGCCCGCGATGCTCGCTGCAGACGCGTACCCCTTCGTGCACCATGCCGCCGGCGAGCAGGAAGCCGTGCCGCACGGTGTCCCCCGGCTGTGAGAGGCGCAGCGTGGGAAATGATTCCTCCGGCAAGGTCCTGCCCTGCCGCCACGCGGCTAGTGCCGCACGCAATGCCCGCATGGGCGGATACCCGCCGGTCTCGCGCGGCACGACATTCGCGCGGCCTCCACCCAGCAGCAGCAGCGCCGGGGACCAGGCATCTGCGACATGCGCCAGGTACTCGGCAATCCAGTGGATGGTGCCGTCACCGGACAGCAGCCACACCTGCCCGCGTCGCCCGGCATGCAGCCGGTCGAAGGCGGCGCGGAAGCTTTCCGGATCGCTGGCTGCGATGACCTCCACTCCGGCAGCGCGCGCCAGCCGTGCCGCGCGTTGCGCCAGGCGCCAGCGCGACGCCCTGAAGCTGCGGGGATTGATCAGCAGTACCGGTGGTCCGGCTGGCTCGCGGGAACCCATCGGAGCGGAGCGGCGTTCGTCAGGCGCGCGCGCTGTTCGACCGCCACAACGGGATGGCCGATTGCTCGCCGGTAGTGGCACGCGCCGCGCGCCACAGCTTCGCCACCACGGCGAAATAGCTGGAATGATTGACGAGGCGATACGGTGAATCGGCAGGCAGGCGTTCCATCAGGCGCTGATGGGCCTTGCCCAGGTTGTGATAGGGCAGGAAGGGGAAAAGGTGATGCAGGGCGTGGTAGCGCAGCCCCACCGGAAACATCAGCGCCGTCAGCCAGGTCTGGCCGGTGATGTTGATGGAGTCGGCGACCTGTTCCGGCAGTGACATCCGCGCGCCACGGTTGCCATAGCCATGCGCGGCAAGGTTGCGCACCCAGTTGAGGCCCAGCGCGAGGCCGAGCAACACATATGCCTTCAGGACCACCATGCCGCCGAACACGCCGCGCGCGACGAGCACGGCGATGGACAGCAGCCACAGGAAGCACAGCACCTCCACAATGACCAGGTGGCGCTCGTCCTGGGCCGGAAAGCGGCGGCGGTAGTGCGGATTGCTCACACCGGCTGACACCGGCCCCGTGAGCACCCATTCGCGCAGGCGGCGATTGAACCAGGACAGTGGCCCCAGTACGCCGAAGCGCAGCATCACCATCAGCGGCAGCACCGTCACCTGCAGCACGTACTTCACTGTTTCCGAGCGCGGCGCGGCCGCAAGCGGCAGGTACTCGCCGTCATCCGGCGTGCCGTAGTAACGAACGCTGTGGTGGTCCACATGGTTGCGGTAGATGATCCAGGGCATCAGCAGCGGGATGCCCATCACGAGGTTCCATGCGCGGGCGAACCACTTCAGTTCGCCGTCACGAAAATGCACGATCTCGTGGATGAAGGTGCCCGCACGGAAGAACAGGATGGCCGACCCGAGCAGTTGCAGAAGCGCCACAGGACCCCAGCCGGGCGCGTGGAAAAACAGCACGGCCAGCGTCCATGCACCCGCAGCGCTCAGCACCAGGTCGGTCCAGTAGAGGAAGGCCGAGCGGCGATGCAGGTCGTCGACGATCTCGCGCGCCTGCCGGGTCCAGTTGATGCCTGATTCCGTCGTAACGGCTCGGGCTTCGGCTCCGGGCGCCGCTATGGGGGGGTAATCGTTTGGCACGGCAGGCAGATTACTTATCCGGCCCCCTTTTTCCAAGTCGGGATGTCCCCGGTTCTGCACGCGATGCCCCCTGGGGCGCCTGCGGGTCCAGCCCTCCCAGGCAGGCTGTGAACTCGGCACCGAACAGGAAGATCTGCGCGGTGTAGTAAAGCCACAACAAAAGGGCGGCAAAGGAGGCGGCGGCGCCGAAAGCCGTAGGCACCGTGGAATGCGCAAGGTAGAGCCCCACCAGCCATTTTCCCAATGCGAAAAGCAGCGCCGTAACCAGGCCACCCAGCACCACCACCCTCCACGGCAGGCGCCGGCCCGGCATGTAGCGGTAAACCAGCGCGAACAGCACGGTGATGATGGACAGCGACACCAGCAGGTCCAGGGTGCCGACCAGCCCGAGCAGCGGCGCGTAGCGCTCCGCGAACCACCCCCGGATCCCGGAGACGACCGTGGACACCGTGAGGGTCACCATCAGCAGGAAGCTCAGCGCCAGGATGAAGCCCAGCGACAGCACCCGCCGGCGAACCCATCCCATCAGGCCACTGGAGGCGGCGGCACTGACACCCCAGATGCGGTTGAGCGCCTGCTCGAGTTCGGCCAGCACGGTCGTTGCCGCAATCAGCAGCGTGCCGATGCTGATCGCGGTTGCAAGGTATCCCTCGTAGTCCTGGGATGACTTCACCGCCTCGATCAGCACCTCGCCGGTGTCCTTGCCAAACAGCATGGTCAGCTGCTGCTGCACGAAGGAAAAAGCCGACTCGGCGCCGACAATCCACCCACTGACGGTCAGCAGGATGACCAGCAGCGGCGCCAGGGAGAAGGCGCAGTAGAAGGCCAGCGCTGCCGCCGTTGCCGATCCGTTGTCCGCCAGCCAGCGGCGCAATGCGCAGGACAGGATGTGCATGCAGTCAGTGTAGAAGGCACTGCATGGCGCCTCAGCAGGACGGGCCGGCTGTTGAACCGTAGGAAGCCACCGACCGCTGACACTGCCGTGGGCTGATCGCCAGCGGTCTTCCTGCGCACTACAGCTGTATGCGCCATCACTCCAGGAGAAATGCATGGCCAAAAGGAAGAAGTCCGCCCGCAAGTACGGACCCAAGGCTTCGCAGAAGGTGAAGCGCGCACTGCACGAGCGCAAGGAAGGCACGCTGCGCAGCGGCGGCTCGGGAAAGAAGGTCACCAGTCGCAAGCAGGCCATCGCCATCGGACTGTCGGAGGCGCGCAGCGAAGGCGGCAAGGTGCCGCGCAGGAAGGCAGCCCGACGCCGCTAATGCCTGGCGGCGCGGAAGCGCTCCTCCTGGAGGTCGATGTCGCGCACCAGCTCACGCGAGCTGGCATCGGAAATGGCATGGGCACGCGCCAGGCTGTACACGGCCTCGCGCTCCGCCCGCAGCGCCACCAGGCGCAGCTTCTTCTCGATGCTGTCAGTCTCGCGCATGCGCGCGGCACCGTCGGTGGCTGTGTAGCCTTCCAGTCGCCGCCGGTATAGATCCATCACACGCGCCGCCACCTCGGCATGGATGTCCGCGTTCTCCTGCCCCTGGGCCATCTCATGCGCCGATTCCTCGATGGCGCGGATGGCCGCTTCGGCGGAGGCGCTGCGCGCCCGCTCGATCTCCGCGTCATGCATCGGCTCCGGCGGCACGGTCAGGCCCGTCAGCAGCCGCGGCAGCGCGATGCTGGCCGCCAGCAGCGAAAGGATGACCACGCCCGCCGCCAGGAAGATGGTCAGGTCACGCGCAGGAAATGCGGCGCCATCGGGGAGCGTCAGTGGCAGGGTCAGCACGCCCGCCAGCGTGATGGCTCCACGCACGCCGCCCACCGAGATGGCGGCGATCAGCCGCAGCGTCGGCTTGCTGGTCAGCGGCCGCCCGCGCCTGCCCGCCAGCCAGGCAGTGAACCGGAATGATATCCACACCCAGGTGAAGCGCAGTGCCGCCAGCCCGAAGTTGATGGCCAGCACATAGACGGCCAGCCACCAGGGATTTTCATGGTTGGACTCGCGCACCACATCCACGGCACCCGCCAGGATCGCCGGCAGCTGCTCGCCCAGCAGCACGAACATGATGCCGTTGAGCGAGAACTGGACCGTGTCCCAGACGGCGGTGCGCTGCATGCGCGTGCTGGCCAGCGCGCGGCCGGTCATCTCCGCATAACTCATGGCGATGCCGGCGGCCACGGCGGCGAGGATGCCGGAACAATGCAGATGCTCCGCCAGCTGGTAGGCGCCAAAGGGAATCAGCAGGCTGACCAGCACCTTCGAGCCGGATTCCTCGCCGAATCTCCGGCTGATCCAGCTCACCGCGCTCATCGCGCACCAGGCCAGCGCCGCCCCCACCACTGCGCCGCCGATGGCCAGCTGCACGAAGGTCAGCGCGGCGCCGGACAGCGAGAACACCCCCGTCATCGCGGCGGCGACGGCAAAACGGAAGCACACCAGGCCGGATGCATCGTTCAGCAGCGACTCGCCTTCCAGGATGTGCATCATCCGCTTGGGCATGGGCACGCGCGAGGTGATGGCAGAAACCGCCACGGGATCCGTGGGCGAGACAATGGCCGACAGCGCGAAGGCCACTGGCAATGGCACGGCGGGGATGAGCCAGTGGATGAAAAGCCCCATTCCCACCACGGTGCAGAACACCAGGCCGAATGCCAGCTCCGAGATCGTGCCCTTGTCGCGCAGCAGGCCTTCCTTCGGGATGCGCCAGCCATCGAGGAACAGCAGCGGCGGGAGGAACAGGAGGAAGAAGATCTCCGGTTCGAGCCGGACCTTGTAGGGGGACGCCATGGCGATGATGGCGCCGAGCGCGATCTGCACCAGCGGCGTCGGAATGGCCAGCGGGATGACCCGCACCATGACGCTGCTGACGATCACTGCCGCCAGCATGAAGAGTACGACGCCCAATTCTCCCATGGGCCATTCTAAGCACGCCCGCGCACGCAGCCGGCAAGCCGGCGTGCCGATACTGTCGTCGTCAGCATCGCCTCAGCATGGACGGGGAAGGTTGGCGGAGAGGGTGGGATTCGAACCCACGGTAGGCTTGCACCTACGCCTGATTTCGAGTCAGGTACATTCGACCACTCTGCCACCTCTCCACGGGTGTCGACGGCGTCGAAGGGCGCGTATTCTAGGCCAAAATGGAACCGGAACGAATCGAGTTTCCCGCCGACTACCCGATCAAGGTCGTCGCCCGCATCCAGCCCGCCCTGCGCGACCGCGTGGACGCCATTTTTGCGCGGCATTTCGGCCCCCTGGCTCGCGAGGGCGTCGGCGAGCGACTGTCCTCCCAGGGACATTTCGTGTCGCTCACGTACCTCCCCCGGGTAGAGACCGAGGAGCAGCTGCGCGCGCTGCACGGGGACCTGAAGGCCCTCGAGGGCGTGATGATGGTGCTCTAGCAGGCTTCCCCGAGCCGGGCGACCAGCTTGCCGGCAAAACGCCTCCCGGCTTCCTCCACGGACCACTCCAGCCCCAGCCGGCGCAGGCTGGTCACGGGCAGGCCCGCCATGCCGCAGGGGTTGATCCGCGCGAACGCAGCGAGATCCGGATCCACGTTGAGCGCCAGTCCGTGGTAGCTGGCGCCGCGCCGCACGCGCAAGCCCAGCGCGGCGAGCTTGCTGCCGGCCACATACACGCCAGGCGCATCGCGACGGCCCTCGGCGCTGATGCCCTCCGCAGCCACCATGTCGATCACGCACTGCTCCAGCAGCATCACCAGCCCGCGCACCGTGAGGCCGCTGCGCCTGAGGTCCAGCAGCGGATAGGCCACGAGCTGCCCCGGGCCATGCCAGGTCACCTGGCCGCCGCGGTCCGTCCGCACCACCGGCGTCTCGCCAGCGGCGAGCACATGGGAGGGATCGGCGGCCATTCCCAGCGTGAACACGGGCGGATGTTCCAGCAGCCACAGCTCATCGGGGGTGTCCGCGGTGCGCTCGTCGGTGAAGCGCCGCATCTGCTGCCAGGTGGATTCGTAGTCGGCCAGGCCCAGCCAGCGGACAATCATCTCTTCGCCGGCCTCAGAGGCCCACGTTGTTGCCGGCCAGCGCCTGCTCCGCGCGGTAGCTGGAGCGCACCATCGGTCCGGACACACATTCGCGGAAGCCACGCGCAAGGCCTGCCTCCCGGTACTGCGCAAACTGTCCGGGCGTCACGAAACGCGCCACCGGCAGGTGGTGGGAGGTGGGCCTCAAGTACTGGCCCAGCGTGAGGATGTCCACCTGCGCCGCGCGCAGGTCATCCATGGCCTCGAGGATTTCCCCGTCGGTCTCACCCAGCCCCAGCATCAGGCTGCTCTTGGTGAGCACATCGGGGCGATGGCGCTTCGCATGCGCGAGAACGGCCAGTGTCTGCTCGTAGCCGGCGCGCGGATCACGCACCGGATGCGTGAGCCGCCGCACCGTTTCCAGGTTCTGCGCAAACACCTGCAGGCCCGAATCAACCACCGTCTCCACGTCACGCAGCACGCCCTGGAAATCCGGCGTGAGCGCCTCGACGGCGGTCTGCGGCGAGCGCTCGCGGATGGCGCGCACGCAGGCGGCGAAATGGGCAGCGCCACCGTCCGGCAGGTCATCGCGGTTCACGCTGGTGAGCACGATGTAGGAGAGTTCCATCAGCGCCACGCTTTCAGCCACATTGCGTGGCTCGTCCGCATCGAGCCAGCCGCGCGGGTTGCCGGTGTCCACCGAGCAGAAGCGGCAGGCACGCGTGCATACGGCGCCCATCAGCATGATGGTCGCCGTGCCCGCGTTCCAGCATTCACCGATGTTGGGGCACTTGGCTTCCTCGCACACCGTCGCCAGCCGATGCTCGTGCACATTGCGGCGCGTGCGGGCATAACGCTCGCCTGTGGCAGGCAGGGCCTTCAGCCAGCGCGGCTTGCCGGTGGGAAGCGGCCCGATGGCTTCGCCCCGCGGCTTCTGGCCGTCGCGTATCGCGGTGAATCCCTGGGGCGTGGTGTATTTCTCGCCGCTGCGGGCGTCGGTACCGAAGGGTGCGGCCGGCTCGGCCACCACTTCGATGCCCTTGAGGGTGCTCATGACCGGCTCATCCTCGCATGGCGCGCAGTTCAGCGTCGAGGGAAGCCAGGCGTTCGGGCGTGCCGACGTCCAGCCAGCGGCCGTCGTGGCGCTGGCCACCCAGCCGGCCGGCCTCGCGGGCCCGCTCCAGCCATGGCAGCAGCGGGAAGCGCCCACCGGAGGCTCCCTCGAAAAGCGCCGGATGCAGGATGGCCACTCCGGAATACGTCAGGCGTTGCGAGTCGCTGCCGCTGGCAGCAATGCGGCCCGCCGCATCCAGCCAGAAATCCCCGCGCGGATGGTGTTCGGGGTTCGGCACCAGCACCAGCTGCGCCAGGTCGCCCGCGACGAGGTTGAGGGCGGTGAAATCCACGTCGGTGTAGACATCGCCGTTGACCAGCAGGAACGGCGCAGGGCCCAGCAGGGGCAGCGCATTGAAGATGCCCCCGCCCGTCTCCAGTGCCGGCCAGGGCTCGCGGCTCCAGGCAATGCGCACCCCGTGACGCGCGCCATCCCCCAGCGCCGCGGCTATCTGCTCGCCCAGCCACGACAGGTTGATCACCACTTCGGTGAACCCGGCCGCTGCAAGGCGTTCCAGGTGCCAGGCAATGAGCGGCTTGCCGGCCACCGGCAGCAGTGGTTTCGGACAGGTGTCGGTGAGCGGGCGCATGCGCTCGCCGCGACCCGCCGCCAGCAGCATGGCCTTCATGCCGGAACGCTGGCGGGCCGGGCAGTCGTGGCCAGCGCACGCGCATTGGCGTCGGCCAGTCCCGGCGCCAGGCGCGCCTCCACGAAGGCGGAGAATTCCGCCAGCTCGGGGATGGACGCGGCGGCCGCGCGCACGTATGACAGCGTGCGCGGCAGGTCGCCCAGGTAACCGGTCTTGCCGTCACGCCAGAACAGGCGCGCAAAGATGCCCAGCACCTTCAGGTGGCGCTGCAGGCCAATGAGGTCGAACCAGCGCAGGAACTGCGCCGGGGAATCACCTGCCAGCGCGCGCCCGCCTGCACCGCCGGCCAGCAACCGTGCGCGATAGCCCTCCAGCCACTGCTCGACGCTTGCGCGCGGCCATTCCACGTAGCAGTCCTTGAGGATGGAGGCCAGGTCGTAGCCCACCGGTCCACGCAGCGCGTCCTGGAAGTCGATGACGCCGGGTGAGCGCTCGGCCAGCACCATCAGGTTGCGCGAGTGGTAGTCCCGGTGCACGAATACTTGCGGCTGCGCGAGGGCGGCATCGGCCAGCCAGTCGAAGGTGCGCCCGATGAGGGCGTGTTCGGACGGGGTGAGCGCAATGCCGAGGTGCCGCGCGCAGTACCACTCGGGCAGCAGGCGCATTTCGCGCAGCAGGACCTCGCGGTCGTAGGGCGGCAGCTGCCTCGAGGCTGCATCACCGCGCAGCTGCAGCGCCGCCAGGGCATCCAGCGCTTCGCCATAGAGCCGGTCCGGATCGGCGCCCTGCCCCAATGCCGTGAGCATGTGGGTATCGCCCAGGTCCTCCAGCAGTGCAAAGCCCGCATCCGTGTCGGCTGCACGTACCCGGGGCACGTGCACGCCGCAGGATTCCAGCAGCCGGGTGACCGCAAGGTAGGTGGCCAGGTCTTCCTTGTCCGGCGGCGCATCCATCGCGATCCAGCTGCTGCCGTCCTGATGCCGCAGGCGGAAATAACGGCGGAAGCTGGCGTCGGCAGACGCGGTGCGGATGCTGTCGGTATCGAAGCCGCCCTGGGCCGCAAGCCAGCGGGACAACAGTTCAAGTCGGTGATCGGCGGGCATTCAAACGACATTATAATCACGCCACTCATGCCGAGCCCCCGTCTCCTTGTCCCCGCCGCCGCAGCCCTCTGCCTGGCGCTGCTTCCGGCGGGGGCCGGAGGAGCCGAAAGCGCCGCCACCTGCGCCGCCGCCGGGACCTCCGAAGTGCTTTGCCCCGGAGACGCCCCACCTGTCCGTGCCGCGCAGCCCGTGGATGCGCAGCTGGACTCCGGCAAGATCTCGCTCGATTTCGGGCGCTTTTCCTACGACGGCCAGAACACCCTCCATTTCTTCGAGGGCGTCCAGGCGCACCAGGACAGGCGCACGCTGTCGGCGACCGAGGTGGACGTGGACTACGAGGCCAACCGCATCGAGGTGCGCGGCTCGGTCTCCTATCGCGATGATGAACTGGTGGTCGAAGGCGACTCCGGCAGTTTCAAGGATGGCGGCGCGGAGTTCGAAGGCGTGCAGTTCCAGCTGCCCGGGCGCCCGGCGCGCGGCGCGGCGCGTGCCATGTCAGTGGACAGCAACGGTGTGCTGAAGCTCAATGGGGTCGAATACACCACCTGCCCGCCCGGCCATGACGACTGGACCATCGGCGCCGCTTCAGTGTCCATCAATACTGCGCGCAGCACCGCCGTCGCCCGCGATGCGCGCCTGGAGTTCTTCGGCGTCCCGTTGCTGCGATTGCCGGTGATCTCATTTCCGGTCGGCAACGCACGCAAGAGCGGCGTGCTGTTCCCCAACATCGGCAGCTCCACCAGTGGTGGCGTGGAACTCGCGGTGCCGTACTACTTCAACCTGTCGCCGCAGCAGGATTTCACCGCGACACCCACCTGGTACACGAACCGCGGCATCGACTTCGGGGGCGAGTACCGCTACCTGGCCCGCTTCGGCAACGGCACAGTGCAGGGCAACCTGCTGCCGGGCGACAACCGCGACGGCGGAACGCGCAGTCGCCTGAAGGTCAACAGTGTCAGCGACCTGCCCAGCCGGTGGCGCCTGACCATCGACGCGGAAAACGTCAGCGACGCGCGCTACCTGGAGGACTTCGCGCGCGGCACCAGCGACGCAAGCACGCCCTTCCTGCCGCGCAGCGCACTGCTTGCCTGGCGTGACGACCAGCTTGACCTGGGCATCCTGTGGCGCAATTTCCAGACCCTGTACGCCGACCTGCCCCAGACGGACCGGCCGCACACCGAATTGCCACGGCTGTACGCCAACGGCGACTGGCAGCTGGCGGGCTCGCTGCCGCTGAACTACGGCGCACAAGTTGAAGCGGTGAATTTCCGCCACGACGGCGACGTGCAGGGATGGCGCCTGCACGCTGCCCCGCAACTGGCCCTCGACTACGTGGGCACAGGCTGGTTCGCACGCCCCGCCGCCACGCTGCAGGCCACACACTATCGCCTCCACGATGCAGCGCCGGGAGTGGACACCACACCCACCCGCACCCTGCCGGTACTCAGCTTCGACACCGGACTGGTGTTCGAGGGCAACAGCGGCAAGGACGGCCAGCGCCGCGTGACGCTCGAGCCGCGCATGATGTACCTCTATGCACCCTACCGCGACCAGGATGACCTGCCGGTCTTCGACACTGGCGAACCCGACCTCAACTGGGTAGAGCTGTTCCGCGACAATCGTTATGTGGGCATCGATCGCATCAGCGATGCCAACCAGGTCAGCGCCGGTGTCACCGCGCGGCTTTACAGCAGCCGCACCGGCCAACGGTACATCTCCGCAACGCTGGGCCAGGTCTACTACCTGGACAAGCCACGCGTGCTGCTGCCGGATGAACCAGAGGATCCGGGCCGCACCTCCGATCTCATCGCGGAGCTCGAGCTGTCCTCGTTCCGCAACTGGAACGTGAATACCGGCTGGCAGTGGGATCCGCAGGGGAAGCAGACCGAGCGCGCCGAGGTGCGGCTGCAATACCGCCCCGAGTCGCGCAGCGTGCTGAACTTCGGCTACCGCTTCCAGCGCGACCGCATGGAGCAGGTGGAGTTCTCCGCGGCCTGGCCGCTCAACGACAGCTGGCGCCTGTATGGCCGCTCGCTCTATTCGCTGCGCGACGAGCAGATCATCGAGAATTTCGCCGGCTTCGAATATGGCAGCTGCTGCTGGGCCGTGCGCGCCGTGGCGCGCGACTACGTGAGCCGCCGCTCCGGCGAGCGCGACCGCAGCATTTACCTGCAGCTGGAGCTCAAGGGCCTCTCGAACGTGGGCCTGGCGGCCGATGCTTTCCTGGAAAGGGCCATTCGCGGATACTCCACCCGCCGGCGCCGCTAGGCGCATTACGCCCCGTTAATTTATGGAGCAAGGATTCCCCATGTCGCGTTCGTTCCTGGCTTCCCTGGTGCTGCTGCTTGCCAGCCCGCTGCTGCTTGCCGCGGAGGGATCCGCGGACGCGCCCGGCATCCTGCTCGATCGCGTGGTGGCCATCGTGAACGACGGCATCGTGACCCAGAGCGAGCTCGACGAGGCGATGAACACCGCCGTCCGCCGCCTGCGCGAGGCGCGGCGGAACAATGCCGAGATGCCGCCACTGGAAGACATCCGCCGCCAGGTGATGGACCAGCTGGTCCTCAACCGCATCCAGTCCCAGCGTGCCGAACGCATCGGCATCAAGATCGATGACGAAGCGGTGAACCGTGAACTGCAGGCGCTGGCCGAGGAAAACGGCCTGACCCTGGCGCAGCTGCCCGCGGTGCTCGAGCGCGACGGCTACAACTATGCCGCGTTCCGCGAGGAGCGCCGCCAGGACATGGCCCGCCAGCAGCTGCGTCGCCGCGAAGTGCTGCAGCGGGTGAGCATCACGCCGCGCGAGCTCGACCAGTTCATGGAGCGCATGAAGAAGCTCCCCGACGAGCGGGCCGAATACAACATCTCGCACATCCTGATCTCCCTGCCCCCCGAGGCCAACCAGGAGCAGGTCAACGAACTGGCGAAGCGTGCCGAAGAGGTGTCCCGCCGCGCGGCCACCGAGGACTTCGCGCAGCTGGCTGTCACCTACTCCAACGCCCAGACGGCGCTGGAAGGCGGCCAGATGGGCTGGCGCAGTGGCGCGGAGCTGCCCACGCTGCTGGCCGAGACCATTGCCAGGCTCAAGGCAGGCGAAGTATCGAAGCCCATCGTGGCCAGCAATGGCGACTTCCACATCGTGAAGCTCAATGCCGTGCGCACCGCCGATGGCGACCCGGTGCAGGAGCAGACCCACGCCCGCCACATCCTGCTCACCACCAATGCTCTGCAGGACGATGCCACCGTGCGCCAGCGCCTCTCGGACATCCGCCGGCGCGTGCTGGCGGGCGAGGACTTCGCCGTGTTTGCCGCCAGCCTCTCCACCGACGAGGCTTCCGCGGTCGACGGCGGGGACCTGGGCTGGCTCAACATGGGTGACACGGTTGCCCTCTTCCAGGCCGAGATGGACAAGCTGAAGGACGGGGAGATCAGCGAACCTTTCAAGACCGAGTTCGGCTGGCACATTGTGCAGGTACTGGGCCGGCGCACCGTCGACGTCACTGAAGACATGCTGCGCAATCGTGCCATCGGCCAGCTGCGGCAGAGCAAGGCCGACGACCAGCTGGAAGGCTGGCTGCGCGAGCTGCGTGAAGAGTCCTTCATCGAAATCATCGAGTAATCCGTGGGCGAACGGCGGCCGCGACTGGCGCTGACCTGCGGAGAGCCCGCAGGTATCGGGCCAGACCTGTGCCTGAAAGTGGCCGCGGAACTCGCGCGGCAGCCTGCATCCTGGGACATTACCTGCCTCATCGACGAGGCCCTGCTGGCAGCGCGCGCCCGGCAACTGGGCATGGAAGTCCCGGTCAGCCCCTGCTTCAGCGTCCAGCACGTGCCGCTGGCGGCACCCTGCGAGGCAGGCCGGCTGGATCCGCGCAATGCGCGCTGGGTGCTGACCCTGCTCGACCAGGCGCTGGCGGGTTGCCGCGACGGCCGGTTCGACGCCATGGTCACGGCTCCCGTGCAGAAAAGCGTGATCAATGATGCGGGCATCCCTTTTACCGGCCACACCGAATACCTGGCGCAGGCCTGCGATGTGCCACTGCCGGTGATGCTGCTGGCTGCCGGCGACCTGCGCGTGGCGCTGGCAACGACCCACCTGCCACTGGCCGCCGTGGGCGCCGCCATCACCGGCCCCTTGCTCGATGCAGTGCTGGATATCCTCCAGCGGGACCTGACCCGACGCTGGAAGCTGCCGCAGCCGCGCATCGGTGTCTGCGGCCTGAACCCGCATGCTGGCGAATCCGGCCACCTCGGGCGCGAGGAAATCGAGGTGATCACACCGGCCATCGCCCGCGCGCGCGCGCGTGGCATCGACGCCAGCGGGCCCTGGCCTGCCGATACCGTGTTCACCCCGCGCTCGCTGGCGCAGCTGGACGTGGTGCTGGCGATGTTCCACGACCAGGGCCTGCCGGTACTCAAGTACGCGGGCTTCGGCAACGCCGTGAATGTCACCCTCGGACTGCCGGTGGTGCGCACCTCCGTGGACCACGGCACCGCACTCGACCTCGCCGGCACAGGCAAGGCCGACCACGGCAGCCTGGTGGCGGCGCTGGTGCTGGCCGCAAGGCTCGCTGGCAGCCCTGCGCCGTGATCCGGCCGCGCAAGCGTTTCGGCCAGCACTTCCTGCACGACCAGGGCGTGCTGCAGAGGATCGTGGCGGCGGTGGATCCGCGGCCGGGCCAGCACCTGGTGGAAATCGGTCCCGGCCCCGGAGCCCTCACCAGCCATCTCATCGAGCGCATCTCGCCCATCGATGCGGTGGAGATCGACCGCGACCTGGCCGCCGCGCTGCGGGCACGGTGGCCGCGCGAACTGCGCCTGCATGAAGGCGACGCGCTGGAGTTCGACTTCACGCAACTGGCCAGGGAGCGCGGCGGCGTGCTGCGCCTGGTGGGCAACCTGCCCTACAACATCTCCACTCCGCTGCTGTTCCACTTCCTGGCGCACCGTCGCAGCATCAGCGACCTGACGGTGATGCTGCAGAAGGAGGTGATCGACCGCATGGCCGCCGCGCCAGATACCGATGACTACGGGCGTCTCACCGTGATGCTGGCCCCGTGGCTGGCCATCGAGAAGCTCTTCGACGTCGGTCCCGGGGCCTTCCGTCCGCCTCCCAGGGTGTGGTCCGCCGTGGCCAGGCTCAGCGTGCTGCCGGAACCACGCTTCGCGGTTCCGCCAGCCTTCCCCGCCGTGGTCGCGCGCGCGTTCTCGCAGCGGCGCAAGACGCTGCGCAACAGCCTGCGCGGCCTTGTTGACGCCTCCGCCATGGTCGAGGCCGGCCTGGACCCCGCTGCGCGACCGGAAACCCTCCACCCGGAACAGTTCGCAAGACTGGCAGCGCTTGCCCCCGACCACCCGGCGTGAGTACTTTTGGAGAATGAGCCTCTATCAAAACATCCTGGCAGTGGTCGACCTCTCACCCAACGGGGCGGCAGTGGCCGCCCGGGCGCAGGCCCAGGCTTCGGCCTGCGGCGGCGCTGCCGTCAAGCTGCTGCACGTCGTCGAGTACGTGCCGGTGGAACCGCTGAGCGATTCATTGCTGCCGGCAGTGCAGATCGAGGGCCAGCTGGTGGAGCGGGCCCGCGCGCAGCTGGCACAGCTCGCGAACAGCCTGTCGCCACAGCCCCAGTGGGAAGTGACCGTCGGCAACATCAAGAGCGAGATCGTGCGCGTGGCGCGCGCCGGCAACCATGACCTGATCGTCATCGGCAACCACGAGCGCCATGGGCTGTCGATCCTGGTGAACCTCACCGAGGACGCGGTGCTGCATGCCGCGCCCTGCGACGTGCTCGCTGTGCGTCTCAACCAGGAGGGGCGTGGATGACGCGAAGCATCCGCGTGAGCGTGGAGACCAGCTACGTCGCGGAGCAGTCGGAACCGGATGCGCAGCGCTACGTCTTCGCCTACACCATCACCATCCTCAATGATGGCACTGCCGCAGCCAGACTGCTGCGGCGGCACTGGCTGATCACCGATGCCAACGGCAAGGTGCTGGAGGTGCGCGGTGACGGCGTGGTCGGCGAGCAGCCTCACCTGCAGCCCGGCCAGGGTTTCCGTTATTCCAGCGGCGCAATACTCGAGACGCCGGTGGGTACCATGGAAGGCAGCTATGCCATGCAAGAGGATGGCGGCGGCCTGTTCGACGCGCCCATTGCGCCGTTCCGCCTGGCGGTGCCCGGCGTGCTGAACTGACGGCGCAACCTTGTCCCGCTACGCCATCGGCGACATCCAGGGATGCTTCGCGCCGCTGCAGTCGCTGCTCGCGCGGCTCGGCTTCTCGCCCGACCGGGACCAGCTGCTGCTGGCCGGCGACCTCGTCAATCGCGGGCCGCAATCCCTGCAGGTACTGCGCTTCGTGCGTTCGCTGGGCGCCGCGGCACGCACGGTGCTCGGCAACCACGACCTGCATCTGCTGGCCCTGCACCATGTCGCCGGCCGCCGCCCGCGCGATGGAGACACGCTGGATGAAGTCCTCGCCGCGCCGGACCGGGATGCACTGCTCGACTGGCTGCTGGAACAGCCGCTGGCCATCGATGATGCGGCACACCGCGAGCTGCTGGTGCACGCCGGGGTAATCCCGCAGTGGAGCCGCGAAGAAGTGCTGGCGAATGCTCGCGCCGCGGAAACGGCGCTGCAGGCTGACCCGTCCGCCTTCCTCGCCGCGATGTATGGCAACCGGCCCGCCTGCTGGCAGGACGCAGAAACGCCGATGGATCGCCACCGCTTCACGGTGAACGTACTCACGCGCCTGCGTTACTGCCAGGCCGATGGCCGCATCGACCTGACCCTGAAGCAGGCGCCGGGTTCGGAGGCTGCACCGTGGCGGCCGTGGTTCGAGCACGAGCACCGGCGGCTGCGCGACCGCCGCATCATCTGCGGCCACTGGTCCACGCTGGGGCTGGTGAACCGGCCCGACCTGCTCGCCCTGGATACCGGGTGCGTATGGGGCGGCGCACTGACCGCGGTGAACCTCGATGACCCGGGTGCGCCGCCGGTGCAGGAGCCTTGCGCAGCCTGCCAGTCACCCGGCGGCGACTGAGCGGAGCCCGTTTGCGCTTATCATTGCCGCCCTTCCGCACCAGCAACCAGGGACCTCAATGAACATCTCGATGCACCGCGCATCCGTCGGCGTCTTCACGCGCCTGCTCACCAACCTCAATGCCATCCTCGGCAAGGCCGAGCAATGGGTCGCCGATCGCAAGATCGATCCCGCCGCCATCCTGCAGGCGCGGCTGGCGCCCGACATGTTCCATTTCACCCGCCAGGTGCAGATCGCCACCGACATGGCCAAGGGCACGGCGGCCCGCCTGGCCGGCCAGGATCCGCCCCGCTTCGAGGACAACGAGACCAGCTTCGCGGAGCTGAAGGCGCGTGTCGAGCGCACCCTCGCCTACCTGCGCGAGCTGCAGCCTTCGGCGTTCGACGGCGCCGAGACGCGCGACATCACGCTGAAGGTCGGTCCGCCGGGCGGCCAGCGCGAGCTGAAGTTCCAGGGCCTGGACTACCTGCTGAACTTCGGCACGCCGAACGTGTATTTCCACTACACCATGGTGTACGCGCTGCTGCGGCACAACGGCATGGACGTGGGCAAGCCGGACTACGTCGGCGGATAGGAGCGAGGCGGCGTCGCCAGCCTCGCAACCAGAGAAAAAGGGGCCAGGAGGCCCCTTTTTCATTCCCCTGCAGCTGGACGAGTCAAGCCGCGGGACAGTCGTGCCGACCTCAGAACAGCCCTTCGATCTGCCCCTGTGCGTTGAGCTTGATCGAATTGGCCGACGGCACCTTCGGCAGGCCCGGCATGGTCATGATCTCGCCGCAGATCACGACGATGAATTCCGCACCGGCCGACAGGCGCACGTCGCGCACATTCAGCACATGGCCCGTGGGCGCACCCTTGGCATTCGGGTCGGTGGAGAAGCTGTACTGGGTCTTGGCGATGCAGACCGGGTACTTGCCGAAACCACCGTCCTCGAATTCCTTGAACAGGTCGGCCACCTTCTTGTCGAAGCTGATGTCGCTGGCGCGGTAGATTTCCTTCGCGATGGTGCGCACCTTCTCGATGAGCGGCAGCTCATCCGGATACAGCGGCTTGTAGGCGGCCTTGCCGCTCTCGGCCAGGCGCACCACCTCGTGCGCCAGGTCGATGGTGCCCCTGGAACCATTGGCCCAGTGCGTGCACAGGATGGCCTTGGAGCCCACGCCCTCGCACAGCTTCTTGATGAGGTCGTGCTCGGCTGCCGTGTCGGTGATGAAGGCATTGATGGCCACCACGGTCGGAATGCCGAACTTGGCCACGTTCTGCAGGTGGCGCTCCAGGTTGGCGAAGCCCTTCTTCAGCGCCTCCAGGTCTTCCTTGCCCAGCGCATCCTTGGCGACGCCGCCGTGCATCTTCAGCGCACGAACGGTGGCCACGATGACCGCGGCATCGGGCTTGAGGCCCGCCTTGCGGCACTTGATGTCGAGGAACTTCTCGGCGCCCAGGTCGGCGCCGAAGCCGGCCTCGGTCACGACGAAATCGCCGAGGCGCAGCGCGGTCTGCGTGGCCATCACCGAGTTGCAGCCGTGCGCGATGTTCGCGAACGGGCCGCCATGCACGAACGCCGGATTGCCCTCCAGCGTCTGCACCAGGTTGGGCGACAGCGCGTCGCGCAGCAGCACCGTCATCGCGCCATCGGCCAGCAGCTCGCGGGCGCGGATGGGCTTCTTGTCGCGGGTACGGGCGACGATGATGTTGCCCAGGCGGCGCGACAGGTCGTCAAGGTCGGTAGCGAGGCAGAAGATGGCCATCACCTCGGAAGCCACCACGATGTCGAATCCATCCTCGCGCGGATAACCGTTGCCAGGTCCGCCGAGTGAATTGGTGATCTGGCGCAGCGCGCGGTCGTTCATGTCGACCACGCGCTTCCAGGTCACGCGCCGCACGTCGATGCCCAGCTCGTTGCCCCAGTAGATGTGGTTGTCGACCATCGCCGCCAGCAGGTTGTTGGCTGCGGCAATGGCGTGGAAGTCACCGGTGAAATGCAGGTTGATGTCTTCCATCGGCACGACCTGCGCGTAACCCCCGCCGGCCGCGCCACCCTTCATGCCGAAGCAAGGACCCAGCGAAGGCTCGCGCAGGCAGATCACCGCCTTCTTGCCGATGGCGTTGAGGCCGTCACCCAGGCCCACGGTGGTGGTGGTCTTGCCCTCGCCTGCCGGCGTGGGATTGATCGCCGTCACCAGGATCAGCTTGCCGGGCTTGCGCTTGCCGATTTCCTTCACGGCGTCGAGCGAGAGCTTGGCCTTGTGCGGACCATACTGCAGCAGCTGCTCGCGACTGATGCCGATCTTCGCAGCCACGTTCTCGATGGGCTGCATCTTGGCCTGGCGTGCAATCTCGATATCACTCAGGGGCATTGGCATCTTCCTGTTATGTCAGCGGATTGTGGTCTGGATACCGGGTCGGCACCGGCGCGCAATGATGTCCGAAAGCCCCCGCCGATGCCAGCAATAGGGCAAACTTGGAGGTCCATAGTTAAATGCCCCCGGCAGAGCATGCCGCCGGCAATCATCAGCTCAGACGGGCCTGTCAGACGGGCCGCATCGGCAGGGAAAAATGGGTCGCATATTCGAAGTACGCAAGCACACGATGTTCGCGCGCTGGAACCGCATGGCCAAGCAGTTCGCGAAGATCGGCAAGGACATCACCATTGCCGTGAGATCCGGAGGCAGTGATCCGGCCAGCAATCCGGCACTGCGCCGCGTCATCCAGAACGCGCGCGCGGTGAACATGCCCAAGGACAAGGTCGAGGCCGCCATCAAGCGTGCCACCGGCCGCGATGCCACCAACTACTCCGAAGTGATCTACGAGGGCTACGCGCCGCACGGCGTGGCAGTACTCGTGGAGACCGCCACCGACAACCCCACCCGCACCGTCGCCAACGTGCGCAGCATCTTCAGCAAGCATGGCGGCAACCTGGGCAGCACCGGCAGCGTGAGCTTCATGTTCCGCAAGCTGGGCGTGTTCCGCCTCGACCCCGCGGGCATCGACCAGGACGACCTGGAGCTCTACCTCATCGACCACGGGCTCGACGAGATGGGCGAAGGCACCGGCGAAAAGGGCGAACCGCAGCTGGTGGTGCGCTGCGCCTTCGAGGATTTCGGGCATATGCAGAAGGCTCTGGAAGAGCGCGGCATCACGCCGCTGTCCGCCGCGCACGAGTTCCTGTGCAGCGCGCCGACCACTCTCGGCGAGGCGGAAGCCACCGAAGTGATGACCATGCTCGACAAGCTGGAGCAGGACGAGGACGTGCAGAACGTCTACCACACGCTGGCCTGACGCCCCGGAAGGCGCCCGTCCGCGCATCGCGGCCGATGGCGGGCGCATCCGGCTGCCAGCGGCTAGAATCCTGCCCGTCACAATTTTCGCAGACTGCAAGGAACGGCTCGCATGAAGCGCATCGCGACTCCATTTCTGATCGCCACCGGCTGCCTCGCTGGTTTTCCCGCATCGACGACTGTAGCGGCCGAGGAGGAATTGTCCCCGGTGGTGGTGAGCGCGACGCGACTGCGCAGCGTGTCCGACCTTGACGCACCTGCGTCGATCAGCACGGTGCACCTGGATGCAGACAACAACCTGATGCAGAGCAACGTGACGGAGCTGCTGGCGGGAATCCCCGGTGTCACCGCGCTGGACAGGCAGAACTATGCGCAGGACACGCAGTTGTCGATCCGCGGATTCGGCTCGCGCTCGACCTTCGGCGTGCGCGGCCTGCGACTGTACGCAGACGGCATTCCGGCCTCCATGCCGGACGGCCAGGGCCAGCTGTCGCACTTTTCGGTGCTCGGCGCCGACAGCATGCAGGTGATGCGCGGACCGTTCTCCGCACTGCACGGCAATTCCTCCGGTGGCGTGGTGCAGATCTGGAGCAGGGCCGGAACGCCGGAACCTTCAGCACGACTGCGTGGCACCTGGGGCAGCAACGACACCAGCACCTTGAGCGGGCAGGCACTGGGCACCACCGGCCCACTGGATTACAACCTGGCGGCCTCGCGCTTCGAAACCGACGGCTACCGCGATCACGCGGCCGCACGACGCGACTCGGCCAACCTCAGGCTCGGAGTTGACCTTGGACCCGACCAGAGCCTGACGCTGGTGGCGAACTTCGTCGACATTCCCGAAGCCCAGGATCCGCTGGGCGTGACGCCTGATGCCTGGCGCGCCGATCCCCGCGGAACGGCTGACGTTGCAACGCAGTTCAACACCCGCAAGTCGGTCGAACAACTGCAGGGCGGCGCGGTATACGAACACCGTTTCAACGCCCACACCGTGCGCGCCATGGTCTACACCGGCAACCGTGAGGTGACGCAGTACCTGTCCATCCCGCCGGGAACGCAGCGGGCGACGCAGACCCACGCAGGTGGCGTGGTGGATCTCGACGGCAGCTATGAAGGTGCGGACCTGCGCTGGTCCTACCTCGGGTCGCTGGCTGGCCGTGCGCTGGAAATCACCTTCGGCACCAACCTTGATCGCCAGAACCAGCTGCGCCGCGGGTATGAAAATTTCCTCGGTCCCGTCGACAACACCTGCAGCGGAGCAACCACGTGCGGAGTGCGCGGAGCGCTGCGCAGGGACGAGACCAATCGCATCCGCAATTTCGACCAGTACGCACAGGGCTACTTGCACTTCTCGGACCGCTGGTCCGCGATGGCAGGCGTGCGCCACAGTGAGGTCCGGTTCCGGAACATCGACCGCTACGTGTCGGGCACGAACGGCGATGACAGTGGCACCCGCAAGTTTTCCGACACGACGCTGGTCGGTGGCGTGGTGTTCCGCCCGACGTCGGAATGGCGCATCTACGCGTCGTTGGGCGACGGCTTCGAGACACCGACGTTCAACGAGATTTCCTATCGATCAGATGGAGGTTCGGGCCTGGCACTGGGGCTCCAGGGGGCCCGGAGCCGCAACTATGAGCTGGGCACGAAGTGGCGTCCCGGAGCCGGCCTCGAAGTGGATGCCGCGCTGTTCCGTGCGGACACCGACAACGAGTTGCTGGTAGCCCGCAACAGCGGCGGTCGCAGCAGCTTCCGCAATGCGGACGGCAGGACGCGCCGTCAGGGTTTCGAGACATCGCTGCTGGCCCGCCTGCCGCAGGGTCTTTCGCTGGAGGGTTCCTACACCCTGCTTGATGCGGAGTTCCTCAGTGACAATGCAATCTGCAGCGGCACTCCCTGCACAACCCCGAACGTCACCGTGCCGGCCGGTTCGCGCATTCCAGGCGTGGCGCGCCACCAGGGCACCCTTGCCCTGCGCTGGTCCCCCGGGCCCTGGCAAGCTGGCCTCGAATTCGAGGCCCGCGGCGACATGGTGGTGAACGACATCGACGCCTTTCGCGCCCCGGGTTTCGGCCTGTGGCACGCGGAGATTGGCCGCAACTGGGATCTCGGCGGCAGCAGCCTGCGCACCTTCGCCCGTGTCGAGAACCTGCTCGACAAGACCTACGTAGGCTCCATCATCGTCAACGAGGGCAACAGCCGCTTCTTCGAAGCCGGCCCCGAGCGCACGGCCATGATCGGCCTGCAGTGGAACTGGCGCTGATTACAATGGGCTGGAGGTGACCCATGCTCCAGCCGTTCAATTTCAGCGAATGGATCGAATCCCACCGGCACCTGCTCAAGCCGCCGGTGGGCAACAAGCTGCTGTTCCCCGTCGGTGACTTCATCCTGATGGTGGTCGGCGGGCCGAATGTCCGCAGCGACTTCCACGTCGACCCGGGCGAGGAGTTCTTCTACCAGCTCGAGGGTGACATGACGCTGCGCACGCTGCAGGAGGGGCGCATCGTCGACATCCCCATCCGCGAGGGCGAGGTGTTCCTGCTCCCGCCCCTGCTGCCCCACTCCCCGCAGCGCCAGCCAGACACGGTGGGCCTGGTGGTGGAGCGGCGCCGCCGCGCGGGCGAGATGGACGGCCTGCAGTGGTACTGCGAGAACTGCAACCACAAGCTCTACGAAGAGTTCTTCGAGCTCACCAATATCGAGACGCAGTTCCCGGCCGTGTTCCAGCGCTATTACGACAGCGTGGGGCATCGCACCTGCCGCCAGTGCGGCACAGTGGCGCCGGTGCCCGCTTCCCGGCGCAAGGCCACCTGATCCGCGCATGGAGCCGATCGCCACGCCGCGGGTCGACTTCTCCGCAGCGGTGCCGCTGGCGCTGACGCTGGACTTCTCGCGCCCGCATCCACGCCATTTCGGCGCCCCGGCAGCCAGCAGCGAGGCCTTCAAGGTGGACAGTTTCGAGGGTGACGTGGCGCGCGGCGCCAGCTGCAACTGCAGGCAGGTGCACCTCGTTCCCCACTGCAATGGCACGCATACCGAGAGCGCCTCGCACCTGACCATCGAGCAGCGCCCGCTGCAGGAGATACTGCCTGCGGGTCCGATGGTTGCGTTGCTGCTGACCGTGGCTGCCAGCGATGCGCTTTCGAGCGGGGAGGATTCCATTCCCGCCCCGCAGGCCGGCGACCGGCTGATCACGCGCGGCGCGTTGCTGTCGGCGTGGGGCCGCCATCCGCCGGGGACGCCGCGTGCACTGCTGCTTCGCACAGGCACCGACTGGAGCGACCCTGCCCCGCCCTTCCTCTCGCGCCAGCTGGTGCAGGAACTGGTGGCGCGCGGCGTCGACCACCTGGTGACCGACTTGCCCTCCGTCGACCGCCTCGCCGATGAAGGCAGGCTCTCGGCGCATCGCATTTTCTTCGGCCTGCCGGCGGACAGCACGCGACTGGGTGATGCTGCACGTGCCAGCGCGACCATCACCGAACTTGCAGCGTTTCCGGCCGGAATCCCCGATGGCCCCTGCGCGGTGCAGATCCAGATTCCGGCGTGGACAGGCGATGCGGTGCCGAGCCGGCCGCTGTACCTGCCGCTGGTGGCCGCATCGTGAAGCTGACCGACCTCACCGCGCGCGCCCGGGAGCTGGATGCGGCCGACCCGCTGGCACCCCTGAGCGGCCGGTTCGCGCTGCCGCGCGCCGCCGATGGCTCACCGCTCATCTACTTCTGCGGCCATTCACTGGGACTCGCACCGCTGGCAGCCAGGGAGAAGGTGGACGAGGAGCTGCGGGATTGGGAGCAGCTGGGCGTCGAAGGACACCATCGCGCCCGCCGGCCGTGGATCGACTACGCCGAACTGCTGCAGCCCGGCCTTGCCCGTCTCGCCGGTGCAGAGGCTTCGGAAGTGGTGGCGATGAATTCCCTGTCCATCAATCTGCACCTGCTGCTGGCGAGCTTCTACCGGCCGCAGGGCCGGCGCCGCTGCATCGTGATCGAACGCGGCGCATTTCCCTCGGATCGCCACGCAGTAGCCAGCCAGCTGGACTGGCATGGCAACTGCGCGCAGGACACGCTGCTTGAGGTTGACGCCGGAGCCGACGGGCTCGTCGACGAGGCGACACTCGAAGAGCTGCTGCGCAAGCGAGGCGAGGAGATCGCACTGGTGCTCTGGCCTGGCGTTCAGTACCTCACCGGCCAGAGCTTCGACCTGCAGCGCATTGCGCGCGCCGCGCACGCCGCCGGGGCCTTGTGCGGCTTCGACCTCGCCCACTCCATCGGCAATACGCCCCTGTCGCTGCACGACGGTGGCGCGGACTTCGCCGTGTGGTGCAGCTACAAGTACCTGAATGCGGGTCCCGGCGCGGTTGGCGGCGCCTTCGTGCACTCCCGCCACGAGCGAGCCCAGCTGCCCGGCCTTGCAGGCTGGTGGGGGCATGATCGCGGCTCGCGTTTCCAGATGGGGCCGGAGTTCCTGCCTTCGCCCGGTGCGGCCGGCTGGCAGGTCAGCAATCCGCCCATCCTGTCCACCGCGCCGCTGCTGGCCTCGCTGCAGATTTTTGAGGAAGCCGGCATGCCGGCCCTGCGTGCGAAGTCACTGGCCATGACCGCATTGCTTCTTGAAGGCCTCGAAGCCTGCGGCGGCAGCATCGAAAGCATCAGCCCGCGCGATCCAGCGCGCCGTGGCTGCCAGCTGTCGCTGCGCGTGCACACCGGGCGCGAGGCCGGGCGTCGCCTGTTCGACAGGCTCACCCGGCAGGGCGTGGTCGCCGACTGGCGCGAGCCGGACATCCTGCGATTTGCGCCCGTGCCGCTGTACAACACCTTCGGCGAAGTGGCGCGCTTCTGCGAGCTGCTTGCCGCAGCCGTGGAGCGATCAGCTTGATCGCCATCGTCGGCGGGGGGCCTGCCGGCTGCCTGCTGGCGTTGCTGCTGGCCCGCCGGGGCAACAAGGTGGAACTGTATGAGCGCCGCGCAGATCCGCGCGCCACGTCCCCGGAGGCCGGCCGCTCCATCAACCTCGCGCTGGCCGCACGCGGCAAGCGTGCCCTCGCCGCTGCCGGCGTGCTCGACGCACTGGTTCCGCACATGGTGCCCATGCCGGGCCGGCAACTGCATCCCGCCGGCGCGCCGGAGAGCTTTTCCGCCTACGGCCAGAACCCCGGCGAAATCAACCATTCCATTTCCCGCGCCGAACTGACGCGCCAGCTGGTGGAACACGCCGGGCGCATGCCGGCGATCACCCTGCACTTCGGCCAGCGCTGCCTGGGTATGGACGAAAATGGCGCACCGCTGATGCAGGACGAAGGCAGCGGACGCCGCTACGCGCTGCACGCAGCGCGGGTGGTCGCGGCAGACGGCGCCGGATCGGCGCTGCGCAAGGCCATGGCCGGACGCGGCCTCATCGCGGCGAGCAACGACCTGCTCGACCACGACTACAAGGAACTCTCCATTCCACCCGTGGCGGGCCGCAGCGCGCTGGCCGTGCGCGAGGCGCTGCACATCTGGCCGCGGCGCGGCTTCATGCTGATCGCCCTGCCCAACACGGACTTCAGCTTCACGGCCACGCTGTTCCTGCCACGCAAGGGGACGCCCGGCTTCGAATCGCTGGCAGCACCCGGTGCGGCTAGGGAGTTCTTCGAGCGGGAATTCCCCGACGCCCTGGCGCTGATGCCGGACTTCGACCGGGAGTTCGCCGCGCATCGCCAGGGGATACTCGGCACGGTACGCGCCGCGCCCTGGAACCGTGGCGAGAATCTGCTGCTCATCGGCGATGCCGCCCACGCCATCGTTCCTTTCCATGGCCAGGGCATGAACTGCGCGCTGGAAGACTGCCGCATCCTCGACGAGCTGCTCGCCGATGGCCAGCCACAGCCCTTCGGCCGGTTCACCGCGCAACGCCGGCCCGATGCCGATGCCATCGCCGCCATGTCGCTGCAAAACTACGCGGAAATGCGCGACGACGTGCTCGACCCGCGCCACCAGCTGCAACGCCAGCTGGAGCTGGCGCTGGAACGACGTCATCCGGGCAGGTTCATCCCGCGCTATTCCATGGTGATGTTCCACGACCGCATCCCCTACTCCATCGCGCTGGCGCGCGGACAGGTGCAGCAGGACATACTGGATGAGCTGGCCCCGGATGGAGTAGCCACCCTCGAATCCACCAACTGGGAGTTGGCCGACAGACTGGTTGAGGCGCGGCTGCAACCGTAAGGAGCAAACCCATGGCAGCGACGAAGACCCGGGCAACCAGCGCCAGTGTCAGCGCATTCATTGCCGCCGTGGACAACGACACGCGTCGCGCCGATGCGAAGGCATTGCTCAGGCTGATGCGGGACGTCACGGGCTGGAAGCCGAAGCTCTGGGGACCCACCATCATCGGCTTCGGCGCCTACCACTACACTTATGAAAGTGGTCATTCCGGATCGATCTGCGCGCTGGGCTTCAGTCCGCGCAAGGCCAGCCTGGTGATCTACGTGGCTGACTTCCCTGGCAAGGCCGGGTTGCTCAAGTCCATTGGCAAGCACAAGGGCGGCCTGAAGCAGTGCCTCTACATCAACAAGCTGGCGGACGTGGATATGGACGTGCTGCGCAGGATCCTCGAAGGAGGCCTGGCCCAGATCCGCAGGGAATGGCCGGTTACAGCCTCGTGATCCGCTCCAGCGTGATGAAGCTCATCGCATAGGCATTGCGCTCATCGGACGCACGCTCTTCGCGCGCCACCTCGCGCCACTCGGTGGCGGGCAACCGGGGCAGGAAGGTGTCGCCTTCCACCACCGCATGTACGCGGGTGAGGTAGATGCGGCCGGTGCGTGGCAGCGCGAGCCGGAAGGCCTCCGCGCCACCGATGTTCGCCAGCTCCGGCTCACCCGCCACCAGGTGGAGCGCTTCCTCGATGGTGCGCACCGTCTCGACGCCGGGCGCGGAGAAATCCCCGCGCGTCAGCACCAGGTTGCGTCGGCCCGGCAGCGGCCGGCCGATGGACTGGAAAGTACGCCGCCCCATCAGGATGGGCTTGCCCATGGTCACGCGCTTGAAATGCGCGAGATCCGCGGGCAGGTGCCACGGCAGCGCGTTGTCGCGTCCGATGACGTCGTTCTCGGACGCGGCAAACACCGCCGTGAGCAGCGTACCCATCGTCAACGCCTGGCGGCCTTGCCGCGCTTGGCCTTGCTCTTGCGCGCGGTGGTCTTCTTCGCCGCCGACTTGCCGCGCGAGGTCTTCCTTGCGGTGGTCTTCGTCGCAGTGGTCTTCTTCGCAGTGGTCTTCTTCGCAGTGGTCTTCTTCGCGGCGCGGGTCTTCGCCCCGGACTTCACCTTCTTCTTCGCCTTCGGCCGCTTGGCCGGCCACAGCATGGTGCCGCGGCACTTCGGCGAACCGCAGCGGCAGGCGTAGATCTTGTCCACATTGGGCGGATCATTCCTGTCGCGCGGGATCTGGTAGTCGTAACCCAGCTCCTCGCCCTTCTTGATGTCCTTCGTGGCGTCGATGAACACCCGACCCTTCTCGATCTCGGAGGTGCAGTTGCCATCGCAGCTGTGGTTGATGAAGCGCGATTCGTTGCCGCCGCGGGTGGCGTCGATCACCGTCTTGCGGTCGGCAATGAACAGGAAAGTGTGGTTGTCGTTCGGATCGGCATCCTCGTAACGCTTGTCCGCATCCTTGTGCGACATGCGCTCGCCGAGGTACTCGATCAGGCGCGTGCCCTTCTTGATGTCGCGGCGGGCGAAACAGCCGTAACCGTGCACTGGTGAGTTGCGCACGATGAGCCACTTGTTGTCCGGCTTGCCGGAATCATTGATCTTGACGCGTGCCATGTCAGACCGCCACGGGCGCCTTGATGGGCGCGAGATGCTGGTAGTTCACGAACTCGATGTCCTCTGCTTGGTAATCGAAAAGGCTGGCCGGCCGGCGATGCAGCTTCAGGCGCGGCGCCGGCAATGGCGTGCGCGAGAGTTGCAGGTCGGCCTGCTCCAGGTGATTGAGGTAAAGGTGGCAATCGCCACCGGTCCACACGAACTCGCCCACTTCCAGGTCGCATTGCGCAGCGACCAGGTGCGTGAGCAGCGCGTAGGAGGCAATATTGAAGGGCACGCCCAGGAACATGTCGGCGCTGCGCTGGTAGAGCTGGCAGGACAACCGGCCATCGGCGACGAAGAACTGGAACAGCGCATGACAGGGGAGCAATGCCATTTCCGGCAGCTCGCCCACGTTCCACGCACTCACCACCAGCCGCCGCGAGGCCGGATCGCGCTTCAGCGTGGCCACCACTTCGGCCAGCTGGTCGATGCGCCGGCCATCGGCCGCGCCCCAGGCGCGCCATTGCCTGCCGTACACCGGACCCAGTTCGCCGTCCGCATCGGCCCACTCATCCCAGATGGTGACACCATGCTGCCTGAGGTAGGCCACGTTGGTCTCGCCGCGCAGGAACCACAGCAGCTCGTGCACCACCGAAGGAACATGCACCCGCTTGGTCGTGACCAGCGGGAAGCCGGCGGCGAGGTCGAAACGCATCTGCAGCCCGAACAGGGCCAGTGTGCCGGTGCCGGTGCGATCGCTCTTGCGGGCTCCGCGCTCCCGCACCGCGCGCAACTGGTCCAGGTAGGTCTTCACGCCGCCGTGTAATTGCCGGAGGGACGCGGGTGGGTTGAGGCCCGCAGCAGCAGCCAGGCACCAGCCAGCAACATGGGCAGCGACAGCAACTGGCCCATGGTGAACCAGTCACCCGCCAGGTAGCCGATCTGGATGTCGGGCAGGCGCACGAACTCGACCGAGAAGCGCACCATTCCGTACCAGAGCAGGCCCAGCCCGATCACTGCGCCCGCCGGTCTCGGCCGGCGCGCGAACCAGAGCAGTATGAGCGCCAGGGCCAGGCCCTCCAGCGCAGCCTCGTAAAGCTGCGTGGCATGCCGCCCGACCACTTCACCCGTGCGGGGGTCGGGCACAAGGAATCCCCAGCGGAAATCCGTGGGCGCACCCCACAGCTCGTTGTTGATGAAGTTGCCGATGCGCCCGGCGAGGATGCCGAAGCCCGGCAGCGGCGCACAGAAATCGAGCACGTCGATCACATGCCTGCGCTGGCTGCGCGCATAGAGCACCAGGGCCAGGATCGTGCCAACCAGCGCGCCGTGGAACGACATGCCGCCCTGGGTGATCTTCAGCGGGTACAGCCAGTCTTCGGTGAGCAGCTCGGGCGTATAGGGCAGCACATACATCAGCACGTAGCCGAGGCGCCCGCCGACGATCACGCCCACCATTGCCCAGAAGATCATGTCGTCGACCTGCGTGACGGTCCAGGTGCTGCCGGGCCGCCTGGCCTGCCGTCGCGCCAGCCACCAGGCCACCGCGAAGCCGATGACGTACATGATTCCATACCAGTGGATCTTCACTGGCCCGAGCGCCAGCGCCACCGGATCTATCTGGGGATATTGGAGCATCGCCGGATTCTACCGGCAAACGCGTGCGAACAAGGCTTTCAGATAGCGTGTCTCGGGCATGGCCGGATGGACAGGATGATCCGGCGACTGTCCGCCGGCAGCAATGATGGCCAGCTGCACGCCGGCACTCTGCGCCGCCGACTGCAGTATCAGCGGGAAATCCTCGGCCGGCAGATGCCAGGAACAGGAGCAGCTCACCAGCAGGGCATCGTCGGTGGCCAGCTTCAGGGCCAGCTGGTTGAGCTTGCGGTAGGCCGCCTCTCCTTTCGGCAGGTCCTTGCGACGCTTCACGAACGCGGGCGGATCGACCACCAGCACCTCGAAGCGGCGCCCCTCGGCATGCAGCGCGGCCAGTTCGTCGAAGGCATCACCACGGCGGGTCTGCAGGGTGAGTCCGTTGAGGGCGGCATTTGCGGCGGCGGCTTCCAGGGCAGTCGCAGATGAGTCCACGCATATCGCTTCCGCGGCGCCTGCCGCCAGGGCGGAGACGGCCCATCCGCCCACATAGCTGCACACGTCGAGCACACGCGCACCTTGCGGCAGGAAGCCGCGCAGCACCGCACGATTGGCCGTCTGGTCGTAGAACCAGCCTGTCTTCTGCCCGCCTGCCAGCGGCGCCCGGAAACGCAGCGTGCCTTCGTGCACCTCGACCGCCGCCGGCGGCTCCCCATCACTGCACTGGATCTCCTGCGGCAGGGACTCCAGGTCGCGCGCCCCGCCCTCGTGCTTCCAGACCAGCGTCTTCGGCTGCAGCAGGTCACGCAGCGCCGCCTCGATTTCCCCGCGCCGCAATTCCATTGCCAGGGTGGCAATCTGTCCCACCAGCACGTCGCCGAAACGGTCCACGACCAGGCCCGGCAGTCCGTCGGACTCGCCATACACCAGGCGATAGTGCGCACCGCCGATGAACCGCTCGCGCAGCCGCAGTGCCTGTCGCAGGCGCTTCGCGAACAGTGCCGGCCCGATGCTCTCCCCTTCCTCCCGGCTGTAGAGGCGCGCGCAGATCAGCGCGCGCGGATTGGCCAGCGCGTGGCCAATGAACCGGCGGTGGTGATCCAGCAGGCGCACTGCCGCTCCCGGCTCGATGCCGGCCAGCGGCGTGGCAGCGGTATCCACCTCGTTGGCGAATACCCAGGCGTGACCGCCACGAAGACGGCGGTCTTCGTGGCGGCGCAGTATCAGGTCGGTCACGGGAATCAGTCGGCCTTGAGGGCCTCGATGGAAATCAGGATCTTCGTGTCCATCCTGAAGGTCGGCTTGCCGTACTCCAGGCCGAACTCATCGCGCATGAACTTGCCGGTGGCATCGGCACCGCAGACTTCCCGCCGCTGCATGGGATGCGGCTTGCACAGGAAGCTGTTGATGGTGAGCTTGACCGGCCTGGTAATGCCCTTGATCGTCAACTGGCCATCGATTTCTGCCGGCGAGTCGCCATTCCACTTGCTGATCCTGCCCTTGTAGGTGGCAGTGGGGAATTTCGCCACGTCAAACATGTCGGCGTTCTTCGCATGGTTGTTCATGCCGTCATGGCCGAAGTCGATCGACGCGGTATCGATGGTCACGTCCACCTCGCCGGTCTTCGCCGCGACGTCGAGCACGACCTTGCCGCTGGTCTTGTTGAACTTGCCGCGCCACAGCGACAGCCCGCCCATGTGGTCGGCCTCGAAGGCCGGATAGGTGTGGGCCGGATCGATGTTGTAGGTCGCCGGGGCGGCGGTGGCCGTGCCGGCGACGGCCAGCAATGCAAGCGTCGTGAGTCTGCGGATCATTACTTTTCCTCTTGCCAGAATGTTGTCGCGGGGCTATCGGCCGCCGACGAGGTGGAACTTGATGGTGATCTTGTCATCGACGGTGCCATCCCAGACGGGATCGCCGATGCCGAACGCCTTGCGCGAGATGGTGAAGGTGCCATCGAAGGTGTTGCCGTTCACGGTCACCGGCACGGTGATCGTCTGCGACCTGCCCTTCAGCGTGAGCGTGCCCGTGGCATCGAAGCGGGTCGCCGACACCGGCTTGATCGATGTGGACCTGAATGTGCCCTTCGGATGCGTGGCCGTGTCGAACCAGGACTTCTTCGCCAACTCCGCGCTGTACAGCGGATCGCCGATGTCGTAGCTGCCCATGTCCACTTCGACCTGTGCGGTGGACGCGGCCACGTTCGCCGGGTCGTAGTCCACCTGTCCCGACCACTTGAGGAAGGGGTTTTCCACCGACACGCCTTCCTGCTTGAACGTGGCGGTCAGGGTGCTCTTCGTGGCCGGCCCCACGGCCAGGGGCGCGGCCATCAGCAGGCCGGATACTGCCAGCAGCGCCGGGGCGAGAAATCGATGCCGTCTCTTCATCTGGTCCTCCTCAACTCAATTGCGCCGCCACGCCAGCATGCGTTGCAGCGTGCCGTCGCGCGCGATGAACTGGTGATGCAGCGCTGCCAGCACATGCAGGCCCACCACCACCACCAGCACGATCGACAGGGTCACGTGCACGTCGAGCCAGACGGCGGCCAGTTCGCGGTTGCGCTCCACCAGGTCCGGCAGCGGCACCTTGCCCAGGTAGACCACCGGATAGCCGGAATAGTTGCTGTACACCCAGCCGGTGACTGGCATCACGAACAGCAGCAGGTACAGCAGCCCATGGCCCAGCCGGGCTCCCGTGCGCTGCCAGGCCGGCATTGCAGCCGCGAGTGGCGGCGTCCGGTGGGTCAGGCGCCACAGCAGGCGCACGACGGCCAGGAGCAGTACCGTCACGCCCACCCATTTGTGCCAGTTGTACACCTTCAGGCGCTGCGGGCTGACCGCCATTTCGGTCATCGTCCAGCCCATGAACAGTGCGGTCAGGATCAGTCCCGCCATGGCCCAATGCAGGCCGACCGCGGTACGGGTGTAATGGGATGCCGTCAAAAAGGGCCTCGCAGGCTAAAACGGCAAGTCTAGCCTGCGGAAGCCCCACGGAACATGAACCAGGCTGCCGCGACCATGCACAGCCCCGCCCACAGGAAATCCAGCTTGATGGGCGTACGCATGTAGAAAACCGCGAAGGGCACGAACACTGACAGTGTGATGATCTCCTGCAGGATCTTCAGCTGCGGCAGGCTGAGCGTGGTGTGGCCGATGCGGTTGGCCGGCACTTGCAGCAGGTATTCGAACAGCGCGATTCCCCAGCTCGCGAGCGCGGCGACGAACCAGGGCCGGCCGCTCAGATCCTTCAGGTGCGCATACCAGGCGAAGGTCATGAACACGTTGGACACGGTGAGCAGCACGATGGCCACCAGCGCCGGAGGGAGGTTCGAAATCATGTCGGGAATGGGCGCCGCGATGCGGATTCGTTTATCGAAGGCAGGGGGCCGTGGGCCCTGTTGACTCACCTTTCCCGGGAACCCTTTGCCCGTGCCATTGATCTTATACTTGACTGGCTATCGACGCAGCGCGTTTGGGCGCTTGCCGTCAATCCCCGGGGGAGATCGCGACGTGAGACTGAATCGTACTGGGCATGTGCTGGCATGGGTTGCGGGACTCGGCGCCACCGGCCTTTATTCCGCGGTAGCTGCCGCGGCAGCTGCGCCCGCGGATGCCCACTCCCAGTGGAAAACGATCGAGACTTACTGCCTGGATTGCCACAACACCGAGGACTGGGCCGGCGGCGTCGCCTTCGACACCATGTCGGCCGACACCATCCCCGAGGAAGGCAAGGTCTGGGAAACCGCGATCAAGAAGCTCAAGGGCGGCCTGATGCCCCCGCCGGGCAACAAGCAGCCCGGCAAGGAAGCCACTGCCCAGCTGATCAACTTCCTGGAAGGCACCCTCGACAAGGCGCAGAGCACGCCCTATGCCGGCCACATCCCGCTGCGCCGGCTCAATCGCCGTGAATACGCCAACGCGATCTACGACCTCATCGGGCTGAAGATCGATCCGGCCACCTACCTGCCCACCGACCAGGTGGTCGATGGCTTCGACACCGACGCGGCTTCGCTGCGCGTGACGCCGGCCTTCCTCGACCAGTCCGTGTCCGCCGCACGCACGCTCGCGCTGTATGCCGTGGGTGATGCCAGGTCGGTGCCGCTGGAGACCACCTATGGTCCGGTGGCCAGCATGATCCTCTCGCTGGCCGCGCGCCCCGCGGAGGGCTCGGGCAACCAGCAGAAGTACAAGGACGGCATGCCCTTCGGCACGCGCGGCGGCATGTCGGTGGAGCACATCTTCCCGGCCGATGGCGAATACATCCTCAGCATCGGCGACATGGCACTGGCCCGCACGGTGCCCAACATGGAATTCGAGAACACCGTCATCGCCCTGCTCGATGGCAAGGAGTTCTGGCGCACGGTGGTGGGTGGCGAGGATGACCACCGGGGCATCGACCAGCGGCTGGATGACGCGGTGGCCAGCATCAATGGCCGCCTGAAGGACATCCGCTTCTACGCCACCGCCGGGCAGCACACCGTCGCGGTGACCTTCCTGCGCCGCAGCTATGCCGAGCACGATGATCGCTCCGCTTCGCCCGGGCATTCCGATGACGGCCGCGGCTACAACCCGCTGGAAGGCGGCAACCAGCGCGTGCCGGCCGTGCATGCCATCTACATCAAGGGCCCGACGAAGATCACCGGCATGAGCGACTCGGAGAGCCGCAAGAAGATCTTCATCTGCAAGCCCGCCAGCGCGGCCGAGGAGCCGGCCTGCGCGCGCACCATCGTCCAGAACCTGGCGCGCAAGGCTTTCCGCCGGCCCGTGACCGACGAAGACATCAAGCCGCTGATGGCCTTCTACGAGCGCTCACGCCAGGCTGGCACGACCTTCGACGTGGGCATCCGCGAATCGCTGTCGGCCATCCTCGCCAGCCCGCTTTTCCTCTATCGCGCCGAGGCGGCGGTCGAGGATGGCAGCCGCGAACTCACCGACCTGGAGCTGGCTTCGCGCCTGGCCTTCTTCATCTGGAGCAGCCTGCCCGACGACGAGCTGCTGGACCTTGCCGTGAAGAACCAGCTGTCGAAGCCGGAGGTGCTCAAGGCACAGGTGCGCCGCATGATCCGCGACGACCGCGGCGCCTCGCTCACGCGCGACTTCGCCTTCCAGTGGCTGAACGTCGCCAAGCTCGACGCCATCGTCCCGGCGCGTGCACAGTTCGGCCATGCCTCCGGCGTGTACGACGTGCGCTCTGCGTTCAAGAAGGAGCTGGAGCTGTTCATCGACAGCATCCTGCGCTCGGACCGCAGCGTGGTGGACCTGCTCACCGCCGACCACACCTACATCAACGAACAGGTGGCGCAGGTGTATGGCCTCACCGACGTGCGTGGCAATGGTTTCCGCCGCGTGACGCTCACCGACCCGAAGCGCTTCGGCCTGCTGGGCAAGGGCGCCATCCTCACCATCACCGCCAACCCCAACCGCACCGCCCCCGTGCTGCGCGGCGCGTGGATCCTCGAGCGCATCCTGGGCACGCCGCCGGCGGTGCCGCCGCCCAATGTGGAGCAGCTGCCCGCCAACATCGGCGGCCGGCCGGCCACGGTGCGTGAACGCACCGAGATCCATCGCAAGAACCCGGCCTGCGCCAGCTGCCATGCCGTGATGGATCCGCTGGGCTTCGCGCTGGAGAACTTCGACACGGTGGGCCAGTTCCATGCCGTCGACGCGCAGTCGCGCCAGCCCATCGACTCTGCGGCCGTGATGCCTGATGGCACGAAGCTCAATGGACCGGAGGACCTGCAGAAGGCCCTCGCCTCCCGCGGTGACCAGCTGGCGCAGGTGATCACCGAGAAGCTGATGACCTATGCAGTGGGACGCCATGTCGAATACCGCGACATGCCGGCCGTGCGACGCATCGTGCGCGCCGCTGCCGCCGACGATTACCGCTTCGAGGACATCGTGCTCGGCGTGGTGAACAGCGACGCCTTCCGCCGGCGCGAGGCGGAGCCCCTGCCCGCGTCGACCACGGCGCAGGCTGCGAATATCATTTCCGACAACGTTTCATCTGCTCCCTGAAGGTCTGGAGGCAAGAGCCATGTTCCTCACCAAGAAGCATCTTTCCCGCCGTACGGTCCTGAAGGGCGCGGGCGCCTCGATCGCACTGCCGCTGCTGGATGCGATGATCCCTGCGCACACCGCGCTGGCCCAGACCGCCGCCGCCCCCAGGACCCGCCTGGGCTTCGTGTACTTCCCGCACGGCGCGGTGCAGAAGTACTGGACGCCGGAAGGCACGGGCAGGAACTTCAAGTTCTCCCCCATCCTGAAGCCGCTGGAGCCGATGCGCGACTACGTCACCGTGGTGACCAACCTGCGCAACAAGCCGGGCGAGAGCACCAACCCGCACGGCATCATCGAATCCACCTGGCTCACCTGCAAGAGCCCGGATGACCGCACCAGCACCGGCCCGACTGTGGGCATGTCCATCGACCAGGTAGCCGCCAGGGAGATCGGCCAGGAGACGCCGCTGACCACGCTTGACGTCTGCGGCGAACCCGGTGGCTCGGTGAACTTCCGCCAGGGCGGCCAGGGCCTGCCGCTGGAAGGCAATCCCCGCAAGGTGTTCTTCACCATGTTCGGCGCCGGCGACTCCAACGCCGACCGCATGGCGCGCCTGCAGTTCACGGGCAGCATCCTCGATTACGCGCAGGAAGCCACGCGCAGCCTCAGCGGCAAGCTCGGTCCTGCCGACCGGGCGCTGATGAACGACTACCTGGACTCGGTGCGCGAGGTGGAAAGCCGCGTGCAGAAGCTGATGGCCAAGGCCGACAGCCTGGGCAACCTGCCCGATGCACCCATCGGCGCGCCGGACGACTTCGGCGAGCTGCTGGACATCCAGTTCGAGATGATCGCGCTGGCCTTCCAGACCGGCCAGACCCGCATCGCCTCGATGCGCATGATGCGCGAGGCCACCATGCGGACCTTCCCGTCCGTGAGCGTCGACGAGGCCTTCCACCCGCTCTCGCACCATGGCGAGGATCCGGACAAGCACGAGAAGCTGGTGCGCGTGCAGGCCTACCAGACCGAGCGCTTCACCCGCTTCATCAAGCGCCTGTCGGATATCAAGGAAGGCAACGGCAACATCCTCGACAACTCCATCATCCTGTTCGGCTCCAACATGGCCAACAGCGACCTGCACAACAACAACCCGCTGCCGCAGCTGATCGCCGGCAAGGGCGGTGGAATCAAGGGTGGCCAGCACCTGGCCATGCCGAAGGACACCCCGCACGCCAACATCCTGCTGACGATGGCGCAGCGGGCCGGCGTGAAGCTCGAGAGCTTCGGGGATTCCACCGGCGCCCTCAGCGAAGTCTGAAGATGCGGCATCAGTTGAGGCAGGCAGTTGCGGCCGCAGTAGCGGCCGCTCTCCTACTGGGCTCCGCGACTGCGCTGGCCGATGTCAAAGACGTCAATGCGCGGCAACCGGATGGCAGCACGCCCCTGCAGTGGGCTGCGTTCGAGGGCGACGTCGCCGAGGCCAAACGCCTCATCGCGGCCGGCGCCGACGTCAATGCCACCAACAACTACGGCATCAACGCGATGCTGCTGGCAGCTGACATCGCCAGCACCGAGCTGATCCAGCTGCTGCTGAAGCACGGCGTCGATCCCAACACCTCCAATGCCGATGGCGAGACCCCGCTGCACCTGGTGGCACGGGCCGGCAACATTGAAGCGGCGCAGGCGCTGCTGAAGGCCGGCGCCAAGGTCGACCCGCGCGAGAAATTCGGCGACCAGACCCCGCTGATGTGGGCGGTGGTGCGCCGCCATCCCGCCATGGCCGATTTCCTGCTCGAGCAGGGCGCCGATGTGAACGCCCGCAGCGCCATCCGCGACTACCAGCGCGTGGCCACGGCCGAGAGCCGCGCCAAGTCACTGGATCGCGGCGGTTTCACGCCGCTGATATACGCCGCGCGCGAGAACTGCCGCGAGTGCATTGACGTGCTGCTGCGGCATGGCGCGGACGTGAACCTGCCGGATCCCACCGGCGTGGTGCCGATGGTCATCGCGATGATCAACGGCAACACCGACATCGCAAAACGGCTCATCGAGGCCGGTGCCGATGTGAACCAGTGGGACATCTACGGCCAGGCGCCACTGCATGTGGCCATCGCCAACATGAGCGGCGGGCGCGGCGGCAATCCGCTCGACGCCGACCAGCCTCAGCAGGCCACCGGCGCGGAGCTGGTGCAGATGCTGATTGAACGCGGCGCGAATCCGAACCAGCAGACCTACCTCCGTCCCGCCGTGCGCGGTGGCGGCGGCCGCGGCACCACGCCCTTCCTGGTGGCGGTGGGCACGGGCAACCTCGACCTGGTGAAGCAGCTCGTCGCCAAGGGGGCGAACGTGAGGCTTTCCACCTCCGAGGGCACCGGGGCCATCCATGCCGCCGTGCAGGCGCGCAGTGGCGGTGGCGGTGGCGGCGGCGGATTCGGCGCTGGCGGGCCTCCCCCCGGCGGCGGTGGACCGCCGGCTGGTGACGCTCCCGCTGCCGGCGCTGGCGACGGTGGTGCCGCGCCTGGCGGTGAGCCGGGCGCGCCCGCCGCTGCTCCCCGCGCAGCGGCTCCGGTTGCGGGCACCGCGAGCCTGATGGGTGCGGCTCCGCCCAGGGGCGGCGCTCCTGGCGCAGGTGGAGCGCCCGCTGCTCGCGGCGCAGGTCCGGGAACTGGCGGCCCGCGCCCCAACCCGCAGGTCGAGCTGGTGAAATACCTCGTCGAGCAGGGCGCCGACCTTCATCTGGTCGCCCAGCGCCACTTCCTCAATCGTTCGCGCGGCGGCTCTGCCCTGCACTACGCGGTGCGCGGCGGCGGCAACCGGCAGGTGATCCAGGCACTGGTGGAGCTGGGCCTCGACATCAATGTGAAGGACGAGGATGGCCTGACCGCCCTCGACTACGCGATGGCACGTGGCTACGTGCCCTTCCTGCAGATGCCGTCCCAGCCCAACAAGTCGCTGGCCGACTTCCTGCGCAGCCTCGGTGCCACGGTTGAGCTCCAGACCATTCCCGACTGGCCACCGCAGGGTCCGCCCATTGCCACGGCTGTGTACGACTCCGTCATCTGGCCTGTAGACCCGGTAGGACCGTAATGCCCATTTCCCGTCGTTTTTTCCTGCGTGATGGCGCGCAGGCCGTTGCTGCTGCCTCGCTGCTCGGGTCGGCCGCCCTCTCCGGCTGCGCCAGCACCTCTTCCGCAGGCAAGACCGCGGCCAGCGCGGACGGGGCCGTGAAGGCCGCCGTGCGCAGTGTGTCTGCCCGCGACCTGCGCGTCGTGGATGTGAAAGGCCTGGCGCTGGTGCAGGGTGCGGGCGCGAATGTCGTGGCGCTGGGCGGACCGGAAGGCGCGCTGATGGTCGATGGCGGCCTGGCGGCGAACTCCGCGGTGCTGCTGAAGGCCATCCACGGCGCGCTGGGCACCAGCCGCGTGAACACGCTGGTCAATACCCACTGGCATCCCGAACAGACCGGCTCGAACGAAGCCGTGGGCCGTGAAGGCGGCACCATCATCGCCCACGAGGTGAGCAGGATCGCCCTCGGCCATGCACTGGGCAACCGTTCCGCCCTCTATGAGGGTGTATATGGTCCGCTGGCGAAGGAAGGCGTGCCCACGGTCACCACCTACAACAAGGGCGCGCTGCAGTTTGCCGGCGAGCAGGTGGATTACCGCTACCTGCCTGGCGCGCACACCAATGGCGACCTGATGGTGCACTTCCCGAAGCGCAACGTGCTGGTGGTGGGCGGCCCGGTGGGTTCGGACCGCTGGCCGGTGATCGACTACCTCAACGGCGGCTTCATGCACGGCTTCGTGCGCACCTACGACATCCTCACCGGCATCGTGAAGCCCGACACCATCGTGATCCCCGCCGACGGCCCGGTGCTCACCGGCGCCGACGTGGTGCGCCACAAGGACGTGTACTGGGAGCTGTTCAAGCAGTTCTTCGTGCTGTTCAACAAGGGCTTCGGTCCAAAGGACGTGGCGGAATACAACGCCGGCAAGGAATTCATGGGCGTGGGCCAGGTGATCGTGGACCGGCCGCTGAACCGGGAGCCGGGTGCCGGCATGGTCCGGCAGCTGGGTGATCCGGCGAAGTTCCTGGAATACGCCTACCGCAGCACGCAGCTGGCGACCCTGCCGCACTGAGGCCGGCTTGAGCCGGTTCGCGCGGAGGATTGCCTTGACTGCCCGGGCATCCTGAACCGTCGTGCACGTCCAGAGCTTTCCTCCACTGGGCAATACACGCGCCACGCGCCTGGTGCTGGGCACCATGCCGGGCAGGGCCTCGCTGCTCGCGCGCCAGTACTACGCCCACCCGCGCAATGCCTTCTGGTTCATCATCGAGGGCCTTTTCGGCATACCGCGCCAGCTGCCCTACCGGCAGCGGGTCCGCGAGCTTTCGAAGACGGGCCTGGCGGTGTGGGATGTGCTCGCGGCCTGCACGCGGGGTACCAGCCTGGATTCGGACATCGTTGCGGATTCCTGTGTGCCGAACGACTTCAACGCCTTTCTCGCGCGCCACCGGCAGATACGCACCATCTACTTCAACGGCGGTCCGGCGCGTGCGCTGTTCGAGCGGCACGTGGTGCCTGTGCTGATGCCACAGCACCTTGCCATTGAACGGATGACCCTGCCCTCGACCAGTCCCACACATGCGCGCCGGTCGCATGCGGACAAGCTGGAGGCCTGGCGCGCCATCGCCGGCTGAGTGTGGCGAACCTGGAGGAACCAGCCCTGCGGGGGTGATGCGCTGGCTAGCCGGCCGCGCTACGGCTACGCTCTCCGGACCCCTGTGCCAGCGGGCGTCCGATGAAGAAGAACTGCCCCCTCCTCCGTTCCCTCCTGATCGCCACGCTGGTCTTGCTGGCGGCTGGCTGCACGCGTGGTGCAGCGGACCCCGCCATGGTGGAACGGCTGCAGCAGCTGGAGGATCGCGAAGCGATACTTGAACTGATGGCAGCCTATGGCGCCACGCTCGACCGGCGCGACTTCACCGCCTTCGGCAAGCTGTTTGCCGAAGATGCCGGATATGGCAATGGCCCCGGCGCGGCGCAGGGTCGCGCAGCCATCCAGGCCCAGCTCGAAAGCATCATCGGCAGCAATCCCTCCAATCTTCCCGCGCCGAACTTCCACCTGTTCTTCAATCCCTCCATCCACATCGAGGGCGACACGGCCAGGGCCACCAGCCTCGGCGCCTATACGGCACCGGATGCTGCCAGCGGCAGCACGCGCATGGTGTTCTTCGTGTCGTATGAAGACTGGCTGGTGAAGCGGGATGGCCGGTGGCTGTTCCAGAGGCGGGTGACCGGCAGCGGCACGCCGCCATGAAGAACCGCCGCCTGGTCCTGGTGCTTTCAATTACTGCCATCGCCATCCTGGTGCTGGTCCTGCTGCAGCGCGCGCGCGGTCCCGAGCTGCCCGGCTACACGGTGGAGAGCCGCCCGCTGGTGCAGGTGGTGGTAGCGACTGGCAGGGTGATCAGCACATCGCGCACGCAGGTGGGCAGCGAGGTGACTGGAACGCTCGTGGAGCGCCGGGTGCAGGAAGGCGACCGGGTGCAGCCCGGCGACGTGCTGGCCGTGCTGCGTGCGGATGACCTGGCCGCCAACCTGCGCGAAGCGGAGGCCGCCCTGCAGCAGCTGCAACGCTCCGCCAGGCCCCAGGCTGCGGCAGCCCTGCGCCAGGCCGAGGCGCAACTGGCGCAGGCGCAGCGCGAACGGCAGCGCCGCGCGGACCTGTTCGCCCGCCAGCTGATCGCGCGCGAGACGCTGGAACAGGCCGAGGAGGCTGAAACGGTGGCGACTGCCGGGGCAGAACGGGCGCGGCTGGCCGCGCAGTCTGCAGCGGCCGGCGGAACGGAGGAGAGGCAGCAGCAGGAACGCATCGCCGCGGCGCGCGCACAGCTCGCCAAAACCACCATCCGCTCCTCCGTCGCGGGCACGGTGCTCACGCGCAACGTGGAGCCCGGCGACCTGGTGCAGCCCGGGCGCGTGCTGTTCGAGATCGCACGCGACGGTGTCACCGAGATCGAGGTGCCCGTGGATGAAAAGAACCTAGGCGTGCTGGCCCTTGGCCAGGAGGCGCAATGCATCGCCGATGCCTGGCCTGCGCAGCCTTTCAAGGCCGTCGTGAATTACCTGGCACCAGGCATCGATGCCGCCCGCGGCACGGTGACAGTGCGATTGCGGGTGGATCCCGTGCCTTCCTTCCTGCGCCAGGACATGACCATATCGGCCAACATCGAAACCGGCCGTCGCGATGCAGCCCTGCTCGTGCCGCATGACGCGCTGCTGGACGTGGAAGGCAGCAACGCCGCTGTGCTGGCCGTGCGCGACGGCCGCCTGCAGCGCCTGCCGGTGACACTGGGCCTGCGAGGGCTGTCGGCCAGTGAAGTGACCGGGGGCCTGTCGGCAGGCGACCAGGTGCTGGCGACTGCGGCAGCGAAGGCATTGACCGAAGGATCGCGCGTGCGCGTCAGCACCCTGCAGCAGCTGGACGAGAACTCCGCCTCGCGCCGTGAGCTGCCGGTGACTTTGGACTGAAGCCGCCTGGATGTGGATCGAAACCACCATCGCGATGCGTTTCCTGCGCGAGGGGCGCACGCAGACCACGCTGATCCTGGTGGGCATTGCCGTGGGCGTAGCGGTGATCGTATTCGTCACCGCACTGATCAGCGGCCTGCAGGTCAACATCATCGACCGCACGCTGGGCACGCAGGCGCACATCCGGGTCCAGGCTCCGGATGAGGTGAACCGCCTGGCCCCGCTGCCAGCCGGCGTGTCGCGGCTGGTACTCGAGACCAGGCGCGCCCAGCGCCTGCGGTCGATCAACAACTGGCAGCAGGTGATGGCGCTGCTGGACCAGTGCCCCGGAGTGACCGCCGTATCGCCGGTGGTGTCCGGCCCGGCCTTCGCGCGCCGGGGCAATGCGATTGAATCGGTGGCCCTGGTGGGAATGGATCCGGAGCGCTACCAGCAGATCATCCCCGTGGGCGATGACATCGTGGAAGGCGAGCTGCGCGTGGGCAGCGGCAACGCCGTGATCGGGCGCTTGCTGGCCGATGACCTGGGCGTGCGGGTGGGCGACAAGGTCCGGCTCACCGCGGGGCCCGGCACCGAGGCACAGCTGAACATCACGGGCATCTTCGAACTGGGCGTGCGGGAGCTGGACGAGCGCTACGTCTACCTGGACCTGAAGCAGACCCAGTCATTGCTTGACCTGCCGGGCGGCGTCACGGTGATCGATGTAACCGTCCGGGAAATCTTCGACGCCCAGACCATCGCCGAACGCCTGGGACAGCTCACGGGCCTGAAGGCCGAGAGCTGGATGGAGAGCAATGCGCAGCTGATGAATGCGCTGCGCTCGCAGAGCATGTCCACCGGCATGATCTCCTTCTTTGTCGCACTGTCGGTGGCCTTCGGCATCGCCAGCGTGCTGTCCATCAGCGTGGTACAGCGCACGCGCGAGATCGGCATCCTGCGCGCCATGGGCACGCGCCAGCGGCAGATGCTGAAGGTGTTCCTGGTGCAGGGCGCGGTGCTGGGCTTCGCCGGCTCGGCCGTGGGTGCGACGTCGGGCTACGGACTGGTCTGGATATTCAACACCCTGGGGCCGAACCTCTTCGAGGTGCCCATGTCCCTCACACTGGTGCTCACGTCGATGGCGCTCGCCACCATCACCGGCACCATCGCCGCCGCGGTGCCGGCACGGCGTGCGGCCAGGCTCGACCCCGTGCAGGCCATCCGCCATGCCTGAGCGCACGGCCGCGGCAGCGGATGAGGAAGTGTTGCGGCTTGCGGGGCTGCGCAAGTCCTACAACGTGGGCCTGCCCACGGAGATCGAGGTGCTGCATGGGCTCGATCTTTCGATCCGGCGCCACGACTTTGCCGCGCTGGTGGGCCCGTCGGGCTCGGGCAAGAGCACGCTGCTGAACCTGCTGGGACTGCTGGATACACCCACCACGGGCGAGCTCTACCTGCTCGGCAGGCCGGTGCGCGAGCTGGACGACGGGCAGCGCACTGACCTGCGGGCAGAGGCGCTGGGTTTCGTGTTCCAGTTCCACCACCTGATGCCGGCCTTCACCGCACTGGAAAACGTGCTGATGCCGCTGATGGTGCGCCACGGACGCCCCGCTGCCGACGCCGTGGAGCGCGCGCGACAGCTGCTGCACGATGTGGGGCTCGCGCAGATGATGGAGCGCAAGCCCACCGAGCTTTCCGGTGGCCAGCAGCAGCGTGTGGCCATCGCCCGCGCGCTGGTCACGCGCCCCGCCCTCCTGCTCGCCGACGAACCTACCGGCAACCTCGACACGAAGACCGCGGCGGATGTGTTCGAACTGTTCCGCCGCTTCAACCGCGAGTCCGGCTGTGCGGTGCTGGTAGTGACCCATGATCCGCGGCTGTCGGGGGTGTGCGACCGCACCATCGAGCTGGTGGACGGGGAAATCGTCAGCGATCGCCGCGCAGGGGAGTGATCTCCCTCAGGAAGGTGGCGAGCTTCAGCGGGAACCCGTGCGCGGAGCGTTTGTGCACGCGGCGCCAGGCCTCCCACAGGTTGGCTCCCAGCACGCCGGCCAGCAGGAAATACACCGCGCCCAGCTGCTGGAAAGTGATGAAGCTGATCACGGCGGTGAGGAGGCCGAAGACCCACTGGCCCTGATACTTGGCCGGCGAAGTGGGCGGGTCGGTGAGTATCACCAGCGCGAAGAAGATAACCGCGTCGATGTCAGGGGACCGGAAGATCTCCGCCACTACGCGCGGATCGCCCAGGAAGGCGGCCGCCGTGAACAGGACGAAGTAGGCGCCGAGGAACGACAGGACCAGCGGCAGCTTGTTCACACGGTTGGCAATGTAGATGCCGCCGGCCAGCAGCACCAGGCGCACCCACAGCGGCGACACCTCGGGCAGCGCGCCCCACCAGCTCTGCCCCATCGGCATCAAGTGGAACATCACCACCAGCGCCAGCGCCGCAGGGTTGAACACATTGGCCTGCCGCGTGCGCAGCAGGTACTTGCTCAGCACCGCCACCACCGATGTGATGGTGGCCACATGCCAGGGCTCCTGCGCCCTGAGCACCATGGCCACGATCATCGCCGTGAGCACCGCGCCGCTGGGATATTCCCAGTACCCCTTGCGCAGGCGCAGGATCACCAGATCCAAAACGCCAGCGGCCAGCACTGCCGCCCCCATGTTCACAGCCACGGCGCCAGCGCCCTCGCCGGGCGCCGCGATCAGCGTGAGGATGACCAGAAGGATCGTGAGCAGCCCCTTGGGTGTGCGGAAGAACGCGATCAGCTTGCGCAAGTCTGCAGTCCTCCAGTGCGATGGCAGGTGAGGTCACGCGTGACGATGAGTCCTTCCACGCCCATGCGTGCCAGCAGGGATATCCCCTCCCCCGGGCCCAGCACGAACGCGGCCGTGGCCAGGGCATCAGCGAGCATGGCGCCGGGTGCCACGACGGTGGCGCTGGCGACTTCGTCAGCGGCCTCGCCCCGGCGCGGATCCAGGATGTGTGCGCCGCGCTCGTAGTCACCGGAGGTGCATACGGCACGATCGGAAACGCCGATCCGCTCGATGAGGCCGCGCGGATCGCGCGGGTGGCGTATGCCGGCGCACCACGGCTCGCCGCGCGCATTGTGCCCACCGAAGTACAGGTCGCCCCCTGCATCGATGGCGAAGTTGCGAAATGGTTGCAGCTCGCGTGCCGCGGCATCCACCGCCAGCCCTTTTGCTACCGCACCCAGATCAAGGGTGAGCGGGCGCTTGAGGAGGATGGTCCCCTGCTGCACGTCCAGCTCCACGTCGCGGTAACTGGTCCCACCCTCGTCGCCCGCCACAGTCAGGGCGCCCGTCACGTAGTGACGGTTGAATCCGCGCGAAACCATCGCGCCACCCACAGTGGGGTCGAATGCACCGCCGGTTTCTTCAGCCACCAGCAGCGCAAAGCGCACGGCCTCGAAGAGGATGGGACTGGCGGCGTGGGGCTCGCCGGGAACGAGCTGGCGCAGCTCGCTGGCAGGATCAAAGCGGGAGCAATGCGCTTCTACCTGCCGGAACCACTGGAAGGCGCGCTCCACGGCCGGCCCGGGCGCATCCACCTCGATGGACACCACGGTGCCCATGGCGGCCCAGGTGCCGATCACTTTGGCGCGGCTGCCTGGAGGGCTGGCTCCACCACCGCTTCTGCCAGCGCATTCACCAGCGCGTAGTAGTAGGCATCCGCGCTCTCCGTGGCGCGGGACACGCGGTCCACGTCCGGACCCTGGAATTGCACAGGCTGGGGAATGATTCTTTCGATGACGTCGCAGGGGTAGCGCGTCTCGCAGGAAACGATGCCGGATTCGACGATTCGTCCGTCGCGGATCACGACCTGTGCCTTGATGTCGCCATGGCGCGAGGTGCCCCAGCCGGTGAAGGTGCCGTCGCGCCAGTAAGGTTCGGTCCGGACTTCAGGTTCCCGCGGCGTTTCGACGGCAGTCCCGGGTTCAGCTACCGCAGCCGCAACTGACACTGGCGGATCGGCCTGTTCCGCCACTGCCGGTTGAGCCGCCACCGGCTTCGCTGCTGCCGGTTTGACCGCTGCCTCAGGAGGCGACTGCGTTGCTGCGGGGGCCTGCGCCACTACCAGCTCGACGGGTTCCGGCTCCGGCTCCAGCTCCGGCGCTGCCGGCAATGGCTCCAGCGGCAGCGCCGCCTCCGCCGCGCCGACCGCCGTGGCATCCGGCATTGGCGGCGGCAAGACCATCGGTGTGGCAGATTCAGAGCGGACGGGTCGCCGCTGCTGGGCCTGGGCCTCCATGCCGCGCGCGGCATCACGTGTGCGCCAGTAACCGGCGGCATACACAGCCATGACAGCCGCGCAGCTCGCGGCCACCAGGTTGTTCGATACTCGCCCCTTGCCGGCTCCCGCCACCAGATCCCCCGCCGCGGACCAGAGAGTTGCCCGCGCTGGACGAACAATACCCGAACCGACGGCCGGCAGCCCTGCGTTACTCGTACCGCAGGGCTTCGATGGGATTCAGCCGCGCCGCGCGCCGCGCCGGCACGAAGCCGAAGATGATGCCCACGGAGGCAGAGGCCGCGATGGCCACCAGCACCACCAGCGGACTGATGTACACCGGCCACCCGAAGAGGCCCGCCAGCGCCGCAGCGACGCCGGCACCCAGGGCGAGCCCCGCGAGTCCGCCCACCAGGCACAGCAGCACCGCCTCGGTGAGGAACTGCCCGAGGATGTCCGACCCGCGTGCGCCGATGGCCATGCGCAGGCCGATCTCGCGCGTGCGCTCGGTCACCGACACCAGCATGATGTTCATGATGCCGATGCCCCCCACCACCAGCGAGATCGCCGCGGTGGCCGCCAGCAGCAGGCCCAGCGTCTTCGACGCCTGGTTGCGGGTCTCGAGGAACTCGGCGAAGTTGCGGATGATGAAATTGTTGTCCTTGTCCGGCCCGATGCGCCGCCGCTCGCGCAGCACGCGTTCAATATCTGATTGCACCTCGGCCAGGTTGTAGCGCGGATCCACCTTCACCAGCAGCGCGCCGATCTGGTCCGGGGCGCCGAGGCGGCCCACCAGGCGCGAACGCGCGGTGGAGATGGGCACCATGATCACGTCATCCTGGTCGTTGCCGCCGGCCTGCCCCTTCTCCGACAGCACGCCGATCACCGTGAACGGGGAATTGTTGATGCGGATGGTGGCACCGAGCGGATCGCCGCCGGCAAACAGCTCGCGCGCCACGGTGGCGCCGACCACCGCAAGCTTGGCACCGGAAGATGCTTCGCGGGCATCGAAGAAGCGGCCCTTGGCCACCGGCCATTCACGCACGGTCTGCACTTCGGCATTCACACCCTGCACACGGGTGGTCCAGTTGGCATTGCCCAGCACCACCGAGGCGTTGTTGTTGCCCAGCTCGCCGGACACCGCCATCACTCCGGACACGCTGTCGCGCACGGCGCGCAGGTCCTTCTCGGTGAGCGGCGGTGCCGATCCGAAGCCGCCGCGGCGCCCGCCCACATTGGCCGAACCCGGGAAGATGGTGAGCTGGTTGGTGCCAAGGCTGGAGATCTGGTCCTCGATCTGCTTGCTGGCGCCGCTGCCGATGCCCGACATCACGATCACCGACGCCACGCCGATGATGATGCCCAGGGTGGTGAGCATGCTGCGCAGCTTGTTCAGCCGCAGCGCCACCAGGGCCGTCTTGATGTACTCGATGACGCTCATATGGGCTTCTCCGCCACGGGGCGATCCTCGACGATGCGGCCGTCGCGCACGCGCAGCAGGCGCTTGGCGTGGGCGGCCACATCCGGCTCGTGCGTCACGAGGATCACGGTCATGCCGCTCCTGGTAAGGCTCTCGAACAGCGCCATGATCTCGCCGGAAGTCTGGGTATCGAGCGCACCGGTGGGTTCGTCCGCCAGGATCAGGCTGGGCGAATTGACCAGCGCGCGCGCAATGGCCACGCGCTGCTGCTGGCCGCCGGAAAGCTGCGAGGGCACGTGGTCCATGCGCTGGCCCAGCCCCACCTCGCGCAGGCGCTGCGCGGCCAGCTCGTTGCCGCGTGCCTGTTTGGCCGGATCACGCGAATAGGCCAGCGGCAGCTTCACATTGTCGAGCGCACTGGTGCGCGCCAGCAGGTTGAACTGCTGGAACACGAATCCCAGCGTGCGGTTGCGCAGGTCGGCCAGCTGGTCCTTGTCGAGCGTGGCGATGTCGGTGCCGTTGATGGCCAGCGAACCGGAGGTGGGCGTATCCAGCGCACCGATGAGATTCATCAGCGTGGATTTGCCCGATCCGGACGGCCCCATGATGGCGACGAACTCCCCGCGCTGGATGTCGAAGGAAACATCACGCAGCGCATGCACCGCAACCTCGCCGAGCTGGTAGGTCTTGGTCAGGTTGCGGGCGGAGACGACGGGCGGACCGGCTCCACCATCCATCACTGGGTCATCCCGGTGCGCGAGCGCATGATCACCTGCGTGCCCACCTCGATGGGTCCACCGTCGACCACTTCCACCACTTCGGTGTAACGGTCATCACTCACGCCCAGCTGCACCTGGTGCATCCGGGGGCTGCCATCCACCAGCGTCCACAGCGTGCCCTGGCGCGTCTGCGGCTGGTTGCCGCGCTGGCTGCGCAGCTGGCGGAACTTCTCCAGCTGTTCGGGCGTGAGCACGCTGGCAATGGCATTCTCGAAGCGGTTGCGCATGGCCTGTGCTTCGCGGTTGTTGAAATTGTTGCCGCCCTGCACGCCGGACAGCGCGCCCGGGCCACTGGCCTGCTGCTGCGCCTGGATCTGCTGCTGCACCTGCTGGATGGCCTTCTGCAGGCGCTGTTCCTGGTCGCCGGTCAGCCCCAGCTCCTTCATCAGCTGCGGATTGTTGGCGAGCATCGCGCCGCCCTGCTGGGCACCGCTGCGGCCCTGCTGTGCGGATGCCTGGCTGGTCTGGTTGCTGCGCTGGTCAGCCGGCTGGTAGCGGGCGGCATCATTGGGCACGCGCAGCACTTCCTCGCGCCGGTCGGTGACGATGCGCACGTTGGCCGTCATGCCCGGCAGCAGCATCTGGTCAGGATTCTCCGCCTGGATCATCACGCTGTAGGTGACCACGTTCTGCGTGGTGGTTGCGGCCAGGCGCACCTGTGCGACGCGGCCGGGGAAGGTCTGGTCAGGGAAGGCATCGACGGTGAACGTGGCCTGGTCCTCCGGCTCGATGGAACCGATGTCCGCCTCGTCGACCTTGGCCTCGATCTGGATCTGCGAGAGGTCCTGCGCGATCTTGAACAGCACCGGCGCCTGCAGGCTGGCCGCGACGGTCTGGCCCAGGTCGACGCTGCGCGAGATCACCACGCCATCGATGGGCGAGCGGATCTGCGTGCGCGAAAGGTCGATGCGCGCCTGCTCCAGCGAGGCCTGGCGGGTCTGCAGCGCAGCCTCGGCGTTCTTGATCTGCGCCTGCGCGATGATGAGGTCGCTTTCCGAGAGCTCCAGCTGCTTGCGCGAATCCTCGATGGCGGTCTGCGCGATCAGCTGGCGTTCAGCCAGCTGCTGCTGGCGCTCGAAGTCGCGCCGCGCCTGCTCCACCGTGGTCTGGGCCTTGCGCAGGCTCGCCTGCTGTGAACCCATGTTGGCGCGCGCCACCGCCATGTCGGCTTCCGCCTGCGCTACACGCTGCTGGTAGGTCTGCGGATCGATCACCGCCAGCAGGTCACCCTTCTTCACGCGGGAATTGAAATCGGCATGCAGCGCGGATACCTGTCCGGAGATCTGCGAGCCCACCTCCACGGTGACCAGTGCCGCAACCGACCCGGTGGAGCTGATCGATTTTTCCACCATGCCGCGATCGACAGTACCCATCTCATACGTGACATCTGCGCCCTTCTTGTCGAAATGACGCCATGCCATAACGGCTGCCACCAGCGCGGCCGCCACGACCACGCCACGTTTGATCCACGGTTTTGACATCACGATCCTGCGGTCCGGTTTCAGATGAGTTGTTGGAAAGGCCCGGGACGGGTTTGGACCGTTGCGAGGGCAACAAGTTCGTCACCGGCCGGGATTCTGGCCGGTGCGGTTTTCTACCCCGTCAGCGCCGGCGGGCGGCCTGGATGCCAGCTTCTGCGGCTTCCAGCAGGCCCTTGGCGATGAGCCAGTCGCGGTTGTAGAGCCGCGACACATATTTGGCGCCGCCATCGCAGAGTATGGTGACGATGGTGTGGCCCGGGCCCAGTTCGCGCGCGACCCGCACCGCAGCAGCCACGTTGATGCCCGAGGTACTGCCGAGGAACAGGCCCTCCTCACGCAGCAGCCGATACACCATGGCCACGGTCTCCGGATCCTCGATGTGCACGGCATGGTCCACCGGTGCATCGCGGAAATTGTCGGTCACGCGGCCGATGCCGATGCCCTCGGTGATCGAGCCGCTGCCCGTGGACTTCACCTGGCCATTGCGCACGAACTCGAACAGGCCGCTGCCGGGCGGATCGGCCAGCACGGTACGGATGCCGGCGCGTCTTGTCTTGAGGAATTCGGAAGTGCCGGCCAGAGTGCCGCCCGTGCCGCTGGCTGCGACGAAGGCATCAATGCGCCCGCCGGTCTGCTCCCAGATCTCAGGTCCCGTGGATTCCACGTGCGCCCGGCGGTTGGCGGTGTTGTCGAACTGGTTGGACCAGATGGCGTTGGGCAGTTCGGCGGCGAGACGGCCAGCCTGGTGCTGGTATTGGGCGGGGTTGCTGTACGGCACCACCGGCACCTTGCGCACTTCGGCGCCCAGCGCTTCCAGCAGCTGGTATTTCTCCGGCGACTGGTTGTCGGGCATCAGCAGGATGAGCTTGTAGCCGCGCGCGTTGCAGACATGGGCCAGCCCGATGCCCGTATTGCCTGCCGTGCCCTCGACCACGGTGCCACCGGGCTTGAGCAGGCCGCGTGATTCCGCGTCGGTGACGATCCACTTGGCGGCACGGTCCTTCACCGATCCGCCCGGATTCATGAACTCGGCCTTGGCGAGGATCTCGCAGCCGGTCTCGCGGCTCACACCATTGAGGCGAAACAGCGGCGTATTGCCGACGGCATCCAGGAAATCCTTGCGCAGCGTCATCACCAGCCCCGTGTTGTCAGGCGCTGGCCGAATGCGCGCCCGTGTTCCCGATCAAACCCTTCACCTGCGCGAGGGCGGCGACCTCGCCAACCACAAGCAGGGTTGGCGATCTTAACTGCGCTGCGGCCGCCGTGGCAGGCAGATCTCCCAGAGTGGTCTTCAGCACCCGCTCATCGGGCCAGGTGGCCCGCTCCAGCAGCGCCACCGGCGTGGACGGGGCCAGCCCGTGCGCCGTGAGTTGCCGTGCGATGAAACCGGTCTGCGCGCCGCCCATGTAGTACACCACCGTGTGGCCGGGCCCGGCCAGCAGGCGCCAGTCCAGGTGGATGGCCTGCGCACCGGTGGCGGTGACAAAGGTCACGGCCTGCGAGATGCCCCGGTGCGTGAGCGGCAGGCCTGCGCTGGCCGCAGCACCGATGCCGGCCGTGATGCCAGGCACCACCACCACGGGAATGCCCGCCTCGCGCAGCACAGCCAGCTCCTCGCCGCCGCGGCCGAAGATGAAGGGATCACCGCCCTTCACGCGCGCGACCCGCAAGCCCTTGCGTGCATGTTCCAGCAGCAGCTGGTTGATGTATTCCTGCGTGTGCTCGTGCCGTCCCGGCGTCTTGCCCACATTGATCTTTTGCGCATCGCGGCGCGCCCGGCCGAGGATGACCTCGGGCACCAGCCGGTCGTACAACAGCACATCGGCCTGCTGCAGCAGCTGCTGGGCGCGCAGCGTAAGCAGGTCCGGATCGCCGGGGCCCACACCGATGAGGTACACCTCGCCGGCTGGCGCCGCGGCGGCAGCACGCGCGGCGTCGATGGCGCCCTGCATCGCGGCGTCGGCACCACTGCCGTCGCCGGCCAGCAGGCTCGCGGCCACCGGGCCGTTGAAGAAGCGGTCCCAGAAGCGCAGCCGCGCAGGCAGTTCCGGCAGCGCGCGGCGCACCGCCTCGCGCCACCGTCCCGCGTAGTCGGCAAGCTGGCCCAGTCGCTCCGGCAGCAGAGCCTCGATCTGCGTGCGCACACGCCTGGCCAGGGTTGGCGAGTTCCCCGCCGTGCCTACCGCCACGATCAGCGGCGAACGATCAACGATGGCGGGGAAAATGAATCCGGAACGCGGGCCGTCATCCACGACATTGACGAGCATGCCCCGCTCACGCGCGGCCACGGCCACCGCGTCGTTCACCGCTTCGTCATCGGTGGCGGCAACCACCAGCAGCGCACCCTCCAGCTGCGGGGCAGAAAAAGGCACGGGGCGGTGCTCGATGCGACCCAGGTCGCGGAACACCGTGAGGTCGGCCGTGAGCTCGGGTGCGACCACGCGCACCTTGGCATGCGCCTTCAGCAGGTGCTCGACCTTGCGATGCGCGACCACGCCGCCGCCCACGACCACGGCGAGCCGGTCACGCAGGTCGAGGAATATCGGCAGGTAGTCCATGCCGCGCCGTTTATGTCAGGCCGCGGGCTTGGAGCGGATGCGCGGGTGCAGCCCGCACTCCTTCAAATCGCTGTTCTCCCACCACCAGCGACCGGCGCGGCTGTCCTCGCCCGGTTCCACCGCGCGCGTGCAGGGTGCGCAGCCGATACTGGGGAATCCCTTGTCATGCAGCGGGTTGTAGGGCAGCCGGCGCGACTTGATGTAGTGCCAGATCTCCTCGTGTGTCCACTCGAGGATGGGGCTGATCTTGGCGATGCCGCCGTTGGCCTCGTCCTTCTCCACCGGCTGGGCCAGTGCGCGCGTGCTGGACTGCTCGCGCCGCACGCCGGTCACCCAGGCGCCGGCACCGGCAATGGCACGACGGAAAGGCTCGACCTTGCGCACATGGCAGCAGCCCTGGCGCGCTTCGACGCTGTTGTAGAAGCCGTTGATGCCGTTCTGACCTACCCAGGCCTCAAGGGCCTTCGGGTCCGGGTAGATCACCTTCAGGCGCCGTGTGTAGCGGCGCTCCAGGCGCTCGATCAGGTTCAGCGTCTCCTCGTGCAGCCGGCCAGTGTCCAGCGTGAAGATCTCGATCTCCGGCACGTGGGTCCAGATGAGGTCGGTGAGCACGATGGACTCGACGCCCAGGCTGCTGGAGTACACCACCCGCCCGTAGTCGCGCACGGCCGCCTTCAGCTGGGCGAGCGTGGCTTCGACCTTGGTGGCAATGCTGGCTTCCAGCTGGGCGTCATTGGACATGGAATGCATTCTCCCCACCCTCTTCATAACATTGGACTATCACGGCACCGCCTCACGCATAAGCGGCGTTATTTATGGCAGGATGCTGGCCGTACTGCGGCCTGATGTCGCAGCGCAACATCAGGCCCGAACGTTGGAAATGCCATGAGTCGAATCAGCCTGCGCCGCCTGCGCCAGGACGAGCACATCCGCGCCCTCACGCGCGGCCCGCGTCCGCACCCGGAGCAATTCATCCAGCCCCTGTTCGTGGTTGAGGGGATCAAGGCCCGCGAACCGATTCCCGGCCTCACGGGTGTATATCGGGACACTCCTGCTTCGCTGCTGGCGCAGATCGAGTCGGACCTGGCGGCCGGCGTGAGCAAGTTCCTGCTGTTCGGGGTGCCGGCCACCCACCAGGAAAAGGACATCGACTGGTCCTTCACCGCGGGCCAGATCGCCGCGATCAAGCAGCGCTTCGGCAGCCGCGTGTGGCTGGCTGTGGACGTGTGCCTGTGCTCGGCCACGCCGCATGGCCATTGTGGCGTGCTGAATGATTCCGCCGATCACCTCGACAACGTGGCCAGCGTGCGCGAACTGGCAGCTGCCGCCCTCGCCTACGCGAAAGCCGGCGCGGACTGCGTGGCGCCCAGCGACATGATGGATGGCCGCATCGGCGCCATCCGCAGCATCCTCCAGGCCAATGGCCTGGATCGCACGGTGCTGATGAGCTACGCGGCCAAGTTCCATTCCAGCTTCTATGGTCCCTTCCGCGTGGCCGCGGATTCAGCGCCCAAGGGCGAACTGAAGCTCACCGACCGCGCCAGCTACCAGATCGATCCGGCGCGCGCGAACGACGCTGCGCTGTCGGTGGAGCGCGATGTGGCGGAAGGCGCGGACGTGCTGATGGTGAAGCCCGGCATGCCCTACCTCGACATCCTCGCGGACCTGTCGCGCCGCTTCCCGCTGCCCTGGGCCGTGTATGAGGTGAGCGGCGAGTACGCCGGCATCGAGCTGATGGCCGAGGCAGGCCTTGCCGACCGCGTGCGCGCGCACCGCGAGGCCTGGGCCGGATTCGTGCGTGCGGGAGCTTCAATGATCATCAGTTACGGTGCGCGTCACGCGCGGGAATGGCTGGGCTAGAAATGGGTTATTCGGATTCACTGATCGAGCGCGCGCGGCGCGTTTCCCCGGGTGGCGTTCATTCGCCGGTGCGTGCGTTCAAGGGCGTGGGCGGCACGCCGCGCTTCATGGTGGGCGGCACTGGCGCGATGATCCGCGACGTCGACGGCCGCGACCTCATCGACTTCTGCATGGCCTTCGGGCCGCTGATCCTGGGCCACAACAACCAGGGCGTGCAGCAGGCGGCCATCGAGGCCATTCGTCGCGGCTGGAGCCTGGGCACGGCCGAACCCTATTCGCTGAAGCTGGCGGAATTCATCACCGCGCGCATTCCCTGGGTTGAGAGCATCCGCTTCGTGAACTCGGGCACCGAGGCGGTGATGTCGGCACTGCGCGTGGCGCGCGGCGCGACGAAGCGGGAGATCATCCTCAAGTTCGACGGCTGCTACCACGGCCATGCGGATGCCATGCTGATCCGCTCGGGTTCAGGCCTGGCCGAGGCCACCGAACCGGACAGCGCCGGCCTGAACCGCGGCGTGCTGGATGGCACGCTGGTGGCGCAGCTGGATGACGAGGCCGGACTCGACGCCGTGTTCACGAAGCATGGCCACGAGATCGCCGCCGCCATCATCGAGCCGCTGCCGGCCAACTACGGCCTGCTGCCGCAGCGGCTGGAATTCCTGCGGCACCTGGAGAAGCTCTGCCGCCAGCATGGCGCGCTGCTGATTTTCGATGAGGTGATCAGCGGCTTCCGCCTCGGATTCGGCGGCTTCGCCGGCGTGCACGGCTTCGAGCCGGACCTGGTCACCTACGGCAAGGTCATCGGTGGCGGCTTCCCCGTGGGCGCCTATGGGGGCAAGCGCGAGTACATGGAGCTGGTGGCGCCGGTGGGTCCGGTGTACCAGGCCGGCACGCTGTCGGCGAACCCGGTGGCCATGTGTGCGGGCCTGGCCACGCTGGAACAGCTTGCCGATGGCAATGTGTACCGTGAGCTGGAGTCCCTGGGGCAGTACCTGGACGGACAGCTTGGCGCCATCCCCGGTGTCACCGTGCAGCGTGTGGGCTCGCTGTTTTGGCCCATCCTGGCGGACAAGGCCGGGCCGATCCGCAGCCTGGCGGCGCTGAAGGCCACCCCGGCGAAGCCCTTCGGGCCGGTGTTCCACAAGCTGCTGGATGCGGGCATCTACCTTGCTCCCAGCGCGTTCGAAGTGGGGTTCCTGTCAGCGGCACACAGCCGCGACCACGTGGAGACGTTGGCGCGCGAACTGCGGGCCGCACTGGGCTGAGGCCGGCCAGGCGCTGCCGCGCCCGGCTTTCCTGCCTGTCTCTTGCCCCGGCGCAATCCTTTGCCCGGTGATCGCCGGCTGCCGCACAATACCCGCCGATCGGATCGACAAAGCGGACGGGGGTCAATCTTGAGACTGTTCCTGGCCCTGCCAGCGCTGCTGGCACTGGTGCTGGCCGGCGGCTGTGCCAAAAGTGATGCCGGCACCGGCCTGCGCCGCATCACCATCGCCACCGGACCTACCGGCACCCAATACCACCAGATCGGCACCAGCCTCAGCACGGTGATCGAGCGCGAGCTCGACGTGGCCTCCACCGCCCGTCCGCACACCGGCTCGTCGCTGTACATCCCGCAGATGCATCGGGGCGAGCTGCCCTTCGGGCTGAACAATTCCACCGATACCGCCGCGGCCTATCGGGGCCAGCTGGTGTACTCGAAGCCGCTGAAGAACCTGCGCGCGGTGATGCTGGTGGCGCGCTCGCCGCTGCAGTATTTCGTGCGCGGGGATTCCGGCATCGAGAGCATGGCGGACCTGCGCGGCAAGCCGGTGGTGACCAGCTTCCGTGCCAACGTTCCCTTCGACATCATCAATGCGGCGGCACTGGCCACCGCCAACCTGACGCTCGACGACGTGAAGCCCGTGACGGTGGCTGGCGTCCCCGACGCCATCCGCGCACTCGTGGAAGGCCGCGTGGTGTCGGCCAGCACGCTGCTGGGCATTCCCGCCTTCCGCGAAGCCAACGCCACCGTGCCGGGCGGTCTGCGCATCCTGCCTTTGGGTCCCAACGAGGCTGCATTGACGTCGATGCCCGGCTTTGACGTCATCGAAGTGAAGCCTGGCCCTGCCGCACCGGGGATCTCCGTGCCCACCCGCGTGGCACGCATGGACGTCTACCTCAACTCCAGCGTGCTGATCAGCGACGATGACGTGTACCGCGTGGTGTCGACCATCCATCGCAACTGGGCGGAACTGCAGGAGACGCTGCCGGCGTTCCGCACCGTGGCCGCCAACGAGATCGTGCCGGTGAACATCGGCCATCCCTGGCATGAGGGTGCCGTGCGCTACTTCCGCGAAGCAGGATTGTGGACCGACGCGCATGAGGCACGGCAACAGGCCCTGCTCAGGGGTGAGCCATGAGCGAGGTCGTCGAGAAGGCGCTCGAGGAAGAGCAGAACCCGGCCAGGGTGGGTTCGAAGCCGCTGACCATCCTGTATCGCTTCTACACCTTTGTGCTGCTGGTGGGTGGCCTGCTGTGGGCGCTGGATGTGCCGTCTCGACTCGGCTTTGCGCTCATCGAGCCTGAGTGGCTGGGTCCCTACCTCGGCGTGGCCACCGCCGCCGCTCTGCTGCGCTGGCCCTATGGCGGCGGTGAAGCGCGTGCCGTGGACGCGCTGCTGGGCTTCGCGGCCATCGGCTGCTGGCTGTGGCTGGCCATCAACTACGCAGCGTGGATGTTCGATGTCGATGGCTACACACTGGGCAAGTTCATCCCGGGTGCGCTGGGCATCGGGCTGATGGTCGAAGGCGTGCGCAAGTCCTGCGGCACGGCCATCGCGGTGCTGCTGGTGATCATGTTCGGCTACGCGCTGCTGGGCTACCTGCTGCCGCGCCCGATGCAGGCCGATGACATCTCGCCCGAACTGCTGGTGATGTACCTGTACTCGGACACCAGCGCGATTCCCGGCCAGGTGCTGGGCATCATCGCCTCGGTGGTGCTGGCCTTCGTGGTGTTCGGCAAGCTGATGGAAGTGAGCGGCGCGACGCATTTCTTCACCGACACTGCCATGGCCCTGATGGGGCGTCGCCGCGGCGGTCCGGCGAAGATCGCCGTAGTGGCCTCCGGCATGATGGGCAGCATCACAGGCTCACCGGTGAGCAACATCATGTCCACTGGCGTTGTGACCATCCCGATGATGAAGCGCATGGGCTTCTCGGCCGAGGAGTCCGCGGCCGTGGAGGCAACTGCATCCACTGGTGGCGTGCTGGCCCCGCCGGTGATGGGCGCGGCTGCGTTCCTGATGGCCGAGTTCCTCAGCGTGGACTACGGCGCGGTGGCACTGGCCGCTGCACTGCCGGCCTTCTTCTACTTCCTCTGCCTGTACCTGCAGGTGGATGCGGTGGCGGCACGCATGGGCCTTTCCGGCCTGCCGCGGGAGGAGCTGCCCCGGCTCGGCACGGCCCTGCGCGCAGGCTGGATCTTCGTGTTGCCGATGGCGCTGCTGCTCTACCTGCTGTTCTTCGAAGGTCTTGGCGCGCAGTACGCCGCCATCGCCTCCTCCCTGTCGCTGCTTGCGCTGAGCCTGCTGCGCGGCAGGCTGCGTACGCGGGCCGAGTGGTCGCAGTTCGTGTTCGGCAGCGGCAGCATCCTGATACCGCTGGTGCTGGTGGCCGGCGCGGCCGGCGTGGTGGTGGGCGTGATGAACCTCACCGGCCTTGGCCAGTCGCTGTCGGTGGTGCTGGTGCAGATCGGCACGGACTGGGGGTTGCTGGCCATGCTGCTGCTCACCGCCCTGCTGTGCATCGTGCTCGGGCTGGGCATGCCGACGACCGCCATCTACGTGCTGCTGGCCGCCATCATCGCGCCGGCGCTGGTGAAGATGGGCGTGACGCCGATGGGCGCGCACCTGTTCATCCTCTATTTCGGAGTGCTCTCGTTCCTCACCCCGCCGGTGGCGGTGTCGTCTTACGTCGCGGCGGGCATAGCCGGCGCAGACATGTGGCGCACCGGATGGCTTGGCATGCGCATGTCCATCATGGCCTCGCTGCTGCCTTTCCTGTGGGCCTACGACCCGGCGTTGCTGATGCAGGGCTCGTGGCTTTCGATCGCCACGGTCTGCTGCACGATATTGAGCGCCGTCCTGCTCATCGCGCGCGGTGTCGCGGTGGTCCGCGGCGGTCCCCTGGCATTTTGGACGCAGGTGATCGCGCTCGGTCTCGTCGTGCTGGCCGTCGGCTCCAGCACGCTGTGGCTCAAGCATCAGCCACTGCTGGCACTCGCGGTGGCAGCGGCGGGATTCGGTCTGTACGCGGTGATGCCTGCGATGGCGCGACGTGCGGGTGGTGAGGCAAGGCAGCGGGCGTAGGGGAAACCCCTGGCCCTGCCACCACCCCGCACCAGCCTCCAGGGTGTGATAGACTCCAGTCTCTGACTTGCCGGATCGCGACCGGTCTGATTCACGACCGGGTTCCGGGTTTCGCGAGCTTCGGTTCCCCCCAACCAAGGGTATCCATGAAATTTTCCGATCTCGGGCTTGCGCCCGGGCTGGTGGCTGCTGTCACCGAAAAAGGCTATTCCACGCCCACTCCCATCCAGCAGGCGGCGATCCCCGCCGTGCTCTCCGGCCGCGACGTGCTCGCGGGCGCGCAGACGGGCACTGGCAAGACCGCAGGCTTCGTACTGCCCATCCTGCAGCGCCTGGGCGCGCGCAAGGGTCATGCGCCGCGGGCGCTGATCCTCACGCCCACCCGCGAACTGGCCGCCCAGGTGGCCGAGAGCGTGCGTGACTACGGCAAGAACACCGACCTCAGGTCGGCGGTGATCTTCGGTGGCGTAAGCGAACGGCCGCAGATCGAGGCCATGCGCCGCGGCTGCGACATCCTCATCGCCACGCCGGGCCGGCTGCTGGACCTGGCTGAGCAGAAGGCGGTGTCGCTGGCTGAGGTTGCAGTGTTCGTGCTGGACGAAGCCGACCGCATGCTGGACATGGGCTTCATCCATGCCATCAAGCGCGTGCGCGCGCTTCTGCCCAAGGAACGGCAGAACCTGCTGTTCTCGGCCACCTATTCCGATGACATCCGTCGCCTGGTGCAGAACCTGCTGCGCGATCCGCTGACCATCGAAGTGGCGCCGCCGAACCGCACCGCGGACAAGGTGGAACAGGTCAGCTACCGCCTGCCGAAGGACCACAAGCGGCACCTGCTGGCGCACCTGATCAACGAGGGCAACTGGCACCAGGTGCTGGTGTTCACGCGAACCAAGCATGGGGCCAACCGGCTGGCCGAGCATCTGTCGCGCACGGGAATCGCGGCGTTGCCCATCCACGGCAACAAGAGCCAGAACGCGCGCGTGCGTGCGCTCAATGACTTCAAGGACAACCGCATCGTGGCGCTGGTGGCCACCGAGGTCGCCGCGCGCGGCCTCGACATCAAGGAACTGCCCTACGTGGTGAACTACGAGCTGCCGAACGTGCCGGAGGACTACGTGCACCGCATCGGGCGCACCGCGCGCGCCGGCTCCACCGGACAGGCCATCTCGCTGGTGTCGCCCGACGAGGCGCCCTTCCTGAAGGACATCGTGAAGCTGCTGGGCAAGGACATCCCCAGCCTGCCGCTGCCGGCCTTCGCCGTCAGCGAGCCGGCGCCCCGTCCGGCGCAGCAGGGCCAGGGCCAGCCGCAGCAGGGCCAGCGCCAGGACCAGCAGCGCCACCGCCGTCCGGAGCAGCGCGCTGGCCAGCACCAGCGCTCGCGGAATCGCCCGCAGCAGGGCCGGTGGTCGCCGCGTTCAGCGTGAAGTACACGCGCTCCTCCCTGGACGCGAGGTAGATCCGCATCTGCTTCAGGAGGTCCGTGCCCATCTCGAAGGGCACGATCCCGAAGCAGTTCTTGAAGCTGATCGCGTTGGAGCCGCGCGCCGACTGCGCGTATTCGCAGGGACGCTGGGTATCGTCCATGATGTGGACCTGCACGTCGGGCAGTGACACCTTGCGGGAATCAAGGCCCATGGTGCGCGTGCCGACGAACTGCGGCGGCGCTCCCGGGGCAGCCGGTGCCGGCGCCGGTGCCGAGGCATCGCGCCGGAACCCGAAGAAGCGTTTGGCAATCACCTCGCTCAGCCGCGTGCGCGGGCCCTGCGTGTTCAGTGAAGCCTCGATGCGCTTGCCGTCCAGGCCCACAGGGAAATAAAGCAGGCCGGAAGGGTCCACGTAGAGATATTCCGTGGCGTACTGGTCGCTCCAGTACACCTGCCCGCCCTTGCAGCGGGCATGCTGGAAGAGATTCATCTTGCCGCGCGCAAGGTCGAGCTCCATGTCCACCGCATTCATGAAGTTGGACGCCAGGGAGCCGATCACCGGGCGGCCCTGCACCATCGGCAGCGGCCGCACCTGCCCCGGCTGCACATACAGCTTCCAGCCTGCGAAGTTCGCACCACCGATGATGAGGCTGTCGACCCTGACCTCGCGCTCGATGGCCTGGTTGCCTGCCTTGAGCTTGACGTCGGTGCGCACGAATCCGGTCTGCAGGCCCAGCTGCGTCACCGCAGCCGGTGAAACCATGGCCAGCCCCGTGGACATCTGCAGCGCCATCAGCGCCTCATGGCCGCCAATCTTCACGGGCACCAGCACTGCACCACCGGGCGGCATCACGAGGTCGGCAGAAGCGTACTGCGAGAGTTTGCAGTCAGCGGCCACGGCGGGCGCGGCAGCCACCAGCAGTGCCGCAAGCACCGCGGCGCACATCGTCCATGTCATGCATCCCCCTTGCGCCGTTTGCCGGCCTCTTTTCAGGGATTCTAGCGCTCCGGCTGGCGTGGACGAATCAACGTCGCCCACGCCAGCGGGATGTCTATGACACCGGTGCCGGCTCTCCCGACTGGCGCTCGAACAGGCGGCGGTACCGCCCCTCCTCCCGCCCCAGCAGGGATTCATGGGTCCCCTGCTCCACGATGCGGCCCTGCTCGAACACCAGGATGCGATCCATGGCACGCACGGTGGAAAGCCGGTGGGCGATCACGATGGAGGTGCGGCCCTTCATCAAGCGCTCCATGGCCTGCTGGATGAGGTGCTCGGACTCCGAGTCCAGGCTCGAGGTGGCCTCGTCGAGGATCAGGATGGGTGCATCGGCCAGGAACGCCCGTGCCAGCGCCACCCGCTGGCGTTCGCCACCGGACAGCTTCACGCCGCGCTCGCCAACCAGCGTCTGGTAGCCGCGCGGCAGGCGCACGATGAACTCGTGCGCGTTGGCCAGCTGCGCGGCACGCTCGATATCCGCCTGCGAGGCATCCGGACGCGCATACGCGATGTTCTCCGCCAGCGAACGGTGGAACAGGATGGGCTCCTGCTGCACGATGGCGATCTGTGCGCGCAGGGACTGCTGCGTGGCGCCGGAAACATCCTGGCCATCGATCTCGATCTTTCCTGCGGACACGTCGTACAGGCGCTGGATCAGCTTCACGAAGGTGGTCTTGCCCGAACCGGAGCGGCCGACCAGGCCCACACGCTCGCCTGCCGCGATAGTGAGGTCCAGGTCGCGGTACAGGGGCTGCTTCTGGCCTGGATAGCGGAAGGCCACGTGATCGAAGCGGATCCTGCCTGCGCTGATCTCGATGGGCCTGGAGCCGGGTGCGTCGGCGATGTCCAGTGGCTGCGCGAACAGCCGCACCAGTTCCTCCATCTCGTTGACCGAGCGTTGCAGCTGATGCACGTGCTGGCCGATCTCGCGCAGGTACCCGTGCACCACGAAGTACGCGGTGAGCACATAGGTGATCTCGCCGGCGGTGGCGCGTCCCTGCCACCACAGCCACAGGCCCGTGGCGGTTACGGCGCTGCGCACCACCCACAGCAGCAGCAACTGGCCGCTGCCGGCCCAGGTGTGGCGCATCCAGGTGCGGCGCGTACGGCGCGACCATTTGTCGAGCACGCGCACGAGGCGTTGCTCCTCGCGGTGCTCGGCGCCAAACGCCTTCACCACGGCGTTGGAACCCAGGGCATCGGCCAGCGTGCCGCCGATGCGCGTGTCCTGTGCGTTGGAAAGCCGCGAGGCCGGCGCGATCACGCGCATGGCCAGCAGCGTGGTGAGCAGCACATAGGCCAGTGCGCCGATGCCCATCACCAGGCCCATCACCAGCCAGCGCTGCGCCAGCACGATCACGGTGCCGGCCAGCACCACCATCGATGGCAGCAGTGCGAGCAGCAGCACGTCATGGAGCGTATCCAGTGCCCACATGCCGCGCGTGATCTTGCGCACGGTGGAGCCGGCGAAGCTGTTGGCGTGCCAGTCGGTGGAAAAGCGCTGCACCCGATCGAAGGCCTCGCGCGCCACATTGTGCATGATGGTCAGCGTCATCGGCACGATGCCGGACCACGCCAGGTGGCGCAGCCCGACCATGGCCAGGCCCAGCACCGCCATCGCAGCGAAGGCGGCCAGCGCGATGTCGGCTGACTCGCGGCCGGTGGCCAGCGCATCGACCATGCGGCCGGCATACACGGGCATCAGCACCTCGGTGAGCGTGGCCAGGGACATGGCCCCGCCCACGCGCAGCACCAGGCCGCGCTGCAGCCACCAGCGCGCGAAGGTGAATGAAAGGACATGTCGCAGGACCCGGGAGCCCTGGGAGGAATTGCGGATCATGGAAGCGGGGAGCCGCCCGCCGCGCGGTTACGCGCCCTGGAGGGCGCGGCGCCGGGGGTGGGTCAGCTCGCCCGAACCGCGCTGATAGGCCACGCTGAAGCGGTCCAGCTGGGCGATGGCCACATCCGGTTCTTCCTCATCCAGCAGTTCGAAGGCATCGAAGCCGCAGCGGGCCAGGAAGAACATCTGGTCCACCCGGATCTTGCCCACGGCCCGCAGCTCGCCCTGGTAACCGAAGCGGCCGCGCAGCAGGCGCGCCTGGGTGAAACCACGGCCGTCACCGGTGGTGGTGAAGTTCACCGCCACCAGCGGCACCTTGCCCAGGTACGGCTGCAGCAGCGCCACATCGTGATGCTCGGCCTTCAGCAGCGGCGCACGCCGGTCGGCCGGTTCGCCTGCCTCAATGGCCTTGATGTAGTCCTCCAGCGGCAGGATCAGGTGCGTGGCGCCTTCCGCGCCTTCGCTGCCCGCCACCTTCCACTGGTTGTCCGCGAGGGCGCGGCCCTTAATGAGTCTTGCCATATACCCTGTCGCTGAACGGCTCGACGCCGATGCGGCGCACGGTCTGCAGGAATTCCTCGCCATCCTCACGCTGCTCGACGTAGACGTCGAGGATGCGCGCGATGGTCTCGGCCACGTTCTCCTTGCCCACCGAAGGACCGATCACCTCGCCCAGCGAGCTGGTGCCGGTGGCCGAACCGCCGATGGTGATCTGGTACCACTCCACGCCATGCTTGTCGACGCCGAGGATGCCGATGTTGCCCACGTGGTGGTGGCCACAGGCATTCATGCAGCCGGACATCTTGATCTCGACGTGGCCGAGGTCGTAGAGGTAGTCGAAGTCGCTGAAGCGGTCCTGGATCTGCTTGGCGATGCTGATCGAGCTGGCGTTGGCCAGCGAGCAGAAGTCCAGCCCCGGGCAGCAGATCATGTCGGTGAGCGTGCCGATGTTGGGCGTGGCGAGGTTCAGCGCCTTGAGTGCCTGCCAGGTTTCCACGAGGTCCACCTGCCGCACGTCGGCCAGCACCAGGTTCTGGTCGTGCGTGACGCGCACCTGGCCGCCGGCAATGCGGTCGGCGAGGTCTGCCAGTGCATCCATCTGCGCGGCCGTCATGTCGCCGGGCGGCTCCCCGTGTGCCTTCAGCGACACGACCACGGCGCGGTAGCCGGACACCTTGTGCTGGCGGGTGTTGTAGCGGTACCAGGCCAGGAATTCCGGCGGCTGCCCGGCAGTGGCGTCGATGTCGGGCAGCGTCTCGTACGGCGGCGGCACGAAGAACGCGCGCACACGCTCGAACTCGGCATCGTCGAGCTTCAGCGACGGATCGTCGCGCATCAATTCCCACTCGGCCTCGACTGCCTTGCGGAACTCCTCGACACCCTTGGACTTCACCAGCACCTTGATGCGCGCGCGGTGGATGTTGTCGCGGCGCCCTTCCTGGTTGTAGATGCGCAGGATGGCCTCGAGGTAGGACAGCAGGTCTTCACGCGGCACGAAGTCGCGGATTACCTTGCCGAGGATGGGCATGCGGCCGAGGCCGCCGCCCACCAGCACTTCGAATCCGAGCCGGCCCCCGGCATCGCGCTTCATGTGCAGGCCGATGTCGTGCACCTCGGTGGCGGCACGGTCATTGGGCGCGCCGGTGACCGCGATCTTGAACTTGCGCGGCAGGTAGCTGAACTCGGGATGCAGCGTGGACCACTGCCGGATGATCTCGCAGTAGGGCCTGGGATCATCCAGCTCGTCGGGTGCGATGCCGGCGAAGTGGTCGGAAGTGGTGTTGCGGATGCAGTTGCCGCTGGTCTGGATGGAATGCATCTCGACACTGGCGAGGTCGGCCAGCATGTCGGGCACCTGCTCCAGCCGCGGCCAGTTGTACTGGATGTTCTGGCGCGTGGTGAAGTGGCCGTAGCCCCGGTCGTACTTGCGCGCCAGGTGCGCCAGCATGCGCAGCTGCCGCGTCGAGAGCAGTCCATAGGGAATGGCCACGCGCAGCATGGGCGCATGCTTCTGGATGTAGAGGCCGTTGCGCAGGCGCAGCGGGCGGAATTCGTCCTCGGACAGCTTGCCGGCGAGGAAACGCCGGGTCTGGTCGCGGAACTGGCTGACGCGCTCCGCTACCAGCGTGGCGTCGATGTCGTCGTATCGGTACACGCGGGCGACTCTAATCCATGGGAGCCGCCGGGGCGCGGCGGCGGGGCGTTATTTTGACCTGCGCCAGGGTTATATGACAGCAAAAACACCCGCCGGGCCCCGCGGCACGGGGGTCAGCCGGTGGTCTGCAATCCCTGGGCAATGCCGCTGACGCTGGCAAGCAGCGCGTGGAAGAGGTCCTCGTCCTCGCGGGCCGTGGCCCGCCAGCGGCGCAGCAGGTCCACCTGCATCAGGTTCATCGGATCCACGTAGGGATTGCGCAGCTGGATGGCGCGCTGCTGGGTGGCGTCGCCGTCCAGCAGTTCCGCGGCGTCCTTGATCGCCAGTACTGCCTCGCGGCAGCGCATGTGCTCATCACGCAGCTGGATCAGGTAGCCCTGCTGGCTGGCCTTGGCCAGCGCGGCATACCGTCCGGCGATGGCGAAATCCACGCGGGCCAGCTGGGCCTCGATGTCATCCACCACCAGCTGGAACAGCGGCCATTCCCGGTAAATGGTGCGCAGCATCGGCACGCCGCGCTCCGCCACGGCCTCGGACAGCGCGGTGCCGGCGCCATACCAGCCGGGCAGGAAGAAGCGCGCCTGCGACCAGGCGAATACCCAGGGCGTGGAACGGATGGCCAGCGCGCCGGCGCCGCTGCCCTCCCAGATCGAGCGCGAGGCGATCTGCATGCGCTCGATCACGTCGATGGGCGTGGCGGCGCGGAAAAAATCCTGGAATGTGATGTCTTCCACGCACAGGGCCCGCCACAGGCCGCGGCTGCGGCTGGTGAGGAAGCCGGCCAGTCCGGCGGCGCCTTCCGGCGGGGTGCGCAGCATGCCGCTGCAGCGCGCCTCGCTGGCCAGGCCCAGCACGCCGAAGGCGCGTTCCAGTGAACGCAGTGCATTGGAGCGCAGGCCGTAGTTCTGGCTGATGGTCTCGCCCTGCTCGGTGACATGCAGCACGCCATCCACGGTCTCCGGCGGCATGGCCTGCACGATGGCATCGAGCCGCGCGCCGCCGCGCGCCGTACTGCCGCCCCGGGCGTGGTTGATGCGCACGGGCACGCCGGCCGTGCGGGCAGCCTCCGCAAGGTCGCGCTGGGCGTCATGCGCCGCAAAACGCATGGCGAGGTATCCGCCGTCACGACCTGCTTCCGCATAGCCGATGTACACGGGCTGCGGCAGGCCGCGGGCCTGCAGGTGCCCGCGGTAGGAGGGATTGGCCAGCAGCGATTGCAGTGCTGCGCCCGCCTCCGCCAGCGCGCTGCCCGACTCGAACAGCGGACAAAAGTCCAGGCCCACGCTGCCGGACTTGCGGTCATCCACGCCCGCCCAGCGGGCCAGCACCAGCGGTGCGAGGATGTCGTCGGCGCCCTGCGTGCCGGCGACCACGTAGTCCCCGATGGCCTGCGCACCAAAACGCATGCGGCATTGCGCAGCGGCCTCGAACACGGCCAGTGTCCGGCGCGAGAGCGCATCCAGCGGCGCCACCGGACCTGCATCGCGCTTCAGGATGTCGGCGAGGCGGCGGGTGCGCTCCTCGCGCGGCAGCTTCATCCACTGCGGCTCATCGATGCCCTGCCCGATCACGCGGTGGTGCACGTCCGCGCGCTGCTTGAGTTCCAGCGTGGCCAGGTGCATGCCGAAGGCATCCACCCGCAGCAGCAGGCGGCGCACCAGCTGGTAGCCGGCATGGACGCCCCGGTTGGACTTCAGGCTCGCGGCGGCCAGCTCCACGTCGGCACGGAACTGCGCGGCGCGCTCATAACCGCCGGCGCTGCCCTCCCAGGTCTTGCGCAGTCGCTCGGCGAGCTGCGCGAAAAACATGCGGTAGGGCATCTGGTCATGGCGGGCAGCCGCCACGGCCCGCGCCGCCGGCAGCAGGATGGAATATTCCTCGATGCGCCGGCGCAGTTCCGCAGTGATGCCCGCGCGACTGGCGCTTTGGGAGAGCAGCTGCGAGAGTTCCTGGCAGTCAGTGAAATACTCGTTGACGATCACCTGCTGCTGGCGCGCCAGCGTCTCGCGGATGGTCTTCGCGTTGACGTCGGTGGCGCCTTCCATGTCGCCGCCCACCCAGGTGCCGAAGCTCAGCACCACCGGTGGATCGACGCCGGAGACATCCTCGCCGTACAGGTTGCCCAGCGCGGCGCCGATCTCTTCGTAGAACCGCGGCACGATGCGGTACATCACCTCGGCGAGGTGGAACAGCGCGTATTCGCGCTCGTCGGCGACGGTGAGGCTCTGGCGCGGATGCTCCTCGGTCTGCCAGCCGGTGGTCAGCTCCGTGCGCAGCCGCGCCCACACGTGGCGCTGCTCCTGCGGATCGAGGCTGGGATTCAGCCGTTCCAGCAGCGCCTCGGCCATGCGGCGCTGGCGCCGCAGCTGCGTGCGCCGCGTGGACTCGGTGGGATGGGCCGTGAACACCGGGTGGATGCGCAGGGAGCCAAGCAGCTCCAGCGTGTCATTCAGCCCCAGGCCGCGCGCCTTCAGCTGCGCCAGCGCATCCTCGATGCCGCCGGGCTGTGGCTTGCCGCCATCGGCCAGGAAGTATTCGCGTCGCCGGCGGATGCGGTGCACCTTCTCGGCGAGGTTGACGGCCTGGAACCAGGTGGAGAAGGCGCGCACCAGGTCACGCGCCACTTCCGGAGGCCGGCCCGCCACGCGCAACTCAAGCGTTTCCGGCTCGCAGTGGCCGCCGGCGCGCCTTTCGATGGCGATGCGCCGGTCACCCTCCACCAGGGTGTAGAGGTCCTCGCCACCCTGCTCGCGCAGGATCTCGCCCACCATCACGCCCAGCTGATGCACGTCCTCGCGGAGCGCCAGGTGCTTGGGCGGGAACTGGATCTGCTGGCGGTCCACGGCGGGGCGATTCTATCTCCGCACGGGGCTGCGCGCTGCGTCGCGGATCAGCCCTGCGGGAAGAAGTCGATGGGCTTGGTGGTGGTCACCGGCGCCACATCCCGCGCCGGGAAGCGGATGCCGCGCACGCGGGCACAGATGCGCCCCTCCAGCTCGGGGTGGTTCAGCTCGCTGGACACCACGCGACAGGCCGTCACCGCCCCTTCCGGCGCGATGGTGAACTCCAGCACCACCTTGCCCTGCAGGTCCGCCCGCTCGCGCAGCGCGCGGATGTACAGCGCGTAGATCGCACCCTTGTTGCGATCGAATTCCTGTTCGATCTCCTCGGCGCCGCGCCCTGGCTTGCCGCTGCTGCCGCGGCTCACGCTGGCATTGGCGCTGGCGCTGGCCACACTGGATTCCACCGTGCCGGTGGCATGTTCGGAGACGGCCCCGGCCCCGGCGCCGAAGCCGCGGGTGGCGCTGGCGGAAGCCACGCCAGCGCTGCCGGTGCCGGCGCGCGAGGTGATCAGCGAGCGCTCCGAACGACTCTCGGCCCCCACCGTGCCGGTAAGGCTGCGCGACTGCACCGGCTGGTCCGAAAGCGCCTGCCGGATGCTGGCCAGCTCATCACGCACATTGGCCAGCTGTGCCTCGGCACGGCGGCGCGCCTGCTCCTGTCGCTGCTCGGGTGGCTGCGGCACGGGTTCAGGCTTGGGCTGCTGCTCGGCGGGCTTGGGTTCTTCCACCGGTGGCGGAGGCGGTGGCGGCGGTGGACGCGGCTTCTCCTGCACCATCAGCCGCGCCAGGCGGTCGGGCACTGTCGCCACCGTGCGCTCGGGCTCGGGAAACTTCACGAAGCGCGCGACCACCGCGAATACCAGCAGCAGCGCCAGGCCCCAGGTGACCAGCAGCCGCAAGCGGCGGCTGGCCTCGGGATCTGCCTCCCAGGGCAACTCGTAACGGCGGTAGTAAGGCGCTAGCACCACGGCAACCTCGTGCACGCCCTCAGGGCGTGGCCCCCGTGCTGGCAGGTTTGTCCTTCTCGATCGTAGCGAAGGAAATCTTGCCGAAGCCGGCGCCGGTGGCGGTCTGCATCACCTTCTTCAGCAGCTCGTAGGGCAGCGACTTGTCGGCCATCACGGTGATCTCCTGGTCCTCCAGGACGGCACCGCCGATGCGCGGACGCTCCAGCACGCGTTGCAGCGGCGCGAACACGGCGGCGCGGTCGGCGCGCAGGTCGGCCAGCGTGGCGATGCGCTCGCCCTGCACCAGCAGCTCCTCGGTGGTCAGCATGACCACCACGCTCTCGCGCGGCTTGGCGGTGACGATGGACTCGGGGATCTCGATGCCCTTGGTGTTCTGCACGATCTCCACCTCGGTGGAGTACACCAGCAGGAAGGACACCAGCACCGAGAGGATGTCGATCATGGGGATCAGGTTCAGCTCGCCCTCTGCGCGGTTGCGCAGGTGGTGTTCCATCATGCGTCTTGCGCGGCCGGAGCTCATCGGGCACCTGCCAGCACTTCAGCATCGCCCAGCGACACGTCCGGGAACAGTTCGGACTGCACCAGCTGCCCGTCGACGCGATGTTCGATGATGCGCACGGTGTCCATCACCTGCACCAGGTGGTCGTAGGAAATGTCGCCTTCCAGGAGCAAGGTGGCCTCGGTCACCTGCGGGAACTGCGCCTTCACTGTCTGCAGGTAGCCGGACAGGCCGGCAAGGTCATACGGCGCGCCTGCATCTGCGCGCGGCAGGCGCTTGAGCTCGCCACCGTTGCGATCCTGCACGGTCAGGCCGGTCTTGCGCAGCACCACCTCCAGCACCAGCCCCTTCGGCGGCTCGGAGGAATCAGTGCCGGGCGCCGGCAGCTTCAGCTCCATGATCACCGTGCGCGAGAACACCGCCGTCATCAGCAGGAAGGTCACCAGCACGGTGAAGATGTCGATCATCGGCACGAGCAGCAGCTCCGACGGCTTGCGGTGCCGTCGTGCGAGCTTGCGCATCGTGAAACTGCGGCGCATCGGCAGGCTGTCCGGTGGCTCAGGCGCCGGCGGTGGCGGCGGCGTCGGTGCGACGCTCGACGAAGGAGTTGAGGAACTTCACCGAGGCCATCTCCAGGCTGTCGATCAGCTCGGTGGTCTTGGTCTGCAGCACGGCGTGGATCACCAGCAGGGGCACGGCGGTCATCAGGCCGAAGGCCGTGCAGTTCATCGCCTCGGAGATGCTGGCCGACAGCAGGTTGGCCTTCTCCGCCGGGTTTACCGACGAGACGGCGCTGAACGCGCCGATCAGGCCCATCACCGTGCCGAGCAGGCCCAGCAGCGTGGCCAGGTTGGCGAAAGTGGCCAGGTAGTGCGTGCGCTTCTCGAGTCGCGGCACGATGCCCATCAGGCTCTCTTCCATGGCCTTTTCCACGTCGTCACGCCGCTTGGCGCTCTGCACACGGGCCAGGCCGTAGGTGAGGATCTGGCCCACCGCCGACTCCGACTGCGAGGCCGACTGGGCAGCGCCGCGGAAATTGCCCTGCCCCAGCATGGGCTCGATCTGCTGCCACAGCTCGCGATTGCGGCTGCGGGCGATGGTCAGGTAGACCCAGCGTTCTATCGCGATGGCGACGCCGAGAACCAGCACCACCGCGATGGGATACATGAAAGCTCCGCCTTCCTTGAAGAAGTGGGCGATCGCAGAAATGAAATCCATCGGAAAGACTCCCTAGCGTGAGGTGCAGGATGTTCCTGCGAACCTTGAAACCAATGCGGCGGATTTGCCGCGACCTACTTCTCACCCTCCGGCGCCGCCGCGGCCGCATCCGGCTGCAGTGCGTCGTAATACCGGTTCTGTCGCCGGAAGACGTCACGGTCCACCGGCGCCAGCACCTCATCCAGCAGGCTCCTGGCGGGACGACCGGCCAGATCGCCCAGCTCCGCGCGCTTCCACGGCACCACGTACATCACGCGCGGCAATTCGGAATTGCCGGTGATCTGGGTGGTGCCCAGCTCGATGCGGTCGGCGCTGGACGCACGCGGCGCGGCAGCCGGCGGCGATGGTGCGGCGGCATTCGCTGCGGGTGCCGGGTTCGCGGCTGGCGCCCCGGACGCCAGGCCTATCTGCGGTCGCCGCGGTGGTGCGCGCCCATCCTCACGTGGCGCCGATGGGGCCGGTGAAGTATTCACGGCCGGCCCTTCCGGCGGCTCTGCTGCCTGGAGGGATGAAGCCAGCAGCAGGCCAGTGGCCAGGTACAGGCAGGTATGCTTCATGGTTCCTCCCCAACGGCAGGCTGCGTCACCGCAGGTGAATCAACGGGGGCGGCATCAGGGTCGGCGATGACGGCGGCATCCCCGGCGGGCGGTGCCGCCACCGGCTCGCGCACGCCGGAACGGCGCCGCACGTCGGCGATCCAGCCGCTCACCGGCCGGTCCTCGCCGGTGAGCTGCTTGTAGCGCTCGTAGGGCTCGATGGCACCGGCCGGATCATCGAGATAGAGGTCGCGCAGCACGCCGAGGTTGCGCAGCGACGGCGCATGGTCAGGCTGGAGAGCCAGTGCCTTCTCCAGAGTTTCGCCCGCCGCGGTGAACTGGCCCTGCCGGCGCTGCACCAGCGCAAGCTCGTTCAGCGGCGCAGGATTGGCGGGCGCGAATTGTGCGGCATCGTTGAATGCAGTGGCCGCGCCAGCCAGGTCACCCGCATCGCGCAGCTGCTCGCCACGCCGATACGAGGGAATCGCCTCTTCAGTGAGTCCCAGCGTCGCACTGTAGGCCAGCGACAGTTCGGTCTTGCCATAGCGCGCCGGCACCAGCTTCGCCAGCGACTCGAAGCTCGCCTGCACGCCGGCATCGAATACACCCTCCCGGGCCAGCGCGGCGTTGGCCTGGTGCAGTTCAATGGCTTTCTCCTCGAATTCCAGGGCTTCTTCCTCCAGCAGCAGCTCGTACTGCTCCAGGGTGTCGGCGTCCATGTTCCGGGGCTTGTCGGAGGCGATGATGTCGGCACCCAGCTGGCGGTACAGCTCGGCAATCTCGAAACTCGCCTGCGTGGTCACTTCGGCGATGTTGTATGCCGCGGCAGCCTGGTAGGCCGCCAGTGCGGTATCCAGCGCCTTGCGCTTGGGCGCCAGCGAACGAGACAGCGGCGCAGTGAGCCGCTGGCTGCGGAAGGCGTCGCGCGCCGGCGCGGCCAGTGCCAGGCTGGCCGTGGCCGCCAGGTAGCGTGTGCGGTCGGTGCGCGCGGTGCCGGCTGCGGCGTCGGCTTTCACGATCTCGCGCTGCCAGTGCGTCACGCGCGCGGCGTTGCCGGCCTCTGCCGCATGCCCGGCCAGCTTGTGCCGCGTCTCGATGCGGTCGGCCACCGGCGTCGGATATTCCGCAACCAGGCGTTCCAGCAACGGCACGGCGCGGGCCACGTTGCCGTTCTTCTCGTACTGCTCGGCCGCCAGTTCCAGGGCTTCCTGCCGCACTGCAGGTGGCTGGTCCTTCGCCGCGGCAATGCGCTCGAATTCCGCCGCGGCCGCATCGCCGCGGCCCGCACGCATGTAGGCGACGGCCAGCTTCTGCGTGACGTCGGCCTGCTGGGTGCTGCGCGGGAAATCGCGACGGAAGGCCTCGAGCACTTCGATGGCGCGCGGCCATTGCTCCAGCTTGATCAGCTCGGCGGCGGCGTCGTAGCGGGCGGTTTCCACCGCGGGAGCGCCGGGCGCGACCAGGCTCACACGCAGGAAATCCTCCACCGCGCCCGCGCTGTCACCCGCCGCCCGCTTCGCCTCTCCCTGGCGGTACACAGCCACCGACAGCCGCTCGGTGAGATCCTTCTGTTCCTCGCCCGTGGCGAGCCGGCGCGCCTCAACCCAGGCGGCTTCCGCATCGGCGAACTTCGACTGGTCGAACTGCGCCTGTCCGGTGACGCTCCAGGCAATGCGCTGCTGCGCCGGAGTGGCGGGCGGCTGGCGGGCCAGCAGTGAGCCGGCCACCTCGATGGCACGCGGCAGCTGCCCTGCCTTGTAAAGGTCTTCGGTGGCGCGGGTGAGCACGCCGGCACTGTCCGGATGCGAGGGGAACGTCTGCCCGAAACGCACGCCCGATTCGGTCGCACGCATGTGCCAGGCAGCGCGCTCGGCTTCCGGCAGCAGGGCTTCCTGTTTCTGGTAGGCCGACAGCGCCGCATAGCCCGCCTTTGCCGCATCGGGGCTGACGGCGTAGGCGTAGGCCGTGCGCTCGTATTCGGACACGGCCTGTGCGTAGCGGCCGCCCTCGTAGAGCATGTCGGCCAGGCGGTAGTTCACCCGCGAAGAGTCGGCATCATCCGGGAAGGCCTGCAGGTGCAGGCGATACCAGCGTGCCGCCTGGTCGTAGTCCTCGGCGCGGTGGTTCTTCTGGGCCGCCGCATGGTGGTAGGCGGCAAGATCGGTGAGATGGGTCTTCAGCTCGCCGATCACGCCCGGGTAGTCGGCGCGGCTGCGGCCCTGCCAGAAGGCGGTGCCCAGGTTGTAGTGCTCCACGTACTCGCGCTTGCCTTCGAGCACCAGCTGCGCAAAGCCGCCCTTGCTGTAGGCCTCGATGGCCCGCGTGGAAAGACCGGGCGAGAACTCGCTGTTGGGTTCACGCGCCACGAAAGCGCGGTACACGCCGGCCGCGTCCTGGTAGCGCTCCTTTTCCACGTGCAGGTCGCCGAGGCGCGAATAGAGGAGCGCGGAATAAGGCGGCCTCCCCAGGCTGTCGACGAGGCGGTTCACCGGCTCCACGTCCTGGTGGTAGGAGAACACCAGCGTCATGGCGCGCAGCGTGTCGTCGATGATCTCGCGCTCCGCGCGCGGCAGTGATTCCACGGCGCGGAATCCCTGCGGCGCAGCCGGATCGCGCAGCTGCAGGTCGAGCAGGCGGGCGAACACGGGCAGGCTGCCGTCGTTGTCGCCCTGCTTGAACAGCGACCAGCCCTGCTTGTACAGGCCCTGCTGGTAGAACTCGCCGCTGCCGGCGCGGGTCACTTCGGCATAGGCGCGCTCGGCATCACGATAGCGGCGCGCGGAGAACAGCAGCTCGCCGCGGCGGAAATGCACCTCGGCCAGGCGCGGCGAGCCGGGATAGCGGCGCACGAATTCATCCAGCGCCCCGAGGGCCTTCTCCGGCTGGCCGGTGGTCTCGTAGGCGCGTGCCAGCTGGTAGAGCACACGGTCGTTGCGCGGGGCATCCGGGTGCGCTTCGAGCAGCGTGGTGTACAGCCGGATGGCTTCGGCGCCGCCTGCGTCGAGCTCGGAGATTTCCGCATCCATGCGCTCCAGCTCGCCGCCTTCCAGTGACAGGTCGCCGAGCCGGCGCAGCGCCTCGGCGCGCAGCCCGGGATCGACTTCCTGCAGCTCCAGGAAGCGGCGGTAGTTTTCAGCTGCCTTGTCGGCGTTGGCGTCGGAGGGAGGTTCGCGACGGATTTCCACCTTGCGCTGTGGCAGGTCCTTCAGGGTGGGTGCGTCCTTGCTGCCGGCGGCGCCGGCGGGAACCGCAGCCAGCGACAGCGCTACGGCAAGTGCGACCGGGTCGAGGCTGCGACGCCAGTTCATCGGCAACCTCATGGCCCGCCTGCCGGCGCCTTTTCGGCGGCGCGGTCATAGATGGCTGCCAGCGAGAAGCGGGCCTGCACTTCGTAGTCTTCCAGGCGCTCGCGCTGCATGTCGAGCTCGTGGATGGCAATGCCGGCCAGCAGATCCTGCTGCGCATCGGCAGCGGCGCCCAGGCGCGCGCGCAGTGCCTTGAGGCGCTGCGTCAGCAGCTCGATGCGCTCGGCCTGTTCACCGGTGGCCACGGGAGCGCTCGCGCGCGCCTGCTGCACACGCAGCCAGCGCGTGTTGGCTTCCGCCAGTGCCTTGTCGAGCTCGCGCAATTGGCGCCGCTGCTGGTAGAGGCGCTCGCGGTAGGCCTGGTGCAGGTCCCAGTAGAGCACGCCCTTCACCAGCGCCAGCTTCTCGCGCGCAGCGCGCGCTTCCTCATCGTCTGGCATGCCCGCCAGCGCGACTTCGACGGCCTGCACACGCTGCCAGTGTGCGCGTTGCTCCGCCGTACCGAGGGCGGCCACGTCCCCGGTGTTCACGATGTCATTGATGCGCCCCTCGAGCGCCTTGCGGCGCGACTCGGCGGCCGCGAGCGCATCGCTGCCAAGCAGGCTGTCCACGCGCGGGATGCGCTCGGCATGCGCCGCCTCGCGCGTCTCGATCATGTTGCCGTACACGGCCATGTTCTCGTCCCAGCGGGCCAGCGTGGAGCCGAGATAGGCCAGGTCGCGATAGTTCTTCAGGCCTTCCTGGAAATCATGGCCCGCCAGCACCGGGTAGAGGTAGCGGGACTCGGGAGCATCGGGCAGTTCAGACAGCTGCCAGAACCAGCCGCGCTGCGGGGAACCGGCATCGTCCGCGCCGACCAGCTCGCGCATCATGCTGCCCTCGCGGATGCGCGCCACGGCCGCTTCGATATGCCCGCGCTCATCGGCAAAGGAGTCCAGTGCCTTTTCGTAGTACTCGGCCGCCTGGCCATTGGCGCCCAGCTGCGCAAAGGCGTAGGGCACGGCCAGCCAGGCTTCCTGCACGGCGGCATCGAGCAGGTTGCGGTCCTGCAGTTCAAGCCACGGCGTGAGGGCCTCCTCCTGGCGCCCCAGTGCCGACAGCGCCCAGCCCAGGCCCAGCAGCGCGCGCGAGGACTGCGGCCCCTCCAGCCGCACACGCTGCAGCAAGGGCATGGCGCTCTCCGGCTGGTTGGCCTGCAGCCATGCGAAACCCAGCGCGAGGTTGGCCTTGTCACGCAGTGCCAGCATCTCCTCGCTGTCGGTGACGATGCTGCCCACGGCGTCGAGCATGCGCGCGCCGTCGGGGAGCCGGTCGCTGCGCACCAGTGCCACGCCGAGGTTGAAGCGCGCGTACTGCATCCAGGTACTGTTGCTTTTCCACGCTCCCAGCACCGCGATGGCTTCGTCGTAACGCTGCAGGTTCATCAGCGCATTGGCGTGCAGGTGCACGCGCTCGGCGGCCTCGGCCGGCGGCAGTTCGCCGCTGATGCGGCCCAGCGCGTCGATGGCCCGTTCGTAATAGCCGCGCGCATACCAGACCTTGGCGAGGTAAAACCAGGCGCGCGACTTCACGCTGTCGGGGATCTGCCCGGTGAGCAGTGACTCGAAACGCCGCCCTGCCTCGTTGTGCATGCCCAGCTGCAGGTAGAGCCCGCCGGCGAGCAGTTCGGCTTCTCCCTGGTGGTGCGGCATCAGTCCCCAGTGGTTGTAGGACTCCAGGCGCGTCAGGGCCTCGAAGTCATCGCCCACGAAGGTGGTGAACAGCACGTCGCCATAGTGCAGGTCCTGCACGCGCGTCACCGGGAGCGTCTGCACCTCGGCAGCCGGCAGCAGGCCGGGCGCCAGGAAGAGGCAGGCGGCAATGGCGGCGACTCGCTGCATGCGGGCGGCCTACTCCCAGTCCCGCACGATGAACTCGGGCTGCCGCTTGACCTTGCGGTCGGAGATCTTCAGCTCCAGGTACTTGGCGCCCACCGACTTCTCGAAGCGCAGGTTGGCGCCACGGGAATAGTCCTGGCCCTGCGGGCCCTTGCCCGTGAACAGCGCCACCAGCTCGTGCTCGCCCACGCGCAGGTTGCCAAGGTACAGCCGCTGCACGCCGCCCTTCAGCAGCGCCTCGGCCTCGCGCGGGGTGTACAGGTGCTTGGCCACCTGCTTGTCGTCGACGCGCAGTTCCACCGTATCGAGCGCGAAGAACTCGCCCACGTCCATCGACAGGAACACGGCCACCTGGGTGTTGGCGGGGAACAGCAGTTCCTCCTCCAGGATGAACAGGTCGCGGTTCAGGTCCACCACTTCCTTCTTGATGGCCTGGATTTCCTCGTCCAGCGCGCGCGTGTCCGGGGCTTCGGCTTCTTCGGCGGCGCAGGCCGCGCTGCCGGTGATTGCGCCCCATGCGCAAAGCAGCAGGACGAGCGGGGATGTAAAACGCTTCATTTCGTTGGGCCTTGGGTGACGTCCTTGGGGAATGGCTACTCGTCCAGCAGCGGCCGGATCCGTTCCACGAACTTGTGCTCGTCGCCACTGCGGAAGTCACGATGCACGTAGCGCACGGTGCCGGCGCGATCGATCAGCAGCAGCATGGGCAGATTGTCCACGCGATAGCTGCGGGCGACCCCCTTGTCGGGATCCAGCAACACCGGGAAGCTCACGGGGTGGGCAATGGCGAACTCGGCGGCGGCGAGCTGGTTGTCGTCCACGTTCACCGCCAGCGCGGTGAGACCCGCGGAGCGATAGGTGTCGACCATGCGGCTCAGCGCTGCTAGCTGCGCACCGCACTGGCCGCAGCGGCTGCCCCAGAAGGTGAGCAGCACCACCTCGCCGCGGTATTCGGAGAGGCGGAAGTTGGTGCCCGAAGTAGCCTTGAGGGCGAAATCGGGTGCAGGCTGGCCCTGCAGCCTGTAAGACGGCTCAGCCGCCCCCAGCGCAAGGGCAGTGGCGCATCCCAGCGCCAGCCCGATCAGTGAACGCCACGGATTTCGCACAGCAGCAGCCCTACGCGCGTGTGACAAGTTAACAATAACAGGATAACGCGCGACAGGAATGTGGCAACGACACCCGTCACACTGGTCCGAATGCGATATGGCTGTCCAGGCTTGCACCCAGGCCATGCATGGGGAACAGCGACTGCATTTCGCCCTCACGCCCGTGCAGCGCCAGGTAGTTGAGGATCACCTCTTCCACCAGCAGGTTCACGGCATTGGCACCCGGATGCGAGGAAGTCACGACGGCGCCCTCGGCGCTGTACCAGCCGAGCTGCCGCTTCGGGATGCCGCCGGCCATGGTGCGCATCACCGGCGGTCCGCCCGGGCGATAGACCAGCATCAGGGAGGATGCCGTGGCCTGGTTGTCGCCGGTCCACACGCCCTTGCCGCGGCCGTTCACGGAGTTGTCGAGCATGCCATTGGAAGACAGCGAACCGTCGCTGAACACGTAGATCATCAACGGGCGCCCCACGCGCGCGGCGTACTCCAGGCAGGCGCCGATGCACTCGCCGGCGCGCAGGTCACGCATTTCGCCGGTGGCGCGATCGCCGGTGTGGTAGTCGAAGCCACCCATCTGGACGGTGCCGGCGGCGGCATTGCCATCGATCACCATCTTCATCACGGCGGCGGTCTTGCGGAACTCGCCATCGCCGTTGTACTCGGCATCGGTCCAGATGCCGCCCGCGCCCACGATGCGCGAATCCATTCCCGGGTTCAGCGAGGCGGGATCATTGAAGCGCTCGGCCAGGTAGGCTGACTTCACGTAGCCGCACTTGTTGAAGCGCTTGAGGTCGGCATCCGAGGCGACCAGCGTATCGACGGCCCCATGCTTGCGGTGGGTGAGCACGGCCATGGATTCCATGACTGCCACGGCGTCGGATGGGTCCGGGAACAGCGTGCCCAGCTCACCGGTGTCCACCAGGCCGGTGACGTCGCTGGCGCGATCCACCTTCGTGGGGCGGATGGTCGGATCGACCATGCCGATCGGCGCCACCGAGTTGCCGCCGGATTCAGAGGACACTGACCCGATCAGCGTGAGCAGCTCGCCGCGTGCGCCGGTCTTCGCGATGCCGTACATCGGGTTGTGCGGATTGTTGCCGGTATCGTTCTCCGAGCGCGCGGCGACGATGCAGCCGTCGGTATTGGCGGCAGTGGTCACCTGGGCCCGGCGCAGCATGCCGCGCAGGAAGGCGCTGTCGGCATGGAAGGCGATGTTGAACTGCGAATTGACCTGGTTGGGCAGGTTGGGCGTCATGTTGCCGGGCAGGCCGAGGCGCGAATAACCGGCGGTGGAGAGGAAATCCAGCTGGCCCCCCTGCCGCCCCATCAGCACGTTGCTGCCGGCGATGTTGGCGCCACCGGAGAGGTCGAAGGCGATGAAAGGCACCATGCCGTTGCCGCCGGAGATGCCGCAGCCGGCGGAGCCGATGTGGCCGAGGTCACCCAGCACGTCGGCGTGTGCGCGACCCGAAGCCAGCAGCCCTGCCAGCGTGGGCATCACCACGGCGCCAGCGCCGGTGATGAGGCCCGCGGAAAGCATCTCGCGCCGCGTGACGGGCCGGCGATGGTCGCCGTGCAGGATGGGCTCGTTGAGGCCACGTGCCTTCGGGATCTTGCGGATGTAACGCATGGTCGCTTCCTTTACAGAATCGAGAGCACGCCACTGCCCAGCGCTGCAGCGCAGGCGGCCTTGGCGACGTTGGCACTGGTGGGCGGAGTGGACTTGGTGCGCAGGCGCTCGATCAGCGCGTAAAGCTCCGTGCGCACTTCCGAATCCGCCGGCTGGGAGGCGATGTTCGCGCCCACCGCCTTCTGCAGCAGCGGGCCGACCAGCAGGTCCTTGCCGGCGTCGTCGGCGAACTGCGTGGCCGCCGGGGCGCTCGCATTGAATCCCGCCCCGAAGAAGCTGGTGCGATAAGTCTGGTTGTTGACCATCTCCGAGCAGTACTTGATGGCCAGCTGCGCCACACCCGTCTGGTGCGAGGCCAGGAAGGCCTCGATGCTTGGCACCGGCGGCAGCTGCTGCTGCACCTGCAGGTAGGTCTGGCGCACGCCATTGTTGGTGGTGGGCACGCCGGTGATGCGCGACATGCTCTGGTTGAGCTGCTCGAAGGTGCGCACCCCGATGTCCGGCTGCGCCGGCAGGTCCACCGGGATCGGCGTGGCGCCGGCCAGCGGCGTGCGCGCATAGGTGTTGTTGCCGATGCGGTCGAAGGTGAGGAAGAACTGGTCCGAAGCCGGGCCCTTCTGCAGGCCGATCACGGTACCGATGTCGGACAGGCGCTGGCCCGCATCCGGCGAATAGGCGGACGCATTCAGCGTGGCATTCAGCCTCGCATAGGCCTGCCCCGCCTGTGCCTCGGCGCCATTGATGCCGATGCGGATGCCCTCCACGGGGATTGAACCGGGCTCGGCCGTCGGGTCGAGGCTGATGAAGGTGGGCTTGGTGAACAGGTAGCCGTAGCTGTCGTACACGCTGGCCTCGAACATGATGTAGCTCTGCGGCACGCCTGTGAGGGCTGTGACGTTGAACAGCAGGAAGTAGCGCTCGCCCACGCCGGCGGCGAAGTTCATCTGCACCTGCTCCTCGGTCAGCGCCCGCTCGTGGATGGCGACGAAGCGGATCACGCCGCGCCAGGGGCGGTTGTTGGAGGTCTCGTTGCCGAACACCAGCGAGAAGGTGTCATCCCAGTCGGCCAGCGAGCCGCCGTCGCGCGGGTCCGCATCGCCGGTGAAGGTGCCGTTCACATAGATGCGGCGGCCGTTCACCGGGTCGTAGTTGACGACGATGTGCTGCAGCGAGGCCTGCGCATCCTGGTCGGCATCCCGGGTGAGCAGCGCCGGGGCTCCATTGGCACCTGTTTCTGGTGAGCGGTTCAGCGCCTCATACTGGTAGGCCCGCTGCCCCAGCGTGAAATTGCGGGCCATGGCGCCGCCCGAATAGCTGACGATGTAGGCATCTTCCTGGCTGACGTTGGCCGGCGCGGCCCAAACCTCGAGGGCGTATTCGCCGGTGGCCTTGATGCGGTTGGCCAGCTTGGCACTGGCCGTGGTGGTGGCCTGCGCCTTGCCTCCGCCCGCACCGATGTTGATGCCCCAGCCGCCCATGTGCGTGATGTCGCCGGTGGCCGTGAGGTTCAGCTGCGGTTCGACGCCGCTGGTATCGACGATGGTGCCGTCGATGAGGTCCTTGAACTGGTACTTGGCGATGGTGAACTGCTCGAAGCGGTTGCCGCCTGCGGCCACCGTGCCATCCCACAACGTCAACGCGCGGCTGACCTGCAGCGCCGGATCGATCTCGGTGACATCGACCAGGTCAGCGAAGTCCTGGATGGCCTGCAGCATGCGCGCGGAGTCGTTCGCGCAGCTCGCGGTCCAGCAGTTGTGCGCGTCGCCACCCGCCGAGTTGGGCGCCACGCGCGTCACGAAGCGCGAGTCGGCGGGCGTGTCGAGGTTGATCTTCGCGCGCGCGGCCGCATAGGCCTCGTTCACGTCGGGGCTGGCGAAGTTGCCAGGCGCCGGCTGCGCGGCACCGGGGGAATGGCAGCGCGAGCAGTTCGCATCGCCGCGCAGCAACGCGTACACGGTGGTCTGGAACGCCGCGGGAGATTCCGGGAAGGTCTTGGTGGCACCCACCTCGAAGTCATCCGGCGCCTGCAGCACGATCTGCGTGCCGCCGCCGCCCACGCCGCCCACCCAGTTCTGGATCCAGGTGGTGAGGATGTCGGCGCAGGCCTGCGTGCTGGCCATCCAGCAGTTGTGCCCGCCAGCGACCTTGGTCACCAGGGGGGACTGGTCCGGCTGCAGGGTGTCGATGAAGGGCAGTACCTCCGAGTAGGCGAGGTTCACGTCGTCGTTGCGCGCGAAGCGCGGCGACTGGCCCGTGGGGGACGCGTTGTGGCAGCCACCACAGCGGTTGTTGGCCTTCACGTTCTGCCAGAAGGCCACGCGGAAGGCCTGCACGTCGGCGCTCTGCGGCGCCGGGCCGGTGTAGTCATTCACCACCGGCGGGTTGGTGTTGGGATTGGACGTGGTCGGCGCCCCGCCACCGCAGGCGGTGAGCGCGGCCAGACCGGCGGCAATCAGGATGGACCTGAGCTTGTGCATCATCCTCTCCTCAGGAGCCGCGGCAGTAGGCCGCGGTCTCGGCGAACACGTCCTTCACGCGGTAGCCGTTGCCGCGGAAGATGCCCATCACGCGATTGACCTCGCTGCGATCGGCGGCATTGACCGGCGGCCGCAGGCAGACGGTGCGGAACACCTTCTCCACCTGGCAGCGCGCGAACTGCTCGCTGTTGGCCAACTCCTCGCCCATGGACTTGGCGCCGTTGCCGGCGCCTGGCAGGTTCGGGCTCCAGCCCAGCACGGTGTTGGCGCCTTCGCGCCAGTAGTTGGTCCAGCCGTCATCCGGCGTGACGTAGCCCGGCTTGAAGTTGTCCTGGTTGATGAGGTACTTCGGCTGCACCTGGCCCGGGGTGTACTGGATCTGGCCGCTGGTCTCGTCGAAGTTGTAGTAGGCGAAGGCCTGCGTCAGCGGATCCATGCCGGTGTGGCAGCCGATGCAGTTGTTCAGGAAGATGCGGCTGTCGCCACCGGGCGAGCGGCTCACGTCCTGGCGGATGCGATCCGGCGGCAGCTGCGTATCGTGCACCTGCTCCAGGTCCTTGCACATGTGCGCCATCAGCGTGAAGCGGAACATGGCGCGGTTGGTGCCGGCGATGAAGAAGGACTGCGCGGCAGCGCGCGTGGTCATCACACCCGCGGTGGCGGAGGACGGCAGCCCGGTATGCTCGGACTGCGTGCTCTGCACCAGCACCGTCGGGTCGCCCAGGTTCAGGTCGTTGTCTTCCAGGTGCTGGTAGAGGTTGTTGTTGCTGCTGCTGTAGGCGGGGGCACCGTTGCCGCCGACGTAGAGGATGTCGCCGGACAGCACCTGCCGGAAATCCACATCGTCACGGACCATGCCGATCACGGTGGCGGTGTAGTCGTTGAGCGGCGCGAACACCGTCTGCTCCCGGTTGGTCCAGGGCGTGACCCAGTTCTTCAGCACCGTGGTGTAGAAGCTCGGGGCCTGCATGGCGCGCCGCGCGGCCTGCGCGGGCTGGCCACTGAGGATGTCCTGCTCCATCTGGTCGAGCACGGCGGCGCTGGGCGGCACGCCTGCGACACGGTCGTGGATGCGCTTGGCCTGGGCGCGCTCGGCCGGACCGGCCTGGACGCCCGCGGCGCACACCGCAAGCGCCACACCGATCGCGGCGGCGATCAGGTTGATCCTGTACGTCTGGTTCATGAGACCTGTCCTGGTTCTGGTTGGCGGCCAATCTAGCGGCCCGCAAGCAGGGCCAGTAATGTCTCAATCAAACGACGTCGCCGCGCAACGACAACAGCCGGTTTCAGATCGCAAAGCTATGATTTCCCCCGCGATGTGGGAGCTGCGTCACAGTCAGTCCGGGCTGTCACCAACTACTTAGTCTCCTGATGCCCATACCGGGCCTGGCGGGTAAACGTGAAGAGATCTGCGACGATGTTGGTCCGCGCAACGGCGGCCTGTGCAATGGTGCTGCTGGTCGGCGCCTGCAGCAGTGGCGGCAGCGTGGACATAGGCGGCGGACAGGATGCCGACCCCGGCGCCGTCGATTTTCCCATCGCCTATGTGAAGCGCACCATTCCGCTGGACCAGGACGACCTGCGCCAGCAGCGCGATGCAGTGCCTGATGCGGATCTCTTCATGCGCAACCGCGCATCGCCCTCGTCGGTCGAGATCGACATCACCGGCCGCATTACCGGCGACGACCTGTACGACATCAAGGATGTCGATGTATCGCAGGATGGCCGCCGCATCGTGTTCGCCATGCGCGGTCCGCTGGATGAAGACCAGGACGAGCGCGACCCGCCGAGCTGGGACATCTGGGAATACGAGATCGCAAGCGACAGCCTGCGCCGGGTGATCGCTTCGGCCACCACCGACGCCGAGGGCCATGACATCGGCCCGCAGTACCTGCCCGATGGCCGCATCGTCTTCACCTCCACGCGCCAGCGTCAGTCGCAGGCCATCCTGCGCGACGAGGGCAAGCCAGGCTTCGAGCTGCAGGCGCAGGGCGCCAACGAGAGCGCCTTCCTGCTGCACGTGATGGAAGCGGATGGCAGCGACATCCACCAGATCACCTTCAACCAGAGCCACGACCTGTGGCCCTCGGTGCTGGCCAGTGGCCGCGTGCTGTTCACGCGCCTGGACGGTGCGACGGGCCGGGGCATGCATCTCTACACCGCCAATCCGGATGGCACGGACCTGCAGCTGCTCTATGGCGCGCGCAGCCACGACACCGGCACGCCAGGCCCCGACGGGCAGCCCACCGTCATCCAGTTCACGCGGCCGCGCGAGATGGAGGACCACCGCATCCTCACACTGGTGCGGCCGTTCAGTGATACCGACTTCGGCGGCGACCTGGTGCTGATCAACACCGACTCCTACGTGGAGTACAACCAGCTGCTGGTCACCGCCACCGGAAGCGGTCCGGCGCAGGCCCGCGCCACGCCCAACCAGGTGTCGCTGGTCGAAGGCCCTTCCGTCGGCGGACGCTTCCGCTCGGCGTTTCCGCTGTGGGATGGCAGCAACCGCCTGCTGGTGAGCTGGTCGCTGTGCCGGCTGCGCGACAACTCGCAGGCTCCCGCGGCCAACGTGCCCTGCACGCCCGACCGCCTGAACGATCCCACCTTCGACACGCGCTATGAGACGGCGCCGCCGCTGTACAGCGCCTTCATCTTCGATCCCGCCGACAACACCTTCAAGCCGCTGTTCCAGCCCGTGGAGGGCGTGATGATCACCGACCTGGTGGCGGCACAGCCGCGCGCTCCCCAGCAGCACATTCCCGATCGCGCCACCGCGGGCGTGGGCTTTGATCCGGCGCTGGTGGGCGAAGGACTGGGGTTGCTGGAAATCCGCAATGTCTACGACTTCGACGGCACGCTGCGCAATACCAACCTTGGCCTCACGGGCGTGCCCGCCGCAACGGACACCGCCACGCTGGCCAATCCTGCCTCGCGCACGGCGGCGCAGCGGCCGGCGCGCTTCCTGCGTATCGAAAAGGCCGTGTCGCTGGGCGATGACCAGCTGGGCTTCCCCGACATCGCCAACCAGGCCTTCGGCGTTTCCAGCTTCATGCGCGAGATCATCGGTTACGTGCCCATCGAGCCGGATGGCTCGGTGTCGGTGCGCGTGCCTTCCAATGTAGCGTTCGTGATCTCGGTGCTGGATGGCAACGGGCGGCGCCTGTTCCCGCAGCACCGCGCATGGCTGCAGCTGCGGCCCGGGGAGATCCGGCGCTGCAACGGCTGCCACCAGCAGGTGGGCACGCAGGATGCCTCACACGGTCGCGAGGGCACCAGCTACGTGGCCGACAGCAACTGGGGCGCAGTGCTCTCCGGCGTACCCTTCCCCAACACCCTGCCACTGACGGCCGCCAGCGCGATGGATCGGGACACCATGGCGCAGGCGCGCGGCCGCACCAGCTGCGTGGCGGGCTCCACCTGCTCGCAGAAGCCCAGCGTGAACGTGCTCTATGACGATGTGTGGACCGATCCGGCAACCGCCGGACGCAGCGCGGATGAATCCTTCGCCTGGACCTATGGCTCGCCCGGGCTTTCAACGCCGGCGCCGGTGCGCCCGGGCTGCATCGGCAACTGGACCAGCACCTGCCGCATCATCATCAACTATGTGCAGCACATCCAGCCGGTCTGGAGCGTGGATCGCGTGATCGGCGGCGTGAACCGCACCTGCACCAACTGCCACGCCCCGCAGGACGAGAATGGCGTGATCCAGGTGCCCAAGGGCCAGCTTGACCTCACCGGCGGGGCTTCGGCCGAGGAGCAGCTGCATGTGGTCTCGTACCGCGAGCTGTTCTTCGCCGATGCGGTGCAGGACCTCATTGGTGGCGCACTGGTAGACCGCACCGTGGATGTGGTTGTGGGTACCGACCCGGACACCGGCGATCCCATCATCGAGCAGCAGCCCGTCACGGCACAGCGGCCGATGGCAGCCGGCAATGCGCGCGGCTCGCGCTTCTTTGGCTGTTTTGCGGGCACCAGCACATGCCGCAACGGCGACCCGGCGGATGCAGGTGGTACAGTTGACCATAATGGCTTCCTGACGCCTTCCGAGCTGAGACTGATTTCAGAGTGGGTCGACATTGGCGCACAGTATTTCAACAATCCGTTCGACCCCGACGTTCCGCCCAACTAGCGCGCTGCCGGTCATCGCCTGCCTGGTTGCGCTGTGCTCGGCACACAACGCCTCCGCAGCCAATGCACCGGTGCAGCTCACGGAACTGGTGGTCACCCAGCCCTACCTCGAACTGCACGAGGGGCCGGGTCGTGGCTATGCCATCACGCAGGTGGTGCCGCGCGGCGATGCGTTCGAGGTGCTGTACCGGCGTACCGAATGGTTCCGCGTACGCACGCAGCGCGGCGTGGAGGGCTGGGCGCATGAACGCGAGGTGCTGAAGACGCTGCTGCCGGACGGCAGCCCGTTCAGCATCAACCTGGGCGACCGCGCGGGCTTCACCTCGCATCGCTGGGAGATCGGCAGCTCGGTGGGCGACTATGGCGGCGCCACGCTGATCGGCGCCTTCGCCTCGTTCTCTTTCAACGACCAGCTGAAGGCCGAGCTCACTGGCTCGCAGTTCCTGGGCAATGCCTCCAACGGCTGGTCGGCCGAGATGGGCCTGGCGCACATCTACCGGCCGGAGTGGCGCATATCACCACTGCTCACGCTGGGTGCCGGCATCATCAGGATCACACCGAAGTCGACCCTGGTGCTGCCGGAGGACCGGCTGGACCAGACAGCCTACGCGGGCGCCGGCGCCCGCTTCTACCTGACACGGCGTTTTTTCCTGCGCGGCGAATACCGGCACCACATGGTGTTCACCAGCCGCAACGAGAATGAGGAGATCGAAGAATGGAAACTCTCTTTCGCGTTCTTCTTCTAGCCGCGGCAGCGACCCTGCTGCCTGGCTGCGCCGCCCTCTGGGGCGGCCGGGAAGACGTGGCTGCCGCGGAAGAGCCGGTCGTGACCGACTCCGTGGAAGAGCCGTCCGACCTGCCGCCACGCGTGATCGAGCCGGAGGTGGAGCGTCGCGAGGTGAAGGTGGCCCGCATCGACGCGGAGAACATCGAACTCGGCGCCTTCTACGGCTCGCTGTCCATCGAGGATTTCGGCACCAACCCCGTATACGGCTTCACCGCCGCCTACCATGTGACAGAAGACCTGTTTTTCCAGGCCGCCTACGGCCGCTCCCGCGCCGGTCGTACCAGCTATGAAACGCTGGGCGGCGATGTGCAGCTGCTTACGCCTTCCGAGAGGCGCTTCACGTATTACAGCCTGTCGCTGGGGTACAACCTGTTTCCTGGCGAGGTGTACATCGGTCGCAACCTCGCCATGAACAGCTCGCTGTACGTGCTGGGCGGCATCGGCAGCACGAAGTTCGCGGGTGACCAGCGGGTGACGCTGAACTTCGGTGCCGGCTACCGGCTCCTGCCGACCGACTGGCTGGCGATCCACATCGACGTGCAGGATCGCGTCTTCCAGTCGGACCTGCTGGGAGTGGACAAGCTCACCAACAACTTCGGCGCGCACCTGGGTGTGACCGTTTTCTTCTGACGTACGGTGCCGGAGGCCGCATGAAGATGAACAGGATGATGGGTAACGCACGCGCGCTGCTGCTGGCAGCGCTGGTTTCACTGCCTGCGCTGGCCGTGGCGCCGCAGGGCCCCGCACCGAAGTTCAGCCTCGACAGCCTGGCCGGCAAGCCGGTCAACCTGGAGCAGTTCAAGGGCCAGGTGGTGATGATCAACTTCTGGGCCAGCTGGTGCGGCCCCTGCCGGCAGGAGATGCCGTTGCTGGAGAAGATGTACGCCAAGTACAAGCCCATGGGCTTCACCATGCTGGGCGTCAACGTGGAGCCGGATCCGAAGCTGGCGGTGGGCTTCCTCGAGAAGACCCCTGTCACTTTTCCGATACTGTTAGACGTGAAGAGCGAAGTCAGTAAGCTCTACCAGGTCGCCGGCATGCCCAGCACTGCCATCGTGGACCGCAAGGGCAACCTGCGCTGGGTGCACAAGGGCTACAAGCCCGGCGACGAGAACGCGTACCAGGACCAGATCCGCGCGCTGCTGCGCGAGTAGGCGATGTGAAGGGACGATCCCGGGTTGCACTGCTGCTGACTGCCGCTGGCGTGCTGCTGGGGGCCAGCGGCTGCGCGCCGATCGAGCCCTGGGTGAAGCCCTATGAGCGCGAGCGCCTCGCCGACCCGGTGATGTTGCTGGATCCCGATCCCGTCTCCTCCTCGTACATGGACCATGTGTACGAGGTGCGCGAGGGCGCGCGCGGCGCCACCGGCGGCGCCGGCGGCGGCTGCGGCTGCAACTGATGGCACGCGTCGCGCGCCTGGCGATCCTGGCCGTGCTGGCGCTGGCGGGCGTGGCCCGTGCCGCCGTGCTGCCCGAGGATCGCGCCGACCTGATGTACCACCGCTACTCCGGCGGCGGACTCACCGTCCAGGGCCCGTCGGTGCTGGTGCGCAAGAGCATCGGCGAGTCGCTCTCGGCCACGGCCAACTACTATGTGGATGCCATCACAAGCGCATCGGTCGATGTGGTCGTGTCGGGCGCCAGCCAGTACAAGGAAAACCGCCAGCAGAAGAGCCTGGGGCTCGATTACCTGCGCGGCAAGTCCATGTGGTCGGCGTTCTACATGGAATCGTCCGAGAACGACTACAAGGCCAGCACCTGGTCGCTGGGCGTGAGCCAGGACATGTTCGGCGACCTCACCACGGTGAGCTTCGGCTACTCGCAGGGCCGCGACAGGATCGGTGATTCCACCGATTCCTCCTTCAGCGAGGAGATCGAGCGGCGCAACTACCGCGTCGGCCTCACGCAGGTGCTCAGCCGCAATGCGCTGCTGTCGCTGAACTTCGAGACTGTCACCGAGCAGGGCTACCTGCAGAACCCGTACCGCTCCATGCGCTACGTGAACCTCAGCGACACCTGGACGCTGGCGGCCGAGACCTTTCCACGCACGCGCACCAGCAACGCCGCCTCGGCGCGGCTGAAGCACTACCTGCCCTGGCGCGCCTCGGCCGAGGTGCAGTACCGCTACTATGGCGACACCTGGGGCCTCAGCGCGCACACGGCCGGAGTGGAATACACGCATCCGCTGAAGCAGTCGCCGCGGTGGACCCTCACCGGCTCCTACCGCTTCTACAAGCAGAACAGCGCCGACTTCTTCAGCGACCTGTTCCCCTTCCAGGACGCGCAGAACTTCATGGCGCGCGACAAGGAAACCTCCGCCCTCACCGGGCACACTCTGGGCCTGGGCGCCGCATATGAATTCCCGGTGGACTTCGCGCCCTGGCTGAAGCGCGGCACGGCCAACCTGCACGTCAGCCGCATGATGATCGACTATGACCAGTTCCGTGACCTGCGCGGCCTGCCGCCAGGCACCGTGCCGCCGGGCAGCGAACCGCTGTACAAGCTCAACGCGAACGTCTACCAGTTCTTCGTTTCGTTCTGGTTCTGAGACGGCCGGGCGGCAGCTCAGCGATTGCGCGCCGAGGACCGGCCCGACGGTGAGCGCACCATTGGCCGGGGCTCACGCTGTGGACGCGGCAGGCTCTGGCCGGGGGCCGGCTTGCCAGTAAGACGCAATGCCGTGAAACGTTGCACGGCGAGGCGGTCCACCTCCTCCTCGAAGGCGCGGAAATCCGCCACCAGCTTCTGTCCGAAGTCCGTGAGCCGCGCGCCGCCGCCATCCTTGCCACCGACCGCCAGTTCGACCACGGGCTCCTGGAAGGCCTCGTTGGTGTTGTGCAGCAGCAGCCAGGCACGGCGGTAGCTCATGCCCAGCTGCCGGGCCGCGGCGGAGAGGGAACCGCTGCGTTCTATGCCCTCCAGCAGTGCGATCTTGCCAGGACCGATGGAGCAATCGCTGGAGAAGTCCACCCGCACGCGTGTCTGCGGCTTTGTCATGCCGGGAGTCTAGCGGCATGGGGCACCGCGGGCGAATGATCAGGCATTCGCTATTCTTGGTAAAATACAGCGACCCCCTCCGACCCCGCGGCGACATGACGAGAGCCCTCATTCTTGCAGTACTGCTGACGCTGGCCGGCAGCCTTCATTGCCACGCTGCCGAGCGGGGGCTGACGGTTTTTGCGGCGGCCTCGCTCACCGACGCCCTGGGAGAGGTCGGCGAGGCGTATGCCAGGCGCTCTGGTATCCCGGTCCGGTTTTCGTTCGCGGGCAGCTCGGCGCTGGCACGCCAGATCGAGTCCGGGGCTCCGGCAGACGCCTTCGTCTCCGCAGACCAGGAATGGATGGACTACCTGGAACAGCGCCGGCTCATCGTTGCCGCGACGCGCGCGGACGTTGCTTCGAACGTGCTGGTGCTCGTCGCTCCGGCGGACAGCCGCCTGGCGCTGAAGATTGCGCCGGGATTTTCGCTTGCGCAGGGACTAGGTCCCAACGGCCGGCTGGCGATCGGTGATCCACAGGCCGTGCCGGCAGGTCGTTACGCCCGCGCAGCGCTCAACGCGCTGGGAGCATGGGACGGCGTATCCCGACGCATCATCGCGGCGGACAACGTGCGCACGGCACTGAACTTCGTGGCCCTCGGAGAGGCGCCACTGGGCATCGTCTATGCCACCGACGTGCGCGGCAACGACAGGGTGCGGGTGGTGGACACTTTTCCACCCGGCCTGCATGAGCGCATCACCTACCCAGCGGCGGCCACCACGCGCGGCAGCGCGCAGGCGCGGGACTTCCTGCAGTACCTGCGCGGCAGCGAGGCGCGCGCGATCCTGGTCCGCCACGGCTTCACAGTTCCATGAGTGACCCCATGAAAAGCACACGCGTCCGCCTGGCGCTGGCAATCGCTACAGCCACCTGCATCGCCCTGAACACCGCGCCGGCCCGCGCCGCTGAAAGCTGCAGCGCCTACATGATGGACGTGGCCGCGGAATTGCAGCTGTTCCGGGAGGCGCCGGATCCTGTGAAGGCGGGTCTCAACCCGAAAGATGCGCCGCGGGTCGAGCCGGGCCGCCTCTACCTCGTCACGCTGCCGCTCCAGAAGGACGTGCGGTTTGGCGCCACACTGGCGCGCAATCCGGTGGACGCGACAAGACCGGGCGGCCTGCTGAACCTGTCCTTCGAAAAGCCGGGCAAGTATCGCATCGCCATCGACGCGAATTTCTGGATCGATGCGCTGGTGGACGGCGTGCCGGTGGAGGCACTGGATTTCCGCAGCGACCGCGAGTGCGCAGGACCCCGCAAGATCGTGACCTTCGATCTTCCCGCCGGTGGCGAAGTCCACCTGCAGCTGGTCGACGCCACCGTATCGCAGCTGCGACTCACGGTGACGCCAGTACCGGAAGAGCCCTGGTAGGCCTCCCTAGAACCTCACCCGCACCTTGGTGAACAGCGAGCGGCCGGGCTCGGGAAAGCCTGCGGCGAGCTGGAAGTTCTTGTCCAGCAGGTTGCGTGCGCCCAGCACGGCTTCCACGTCATCAAGAGGCCGCCACGTGACCTGCAGGTTCGCCAGCGCATGGTCCCCGATGCGCTGGTAGCCCAGCCCCGCGCTGCCATTGCGGTCGGTCCAGCGATTGCCGGCGAATTCCACGCTGGGCTGCACGCTGAGCGCTGGCGTGGCATCCCAGGTGAGGTAGGCGAAGCCCGTGTGGTCGGGAACCCCGGTGGGCTTCAGGCCAGGCTGCAGCGGATCCTCGATCCGGCGGTGCAGTCGCGCGTAGTGCGCGCCGATCCGCAGCTGCGGGGAAACGCGCCAGTCGCCGGCGATCTCCACGCCGTGGAAGCTGCCGTCACCGACATTCTGCGTCTGCGTCTGCTGCGGCGAGGCCTGCACGATCACGGTCTGGATCATGTCCTTCACGTCGGTGTAGAAGGCCGACGCTTCCACGCGCAGGCCGGGCAGCGGCTGTCCCTTCCAGCCCAGCTCGAAGTGGGTGGCGCGCTCGGTGCCCAGGTCCGGATTGGGCACGGCGGTGCCGAATCGCGTGCTGAAGCGCTCGAAATTGTTGGCGAAACGCGTGCGCGAGGACACGCTGGCGCTGGCCTCGGCATCCGCCGCATAGGCCCACTGCAATGCCGCCTGGCCGTTGAATGCGTCGCTGCCGCCGGTGGGATAGTCGAACAGGCCGGCCGTGGTGTTGTATTCCTGCGCCTTGCGCAGTTCATTGCGGTCGTAGCTGATGCCGGCGACCACGTTCACCGTGGGCGCGACGCCCTGGGTGTGCTCGAGTGCCAGTGACCAGGTGCGCTCTTCATTGTGCTGCTCCGGCTCAATGGTGGAGAGCGTGGCGTGCGACGGACGGTTGTGGTTGTACTCCACGTGCCGGTCGCGGCGCCAGTGGAAGGCTGCGCGCGTGGTGCCCCCGGAGAAGAATCCGCTGCCCGCCTCCACGCTGCCGCCCAGGCTCTCGTCCGAGTAGTAGCTGTTGAAACGGCCATTGTTGGACTGCGTGCTGTAGGTGCCGTCATCCCATGCCGACAGCAGGTTGTCGAACTCGTTGTAGAACAGGCGCGTCTTCAGGTAAGTGGTGGCGCCGAGCTGCGTGTGCGACAGCCAGTATGTGCTCTGCACGTCCCAGAACGGCCAGGTCCAGTAGTTGTTGGGCTGGTACGGGGGATTCTGCACGGTGCCGTCAGGGAGCAGGAAATCCACGCCCAGCGGCGCGTTCTTCTCGCCGCTCTGCTTCGTGAAACTCAGCGAATATTCGTCGGTGGAGTTCGGCGTGTAACCGGCCTTCACATTCACGCGCCAGTCTTCCGTGTCCGATCCTTCGCGCTTGCCGCCGTCCTCTGCGGGACCGACGGGCGTGAAGTCCTTCGACAGCGTCCAGTGGTCGCGTCTGGTCTGCGTGGCGCTGCCCTGCAGGTACCAGGACTGCTGCCGCGTGCCGGCGATCAGCGTGCCGAAGCGGCCTTCATACCCGCCGCTGCGGCCAAAGGATGCACCGCCCTGGAACTCGGCCTCGAAGGGTTCCACCGGCTTGCGTGTCACCAGGTTCACCGAGCCACCCAGCGCACCGGGGCCGTCGAGCACCGAGACATAGCCCTTGCGCAGCTGCACCTCGCCCAGGTCCGGCGTGAGGAAGCGGTTGAAGTCGATGCGGTTGTCCGCCGGCAGGTAGACGCGGATGCCGTCGATGGACAGCGGCACGCGCCAGCGGTCGAAGCCGCGCACGCTGATGTCGCCTTCGTTGCGGCGACCGTTGGAGACGAAGCTGCTGGTCACGCCCGGCACGAGTTTCACGGCCTCGGTGAGGGTATTGGCGTTGAACTGCCACACTTCCTGCGCGCCGATGCGATCGTCGCTGCTGGTGTCGCGCACGCGCTCGCCAATCACGTGCACCTGGCCGAGCTCGAAGACGGCAGCCTCCTCCTCCACCCCGGCGGCAATGGCGGGCGCGGGCGGGAGAAATGCGGGAACGAGGCAGCAGGCGGAAAACAGAGGGGAAATGCGCATGGAGATCCTGTTGTTGTCGCAATATATGGCGCTATACACCGGGCGGCAGAATACGGATTTGGCGCCGGCGTCGCAATATATGAAGGTATATACCGAAAGGCAGAAAAATGCCGGGTGCGGGCAGCGCCCTCACCCGGCATGAACCTGCGTCAGGGCTTCGAGTACGAGATGCGGTAGATCAGGTTAGCCCCGTCATCCGCCAGCAGCATCGAGCCATCTTTCAGCACCGTGATCGCCACCGGGCGGCCCCAGGCGCCGTTGTCCGGGGTGATGAAGCCGGTGAGGAAGTCCACGTATTCACCCGTGGGCTTGTTGTTCTTCATCGGCAGCATGACGATCTTGTGGCCGGTGCGGTGGGCGCGGTTCCACGAACCATGCAGCACCGCGAAGCCGGCGCCGCGGTATTCCTTTGGAAACACCGAGGCGCCCCTGGTGGCCGTGTAGAAGCGGATGCTGGTGGCCGCGGAGTGTGCCGTGAACGGCACGTCAGGACGCGTGGCCTTGCCAGCCAGGTCGGGGCGGTCGCCCTTCATGCGCGGCTCTTCGTAATTGCCCATGTAGTACCAGGGCCAGCCGTAGAACGCGCCTTCCTTCACGCGCGTGGCGTAGTCGGGCACCAGGTCATCGCCCAGCTGGTCACGCTCGTTCACCGTGCACCAGACGTCGCCGGTGGCGGGCTGGATGGTCATGCCCACGCAGTTGCGCAGGCCGGTGGCAAAGGCCTTGCCCACGGTGTCTTTCCTGCGCACGTCATACACGCGCACCATGGCGCGGTTTTCCTCCAGGCCCCAGGGCGCACCGAGTCCGTGCTGCTTTTCCCAGGCCTGCACTTCTGCCGGCGACTTCTTCTCGATGCTGTCGGCGAAGATGTTGCCCTGCGAGCCCACCGCCAGGTACATGCGGCGGCCATCCTTCGAGAAGGCGATGTCACGGGTGAAGTGGCCGCCGCCAACGGGGGAGATCTGCGGGATCACCACTTCGGGCACGGCGCGGGCCACGGTGTCGCCCACCTTGTAGGCGTAGCGCACCACGCGGTTCACTTCGGCAATGTAGACCCACTGCGGCTTCTCGGCCGAGGGGTAGAACGCGATGCCGTAGGGCTGGCCCAGCCCCTGCGCGAACACGGTGGGCGTGGCGGTCTTGCCATCGGCGGTGGGCCTGAGCACCTTGACGCGGCCGCCATTGGTTTCGGCCAGGAACACGTCCCCGTTCGGCGCGACCACCATGTTGCGCGGCGCGGTCAGGTCGCTCAGGTAGACATCGATCCTGAAGCCCGGCGGCAGCTTCAGCTCGGCACCCGCAGGCCTGGGCACCACGGTCGGGAAGTTGGTGGCCGACGGGGTGGCGTTCGGCGCGGGCAGCTTGTCGAGATCGATGCGGTGGACCACGCCCGGCGCGTCCTTCTTCCACTCGGCTTCGCCGGGAGGCGGGCCGCCGGCGCCACGCGCAGGGCCGCCGAATCCGCCACCACCGCCACCGCCTCCACCGCCACGCGGCGGGCCGCCGGCACCCGCGCCCGCGTTCAGCGAACCATCACGCAGCGCATTGAAATACGCCACCAGGTTGCTGCGGTCGGTGGCGCCCGGGACGGGGATCACCATCGAGGTGCCGGGCACGGCGGTGGTGGGCGCGGTCAGGAAATGATCCAGCGACGCGGCGTCCCAGGTGATGCCTGAATTCTTCAGCGCATTGGTGTAGCCGAAGCCTGCCCCCGTGGCGGCCTTGCGGCCGATCAGGCCACCGAGGTTGGGCCCCTGGGCGCCACCGTTGTCGCCGGCTTCGGCGCTGTGGCACAGCAGGCACTGGGCGCGGAAGAAGGTGCGACCCTGCATGGCCGGAGAGGCTGCGGCAGGACCACCCGGACCCGGTGCGGCACCCATCGCCGGCAGCGCGGAGAAGCCCAGCAGGGCGGCAAGGATGAGCGGAGTTCGCGAGTTCATGATGTCCCCCGGGAGCCTGCGAATTGCGGTGCTGAGGATACGGCAAACCCATGCGGACCGGGGGGTGCCCCCTCCCGGGCGGATCAGGGCGGCGCCAGCCCTTTCGAATAGCTGACCTTGCCATCGGCAGCTATGGCGATGGCGTCTGCGTCGGTGAGGCCATTGATGAACTTGATGCCCTCTTCCGGCCCGAGGATGAACACCGTCTTGGTGAGGCCGTCGGTCCGCGTGGCGGTGGAGGCGATCACCGTGACGCTGCGCAGTTCATGCGGGGAACGGCCGGTCTTCGGGTCGAGGATGTGGTGGTAGCGCACGCCGTCCTCGTCGAAGTAGCGCTCGTAATCGCCCGACGTGGAGAAGGCCGCGTCCACCAGCGGGATGCGCAGCACCACCTCGTCGCGGCGGTCCGGATGACGGATGCCGATCACCCAGGGCTGCCCGAAACGGTCGCCGATCACGCGCGTGTCGCCGCCAGCGTTGACCATGGCGCGGGTGATGCCGCGGGCCTTGAGGATGTCGATGCCACGATCCACGGCATGGCCCTTGGCGATGCCGCCCAGGTCGATGCGCATCCCGGGCTTGCCGAACGCCACGGTGTGGCGTGCCGGATCGAGCTTCAGCTGCCGGTAGTCCACGCCGGGCAGCGCCGCCGCCACGGCCTTGTCATCCGGACGCTGGTGCGCGCGGTAATCGTAGAGGTAACCCACGCTGGCATAGGTGATGTCGAAGGCGCCCCTGGACAGGCGCGAATATTCCAGCGAAGTCTGCAGCAGCGTGAACAGCTCGGGCGCCACCGGCACTGGCCTGCGCCCTGCTTCTGCATTGACGCGCGACACTTCGGAGTCGGGCTTGTAGGTGCTCATCAGCGCATCGATGCGGCGCATGTCTGCGAACACCGCCTCGATCGCGGCTTCACCGGCGGTGCGATCGTCGGCCCACAGCTGCACCGCGCAGCGCGTGCCCATGATGGCTTCCTCACGTTCCAGCCATTCCGCATGAACGGTGGCTGAACAAAGCATCGCACCGGACAGCAGCAGCAGCCGATGCAGCTGTCGCCACGCGGATACGGGTGCGTGTTTGCGCATGCGGCAAACATACCGCAGCGGGAAGTGCTGGAGTAAGCTTCCTGCAACGGACGCGACGTCGTTCACCCTGGAGACCGATTCCGCCATGAACCGCCTCATCCGCCATGTCTTCTGCACGCTGCTGCTGGTCACCGGGCTTGCTGCCCACGGCACCGCCCATGCGCAGGCCGCCGAGGAGGCGCGCCTGCTCACCGCCGCCGACGTGCTCGACAAGCTGCGCGCACAGCGCGACACCGAGATTCCAGAGCGGCTGCTGCAGCGCGCCTATGGCGTCGCGGTGATCCCTGGTGTGACCAAGGTGGCCTTTGTGCTCGGTGGACGTCGTGGCACTGGCGTGCTGACGGTGCGCGACAGCCGCGGACGTTTCACCAGCCCGGTGTTCGTGAATCTCACCGGCGGCAGCCTGGGCTTCCAGGCCGGCGCATCGGAAACCGACATCGTGCTGGTGTTCACCACGCGCCGCGGCGTCGAGGGCATTGCCGACGGCAAGCTCACGCTGGGCGTGGGCGCATCGGTGGCGGCCGGCCCGGTGGGCCGCCAGGCCGAGGCGGCGGCGGGCAAGCAGGCCGAGGTGTATGCCTATTCGCGCAGCCGCGGCATCTTCGTCGGCGTGGCGCTCGATGGCACGGCCATCAGCATCAACGACAAGGCCAACCGCGCTTTTTACGGCGGCAAGGATGTGCTGCCTTCGGACATCATGAGCGGCGCGGTGCACCGCGAGTCGGAGAACACCACGCGCTTCCTGGCGGCGCTGGCGCGCAGCACGGGCGAGACCGCGGAGTCGATGACCAGTGGCATGCCGGATGCCGGCACATTGGCGCCGGGTGCGCCGGCGACTCCGGCTACGCAGGCACCCGCGACGGGCAGCGGTTCGAGCGAGGTGCGCACCTTCCCCATGGAAGATCCGACGCCCGGCGCCGAACCGCCGCGCTGATCAGCGCGGCAGCAGCAGCCACAGGGCCACGGGAACCAGGCCCAGCCCCAGCAGCACCGAGATCGAGGCGGCGCTGGCCGCCAGTTCGCGGTGCAGCTTCTCGCGGTCGGCGAACACCACGGCGCTGAATCCGATCGGTGCCGCGGCACCCAGCACCAGTACGGCACGTGTCATGCCTTCCGCGCCGAAGGCCCGGGCCAGCAGCAGGCCCAGCGCCAGTCCCAGCACCATGCGTAGCGCCAGTGCGGCCAGCACGCGCCCGTCGCGCGCCAGCCGTGCATCGAACAGCACGCCGAGCGCCACGATCACCAGCAGCAGGACCAACTGGCCCGAAGTGCGCAGCACCGTTACCAGCCACCCGGGCAGCGCCACGTCGGTAACGTTCAGCAGCAGCGCTGCCAGCAACGCCCACAGCGGCGGGAAGGTGAACACGCGGCGCAGGATGGCCGGTGCGCTGGCGCCATGGCCGCCATACCAGGCCGCCAGCATGTAGACAAAGGTGCTCTGGCCGATGATGTGGCCCAGGTCGAAGAGCGCCAGCTGCGCGAATCCTTCCTGCCCCCACGCGGCGATGACGAAGGGAAACAGGAAGCCGTTGTTCAGCGACACGGCGCACAGCACCAGTGAACCCATCTCCGGACGCGGCAACCGCAGCGCCCTGCCGACTGCGAGCGCCGCTCCCAGCGAGACCAGCATGATGATGAGTGACCCCAGTGGCAGGGATATGAGGTCGGTGCGCAGGGGGATGCGGCTGATGTCGGCGATGAACAGCGCCGGCAGGCCGGCGGTGATCACCAGGCGCAGCATGAAGCCGGCCTGCGGTGGGTGCAGCCAGCCCAGCCGCCGCCCCGCGAAGCCGGCCACGAACAGGGCAATGAGCAGCGCAATGCGCAGTTCTACGGGCAAGCTTCAGGCCTTCGTGCGCGCGGCGCGCGCCAGTCGCAGCAATGTGTCGAGGTCGCCGCCCTCGTGCGGGAAGAAGCTGGTGCCGATGGCGGGCGTGATGCCCACATCGACATCTGCCAGCGAGACCGGGCGGGAAACCACATCGCGCACCCTTGCCTCGATGCCGGGCACCTGCGCGGTGTCGCGCAGTCCCGCCAGCAGCAGCACGAAGTGGTCCTTGTGGGTGCCCACGGTATCGCCGGGTCGCACCAGCATGGCCAGCCGCTGACCGAGCTCCTGCCGCACCTTTTCCCTGAGGTGTGGATCGGTGAAGGCCGGCACCTCCTGCAGCCCTGGCTCCACCAGCATCAGTGCGATCAGCGGCGGGTCGCCCGGCACTTCATGCAGCGCGCTGAAGCGCCGCTCCAGCAAACCGCGGTCGGCCAGTTCCGTGTCGGATTCCACCGGATGTTCGCGCGCGTGGTCGATGATGGTCAGTCCCAGCACCACCAGCAGTGCCAGTGCGGACATCGCGGCGATTACCTGCAGCAGGTGCCCGGTGTCGGCCCCGAAGGTATCCGTTGTCGCGCCCAGGCTGTAGGAGTCGGGTGCGAACTGCGCCGCAGTGAGGCCGAAGTAGAACACGCTGGCGATGGCGATGCCGGTGAACAATCCCCCGCCGGCGCGCGCGATCAGCATGGGCAGCGTGCAGGACTGGCGCAGCACGAACGCCAGCCACAGCGCCAGCCACGAAGCGAGCACCGCGATGCCCAGTGCGGTGCCGACGCGACGCGCGTCGTAAAACACCGCCGGGATGATCTGCATCGCGAACAGGCCGGTGAAATGCACGGCGGCGATGCCGATGCCCATGCACAGGCCCGCGATGGCGAGCCTGAGGCCGCGCACGCGCGGACCGCTGGCAATCCACAGCGCGAAGAACCAGACCAGCACCGAGAACAGCAGGGAAAACAGCATGGTGGGCGGGTGGTGCTCCACAGGCACCGGCAGGCGGAAGGCCAGCATCCACAGGTATTGCGCGGACCAGAGCGCGGCGCCCACCACGGCCGCGCCGGTTCCCAGCCAGCTGCGGGCGGCGAAGCCGCGGGAGACGGCCACGCGTTGCGCCAGGTTCAGTGCGGTGAAAGAGCCCAGCACCGCGAGCAGCACGGACAGCACGAGCAGCTGGAGATCGTAGACGCCGGTCATGGATCAGCAGTTGGTGCTATGCGTACGTGATGCCGCAACCGGCCAGGCCGCAGTAGCCGCCCGGGTTCTTGTGCAGGTACTGCTGGTGGTATTCCTCAGCCAGGTAGTACGGCGGCGCGGAGGCGATCTCCGTGGTTATGCGGCCCCGTCCAGCCGCGAGGAGCGCCGCTTCGTACTGGTCCTTCGAATCTTCTGCCGCGTCGAGCTGGTCCTGCGTGGAGGTGAAGATCACCGAGCGGTACTGCGTGCCCACGTCGTTGCCCTGGCGCATGCCCTGGGTGGGATCGTGCTCTTCCCAGAAAGTCTTCAACAGCGTGTCGAAGCTGGTCTTTTCCGTGTTGTAGACCACCTGCACCACTTCGGCATGGCCGGTGAGGCCGGAACACACTTCTTCATAGGTGGGATTGGGCGTATGCCCGCCGGCATAACCCACCGAGGTGGTGTACACACCGGGCAGCCGCCAGAACAGTCGCTCGGCGCCCCAGAAGCAGCCCAGGCCGAACAGCACGCTCTGCAGCGGCGGCGCGAATGGCCCCGCCATGGGGGTGCCCAGCACCTGGTGCCGGCCGGAGATGGCCATCGGTTCGCTGCGCCCCGGCAACGCCTCGGCGGGCCCGGGCAGCCGGCTGGATTTGCGGAACAGGGACATGGCTGGCTGCGCGTAAGGGTCGGACTGGTATCATTCACCTCCCATGACGATGATTCAAGCCGCGCATAACCTGCGCAAGCCGCACACCGAGGAACCCGCGCCCTTCGGCATCCGCGTGAGCCTGCGCGAGAATGATCCGTTCCGCCGGCTGCTGGGGCCCGACTGGCATCGCCTGCACTGGTATCGCACCGCGAAGGAACGCGATGCGGCGCTGGCCGAGATGAGCCGGCGCCATGACTATTCACGCCGTGCCGATACGCCGACGCTGGTGTTCTCGAAGGTGGAAAACCTGGCGGCCAGCCGCGGCCTCGCCTGAGCCGCGCGCGCAGCAGCTAGAAGCCCAGTCCCAGCGACAGGTAGAAGGCGTGCCGTCCCCGGCTGTCGAAGCCGGTGGCGAACAGCGCGGGACCCAGGGGAGTGTCGAGCCCCACGAACAGGCTGGCGTTCTTGCGCGCGCTGCGCAGGCTGACGTCGCTGCGACGTTGCCACACATTGCCGGCCTCAACCGAGGCGCCGGCATAGAACGGTACGTCGAGCAGTCCCTCACCACGCCGGCCCAGGCGATGGAAATACACCAGGCGTGCCATGGCCAGCTGCGTGCCGGTGAGTGAATCGCGCGGCAGGCCGGAGAGATGGAGGAACCCGCCCAGCGGGAAGTAGCTGCGCTCATCGGCAAAACCGGGGTCCAGCAGCGATCCGGCGGTGAACCAGCCCATCAGCGAACCGCCATCCCAGGAGCGCACGCCCCGCCAGTCCAGCAGCAGCGAGTCGGAGACGCGCTCGAGCTGGCGGTCGGAGATCTGGGCGCGCCACTCGACCTTGGCGGACTGGCCGCGCCGCGGGAAGGACGCGCTGTCGAGGCTGTCGAAACTGTAGCGCGCGAACAGCTCGTTGAACTGGAAATCCACCGGCGCCTCGGCGTCTTGCCCGAGGCGCACGCGTGACTCGCCCAGCGTGCGCTCGCCGCCGGCGCGCAGCTCGCCCGAGTTGCCGATCTCCCTGCCCAGCGCGCCGCCATAACGCAGCGAGCGCACGCGCAGCTCGCCCACCTGGCGATCGCCCTCGTACTGCGGGACATTGCGGATCTCGTACAGCGCCGCGGGTTCGAGGAACCAGCGGCGGCGCAGCGAGAAAGGCAGGTAGAGCTCGGTGCCGATGCGCGGATTGCCGCCCACCTGCCCGTCCCAGATCCACTCGGCACCGAACTGGTTGATGTCGGTGAGCACCAGCCGCAGGGCGGCGTCGAAGCTGGTATTGCCCTCGAAGTCATCCTGCAGGCGCAGGCCGGCGCGCACGTAGTTGGGTCCCCAGGAGTTGGGACGCGCGGAGAAGAGCAGGTCGGTACGGGTGCCGGCCGTGGAGGCATCGTGGCCGGCGAGGCGGTAGTCCAGCAGCTCCAGCCGACCCTGGCCGTAGTGGCGTGCCACGCGGCGACGCAGGGCGTCCACGTCGAGGGTCTTGCCGGCGAGGTCACCGAACAGCATTTCAACGGGCCCGGCATAGGCTTCCGATCCGGCATCGACTCCCACCGTGCGCACCTCGATGGGCCGGGGCTCGTGCCGCCGCCCGGCGAGATATTCCTCGTACTGCTGCGGGGTGACCGCCAGTCCTGCCAGCCGGGCGCGCGCCTTGTCGGCGGCGGCGGTGCCGGCGCGCACGATGCGCGAGAGCTGCGTGAAGTTGTAGGAGGAGGTATCGGTGAGCTCGGGACTCACCAGCACGTCACCGGCCGTGAGCGAGTCGATCTGCTTCTCCACCTCCCGGCGCAGCAGGATCACCAGCATCTGGTTGGCGACGTTGGTGGCCGAGCCCAGCTGCTCGCGGCTGGCCAGCGGCAGGCCCACATCCACCACGATCACGCGGTCCACACCCATGGCGCGGGCGATGTCCACCGGCAGGTTGTTGGCCAGTCCGCCATCGACGAGCAGGCGCCCTTCCCGCTCCACCGGCGCGAAGATGCCTGGCGCGGAAACGCTGGCCCTCAGCGCACTGGCCAGGTCGCCACTGCCGATCACCACCGCATCGCCGGTCTCAAGATCGGTGGCCACGGCGCGGAATGGCGTGGGCAGGTCATCGAAGCTGGCGATGCCGGCCACCGGCAGCGTGAGCTCGCGCAGCAGCTGGCTGAGTTTCTGGCCCTGGATGAGGCCGTTGGGAAGCTGCAGCCGTCCCTCGCGGAACCCCAGCGGCAATTGCATCAGGAAGTCGCCGTCCTCGGCACGACGGCGGAAGTTCAGCAGCGAGCGCGTGGGGCGGTCACGGAAGGCGTCCTCCCAGTCGATGGTGTCGATCTGCCGCTCGATGGCCGCGGCGGACAGGCCGCTGGCATAAAGGCCACCCACCACCGCGCCCATGCTGGTGCCGGCGATGGCGTCGATGGGCACGCGCATTTCCTCGAGCACCTTCAGCACGCCCACATGCGCGGCGCCGCGCGCACCACCGCCGGAAAGCACCAGCCCGATGCGCGGGCGCGGCGGGGAGGATTGCGGACCGGGAACCGCCTCTGCAGCGCGGCCGGGAACGGCAAGGGCCATGGCCAGCCACAGCAGCAGAAGGCTGAAAGGAGCGCGCATTTGCCGTCAAGGATAATCCATTACGGTAAGCTTCCCGCCATGACCCAGAAGATCATCTACACCCTCACCGACGAAGCTCCGGCACTGGCCACCTGGTCGCTGCTGCCCATCATCCAGGCCTTCACCCGCAGCGCCGGCATCACTGTCGAGACACGCGACATATCCCTGGCGGGCCGCGTACTGGCGGCGTTCCCCGAGAACCTTGCCCCCACCCAGCGCGTGGCCGACGACCTGGCCGAGCTGGGTGAGCTGGCAAAGACCCCGGATGCCAACATCATCAAGCTGCCCAACATCAGCGCCTCGGTGCCGCAGCTGCTGGAAGCCATTGCCGAACTGAAGGCGCAGGGCTACACCCTGCCCGACTATCCGGAAAAGCCCGCCGGCGAGGAGCAGCAGAAGACCCGCGCCAGGTACGCGAAGGTGTCCGGCAGCGCGGTCAATCCGGTGCTGCGCGAGGGCAATTCGGACCGCCGCGTGGCCAAGGCGGTGAAGCAGTACGCCAGGTCCCATCCGCATTCGATGGGTGCCTGGTCGAAGGATTCAAAGACGCGTGTGGCGAGCATGGATGGCGGGGATTTCTACGCCAACGAGCAGGCCGCCTCGATCGCTGCAGCCGGTGTGCTGCGCATCGAGCACGTGGACGGGGCCGGCAAGGTCACGGTGCTGAAGCCGGAAGTGAAGGTGAAGGCGGCGGAACTCATCGCCTCCACCGTGATGAGCGCCGCCAGGCTGCGTGCGTTCTATGCGCGTGAAATGGATGCGGCGAAGCGCGACGGGCTGTTGATCTCGCTGCATCTGAAGGCGACCATGATGAAGGTCTCCGATCCCATCCTGTTCGGGCACGGCGTCAGCGTGTACCTGCAGGACGTGTTCAGCAAGCACGGGGCAGCGCTGGCAGCCGCCGGTGTGAGTCCCAACAACGGCCTGGAAACGCTGTTCCAGAAGGTCGAGGCGCTTCCCGAAGCACAGCGTTCCGCGATCAAGGCCGACATCGCAGCGGCGATGGCCGCGCGCGCGCCGCTGGCGATGGTGGATTCGGACAAGGGCATCACCAACCTGCACGTGCCCAGCGACGTGATCATCGACGCCTCGATGCCGGCGGCAATCCGCTCTTCCGGCAAGATGTGGGGGCCGGACGGCAAGCTGCATGACATGGTGGCGATGGTCCCGGACCGCAGCTATGCCGGGGTGTACCAGGCGGTGATCGACGACTGCCGCACCAATGGCGCCTACGACGTACGCACCATGGGCAATGTCAGCAACGTCGGGCTGATGGCGCAGGCCGCCGAGGAATACGGCTCGCACGACAAGACCTTCGAGATCAGCGCGCCTGGCACGGTGCGCGTGGTCGATGCGGCGGGCAGGACGCTCACGGAGCACAAGGTGGAGACCGGGGATATCTGGCGCATGTGCCAGACCAGGGATGTGGCCATCCGCGACTGGGTGAAGCTGGCCGTGGGCCGTGCGCGTGCCACCGGGCAGCCGGCCATCTTCTGGCTGGACGAGGCACGTGCCTATGACCGCGAGCTCATCGGCCGGGTACGTGCCGCGCTGAAGAACCATGACACCAGCGGGCTGGACATCCGCATCGAGTCCCCGGTGGAAGCCACGCGTTCGTCGCTCAAGCGCCTGCGCGCGGGGCAGGACACCATCTCGGTCACCGGCAATGTGCTGCGCGATTACCTCACCGACCTCTTCCCCATCCTCGAGCTGGGCACCAGCGCGAAGATGCTGTCCATCGTGCCGCTGCTGGAAGGTGGCGGAATGTATGAAACCGGCGCCGGCGGTTCGGCGCCAAAGCACGTGCAGCAGTTCCTGGCGGAGAACCACCTGCGCTGGGATTCGCTGGGCGAGTTCCTGGCGCTGCAGGTATCCATCGAGGACCTTGCGCGCAAGACGGACAATGCACGCGCGAAAGTGCTGGCGGAGGCACTGGACGTGGCCAACGGCCAGGTCCTGGAGAATGATCGCTCACCGCAGCGCAAGGCTGGCGAGCTGGATACGCGCGGCAGCCACTTCTATCTCGCGCTGTACTGGGCGCAGGCGCTGGCCGCGCAGGAGGATGATGCACAGCTGGCGGCCAGGTTCCGCCCGGTGGCCGAGGCGCTGGCGCGCGACGAGAAGGCCATCGTGCAGGAACTGGCCAATGTGCAGGGCCGGGCCGTGGATATTGGTGGCTACTACCACCCGGATGTCGCGCGGTGCGCGGCGCTGATGCGGCCGAGCCCGCTGCTCAACAAGACGATTGACGGCCTGCTGGCCGGCTGAGTCCTGCTAGGACGGCCGGCGTCGCAGCTTTGACGCCGGCACCTGCTGGGTGATGCAGTGGATGTTGCCACCGCCCAGCAGGATCTCGCGCCCTGGCACGCCGACGATCTCCCGCTCCGGGAAAACACGCTTCAGGCGCGCCGCAGCTTCGCCGTCGGTGCGCCGGTCGAGCAGCGGCAGGATCACCGCCCCATTGCAGATGTAGAAGTTGGCGTAGGAGGCCGCAAGGCGCTCGCCGGCACGGCGCGCTTTGGAACTGGCCACGTACTGCACGCCTGCCGCTTCGGCGGCAGTCATCTTCAAGGGGCCGGGTGACGGAAGCTTGAGTACCTTCAGGCGCCGGCCGCGGGCGTCGCGTGCAGCCGCCAGGCGTTCCAGCGCGTCATTGGACACTGCCCACTGCGGGTCACGACGACTGGATGGGAACGTGAGACACACCTCACCCGGACGCGCGAAGCAGGCCAGGTTGTCGACATGGCCGTCGGTCTCGTCATTGATGACACCATCGCCCAGCCAGATCACCGTGCTGGCGCCGGTGTAGTCCTTCAACAGCTGTTCGATCTGCTCGCGCGTGAGATCCGGGTTGCGGTTCACGTTCAGCAGGCATTGCTCGGTGACCAGCAAGGTGCCCTGTCCGTCGGTGTGGATGGCGCCGCCTTCCATCACCAGCGGAGCCCGGTAGCGGTCGACGCCCTCGATGGCGGCGACCTTCTGCGCAACGAGGTCGTCCTGGTCCCACGGGAAGTACAGGCCGCTGTGCAGGCCGCCCCAGGCGTTGAAGCGCCAGTCGACGGCGCGGCGCCGGCCGGCAGCGTTGACCACGAAGGTGGGGCCGGTGTCACGCATCCAGGCGTCGTTGTTGCTGATCTCGATGACGCGCACGCGCGGGGCAAGCCCGGCGCGCGCGAACTGGTATTGCCGGGCGGAAGCCGCCACAGAAACGGGTTCGAAGCGCGCGATCGCCGCGGCGACTGCGGCGAAGGCCTGCTGGGCGGGACGCGCGCCATCGCGCCAGTTGTCGCTGCGCTCGGGCCAGATCATCCAGGTGCCGGCATGCCGGTCGAATTCGGCCGGCATCCAGTAGCCATCGGCCCTGGGAGTGCGGGTCAGCTCACGCGTCATGCCGCGAGTCTAGCGGCATTCGGCGTTCAGAACTCCTTCCAGATCGTGTCGTCGGTGCCGGTGGCGGCCTGCTGTACGCCTGTCCAGGGCCGGGTGCTCCTGCGGCGCTCGCGCGCCGTGGCCGCAGCCACCTGCTCCGCCGAGGGACGGGCCGATGCGGCGGCCTGCGCCATCAGGCGCGGATCGACCTTGTAGTGCTGCATGGAGGCGTTGAGCTGTCGCGCCTGCTCTGCCATCGAAAGACTTGCAGCCGAGGCCTGCTCCACCAGCGCGGCATTCTGCTGCGTGAGCTCGTCCAGCTGCATGATGGCGCGGTTGACCTGCTCGATGCCCGCCGACTGCTCGCCGGAAGCGGCGGCGATCTCCGCCACGATGTCGGTCACGCGCTTCACGGAGGTGACGATCTGTTCCAGCGTGGCGCCGGAACGGGTCACGAGAGTCGAGCCCTCGTCGACCTTGCGCACGCTGTCCTGGATCAGCGACTTGATCTCCTTGGCGGCAGTGGCCGAACGGCTGGCGAGGTTGCGCACCTCGGTGGCCACCACGGCAAAGCCCCGGCCCTGCTCGCCGGCGCGCGCGGCTTCCACCGCAGCATTGAGCGCCAGCAGGTTGGTCTGGAAGGCGATCTCGTCGATCACGCCGATGATGTCGGCGATTTTCTTCGACGACTGGTTGATCTCGGCCATGGCCTGCACGGCCTTGGCCACCACCGCCCCGCCCTGCGCCGCGTGCTCGCGCGCCTCCACGGCCAGCTGGTTGGCCTGGTTGGCGTTGTCGGCATTGTGCTTGACGGTGCTGGTCATCTCCTCCATCGAGGAGGCGGTCTCTTCCAGCGAGGACGCCTGCGCCTCGGTGCGCTGCGAGAGGTTGCCATTGCCCTGGCTGATCTCGTCCGCGCCGCGGCTGACTTCCTCCGCCGCGCGCTTCACCTGCGAAACCACGCTGGCCATGTTCTCGGTGAGCTCGTTGATGCCGTTGCCCAGCTTCACCAGCAGGCCTGCCCTGCCCTCGGTGCGCACGCGACGCGTGAGGTCGCCTTCGTTGGCGGCCACGACCATGCCCTGCACCTCGTTGACGGCGGTGGCGATGGTGTCGACCAGTTCGTTGATCAGCTTCGAGAGTGCTTCGAAGAAGCCGCGCTTGCCTTCCAGCGAAATGCGGTTGGAGAGATCACCGCTGGTGACCGCCGCTATGATCTTCTGCAGTTCGGACTCGGTGGCCTTTTCCAGCGAGCGCACCTGGGCCTGCTGGGCGAGATCGGCCACTTCCTGGCTGCGGTCGAACCACTCCACCACGGTGCCGAGGCGGCGGCCGTTCTCGTCCTTCATGGGACTGACGATGCACTTGAGCGTGCGTCCGCCGATCACTTCCTGGCGGGTGGCGATGCCATTGAGCTCCTGCAGGTCGCTGGCCAGCGCGGCCGGGTTGCGGGTGAGCCCGTCGAGGCTGGAGCCCATCAGCTGCGAGGCATCGAAGCCCGGCAGGTCCCTGCGGAAGGCATCCTGCAGGCCGGACATCAGGCGCCTGGCGGCCGGGTTGACGAAGATGATGCGGCGGTCGTTGTCGGTGACCATCACGTTGGCGTCGAGCTGGTCCAGCGCGCTGCGGAAGGCGGCGTTGAGCAGCGCAGTCTCGCGCCCGCGGGTGATGTCGGAGAGGTAGCCCACCACCTTGAACGGCTTGCCGCTGGCGTCGAGGATGGGACAGAAGATGGCGTTGACCCACACGTGGCTGCCATCCTTGCAGCGCTTGCGGTAGTCGTTCTGGCGCACCTCGCCCTTCTGCATCGAGGCCCAGAAGGAGCGGAAGACTTCCGCTTCGGCGATCTCCTTGTCCACCACGATGCCGTAGTGGCGGCCCTTGATCTCCTCGAGCGTGTAGCCCAGCAGCTTCAGGTAGATGTCATTGGCCCAGGTGATCTCGCCCGTCGGCGTGGTCTCGATCACGCCCTGCAGGCGGGCGATGCCCTTCAGCTGGCCTTCGTAGTCCAGCTTCGAATGCAGCAGGCTGGCCTTCATCTGCCTGAGGGCGCCCATCAGGCTGAGGTCACTGCCCTGCGTCGGGTCCATGTCGAACTGCAGTTCGCCGGCGGCGATGCGGCGCGCCACGGCTGCCGCCTGGGCAGGATCGGCGCCAAGGCGCGCCAGGGCGGCGCGCACAATCATGAACGCGATGGCCAGGGCCAGCAGCCCGCCGATCGTCAGCATGAGCAGGCTCTCGCGCAGCGCGGACTGGTAGGAAGCGTGGTTGGCCTCCAGGTCCATGTTGGCCGCGGTGAGCTGGATGTTGTAGAGGCGCAGCAGGTTCCTGCGTGCCGCGTCCACTGCCGGATGCACCTCGGCGCGGCTCCACCTCATCAGGTTCTGCACATCGCCGGCCTCGAGCTTCCCGAGCAGCCGTTCGATGCGCACATAGGCCGTATCAAGCAGCGGCGTGGTCGCATCCGCCAGGTTCTGCTCCTCGGGAATCATCTTGGCCAGGAAGTAGTTGTCCCAGCCGTCCTGGGCTTCCTCGATCTCCGAGCGGAGTGACGCGGCCGCTACCTGCGGGGACTCCTCGTCCTGCGTCACGGCGACCACCTTCTGTTCGGCCAGCTCCAGCGCGTCGATCACGTTGCGGATGTCGCGTCCGGAACCCATGCGGTTGTCGATGGTGAACTTGAGCGTTCCCTGCGTGGACTTCACCTGCAGCATCGCATGCGCGATCAGCCCGCCTGTCAGCACCAGGAGCACCGCCACCAGCGCATAGAGCTGTGTGGCCAGCTTGAGTTTCCTGAGGGGGTTCAGCGACTTCATTATGGTATTTCCGCTCCCGGGCCCTGGACGGGTGATGGCAGTCCTGAAGTTAACTTCGGGCGGGGGCTCCGGCCTAATGAGGCCCGTCACAATAGCGGGGCGACATAAAGGGAACCGGATCACAGTCCATTCCACGCCTGCCCCGTGCTGGTGCGGGTTGCCGTAACCGTGACCTGCGTCGTTCATCCGCAGGCGGAATTGGCCGATAAAGGCGGCATGGTCAACTGCAGTGCCCCGGAACGGTGCGCCGCAGGGAATCCCCTTTCATCGCGGAGTCGTGACGGAATGAAGTTGAAACTCGCCATCCTCGCCGTGAGCGCCGCGCTCGGCGGACCGGTTTTTGCTTGCACCGAACCCACGCCACCGGCGTCGATGCCCAATGGCAGGACCGCGTCCAAGGAAGAGATGCTCGCGAAGAAAAAGGAAGTCGACAAATACAAGCGGGACGTCGAGGCTTATCTGGGCTGCGAGTCAAACAAGCAGCGCCTGCAGAGCGCCGAGGCCGACCTCGAAAAGATTGCCGACCGCTTCAACGCCGAGGTACGCGCCTTCAAGACCGTGAACGGCGGCTGACGACAGGGACGCCTCAGGCGTCCCGCATCGCCAGGATCTTCTCGATCTTCGACTTCAGCGTCTGGGCCGTGAACGGCTTCAGCACGTAACCACTCACGCCGGCCTGCGCGGCCTCCACGATCTGGTCACGCTTGGCCTCGGCGGTCACCAGCAGCACCGGCAGCTTTGCCAGTTTCGGATCCGAGCGCACGGCCTTCAGCAGCTCCAGCCCCTGCATGCCGGGCATGTTCCAGTCGGTGACCAGGAAATCGATGCCGCCCTGCTTGAGGATGGGCAGCGCGGCGTCGCCGTCCTCGGCCTCGGTCACGTTGTCGTAGCCGAGTTCGTTGAGCACGACACGCACCATGCGGCGCATGGTGGAGAAATCGTCGACGACGAGGAAGCGGATGCCGGAACTCATGGGAACTCTAGGGGTTGAAGGTGGGGTGCAGGCAATCCATGCTTATTTGTGCGTCTCGGCGGAGTCGACGGGCTCGGTGAAGCGAACGCCGTAATGCTCGCTCACCATCACCACCTCGCCATGCGCCACCAGGCGGTCGTTCACGAAGACGTCCAGCGGGTCGCCTGCCGGCCGGTCCAGCTCGATCACCGAGCCGGGCGCCAGCTGCAGGAACTCGCGGATGGTCAGCTGCGCACGACCGACCTCCAGGGCCAGTGTCACGCCGACATCCAGGACCACGTCGGAGGCAGATTCGACATTGCGGGTGGTTGCGTTCATGCCGTCTTCCTCACGAAGGCGTCCAGGGAGTTGCCGGTCTTGCGGGTGTTCATCTGGCGTACGCGCACGACCTGCTGGCCGCGCTGCTGGCCGAGCTCACCCCAGAACAGCGGAATGCCGTCGGCCAGCACGGTGGCCTGGCCGTCGAATTCAATGGGTATCACATCCCCGGGACGCATGTCTATCAGCTTGCCCAGGGTGATGTGGGCAGTGCCGAGGCGGGTCAGCACGTCGACCTCGGATTCCTCCAGCTCATTGCGCAGCAACTGGGACCAGCGCTCCTCGCGGTCCGCGCGATCGCTGCGCATGCCGGCACGCAGGGTGTCCTTCAGCGGCTCGAGCATCGAGTAGGGCAGCGTCAGGTGGATCTCGCCGCCGCGCCCCTCGAACTCGATGCGCAGGCGGCTGACCACCACGATCTCGGTGGGGCTCACGATGTTCGCGAAATTCGGGTTCATTTCGCGGTTGATGAGCTCGATGCGCGCCGGGAGGACCGTGGTCCAGGCGTCCTGCGTGGCGATGACCACCTGCTCCATCAGCAGCTCGATCATCTTGTTCTCGGTGGGCGTGAAGTCGCGGCCCTCGATCTTCACGTGCCGGCCGGTGCCGCCGAAGAAGACATCGATCATGGCGAAGATCAGCTTGGCCTCGAAGATCATCAGTCCCGTGCCGGAGAGCGGCAGGAAGCGGATCTGGTTGAGGCTGGTGGGCACGGCCAGGCTCGACACGTACTCGGAGTACTTCAGGGTGGAGACACCCTGCACCGAGATGTCCGGCGTGCGGCGGAGCATGCCGAAGATGGACATGCGCAGCGCGCGCGCCACGCGCTCGTTGATCATCTCGAGCGTCGGCATGCGGCCGCGCACGATACGGGTCTGGGTGGCGAAGTCGTAGTCGCGCGCCTCTCCGCCGGACATGCGGGGCTCGGTGTCCACCGCCCCGCTCTGCACACCGTTTACCAGCGCGTCGATTTCTGCCTGTTCGAGGATCTCCCCGCTCATACGTATTCCTCGGCACCGGCGGCGATGACGATGGTGCCGGCGTCAGCCAGCTTGCGCGCGATCATCAGGATTTCCTTCTGCGCTGCCTCGACTTCGGACAGGCGCACCGGCCCGCGGGCTTCCATGTCGTCCTTGAGCATCTCTGCGGCGCGACTGGACATGTTCTTCAGCATGTGGTCGACCAGCGGCGCATCCGCGCCCTTCAGCGCGATCACCAGCTTGGCCGAATCCACCTCACGCAGCAGCGCCTGGATGCCCTTGTCGTCCACGCCGACCAGGTCTGCAAAGGTGAACATCAGGTCCTGCAGCCTGGTGGTCAGCGGCTCGTCGATCTGGCGCAGGCCTTCCAGCACCGTCGCGGGCATGAAGTTCAGGATGCTGGCGGCGGTCTTGGGGCCACCCAGGTTGGCCGACATGCTGCCGCCCTTGCCGGCGATCTGCTGCTCGATCATCTCGTCGAGCTTGCCCAGCGCCGCCGGCTGCACGCCGTCGAGCTGGGCGATGCGCATCAGCACCTCGGTCTGCACGCTGGCGGGCAGTTCGGCGAGCACCTTGGCGCCGAGGTCGGCGTCGAGGTAGGAAATGATGATGGCCAGGACCTGCGGATGCTCCTCGCGGATGATTTCCACGATGGCGCGCGGCTCCATCCATTTCAGTACGTCCAGGCCCTTGGATTTGCGACCCACCTGGATGCGGTCGATGATGCCGCTGGCCTTCTCGTCGCCCAGCGCGTCGGTGAGTACGCGGCGGATGTAATCGTCGGAGCCGACCTTGATGTCGGCCTGCGAGTCCATCGTGGTGACGAAGGTGCCGATGACTTCGCCGACTTCCTCGCGCGAGGCGGTCTTCAGCTGCGACATCGCCGTGCCCAGGCGCTGCACGATCTTCGCGTCCAGGTGCTTGAGCACCGTGGCAGCTTCGTTCTCGCCGAGGGCAAGCAGCAGCACGGCGGCGCTGCGGGTGGATTGGAGTTCAGTGGCCATGACCATTCATGAGCAATTTCCGTGCCTGCCGCAGTATGTGAACGGCATCACACACTGCTGCCGGAAATCCGGCGCTATCCTGGCCGTGCGGCCTTTCGGGTCGTCAGCCGCCCAGCGCGGCGTTGAGGCTGGCGAGTTCATCCGCCGATTCCTGCAGCACACGCGCGACGGTTTCCTGGGTGATGCCCATGCGGCGGCTGGCAGCGGCCTCGGCCAGCTGCACTTCCAGCGCCAGCGCGTCGCCGTGGTGGGAGGCCAGCAGGTCGGCGATGGTCAGCACGTCGGTGACGTCGGCCTCGCCGCCATTGCGGCGATCCAGCTGCTCGTACTGCTCCACCGCCGTGACGATGTCCGGGGCGATGTCCCAGCTCTCCAGCACCATGCGTGCAATGGGGGCATGCCAGGTGCGCAGCATCTCGCGGAAGGATTCGGAATTGGCAAACAGGCCGGGATGGTCGGCCGAACGCGTGATGATGTACATGCGTCCCATGCCGTGCATCAGGCCGGCCAGCAGGGCCTGGTCCGGATTCACGTAGGTCCATTTCTTCGCCGCCACATAGGCCAGCGATGCCACCAGCACGCTGCGCTCCCACAGGTCGTTGAGGGCTTCGCGCATGGGTTCCAGGGCGGGCGCATTGCGCACCTGCTCCAGGGCATAGGCCAGCGCCACGGTACGCACGTGGGCGAAGCCGATGCGGGCGATGGCGCTCTTGAGTTCAGTGATGCGGATGCCGGCGGGATTCAGGGCTGCGGAATTGGCCATCTGCAGCAGCTTGGCGGCAAGTGCCGGCTCGGCACTGGCGACCTTGGCCACCTGCGCGGTGTCGCAGTTGTCATCGGCCAGCACGCGGCGCATGCGCACCGCCACGTCCGGGAAGCTGGGCATGTGGATGCGGCCGCTCGACGCCTCGGCCGCCAGCGCCTGGACGAAAACAAATGCATCCCAGTTGCCCGAACTGGACGTTTCTTGCTGGCGATCGACGTGCATGGACTCTCCGCTGCGAGCAGGATCAGTGACGGGCAGGATTGTGCAGTTGCGCGAGAAGTTGTGCTTCGTGGCGCGTCACACCACAAGCCTTGACAATATCTTCCGGTTGCGCACCGCTGCGCGCGAGCTGCAGCGCCAGCTGGTAACCGCGCGCGGCCGGTTCGGATGCCGCAGCCAGCTCGCGCTGGTCCTCGATGCGGGCTTCCAGGGCGGCGATCTGCGCGGTCAGGCGCTGCGTGAGGTCGCCCAGCGAACGGGTTTCCTCGAACATGCGCTGCATGTCACGCCGGCCGGCGCGGCGCCAGCTGCCGAAGGCCACGGCAAAGCACAACAGGGCCACCGCCAGCATCGCGGCGCGCGCGGCGAAAAACAGCCACTCGTTCTGTTCGAAAACCAGGTTCATGAGTTCACCCCACGGAAGCAGATGCGCCAACGGACTGGCGCCCGCCTGGACGGAGCAGGTTCCGTGCCAGTGCTGCCGCCGGCACTGTGACGGGCGTCACGAACCGTTCTGGTCCACCTCGGCGGCCGCCGCCTGCGCTGCGTGGGCTTCGGCCGCATCGACCTCCACCTCGAGCATCACGCGGCGGTTGGCGTTGCGGCCGTCGGGCGTGGCGTTGGGCAGGATGGGACGGTGCTCGCCATAGCCCACCGCGGCCAGCCGTGAAGGCGTGACGCCGCCGGCGATCAGCAGGTGGACCACACTGGCCGCGCGCGCGGCCGACAGGTCCCAGTTGGAGCGGAACTGCGAACTGGTGATGGGCACGTTGTCGGTGTGGCCCTCGACGTTGATGTCGACGGGGAAGTCCTTGAGGATGCTCCCCAGCTCGCGGATCACCGGCTCCAGCGCCGGGGTGAGCGTGCCGGAGCCGGAGGCGAAGAGGATGTCCGAGCGGATGCCGATGGACAGGCGGCCATCCCCGCGCACCACATCCACCATGCCCTGCGCGATCAGCGGCTGCATCGCGGCCTCCGCCTGCAGCGCCAGCTGCCTGAGCGCGGCCACCGGATCATCGGGCAGGTGCACCAGCGGCGCCGGCGCGCCGGCAGCGACACGATCACCGACCTGCACGGGTGCCAGCGTGGTGGGCGCGCCGCGGAAGGCGGCATTGAGCGAGTCGGAGAGGACGCGGTACTTGCCCTCGTTGACCTGCGAGATGGAATACATCACCACGAAGAAGGCGAGCAGCAGCGTCACCAGGTCGCCATAGGGTATGGCCCACCCTTCGTGGTTCTGGTGCTCCTCGTGCTTCCTGCGCCTGGCCATCTAGTGCAGGTAGCTTTGCAGCCGGTTACCGACGATGCGGGGGTTCTCGCCCTGGGCGATGGCGATCATCCCCTCGATGACCATTTCGCGCACCTGGCTGAGGGATTGCGCGGCGCCCTTCAGCTTGCTGGCGATGGGCAGCAGGAACAGGTTGGCGAGGCCGATGCCGTACACCGTGGCCGTGAAGGCCGCTGCGATGCCAGTACCCAGCTTGGATGGATCCGAGAGGTTCTGCATCACCGCCATCAGGCCCAGCACCGCGCCGACGATACCCATGGTGGGTGCATAAACGCCCATGCCTTCGAATACCCTGGCCGCGCGCAGGTCAGCCGCCTCGCGGCCCTCCAGCTCCACTTCCAGGATGCGGCGGATGTCCTCCGGCTCGCTGCCGTCGATCACCATCTGCAGGCCCTTGCGGATGAATTCGTCGCGCTCGTCCTGCAGCATGGGCTCCAGCCCCAGCAGGCCCTGGCGGCGCGCCACCTGGCTCCACTCCACCATGTTGTTGATGATGGCTTCGCGGTCCGGCACCGGCGAGCGGAATACCCAGCCGAGGATGCCGAAGGCGTGGCGGATCACCGCACCGGGTGTCTGCACGAGAATGGCGGCGAAGGTGCCCACCACCACGATCATCAGCGCGGCCCAGGACAGCAACGCATGCAGGCCGGCACCCTTCAGCACCGCGCCCACCAGCAGCGCGATCAGGGCCAGGACGATTCCTATGAAACTCAGCATGTCGCCGCCTCAGTCCTCGCCGTGCCAGTCGCGCAGTCGCGCGCGCAGGCGCACCAGGGCCTGGCCATGCAGCTGGCAGGCCCGCGATTCGCTGACACCGAGTACGGCACCGATTTCCTTCAGGTTCAGTTCCTCGTCGTAGTAGAGGGACATCACCAGGGCTTCACGTTCGGGCAGCGAGGCAATGGCCCCGGCCACCGCCGTGCGCAGCTCGCCGCGGCTGGTGTCGCGCGCCGGGTCGGCGCTGTTGTCGGCAATGCTGTCGGCTTCCTCGAGGTTACCGAGGTGACAGACGGCAGCGTCCTGCATGATGCGGCCGTAGTCCTCGATGGCCACGCCGAGCGCCGCGGCCACTTCGCTGTCGCGTGCCTCCCGGCCTTCGCGGTCCTCGATCTCGCGCATCACCTTCGCGGCCTCGCGCGCCTTGCGGTGCACCGAACGCGGTGCCCAGTCGAGCTTGCGCAGCGCGTCGATCATGGCGCCGCGGATGCGGATGCCGGCATAGGTCTCGAAGCTGGCGCCACGGTCGGCGTTGTAATGCGTGGCCGCCTCCAGCAGGCCGATCATCCCGGCCTGGATGAGGTCATCCACTTCGACGCTGGGCGGCAGGCGCCCGGCCAGGTGGAATGCAATGCGCTTCACCAGCTCTGCGTGGCGCACCACCAGTGCATCGGCGGCACGTTTGCCGGACGCCGTGGAACTGTAGGCCGCCACAGGACTCATCGCACCGCCTCGAGACGCGCCTGGGCGCGGGGCACCAGGCGCTCCATGAAGAATTCGACATTGCCGCGCTGCCCGGGCACCGACCAGCGGGCGGCGCGGGCGGCAAGGCGCGAGAAGGCACGCGAGGCCCCGGCCGAGGGATAGGCGCCGAAGACGCAGCGCTGCTGGCGGATGGCGCTGCGCACATAGGCATCCTCGGGGATCTCGCCGGCGTACTCGAGCACAACGTCGAGGAAGCGGCTGGTGACGCGCTCGAGCTTGCGGTACAGCGACTCACCGGCACCCTGTGCGGCGGAGCGGTTGGCCAGCACATGGAAGCGGCGCATGCCGTGGCGACGATGCAGCACCTTGATCAGCGCATAGGCATCGGTGAGCGAGGCCGGCTCGTCGTTGACCACCACCAGTACGTGCTGGGAGGCCTGGCAGAACTGCAGCACGCTGTCGGCGATGCCCGCAGCGGTGTCGATGACCAGTGTGTCCAGCTGCTGCGTGAGGTGGCTGAAGGCCTGCACGAGACCCAGGTGTTCTGCGGTGGAAAGTCCGGCCAGCTTCGCCACGCCCGAGGCCCCGGCGATCAGGCGGAATCCCGCGGGGGTTTCCACCACGGCTTCTTCCAGGGTGCAACGGCCGTCGAGTACGTGCTCCAGGGTGTGCCCGGGCATCAGCCCGAGCTGCACGTCGGCGTTCGCCAGCCCGAGGTCACCATCGAGCAGCAGCACGCGACGGTTCTGGGCAGCCATGGCGGCTGCCAGGTTCACGGCGACGCAGGTCTTGCCCACGCCCCCCTTGCCGCCGGTGACGGCGATGACCTGCACCGGGTCAGGCTGCATGGCTGCGCGGATGCCGGCCGCCTGTGCGGCAGTGAAGGCAGGTTCAGCCGATCGCATGGGCCACCCCGCCAAAGCGACGCACCAGCAATTCCTCGCCCACCGAGGTGTCGGCGCTGCGCGCCAGGAACACTGCGCGCGCCACCAGCTGGTGGGCCCGCGCCGGTGCCAGGTCCTCGGGGATCCGCGTGCCGTTGGAAACATAGGCCACCGGCAGGCCGGAGGCCGCCAGCGCGGAGAGCGTGCCGCCAAGGCTCACGGCTTCATCGACACGTGTGAGCAGCAGTGCCGATGGCGCGCAGGCGCCGAAGGCCTGCATGGCCTCACCGATGACGCCGGCCTGGGCGCCTGCGGAAAGCGTGAGCCACACCTGGGCACCGGACAGCTGCGCGGCGCGCTGGATCTGCGCCGCCCGCGCGGCGAGGTCGCGATGGCCGGCGCTGATGCCGGCAGTATCGACCAGCACCAGGCGGTGGTCACCCAGACGGGCCATCAGCGCCGGCAATTCAGCCGGGCCTTCCAGTGTGTAGCACTCCACGCCCAGCAGCCGGCCGAGCACGCGCATCTGCTCCTGCGCGCCGAAGCGCTGGTCATCCAGCGAGATCAGCGCGATGCCGCGGGTGCCATGGCGCATCACCCAGCGGGCGGCGAGCTTGGCGATGCCGGTGGTCTTGCCCACGCCGGTGGGACCGACGAACAGCACGCGTCCGCCGCGGTCCAGCAGGTCATCGCCGGTGGTGTTGATGCGGCGGGTGAGCATGGCGAGCACACGGCGATGTGCATCGTCGCGGCCCACGCCGTCCGGCAGTTCAGCAAGCAGCCCCGCGGCGAGACTGGAGGCCACACCCATGGCGGTGAGTTCCTTCAGCAGCTCGGCGGTTTCCGGGGCCCGGCGCGTCAGGTCATTCCAGGCCAGCTGCGAGAGCTGGCGCTCCAGCAGGTGACGCATGGTGCGCAGCTCTTCGCTGAGGTTGGCATCGGCGGCCGGCGACGCTGTGGGCGCGGCTGCGCTGGTGGCGCGTGCGAGCACTTCCGCGAAACCCGTGGGGACTGTGGCCTGCGGAGCCGCGGCTTGAAGCTGCACGGCCAGCTGTGTTTCCGGATCCACGCCGACAGTGACTTCGACGCCGTCGGGCAGCTGGCGGGAAGAGAGGATCACCGCATCCGGCCCCTGCTCCTCGCGCACCTGGCGCAGCACGCTGCGCATGTCACGGTGGGTATAGGTCTTGATCTTCATGGGCTACTTTCCTACGGCCGTTACCAGGCGCACACGGCGGTTGTCGGGAATCTCGTTCCAGGCCAGCACTGACAGCCCAGGCACACCGGCGCGCACGAAGCGCGACAGGGTCTGGCGCAGCGTCGGGGGCACCAGCAGCACGGCAGGCTCTCCCAGGGTTTCCTGCCGGCGCGCGGCGCCGGCCAGCTGCTGCTGCAGGCGTTCGGCGATGCCGGGTTCCAGGCCCGGGCTGCCGCCCGGTGCCGACAGCGAGCCCTGCAGCAGCTGCTCCAGGTCGTTGTCCAGCGTGATCACGGGCAGCTCGTCCTTCAGACCGGCGATGTCCTGCACGATCTGCCGGCCCAGGGCCACGCGCACCAGCGATTGCAGCTGTGCCGGGTCCGGTGTGCGCGGCGCATGCTCGGCCAGTGTCTCGATGATGGTGCGCATATTGCGGATGGGCACGCGCTCGGCCAGCAGGCCCTGCAGCACACGCACCACGGTGCTCATCGGCAGCACGCGCGGCACCAGGTCTTCCACCAGCTTTGGCGCGGTCTTGCCCAGGGCGTTGAGCAGTTGCTGCACTTCCTCGTGGCCCAGCAGCTCGTGCGCGTGCGTCTGGATGAGATGCGAGAGATGCGTGGCGATCACGGTGCCGGGATCCACCACGGTGTAACCCAGCGTCTGCGCGTGGTCGCGCGCGCCCGGCTCGATCCATACTGCTTCCATGCCGAAGGCCGGATCGGTGGTCTCGATGCCGGTCACCTTGCCGAACACCTTGCCGGGATTGATGGCCAGCTCGCGGTCCGGGTGCACCACGCCCTCGCCCACCGGCACGCCGGAGATGTTGATGCGGTAGACGGTGGGCGCGAATTCCAGGTTGTCGCGGATATGCACGGCGGGCACGAGGAAACCCAGCTCCTGCGTGAGCTTGCGGCGCACGCCGCGGATGCGCGCCAGCAGGTCGCCGCCCTGGCTGGCGTCCACCAGCGGCACGAGGCGGTAGCCGACCTCCAGGCCCAGCAGGTCAACGGGACGCACGTCATCCCATGAAAGCTCGCGGTTCTCCGGCTGCACCACCGGCACCGCAGTGGCTTCAGCCAGCTGCTGTGCTGCCGCCGCAGCCGCTGCGGCCGCGGCCTTCCTGCGCACTACGCCAGCCACTACCACGCACAGGGCAGCGATGCCGAGGAACACCAGGTTGGGCATGCCGGGGATCAGGCCCATCACGCCGATCACCGCGGCCGCCACGTACAAAGCCTTGGGCTGGCCGACGAGCTGGCGGCCGATTTCACCGCCCATGTCCTGCGAGCGGGACATGCGCGTGACGATGATGGCCACTGCCGTGGACAGCAGCAGCGCCGGGATCTGCGCCACCAGGCCGTCGCCGATGGTCAGCAGCGTGTAGGTGCGCGCCGCGTCGGAGAAGGCCATGTCATGCGCCATCATGCCGATGGCAAGGCCGCCGATCATGTTCAGCACGAGGATGATGAGGCCCGCCGTGGCGTCGCCTCGCGCGAACTTGCTGGCACCGTCCATCGAACCGTAGAAGTCGGCTTCGGAGCGCACTTCCTGGCGGCGTATGCGCGCCTCTTCCTGGGTGATGAGGCCGGCGTTGAGGTCGGCGTCGATGGCCATCTGCTTGCCGGGCATGGCATCGAGGGTGAAGCGCGCGGTGACCTCGGAGATGCGGCCGGCGCCCTTGGTCACCACCACGAAGTTGATCACGGTGAGGATGACGAACACCACCACGCCGACGGCGTAATTGCCGCCGACCACGAACTCGCCGAAGGAATGGATCACCTGCCCGGCCGCGTCCGTGCCGGTGTGGCCATGCATCAGCACCACGCGGGTGGAGGCCACGTTCAGAGCGAGGCGCAGCAGGGTGGCCAGCAGCAGCACGCTGGGGAACACGCCGAAGTCCAGCGGCCGGGCGACGTAGAACACCGCCATCATCACCACCAGCGACAGGGCGATGTTGAACGTGAACAGCACGTCGAGGGCCAGCGGCGGCAGCGGCAGCACCACCATGGCCAGCACGGCGAGCACTCCCAGCGGCACGCCGATGCCACTGCGAAGTACGTCACGGATTGTCGGGTTCTGCATCAGTCAGGCCGTCATCAAGCGTTGGGCATTTCGATCTTCGGCAAGTCGGGCTTCGGGGCCCTGCCTGCGATCGCCGCGCGGAGCTGGAAGATGTAGGTCAGCACCTGCGCGACGGCCACATACAGGCCCGCCGGAATCTCGTCACCGATCTCCGTAGTGCGATGCAAGGCGCGGGCCAGCGGCGGCGCCTCGAAGATCGGCACCTTGTGTTCGTTAGCTGCTTCACGGATTCGGGCCGCCATCAGGTCCACGCCCTTGGCCACGACGGTCGGCGCCCGCATGGTCTTCTCGTCATAGCGAAGGGCCACGGCGTAGTGCGTCGGATTAACGACGATCACGTCGGCCTTCGGCACGTCCGCCATCATGCGGCGCTCGGCCATCTCCCGCTGCAGCGCCTTGATGCGGCCCTTGACTTCGGGGGAGCCCTCGGACTCCTTGTATTCCTGGCGGACTTCCTCGCGCGTCATGCGCATGTCCTGGCGGTACTGCCAGAGCTGGAAGGGGACGTCGACTGCGGCGATCAGCACCAGGGCGGCTGTGAGGGCCAGCAGGGACCAGCCCGCCAGGTGGATGGCATGGCCGATGGCCACATGGATGGGCTCGGAACCCAGTGCCAGCAGCTGCCCGGCATTCACGTACAGCACGATGCTGCCGACAATGGCGACCACGGCAAACTTGGCCAGGGCCTTGCCCAGTTCCACCCAGCTGCGCACGCCCAGCATGCGTTGCAGGCCGGAGAGCGGCGAGAGGCGCTTGAAGTCCGGGGTAATGGCCTTGGCGCTCGGGGCCCAGCCGCCGATGGCCAGTGGTGCGGCCAGCGCGGCCACCAGCGTGACCAGCAGCACCGGAGTGATCGCGTACAGCCCTGCCAGCGCCATGCGGCCGAAGTTGCGTGTCAGTGCGGTCGCGTCGAAGGCATCCGCGCGCGAGACCGTGAGTGCGCCGCGCATCAGTTCGCCAAGGCGCGCGCCGATGGAATCTCCCGAGGTCAGCAGCACGATGCCGGCGGCCAGCATCACCGCCGCGGTGGTGAGCTCGCGCGAGCGCGGGACGCGACCTTCCTTGCGTGCGTCTTCCAGGCGCTTGGGTGTGGGTGCCTCTGTGCGATCGTGGCGGTCGGTTTCGGCCATCTCAGCCCCCGCCCAGCAGGCTGGTCACCAGCGCCAGCGTTTCGCCCATCAGTGCCACGAAGCCCGACTGCATCGCAGGCAGCCCCGCCAGCATGATCAGCAGGCCGCCGATCAGCGTCACGGGGAAGCCGATGGCGAAGAGATTCAGCGTGGGCGCCGCGCGGCTCACCACGCCGAAGGCGATGTTCACGATCAGCAGCGCCGTGAGGCCCGGCAGCGCCACCATCAGTGCGCCACGGAACAGCGCCGAACCCCAGCTCACCACCCGCCAGTAGCCTTCGGATCCCAGGCCATCCATGCCCACCGGCAGCGTGGTGAAGCCATCGACCAGCGCCTGCACGATGGCCAGGTGCCCGTTGAGCGCGAGGAAGGTCAGCGTGGCGATCAGCGTGTAGAACTGGCCCACCACCGGCGCGCCGGTGCCGCGCAGGGGGTCCACGTTGAAGGCAAAGGACAGGCCCATGGTGTTGGCCAGCAGCTGGCCGCCCATGGCCAGGGCGTCGAAGACGATCTGCAGCACGAAGCCGATGGCCACGCCGATCAGGATCTGCTGCAGCGTGATGACCAGGCCCTGTCCAGAGAACGGCGAAACCTGCGGCAGCGGCGGCAGCAGCGGCGCCACCGCCAGCGCGATTGCGCCGGCCAGAACCAGGCGCACCCGCGCCGGCACGAAGCTTGCGCTGAAGACTGGCGCGACCATCAGGCAGGCGCCGATGCGCAGGAAGGGCCACAGCCAGGCGGCCAGCCAGCCCTCGATCTGCCCGGTGGTCAGCGTGATCACGGCGCCGCGCCTAGCCTATGAGGCCAGGAATGCTCTGGATGAGCTCGCGGGTGTAATCCACGATCAGCCGGATCATCCACGGCCCGGCGATGGCGATGGCCGCGGCGATGGCCAGCAGCTTGGGAATGAAGGAGAGCGTCATCTCGTTGATCTGCGTGGCGGCCTGGAACACGCCCACCAGCAGGCCGGTTGCCAGTGCCACCAGCAGCAGCGGCGCCGCCAGCATCAGCGTGATCTCCAGCGCGCGGGTGCCGATGGTCATCACGGTTTCGGGGGTCATGCGGATTCCTTGGCGAGCGGGGTCAGCGGAAGAAACTGGCGGCCAGCGTGCCCATCACCAGCGACCAGCCGTCCACCAGCACGAACAGCATGATCTTGAAGGGCAGCGAGATGAGCACGGGGGAAAGCATCATCATGCCCATCGACATCAGCACGCTGGCCACCACCAGGTCGATGATCACGAAGGGAATGAACAGCAGGAAGCCGATCTGGAAAGCGGTCTTCAGCTCGCTGGTGGCGAAGGCCGGCACCAGTACCGACAGCGGCACGTCCTCGGGCGAGTCGTAGCCTTCGCCGCCGGCAATGCCGACGAAGGTGGCGATGTCGCTCTCGCGCGTCTGCTCCAGCATGAACTGCTTCAGCGGCACCACGGCGCGCTGCAGGGCTTCGGTGGTTTCGATGGTGCCAGCCATGTAGGGCTGCACGGCCTCGGTGTTGATGGTGCTGATCACCGGACCCATCACGAAGAAGGTGAGGAACAGGGCGAGGCCCACCAGCACCTGGTTGGGCGGCGCCTGGCCGGCACCGATGGCCTGCCGCAGGATGGCCAGCACGATCACGATGCGCGTGAAGGCCGTCATCATCAGCAGGATGGACGGCAGCAGCGTCACCGCCGTCATCAGGATGAGCAGCTGCAGTGTCAGCGAGTAGCTCTGTGCACCCGGCTGTCCTTCCACCACCACGGCGGGAAGGCCGGGGGCTGCTGCGGCAACAAGCCCGGGCAGCAGCAGCGCGCCCAGCGCTGCGATCAGCGGCAGGAATCGTTTCACTTGCCGAGGCTCCGCCGCAGCAGTTCGGTGAATCGGGGCGGCAGCGACGGGTTCGTGCTGGTGGGCGGCAGTGCAGGCTCCGGCTCCGCCGGCAGGGTCTGCAGCAGGCTCACCTGGCCCGCAGCCACGCCGAGCAGCAGGCGGGAATTGGCGACGCGCACAATGACCACGCGTTCCTTGGGTCCCACCGCAGCCTGCGCCACCACTTCGATGCCGGCGGCACCGCCGGGCGAAAAGCCGCGCATGCGCTTGATGAGCCAGGCCACCGCGAAGACGGCGGCGAGCACCAGCACCAGCGCCAGCATCACCTGGCCGATGCCGGAGGCGGCGCCGGGAGTGTCGGCAGAAGCGGTGTCCGGGGCCGCGAAGCGGCGCGGAGCCTCCGCTTGCGCCGCGAACAGGGCCGGCGTGAAGAACAGGCAGGCAGCAGTGAGGCGAGCGGCCAGGGAATGTTTCATCGGGAGCGGATTACTTCAGCTTGCGGATGCGTTCGGCCGGACTCACCACGTCGGTGAGGCGGATGCCGAACTTCTCGTTGACCACCACGACCTCGCCGTGAGCCACGAGCGTGCCATTGACGAACACATCCAGCGGATCACCCGCCGCGCGTTCCAGCTCCACCACCGAACCCTGGTTCAGCTGCAGCAGGCTGCGGATGGGCAGCCGCGAGCGGCCCACTTCCAGCGACAGCGTGACCGGAACGTCGAGGATGACATCCAGGTTCAGGTCGCGGGGCTGGGGGACGTTGGACAGCATCTGGTCTTCCTCGATTGCGGTCGGTGACGGCTCGATGATTCCTGCCTTGGAGTTTTCGCTGCTCATTGCGACCTACTGCATGACGAAACTGGTGAAGTACACGGCTTCCAGCGCCGCAGGCTTGCCGCCTTCGGCGGCGATCACCTTGCGCACCGCTTCCAGCGTGGCATTGCGCAGGGCTTCCTTGCCTTCGGGCGTGGAGACTTCGGCCACCCGCTGGTTGCCGAACAGCAGCAGCAGGTCATTGCGGAGGATGGGGTCCACGTGCTCCAGCAACTTGGCGAGCTCGACGTCGCGCGTCATCAGCTGCACGGAGACCTGCAGGAACCGCGCTTGCGAACCCGGGGCGAAGTTGGCGACGAAGGGCGGATCCAGTTCGACGAAGATCGCCGGCGCCTTCACTTCTGCTTCCGGCTTCTTCTTGTCCTTCGCCGGATCCTTGGCGGCCGCGGTCTCCTCGTCGTGGCCACCGAGCATCATGTAGGCGCCGGCGCCACCACCACCCAGCACCAGCACGCTGACGACGGCGATGATCAGGCCATTGCGGGATTTCCTCGGTGCCGCGTCGGCGGCGGGGGATTTCTCTTCGGACATGGACGGGCCTTGCTGGTTGCCAGAACTATTGCCGGAGGAAAGTGCAAGGCCTGTGCCACGGCTCCGGGGCAAGCTACAAGTGCTTGTTTACAAGGTCATTTTCGGCATTTTTGCGACTGTGACCTGACGCACAGTGTCGGGATTCAGTCAGCGCCGGCGAGCCCGGCGCCGGTCAGGCGTAGAGGTCGAGCAGGGCGTTTGAGAGCTGCCGCACCGTAACCGGTGCGGTCTGGACCGGCGCAGTTTCGCCAGCATCATCGAAGCCCGCACCCGCGGCCCCGGTCGCAGCGGAATGGCGTGGTGCCTCTTCGGAGACTCCTGCATGGCCCAGGGACAGGCCAGCGTCGCCGAACAGCTCGCGCAGGCGCGGCATGGCTTCGGTCAGCGCTGCACGCGTATCGGCATGCTGCGCACCGAACCAGACATTGGCCGTGTTGTGGTGGATGCTGATGCGCACCTCCAGCGGACCCAGGTGTTCGGGCGAGAGCGTAAGGGAGCCCTCCTGCTGGCCGCGCGCCGACATCACCACCAGGCGCGTGCCCAGCTCATCGGCCCAGCGCGGGGACCCCACGCTGGAACGCAGGGCCTGCTCCAGCGAATTGCCGGAAGTCGCCGGCGCCACAGTGACGGCGGAGGATCCGGCCGAAGCCTGCACCATCAGGCCGGGCAACTCGGCAGCCGGCAGACGCAGGCCAGGCGCAGCCTCAGCCTTTGCTCCTGGCAGCAACGTATCGAACTGGCGCAACAGATCCTGCGCCACGTCAGCGGTCCCACCCTCGCCCACCGCCTTCCCGGCGGTGATCTGCCCGAGCAGGGCCTCGCTCAAGGCATCGGCCTCCAGCGACTGCGTCACCGCGTCCGGGAGCACCTCGCCTTCACCTGCAACCAGCAGCGCATCAGCGGTTCCGGAGTGTCCGGGCGCCTCGCCATCGCTGGCAGCAGCCTGCGGAGGAAAAAGGCCTGGCAACAGCTGCGCCAGCCCATCCGTGAGCCAGTCGCTGGTCGATTCGTCTTGCGTGCTTCGTTCCGGCGGTGTCTCCGTCTCAACGCCACTGGCAGCCGCAGGCGCACCGAGCAGGGAGAGGAAATCGCGGTTCTCCGCCGGGGCGGATTCCGTCGATGTTGTCCTGGACTGGGCCGGCGCCGCACCAACGCGCAGCGGACTGGGTGTTCCCATGGTGTTCACTCCCTCAGGCTCCTGGCCTGCAGCGCTGCACGCTGCGCCCTCTCATCCGTATCCTTCTGGTCGCGTCGCTCGCCGGCGCGGGTTTCCGCCACCTGCCAGCGATGGACCACCGAGTCCACGGCCTTCACCTGGCGGGCGGCACCCTGCCAGTTGACGCGGCTGCCGGCAGTCTGCTCGCGCGCGGTGGCCACGATCTGCTCCTGCTGGCGCAGGGCTTCTTCGAGCCGCGCAAGGAAGGCCTGGAAGTCGCGCAGCGCCCGCACCGAGGTACCGTCCTCGGCACGCTTGCGGAAGGCGCACAGGTATTCGCCACGATAGGCCTGCAATTCCGCCAGGCGCGCCTCGGCGTCGGCCAGGCGGCGCTGCGCATCACCAAGCTCGCGCGCGCGGGTCTTCTCGGTCTCGCCGAACAGGCGCTGCACCGGCGCCATGCGTTCCGAGCGCGTCATTCCGCATCCCCGATGAGTTCGGCCAGCTGCGCCACGCTGGCTTTGAATGCCACCTGCTCATGCAGGTCCTGGCGCAGGAACCCGGTGATCTGCGGATGCGCGGCGATGGCCGCATCGATGCGCGGATCAGTGCCGGGGCGATAGGCGCCGATGGCCACCAGGTCACGGTTGTGCTCATACAGCGACAGCAGCCGCTTCAGCGCACGTGCCTGCTTCAGCTGCGCCGGCGGCACGATGTCGTGCATCACGCGGCTGATGGAGGCTTCCACGTCGATGGCCGGATAATGCCCGGCCTCGGCGATGCGCCGCGACAGCACGATGTGCCCGTCGAGGATGGCGCGCGCGCTGTCGGCGATGGGATCCTGCTGGTCGTCACCCTCGGTGAGCACGGTGTAGAACGCAGTGATGGAACCGGCATCGGCGCCGGCATTGCCCGCGCGCTCCACCAGCTGCGGCAGCCGCGCGAACACCGAGGGCGGATAACCCTTGGTGGCTGGCGCCTCGCCGATGGCAAGTCCGATCTCGCGCTGCGCCTGCGCAAAACGCGTGAGGGAATCCATGATGAGGAGCACGTTGTGCCCCTGGTCGCGGAAGTGTTCGGCGATGGCCGTGGCACGCCATGCGCCATGCAGGCGCAGCAGCGGCGGGCTGTCCGCGGGCGCGGCCACCACCACGGCGCGGGCCCGCCCCTCCTCGCCCAGGATCTTCTCGATGAATTCCTTCACCTCACGCCCGCGCTCGCCGATCAGGCCGACCACGATCACGTCGGCTTCGGTGTAGCGGGCCATCATCCCCAGCAGCACGCTCTTGCCCACACCGCTGCCGGCGAAAAGGCCAAGGCGCTGCCCGCGGCCCACGGTGAGCAGGGAATTGATGGCGCGTATGCCCACGTCCAGCGGACGGGAGATGGGCGCCCTGGCCAGCGGATTCAGCTGCGTGCCGGTAAGGCGCGCACGGCCGTTCGCGAGGATGGGGCCGCGGCCATCCAGCGGGACGCCGGCGCCATCGATCACGCGTCCCAGCAATTCAGGTCCCACCTTCACGTGGCCGGCGCCATGGCGCGGCACCACGCGCGCGCCCGGCTTCACACCGTGCACGTCGCCGGTGGGCATCAGGTACAGCCGCTCGCCGGCGAATCCGACCACCTCGGCTTCGATGGACTCACCGTTGGCAGCGGTCACTTCGCAGCGGTCGCCCACTGCGGCCTGGCAGCCCAGCGCTTCAAGCGTGAGGCCCACCATGCGGTTGAGCTGCCCTTCCACGGCCGGTTCGGGCAGCGCTGCAGCTACGTCCAGCGAGCGGGCCAGCTGGTCGCGCCAAGGGGCACAGCGCGCTGCACTGTTCATGAAATCTCTCCATCGCGCGGCCGCGCCCGCTCTTCACCAACCAGGGCGGTGAGTGCCTCGTTGAGGCGGGTTTCCACGCGCGCATCCAGGCGCGCGTAGTCGGTGTGCACGCGGCAGTCGCCGCGGGCCAGCGTCGGATCCTCGATGAGGCTCCAGGCGGCCTCGGGTCCCGCGGCCGGCAATCTTTCGCGCAGCAGCGCGGCATCTTCGGGGTTGACCACCACGCGCAATCCCTGCGTGCTGGCCGGCAGCAGCGCCACCATGGCACGCACGATGCCTATGATCTGGTCGGGATCGGTGCGCAGTTCACGTCGCACGACCGCCCGCGCGATGCGCACTGCGAGCCTCGCGATCTGCTCATGCACCTGGTCATCCAGCTGTGCCAGCGGGCGCGACAGCGCCTCGAGCATGGCCGTGCAGGCGCGGCTGCGTTCCTCGAGTGCCGCGGTGCGCGCGGCAATTTCCTTCTGGGCCGCAGCCAGCCCGGCGGCGCGCCCCGCCGCCTCGGCTTCCGCAAACAGCCGCCGCTCTTCCTCGCGCTGCGCCTCCGAGCGACGCCCGGCGCGGCCGGCAGTTGGAACTCCGTCGGTGATCAGCGGCGCCGTCCAGGCGCGTGCGTCAGCGAGAATGGCGGATGCCGCCTCAGGGGAAGCCGTGTGGACGTTCATCACTCATCGTTCTCCACCCAGTCCTTCACCACCTGCGCGACCCGCGCCGGATCCTTGGCCACGATGCCGCGGGCCTGGGCAATCTGCTGCTCGTAGGCAATCGTCCCGGCCGGCCGGCTGGCGGGCCCGCCGGCCGCAATGGCCGTGGGCAACGGCGCCGGCGGCGCAAGCGCAGCCTTCACCGAGCTGCCGAGGCTGCGGATCAGCGGCCGCACGATGAACAGCAGCAGCAGGACCACGACCACCAGCCCGGCCAGCAGGCGCGCGATGTCACGCACCAGCGGGTTTTCCCAGATGGGCGGGGATTGGATCTCGGGCACTTCGGCCACTTCCTGCAGGAAACTCTGGTTGACCACCGACACGCGGTCGCCGCGTGCCTCGTCGAAGCCCACCGCATCGCGCACCAGGGCCGTGATGCGCGCAATCTGCTCCTCGCTGAGCGGCGCCTCGGTGACCTTGCCTTCCTCGGTGGTGGTGCGCAGGTTGTCGATCACCACGGCAGCCGACAGGCGCTGCAGGCGCCCGGCAGGCTGGCGCGTGTAGGCAACCGTGCGGTCGATTTCGTAATTGCGTGTCGCCTGCCGCGACGCGTTTTCCGGGCCGGCCGTGCCTGCCGCCTGCGCCGTGGCAGCCGGCTGTTCACCTGGCGGCAGCGCCACGCCGCCCTGCGGGGGCTGGTTGGTCAGTGCACCGGGCACGCCCTTCGGGCCCGCCGCACCACCGCTGACATCCTCGCTGGTCTGCTCGCTGCGGACCACCTGGCTTTCGGGCCGGTACTGCTCGCGCGCCTCCTCGGTGGTGGACATCTCGATCTGCGCCACCACCTGCGCGCGCACCCTGCCCGGTCCGAGCAGCGGCGTGAGCAGCGACACGATGCGCTGGGAGTAGTCTTCCTCGAGGCGGCGCGCGATCTCCAGCTGCTGTTCGCGCGCGGCGAATTCGCCGTTTTCCTGCGGTGAGGAAAGCAGGCGTCCCTGGCTGTCCACCACCGTGACCTGGCCGGCGGAGAGCTCCGGAATGCTGGAAGCCACGAGGTTCACGATGGCCTCCACCTGGCCACGGTCCAGCCGCTGGCCCGCATGCAGCTGCAGGAACACCGAGGCACTGGCCGGCCGTCGGTCGCGCACGAAGGCGGACTGCTGCGGCACCGCCAGGTGCACGCGGGCACCCTGCACCGGCTTCAGGCTGGCGATGGTGCGGGCGAGCTCGGTCTCGATGGCGTGCTGGTAGCGGGCGTTCTCCATGAACTGGCTCTGGCCGAAACCACCTTCCTTCTCCATCAGCGAGATGCCGCCGGAGGCCGGCAGGCCCTTGGCGGCCAGCCCCATGCGGGCCTCGGTCACGCGTTCGGAAGGCACGAGCACGGCGCCTTGCTCCACCTTGTAGGGAATGCCGGACTGGTCCAGCGACTGCACCAGCTGCGCAGCATCGGCATCGCTGAGGTTGCCGAACAGCAGGCTGTAGCTGGGAGCCTGTGACCACAGGGCGATGCCCACACCCGCGGCCACGGCGCCGGCAACACCGAGCATCAGCAGCAATGGCTTCAGCCCTGCCAGCGCAGGTGCGGTTCTCATGGGGACGGCAGCTTCGGAACTCATGGCTTGGCCTTATGCATCAGATGGGCATGTTCATGATTTCCTGGTACGCACTGACCAGGCGGTTGCGGACCTCCACGGTGGCGCGGAACGCCACCGAGGCCTTGTTCGATTCGAGCATCACCTGCGAGAGCTCGACTCCCGGATCGCCGCGCTCGAAGCGCGTGGCCAGGTCATTGGACCTGGCCTGCGTCTGGTTCACGGCATCCAGCCCCTGCTTCAGCACACTGGCGAAGCTGGCTCCGCCGGCTTCCTTCGTGGCGGCCGGACTCTTCAGCGCGGCAGGCGCGCCGATCTTCGTCTGCTGCTGCAGGGCACGGATCTGCGCCAGCACGCTGTCGATCTGCAGGTTGCTCATGGGGGTTACCAGTGGATTCAGGCAGCCGGCACGTCAATGCCGGTGGAACGCAGCTGCGCCAGCTTGTAGCGCAGCGTGCGGGGACTGATGCCGAGCGTCTCGGCCACGTCGCGGCGGCTTGCGCCACCTCTCAGTGCGGTCAGCAGGATCTGTCGCTCGGCGGCGCGCAAGGTGCCACGCAACGGCTTGACCTGCAGTCCGGCCAGTGCAGCTGCGGCGCGCTGCACGGGCGCAGCGGCGGGCACTTCGCCCAGGCTTTCGAAGCGGATGTGCGAAGCGCCGATCACTGCATCGCCGGAGAGGATCACCGCCCGCTGCAGCAGGTTGTCCAGCTCGCGGATGTTGCCCGGCCAGGTGTAGGTCAGCAGCAGCTGCGCGGCGTCGGCCGACAGCGCGGGAATGCGGCCACCGCGGCTGCGCAGTTCCAGCAGGCGCATGGCCAGTGGCAGCACGTCATCGCGCCGCTGGCGCAGCGCCGAGATGGTCATCGGGAACACACACAGGCGGTAGTAGAGGTCCTCGCGGAAGCGGCCGGCCTTCACCTCCACACGCAGGTCGCGGTTGGTGGTGGCGATCACGCGCACATCCAGGTTCAACATGGTGTGGGCGCCCAGGCGCTCCACCTCGCGCTCCTGCAGCACACGCAGCAGCTTGGCCTGCAGCGCCAGCGGCATTTCAGTGATCTCGTCCAGCAGCAGGGTGCCGCCCTGGGCCTGTTCGAACTTGCCCGGGTGGGCATTGGTCGCGCCCGTGAAGGCGCCGCGCTCGTAGCCGAACAGCATGGCCTCGAGCATGGATTCGGGGATGGCCGCGCAGTTGATCGCCACGAAGGGCGCCCTGGCGCGCGGCGAGCGGTCGTGGATGAAACGCGCCAGCACTTCCTTGCCGGTGCCGGACTCGCCGTTGATCAGCACGGTGCAGTCGGTGGCAGCAACGCGGCTGGCAAGCGAGTACAGCGCGCGCGAGGCCTGGTCGACGACTACGGGGTCGCGGGCAGTGAGCAGGGAATCGTCGTTGTTCTGCATGCCCTGGAGGAGAGCAAGTTCCGTGCCGGCCATACCCTGCCCATCAGGTGAAGCACGTCACGGTTCTGGAGACCGGCGCGTCAATCGGCCGTCGCTTCGTCCGTTACTCCGATGCCGAACTTGCGCAGCTTCTCCACCAGCGTGGTCCGGCGCAGTCCCAGCAGGCGCGCGGCCTGTGCGACGACGCCGTTGCCACGCTCCAGGGCCTGGCGGATCAGCGATTCCTCGATGGCGGCAATATGTGCACGCAGGTCGATGCCGCCGGGCGGCAAGACGGTGCCGCTGGGGGCGGCAGGCTCCTCCAGCATCAGCAGCGCCTCGCGCTCCGAGAGGCGCATATCAGGCTCTTCTTCGAGGACCTCATTGGCCGATACCGTCGCAACGGGCACGACTTCCGGCAGCGGCCGGAAAATCGTTGCCGCTGCCGGCTGCTCCGGCTCAGCCGGAGGCGTCCAGCCGGACGGCCGGTAGCGGGGCGGCAGGTCGGCAACACCGACCACGCGGCCGGCGCAGGTGATGGAAAGCCTTTCGACCAGGTTGCCCAGCTCGCGCACGTTGCCGGGCCAGCCATACTGCGTCAGGCAGTCCATTGCCGGGGCCGAGAGCATCACGCGCGAACGTCCGGCAGCCGCATTGGTCTCGGAAAAGTCGCGGATCAGCGTGGGCAGGTCCTCGCGGCGCGCACGCAGCGAGGGCATCTCGATGGGGAATACGTTGAGGCGATAGAACAGGTCCTCGCGGAACGCGCCCCGGGAGATGGCCTCCTCCAGGTTGCGGTGCGTGGCGGCGATGATGCGCACATTGCAGCGGTACTGCAGGGCACTGCCGACGCGTTCGAACACCCGCTCCTGCAGCACGCGCAGCAGCTTCACCTGCATCGGCAGGCTCATGTCGCCGATCTCGTCGAGGAACAGCGTGCCGCCGTCGGCCAGCTCGAAGCGGCCCTTGCGGGTGGCCACGGCGCCGGTGAAGGAACCCTTCTCGTGCCCGAACAGCTCGCTTTCCAGCAGGTCGGCAGGAATGGCGCCGCAGTTCACGGCAATGAAGGGACGATTGCGGCGCGGGCTGGCGTTGTGCACGGCGCGGGCAACAACTTCCTTGCCCGTGCCCGATTCGCCGAGGATCAGGACGCTTGAATCATGCGCTGCGACCTGCCCGATCAGGGAGAGTATCTGGCGGACTGCGGCGGAGTCTCCGGTCGGGCCACGATGGGAATTGATTTCGGTACGAACGTCTTCAGCTGCAGTGGCCATGAACCCGTCTTTGTTGTTTTGAAGGACGGGAAGGATTGTTGCCGAAGGGAGGCGTCGGAAAAGTGACGCATGGCGTCAATTACCGGAGGATGCGTGTGATGGTGCTCTCACTTCCGGCGCGGCGCGGCTGGCGGACGCCGGCGACCTGGCGCCGGTGACGGCGGAACGCCAGTTTTTCCAGCAGGTCGGCCGTGGCTTCCCCCGGCGGCACGAAGGCGGCCTTCACATGTCCGTCAGCGGCCACCTGCGTGACGTTCGCCACCAGCGCCAGCGGCTGGGGCAGGCTGTCGCGCAGCCAGATCTCCAGCAGGCCCTGCTGGCCCACCCGCGGGGGGTCCAGGGTTTTCCACAGCGCGCCCATGGCGTTGAACCGCACCAGGGTCGGCGCGGGCCGGGGCAGCTGGGCGGCCAGCAGCTGACCCACCAGGTCCAGCAGCAGGTTCACCTTCACTTCCAGCCGCAGCATGTCGGCGGCATGAGGAGATGACTCGTCCTTCTTTTCGGTGGCGCCGTGCTCCTCGAGCACTGCACATACCTGCAGCATGCGCACGTTGCGGTCGGTGAGCGCAGTGATGGCCGGCAGCTCCAGCGGCTTCACCAGCGGCTTGAATGCCACTGGCAGCAGGTCCTGATAGGCCAGCTCGTTGTTCAGGATGACTGTGTCTACGCCCTCGAACATGGTTCCCTCTGGCCGGGGCGTTGACCGACTAGCCGATCAGTTGCTCCAGCGTGCGGTCCGATTCAGCCACCGCAGCCCGGAGGGCCGCCAGCGAACCGGCACCCTCCCCTGTATTCACGTGGCGTGCCAGATCGGCCATCTGGCGCTGGCGTTCGCCCATCAGTTCGCGGATGGTGGCCGTCGGTGCGCGCTCGCACACGCTGCGCACCAGCTGGAATGTGGAGGCCATCACATTCTGCGCCAGCAGCCGGCGCGCGGCGGGCATGGCGCCGCGCACGGTGTTCACCGCTGCCGCGCCGGGATCTGGATCCAGGCGCCGCGGATCTCGCGCAGCAGGTGGCCCACCTCGTCCAGCATCTCCGGCCGGTTCTCGGCGTTGGCGCGCACCAGCTGGCGGCCGCAGTAGTCGTAGAGGTCGCCCATGTTGGCGGCGATCTCCCCGCCGGCTTCCAGGTTCAGGCTGGCGCGCAGTTCCTGCACGATGGCCACGGCCCGGTGGATGAGGCGGTTCTTCACTTCGTTGTCGCCATGCTCCATGGCGCCGCGCGCCGAGGCCACACGCTCCAGCGCGCCATCCATCAGCATCACGATGAGCCCATGGGGATCGGACGCATCGACGCGGCTGTGCGCGGCGACGGAACGATAGGCGGCGAGACTTGATCTGCTGGGATAGGCCGACATGCGAGAACTCCTGCTCTACATGCGACTTAACGGCCCGGATGGCCGGAACTTGAGGGTGGCCTGCGGGGTGGAAGGCCTTCGCCGGCAGTGACGCCCGCTCAGCCGCGGGTGGTGGCCTTGGCCAGGCTGTCCAGCTGCTGGCTGAGGTAGTTCGAAGTGGATTGCATCTGCGCCAGCAGTCCGTCCATGGCGGTGAACTGCTTCAGGTAGCGCTGCTGTACGGCGCGCATGCGCACGTCCAGTGCTTCCTTCTCCTGGTCCAGGCGGCGGCGCTGCGTGTCGATGCGCGCGTTGCGCGCGGCGACCTCGCCGCTGGAGGACAACCGCCCATCCAGGTACTCCGCGACACGCACGCCCACGCCCGATTCGGACGAGAACACGCGGTTCACGGCCTGCGGGTCGGCGGCCAGCGCTTCCTTGAACTTCGCCGCATCCAGTTGCAGCGTGCCTGCAGCGGTGACGCTGATGCCCAGGCTGGTGAGCGTGCGGTAGTTGCCCGTGGTACCCGGCACCGGCTCACTGAGGATGCGGCGCAACTGGGTGTCCACCCCGCGCAGCAAGGAATCACCCAGCATCGGTCCGGCTGTCTTGGTTGCCGCGTCATAGCGGCCCAGTGTCTTGACCTGCTGCGCCAGGGAATTGTACGAGGCCACGAAAGCCTCGACCTTCTTCTGGATCGCTGCATCATCCCGCTCGACCGCAAGCGAGACCGGCTCACCTTCCGCGGTCACCTTCTTCAGGTTCAGCGTCACGCCGTCGATGGCGCCGGTGATGGCATTTTTCCCGCTGCGGATCTGGTAACCGGATACCAGCACGAGGGCATCGTCGGCAGCCACGTCGCGATCCGCATCGAAGGCATTCAGGTCGGCAGCCAGTTGCTGCAGGCCGGCATCGGCATCCGCGGTGCTGACGGCAATGCTGTTGGCCGCGCCGGTGGCGGTGCCGGTTAGCACCAGGTAGCTGCCGCTGGCGTCGCCGACCAGGGTGGCGCGAACCGACGTGTTGCCGGCGGCAGAGTTGATGGCATCGCGGATCTGCGCCAGCGTATTGCCATCCTCGGCAATCGCGACGTCGAACGACTCCTCGCCGACGGCAATGGTCAGCGTGCCCGTGCCGACCACACTGGTGGGCCCATCGACATAGGCATCGGAACCCAGCCGCGCGGCGGTGGCCAGGCGCTGCACCTCGATCTGGTAGCTGCCGGCGATGGCGGTGGCTGAAGTCGACGCGGTGAAATACTGCTCGTCTCCAACCGTTGCCTTGCTGAGTGCAAGGGAAGCGGGAGTGCGCACGGCAGTGGCCGCGCCCTGCAGTCCCGACATGGCGCCCTTGAGCATGGCGAGGGCGGAGAATTCCTGGGTGAGCTTCGCGTCTTCACGCGTGAGGCGGCCGTCCTTGGGCGCACGCTCGGCAGCCACCAGCTGGCTGACCAGCGAGTTGATGTCCATGCCAGACCCGACGCCAAGGGAGGAAATCGTTGCCATGCCGGCAGTATGTCAGGCGAGGGAATCGATGAGTGTGCCGGACTCCGCACTCGCGCGAAGCATGCGCTGCAATGCCTCCTCGCCCGGAATGCGCCGGATCACATTGCCGGCCACGTCGCGGACCACGATCACCGCGCTGCCGGACTCGTTGTCCACCTGGAACTCCAGGTTCCGGGTGGAGGAATTCAGGTAGCGGCTCACCTGTTCGGCGATGGCCCGCTGGGTGTGCTGAAGATCCCGCTCGGGGAGTTTGACCTCCGTCACCCGCTCCACCTGCGGCACAACATCCTTTTCGGCAGCGGCGAAGGCGGGAGGATTCCCCGGTGGTGCCGGGGAAACGGAGACTCCGGCTACAGGTTTGCTGGCTGGGAGTTCCATGTTGCCTCGCTAAGGAAAGCGGCGGGACCGTTGCCGGCCCCGCCTTTTCCACTCAATGTGTCTTTGGCATGCCGGCGTTAGCGCAGCAGCGAGAGCACGTTCTGGGGAACCGCGTTCGCCTGGGCCACCATCGCGGTGCCAGCCTGCTGCAGGATCTGGGCCCGGGTCAGCGCGGCCGTCTCAGCAGCGAAGTCCGTGTCCAGGATGCGGCTGCGGGAGGCCGAGAGGTTCTCGGCGACGCCCTGCAGGCTGTTGATGGTCGACTCGAAGCGGTTCTGGATGGCGCCGAGGGTGCCACGCAGGTCGCTGACCGCGGTGAGGGCCGAATCGATGCGCTGGATGGCGTCGTTCGCCGACGCATCGCTCAGCACGTTCACCGAGGTCAGGCTGCCGGTGGACGCCGCGGCGCTGGCCACGCCCAGCGCGGCAAGGTCGGTGGCTCCAGCCAGGGTCACGGCCTCGTTGGCCTGCAGAACCAGCTGGTTGCTCGCATTCACCATGGCATACAGCCCGTTGCCGGCCTGCTCGGTGATCGCCGCAGCCAGGTCCTCGGCCGAGCTGTAGGTGCCCGTCAGCGTGACCGCGGCGTTGCTGCCCACCTGCACGGTGAGATCGGTGAAGGTGAAGTCCTGCGCGGCACTCGGCACTGCGGCCGTGCCGTTGACTGCCGTACCGCCAGCCAGCGGGGCGCTGACCGCGATGCTGCCCGCGCCGGCGGCCGACGCCGTGAACACGAACGAGTCCGATCCGGAGTCGTAGGCGACGGTGATGCCGGTCAGGTCCGCCTGGATGTCGGTGGCCATCTGCGCCTTCGCGGTAGCATCATCGGCAGAATAGTCGCCGTTGATCGACACGTTCTGCGCGGCGCCGCCGTTCAGCGTCACCGTGAAGGCCAGCGGCGTGCCGGTGCGGTCGGCGGCCGTCGCGCCTTCGGCAACGGTGTACGTCGAGGCGGTGGCGGGCACGAGCGCGGAGGTGAACACGTCGTCCAGGTCGACGGTGCCGGTGGCCACGTAGACCCCGCCGATGTCGGCGGTCTGCATGCTCGTCTCGAGGCCGACCGAGATCGTCTCGCCGACGTTGGCGCCGACCTGGAACAGGGCGTCACCGAAGGAGCCGTCCAGCACCTTGCGGCCGTTGAACGACGTCTGGCTGGCGATGCGCTGGATTTCCTCCAGGCGCTGCTGCACTTCGCGGTTCAGCGCGATGCGGTCGTCGTTGCTGTTGGTGGCGTTGGCGGCCTGCACCGCGAGCTCGCGGATGCGCTGCAGGTTGTTGGTGACTTCCTGCAGGGCGCCTTCGGTGGTCTGCGCCAGCGAAATGCCGTCGTTGGCATTGCGCACGGCCTGGTTCAGGCCGTTGATCTGCGTGGTCATGCGGTTGGAGATCGCAAGGCCGGCGGCGTCGTCCTTGGCGCTGTTGATGCGCAGGCCCGAGGACAGGCGCTGCAGCGAGTTCGCCAGCTGGCCGGCTGAAGTCGTGAGGTTGCGCTGGGCATTCAGCGACATCACGTTCGTGTTGATGACAAGTGCCATGTCAAGTTACTCCTGTTGAATCCTGGGTTCCTGGTCGATCCGGCCTTGCTGGCCTGCGATGCCCTGGTGGGCTCTCGCCTGCCAGTGCTCTCTTCGAGAGGGTTAACGGCCCGCCTGGCCGGTACTTGAAGACGCAGTGCGCAGATTGGCGGCTGGATGCGAGACCTGCGTCACAAGCCGCAGCTCAGGCTGCGCCCTGCTCACAGTACGTCGAAGAGCGACATCTGGCCGATGCGCGTGTAGGCGGTCTGGGCGGCCTGCAACCCCACTACCTGCTGGTTGAGGCGGCTGATGGCCTCCGCATAGTCGAGGTCGCGCAGGGAGCTCAGCGACTCTGCCAGCTGGTAGTCCAGGTCCTCGCGCTGCGCGCCTGCGGTGTCGAGCGCCGCGATGCGCGCGCCGGTCTCGGCGCGCAGGTTGTCCACGTGGTCCATTGCCCGCGCGAGCTGGGACATGGCCTTGTTCAGGCCGGTGCTCAGCTGGGCGCGGGATTCCGGAGTGGCGGCACCGCGCTCAAGCGCAACCAGCAGATCGTCAATTGTCCGGAACATGTCCTCGGTGCCGGCCGGCGCGATCGTGAAGGTATCGCCATCCGCGGGCTTGCCGCTGACACTCACCTGCGCGCCATTGAAACTGATCACCGATTCGCCGGCATAACTGCCGGTGGCTACCTGGTTGCCGCCGGCATCCAGCACCTCCCAGTTGTCCGCCACGCCGTCCGTGTCGGCATCCGCGAAGCGGATGGTATAGGTGTGGGGCTGCGGGACGGCAGCGGCCGCCGCGGCTGCAGCGGACCATGCCGCGGCATCCACTACCTGGTTGGCGCCGATCACGCCGGTGCCGGCATGCACGCCGGCAGAAGCCACGAACTGGCCGTTGCCAGCCGGGATGTCCATGAACACCCGTCCGCCGTGGAAGCTGTCGGCCATCTTCTGGGTGGCGCTGATCTGCAGCTGCCGCACGCCCTGGTCACCTGCATACGAGGCCGCAACGCCGTCATGCGAGAACGGCCGCGTGGTAGTGGAGAACCCCGCATACAGGTACTCGCCGTTGCTGTCCTGCCGGTTGGCGATCTGCAGCAGCTCCGCGGCGCGGGCGCGCACCTCGGTGGCGACAGCGCGGAGCGAGGCATCATCCATGGTGCCGTTGTTGGCCTGCACGGTGACCACGTGGATCCGCTGCAGCAAATTGCCCAGGTCTCCCAGCGCCTGCTCGCCCGCACCCAGCCGCTGCATCGCCATGTCGGCATTGCGGCCATACTGCGCAAGCTGCGCCTGCGTGCGCTCGGTGGACATGATGCGCGTGGCCGCCACCGGATCGTCGGCCGGCGTGAGGATGCGGCGGCCCGAGGCCACCTGCACCTGCGTCTTCGACAGCGCCGTCTGCTGCTTGAGGATCTGGGCTATCGCCGCGGCATGCTGGCCGGGCGTGGACATGCGCGTGATCATCGGTTCACCGCGTTCATCAGGGTATCCATCAGTTCCTGCGTGACGCGGATCATCTGCGCGGCGGCCTGGTAGGCCTGCTGGTAGCGCAGCATGTTTGCCGCCTCCTCGTCGAGGTTCACGCCGGACAGCGCGTCCACGGATGCCACGCTGTCGTCATAAATGATCTGCTGCGCCTCGAGGCTGGCGTTGGCGCCGGCGGCGGCCACGCCCACTCCGCCGACAAAGCGGCCCACCGCGCCGTCCAGCGACTCGGCACCGTTGGCCAGCAGGCCACGCTGCATCACGGTCGCCATTTCCAGCGCGTTGCGGTTGTCGCCCACGCCGGAGCTGTTGCCGGTGACGGTGAAGCTGTCGCCAGCGGCCGGGGAGCCGCTGATGCCCACCCGCCACCCATTGACGTCAATGTTGCCGCCGGGCGCGACGCTGCCGGAGGCCAGCAAGTTGTCGCCCGCATCGCGCGCTTCCCAGTTGCCGGGACCGGTGAAGCGGATGGTCACCGGATCGCGCAGCGCCGGGTTGTCCGCATCCAGCACCTCGCCTGCCGAGATGACCCCCGAGCCGGTGTTCCCGGCCGCGGTGACCGTGCGTATCGGAGCTGCAGCGGCGATGCGCGATGGATCGCCAACCACCACGTCGAGGCCGCTGATGGCCGCGGCGGTGGGACGCACCAGGAACCGGTCGCCCGTCGCTGGCGCAGTACCGCCGATGGCCACCGACAGCCCGTCGAATTCCAGAGTGGAAGCGGTGGCCGTAAAGGGCACCGCCGCGCCGGTATCGGCGCGCTGCACGCTCCAGGCCGTACCGTCGTGGCGAACCACGTAGTCGTGCGTGGTGAGTGATCCGGCGCCCGTGCGGGTGGCCGTGAGCAGCGCCCCGCCGTTGTTCGTGGTTGCGGCGGACACATCCACGCCGCCCACGGCGAAGAAGTCACCGCCGGCATTGCCATGCAGGTCGATGCCCTTGTGGTGTTGCGTATTGACGGCCTCCACCAGGCCGACGGCGATGCGGCCAAGCTCATTGCGGGCCGGATCCAGCAGCTCACGCCGCGCGTCCAGCAGGCCGCCGACGCTGCCGCCCTTCAGGGAGGAGGAAATGTCCACTGCACCGGCCGGCGTGCGGAAGGCCAGTGACACACGCGACGGCAGGAAAGGATCCGGCTGCGCCATGATCTGGGTGGTGTCGCCCCCGATCACCAGCGGCTGGCCGGTACCGACGAACACGTTGAGGATGCCGCTGTCCTGGGTCACCGTGGTGACGTCCAGCCGCTGGGAAAGCTCCGCCAGCTGCTGGTCGCGGGCATCCAGCAGGTCAGCCGGCGCCGAGCCCGTAAGCCCGCTGGCACGCGCGATCTCCTGGTTCAGCCGCGCGATGTTGGTGGCGATGCTGTTGATCGAGGTGGCCTCGGCCCGCAGCTGCTCGTTGATCTGCGCCTCGAGGTTGTTGAGCCGCGATTCGTAGGTGGCCAGCCGGGTGGTCAGGCCTTCGGCCTCCGACAGCAGCACCTGCCGTGCCGCGGTGGAGGTGGGTGTATTGGCCACTTCCTGCAGCGCATTGCTGAACCGCTGCATTGCCGCCGACAGGCCGGTGGAGCTGTCCGCAAAAAGGTTGCTGAGCGCGTTGGCATTCTGCGCATACACCTCCAGCCGCGCCTGGCCGCTGGAGGCACTGCGCATCTGCGTGAGCAGCAGGTCATCGCTGTAGCGGCGGATGCCCTGCAGCTGCACGCCGGTGCCCAGCGAGGAACTGCCGAAGACCTCCGGCGCGCTGGTGGCCAGCTGCACGCGCTGCCGGCTGTAGCCGGGCGTCGCGACATTGGCGATGTTGTGGCTGGTCGTCTCCAGTGCACGCTGGAAGGCGCGCAGGCCCGAGACGGACACATTCAGCATGTCAGGCATGAGTCAGGCGCCTCTCAGGTTCTTGCCCGGGTTATCGGTTCGCCAGCGGCAAGCTTTAGCCGCGCGGCAACTGCTGTCAGCTTGGTGACATAGTCCGGATCGGTTGCGTAGCCACCGCGTGCCAGGCCACGCGCGAAGGCCTCTGCGTCGCTGCCGGTATCCAGTGCACCGGCATAACGGGGGTTGCCCTTCAGCAGGCCGACATAATCCCTGATGGACTGTTCGGGCGAGCTGTAGGCGCGGAAGCCATCGGTGACTTCCTGCATGCGACCACCGGTGAATTCCTTCGTCGGCGACTGGTGCACGTCGCCCTTCCAGCCGGATCCGGCCTTGATGCCGAACAGGTTGAAGCTGGGCCGGCCATCGGCGCCGGTGGGCATGGAGCGGCCCCAGCCGGTTTCCAGTGCGGCGTGGGCAATGATGGTGTCGGCATCCACTCCCAGTTCGCGCGCCGCGGCAGTGGCAGCCGGGCGGATGTTGCGCACGAATTCGTCCGCATTGCGCGGCGGCCATTGCCCGGAAGCCGGGCCGCCGGTTCCCTGCGCCGCCAGGCCTGCGGCAGCATCAGGCGCGCTGCCCGATCCCTGCATCAGCTGTCGCACCAGCACATCGGCGAGGCCAAGGCCCTTGCCATTGGAAAGCTGCGTGGCCAGCTGCTGGTCGAACATGTCCTGGTAGAAATCCTGCTGGTCGCTGCCGAAGGGGTCCCCCGGCAGGCTCTCGCGCATGCTCTTCAGCAGCAGGCTGGTGAACAGGCTTTCGAACTGCTTCGCGGTCTCGCGCAGTGCTTCCGGCGTCTGCGCGGCGGCATCGCGCCTGAGCGCGCCAAGTGCCGCCGGATCGGCGTACAGGGAAGGACTGACGGGACCGACGCTCATGAACGTGTCCTAGATGACGATCAGCTCGGCACGCAGGGCACCGGCTTCCTTCAAGGCCTCGAGGATGGCGACGAGGTCACCCGGGGCGGCACCCACCTGGTTCACCGCACGCACGATCTCGTTCAGATCGACGCCGGCGTCGAACAGGAACATGCGCGCCTCCGCCTGCTCCACCGAGATCTCGCTGCGCGGCGTCACCACGGTCTCGCCGCGGGAGAAAGCCTGCGGCTGCGTGACGTCCAGCCGCTCGGTGATGGTCACGGACAGCGACCCGTGGGCTACCGCGGCCGGCTTCACGCGCACGCGCGAACCGATCACCACGGTGCCAGTGCGCGAATTGACGATGACACGCGCGGGGGCGTCGCCCGGCTCCACTTCAATGGCTTCCAGCGTCGAGAGATACGCGATGCGCTGGTTGGGATCCACCGGCGCGGACACTTTCACCGACACCGCGTCCATGGCCTGCGCCGTGCCCTCGCCCAGCAACTGGTTGATGCCGCCGGCCAGGCGGGCGGCAGTAGTGAAATCCGGCGTGTGCAGGTTGAGCACCACATGCGGCTGCGAAGCGAAATTGTTCGGCACCTCACGCTCCACCGTGGCCCCATTGGGAACCCGGCCGCTGGAGGGCACGTTCACCGACAGCTTTGAACCGTCGCTGCCCTTGGCGCCGAAGCCGCTGACCACCATGCTGCCCTGGGCGATGCCATACACCTCGCCGTCGATGCCACGCAGCGGCGTCATCAGCAGCGTGCCGCCGCGCAGCGAGGCCGCATTGGCGATGGAGGAAACCGTCACGTCGATGGTCTGGCCGGCCTTGGAGAACGGCGGCAGGTCGGCGGTGACCACCACCGCGGCCACGTTCTTCAGCTGCGGATTCACGTTCGGCGGCACGGTGATGCCGAAGGTGGCCAGCATGTTCTTGATGCTCTGGATGGTGAACGGCGCCTGGCTGGTCTGGTCGCCGGTGCCATCGAGGCCCACCACCAGGCCGTAGCCCACCAGCTGGTTGCCGCGCACGCCGGCCACCGAGGCCAGGTCCTTCACCCGCTCCGCCTGGGCGACGGGCGCCAGTGCGGCAAGGCCCAGCAGGGCCGCGGCCATCAGATGCTTCGCATGGCGTTTCATTACATCGGGTTCCAGATGGAGTTGAAGAAGCGGGACAGCAGTCCCGGCCGGTTGGCGTCGTTGAGTGCGCCGCGTGCCCCGTAGGCGATGCTGGCGTCGGCCACCTTGTACGAATAGATGGTGTTGTCCGGCAGGATGTCGACCGGGCGGATCACGCCCTGGATGCGCACGAACTCGCGCCCCTGGTTGATCTCGATCCACTTCTGGCCGCGGACCACGAGATTGCCGTTCGTGAGACGCCTGGCCACCGTCACGGTGACATTGCCCTGCAGCTTGTTCGACAGGCTGCTGTCGCCCTTGCCTTCGAAGCTGCGGCTGTTCTCCATCGTGGCCGACAGCTCCTTGCCGCCGATCGAAAGTGGCGAACCGGCCAGCACGGGCGCCGCGATGTCCACGGAGGTGTCCTTGGCCGTCGTGGTGCTGGAGCTCTTCTGCGCGGCGGTGTTCTCGGAGAGGATGATGGTCACGGTATCGCCCACGCGATGGGCGATCTGGTTCTCGAACAGCGGCCGGTCGTAGCCCGCCTGGTAGATGGCGCCGTTGGCCGGCTCGTCGCGCGGCAGCTCCTCCGGCCAGGTGGCGGCGAAGTCCTCGTAAGCCGGCGCGGTGACGCAGGCCTGCAGCAGCAGTGCTGCGGCCACGCCCACGGCAAGGATCAGGAAGCGCTGGTTGCTCACAGGTTGTTGCTCACGTATTGCAGCATCTGGTCGGTGGTGGAGATGGCCTTGGAGTTCATCTCGTAGGCCCGCTGGGTCTCGATCATCGAAACCAGCTCTTCGACGACATTGACGTTGGATCCTTCGAGGAAGCCCTGCTGCAGCAGGCCGAGGCCGTTGAGCCCCGGGGTGCTGCTCTGCGCGGGGCCGCTGGCAGCGGACTCCACCAGCAGGTTCTCGCCGCGCGGCTGCAGGCCGGCGGGATTCACGAAGTCGGTGAGCTGCAGCGTGCCGATCTGCGTCGGCGCGGACTGCCCGGCGACCTGCGCACTCACGGTGCCGTCGGCGCCGATGGTCACGCTCTGGGCGCCCTGCGGGATGGATATGCCCGGCTGCACGCGATAGCCGCTGGAAGTCACCAGCTCGCCTTCTGCGCTGGTCTTGAACGAGCCGTCGCGGGTGTAGCCGAAGCTGCCGTCCGGCAGCAGGATCTGGAAGAAGCCGCGGCCGTTGATGGCCACGTCCAGCGCATTGCCGGTGTTGTTCAGGCCGCCCTGCGAGTGGTTCTTCTCGGTGGCCACCACCCGCACGCCGGTGCCGAGGTTCAGGCCCGTGGGCGCCACGGTGTCCTGCGAAGTGGCCGCGCCCACCTGCTTCACGTTCTGGTAAAGCAGGTCCTCGAATACCGCCCGGTCCTTCTTGAAGCCGGTGGTGTTCACGTTGGCCAGGTTGTGCGAGATCACGGTCATGCGCGTCTGCTGCGCGTCGAGTCCGGTCTTGGCGGCCCACAGTGCGGAATGCATGGTTTTGGTCCTCTATGAAACTCGGTTGGCCTAGCGCATCGACAGCAGCCGCGCGGAGGCGGCGCCGTTGTCCTCGGCGCTCTTCATCGCCCGCACCTGCAGGTCGAAGCGGCGCGACAGTTCGATCATGTTGACCAGTGCGTCGGCGACATTGACGTTGCTGGTCTCGAGCACGCCGGAAACCAGGGTAGCGGATGCATCCGGGGGGGCATCGCTGCCATCCTGCATGCGCAGCAGGCCGTCGGTTCCCTTGGCGAGCTCGCCAGCGGCCGGATTGACCAGCTTGATGCGACCCACTTCCGCGCGCGTTTCGGGGCCCTGCCCCAGCGGCACGATGGAGATGGTGCCGTCGCCCCCGATGGCGATGGTGGCATGTGGCGGCACGGCCAGCGGGCCGCCGTCTCCCATCACCGCAAGGCCTGTGCCGGTACGCAGCTGGCCGGATGAATCGATGCGCAGGTCGCCGGCGCGGGTGTAGGCCTCGCGGCCGTCTACTCCCATCACCGCGATGTAGCCCTCGCCCTGCACCGCGACGTCGAGGTCGCGACCCGTGGGCACCAGCGTGCCGGTGGTCGCATCGAATCCCGTGGTGGAGGCGGTCGCATACACGCGCGAGTTGAAGCCATCGCCGGCCACATGCCGTGCCTGGAATGCCGCCAGGTCGGCGCGGAAGCCGGTGGTGGAGGCATTGGCCAGGTTGTGGTTGTTGGCGGCCTGTGCCTGCAGGGTCTCGCGGGCACCGGTCATCGCAACATACAGCATGCGGTCCATGGGATTGCCTGTGTGCTACTAGCGGATGTTGATGATGGTCTGCGTGATGGCGTCGGACGTGGAGATCATCTTCGCGTTGGCCTGGAAGTTGCGTTGCGCGGTGATCATGTTCACCAGCTGCGTGGTGATGTCGACGTTGGAAGCTTCCAGCGCGCCGGACTGCACCAGGCCGAAGCCCGAGCTGCCCGCCTGGCCACGCAGTGCCTGGCCGGAGCCGAAGGTTTCCGCCCAGCTGGTATCGGCCAGCTGCTGCAGCCCGTTCGGATTGGCGAAGTTCGACAGCGCCACCTGGCCCAGGATGCTGGAGCGGCCGTTGGTGAAGCGCGCCTGCACCACGCCGGCCTTGTCGATGTCGATGCCGATGAGGCGGCCGGTGGTGTAACCGTCCTGCGTGATGTTGCCCACGCTGAACACGCTGCCGTACTGCGTGGTGCCGGCGACATTGATGGCGATCGTCATGTCGGCGGCGCCAGTGGCGGGCGCGTAGGCCGGGAAGTTCAGCTCGGCCGGATTCGGGTCCACCAGGCGGCCCATGTTGTCGAAGGTGATGCCGGGGGTGGTCCCCACGTCATTGCCGTCGATGTAGAAATGCGTGGTCCACTCGCCGGGAGCGGCATCCTTCACGAAATACACGGTGCCGGTGTGCGCGGCGCCCAGCGAGTCATACACCGTCAGCGAAGTGGCGCGGGTGAAGCTGGTGGGATCGGTGGGGTCGAAAGTGGGATTGGTCGGCGGCACGGCGTCCGACGGCAGGTTGGCCAGCAGTTCCACATTCGAGGTCGCCTGCGGCGCGCTCTCGGAGGTCACCAGCCGCAGGTCCGCCAGCGAACCGGTATTGAAGCCGCCACCCGCCACAGGTGGGAACACCTGCAGGCGCTGGCCCTGGGCGTTCACCACGTAGCCGCCGGCGTCAGTGCGGAATGCACCGGCGCGCGTATAGGCATAGGAGCCGTTGTCGCTCACCGTGAAGAAGCCCGTGCCGCTGATGGCGAGGTCCAGGCTGTTGTCGGTGAAGTCGATATTGCCCTGGCTGAACTGCTGGGCGATGTCCGACACGCGCACGCCGTTGCCCGGGGTGAGCGTGGCCACGCCCTGCGCGGACACCGCGAAGAGCTCGGCAAACTCCGCACGGGATTCCTTGAACCCGCTGGTGGAGCTGTTGGCGATGTTGTTGGCGGTGACGCTGAGGTCCGCGGAGGCGGCGTTCAGTCCACTGAGGGCAAGACGGAAGGGCATGGGAGTCTCCTTACATCACCCGGCGCACGCGGCCGAGCGAAATGGGTCCGAGGTCGGTGTTGAGGGTGAGGCTGAAATCCTTGGGATCGATGCTGACGCTGCCCACATGGGCCAGCAGGCTGGTCGGCAGCTGCTCGCTGGCGCCAGCCACGTCGGCCACCACCGCGATCTCGTATTCACCGACCGGGGCGCGCGCGCCATCATCGGTGGTGCCATCCCATTCGAAGACGACCTCGCCTTCCTGGGGGCTGAGTGCAACGCTGCGCACCTGCTGGCCGCTGGCATCAGTGATCACGAGGCGGGCCGAGCGGGTGGCTTCGGGAATCTCCACCGTGCCGACCACGGATCCTTCTTCGCCGATCGTGGCGGTGCCGGAGGAGACGAGCACGTCGCGGCCGACCATGCTGGTGCCGCCGAGCACCTGCGATGAACGCAGCGCGTCGGACAGGGTCGAGATCGAGCCCTGCATCCCCTGGATGCCGGTGACGGTGCCGAACTGCGCCAGCTGGCCGAGGAAGTCGGCAGGGTCCACCGGGCTGGTGGGATCCTGGTGGCGCAGCTGCGCCAGCATCAGCTGCAGGAAGGCGTCCTGTCCGAGCTGGTCCTTGGGTTTCGCAGTGGCCGCCGAGGCGCCCTGCGCATTGCCGGTGATGGCGTCGATTCCCATGATTACTGCCCGAGCCTCAGCGTCGCGAGCAGCAGCTCCTTCGACGTGTTCAGCACTTCCACGTTGTTCTGGTAGGCGCGGGAGGCGCTGATCATGTCGACCATCTCCTCCACCACGTTCACGTTGGGCGCGAAGACATAGCCTTCGGCATTGGCGAGCGGATTGCCCGGCTCGTAGCGCATCGAAGGCGCGCGCGAATCCTCCATGATCTGGGTGACCTGCACCGCCACGCCCGGATTCACGCCCGGCTTGCCGGCAGCCATTTCAGCGCGCACGGCCTCGAACACCGGATGTTTGGCCTTGTAGGCCCCTTCCGCGGTGCTGCTGACGCTTTCCGCGTTGGCGAGATTGCTGGCCACGGTGTTGAGCCGCACTGACTGGGCGGCCATGCCCGAGCCTGCGATGTCGAATATCTTGAAAGAGGACATTGCGGATCTCCTTACTGGCCGGTGATGGCGGTCATCAGCGAGCGGAACTTGGATGAGAGGAACTGCAGCGTGGCCTGGTAGCGCACGGCGTTGTCCGCGAAAGCGGCCTGCTCCAGCTGCGCATCAACAGTGTTGCCGTCCAGCGATGGGGCCAGCGGCGTGCGGTACTTGAGGAAGGCGGCGGTGGAGCCGGCCTCCAGCGGGGCATCGGCGCTGGCGCCGATATGCCCGGCCTGGGTAGCCTGCATCACGCCGGGGCTGGAGGCGGCACCCGTGCTGGCAGCCAGCGCGGCACGGAAATCCAGGTCCTGCGCCTTGTAGCCCGGCGTATCCGCGTTGGCGAGGTTGCGCGCCAGCAGCTCGGTGCGCTGCTCGCGCAACTTGAGCGCGTTGGCATGCACTCCCAGATACGATTCGAGATTCAAGGCCACGGATGCTCCGTCAATAACCCGACTTGCGGGATTGATGAGCAACAGCCGTGCCATGTGGGCTTGAAGCGCCCGGACGGGTCTGCAGCAGGGCCGCGGGGCATGCAGGCTGTGACGCGACTCACAACGCAGCGGCAGCATGTTGCCGCTCCTGCGGCGAAGCTCGCCCGCCATGGCCGCCTCTTCACCAGTGCATCGGCACGTGGCAACAGGACTTGAGCCTGCGCGGATGGCACGCAGTTTGCTCATCCATTCCGCATGAACTGCAGATTCAAGAGAAACGCCTGGATTCCGGCGCTGCTGCTGGCGTCGGCCGCGGGCGCGCAGTCGATCCAGGCACCGGCGGACATACAGAAGACGGCCGAGGATTTCCTCGTCGCGCAGTTTTCCGGCGAGGACCGCAAGGTTTTCGCCAGCGCCGACGCGCTGGATCCCAGGCTGCGGCTGGCAACCTGCACACAGCCGCTGGAAGCCGCGTTGCCCTCGACAACTCGCATCGGCACCCGCGTGACCGTGGGCGTGAAGTGCGCCGCGCCCCGCTGGGCGGTGTACGTGCCAGTGCGTATCGAGACCGAGATGCCGGTGCTGGCGCTGCGCCGTGCGCTGGATCGCAACAGTGCCGTCACCGCGGCAGACGTGGAACAGCGCAGGCTGCGTGTGCCCGGCCTGTCAGCCAGCTATATCAGCAGTGTGGACCAGCTCGCCGGCCGCCACCTGCGCCGGGAAGCCGCGCCGGGCACGGCGCTCACGGTGGACCTGCTCGGCCAGGACATCCTCGTGCGGCGCGGCCAGCGTGTTGCGCTGGTGATCAATGCCGGGGGCCTGGAGGTGCGGGCGCAGGGCGAGGCGGTCTCCGACGCCAGCCCGGATGGACGGGTACGGGTGCTCAACCTGGCCTCGCGCCGGATCGTCGAAGGCCAGGTGGAAAGCCGCGAAGTAGTCCGGGTGAGCCTCTGATGCACGTGAATGAGACATATTGCGCGGTTTCTCCGCAGTCCTGTGGATATCGTGCGGACTCCCTAAAGTTTGCCGCCCCTCAACCGATACATCATTCGAAGAGCCAGCAATGAAAGTACCGGGAGAGCCCCTCGTGTCCACCAAGATCACCCCCCTCGAGCCGAAGCCGGCGCGCGTGTCGCCCGCATCGGCCGGGCGCAGCGTCTCCGGCAGCGCCGGCGGATCCGGTGGCGAGTCCCCCGCCCCGGCGGCGGAAGTGACCCTCACCGGTGCGGCACGCGGACTGGCCGCCATCGAGGAATCGCTGCGCGCGCTGCCTGCCGTGGATGAACTGCGCGTTGCCGCCGTGAAGCAGCGCCTGCAGGAGGGCAGCTACCAGGTCGATCCCCAGCGCGTGGCCGACCGGCTGCTGCGCATGGAGAGTGACCTCTCGCGCGCCGCTCCCCTGGGCGCGAACCCGCTGAAGTAATCCATGGATCGCGATACCTGCCGCACCCGCCTCACGCGCCTGCTGAGCGAGGAAACCGCACTGCTGGCCGCCCTGGCGCAGCAACTGGAACAGGAGTACGAGCTGCTTGCCGGCAATGACGTGGACGGCCTTGAAAAGGCGGGCGGCGCGCGGCAGCAGACCATTGCGAAGCTGTTGCAGCTGGAGGACGAACGACAGGCGCTTTGCCGGCAGCACGGCCGCAATGCGGATCGCTCCGGCATGGCTGCGCTGCTGGCCTGGTGCGATCCCGCCGGCACGCTGGCAGCCGCGCAATCCGGATGCGCAAGTCTCGCCGGCGCCTGCCGCGCACAGAACGAACGCAACGGCGCGCTGGTCACTGCGCGCCTGACGCGGGCCAGCGGCATGCTGGACCTGCTCGCCGACAGCAATGCGCCGCGCACCTACGACCAGCGCTTCGCGCGCAGTGCGCCGCTGGCTGTCGGGCGGATGCTCGCCACCAGCGCCTGACGCGGAATTCCGCCTGCCTTTCCCCAAACGTGACGGCCGTCGCTCAGTCCCGGGCGCCGGCGGCCGATAGTCTTTCCAGGGGCATGCGCAGCCCCGAGAGGTTCTGTTCTTGTTTGCAATCATCGGGACATTGGTCGTACTGGGGTCGGTGCTGGGCGGGTTTCTCGGCGGCGGCAGCAGCCTGCTGCTGCTCTGGCATCCGCTGGAAGTCGTGGTCATCTGCGGCGGCGCGCTCGGCGCCTTCTTCATCAGCAATCCGCTGAAGGTCATCAAGGCCTCCTTCACCGGCGCCCTCGGCCTGCTGAAAGGCGCGCGTTACGGTCGCAAGGAATACATCCAGCTGCTCAAGCTGGTGTACGACATCCTCGTGATGGCGCGCCGCGACGGCGTGCTGGCCATCGAGCGCCACATCGAGGAGCCGCAAAAGAGCGACATCTTCAAGAGATACCCCGGTGTGCTGGCCGACCACCACATGATGGAGTTCATCACCGACTGCCTCAGGCTGATCTCGGGTGGCAACCTCGACCCGCATGAACTGGAGAGCCTGCTCGAATACGAGCTGGAGACCCACCACAAGGAAGCCGCCGAGCCGGCGCATGCCGTGCAGAAAGTGGCCGACGCCCTGCCCGGCTTCGGCATCGTCGCCGCGGTGCTGGGCATCGTCAGCACCATGGCCGCCATTGATGGCGCCAGCACGGCCGAGATCGGCCACAAGGTCGGCGCCGCGCTGGTGGGCACCTTCCTCGGCATTCTGGTCGCCTATGGCCTGGTCGGTCCCATCGCCGCGGCGATGGAACACAAGGCGCACGAGGAGTCCAAGGCCTTCGAGGTGGTGAAGATGGCGCTGGTTGCCAGCGTGCGCGGCTATCCGCCGCCGGTGGCCGTCGAATTCGCACGCAAGCTGCTGTTCAGCGGCGTGCGGCCGAACTTCAAGGACCTGGAGCAGGAACTGCGCGGCAAGAAGCCCGCGCCGGGCTGACGCGGCACCGCCATGGCCGACGCCAAACAACGCCCCATCGTCATCGTCAAGCGCAAGCGCGCCGGTGGCCACGCCCACCATGGCGGCGCGTGGAAGGTGGCCTACGCCGACTTCGTCACCGCGATGATGGCCTTCTTCATGGTGATGTGGCTGGTGGCCTCGGTGTCGAAGGAACAGCGCGCCGCCATCTTCGATTACTTCAAGAACCCGAGCATGCAGGAAGGCCACAGCGTGAAACCCGCGCCGGGCCAGATGGGCCCGGGCGGTGCCAGCACCAGTCCCATCGACCTCGGCGGCGGCCTGGACGCGCCGAAGACCATGGAGATCAATGCCGACGGACTGGGCGAGCCGGTGGAGATCCGGCCGGAGGACGTGCAGCGCCTTGCCGACCTGGCCGAACGCAAGCAGCTGGAGTCACTGATGGAGGAGCTGCGCGAGGCCATCGACAAGAGCCAGGCGCTGGAGCCCTTCAAGGACCAGCTGCTGCTGGACATCACACCCGAGGGACTGCGCATCCAGATCGTCGACAAGCAGAACCGGCCCATGTTCGACCTGGGTGGCACGCGGCTGAAGGACTACACCGCGCAGATCCTGCGCGAGGTGGCCACCTACCTGAATTCCGTACCCAACCGCATCAGCCTCAGCGGCCACACCGATGACAAGGCCTATGTGGGCCAGCGCGGCTACTCCAACTGGGATCTCTCCGCCGATCGCGCCAATGCCGCGCGCCGGGCGTTGCAGGATGGAGGACTGGAACCGAAGAAGATCGCCCGCGTGGTGGGCCTGGCCTCCTCGGTGCTGTTCGACCGCGAGAATCCGCACAACCCGATCAACCGCCGCATCAGCATCATCGTGATGACGAAGAGCGCGGAGGCACGGGCACTGTCTTCGGACGCCCCGGACGTGGAAGGCACGCGGATGCGGATCGAGTCCGGCGAGGCGGACCCGGCCGCTCAGGCGGCCGTGGGCGCGAGCTGATCCAGCAGCGTGCGGATGCCGCCGGTGGCGGCGCGCGCGCTGCCGAGCAGGCGTGAAGGCAGGCCCAGGGACTGCTGCGCCACCTCGGCCAGGCCGGGCGAGCAGGTATCCGCGTGCACCAGCTCCGTGGCCAGTGCCTGCACAATCATCAGCAGCGTCACGCACAGCGGGCGGTCCAGGTTCTCCTGCTCGTCGCGCCAGCGCAGGATGGTGAGGCGCAGCTCCCCCGCAAGGGCCCAGCTGCGCGTGACGCGCGATACCAGTTCATCGTCATGCGCGTCCATGATCTGCTGCATCACCGGCCCCACCAGCCGCATGCCGGTGGATGCCTCCGCGCGCGCCAGCGCGCGCAGGGCGGCGATCTCGCCGGTGCGATGCAGGAGGCCGGCACCGGTAAGCAGCGGCGCGTCGAAATTCATGTCTGCCGCCACCACCCGTGCGTAGCAGGCGCTGGCCAGGGCTTCGCGCCACAGCAGGGCCATCTCCCCATCGCGTCCCGGCGCACTGAACAAGGCAGTGCGCAGGTTTTCCAGCGCGCGCATCGCCATTGGACGTGCCGCCAGCTGCGCGGGGGATTCCTGCAACCAGGCCACGCAGGCAGTGATGCCGGCAGGCCTGGGCGGACAGCGCCCCATTTCGGCGGCAAGGGCGGTGAGCAGGCCCGGCGCGATGGGCGCGAAGGGATCCGGGCGGCGGGTTGGCCGCAGTTGCAGGACAGTGGCAGGCATGGATCCATTGTGCATTGCAGGCCGGAGGCATTCCGGTCGTGGCGCACAAATTGAAGGCCGTCGCAACCGCAGCCGCCCACACCGTGAACGGGTTGCGGTGATCAAGTCAAATCGCGGCCAGCGCCTGCTCCAGGTCCGCGATCAGATCGTCCGCATCTTCCAGTCCCATCGACAGCCGCACCGTTCCCGGTGCCAGGCCCGACAGTGCCGCCAGTTCAGCGGGCAGGTCATGCGGCCCCATCAGGCCGGGCGGAATAACCAGGGACTCGGGCGAACCCATGCTGGCCGCAATGGAAAACAGCTGCAGCGCATCCGCGAAGCGGTCGCCGGCAGCCTTGCCTGCGCGCAGGTCGAAGCTGACCACCGTGCCGAAGTGCTGCATCTGCCGGGCAGCCAGTTCATGCCGCGGGTGGCGTGGCAGCCCGGCGTAGTGCACGCGCTCCACCCTGGGGTGCTGTTCCAGGAACAGCGCCACTTTCAGCGCCGTGACGCACTGGGCCTCGTAGCGCAGCAGGTAGGTGTTGAGGCCGCGCTGGATCAGCCAGGCAGCGTGCGGATCCAGCGTGCCGCCGAGGTGCGTGAACTCCGGGCGCAGCCGCGCGATCAGTTCGGCGGAGCCGATTACCGCGCCCCCCATCACATCGCCATGCCCGGAAGCGTATTTGGTGAGGCTGTGCAGGAAGAGGTCCACATCGGTATCGCCATGCTGGTGCAGGCCGGCGAGTGTGTTGTCGAGCAGGGTCAGTGCGCCGGCGGCCCGCGCCAGGCGCGTGATGTGCGCGATGTCGGCGATGCGGTTCACCGGATTGGTGGGTGACTCGAAGATCACCAGCTTCGTCGGCGTGTCGCGCAGCACGCGCTCGATGCCAGCGTCATCCTCGATGGACAGCATGGTGTGGGTCACGCCGAAGCGTGCCAGCTGCCGCCGGATCAGCGAGCGCGTGGGTGCGTAGGTTTCCACGAAACACAGCACATGGTCGCCTGACTGCAGCAGGCCGATCAGCGCCTGGGCAATGGCGCCCACGCCTGACGCGCACACGATGGCGGCATCCCGCCCCTGCAGCCCTGCCAGCGTCTTCTCCAGCAGCCGCGTGGTCGGGTTCGCGGACCGCGCGTAGAAGAATCCCTCTTTCTCGCCCCGGAGGCTCGCCAGTGTCTCGGCCACCGTGCCGTGCTCGAACTTCACGCTCTGGTGGATGGGCGCCACGAGCGGCGTGTTCTCCGGTGGAACCTTCACTTCGGGCGGATGAACCAGCGTGGTCCTGAGTTTCATGGCGCGATTGTATTACCGCAGCGCCTGCAGCCGTTCGACGCCGCGCGCCAGCGTGTCGTCCTGCTTGGCAAAGCACAGCCTGAGCAGCGAGTGCTTGACAGGCTGGCGGTAGAACGGTGCCAGTGGAATGGCCGCCACCCCGCCCTGCACCAGCAGCCGCTCGGCCGCCGCCATGTCGTCGAGTCCGGCCAGCAGCTCGCAGCGTGAGTAGTCCACCAGCGTGAAGTAGCTGCCCTGGGCCGGCACTACCTGGAAAGCGCTGTCGGCAAGGCCCCGGGTGAGCAGCTCGCGCTTGGCCGCGAAGAAAGGTCCCAGCCCCGCGAAGATTCCGGGGTTTCCGGTGATGTAGGCGGCGATGGCGTGCTGGAAGGCCGTGGTGATGGTGAAGGTGTTGAACTGGTGCACCTTGCGCAGCTCGGCCGTGAGTGCGGGCGGCGCAATGCAGTAACCCACGCGCAGGCCCGTGGCGTGCAGGGACTTGCCGAAGGAATACACGGCCAGCGCGCGCTGGCGCAGCACCGGATGCGCCAGCACGCTGTGGTGTCGGGCCGGTGCGTGCACAATGTGTTCGTACACTTCGTCGCTCAGCACGGTGAAGCCGTGGGCTTCGGCCAGCTGCGCGAGCTGCGCCAGGTCATCCGCACTCATCACGGTGCAGGCCGGGTTCTGGGGTGTATTGATGACAACCAGTTTCGTTCGCGGCGTGATGGCCTCGCGCACGCGGTCCCAGTCGCAGCGGAACGCCGGTGGCGCCAGTGGCACGTGCACGCAGGTGGCGCCTGCCACGCGCACAGCCGGATCGTAGGAGTCGTAGGCGGGATCGAACACCAGCACTTCGTCGCCCGGGCCCACCAGCGCGGCAATGGCCGAGAAGATGGCCTCGGTGGCGCCGACTGTGACCGTCACCTCCTGCTCAGGGTCGACGTCGATGCCGTGCCGGGCTGACACCACGCGCGCAATGGCTTCGCGCAGTTCAGGCAGTCCGGCCATGGGCGCGTACTGGTTGTGCCCGGCGCGCATGGCCTCGCCGACCAGCTCGGTGAGCCGCGGGTCGATGGGATAGTCAGGAAAACCCTGGCCAAGGTTGACCGCGCCCAGCTCGGCCGCGCGGCGCGAGATCACGGTGAAGATGGTAGTCCCGACGTCGGGAAGCTTGCTCACGCAGCCGCATGCCCCGCGGCAGCCAGCGCCGCCCCCACCACGCCTGCGGCAGGTCCCAGGGCAGCGGGCTTGAGCGGCGCGCGGGATTGCAGCAGCGGCGCGAACTGCGTCCAGTTCTCGGTCACACCACCACCGACCACGATCAGTTCCGGCCAGAACAGGCGGTTGATGGCATCCAGGTAGCGGTTGACCCGGGTGCTCCACTGCCTCCAGGACAGACCCTCTTCGCTCCGGATGCGCGCGGCGGCGCGCTGCTCGCCTTCCGCCCCATCCACTTCCATGTGGCCCAGTTCGCTGTTGGGCCAGAGCCTGCCGTCGAGGATCAGGGCCGATCCGATGCCGGTGCCGAAGGTGAGCATCATCACTGCGCCGCGCACCCCGCGGGCTGCGCCGAAATGCGCTTCCGCCAGGCCGGCTGCATCGGCGTCGTTGAGCAGCGCCACGGGCCGGCGCAGCCTGGCCGACAGTTCGCGGCCGGCGTCGAAGCCCAGCAGCGAATCATCCAGGTTGGCGGCGGTCTGGATCACGCCATGCAGGATCACGCTGGGCAGCGCCACACCGACGGCCGTGCCAGCGGGGGTGGTTTCCGCCAGGCCGATGAGTGCGTTGCACAGCGCCTGCACCGTTGCCGGCTGCGGGGTCGGCACGCTGGCCAGATCAGCCTGCAGCGCGCCGCTGGCCACATCCACTGGCGCGTGCTTGATGGACGAACCGCCCACATCCAGCCCCAGCGCCAGGGTGGCCACTAGTGCCCTCCTTCCGCCATGCGCATCTCGCGCTGCCGCTTGCGCTCGGACCGCCGCAGCAGCCAGGCCGAGGTGAGCACGCCGGTTGCCACCAGCAGCACCATCAGTGTGGCCAGTGCGTTCACGTCCGGGGTCACGCCCAGGCGTACCTTGGAGAAGATCACCATGGGCAGCGTTGTGGAACCGGGGCCGGCGACGAACTGCGCGATCACCAGGTCATCCCAGGACAGCGTGAACGCCAGCAGCCAGCCCGACAGCAGCGCCGGGAAGATCAGCGGCAGCGTGATGCGGCCGAACACCTTGGCCGGACGCGCACCCAGGTCCATGGCGGCCTCTTCCAGGGAATCATCGAATGAGGCCAGGCGCGACTGCACGATCACCGTCACATAGGCCATCGAGAAAGTGATGTGTGCGATGGCAATGGTGGTGGCGCCGCGTCCTGCCGGCCAGCCGATGATCTGCTCCATGGCCACGAACAGCAGCAGCATCGACAGGCCGGTGATCACCTCGGGCATCACCAGCGGCGCGGTGGACATCACGGCCAGCAGCGCCCGCCCGCGGAAGCGCCCGAAGCGCGACAGCGCGATGCCCGCCAGCGTGCCCAGGATCACCGCGCCGGTGGCGTTGACGGCCGCTATGCGCAGCGACAACCAGGCTGCATCGAGGATCTGCTGGTTCTGGAACAGCGCCGTGTACCACTTGAGCGTGGGCGAATTGGCCGCATCCCACACCGTCACCAGACGCGAGTTGTTGAACGAGAACACCACCATCAGCAGGATGGGCACGTACAGGAACACGAAGCCCAGGATCATCAGCGTGGTGACCAGCCAGCCGCGACGCATCAGGCCGCCTTCGCGCCGGCGCGCGCCTGCACCCGCTGCAGCAGCATGATGGGGATCAGCAGCAGCAACAGCATGAAGATGGCCACCGCGCTGGCCACCGGCCAGTCGCGGTTGCTGAAGAATTCATCCGACAGCACGCGCCCGATCATCAGCTGGTCGGGCCGTCCCAGCAGCGTGGGAATCACGTATTCGCCCACCGCCGGGATGAACACCAGCAAGGAGCCGGCCGCGATGCCCGGCCGCGACAGCGGCAGCGTCACGCGCAGGAAGGCGCGCATCGGCCGCGCGCCCAGGTCCGCGGCTGCTTCCAGCAGCGAGGGATCATGCTTCTCGAGGTTGGTGTACAGCGGCAGGATCATGAACGGCAGGTAGGAGTACACGATTCCCACATACACCGCGAAATCCGTCTGCATCATCTGGATGGGCTGGTCGATCAGGCCGATGGACATCAGGAAGTTGTTGATCACGCCGTTGTTGCGCAGCAGCCCCATCCACGCGTACACGCGCAGCAGGAAGGAGGTCCAGAACGGCAGGATCACCAGCATCAGCAGCAGGTTGCGCCGCGCGGGCGGGGAGCGGGCAATGCCCAGCGCCATGGGATAACCCAGCAGCAGGCACAGCAGCGTGGAGACAGCCGCCACCTTCAGCGAGTAGATCCACGTCTGCACGTACAGCGCATCGGTGAACAGGAAGCGGTAGTTGTCGGTGTTGATCAACACCTCCATGCGCCCTTCCACCCATTCCACCAGCGGCGCATAAGGCGGGATCGCCAGCCGCGACTCCGAGAAGGAGATCTTCAGGTCGATGAAGAATGGCGTGAGGAAGAACAGCAGCAGCCAGAACATCGGGATGCCGATGACCAGCATGCGGCCCACGCCGCTGCGACGCAGCCAGGGCACCCAGCGCGGTGGACCGAAACGATGCCAGGCCAGCCAGAACGGCACCCAGCGTTCGTGCTGGCGGGCGTAGGCCGGGACCTCGGCGTTCAAGGCGCGCTCACCCCGCGCCCACCACGGGGGCGGCGCTGTCCCACAGCAGGTAGACCTCGTCGTCCCAGGTGAAGCTGTCACCGGCCTTGCGCGCGGAGTTGGTCTGCGTGACCCGCACGTCGCGGCCGGAATCCAGGCGCACCACGTAGATGGAAAGGTCGCCCATGTAGGCGATGTCCTTGATGATGCCGCGCGCCCAGTTGTCTTCGGCGGCGGGCTTGCCGCGCTGCAGGTTCAGTTTCTCGGGTCGGATGGCCACCCACAGCTGCGCGTCCGGCGGAGCGGACACGCCATGGTCCACATGCACCGGCACCGGCAGGTCAGGGCAGCGCACGCGGACATATTCAGGTTCGTCCTCGGCAAGGGTGCCGTCGAAGAGGTTCACGGACCCGATGAAGTCGGCCACGAAGCGCGTGGTCGGGAACTCGTAGATCTGCCGCGGCGTGCCGATCTGCACGATCTTGCCCTTGTTCATCACGCCGATGCGCGAGGCCAGGGTCATCGCCTCCTCCTGGTCGTGCGTGACCACCACGAAGGTCACGCCCAGCCGTTCCTGGATTGCGATGAGCTCGAACTGCGTGTGCTCGCGCAGCTTGCGGTCGAGCGCGCCCAGCGGTTCATCGAGCAGCAGCAGCTTCGGCCGCTTCACCAGCGAGCGCGCCAGCGCGACGCGCTGGCGCTGGCCGCCGGAGAGCTGGTGCGGCTTGCGGCCCGCCAGCTCGCCTATCTTCACCACATCGAGGATTTCGGCCACGCGCTGGCGGATCTCCTCCTTGCGGATGCCCTCCTGCTCCAGGCCGAAGGCCACGTTGCCGTACACCGTCATGTGCGGAAACAGCGCGTAGGACTGGAACATCATGTTCACCGGCCGCTCGTAGGGCGGGATGCCGGCCATGTCCTGTCCGTCGATGAGGATGCGCCCGGCCGAGGGCTGCTCGAAGCCGGCCAGCATGCGCAGCAGCGTGGTCTTGCCGCTGCCCGAGCCGCCCAGCAGGCAGAAGATCTCGCCCCGGAAGATGTCCAGGGTGATGTCGTCTACGGCGACGAAGTCGCCAAAGCGCTTGCTGACCGACTCGATGCGCACGTAGGGTTTCTGCGTGGCATCGAGCCAGGGTTCCTGCGCCGGACGCGCGGGACCGGTCATCTGGCTACTTGCCAGTCTTGAAGCGTGTCCACGTGCGGTTCAGGATCCGGGTGAATTCCTGCGAGCGGGCCAGGTTGGGATACATCTTTGCCTTCACCTCGGCGGGCGGATAGATATCCGGATCGCTGGTGATCTCTGCGTCGATCTGCTCGTGGGCGGCCTTGTTCGGCGAGGCGTAGGTGACGAAGTTGGTGTTCTTCGCCGCCACATCCGGGCGCAGCAGGTAGTCGATGAACTTGTGCGCATTCTTCGGGTGCTTCGCATCGGCCGGGATGGCCAGCATGTCGAAGAACATCACCGCCCCTTCCTTCGGGATGTGGTACTTGATGGTGAAGTCCTTGCCGTTCTCCTCGGCACGCGCCGCACCCATGCCCACGTCGCCACTCCAGCCCAGCGCCAGGCAGATCTCGCCATTGGCCAGGTCATCGAGGTAGCCGGCCGACTTGACCTCCTTGATGTAGGGGCGGATGGACATCAGCACCTTCTCGGCAGCCTCGAGGTCCTCGGGCTTCTCGCTCATGGCGTCGCGGCCCAGGTAGATGAGCACCGTGGCCACCACCTCGTCGGGCGCATCGAGGATCGTCACGCCGCACTTCTGGAAGTTCTTCACCACGTTCGGGTCGTAGAGCATGGCGAAGCTGTTGGTGGGCGCGTTGGGCATGGCCGCGGCGACGGCCTCGACGTTGTAGCCGATGCCCGAGGTGCCCCAGAAGTAGGTTACCGAATGCGCATTTCCGGGGTCGTGGCGCGCAGTGATTTCCGTGATCGCCGGGTCAAGGTTGGCCAGGTTCGGGATCAGCGTCTTGTCCAGCTTCTGGAACACGCCCGCCTCGATCTGCTTTTCGAGGAACGACGCCGAAGGCACCACCAGGTCGTAGCCGGTGTTGCCGGACAGCAGCTTGGTCTGCAGCAGCTCGTTGCTGTCGAAGACGTCGTAGTTCACCTTGATGCCGGTCTCGGCGGTGAATTCGTCGAGGATGGTGGTGTCGATGTAGTCGACCCAGTTGTAGACGTTGAGGACCTTCTCTTCTTCGCCGGCGACGGCGGTGTCGCCCTGCTTGCCACAGGCGGCCACCAGCAAGGCGACGGCGGTCAGGACGGAAAGCTGTCGGAGTGGAAGGACCATGGAAAACTCCTCGTGGGGAAATGGCGGAGAATGAAACGGTTCCGCAGGGCCGAGGCTGGAGCCTGCACGGCAACTATAGCCCGCAGGCACCCCATAGGCCACTGTCCACGCGGAACGTCGGGGCCGGCTAGACGTTCAGCAGCAGGTGCTCGCGCTCCCAGGAACTGATCACCTGCATGAACACTTCGCTCTCGGCCTCCTTCACGATGGTGTAGGCGGCCACGAAGGGCTCGCCCAGGACATCGATCAGCACCCGGCTCTCGCGCATCTGGCGCAGCGCCGAGTCCAGCGACCGCGGCAGCGAGAAAGCCAGGTCGTGGGCGCTGCCGGTGATGGGGTCCGAGGGCTGCAGGTTCTCGATCATGCCCAGGTAGCCGCAGGCCAGCGAGCCGGCGATGGCCAGGTAGGGATTGGCGTCGGCCCCGCCGACCCGGTTTTCCACGCGCCGGTTCTCCGGTCCCGACACCGGCACGCGCAGGCCGGCCGTGCGGTTGTCGTAACCCCAATGCACGTTGATCGGTGCCAGCGCCGAACGGGTGATGCGCCGGTAGGAATTCACATTGGGTGCGAACAGCGCCATGGCCGCCGGCAGGTATTTCTGCAGCCCGGCGATGTGCGAGAAGAACAGTTGCGAGGGCGAACCGTCCTTGTTGCTGAACACGTTCTGGCGGGTCTTGCGGTCCACGATGCTCTGGTGGATATGCATGGCGCTGCCCGGCTCCTTGCCATGCGGCTTGGCCATGAACGTGGTGTACATCTTGTGGCGCAGCGCTGCCTCGCGCGCGGTGCGCTTGAAGAGGAAAGCCTGGTCGGCGAGGTCCAGCGGGTCCCCGTGCAGCAGGTTGATCTCCATCTGCGCCGGGCCGTCCTCGTGGATCAGCGTGTCGATGGCGATGTCCTGCGCCTCGCAGAACGCGTAGATGTCATCGAACAGCGGGTCGAATTCATTCACCGCCGCGATGCTGTAGCTCTGCCGGCCGGGCTCGGCGCGGCCGGAGCGGCCCACCGGTGGCTTCAGCGGATAGTCCGCATCGATGTTCGGCTCGATGAGGTAGAACTCCAGCTCCGGCGCCACCACGGGCTCCCAGCCGCGCGCGGCATAGAGTTCCAGCACATGCCGCAGCACCTGGCGCGGCGCCATGGTCACGCTGCGACCGTCCGAATAGAAACAGTCGTGGATCACCTGCGCCGTGGGCTCGGCCGCCCAGGGCACCACGCGCACCGTCGGCGTGTCGGGCTTGAGCACGATGTCGATCTCGGCCGGGCTCATCGCCTGGCTGGTGTCGGCCGGGTAATCCCCGGTCACCGTCTGCAGGAAGATGCTCTCCGGCAGCTTCATGCCTTCATCGGCGGCAAACTTCTCGGCGGGCATGATCTTGCCGCGCGCGATGCCGGCCATGTCCGGCACGATGGCCTCGACCTCTGAGATGCCGCGCTCGCGGAAGAACTGGTGGATGTCAGCCATGGGTCACCTGCCTGTTGGCGGCGCGCTCGCGCGCCGCGTCACCGAATGCTTCAAACAATGCGGTGGAAAACGGGTCCTCGCCCGCGTTCCACTCCGGATGCCACTGCACTGCCAGCGCCAGGCGCTGCGCACCGGCCACGCGGAAGGCCTCGATGAGGCCATCATCCGCGCGTGCTTCCTCGATCAGCCCGCGCCCCAGCTGGCGCACGCCCTGGTGATGCAGTGAGTTCACCGTGATGCGCGGCCGTCCCGCGATGCGCTCCAGCATCCCGCCGGGCGCCAGCTGCACCTCGTGCGCGGGTCCGTACTGCACCTCCAGCGGCTGGGTGTCGTCCTCGTGGTGCACGAAGTTGCCCGGCACCTCATGCACGTGCTGCCACAGCGTGCCGCCGGCGGCCACATTCATTTCCTGGAAGCCCCGGCAGATGCCCAGCACGGGCACGCCGGCCGCAATGGCACGCGGTATCAGCGCCAGCGTGGTGGCATCGCGCGCGGGGTCGTGCAGCGTACCCGCGCGGCTCGGCTCCCCGGCGTAATGGTGCGGCTCGACGTTCGAGGGGCTGCCGGTGAACAGCAGGCCGTCGAGTTCCTCCACCAGGGCCGCAAGCCCCAGCTCATCACCCAGCGAGGGGATCACCAGCGGCAGCGTGCGCGCTATGCGCAGCAGCGGCGTGATGTACTTCTCCCCGACGGCGTGGAAGGGATGCATACCCAGCGTGCGCCGGTCGGCGGGGATACCAATGACGGGTCGACGGACAGACATGCGGGGGAGGCCTGATCAGGCCGCTGGGACTCCAAGTATCTGATTTCATTAGACCACAGCCGGGCACCTTCTGGCTCGGCGGTCGCAGGAACCGCGCGCAACCCGTTGAATCCACAGGAGTCGTGTGCACCTGCAGCATTGCTTGTTGAACGTTGGCCGCCCCGCCTGCATGGTGTGGGGACGATGACGGACAGTTCCCCATGAAATCCCGCCCCCTCCAGGCGGGCTCCTGGTACCAGGCCTCCCTGCCACCCGCCCCCCGCCTGCCGGCACTGGACGGTGCGGCCAGCTGCGATGTGGCGGTGGTGGGCGCAGGCATCACCGGCCTGTCCGCGGCGCTGCATCTGGCCGGCCGCGGCTATCGCGTCACGGTGCTGGAGGCCGGACAGGTGGGTGGCGGGGCCTCCGGGCGCAACGGCGGCCAGGCCATCTTCGGCCTCGCCGCGGGGCAGGAAAAGCTCACCGCGCTGCTCGGCGCCGCCGACGCGCGCCGTGTGTGGGACCTGTCGCTGGAGGCACTGGCACTGCTGCGCGAGCTGGTTTCCACCCACGCCATCGACTGCGACTATGTCGCTGGCCAGATGCACGTGGCGATCAGGCCGCGCCAGCGCGAGGAGCTGTCCGCGTGGCACCGCTCGCTGCGCGAGGACTACGGATACGAAAGCGTGTCCTTGCTCGATACTGCCGCCACGCGGCAGCTGGTGGCCAGCGAGCGTTACGTGGCCGGCCTGCACGATTCCAACAGCGGCCACATCCACCCGCTCAAGTACGTGCGCGGGCTGGCCGGGGCTGCGCAACGCGCCGGTGTCACCGTGCATGAGGACAGCCGCGTGCTGCGCCATCGACGCGCGGACGGCGCGCTGCAACTCATCACTGCGCAGGGCACGCTCAGCTGCCGGCAGATCGTGTTCGCAGGCAATGCCTCCCTGGGAGCCACCGTGCCGCAGCTCGCGCGCCGCGTGATGCCGGTAAGCACTTACATCATCGCCACCGAGCCATTGGGCGCCGGCCTTGTCCGTGCGCTGCTGCCGCAGGATACGGCCATCAGTGACATCAACTGGGTGCTGGACTACTTCCGTCGCAGCAGCGACCACCGCCTGCTGTTCGGCGGCCGGGTGAGCTATTCCGGGCATGATCCCTTCGACACAGCCGAGGCCACTCGCCGTCGCATGGTGGCTGTATTCCCGCAGCTGAAGGAGGCGCGCGTGGAATATGCCTGGGGAGGTGACGTGGACATCACTCTCAACCGCGCCCCGGACTTCGGGCGCCTCGAGCCCGATGTGTATTACCTGCAGGGATTTTCCGGCCATGGCATCGCCCTCACGGGACTGGCGGGCAGGCTGGTGGCAGAGGCCATCGCGGGCGAGGCGGAGCGCTTTGATGTGTTCGCACGCATCCCGCACAGCCTTTTTCCCGGCGGGGCGATGCTGCGGCGACCAGCGCTGGTTCTGGCCATGCTGTGGTATCGCCTGAGGGACCTGCTGCCCTGAATGCGTCCGCCCGCGCAGGCGATGCACCCGGTGTCGCCGGCAGATCAGCGCGGCGCCGCCAGGGTCGCGTTGAGCAGCACTGCAAGGCGCGTCGCGGCCTGCACGATGCGTTGTTCAGCCAGTGAGCGGTGCGCATCAAGATAACGATGGTCCAGCACGTGTTCCGCCGGGTAGATGGCCTGGGCATCCAGCAGTGCGCAGGATTCCAGTGCCCATTCCAGCGGTGCATTCACAGATGGTCTCGCCGCGGACGACCCGACCGGCGGCGCCGGCAGCGCTTCGCGCAGCCGTGCCGCAAGACCATCCCTGCCCTGCCCGGCCGAAGCCAGCACGTGGTAGTCCCACACGGAATGCAGGTTGGTTCCAACCGCCGTAGCGCGCGTGCCTCCACGCGTGCGCCCCGCCGTGGACGGCGCGGTGGTCAGCTGCACCTGGAAACGGTTGCCACCTGAATCATTGCGGTCGCTGGCATGCAGCGGCTGGTGGATATCCCCCACCAGGTGCACGATGAACTTCAGCGCGTCGCGGCGCCGCTCCAGCTTCTGGCCGGGGTCTGCCAGCAAGCGCCGCTGCTCTTCGATGGCCGCCACGATGCACTGCCCGTCCGCGCAGTCGCGCGCCAGGTCGAAGCCACATCCTGCATTGCGGGCATTGATGTAGTGCCAGCGCGAGGTGGCGCGGAAACGCGCCGGATCGGACTGTCGCAACGCGTCGGCCCAGGCCGCGACTCCGCCCAGCGTGGGGTCCTGCTCTCCAGCGAGCAGGCGGCGTACCTCGGCGCGTGCCTGCATCGTGAGCTGCGTCTCGGCCAGTTTGCCGACCAGCCAGTGACCCGTCTCCGACCACGCCAGCGCGCGTGCCGGCAGCAGCAGGATCAGCACGGCGTACAGCGTTGCCCGCCATCCGGGCGAAGGGGTCCGCATCAGCGCCCGGCCCCCGGCGAGGCCTCTGTTGCCACTTTTTCCCACGCCCCGCTGGACTCCGAACGCCACAGCGCATCGATCACCTGCATCTGGCAGATGGCATCCTCCAGGTCCCAGAACGGTGCCGGCTCGCCACGCACCGTGCGCGAGAAATTCTCCACCAGGCGCTGGTACTGGTCCGCTTCAGGCAGGGCCTCGATCAGCGCGCTGCTGCCATCGAGCGCCGAACCGTCATCAATGCGGATGCGGGTGGTGCCACCCTGCGGCGGATTGAAGGGAATCTCCAGCTCGATGCGACCGCGCGTGCCCAGCACCACCAGCCGCTGCTGCGAGGCGCATTGCGTGGTGACCGTGAAAGCAAGCTGCCGGCTGGCACCAAAGTCCAGCAATCCCGACGTGGCGCGATCCACCGCAAGCGCGGGATCGCGATCCATCATCGCCATCACCCTGAGCGGCTCGCTCTCGAACACGTACCGGCCCGCGGCGATGGCGTAACAGCCGATGTCATACAGCGCCCCGCCACCGGTTTCCCGCTGGTTGCGGATGTCCGCGGGGTTGTCGTTGAAGAACGAGAATGCCACCTGCACTACCCGCGGCACGCCGATGCGACCAGCGCGCAGCAGCTCGCGCAGCCGCTGCCACTGCGGATGGTGGCGCACCATGAAAGCCTCGGCGATGCGCACGCGCCCGGCCACCTCGCGCAGCTGCGCAGCTTCCGCTGCATCGAGCGCGATGGGCTTCTCGCACAGCACATGCTTTCCGGCCCGCGCGGCGGCCAGCGTCAGCGGCACATGCAGGTGATTGGGCAGCGGGTTGTAGATGGCCTCGATGGCCGGGTCGGCAATCAGCTCCTCGTAGCTGCCGAAGGCGCGGGGTATTCCCAGCGTCTGCGCCGCCGACTGCGCCGCATCCAGCGAACGCGAGGCAATGCCCCTCACTTCCACCAGTGGACTGCGCAGCATCCCCGGGATCACCTTCTGCACGCCAATGCGCGCCGAACTGAGCACGCCCCAGACCACCGGCTTCATCGCCACCTCCCTGGATTTCCAGACTCCGGACATGCAACGGCCCGCGGGGTTTCCCCCGCGGGCCGCCACGATCATCGCGGTTGCGATGGCGTCACACCACCGAGAACCCCTCGCGGGTGATCGGCAGCGTGCGGATGCGCGTGCCGGTCGCCGCGTAGATGGCGTTGCAGATCGCCGCGCCCGCCGGCGGATACGCCGGCTCGCCCACGCCCGTCGGATTGAAGTCCGTCGGCAGGAAGTGCACGTCCACCTCAGGCGTCACCGGCATGCGTGCCAGCTGGTACTGGTGGAAGTTGGTTTCCTTGATGCGACCCTTCTCGATGGTCGCCTCCTGCGACAGCTGCGAGACGGCATCGACCACCGAACCCTGCACCTGGTTGATGGCACCGGACGGATTGACGATCGGCGAGCCGATGTCACCCACCACCCACATCTTGTGCACCTTCACCTTCTTGTCGCGGGTCACGCTGACCTCGGCAACCTCGGCGAAGTGGCCCTGGTGGGAGAAGTGGAACGCCAGGCCATGGTGCCGGCCCGCGGGCGGCTTGCCATAGTTGGAGCGCTTCACCACTTCCTGGATGGTCGCGATGGCGCGGTCGGCACGCAGGCCACCAGCACCGCCGCCGAATCCACCAGGAGCCGCGGCCGGGGCCGGCTGCGCCTGGTTGAACAGCTCGACCAGGAACTCGTCGTGCTTCTTGCCGGAGGCCACTGCCACTTCATGCAGGAAGGACTGCGCCACCCACGCGGCCGTGTTCGAACCCGGCGCGCGATAGGGACCGCAGAGGATCTTCAGCGGCATCAGCGTCTGCGTGACGCGGAAGTTGGGCGTGTAGGCAGCCGGGAAGTCGCTGGCCGTCCAGCCACCACCCTGCACGGCACGCGGGCCGGCAGGACCGCGTCCGCCAGGACCACCAGGACCGCCGGGGCCACCAGGACCACCGCCCGGAGGCGGAGCAGCCACGTTGCCGTCGGAGAAGGAGATGGCATGGCCATCCCACGCTACCAGCTTGCCGTTCTCGTCGAGGCCGGCCTTGAAGTTGTGGAAGCCGCCGGCGCGATAGAAGTCATGCGCCATGTCGTCTTCGCGGGTCCACATCAGCTTCACGGGGATGCCGCCAGCCTGCTTGGAGATCTGCGCCGCCTCGAGCACGTACTCGTTCATCAGGCGCCGGCCGAAGCCGCCACCCACGCGCATCTGGTGCAGCACCGCGTTGTTCGGCTGCACACCCACCAGGTTGGCCGCGGCGGTGCGGGCACCGTCAGGAATCTGCACCGAACCCCAGATCTCCAGCTTGTCGCCGTCGGCATCCTTCTTGAACCAGGCCGTGGTGTTCTGCGGCTCCAGCGGCTGGTGCGAGATGAAGCCGAAGGTGTAGAAGGCCTCGACGGTCTTCTTCGCGCCCTTCAGCGCGCCTTCCACGTCACCGGTGTTGCGCAGCTCCTGCGCGCCAGGGGCCTTGCGGGCCTCCTTTGCCTGCGCCGAGAAGGCATTCCAGTCATCCTTGGACGCATTGCTCTCGTCCCAGGTGACCTTCAGCTTCTTCTTCGCGGAGAAGGCAGCCCAGGTGTTGTTGGCCACGATGGCCACGCCCGGGGCCAGCTGCGAGACATTGCCATTGCCTTCGACGATGAAGGCATCGACCACGCCGGGCAGCTTGCGGATCTCATCGAGGTTGGCCGACACGGCCTTGCCGCCGATGGCCGGGCACTTCTCGAACACCGCCACCTTCATGTTGGGCAGCTGCACGTCCACGCCGAACAGCGGCTGGCCCGTCATCAGCTTCACGTTGTCGACACCGCCGATCTGCGTGGAGCCGATGAGCTTGAAGTCCTTCTTGTCCTTCAGCTTCAGGTCGGCAGCGGCCGGCACCGGCATGGTGGCGGCAGCGGCAGCCAGCTGGCCGTAGCTGGCGCTGCGGCGGCTGGCGGCATGCGTGGCCACACCCTCGGAGGTGGTGATCTCGGACGCCGGCACGCCCCACTGCTGCGCGGCCGCGGCCACCAGCAGCGCACGCGCCGCGGCGCCGGCCTGGCGCATGTTGTTGTAGTTCGACGGAATGGACGTGGAGCCACCTGCCAGCTGCGAGCCGTAGGCACGCGAATCGATGGGCGCCTGCTCCACCGTGACATCGGACCACTTCGCATCCAGTTCTTCGGCGATGATCACGGCGAAGGCGGTCTTGATGCCCTGCCCGATCTCCGGGTTCTTGGCCATGATGGTGATCTTTCCATCCGGCGCGATCTTCACGTAGGCAGACGGATTCAGCGCCTGCGGGGCGCCGCCGAATCCGCCGGGTGCACCGGCTGCAGCCTTCTCGCTGCCCGCGAGGCCGAAGCCCAGCATCATTCCACCGCCCGCAGCCGCGGACACGGTGAGGAAGGTACGGCGCGACACCGGCTCGGCGGCCAGCGCCTTGGCGCCCTCGGGCGTCTTCCAGCCGAACTGCTCCAGCAGGACGTCCGGGTAGTATTCGTTTTCGAGGTTCGGTTTCATCACGAGGCACTCCCGCTCAGCGACTTGGCCGCAGACTTGATGGCGGCGCGGATACGAAGGTAGGTGCCGCAGCGGCAGATGTTGCCCTGCATGGCGGCGTCGATCTGCGCATCGGTGGGATTCGGCGTCTGGCGCAGCAGTGCCGTGGCACTCATCACCTGGCCCGCCTGGCAGTAACCGCACTGGGGCACGTCGTGCTCGATCCAGGCCTTCTGCACGGCGGTGAGCGCGCCGTTCTGGGCGAGGCCCTCGATGGTGGTGATCTTCTGTCCCTGCACCGCCGTGGCCGGCGTCTGGCAGGAACGGATCGGCGTGCCGTTCAGGTGCACGGTGCATGCGCCGCACTGGGCCATGCCGCAACCGAACTTGGTGCCAACCAGCTTCAGTTCATCACGCAGCACCCACAGCAGCGGCTGGTCGTCCGCCACCTCCACTTCGTGGTCGGTGCCATTCACGTTCAATTTGACTTTGGCCATTGTGACCGCCCCAGACTTGTTTGAGAGAGAAAACCCCCGGAAGCCCGCGAGCATAACTGCGCGGGTATATGCATTCAACGATGCCGGACTTCGAAACAGCGATGGATCCGGGGATTTCCCTTGAAATCAAATGGCAGCGTCATGGCCGAGACATCCGCAACGCGAAAAGCGTTATGTACATCAGTATCTAACGTGAAACGCTGTGCGTTGGTGGAGAAGACCAGCAGGCCGCCAGGCGCGAGGATGCGCATGCAGTCGGCCACCAGCCGTCCGTGGTCGCGCTGGATGTCGAGCACACCTTCCATGCGTGCGGAGTTCGAGAAAGTGGGCGGGTCGAGGAAGATCAGGTCCCAGGCGGCACCCGTCGATTGCTCCGACAACCACCGCAGCACATCCGCCTGCAGCAGGCGGTGGGAATCGCCGGCCAGTGCGTTCAGTTCGAGGTTGGCGCGTGCCCAGTCGAGATAGGTGCGCGACATGTCGACGCTGAGGGAACTCGACGCTCCACCGGCCACCGCATGCACCGTGGCCGTGGCCGTGTAGCAGAAGAGATTCAGGAAGCGCGTGCCGCGCGCCGCCTGGCCGAGCCGCTGGCGCGTGACGCGATGATCCAGGAACACGCCGGTGTCCAGGTAGTCATCGAGGTTCACGCGCAGTTTCAGTCCCGCCTCCTCCACCACGTGGAACTCGCCGCTGGCGCCGCGCCGTTCGTACTGTCCGCTCTTCTGCGGCCGGCGCGTGCGCAGGCGGATGTCCGCGAAAGGCACGCCGGTCACCTCGGGCAGTACCGAAAGCGCTTCCTCGCGCCGGCGCCGGGCGGCAGCCGGATCGATGCTGGCCGGCGGCGCGTATTCCTGCACGTAGAGCCAGCGCTTCCCCTCATCCGGGCCCGCGCCGGTGTACAGGTCGACGGCCAGCGCGTATTCGGGCATGTCCGCGTCATACAGCCGCCAGCACGACACTCCCTCGCGTCGCGCCAGCTTGCCCAGCCGCACGAGGTTCTTGCCCAGGCGATTGGCGAACATGCGCGCACCGGCGCCCTGCGCGATGGAAGCATCGTCGATGACGATGCCGCGCGTCGGCTCCCGGCGCGCCTTGCGCTCGCCGGGAGTGAAGCGCAGCAGCCGGCATTCGATGGCGCCGTTGAACACGGTGTGTACACGCGCCGCCTCGGCGCCGATCTGCTGGCCCAGTTCCGGTTCGCCGGTCAGCACGGCCGCATGCCAGGCGGCAAATGGACCGCGCAATGCCGCACCGATTGCGCGGTGGGCAGCCGCCGCGTCCTCCCTGCCTTCGATGCGCGCGCCGTAGGGCGGATTCACGCACAGCAGCCCCGGCGGCGCATCGGCCGCAGTCGCATGCGGCGTGAGCGTGGCGATGTCGCAGTGCTCGAACACCAGGTCGCGTCCCACCTGGGCGCGCCGCGCATTGGCCTGCGCCGTGGCAATGGCACCGCGGTGGTGGTCCGCACCGCGGATCACCATGGGCAACTGCTGGCGCATCCGCGCCGTGGCCGCAGCCACCAGTTCCGCCCACAGCGCCGCATCATGCCCACGCCATCCCTGGAATCCCCAGTAGTCGCGCAGCAGGCCGGGAGCGCGGTCCAGCGCCATCCACGCCGCCTCGATCACGAAGGTACCCGAGCCGCACATGGGATCCAGGAACTCGCCGCCCGCCGCCGCGATGCGCGGCCAGCCGGCGCGCATCAGGATGCCGGCGGCGAGGTTCTCGCGCAGCGGCGCCTCTCCGCCCTGCAAGCGGTAGCCGCGGCGACTCAATGCTTCGCCAGCCAGGTCGATGGAGATCGCCACTTCGCCGCGTGCCACGTGTGCATACACCGAAACGTCCGGCCGCTGGGTCTCGATGCTGGGACGCAGCCTGGTGGTCTCGCGCAGCTGGTCGACGATGGCATCCTTCAGCTTCAGCGCACCGAAATGCGTGTTGCTGATTGCCGGATGCTGGCCGGTGAACTCGCAGGCCAGCGTGCCGCGCGAATCCAGGTGCTCGCGCCAGTCGATGCCGCGCGCCAGCGCGTACAGGTCATCCGCATCCGACATGCGGCCGCGCGTGATCTCCAGCAGCACGCGGCTGGCCAGGCGGGATTCCAGCAGCACGCGATAACCCACCGCCAGGCTGCCTTCGAAGCTGACGCCGCCGGCACTCTCGCGCACCTGCGCTGCACCCAGTGCCGCCACCTCCGTGGCCAGCAGGTCGGAGAAGCCGCGCGGCACGGTGGCCACGAAACGCAGCGGCGCGCCCGTGGCATTGCCGCCGGCAGGCGCCGGAATATCGCTGCTCACGACAGGTCGATCCAGGTGGTCTTCAGTTCGGTGAACTTGTCAAAGGCATGCAGCGACTTGTCACGGCCGGCGCCCGACTGGCGGAAGCCGCCGAAGGGCACGGTGATGTCATCGGCGTCATAGCAGTTCACGTACACCATGCCGGAGCGGATGGCCCGTGCCATGCGGTGCGCGGTGGCAAGATCGCGCGTCCATACGGCCGCGGCCAGGCCATAGGTGGTGTCGTTGGCGATGGCCACCGCCTCGGCCTCGTCGCGGAAGCCGGTCACCGCCAGCACCGGCCCGAAGATCTCCTCGCGTGCGATGCGCATGGAAGGCCGCACGCCGTCGAACAGCGTGGGCTCCACGTAGTGGCCATGACTCTCGATGCGCACCTGCGAGCCACCGAAGGCCAGCCGCGCTCCTTCACTGCGCCCCGCCTGGATGTAGTCGAGTACGCGCTGCAGCTGCTGCGCATCCACGATGGCGCCGAGCTTCGTGGCCGGATCCAGTGGATCCCCCGGCGACAGCTCGCGCGCCACCGCGGCGATTTCATCGAGCATCCTGTCCTTCAGGCTCTCGTGCACCAGCAGCCGCGAGCCCGCCGAGCACATCTCCCCCTGGTTGAAGAAGATGGCATAGGCCGCCGCGCGCGCCGCACGCCGCAGGTCCTGCCAGTCGCCCATCACGATGTTGGGTGACTTGCCGCCGCACTCCAGCGACACGCGCTTGAGGTTCGACTGCGCCGCGCAGCCCATGATGAGCTTGCCGGTGGCCGTGGAGCCGGTGAAGCCGATGCCGTCCACATCCATGTGCAGCGCCAGCGCCTTGCCGGCCGTATGCCCGAAACCCGGCACCACATTGAACACACCCGGCGGCACACCGGCTTCAACCGCCAGCTCCGCCAGGCGCAGCGCGGTGAGCGGGGATTTCTCCGACGGCTTCAGCACCACGGAGTTGCCGGCAGCGAGGATGGGCCCCAGCTTCCAGGCCGCCATGATCATCGGGAAGTTCCACGGCACGATGGCTGCCACCACACCCAGCGGCTCGCGTGTCACCAGCGCCAGGGTGTCGTGCCCGGTGGGCGCGATCTCGCCATACACCTTGTCGGTGCTTTCGGCGAACCACTGGATGCAGTTGGCGGTGGAGGGCACATCCACGCTGAGCGCATCGCTGATGGGCTTGCCCATGTCCAGCGTCTCGGTGAGCGCCAGCTCTTCCCCGTGCGCGCGGATCAGCTCCGCGAAGCGCAGCAATACCGCCTTGCGCTCGCGCGGCGCGCGGCGCGCCCAGTCGCCCCGCTCGAAGGCGGCACGCGCACTGGCCACGGCGGCGTCCACATCGGCATCATTGCCGGCGGCCATGCGCGCCAGCAGCCGCCCGTCCACCGGGCTGAGCACATCGAAGGTCTCCCCTGAAGCTGCGGGGCGGAAGCGCCCGTCGATGAACAGGCCGTCACGCGGCCGCAGTGCCGCGGCGCGGCGATGCCAGTCGATGGGTGTTGCTGCAGTCATTGGGGGATCGCCAGGAGGGCCGGTTATTTCGGTATGTATCGCCGCCCCTGTCAACTTTTCCTATGATCCATACCCGGCCCCGACTGGAGTTCCCATGAACGCCCGCCCCGATGATTTCGCCCCGCGTGCCCTCACCCGCGAGGAGCTCGAGGCCCACTGGATGCCGTTCACCGCCAACCGGCACTTCAAGGCCAACCCGCGCATCCTTTCCCACGCCAAGGGCATGCATTACTGGACCGCCGATGGCCGCCAGATCCTCGACGGGGTCGCCGGCCTGTGGTGCGTGAACGCCGGCCACGGCCGCCGGGAAATCAGCCAGGCCGTGGCCCGCTCGCTGGAACAACTGGACTTCGCCCCGGCCTTCCAGATGGGTCACCCCCAGTCCTTCGACCTGGCCAACCGGCTGGCGAAGATCGCTCCCGCCGGCCTCGACCATGTGTTCTTCGTGAACAGCGGCTCCGAGGCCGTCGACACCGCGCTGAAGATCGCCCTGCAGTACCACCGCATGAAGGGCGAAGCCACCCGCACGCGCCTGATCGGCCGCGAGCGCGGCTACCACGGCGTGAACCTCGGCGGCACCAGCGTGGGCGGCATGGTGGCCAACCGCAAGAGCTGGTCGCCGGCCATGGTGCCCGGGGTGGACCACCTGCCTCACACGCACAACCTGGCGAAGAACGCCTTCACCAAGGGCGCACCCGAGCATGGCGCGGAACTCGCCAACGAGCTGGAGCGCCTGGTGGCGCTGCACGATGCCTCCAGCATCGCAGCCGTGATCGTCGAGCCCATCGCGGGCTCGACCGGCGTGCTGGTGCCGCCAAGGGGCTACCTGCAGAAGCTGCGGGAGCTGTGCACGAAGCACGGCATCCTGCTGATATTCGATGAGGTGATCACCGGCTTCGGCCGCACCGGCGCAGCCTTTGCCGCGCAGGATTTCGGCGTGACGCCCGACCTGATCACCTGCGCCAAGGGCCTCACCAACGGCACCGTGCCCATGGGCGCGGTGCTCGTGAAGAAGGAGATCCACGACGCCTTCATGACCGGGCCGGAGGCGGCCATCGAGCTCTTCCACGGCTACACGTATTCCTGCCATCCCACCGCCTGCGCGGCGGGCCTGGCCGCGCTGGACATCTACGAGAAGGAAGGCCTGTTCGAGAGGGTGAAGGAAATTGCTCCCTACTGGGAAAACGCCGTGCACAGCCTCAAGGGCCTGCCGCACGTTATCGACATCCGCAACTATGGGCTGGTGGCTGCGATCGAGTACGACCCCATCGCCGGCAGCCCGGGCAAGCGCGGGTTCGATGTGTTCCTGAAGGCCTTCGAGGCCGGCATCCTGGTGCGTGCGGCGGGGGACATCACGGCCATGTCGCCGCCACTGATCATCGAGAAGAACCAGATCGACCAGCTCGTGGACACGCTGGGCAGGGTGCTGAAGGCCGCAGGCTGAGCCAGCCGCGCAGCTCCAAAGAGAAAGGCCCGGCGCGATTGCTCGCACCGGGCCTTTTTTCATTTCAGCCGTGAGGCTGATCGATCACTCGCCCCAGGGCAGCGAAGTCGAGATGCCGAACAGGACGCGGGCCTGCGAATTGTTGTTGCCACCGGCCACGTCGCTGCCATCCACCCACTTCACGAAGGTGGAGAAGTTGCCGACGTCGTAGCCCAGGCCGACCGACCAGTCCACATAGTTGTCGTCACCGCCGTAGTACAGCTCGATGCCATCGCCCTTGCTGTAGCCCACATGCGCCAGCAGGTTCAGGCCACTGCCTCCCAGCGGCAGGGCGGCATTGCCTTCCAGGTAGAACGCCGGGTCGCCACCGTCGCCGCCGAACTCGGGCGAATACCACAGCTTGCCGCTGAACACGCCGTAGTTGAGGCCGGCATAGCCCTCAACGAAGTTGGCATCGGTGCTGCCGGTGTTGGTGTAGGTGTAGTAGTTCAGGCCCACGTCGAAGCCCAGGCCCGAATCACCGATGTCGGCCGCATAGCCGGCAAACACATCAATCTCCGCGTCCGAAACCAGCGAGCTGCCCCACAGGCCGGCATAGAAGCCGCTGTCGTGGGTGTAGGTTCCGCTCAGCTGGAGGGCGTCGTGGCCGCTGGTCTGCTGCACGCCGCGCCAGTCGTAATCGCTGACCCAGGCCGCATCGACCGAGACTTCGGCCTGTGCGGCGCCGGCAACTGCCAGAAGAGCCGCTGCCGCGGCGATACGAGACTTGATCATTACTAGACTCCTTCGGTTTGGACAGAATCTGGCGCACTGTTGCGCGCGCCATACGCCTTACGCGTGGGCATAGCCTACCAGCTCGCGATGAGATGGAAAAGCAACGACTGTTGCGACCTCCCCACGCGGGAGTCTGGCCTCGCGCCAAGAAAGAAGATCACATAAATGCCTGTTTTTTAGTTGGAATCTCCAACCAACCAGCACGATTCTGGGAAACCGGATTAGCCCAGGTCACTTTCTGCCCAATGCAGAGACTTCCTGCAACAACATCAGAACTAAGTATCTTTTTGGCAACATTGAATCCTCCCAACAACGAAAAAGGCCCGGTGCGTCACCGCACCGGGCCTTGTTTCGTAACAGTGGATCCGGAAAAAGACCTTGCGGTCTTATTCCCCGCCACCCAGGGTGGTCGAGAGCGAGAACACGAAGCGACCCAGGTTGCGCGGGTTGCTGTTCACGTCGCTGCCGTCGACGTACTTGACGGCTGCGGTCCAGCCATCGACATCCAGTGCCACGCCCAGCGACCAGTCGAGGTACTCACCCATGCCGGCGGTGCGGCCCCACTTGTTGTTGTGGTACTCGGCTCCGCTGTACCCGGCATGCACCAGGAAGCTGAAGTCGTTGGCCATCGGCAGGTTGAAGTTGGTGTCGACGTAGTAGGCCGTGTCACCCGACCCGGCGTAATCCCACGAGTACCACAGCTTCAGGTTGAAGAAACCCTTGCTGATACCGGCATACACCTCAGGGAAGTTGCCAGCGGTGCCGTTCGGATAACCGTAGTAGATGGCGCCGATGTCATACCCGAAGGTCTCTTCGGCATCGCCGCCGGCATAACCCGCGTAGACGTCGACTTCGGTGCTCGGACGGCGACCGTAGACCTGCCAGTCTTCGGTGTTGCTGAACTTGACGTTGCTGCCCCACACGCCCATGTAGATGCCCGAATCGGCACCATAATTCAGGCCGAGCTGGAAGGCAGGCTCGCCCTGCGTCTGGGTGATGCCACGGAAATCGTAATCACTCGTCAGGGTCGCCGTGGCGGTGATTTCGGCGGCGCCTGCCGCCCCGGTGACGGCGAGCAAAGCCCCGGCAACCGCAATACGTGCTTTCATCTGAATCCACTCCCCATTTATTTGTAACTTGCTTGGACACGGGGGCACGAACGCCTGTTGCGAGACCCCGACGCACTGGCGTGAAAGCTAGCCTATCAGCAAGAGCCGGGAAGTAAAAGACTTTGAGCCGGCAGAGGCAAGGTCCTGTTCCGCCTGCGTATTCCGGCGGCAACGATCACCCCGCTCCGTCACCGCCGCCGTATTCCTGCCACTGGCCGGTGGCCTGTGCAAACGCGGAGCGGGCCACCCAGTAGTCACGCAGCGCCTGCAGGTGCGCACGCTGCGCCTCCAGCAGTGCCAGCCGACGGTTCAGCCGGGAAATGTCGCCCGGATCGCCAGCCCCCACGTCGGCTGCCGCGCGTTCATGGTTCGGCAGCACATCACGCTCGTACCGCTCCACCACGCGCCGCATGACGGCCAGGGACTCGGCGTGGAGGCGCACCTGGCGGCGCGCTTCCAGCGCCGTTGCCTCCAGCTGGCGCATGGCTATGCGCAGCTGTGCGTCGGCCTCGAGCACGGCCTGCTGCCGCTGGTCGAACAGCGGCACTTCGAGCGCGGCATTGGGACCGGTGAAAGGCGTGCCGCCCAGGGCCTTGTCGCGGAATACGCCGATTTCCAGTTCGCTCAGCCAGCGGAAACGGCGCTGCATGGCCAGCTGCCGCAGGCGCATCTCCACGGCCTTGCGTGCGGCGATGAGATCCAGCCTGCCGTCCATCGCGGCGGCCTCGGCGGCCGCCGGATCCGGATCGCTGGCAGGCAAAGGCGGCAGCCCGCCGGCGATCTCCCAGTCATCGCGCCAGCCGGCGATGCCCATCAGGCTGGCCAGCTCGATGCGCGAGGCGGCCACTTCCAGCCGGGCACGATCGACGCTTTCCTCCACCGCATAGAGCTCATTGCGCCCCTGCGGAAGCCCGTCCAGCGCCTCGGCATCCCCGTTCGCCGCCAGCACTGCGAGGTTGTCGAGCGCAGTGCGCACGACATTGAGGCTGCGCTCATGCAGCGCCTGCTGCTGGCGCGCGGCGCTGTACTTGTACCAGGACTCGGCCACTTCGGCGGCATGCGTGGCAGCCTGCTGGGCCACCTCATTGCGCACGCGCTCCACATTGCGCGTGGCGTATGCGCGGCGGTCGGGAATGGTGAGCAGCGAGATCACGTTCTGCAGCACGCCCACGCTGATGGTGCGATCCGGATAAAAGGCCGCCAGGTCGCCGCTGGGCTTGCGCGCGCCGATGATGAGCACGGGATTGGCGGGCCGCACGGCACCCACGAGTTCCGTGCGGGAAATCTCCAGCTGCTCAAAGGCGATCTGCAGGGCGGGACTGGTGAGGAATGCCACGCCGATCGCTTCGTTAAGCGTGAGCCCGTCGCGCAGCAACTGCTCGGCCTGCTGGCGCGCCTGACGGTCGGCCTGGTCATCGCGACGCCAGACCAGCGCAGCTGGAACGCGGCCCTCCAGCAACCTTGCGGCAGCGCCTGCATTGTCGCGTGCAGTCGGCACCGCGCAGCCACCGGCCAGCAGCAGCAGTCCCAGGCAAGGCCAGCAGCGATACCGAAGCATGGGCGGGCACTATATAGTGCCTCGACATTCATGGCCACGACACCGGCATGACCCAGCGCCCCCGCATCCTGCTCACCCGCCGCTGGACCCACGAGGTCGAGCAGCACCTGGCCTCCCGCTATGACGTCACGCTCAATGAGCGCGACCGACCCCTGAGCGCCGACGAACTTCGCGCAGCCATGCGCGACCACGACGCGCTCTGTCCCACCGTCACCGATCGCATCGACGCGGCGGTGCTGGATGTGGCGGATCGCCGCGTGCAGTTGATCGGCAACTTCGGTGTGGGATTCAACCACATTGATGTGGCCACGGCCCGGCAGCTGGGCATCCGTGTTTCCAATACGCCGGATGTGCTCACGGATGCCACCGCGGAACTGGCCATACTGCTGCTGCTGATGGCCACGCGCCGTGCCGGCGAGGGCGAGCGGGAGCTGCGCGCCGGCCGCTGGACTGGCTGGCGCCCCACGCACCTGCCCGGCCAGAGCCTCGGTGGCAAGGTGCTGGGCCTGGTGGGCTTCGGCCGCATCGCACAGTCCATGGCGCGCAAGGCACATGCGGCCTTCGGCATGCAGATCGCCTACCACAGCCGGCATCGCGCCGCGCCTGGAATCGAGGCAGAAACCGGTGCGCGATACTTCGCCGGACTCGATGAGCTGGTGGCCACAGCCGACGTGGTGTCGCTGCACTGTCCTGGCGGACCCGAAACCTTCCATCTGATTGACGCGACATGCCTGGCGCGCATGAAGCCACAGGCCGTACTGGTCAACACCGCGCGCGGCTCCGTGGTGGACGAGGCAGCGCTGGCCGCCGCGCTGGCAGATCGCCGCATCGCTGCCGCCGGGCTCGACGTATACGAAGAGGAACCGCGCGTCCATCCCGCGCTGCTGTCCCTCGAGAACGCCGTGCTGCTGCCGCACCTGGGCAGTGCCACCGAAGAGACCCGCACGGCAATGGGCATGCGTGTGGCCGAGAACCTGCACGCGTTCTTCGCCGGACAGCCGCTGCGCGATCCGGTCTGCTGATTGCCGGTGGCAGACTGGATCGACAACTTCCTGCAAACCGAGCGTCTGCCCGCAGGCTACCGCCACACCATCGACAACGCGCTGTTGCCGCTGGCCTCCGCCATCACGCAGCGCGCGCGCCTCTCGGACCACATGGTGACGGTAGGCCTGTGCGGTGCGCAGGGCAGCGGCAAGTCCACCGCTGCCGCCGCGCTGGTGGAACTGCTGGCACGCGGGGATCTGCCGGCCGCGGCGCTGTCCATCGATGACTTCTACCTGCCGCGCGCCGAACGCGCGGCGCTCGCACGCGATGTGCATCCGCTGCTGGCCACGCGCGGCGTGCCGGGGACCCACGACGTGGAACTGGCGCAGGCCACCATCGATTCGCTGGCAGGCGATGAGCCCGTGCTGCTGCCGGTGTTCGACAAGGCCCGTGACGACCGGCTGCCGCGGCGCGAGTGGCGCACCGCCACCGGTCCGCTGCGCGTGGTGATCCTTGAAGGCTGGTGCGTGGGTGCGCTCCCTGAGCCGCCGGGCGACCTGGCCACGCCGGTGAACGCACTGGAGCGCCAGGAGGACCCGGACGGCCGCTGGCGCACCTACGTGAACGACTCTCTGGCCGGCCCGTATCGGCCGCTGTTCGACCGTCTCTCGCCGCTGGTGCTGCTGGAGGCGCCCTCCTTCCAGGTGGTGCAGGGCTGGCGCACGCAGCAGGAACAGAAGCTGCGCGCCAGGCTCGAGGCGCAGGGCGCGGACACCAGCCGCGTGATGGACGATGCCGCGATCTCCCGCTTCATCGCCCACTATGAACGCGTGACGCGGCACATCCTCGCGGAGATGCCGCATCGCGCCGATCACCTCATCCGGCTTTCCACTTCGCGTACCGCTCGCTGGCTGCGGTGATGTAGCCGCGGGCCTCCGCGGCATCGCCCCAGCCCAGCACCTTCACCCACTTGCCGGGTTCCAGGTCCTTGTAGTGCTCGAAGAAATGCTGGATCTGCTGGCGGGTGATCTCCGGCAGGTCGGTGTAGTCGTGCACGTTCTCGTAGCGGCGCGTGAGCCGCGGCACGGGAACGGCCACGATCTTCTCGTCGCCGCCCGCCTCATCCTTCATCTTCAGGACGCCCACGGGGCGCACCGCCACCACCGCCCCCGGCACCACGCCGCGCTGGTTGGCGATGATCACGTCGCAGGGATCACCATCCTCCGAGAGCGTGTGCGGGATGAAGCCGTAGTTGCCGGGGTAGCGCATGGCGGTATAGAGGAAGCGGTCCACCACCATCGCGCCCGAAGCCTTGTGCATCTCGTACTTGATGGGCTCGCCGCCTACCGGCACCTCCACGACGACGTTGACTTCATGGGGCGGATTGCTGCCGATGGGAAGGGCTTCGAGACGCATTGGAAAAAGCTCCGGGAAAACGGGGGAAAAGGGGGAACCGTGCAGGGGTGGGGGACCCCATGCAGGGTCCGCGATTATCGCGCATCATGCACCGCATGGTCCAAGCCTCCGGCGACGAACCTGTATACCGCCTCGAGGGCGTGCAGAAGCGCTACGGCGAGGGTGAGGCGGCCGTGCTCGCACTGCGCGGCGTCGACCTCACCGTGCAACCCGGGGAGCTCATCGTGCTGCTGGGCCCGTCGGGCTCGGGCAAATCCACGCTGCTGAACATCCTGGGCGGGCTGGACCGCCCCACCGCCGGTCATGCCTGGTCAGGCACGCTGGACCTGGCCACGGCCAGCGATGCGGCCATCACGGCCTTCCGCCGGCGCAACGTGGGTTTCGTGTTCCAGTTCTACAACCTCATCGCCAGCCTCACCGCCGAGGAGAATGTCGAGCTGGTCACCGAGGTGGCCGACGATCCCATGCCGGCCGCCGAAGCACTCGACCTGGTGGGACTTGCGCCCCGCCGCCGGCACTTTCCCGCGCAGCTCTCCGGCGGCGAACAGCAGCGCGTGGCCATTGCGCGTGCCGTCGCCAAGCGGCCGCGGGTACTGCTGTGCGACGAGCCTACCGGCGCGCTGGACGTGGCCACTGGCATCCGCGTGCTCGAAACCCTGGTGCGCGCCAACGAGCAGCTGGGCACCACCACCCTGCTGATCACGCACAACGCCGGCATCGCCTCCATCGGCGACCGCGTGATCCATTTTGCCGACGGCGCGATCCGCGGCATGGACACCAACGCCAGCCGCGCGCGCGCGGGGGACCTGCAGTGGTGAAGCTGGCCAGGCTCGACCGCAAGCTGCTGCGCGACATCGGCCGCATGAAGATGCAGATGGCCGCCGTCAGCGCGGTGCTGGCCTGTGGCGTGGTGCTGGCCGTGATGGCCAATGGCATGTACGACTCGCTGGAGGAGGCACGCGACACCTACTACGACGAGTACCGCATGGCCGACCTCGCCGCCGGTGTGGTGCGCGCGCCGCTGGGCGTGGTGCGTGACATCCAGGAAATCCCCGGCATCCGCGAACTGGAAGCGCGCGTCGCCGGCGTCGGCCTGCTGGACATGCCCGGCCGCAGCGAGCCCGTATCCGCCCAGCTGGTCTCCCTTCCGGAAGGGCGCGCGCCGCGCGTGAACAACCTGGTGCTGCGCGCCGGCCGCATGCCCGCACCCGCGCGCGACAACGAGGCGCTGATCAACGAGGCCTTCGCCGAAGCCAACGGGCTGTCACCGGGCGACACGCTGGCCGCACTCATCTATGGCCGTCGCCGCGAGGTGACCGTCACCGGCATCGCCAGCAGTCCGGAGTTCGTGTTCGCCGTGGCGCCCGGCGCCATGCTGCCGGAGCCGGAGCGCTTCGGCGTGCTGTGGATGAACCGCGAGGCACTGGGCCGGGCTTTCGACCTCGATGGTGCGTTCAATGACCTGGTGCTGCGCCTGGAGCCCGGCGCCAGCGAGCCCCGGGTGGTGCGCGCCATCGACCGCGTGCTGGAACGCCATGGCGGGCGCGGCGCCTATGGGCGCGACCGCATGTTGTCGGCGCGATTCATGGCCGACGAACTGGAGAGCCTGAAGACCATGGCTGGCATCCTGCCGCCGGTGTTCCTGCTGGTGGCCGCATTCCTGCTGAATGTATCGCTGTCGCGCCTGGTGACCACGGAGCGCTCGAACATCGGGCTGCTGAAATCCTTCGGCTACGGCAACCGCAGCATCGCCCTGCACTACGCCAAGTTCGCGCTGGTGTTCGGCGTGCTTGGCGGCATCATCGGCGCCATCGGCGGGCGCCTGGTGGGCGAGTACATGGCCGGCGTCTATGCCAGCGTGTACCGCATACCCGGCCTGGCCTTCACCGCAGGTCCCGGCGTGTATCTCAACGCCGTGCTCATTACCCTGCTGGCCGCGCTGGCCGGAGCGGTGCAGGCCGTGCGCAAGGCCGTGGCACTGCCGCCGGCCGCCGCGCTGGCGCCACCCGCCCCGACCGGCTTCGGCCACGCCGGCGGCTTCATCGAAAGATTCACCGCGCGCCTTGACGGCAAGTCGCGCATGGTGGCGCGGCGCATCCTGCGTTTTCCCCGCCGCGCCGCCACCACTGTGGTCGGCATCGCCCTGGCCACAGCGCTGATGGTCACCACGCAGCACTTCCCGCTGTCGCTGGACCGCATCATCAATGTCACCTTCGGCGTGGCGCAGCGCATGGATGTCATGCTGGCGTTCTCCGAGGCGGCGGATGATTCCATCCTGCGCGACGTGGCCCACCTGCCCGGCGTGCTCAGGGTGGAACCGCTGCGCACCGCCGAGGTGGTGTTCGAAGCCGGCAGCCGGCGCGAACGCAATTCCATCTCCGGCGTGCCCGAGGGCGCCTCGCTCAACCGCCTGCTCGACTCCAGCCTCGTCGCGGTCACTGCGCGTCGCGACGGGCTCACGCTGTCGGAAAACCTCGCCAGCAAGCTCGCCGTGGGACTGGGTGACACGGTGCGCCTCACCGCCACCGATGGCCACCGCGCCAGCGTGCAGCTGCCAGTGGTGGCCATCGTGAGGCCATACCTCGCCGCCTCTTCCTACATCGAGCTGGAAACCCTGGGCCGCCTGCTGCGTGAACCCGGCCGCGTCACCGCCGCGCACCTGTTGCTCGACCGGGACCAGCGCGATGCCTTCAGCGCACAGGCCAAGCAGCTGCCGCGCATCGTCTCCGTAAGCTACCTGGACAATGCGCGCGAATCGATGACCAGGCTGCTCAGCCAGGGCTCGGGGTTCTTCAACAGCATGTTCATCTTCTTCTCCTGCCTGATGGCCGCGGGTGTGGCCTTCTCCGCCGCCAGGATCACGCTGGCCGAACAGGAGCGCGACCTTGCCACCCTGCGCGTGCTGGGCTTCCGCCGCGGCGAGGCATCCTATGTGCTGCTGGCGGAGATCGGCGCGCTGCTGCTGCTGGCGCTGCCGCTGGGCGCCCTGCTGGGCCGCTGGCTGTCGCAGTGGCTGATGTCGCAGTTCCAGACCGACATGTTCACCTTCCCCTACATCACCGCACCCGTGGCCTACGGCAGGCCCATGCTCTTCGTGGTGGTGGCCGTGGCGACGGCGGCGCTGCTGGTGCGGCGGGGGGTGGATCGACTCGACATGGTGGGCGTGCTGAAATCAAGGGACTGAGAATGAGCCAGGAGAACTTCAAGGATCGTCGCCGCCGCGTGCGCCTGTTCTGGATCGGCGCAGCCGCACTTGTCGCGCTGGCGATCGCATGGCTGATGTGGCCCCGGCCGGTGGAAGTCGACGTCACGGTCATCGACCGCGGCGACCTGCGCCTGGAGCTGGTCGACGAAGGTCGTACGCGCATGCACGATGTGTACACCGTGTCCGCGCCCGTCTCCGGCCGCCTGCTGCGCGTGGAGGTGGAGCCCGGCGACGCCGTGCAGAAAGGCGCCGTGATCGCGCGCATGACGCAGGCGCAGGCCGGATTCCTCGACACCCGCAGCGACATTGCCGCCCGCGCCGCCGTTGACGCTGCCCAGGCCGCACTGCGCGCCGCCGACACGGAACTGGAACTGGCCCGCCGGGAGCACGAGCGCATCCGCTCTCTGGCCGCGCGGCAGCTGGTGGCACAGTCCGCAGCGGACAACAGCCAGGCCCGCGTGGACGCTGCACGCGCCGCACGCGATGCGCGCGCCGCGGAACTGGCCCGCGCCCGCAGCGCACTGCAGCCGGCCGACCGCAGTGGCGGCGCCAGCGTCGCCATCCACGCGCCGGCCGATGGCCGCGTGCTGTCCGTGCCGCAGGAGAGCGAGAACGTGCTGCCGGCCGGCAGCCCGCTGATCCTGATCGGCGACCCGACGCACATCGAAGTGGTGGCGGAATTCCTGTCCCAGGATGCCGTGCGCATGGAACCAGGCGCACCGGCCCGCATCGAGAACTGGGGCGGGGCCCCGCTGGCCGCCAGCGTGGAGCGCATCGAGCCGGTGGCGCGCATGAAGGTGTCCGCGCTGGGCGTGGAGGAACAGCGCACCAACGTGATCCTGCAATTCGACGATGCCGTGGCGGCCTCGCGGCTCGGCCACGACTTCCGCGTGGACGCGCGCATCACCATCGACGAAGCGAAGGATGCAGTGCGTGCCCCACTGGGCGCGCTGTTCCGCGACGGCGAGGGCTGGGCCGTCTACAAGGTGAACGCCGGGCGGATCGAACTGGCACCCGTCACCATCGGCATCTCCGACACCAGCTTCCGGGAGATCAAGGAGGGGCTTGCTCCCGGCGACACGGTGGTGCTGTTCCCGGGCAACTCCATTGGTCCCGGCCTGCGCGTGAAACCACGCGGCAGCTGAGCGTTCCGGAAGCCACCTACAGCCACATCCGCTTTCCGCCTACCGCCGCAGGCCAGCGCGGGGCGCACCATTGCCACACCGAAGGGCAGCGGAGAGGCGCGCATGACAACCGTGACGACCATCGTGGAAGGCGGGCTTTCACCAGCACTTTCCGCCAGCCGGCCCACCGGCGCCAGCAGCGCTGTTTCCTGGAGCGCGATCATCGCCGGAGCCGTTGCGGCAGCCGCCCTGTCGCTGATCCTGCTGGTACTGGGCATCGGATTGGGACTTTCGGTGGTTTCCCCCTGGGTGGGCGCCACGCCTTCAGAATCGCAGATGACCTGGTCCACCATCGCGTGGGTCTTCGTCACCGCATTCGCGGCGTCGGGTCTCGGCGGCTACATCGCCGGCCGGCTGCGCTCGCGCTGGCCTTCCACCCAGCAGGATGAGGTGTATTTCCGGGATACGGCACATGGGTTCCTCGCCTGGGCGGTGGCCACGCTGCTGACCGCGGCGGTGTTCACCAGCGTAATCGGCAGCATCCTCGGCTCGCCTGACCCCGCGGTCGCCCCGCTCAACGAGATCACCGACGAGGCGCGGCGCAATGCAGCCAAAGCCTCCCTGTGGATATTCGCCTCGCTGCTGATCGGCGCTTTCGCGGCCAGCTGGCTGGCCACCTACGGCGGACGTCGCCGCGACCTGCCCTGAACCAACGAAGGAGCGAACATGCGCTCGATACTGCTCTGGCTGCTCGGCGTTCCCATCCCCATCATCATCCTGCTCGCCCTGATCTTCTGATTGTCGCGACGGCAGGCTGGTCCATTCCGCGCGCCTGCGCGGCCGCGTTTGCCGGCACGGGCACGCACCTGCAACGGTATGCGGTCCGGCTCGCCGGGGTGGAAATCAACACCTCCTTCCACCGCAACCACTTGCCGCAGACCTACGGCCGCTGGGCCGCACAGGTACCCGCAGGTTTCCTCTTCTCGCTGAAACTGCCCCGCCAGATCACTCATGACCAGCGGCTGCGCGCGGCAGGCCGGCCGCTGGATGCTTTCCTGGAGGCCACATCGGTGCTGGGCCGCCGGCGCGGCCCGCTGGTGGTGCAGTTGCCGCCGTCCCTGCCCTTCGAGCCCCGCGTGGTCCGGCGATTCCTTGCCCTGCTGCGTGAACGCCATGCGGGTCATGTGGTGTGCGAGCCGCGCCATCCCGGCTGGTTCACTCCCGCCGCCGAGGCATTGCTCACGCAGTTCCGCATCGCGCGCGTGGCGGCGGATCCCGCGGTGGTGCCGGCTGCTGCGCTGCCGGGCGGCTGGCCGGGCATCGTCTACTGCCGCCTGCACGGCTCACCGCGCAAGTACTGGTCCGCCTATGGCCCGCAGGACCTGGAACACTGGGCGGATGTGCTGTCGGCGCCGCGCCGGACGCCCGTGTGGTGCGTGTTCGACAACACGGCCTCGGGCGCAGCCCTGGCCAATGCCCTTCAGATGCGGGGGAGGATCAGCCCGTCCGCCCGCGGTTCTTCCACAGGATCGCGGCGAGGATCAGCAGCGAAGCCAGCAGCCGCACGGCATAAATAATCGGGCTGCCCTCGTTGGGCCGTTCGAGGAACAGGAAACCGATGCGGTTGAAGCCCTCGATGCCGAAGGCGGCGGCAAACGCAAGGAACAGCAGGTCGCGGGTGTTGCGCCAGAACCTGAAGAAGAACAGCGCCGCGATCAGCGAGCAGGTGACGATCACGCCCAGCAGGAAGCTTTCCATCAGCGCTCCTCCGCGTCCCACACCAGCCCGTACACCAGCAGCAGCATGGCTGCGGCCGCCGTGACCAGCCTCGCCGTATAGATCTGCCGTGTCTCCTGCAGCAGCACCAGGTCGACGAACATCAGCCCGTTGGACAGCGTCAGGCCGGCAAAGCACAGGCCACTCCAGAGCAGCAGGCGCTTGCGTCCCCTGAGGTATCCCCGCAGCAGCAACGCCGCGCAGAGCAGCGTCGTCAGGGTGCACAACACGTAAACCGCTGAAGCCATATCAGTCTCCATCCTTCAGCTGGAAGGCACGCGCGAAGTCGCGCACAGCGCCCGGGGCAGACTTTTCATGGATGAGGCTGGCCACCAGCACGACATGTTTCCGGTACAACTCCGCCAGCCTTTCCATCATGCGGGAGTCATCCCATTCCGGGGCATAGACGTAGCGGCCCGGCTGTCCTTCCACCGCGGTGACGAAGCCGTACCTGCCCAGGTCCGCGATGATCACCCGGCCGCGCTCCACACTCACATACACACGCGCCGCGATGTCTGCCTCGCCCCAGGATGCGCGCTGGCTCTGCCAGAACAGCAACAGCGACTCCAGGTGGGGCACGCTGTCGATCCTGCTTTCAATGAAATGCAGGACGTCGGCAGGGAAGTCGCGCCGGGGCATCAGGCCGAGAGTGCCGCCGGAAGGTTGGCGTCACGAGTAGCCGCGAGCGCGGCGAGATACCTGGAATACCAGGCGTGGATGTCACTTCTACGCAGCGTCTGCAGCATGCCGGCATGGCGTGCACGGCGCTCGTCCAGCGGCATGTTCAGCGCCTGCTGGATGGCGTGCGCCATTCCCCGCCGGTCGTAGGGATTCACCTGCAGCGCACCCGTGAGCTCGCGCGAGGCGCCGGCCAGCGTGGAGAGGACCAGCACGCCGGGATCATCCGGATCCTGCGCAGCCACGAACTCCTTGGCCACCAGGTTCATGCCATCCCGCAGCGGGGTCACGATGCCAACCTGGGCGCAGTTCATGAAGGCCATCAGCACATCATGCGGGAAATTGCGGTTCAAGTAACGTATGGGCGTCCAGTCGGTGTCGGCGAAGCGCCCGTTGGTGCGCCCGGTGGCCTGCTCCAGTTCGGAGCGGATGGACGCATAGGCATGCAGGTCGGGCCGCGACAGGGGGGCGATCTGCAGGAAGGTGACACGGCCCTGGTTCTCGGGGTGGGTCTCGAGGAAACGCTCGTAGGCGCCGAAGCGCTCCACCAGCCCCTTGCTGTAGTCCAGGCGATCGACGCCGATCACCAGCTTGCGGCCCAGCATGCCGGCAACCATGCGCCGGCAGGTCTCCGCGGGTCGGGCCCGCTTCACCTCGGCCTGGATGGCATCGACATCGACACCAATGGGAAATACGGCCGCGCGCAGGCGCCGCGTTCCCACCTGTATTTCATCTTCGCTGACCAGGGCCTCAGGGCCCCACAGGTGCACCACGGCGGCGCGGAACGCCTCCAGGTCACTCATTGTCTGGAATCCCACCAGGTCATAGTCGAGCATCGCGCCCAGCAATTCCCCGTAGACGGGCAATACGCGCAGCAGCTCCACATGCGGAAACGGGATGTGCAGGAACAGGCCGATCGGCTGCGTCACCCCCCCGGCGCGCAGCCGCTGCGCCAGCGGCAGCAGGTGGAAGTCGTGCACCCAGATCACGTCATCCGGCCGCAGCAACGGCTGCAGCGCAGAGGCGAAACGCTGGTTCACCGCCAGGTAGCGTTCGTAGTCCTGCTCGCGGTGGCGGTAATTGTCCGGGAAATAGTGGAACACCGGCCAGAGCACGCCGTTGCAGAAGCCCAGGTAGTGCTCATCGTGCTCGGCCCGGGAAAGGTCGATGGTGGCGTAGCCGATGCCGTCACGCCGCGCGGTTTCGGGCAGCTGCGCGGGTGATTCCACCACTTCGCCGCTCCAGCCGAACCACAGGCCACCACGGGCGCGCATGGCCGCTGCCAGCCCCACTGCCAGTCCGCCGGGTGCCGCGCCCCTGCGCGGCAGGGATATCCGGTTGGAAACCGCCACCAGGCGGCTCATCGCGCCCTCCGTGCGCTTTTCGGCATCACGCCGCGCCTCGCACTCCCTGGGCGGCGAAGCTCTGCAGCCAGGCACGCACGGCGGCCGGATCATCCAGTCGCCAGCGCGCAGGGACGCGCTCGCCGACCGCAATGTCCACGCCGCCATGTCGCCGCACGGCGCCGAATCCGTCGAAGTCGGTACGGTCGTCGCCGATGTAGATGGGGATGAGGCCCGCGAACGGATCCTCCTGCATGAAGGCCTCGATGGCCGTGGCCTTGTTCTGCACCGCCGGCTTGATCTCCAGCACGCAGTTGCCCTCCAGCAGCTCGAAGTCTGCGCCCAGCTCGCGCAGGCAGCGCCGCATGGTGGCAGCGGCCAGCTCCTCGGCGGCGGGCCTGGCGCGGAAGTGCAGCGCCAGCGCGGCACCCTTGTCTTCCAGCAGCAGGCCCTGATGCTGGTCGGCCAGCCGTGCCAGCTGCGCGCGTGCGCTGTCGAGGCGCGTGCCCGGCACCGTCGGCCGGTGCACTACGCCGCGGGCGCAGCGGCGCTCGAAGCCGTGGATGCCCGCCATGCAGATCTCCAGCGGCGCGAACAGGCGCGACAGCTCATCGAGCGGCCGCCCGCTGATGAGGGCCACCGCACCATCAAGGTGAGTGTGAAGCCGGCCAAGCAGGCTGATGAGCTCCGCATCGATGTGCACGTCGGCGGGCTGCGGCTGCAGGTCTACCAGGGTGCCGTCGACATCGAGGAACAGGCAGGTGCGCCGCGTCTGGAAATAGCGCGGTTCGGGCGCTGCATGGGTGATCATGATTGAACATGCTAAATGATTGAGGCTATTCAATCAACGCGCTTTGCCTGCGGCAGCCCGCTAGAATGGCATCCAATCATGGGCCAGACAGACCGGCCGCCCGGCACCCCGCCGCGCGCACAGCGCGAACACGCCGCATTGCTGCTGGCCCGCACCCTCGTCGACCGCGCCCGCGCCCTTTACCGCGAACTCGAACAGCGCACAGGCGCCCCGGTGCAGGCACATCGCGCGCTGGCCGTGATTGCCGCGGAGCCGGGCATCCAGTCATCGCGCCTGGCCAGCTCACTGGGCATGCAGCGCTCCGCGCTGAGCCACCTGCTGCGCACCCTGGCGCAGCAGGGATGGATCGAGCGCCGCCGCAGCGGCGATGACCAGCGCTCGGTGCATCTGTACGTCACTGCTGCGGGCCGCGGCATCCTGGGCGCCACGGCCGGACGCATGGTGGGCGTGCTGCAGCATGCCGTGGAACAGCTGGATGACGTGCGGCTGGCCGAGCTGGAGCGTTCACTCGAGGCACTGCTCCGGCACATCGAGCCTCCAGCGCCGGGCATGGGCAAGGCGCCGCGCAGGCGCCGCGGGCAATCCCCGCGCTAGCTGGTCACTGGCGGAGGGCGGCGTGCATGCACTCCGCCCATTCGACGGCCTGTGAGTAGGCGGAGGCAATCGAAGCCTCCGGCATTCCCTGGAAGCCGGCCGCATCCCAGTCGCCACGTTCATGCGCGATCACGCAATGCAGTGCCGCGCCCATGGATCCCTGCCCGCCGCACAACGCCTTGCGCACGGCCTCGTCCAGCGGCAGCTCCTGGAGGCATTCCTCCAGCGGGGCACCCAGCACCACATCGACCAGCGAGAGAAGGCCGGTCATGAAATAGCCACCCCTGGCCCCTGCCCCGGCCGCCACGCAGAGGTTCTCGCACATGCGTGCGCGCGTGAGCGCCTGGATGCCGACATAGGCAGGACGGTCGTTCATCGATGCCAGCAGCACCACGGCGCAGATCCGGCGCACTTCGTCATAGCCGAGCAGCAGGATGGCATGCAGCATGGAGTTCACCACGCGCGGCATGCGGTAGTAACTGGTGTTGATGCAGCGGAGCAGCCGGTAGCTGAGTCCCACGTCACGCACGATGGAACTCTCGATTTCTCCCGCCGGCACACTGCAGTCCTGCAGCGTGTGCACCAGCTCCAGCGCCACCAGCCGCGAACTCGGCGCCGCGCGGCCGGCAAATGTCTCCGGATGTTCGAGGAAGTTGCCCTGGAAGAAGTCGAACCCGAGCGCGCGACAGCGCTCAAGCGCCGCCGCCGTCTCCACGCCCTCCGCCACGATCTGCACGCGATGGCGCCGCAGGCCTGGCACCAGGCTGGCCAGCTGCACGTCTGGATGCCGCCGCACATCCACCTTCACGATGTCGGCGTAATCGAGGATCTCCACGCCCTGCTGCCAGAGGTCGTAGTCCGCGAGGGCAATGCGATATCCCTCGCCGCGCATCCGCATCAATCCGTCCACGAGCCTGCCATCCGCGGCCGAGGCACCGGAAACCTCAATGACAATGCGCTCAGGTGACAGCGGCAGCTGCAGCTGCGCCACCAGCATGTGTGTGGGGAAGCGGATGAACGCCGGGGCGTCGCCCACGAGGCGCCTGAAACCGATGTCCAGCGCCCCGGCAAACAGCTGCGCCGCTGCGTCACCCGGCCCGTCGGCACCGGATTCTTCGGCATGCAGCAGCTGGTAAGCGGCCACCGCGAGCCCGGCATCGAAAAGGGGTTGGCGCGCCATGCGCACGAACTGCGGTCGCAGCTGCGCGTGGCGGGCGGAGGCACCCGCACCATCTGCCGCAATCGCCGGTTCTTCCCTGACTGGCTTGTACTGTTCTTCCATCGGCAGGGCTAGTTTGCCGCAGAGCGGCATATCACGAAGCTTCCAGTCTCCCCTGTTCCCCACTCCGTGAATCTCGTCACAGGTTCTGCGGATCGGGAGTACGATCAGCGCAAATCGGGGCGTGCCATTGTGCGGAGGCGAGCGATGCAAGCAGTGAAGTGGCGGTTACCAGGCTTCTCGCTGTGCCTTCTCCTGGCCACCTCTCCACTGGTGGCCCAGACAATCCCGGCAGCCACGCTTGCCTCGCTGCGCGATGGCGGCTTCGTCATCGTGATGCGCCATGCCAATTCACCGCGCGAGACGCCCGACGCGGCCACTGCCAATGCGGACAATGCCGGTCGCGAACGACAGCTTGACGCAACCGGCCGGCGTGACGCCAGTGCCATGGGGGCGGCGTTGAAGCGGCTCAGGATTCCTTTCAATGAAGTCCTCAGCAGTCCGACCTACCGCGCGCTGGAGACTGCGCGGCTCCTGGACGTCGGGAAGGCAAAGCCCGCGGACCAGCTGAGCAATGAGGGCATGGCGGCCGCGAGCCAGGCTCGCGCAGAATGGCTGCGTGAGCAGGTTGCCCACGGCACGCAGGCTGGAGGCAACCGCCTGCTGATCACGCATGGACCGAATATTTCGGCGGCATTTCCCGACTACTCTGCCGGCATGGGCGAGGGCGATGCGCTGGTCTTCGATCCGCGCGGCAAGGATGGCCCGGTGATGGTCCAGCGCGTGAAAATCGGCGACTGGCCGGACTTGTAGACCACGTCATGCTGCGGTGGGGGTAAAGCTACGCAGGTCCGGTAAACCCGATCACGAATCGGGCTCCGCTCACGGCATTCGTGTCGAGCCACAGGCGCCCCTTTTGCCGCTCCATGATGCATTTCGCAATTGCCAGCCCCAGGCCTGCCCCGAAGCCCGAGGCATTGGGGCCGCGGCGGAACCGCTCGAACAGGGTCTGCGCGGCTTGCGGGGATATCCCTGGCCCGTCATCGGCAATGACCACCGAGCCATCACCGGCGGAAAGCGTGATCGACGTGCCGGCCGGCGTGTACTGGATCGCGTTCTCGATGAGATTGCGGAAGACCAGGCGCGTCAGGGTGGCATTGCCGTGCGTGGGCACGGAGGCCTCTGGCGTTGCAGCGGTCACATAGTGCTCGGTCTCGAGCGCGACCGGTGCCAGCTCCCGGGCCACGTCCAGCGCAACGGCGTGGGCGTCGAACGCGTCGAACTGGAACTGTTCCTGCGAATCCAGGCGCGCAAGACAGAGCAACTGCTCCACGAGCCGTGCCAGCTGGTCGATTTCAACGGCGACATCGCCGAGCTGCTGCGCTGAAAAGCGGGATTCGAGCCGCGCCCGCAATGTCGCCAGCGGAGTGCGCAGCTCATGCGCGGCATTGGCGGTGAATTCCCTTTGCACGCGATAGTCCGCCTCGAGGCGATCGAGCGAGGTGTTGACTGCCTGGACCAGCGGAACGAGCTCCCGGGGGAGGTTTTTCGCGTGCAACCTCTCGTCCAGGCGATGCAGCGACAACCTGGAAGCCTGGTGCGAGACGGCACGCAGGGAGCGCAGCGATGACAGCACTGTCACAACGACTACGCCCACCACGGCGATCAGCAGCAAGGCCATCGGCCAGTCCAGCTCCCCCAATGCACCAAGCATGAGCTGGGCGAGCAGGCTCTCCGTATCCCCGAGATTGCGCACCACACGCAACCAGTATGACCCCTGGCCATCATCGACACGGACGGCAGCAGCCATGATGCTGCTGCCCGACACCGGGTCCGTTTCCATCTGCATGACGATCCGCTCACCGCGTTGGGCGACCGGCAACGGCAGGCGGGGCGTAGCGAAGCCGCCGGACTCCAGCACGGTGCCATCCGCGCCCAGAACCTGATAGCCATTCAACGTATCCGGCCTGGCGTAGAACTCCTGCAGGGCGGGTGGCAGCTGGAGGCGCGGTGGGGTCGTTCCCGGCACGATCGACTCGCGCAGGTCTTCGACCTGGATGGCAATGCTCTGGCCGTCCAGGCCCATCAGCCCATCGCGGAACTCCAGGTACAGGATCGCGTAGATGCCGGCCAGCGCCAGCACCACCACGATGGCCAGCCGGACGACAAGCGCGCGAAGCAGGGACGGAGCCCGACCCGGGGCGCGATCAGGAGGCAAGATAGCCCAACCCGCGCAGAGTGCGGAGCGACACATCAGCACCGGCCGCCGCGAGCTTCTTGCGCAACCTGTGCATGTGCGTTTCCACGGAATTCGCGCTGCGCTCCTGTTCGAAATCGTACAGGCTTTCGGCGAGCCGCTCCTTCGAAAGCACCCTTCCCTGGTTACGCAGCAGCGTTTCCAGCACGATCAGCTCCGAGCGCGTCAGGTCGAGCCGGGTGCCGGCGACGGTGGCGATACGCGCCGAGGTATCGAGCCTCACACTGCCGAGCGTGAGCGTACGTCCCAATGCAGCGCCCGGGCGGCGCAACAGGGCGCGCAGCCTGGCTATGAGCTCCTGCATGGCGAAAGGCTTCACGAGGTAGTCGTCCGCGCCGCTATCCAGGCCGCGGACGCGATCTTCGAGCGTACCCAGCGCGGTGAGGATCAACACAGGTTCCATGTTGCCCCTGGCACGCATTTCCTTCAGCGCATTCAGGCCGGTGCCGTCCGGCAGCATGAGATCGAGCACGGCGGCATCATATTCGGCCGCCTTCCAGGCCCGCAGCCCCTCGGCGGCCGACGCCGCTGTGTCGACCGTGAAGCCCTGCGCCCGCAGGCTCTCCGCAACGGCCTGGCAGAGGCGCTGGTTATCTTCGATGATCAGCAATCTCAAGGGATAGTCCCGGCGGCCGGCTCATTTTCCTGGCGCCCAGGAATATTCAAACCTGATTCCGAGGGTGGGCAGCGGCTCGTCCAGTCCCTCGATGATGTTGACGCCGCGGCGCTCGTCCCATTCATAGGCGTCTCCGTTCTTGCGACCATACAGGTTCAGGATGTCCAGATAGGCAACCAGGCTCAGCGGGCCAAAGCGGCGCTGGTAGTCCGCGCGCAGGCTCAGCGAATGATAGGCGGGCAGGCGATCGGCGTTGGTCTGCGTCAGTTCCTTTGAGTAGCGCATAGGTCCGCCGCCTCCCAGCACATCGCTGTGCACGATGAAGGCGTCGGTCGGGCGACCCGAAGCGTATTTCCATTTCGCCGAGAAGGTCCATCGATCACTCGGCTGCCAGGCACCGACGATTCCGAACGCATGCGGACGATCCCAGTCAGAGGCATATTCCCCTTCGCCAAGTCTGTCATCGCGGCGGGCGCGCGAGTATGAATACGTTGCCGACGCACTCCAGCGCCGGTTCATGCGTTTGGCAAGCATCAGGTCCACACCCCTGGCGGACCCCTTGCCGATGCTGGTTGCGGTGTTCGTCGTCCGATCGTCGAAGACGGTGAGATGGTCGAGCTTCTGGTAATACCCTTCTGCAGAAAAGCGCAGGTCATCGCGCAGATGCCTGGAGAACCCCAGCACCAGCTGCGTGGATCGCTCGCTCTCAAGGGCGAGATTTGACGGATCCGCCGCGAAATCCAGATAGCGTGGCGCCTGGTAATACACACCACCTCCGGTCCACATTCTGGTGGCCGCATCGGGCTGCCAGTTCACCAGCAGACGCGGGGCGACGTTGGACTTCCCCGAAAACCCGTCGCGCTCGTAGCGGACTCCGGGCGTCCACGTGAAATGGCCGCTCTTCCATGTGTAGTCGGCATGGGCGGCAATCCTCGTCTCTGCCGCATTCAGGGCCGAGTTGTATTCCCCGGGCGTCAGCACTATGTATTGCTGTGTCGGGTCCGGGCGGAAGTCAGACTGGTCGTACTCATACCGTGTCCAGTCGCCGGAGAGGCGCCGGTCGAAGTCCAGATCCACTCGGGCCACTTGCGCGCCAGCCGTAAATATTCCGTTCGATCTCAGCGTCGTGCTGAAATCGCCGCGCCAGCCGATCTCCTTTTCACGCTCCCGGATCCGCAGAATGTCCTCGCTGACCGGCGTCGTCGCAGGCGTCGGGTCCAGACCCGCGAGATCCGGAAATGCCTCGCCCTGTGTGCTCTCAGTCCTGCTGCTTCGGTAATAAAGCGTGTTGCGGAACTGTGCGACCGCCCCGGGGGACCACCGCCATGTCACCCCGAGCAATGTGTTGCCCTGCTCCGACTCGCTGATTCCCACGTCTTCGAAGTTTTCCGACTCGAGCACATTCTCGACCGTGCGCTTGAAGTCCTCGCCTGCGTGGATCGCCAGCAATTCGATGCGATGGTCGTTGCCCAGGTCGGTGACGGTCTTCACGATGACATCAGTCAGCCGTGGCGAACCGATGTCGTTCTCGCCGATCGCCTTGAACAACTTGTTGAAGTCGAACTTTCGTGCCGACAGCAACAGACTGGTGTTGTCGGCGACGTAACTCGGCCCGTCATAGTCAGCCTCGATCCCGATGATGTCCAGGCGCACGCCGGCGGTGGAACTGGCGAAGTTGCCCCTGGCGATCTCAAGATCAAGCAGCGACCCGTTCTTGCCACCCTCCGCAGCCCGCCAGCCGCCCGGGGAAAACCTGGCACTGCCGATGATGTTCGGCGCGAAGATCGAGTAGTTTCCGCTGCCATCGACGTCTGCCTGCTCACCCAGCGACTCGTCGAAGTGGGTGACCTTTTCGAACGGAATGCCATCGACCAGGATCAGGTTGTCCCGCGGCCCGTTGCCACGCACGGTGAAGTTCGAGAACTCACCCGTTGCCACGACGCCCGGCAGTATGTCCAGGGCACGGAACACGTCCCCGGCACTGCCCGGGTTGCGTCGTATCTCTTCACGCTCCAGCAGCACTGTGTTCGGTGTCGCGCGCGGATCCCCGATTGTCGCGCGCGCCGAGACGACCACTTCGGCAAGCTCCTCCTCGGCGGCGCGCTCCAGGGCGAATTCGACCGGAGCCACCCTGCGAAGCACGACCCGTACGTCCGCCTGTGCGGCTTTCAGGTAGCCCTGCTCTTGCACCTCTACCGAGTACACGCCTTCCGGCACGTCATCGAATGAAAACTCTCCCGCGGCATCGGCGTCGACCGTGCCGTAGACGCGCTGATTGCGCATGAGTTGTACGGTTGCCGTCGGTACCGCGCGTCCGGTTACAGCATCCACGACGCGCCCGCGAACGGCGCCGACCGCCTCCCGCTGCGCCTGGGCGTGCGCAGGAATCGAGGCTGATCCATATATAAAGGCAAGTAGCGAAAGGATTCTGCGCAGCATGGCTGGTTCCCCGGGCGATTGATGGTCGTCAGAGGCCAAGGTAACAATCGAGCCTGTCGCGAACCTTGCGACGTTCCAGCGGCACGATGGTCCAGGGGCATCCGCCGGAAGCCATCATCAGGTTCATCAGGAATCGTCCCATTCGCCCGTTGCCGTCCATATACGGGCAGCACCGATAGAGGTAGCCGGCCGCAGTCCCCTCGCCTCCGCACGGGCCTCAATCAACAGCCGGTCTTCGTCCAGAAGGCGCACGTAGATCGGCCGGAGACAGCCATTGGCACTTCGCAAGGCGCTCCTTTTCGGTGCATGCAGCCTGCCCTGCGAGAGTCGCGGTCGGCAAGATCAGGGTCGTCCTCAGTCCAATTTCGCGCAAGACCAGACGCTTGAGCCACGCCGATTCGGCCAGCAACTCACGGGCAGCGATGCCCTGCGCCTGGCGCTTCAGCTCAGGGGTTACGCGTACCTTCAGAACATCCGTACAACTCATGGGACTCAATGTGTCCCAACAGCGGGCTGCCAAGCTAGTCGGCGCGCTTCTGCTTGCCTCGGCGCACGCGGCCGCCGGTAACGATGATCCGACCACTCGTGAAGGTACGCTGCTCGCCGATCACATGCGGGGCATCGCCCCAACCGGCGTTCGTCAGCTTCGGGGTGACGAGTTCGCGGCAGGTGTCGGCCTCGGTCATGATCTGAGTGGTTGCAGTCATTCGTGCCGTTCCCAAAGCGTGCGAATTGGAATGGCATGCAAACCCTCTCCGAAGCCGGCGCTGGTCTCGCCGTCATAGAGCACGACGCCCGAAGTGAATTTCCGGCCGGCGGCTTCCTTCAGCTTGCGAAGTCCGCGAAAGTCTGCGGCCGTCACGGTGGCTGCGGCTTTGACCTCGATCCCCGCGATCTGCCCACTGCCCCGCTCCAGCACCAGGTCCACCTCGGCGCCATCCTTATCGCGGTAATGGCTGAAACGGATTTCCCCGTCGTGCCAGCTGGCATGGCGACGTACCTCTTGATACACAAACGTCTCCAGTAGCTGCCCGAGCAGGGTTCTATCCTGCCAAATTCCGGCCACGTCGATGCCGAGCAGCGCACAGGCAAGGCCGGTGTCGCCGATGTGCAGCTTCGGTGTCTTGATCAGCCGGCTCAAGCGATTGCTATGCCAGGGCGGCAGTTCGTCGATCAGGAACACCTGTTCCAGCAGCGTGACGTAGTCGCGGATGGTGGGCCGGCTGAGCTGAAAGGGGCTGGCCAGATCACTGATGTTGATGAGTCGTGCAGTTTGACCCGCAGCGAGCGCCAGGAGGCGCGGCAGCGCATCGAGCGAGGCGATGCGGGCGAGCTGGCGTACGTCCCGCTGCACAAGGGTTTCGATGTAGTCGCGATACCAGGCGGACCTGCGGCTCGCCGTGGCGCGTGCGAGTGCGGCTGGGTAGCCGCCTGCAGCGATGCGCTCGGCGAGGCCCTTGCCGAGACGCTCGTATTTGCGGACCTTGAAACCGTCGTTGAACAGCAGATCGAGGAATTTCGGCGCGTGGTCTGCGAGCTCGCATTGCGCCAGGGGGTGCAGGCGCAACAGACCCAGCCGACCCGCCAGCGAATCCGCAAGGGCCGGCAGCAGAAGCACGTTTGCCGATCCCGTCAGCAGGAAGCGTCCGGGAGTCCGGCGACGGTCCACGGCCGACTTGAGCGCAGGAAAGATCACCGGGGCGCGCTGGACTTCGTCGAGCACCACGCGCTCGGGCAGGTCCCCGACGAAACCCACGGGATCGGCTTTGGCCGCAGCGAGGGTTACATCGTCATCGAAGCTGAAGTAGGCGTAGTCCCGCGCCTCACCGACCCCACGGGCCAGCGTGGTCTTGCCGCATTGACGTGGACCGTGGATCAGGACGGCGGGCGTATCTGCCAGCGTCTCCCGCAGGGCTTCTTCGGCAAATCTGCGGTAGAGGCGATCGGCGGCCATTCGGCGGATCGTAGCCGGGCGGCTCGGCTGATTGCAAGGTTATGGGCCGGCCAATTGAAGGGTATCTGGCCGGCCACCTGAAAGCCGGAATTGACGGGATTTCCCGTGAAACCCCCTCTTCTGCCCTTCCCCCGATTCCAGGCAACCTGCGTCATGAGTGACAACTCGACCCTGAACCACCGGAACCACACTCGCGAGCGAACCCGCATGTACCCGCCCTGCATCGCGCCGCGATTCCTTCGCTTCCGCGACGCGCCCGCCTATCTCGGCATGGACAAGAACCGCTTCAATCGAGACGTCCGGCCCTGCGTCGCCGCGATCCGCATCGGCGTGCAAGGCATCGCATTTGATCGCCTTGACCTCGACAAATGGGCCGATGAGTATAAGTCCCGCAACGGGCGTCCCGCGGCTGTAAGGAGCAGTCCATGGGACAACGAAGAACGCCCGGTCTCGCCAAGCGTGGCGAGGTCTGGCATGTCGACAAGTGGATCAAGGGATACGGACGCCTTTGCGAAAGCTGTGGCACGGGCAACCTCGACGAAGCGATTCGATTCCTCAACCGACGGCTTGAAAAGCTTCGCGAGCAGCTCGTGTACGGCCAACGCCAGGACCGTACGTTTAGAGAAGCGGCAACCAAGTACCTGAACGAACACCTGCACAAGCGCAGCCTGGAACGCGACGCGCGGGCACTGCAGAGCCTGGATTCCTCGATTGGGAATCTGCCCCTGCCCCGCGTGCATCAGGACTCGCTGCGCGGGCATGTTCAGGCCAGGCTCGACGCGGGCATCAGCCCCGGCACGATCAACCGCGATCTGGCGGTGGTCCGGCGGATTCTGATACTCGCGGCGAGGGCCTGGCGGGATGGCAACGGGCTTACCTGGCTCGAAACCGCCCCGCTGCTGCGGATGCTGCCGCACGAAGACGCACGACGACCATATCCCCTGTCATGGGACGAACAGCGGCTCCTGTTCAGCGAACTGGATGGTCATCTGGCGCACATGGCGCTTTTCAAGGTGAACACCGGCACGCGCGAGCAGGAAGTCGTGCAGTTGAGGTGGGAATGGGAAGTGAAACTACCCGAGGTGAACAAAAGCGTGTTCGTGATTCCGGCCAGCGTCGTGAAGAACAAGGCTGATCGTGTAGTCATCCTGAATGATGTTGCGCAGTCGGTGATCGAATCGATGCGGGGCGAGCATGAAACGCATGTGTTCACGTATGACGGTCATGCGGTGACCGGCATCAACAGCTCGGGGTGGAAGGCGGCGCGACGGCGCGCCTCGGCGCGGTATCTGGAGGTGCTCGGAACACCCTGCCCGCAGGGATTTCGGCGCATCCGGGTACACGATCTGAAGCACACGTTTGGCCGAAGGCTGCGCGCGGTCGGGGTTAGCTTCGAGGATCGGCAGGACTTGCTGGGGCACAAGTCGGCGCGAATCACGACGCACTACTCGGCGGCCGAGATCACCAATCTGATCAAGGCTTCAAACCGGGTGTGCCAGTTGTCGTCCCGCAAAAGTCCCGCAATCGTGCTTCTGCGCCCTGAGGGGCAGAAGCCAAGTGCTTGAAATGATGGTGGAAAGGGAGGGAATCGAACCCTCGACCCCGGCATTATGAGTGCCGTGCTCTAACCAGCTGAGCTACCTTTCCAGCGACCGCCGCGGGGATCCGGAGGGACCCGCCGATGCGGGCCGCGGATTGTCTTGGCTGGGCAGCCAGGGTGTCAAGCCACCTCCGGGGGCCGCCGGGGCGGACGGTTCCGGCGGTGTTGGAGCCGGCCACCTTCCCTGGCAGCCAGCACAGGAACCGTCTTCAGGCCCTCAGAACGTCTTCTTCAGCGTCACCGCCCACTCCCGGGGCCGTCCAGGCTGGGCGTCGGTATGGCCGGCACCCGTGTACTGGTCCGCTCGCGACAGGTAGTAGTACTTGTCCCCGAGGTTCGTGCCTTCCAGTGCGATCTCCAGGCCCCCTTGCGCACGCTTCCAGACCAGGCGGGCGTTGAACAGCGTGTAGCCGCCAATGCGGTTGTTCACGCTGTTGTTGCCGTTGGTGTGCAGCTCGGACTGGAAGCTGGCGTCGAAGCGCGGCGACAGGGTGCTGCCATTTGCCAGCGTGAACTCGTACTGCGTGCCGAGGCTCGCCTTGGTCTTGGGCAGGAATGGCGTGGTCATCCACAGCTGGATGCCGCCCACCCCACTCAGGGGCTGGGTCAGCGGACTGAGGAACTTCCACTTGAAGTCAGTGTAGGTATATGAGGCATCCACCGTCATGCGGCGGACAGGCCGGATGACGGCCTCAAACTCGAATCCCTTCAGTTCCGCATCACCGGCGTTGGCAATCACGCCGCAGGGAGCAGGCGGGCCGACCGGGCATTGCTGCAGGCCCATCTGCACATCCTTGTAGTCACCGAAGAACACAGCTGTGTTCACCCGCAGGCGGCGATCGAGGAAGTCGGTCTTGGCACCCAGTTCCCACGACTTCAGTGTTTCGGACCCGAATGACACCAGCTGGTCGAGGTTGAAGGGACGCGGCGTGGTTCCACCACCCTTGAACCCGGTTGAGTACTGCAGGTAGGTCATCAGGTCTTCGGTCCAGCTGTACTGCGCGGCGAGCCGATAGTCGAGCTGGTCGCCGTCGTAGTTGTTGCGCTGGCCATCCAGCTCATTGCCGGGCGCGTTGAACGCAGGATGCAGGGCGCCATCCCGCGTCCGGCGGATGTAGTTGTAATCCTTGTGTTCGTCCGTGTACCGCAGGCCTGCGGTGAGGTCGAGCTGTTCCGTGACGCTCCAGCCCAGGTGGGCAAACGCCGCCCAGGTATCCACATTGACCACATCGTCCTGCTGGAACTGCAGGGGCCCGGTGTATCGCAGGTCCTGCCACGACTGGTATGTGGAACGCTGGTCCAGGTAGTAGGCGCCAAGGGTGTAATCAAGCACATCATTGCCGCCACTCAGGCGCAGCTCCTGCGTGAGCGCGCGGAACGGAAGCGAGCCGTCTCCGATGGAACTGGCGAGCGGCGACAGGTCGTTGTCGTTGACGAATCCGCTTTCGTATTCGCGATAGGCCGTGATCGACCGCAGCGACAGGCTGTCACTGATCCCGAAGTCCACGTCGAGCGCCGTACCCCAACCCTCGAACCACTGGCGGGGCGTGGGACGTGACTCGACCATTGCAGTGGTGACTTCGCCCGTACCGTCATGGGCCGGGTTGTAGAAGCTCGCGTAGTAGTGGTAGGACCCGCGCGGTGTCACGAACACTGATGGCCGCACATTGTTCGCCGGATCGGCATCCAGAACCGGCTGGATACGGCCAATCGCGGCAGCCGCCTGGGTCGCGTCCCGATAATCCACCAGCACCGCGCCCGTGGGATTACGGCGGTCGTTGGTGTAGTCGGCCGAGAGGTTCACCTCCACGCGCTCGTTGGCCAGCCAGCGGAACGCCACGCGGCCCGCGCTGTAGTTCACATTGCTGTCCCTGGCCACCACGCAGCCCGCAGAGGTGGCCGTGAGCGAGACGATTCCATACGGATTTCCGGGGAAGGCGCACCCGTAGTCGATGCGGTCGATATAGCCTTCCTGGCTCTTGTCCACCCCGGAGATGCGCATGAACAGATTGTCCGTGAGCGCGAAGTTCGCCGTGCCGCGCAGATCCAGCCGGTTGCGTGAACCATAAGTGACCTGGAAGGAACCACTGTCGCTGCTGTCGGGCTTCTTCGAATACAGCTTCACGGCGCCGCCGATGGAATTGCGGCCCGCCAGCGTTCCCTGCGGTCCGCGGAGAATCTCCACGCGTTCCAGGTCGAGCAGGTCCAGCATCGAGCCAGTCAGCGTGGCGATATACACATCGTCCACATAGATGCCGACGCCCGGCTCCAGTGCCGGATTGAAATCACCGGCGCCGATGCCGCGGATATAGGCGGCAATCGAGGGCCCGAACATGGGGCTTTGCGGCTTCAGCGTGACACTGGGAGCCTGGTTCGCCACTTCGGTGATGTTGGTCTGGCTGCGCGCCTCCAGCATCTCGGCCGACACCGCAGTTATCGCCAGCGGCGTGTCCTGCACGTTCTGTTCACGGAACTGGGCGGTAACTACCACTTCTTCCAGTTCTACCATCTCGTCTTGCGCGGCGGACGCCACGGTTCCAGCACTTGTCAGGAGCGCGCAACCCAGGGATGCACGCACAGCACGGGCAACTGAACGATTGATACGCACGAGACCCTCGCTTGTTTTGCAGGAGCGGTTGCACCCCCGTGCAACCTCCGGCAAGACTAACGATAGGCAGTGAGACCGTCAGCCCTTGCCGCGACAGCGACAATGCGCGAGTTCGCGAGCAATAAATGTCTGGTTATTTGTATGTTGTATTGCGGAGTCAACGAGCCAGGCAGGCCTGGCGTTGCCCCTACACGTTGAACCGGAAGTGCATGACATCCCCCTCGCGGACGATGTACTCCTTGCCTTCCAGCCGCAGCTTGCCGGCTTCCTTCGCTCCCGCCTCGCCGCGGTACTTGATGAAGTCCTCATAGGCCATCACCTCTGCGCGGATGAACCCGCGCTCGAAATCGGTGTGGATCACTCCGGCCGCCTGGGGCGCGGTCGATCCGGCCTTCACCGTCCAGGCGCGCACTTCCTTCACGCCGGCGGTGAAATAGGTCTGCAGGCCCAGCAGCTGGTACGCCGCGCGGATCACGCGGTCCAGCCCCGGCTCGGAGAGCCCCAGGTCCTTCAGGAACTCGCCCTTCTCGGCATCGTCCAGCTGCGCGATCTCCGCCTCCATCGCGGCGCACACGGCCACCACCACCGCGCCTTCCTGGGCGGCGCGTGCCTTCACGGCATCGAGGAAGGGGTTGTTGGTGAAGCCGCTTTCGTTGACATTGGCCACGTACATGATGGGCTTGAGCGTCAGCAGGTGCAGCTCGCGCAGGTCCGCGCGGTCTTCCGGAGTGAGCTGCATCGAGCGCGCCGGCTTGCCTTCGTTCAGGTGCGCGCGCACCCGCGAGTACACGGCATGCTTGCGCACGCCATCCTTGTCATGGGCCTTCGCGGCCTTGGCCGCGCGATCCACGGCCTTCTCGACGCTGGCGAGGTCCGCCAGGCACAGCTCGGTGTCGATGACATCGATGTCGTCGATGGGGCTGACCTTGCCCGACACGTGCACGATGTCGTCGTTCTGGAAACAGCGCACCACATGCGCGATGGCGTCGGTCTCGCGGATGTGCGCCAGGAACTGGTTGCCCAGCCCCTCGCCCTTCGAGGCACCGGCCACGAGGCCTGCGATGTCGACGAACTCCACCGCCGCCGGCAGCACGCGTTCCGGCTTGACGATTGCGGCGAGGTCCGCCAGCCGCGGATCCGGCACGCCCACCACACCCACGTTCGGGTCAATGGTGCAGAAGGGATAGTTCTCCGCCGCGATCTGCGCCTTGGTCAGCGCGTTGAACAGCGTGGACTTGCCCACATTCGGCAGTCCGACGATGCCGCATTGAATGCCCATGGAATGGAATCCTTGTGTAGTTTCAGCCGCGTGCGCTGCCGGCAGCCGTGTGCAGCTGCTGCATCGCGCGCTCCGCGCCCTGTTCGATCATCAACGGGATGATGTCCGCCGCGGCGGGCATCGCCTGCTCCACTGGTGCACGCTCCGCGTTGCCCGTGCGCCCCAGCAGCCACGGCGTCACCAGGTCACGGGATCCCGGATGGCCCACGCCGATGCGCAGCCGCCAGAAATCCTCGCCCAGGTGCGCAATGAGATCCTTGAGGCCGTTGTGGCCACCGGCGCCGCCGCCCCGCTTCAGCCGCAGCTCGCCGGGCGGCAGGTCGAGCTCGTCGTGCGCCACCAGCACACCCTCTGCCGGCACCTTGTAGAACCCGGCGACCGCATGCGTGACGCGGCCACTGTTGTTCATGTAGTCCTGGGGTTTGACCAGCCAGCACTCGCTCCCGGCCAGCCGCACCCGCGCCAGCTCGGCGCGGAAGCGCGGCTCCAGGCGGAAGCTTCCGCCATGGCGCCGCGCCAGCTCCTCCACCAGCCAGAATCCCGCATTGTGGCGCGAGGTCTCGTACTCGCGCCCGGGATTGCCCAGACCCACGACGAGCTGAATCGCAAGTCCGGGCATCTCTGGCTCGCGCAAAAGGCGCCGGAAGCAATCCGCAGCGGATTACTTCTTGCCGCCTTCCTTCTTGGGCTCTTCCTTCTTCGCATCCGCAGCCTTCTTGGCATCCGCAGCCGGTGCCGCGCCAGCGGCAGGCGCCCCAGCGGCCTCGGCCGCAGCCGGCTCCGGTTCCTCGGCACGCGGCGCGTGGATGGACACCACCGGTGGGTTGCGCCCCTGCACCAGCTCCGGAATGGTCACGCCCGCCGGCAGCGGGATGTCCTTCAGGAAGAGGGTCTCGTTGAGGTTCATGTTGCCCATGTCCACCTCCAGCGCCTCCGGCAGGTCCTTCGGCAGGCAGGAGATTTCCACGTCGGTCTTCAGATGCGACACCAGGCCCGCCTGCAGCTTCACGCCCGGCGAAGTGCTGGCGTTGAGGAAGTGGATGGGCAGGTGGATGCGGATCGGCTGGTCAGCCAGCACGCGCTGCAGGTCCATGTGCAGCACCTGGCGCTTGGCCGGATGCATCTGCACGTCCTTCACGATGGCCTGCTCGTCGCGGCCATCCAGCTTCAGCTGGATGATGCTGGAGTAGAATTTCTCGTCCTCGATGACGTTCAGCAGCTTCAGCTGGTTGAGCGCGACAGCCGAAGGCTCGCCCTTTCCGCCATAGAGGATTCCCGGCACCTTGCCCGCGCGACGCAGGCGGCGGCTCGCACCCTTGCCCTGGTCGTTGCGCGTCTCGGCGACAACTTCAAATGACTTTCCCATGATGATCTCCACACAGTTGCAACACGGTGCGCGTCGCGACCAGCGCGCACCACCTTCGAAAACTTCAGTCGATGTACATCGAACTGACCGACTCCTCATCGCGCACGCGGCGGATGGTCTCGGCCAGCAGGCCCGCCACCGACAGCACGCGGATGCGTCCGCAGGCCTTCGCAGCGGCAGACAGCGGAATGGTGTCGGTCACCACCAGCTCATCGAGGGCGGAGGCGGAAATGCGCTCCACCGCCTTGCCCGAGAGCACCGGGTGGGTGATGTAGGCCACCACCTTCAGCGCGCCCTGTTCCTTCAGCGCCTCGGCCGCCTGGCACAGCGTGCCGGCGGTATCCACCAGGTCGTCGATCAGGATGCAGCTGCGATCCCGCACGTCGCCGATGATGTTCATCACCTTCACTTCATTGGCGCGCGGGCGGCGCTTGTCGATGATGGCGAGGTCCACGTCGTCCAGCTGCTTGGCCAGCGCGCGGGCGCGCACCACGCCGCCCACGTCGGGCGACACCACCATCATGTTCTTGTAGCCCTGCTTCCAGGCATCGCCCAGCAGCACCGGCGAACCGTAGACATTGTCGACGGGGATGTCGAAGAAGCCGGTGATCTGGTCGGCATGCAGGTCGACGGTGAGCACGCGATCGGCGCCGGCGCCGGAAATCATGTTCGCCACCAGCTTGGCCGTGATGGCCGAACGCGCGCCGCGGGGGCGGCGGTCTTGCCGGGCATAGCCAAAATAGGGAATGACCGCGGTGATGCGCGCGGCCGAGGCACGGCGGCAGGCATCGATCATCACCAGCAGTTCCATCAGGTGGTCGTTGGTGGGCGGACACGTGGGCTGCACGATGAACACATCGCGCCCGCGCACGTTTTCCATCAGCTCGGCATTGACCTCGCCGTCACTGAAACGCCCCACAGCGGAGCGGCCGAGCGGCACCATGAGGTGCCGCGCAATATCGTGGGCAAGCGCCGGATTGGCGTTGCCCGTAAAGAGCGCCATCGACTGGCCATCCACGGGAAGCTAACCTGCTGAAATCGCTGGGGAACTTCCAATTATATATCGGAACCGCGCCGGCTGTCTGAAAAAGGGCCTATCGTGACGCTGGTGCGGCCCCCTGAGGCTGCATCCGGGCCCTTTCGCGCTCCCTCATCAATTCGCCCTCACCCATGGTGTCCACCATCACGCGCAACTCCGGCCGGCCGCGTTGCGGGATCAGCAGGGTGCGGGTGTAGATGCCTCCAGGGTGGTCGATGCTGATTTCCGCAACTTGGGGCACTCCCGAGAAAGTCACCTCGCCCGCCCAGTTCGTGAATGAACTGGTGCGGTAGAACGAGGGCTCTTCCCAGGACATGTTCACGCGCATGCGAGGCATGATGATGCCCAGCTCGTCCACAACCACTACTGTCACCCGCCCCTGCTGAAGTCCCACGTTTTCGGGCGTGGACAGGCTGACAGGAAGGGCACCGTCCTGCACAGTGGCACAAGCCGTCAATCCCGCGGCGAGCAGCGGGATACCAATGCCTCCGAGTACGAACCGCATTGGGTGAACGGATGAGATTGGAGTCGCCATCAGGGTTCCTCCAGTCATTCAGCTCACTGCACCCGGCACGATTAGGTGCCGGGTGCAGTGATCCTCAAGCTCAGGGCGCGATCGACCGGCAGAAGTAGAATGGATAGTCTACCGGCTCACCGTTGAGCGTCGGCCGGATGCCAAGGATTTCCGTATCGCACCAGCTGGTGAATGGTTCTGCTGGCTGCGTAAAGAGCGAACCATCGAACGGGAAGCTGCCCGGTGGACCAACCTGGTAGAAGTTCGGCGATGGGGGACGCGTATCGGTAACCGCGATGGGATTGCCGCCGGGAATCCTGCCAACAAAGCCCAAGGCGATACCCATGACTGGCGCCTGGAAGTCGGCGATCTCCGTCAACCCGAACTGGAAGCCGGCGCTGCCGGCGGGGCGCGGCACCTGCGGGCGGCTGAACGGATAGCAGCCATCGTTCGACGGGCGCCGCACGTAGAACCCACTGGCCCCCTCATTCGCCGACAGCTCGAAGCATGCATCATTCATGCTGGCAGCGCCCCCGAAGACCGCGACCGCCAGGCCATAGTCGCTGCGCTTGTCCCAGGTCCAGAGGCGACGCGAATCCTGCGAGATCCATGCACCAGTCATCTCTCCCATGGCGTGCACCGGCTCCTGCAGCAGCCAGGACAGCCTGTTATTGGTCGGCGTGGTCCCATCGGAGCCGAACTCGCCGGTGATGGTTCGCACATTGCCCAGGGCGGTGCTCACCGTGCCGAAGGTGACAGCGGACATGGAAGGATGATCGCTGCCGTTCGCCGTCAGTCGACCTGGAGTCGCGCTGAGTCCAGGCGTCGTGGAGAGGACTGCATTCGGACTGCCGGGAACAGCCGGACCCTTCCCGAAGCCTGACGGGTACGTAGTGCTCGGGTTTGTATCGGTGACCATCGTGAACCGGATCTTTGCGGCAACCGGGTCGTAATCGTAGAACCCGTGCTCCACCTGAACGTGAAGGTTGTTGCTGGAAAAGGCAGGATTGCCAGCCGTTCCCGCATGGGTGCCGTACAGGAACGTTCCGTTCTCGTAGAAGGCAATCATGTTGCTGCTGCCGTAGTTGTGCGTGGACAGATCGAAGGGCGTCCAGTCGACCTTCACCGGTACCGGATTAGTGATGTTCGGCGTCCAGGTCGAACTCTGCAGCCGGAAGACTCCCGACAGCTGCCTGGCCGTGTCAGGCAGGGCACGGCAACGTACGTTCAGGTCAAGTGCGTCAGCGGGATTGCCCGTCACCGCCGCGACATACAGGAAGGCGCTGCCGCCTTTGGCCACGACGCAGAACTGTCCGGTGGGATGCCTGGATACGGCAACGTCATAGATGCTGCGAACATCGCTGCGGGACGCTATCGCGAACTCGTACGGACAGGTCGTCGTGGCCGTCGCAGGCGTGCAGGTCGCAACGGGCAGCGTCTCGATCACTACGCCTTTGACATTGCGCAGCTGCAGTTCCAGCCCATCTATGGCAGTGGGGGAATAGACCGTCCCGGCGGGAGCGCTATACCCGATGTTGCCCGCTACCTTGAACCTGCAGGCCGACTGCGTCGGCGCCAATGGATTGCCGACCCTGGGCGTGACGACGTTGGCATTGGCCGTGACATTGCCCTGGGGATTCGTAACGATGCACTTGCTGGTGGTGTTGTTCTCGGTGGTATTGGCCGTCACCGTCCAGGTGAAGGGATTGAGCTCGGTGCTGGCGTTCATCAGCACGTCCTCGAATACGACCTCTGTCTGGCCCGGCGTCACCTCCCGGTCAATCCATTCTTCCTCCGTCCGCAACTGCACTCTGGCGCCCGTGAGGCCGGTGAACAGGGCGGGGTCGGCAGGGAGGCTGACGACCAGATCAAAACGCGGCAGCGAGTTGACGCACTCCACGACAATATCCGGGACCTCCGCCGTGGCGCTGACCTCACCGACCCCGCCACTGACAACCTCGCAGGTCTTGCCAAAGGGATTCTGGATGATCTGGATGTCGTAGGCTGTGCCGGCCGGCAGCGAGCCGAAGGAGAAAGGCACTTCGGCAAGACCAGCGTTCGCCTCGTACGGCGCGGCGGCAATGAAACTCTTCTGGTGTGCGATGTTGCCGTCGTAACCCAGGGTGACGGACCGACGCGAGCCCAGGCCGATGACCTTGCCGTCGAGCACCTTCGTGACGGGCGGAAGATTGGCATAGGGATCCTCGTCAGCGGTGACGATGGAATCGCAGCCCGCAAGTACAAGGCCAAGCAGCGCGCCCGCCAGGAGCGTGGAGTAGTGGATCTTCGGATTCATGAATTCCCCCAAGAAATCGTTGTTCTGTGCCGGGCGGGTTTCCCCCCGCCCGGTCCGGTAATTGCCGGATCAGAATTTCAGGCGTACGCCCATGCGATAGGACCGGCCCAGGGTGTCCGCGTAACCCGCGGCGGCACCGCCGACGCCGCCGCCTGCGAAGGGCGGATCCTTGTCGAACAGGTTGTTGACGGAACCCCAGATCTGGAACTGCTTCAGGTTCCCCACATCGAGGTTGTACGAGGCGTTCAGGGCAAAGTTGAGGTACGGATCGACGCTGTTGTCATCGACGGTGGCATTCGTGAGATAGCCCTCCGCGGTGTAGTAGCGCGGGTCGGTCGGATCATCGGTCCACTGCAGGTCCAGCTTTGCCGCACCAACGTACTGGGCCGACAGCGTGGTGGTCAGGTCCCCCATGAGATAGGAAGCGCTGAAATTGCCGCGCCAGGTGGGTGCCGCCTGCACACCCGGGATGAAGGTGCTGCTGCGGATCTGGCCGACCAGGTTCACGCAGTTATATCTGTTCGACAACCGGAAGACGCCATCGAGGGTGTAGTTCTGCGGGTCGGCCAGTTCGTACTTGGCCCCGCATGGATCGGTATTGAGCGCCCCACCCAGGAGCGTGGTGGTGTGCTGGATGCCCGATGCCTCAAGCAGCCGGGTACCACGCAGATTGAGCGACAGGGATCCCGGCAGGGACTCGAACGCCCTGCTCAGCGGGAAGTTGTAGCCGAGGCTGATATCCACGCTGCGATTCTGGTACGGCAGGGCGTTCTGCGGAGTGGCGGAGGTGTACGACACCAGCTCCTGCAGGTTGCGGCTGCCAGGTATCGGATTGCCCTGCTCGTCCAGCAGCTCGGCAAACCGCAACTGCTGGCAATAGCGGTTGTTTTCATCGAAGGCGGTCTGGTCACCCGGATTGGCGATCTGCCCATCCGCATCAAATTCGGGTGCCACGCCGCCGCTCTGGGTAAAGCAGCTGTCCACCGGCCGATTGGCGTTGAACGGTACCGTGATGCCGTCCTTGATCCTGATGGACGAATAGTCGATGGACATGCGCATGCCCTGCGCCCAGCCGCCGGGGGAGAGCACGAAGCCCAGGGTCAGCGTATCGCTACGCTCCGGCTTGAGGTCCGGGTTGCCGACGCGAATCTGGCCGAAGCGCTCCTGCTGGTTGGAAATGCTGGTGGCCGTACGCGTACGCCAGGGGTTCGTTACCGAGAACTGGTCGGGCTGGCCCGGCTGGTAGATGAACAGTTCGCGATAGCCGCCGGCGCGCATGTCGCGCGACCGTGTGGTGCGGAAGCGCATCCAGTCAAACGGGGCGTACTCCGCCGATATCCGCCAGCTTGGCGTCTTCTGTGTAGCGGATTGGCCCGTGGTGCCAGCGCCGCCCTTCACGTTGTAGAGGCCGTAGCGGTAGGTTGCACCCAGCGAAAGCAGCTCCATGCCCTCTACGCCGGAGACGATGGGCATGTTGACCTCCATCGAAGGTTCCAGCTGCCGCGTCTTGCCGCCGAAGGCGTCCTGCCAGGAGTTGGTCAGGTCGGCCCGCAGGTAGGCGTCGCCCTTTGTGCCCGCATTGTTGTTGGTGTCCTGGCTCAGGTCGAGGGTGAAAGCACCCCGCATGGGACCCGCGCCCCAGCCCCCCCACAGCGTGCCGGAAGTAGTGAAGGAAATGTTGCTACGGGTGGTGCGGCCGGCCGATCGCGCCTCGACAAAGGAGTAGTCGATGGCCTGCTGCTGCAGGTCGCGCGCATTGTAGAACACGGGAACACCGTTAACCGTGTACTGGTTGCCCTCGGGATCTTCGAAGTAGGCGGAATCCGAATAGACATTGCCGAAGATGTTGATGGGCTTGCAGCTTGCCGCCAGCGCCGCGAGGGACTCGGGATTGGAAAGCGGACGTCCCTGCACATCCAGCACCGGCGAACCATCGCGCACGACGCGGCAGATCGGCGTTCCGAAGGTTTCTGGATTGACCGGATTGCCCAGCGAGTCGACCCGCGTATCCACCACTGCATCCATGGCAAAGGCCAGGCGGAGGTTGGTGGCGACGTTGTGCTGCCGCGAGGTGCTCTCGTTGGTGCCGTAATAGGCCGACAGGTCCCAGCGCCAGTCACTGCCGAACCGGCCCTTGATACCGCCCTGCACGGACCAGCGCTCGGTGCTTGATTCCGTGTACTGCTGCAATTGCGGGTTCCAGACCTTGCGGATGCCAGTGGAACCGTTGCAGGGGTTGTCGCCGTAGAGGCCGCCTGAAATGGCGTTCTGGGTCGAGCCGATCGCGGCGGGCATGTTGCCGAACGCATTGGCCACCTGGTAGAGCGCATCTTCGCTCAGGTTGTTCAGGAACGCATACGCATTGGGGCCGAGCTCCGGAAGCACAGTGGCCGTGCCCTGGTCGAAACCCACTGTCAGGGTGATCTTGTCCAGGACCCAGAATTCCGCAGTGGGGAACTCCGCCGTGTAGTTGGGGTTGCTCGGCTGCCAGTCGTTGAGGCGTACCTTGACCCACTCGCCAATGGCATTGTTGTTGAAGTCGAATTGAGGCGGACTTGGCGACAGCTCCACCGGCATGTAGAACGGGAAACTGACTCCCCTTCTGGGAGTACCAGGAGTGCCTGCGAGGACCTGGGCGGCATTCTCGAAACCGTTGCCGCTGGCAAAACTGAAGCTTCCGCCCGTTGTAGCGGTGCTGTTCTCCGGCAGCATGCCGATGAACTTGGCGAACGCCACGCTCATCTGGTTGTTGGTGTTGGTCGGGAAGTGGGCGGTGGAACGCGGATTGAAGAAGCCGCCGTAGCTGCCGCCCGTATCCAGACGGATGCCGGCTGCCGCGATGCCGAATCCCAGGCTCTGTCCGGCGGCCGCGTTGGTGCCACGCTGGGCGGTAGCCACGTTTGCATCGAAGCGCGTGCAGTAGCTGCCCTGGGTGTACCTGTTGCGATTCATGTTGTCGGTCTTGCCGTAGGTCAGCTGCAGCGAGGCCGTGGTGGTGGGTGTGAGGTCGTATTCGAAGTTGGTGAACAGGGAGCCGCTTTCCGTGTCCGGGCGCAGGGTGGAAGCCGAGGTCATCAACGGCCCGTCGCCGTTCATCACGTTGCTGGTGGAGCCGCCGCCGCGGTAGCCCAGTGCGTACTCACTCATCTCGGTACCGAATTCATCGAAACGGTAGTTGGACGTGATGGACACGTCATCGCGGAGGAGCGTGCCGGTGGGCGCAAACTGGCTGTAGCGCACGTTGCCCATCTGGAAGCGGGCCGGGTAGTCCTCGAAGCCGACCTGCGGGACAAGGCGTGCATCGAGGGCGCTGGCGCCGCCACTGCTGTTGCCAAACATGTACCGTGCCTCTTCGCACCACTTGCGCGCCTCGGCACAGTTGAGGATCGGGTTCTGCTTTCGCCACTCGGCACCAACAAGCATGTGGGCTCTTCCGTCGAGCAGTCTCGTGCCTGCCGACAGGGCTATGTGCGGACTGCCGCCGTCGCCGGCCTCGTTGATGTTGTAGTCCATGTCCAGGTTGATGCCCTGGAGGCGGTTGTTGAGCACCAGGTTGACCACACCAGCCATGGCGCCTGAACCATATGTTGCCGATGCGCCACCGGTCACCACGTCCATGCGCTCGAGCAGGTTCGAGGGAATGATGTTCAGGTCGACCACATCTGCCTGGTTGGAGGTGGAAACCACGCGCCGACCGTTGACCAGTGTCAGCGTGCGGGAACCGAAGGCCGGATCCATGCCGCGAAGGTTGGCAATGGTATTGCCAATGAAGTAGGAGCCGCGGTCGACGCCCTCCATGCCACCGCCGCCAAACCCCGCCTGGTCATCGCCCACCAGCGAGGGCTGGTAGGTGGAGATGTTCTGTGGCACCAGGACCGTCAGCGCGTCGGCGACGTTCACAATGCCCAGGCGCGCCATCTCTTCCGCAGTGATGGAAGTGATGGGGTTGGTGGCGGTGGTGTTGGGCGAGATGATTCGCGTGCCCGTGACCTGCACCTCCTCGAGCTCTTCTTCTTCGTCATCGCTCGCTGCAGCCTGCCCCGCCATTGCGGCAGCCGGAAATCCAGTCAGGGCAGCCACCCCGAACAATGCGACGACAGACGCCCGCAGGAATGGCGCAGACGCAAGATATTTGGACACGTTGGACCCCCCAAACGAAATCACTTGCTGAAGTTGTTTTGGCGCACGACAGCCAGGCAATTTCGAGAACCGCCTGACTGACGATTTGTATGATTATTCGTCAGCTGTCGAGAACAGCACAAGAGATAACCATCATCGACATACAAAGTCTGATGGTTAGATACATATAGTATGATCAATTACCAGAGCAGAAATCCCCTGCCCGAGCGGCGCCAGAGCATTGGCCGCCACGTGCGATGGCTCACCCTGCTTGGGCCAAGCGCCCCAAATCCAAGAGTGCCCGAAGCGCCTGTGTGGAGTGCCGGGTCGCGTGTTTCAGGGAAAGCGTGAGTTCCCGCATTGGTAGCGGGACTGGCTGAACGGCCGCTGACCGCCCGGAAAACCTTGATCGCATTGCGAAAATGACGATCGAATGGGTGCGGGTGCACGCAACTGTTTCCCTGCCACGCAACCGGACGCTATGCTTGCCGCAGCTCAATTTCACCGGCGGGGGTTCGCGAAATGCTCAAGCTCACAGCAAACAGACTGGCCGCAACTCTCGTTCTCTCCGGCCTGGCCAGCATCACTGCTTCAGTCGCGGCAGACGCTCCCCAGCAACCCGCAGAACAGCCCAAGATCGATGCCCCCCCACCCAAGCCCTACTCGGTGCCGTCCAAGACAAAGGACTACATCAAGAAGGCCGTTGAGCTGCCTTCCCGCCCCGCTTACGCAACCATCCACGATGCCTACCGCAAGCCGGCAGAACTGCTGCAGTTCTCGAACATCAGGCCGGGCCACACGGTGGTGGAACTCTCCTCCTATGGCAATTACTGGTCCGTGATGCTGTCGGAGATCGTCGGCCCGAAGGGCCAGCTGCATATGTACGACCCGTTGTTCGCAGCACCCCTGGCTGATGAGGGCCAGGCGTTTGCCGCAGCCCACCCGAACACGAAGTTCCAGAACCTGGACTTCAACAACATCGAGTTCCCCAAGGGCATTGACCTGGTCTGGTGTTACGCCTGCTTCCATGAGGTGCTCGGGACCGGCGTCAACATCGACCCGTTCTTCGCCAAGATGTACAAGGCGATGAAGCCCGGCGCACGCTTCCTGGTCGTCTTCTACACCGCACGCGATGGCATGGAAAACCGCGACGTCGGAACCCTGCACCGCATCGACGTTGCCACCGTCCGGGGTACCATCCAGGCGGCCGGCTTCCAGCTACAGGAAGATAACCGCCTGCTGCAGAATACGCAGGACGACAGGAAGAGCCAGGTGTTCACGGAGGCCGAGGGCGACCTCGCCGACCGCATGATCTACCGGTTCGTGAAGCCCTGATCCTTCACGGCGGCGTTCAGGCCAGGCTTGGCGCCGCCGCCTAGTTGCCGCCCGGCAGCCTGGTGCCCGGCGGCGCCAGCTTTGCCCGCTCCTGCTGTCGCAACATCTCGCCCCCGCCCAGGGTGTCGAGCATCAACCGGTATTCAGGCCTTCCCGACTGCGGCACCAGCAGGGTGCCCGTGAAATAGCCGCCAGGGTGATTGACGCTCACTTCGGCGACCTCGGGAACGCCCGAGAAGGTCACCTCGCCCTGCCGGTTGGTAAAGGCACTGGTCTTGTAGAAAGAGGGCTCCTGCCAGGTCAGGTCCACCCTCATTCCGGGCATCGTTATGCCGTACTCGTCGAGCAGCACCACTGTGACGCGACCGTGACTGAATTCCGGTCGCCGCGGCTCCAGGTCAAGACCTGTATAGGAGCGGGGACTTGTCGAACAGGCTCCCAGCAGGGAGCAGAGCAATGCCGTTGCCACTGTCGGCAGGCAGGCGGACCGTAGATTGCGCAACGGAGTTTCCATCGGAATTCCTCCACGCGGCGATGAAAAATCATTCTAGATCCGACGCCCGATCCTGAACAGGGCACCGGCCGATTGGAGCAACCAACCCGCGGCAATACCCCGCGAGGCAGCCTGAACAGCCTGCCGGCAACTGTGGCGCGCGGCTGAGTTTGCCTGTGCCAGCAAAATGGGCGGGCACTTGCGTGCCCGCCCTCCTGTTCATCAGCCGGCCAGCGTTGGCCGGCCCCCATCCATCAGTTGGAAAGCTGCGTCCTGCAGAAATACAACGGATAGTTGATCGGGAACCCATTGGCCGTGGCCCGCAAACCCAGTATTTCCGTCGTGCACCAGTCCGTGGACACGGGCGGGAAATAGGTCGCGTTTGCCTCGGTGAAGAACGATGCGGCTGGCGCGATCTGGAAGTACACCGGCGACGGCGACTCTGTGCTCGGCGCTGGTTCGCCGCCCGGGTGCCGGCCAGTATAACCCGGCAGTTGGGGAATGATCGGGCTGGTGATCGAGGGAGCGATCGTCAGATCGACCGATTCCGCACCGGTGACGGAGTAGGCAGGCAGCGGACCGTTACGCGGGGTGATGGTGAAAGTGAAGGTCGCAAACGAAAATGTCGATATGCCGGGCTGCCCGGTCTGCGGGTCATTGCCCGGCCGGGCGAACGGGAAGCAGCCCGTGCCGGTGCCGCGTCGCGTGTAGGTGCCGCTCGAGGCATGGAGGTTTTCCATGGTGAAGCACGCGTCATTCATGCTGGGCGAGCCGCCCATCATGGCCACGGAGGTGCCGTAGTAAGTGCGGTAGTCCCACACCCACAGGCGGCGGCTGTCCTGGGTGGTCCACGCGCCAGTCATCTGGTTCTGGACCTGGGGCGGTTCCTCCAGTACCCAGCTCACCCGGTATGCGTAGCTGGGCGAGTAGCAGACGGGTGTGGCAGTCGCACAGGTCTGGCCTGCAGGCAGTGAGGTCACCGCAGCACCAGTGACGGAGTTGATGCATGGCGCCGCAGCGCTGCAGGACGCAGGGAACTGGGCAGTGGCCAGGCCCGCTGGATCGGCCCCGAAAGTACCGCTGATGGTACGGGCAGTGGTGACGCCCTCATCCAGCGGAACCTGTACCGTGCCCAGGGTGACGCCCGTCATCGCAGCATGGCTGGCTGCAAAGCTCGGCGTCGCAGCGGTCTGCGCAACCAGGGTTGCTCCATTGCGCCGGATCGGATTGGGCAGCGCGCTGATACCCGGCGTGGTGGTCGTGATGTGCGTGATCGACGTTGGCGTCGTGGCGGTCGGCGACGTCGTCTGCACCGGGGAGAAGTTGGCCGGGAACGTCGTGCTGGTGTTCGTGTCGACGATCGACGTGAACCGCAGCGTCTGGGCGGTCGGGTCGTAGTCATAGAACCCATGCTCCGCCTGCGCCCCATTGCCATGGGCGCCGTAAAGGAACGTGCCGTTGTCGAAGAACGCCATCATGTTGCTGCTGGCCGTGTTCTGCTTGCTGAAGTCGAACGGTTCCCAGGTGCTCGTCCGCGGCGCGGCATTGGTAATCGCATTCGGAACGAAGGTGGTGCTGCGCAGTCTGTATACGCCGGTCAACTGCCGGTTCGCCGGTGGCGTGGCACGACAGAAGACGTTGGCGTTGGTCACGCTGACGGGCGAAGTCAGGCCCTGCGTGAACACGCTGACCATGCCGCCATTGGTGACGACGCAGAATTGCCCGGCCGGATGTTCCGCCACGGCAACTTCATAGACACCGCTCGTGGAACTGCTGCGCACAGGCGTATTGAACTGGTACGCACACGTGGTGTTCACGGGAACCGGAACCACGGCATTCAGGGCCGTCGTCAACGTCTGCTGCGTCACGCCGGCATTGGCTGTGGTGCAAGTCGCGACGTCCAGGGTCTCCAGCGCATTGAGCTGCAGATCCCTCAGCTGCAATTTGAGGCCGGCGATATTGGGTGCGGTGGTTTCACCGGGAGGCAGGCTGTATCCCACCCTGCCTCCCACCGTGAACGCACAAGCGGGAGCTGTCGCGTCCACGGCAACCCCGGCCACGGCACCCACCACCGGCGTCGCCACGTTGCCAGTCGAGTTGCTGCCGTTGGGGAAAGTTACCACGCACTTGTTCAGCCGGTTGCCCTCGAAGGTGCTGGCCGTCACCGACCATGTGGCCGCATTCAGCGTGCCGGTGGCATTGATGAGGACATCTTCAAAGACGACAGGCGAAGGGGTAGCGGCAGTCACCGCAATTTCGCGGATCTCTTCCTCGGTGGTCACGCGCACCTTGGCGCCCTCGAGACCCTTGAAGAAACTGGGGTCGCTCGGAATATGCACCGAGAGGTCGTAGCGGGTCGCGGTGTTGGCGCAGTTGATCACGATGTTCGGGGCCACGCCCACCGTCAGCACGCCCTCGCCGTTCACAACCTCACAATGCTTGAACTCCGGCTGCTGCTTGACCGTGATCTTGTAAGGCGACCCGGCCGGGAGGGCGCCGAAGGAGAACGGCACAGGCCGCACGCCCTCGTTCGGAACGGTAGGAGCGGCATTGATGACGCTCCTGGTGGCCACGGCGTCGTCGTTGTTCTGCAGCGTGATGGCCCGCAAGCTGCTCAGGCCGTTGATCTGGCCCGAAAGCACCACGGTCTGCGGCGGCAGGCTGGCGGCGTCCTCGTTCGGGACATCCTTGATGGAATCGCATGCTGCCAGGGACAGCACGCAGGCCACGCCGGCAAGTATCTGGAAACGATTCAAAGTCTTCATGAACTCCCCCAAAACTCGTTTTTATTCCGGTCTGGGGGGCGGAGTGCAGGTGCATCCACCCCCCTGTTCGCGGCAATGACTCAGAACTGCAGGCGCACGCCCAGCCGGTAAGAGCGGCCGAAGGTGTCAGCGTAGGGTGAAGTACCCATGACGCCACCTGCCCCGATGTATGGCGGTGTCTTGTCCATCAGGTTGCTGATCGACCCGAAGACCTGGAACTGGCGCATGTTCGCCACGTCGAGGTTGTACGACGCGTTGAGCGACAGGTTCACGTAGGGCTTGGCTCCATTGTTGTCGATCGTGGCATTCGTCGGGCGGCCATCCTCGGTGTAGTAACCCGGATCATTCGGATCATCGATATAGTCCTTGTTGATGACCCCACCACCGGTGTAGTTGGCAGACAGCGTGGTCGTCAGGTCGCCATACAGATAGGAGGCACTGATGTTGCCGCGCCAGTTCGGCGTGGCTGCCACGCCGGGAATGAACGAGCTGCTGGCGAGCTGCCCGACCAGGTCGATGCACCGGTACTGGTTGATCACGGTCTGGCGTCCCTGCCCATCGAGGCGGGGCGAGCCGTCGGTGTTGTAGTTCTGCGGATCGGCCAGTTCCAGCTTGCGGCCGCAGGGGTCTGTGTTCAGCAGCACCCCGAACAGCTGCGAGAGGTTCTCGATGCCCGAAGCCTCCAGTGCCCGGGTGCCGCGGATGTTCAGCGCCACCGAACCCGGCGCGCTCTCGAACGCCTTGCTCAGCGGGAAGTTGTAGCTGAGGCTGACATCGATTGCCCGCGTCTGGTAGGGCAGGCCGTTGGCATAGGACGCGGAGGTGTACGACACCAGGTCCTGCAGGTCGCGGGTGCCCGGGATCGGGTTGCCGTTTCCATCGGTCTGTTCGGCGAAGCGCAGCAGCTGGCACCAGCGGTTGTTCGGATCAAACGCATCCTGGGCGCCCGGATTCATGAGGTTTCCGTCGGCGTCGAAGATCGGCTGCTCGCCACCACTCTGCACGAAGCACACGTCCACAGGCATGTTGGCGTTGAACGGCAGCGTGATGCCATCCTTCACGCGGATGTCGCTGTAATCCGCGGTGATGCGCATGCCCTGCGCCCAGCCACCCGGCGACAGCACGAAGCCAACCGTCAGGGTGCGGCTGCGCTCGGGCTTCAGGTCCGGGTTGCCGACCTGGATCTGGCCATAACGCTCGCGCTGGTTTTCGTTGCTGGTAGCCGTGCGGGGGCGCCATGGATTGGTGATCTCGAACTGGTCCGGCTCCAGCGGGCTGTAGAAGAACAGCTCGCGGTAACCGGCGGCCCGCATGTCCGCGGAACGCGTCGCACGGAAGCGCACCCAGTCGAAGGGCGCGTATTCGGCAGAAAGCCGCCAGGTCGGCGTCTCCTGGGTGGCGTGTTCACCTGTCGTACCGGCGCCACCCTTCACATAGTAGAAGCCATGGCGATAGGTGCCGCTGATCGCCAGCAGCTCCGCTCCCTCCACTCCCGAGAGCAGCGGCATGTTCAGCTCGATCGAAGGCTCGATATTGCGGGTCTTGCCGCCGAAGGCGTTGGCCCAGTTGGAACCCAGGTCGGACTTCACGTAGATGTCGCCCTCGGTGCCGCGGCTGTCGTTCACGTTCTGCAACAGGTCCAGCGAGAAGGCGCCGGTAAGCGGACCCGCCCAGCCTTCCCACAGCGTTCCGGACGTGGTCAGCTGCGCGCTGTGCTGCGTGACGGTGCCACTCGACCGGGTGTCGACGAATGCGTAGTCGAGGGCGGCCTGCTGCATGGCAGCCGCGTCATAGGTGATCGCCGCGCCATCGTCCGCGAAATAGCGATTGCCGTCGCGGTCGAAGACGTACGCCGAGTCGCTGTAGACATTGCCGAAGATGTTCAGCGGCTGGCAGCCTGCGGCCAGTCGCGCGAGTCCATCGGCGCCTGACAGCGGGCGTCCGTTGATGTCCAGCACCGGCGCCCCATCGCGGGTGATGCGGCAGATCGGCGTGCCATACGTACCCGCCCTGCCATCCGGTCCGACAACACCGGGCATGTTGGACACGGTCTGTCCATCCACCGTCCTGGTCACACGGTCATCGATTACCGCGTCCATGGCGAACGCCGAACGCAGCACGGTCGACTGGTTGCGGAAGTTCTGCTCGCTCTTGGTCTGGCCAAAGGAATAGTTGGTATCCCAGCGCCAGTCGGATCCAAACCGGCCCTTGAGTCCGATCTGTGCCGTCAGGCGGTCAGAGCTGTCGCTCGAGGTCTGCTGCAGCTGGGGATTCCAGACCTTGCTGATAGCGGTCGAACCCGCGCAAGGCTGGGAGCCGTAGAGGCTGCCGATACCCGACGCCGCCGCGCCGAAGGCATTGCCGCCCGTTCCTGAGCTGTTGCTGAAGGCGTTCTGCACCTGGTACAGCGCTTCGGTCGACAGCGTATTCAGGAAGGCGTAAGCGTTACGGCCGAGAGTCGGGAGGACGGTGGCCGTGCCGGCGTCGAAGGCCGTGGTCAGTTGCACGGTATCCAGCACCCAGAAATCGTTCGGAAACTCTGTCGTGTAGATGTCGGCCAGGGCAGTGTTCGTGGGATCCCAGTTGTCGAACCTGACCCTCACCCAGGTGCCGACGGCATTGCCGTTGAAGTTGAACTGCGGCGGACTCGGCGACAGCGCCGTAGGCATGAAGAACGGGAATGCCACCGCCCTCCTCCGCGTCGCACCCTGGCGGTTACCGGCGGCATCCGGAGGCGTTGCGAGCTGGGCTGCATTTTCGTAGCCATTGCCACCCGTGCCGCCCAGGCCACCAGCGCCCCAGGTGGTGCCGATGCTGATATCCCCGTTGGTGGGCAGGCCGAGGAACGCGCCGAAAGTCGCTCCGATGACGCCCGCAGGCAGGGTGACCCCCGTGGGAGCAGCTCTCCACTGGCTACCGCGGAATGGTCCGTAGGTGCCATTGGTATCGGCTCTGCGGATGGTGACACCCGTCTGCGAGAAACCAAATGTCACGGCCGTACCCGCCTGGGCATTGGTGCCGCGGGACGGAGCCACCGGAGAATCAAAGCGCGCGCAGTAAGCCCCACCCGTGTAGCGGTTCTTGTTCAGCGCATTCGTCATGCCATACGTCGCCTGCAGCGAGAGGGTGGTCGTCTCCGTGAAGTCGTAATCGAAATTGGCGAAGAACTGCTTGCTGTCCTGGCTGGGACGCAGCGTGGTGCCGGTGGTCATCAACGGACCGTCGCCGTTCATGATGTTCGGAACGTAGGCATTGTCGAAGACGCCACGCGCGCCACCGCGATAGCCAAGCGCATAGTCCTCGCCGCCGAGTCTTCCGGTGACCGGGTCGATCGCGTCAGCAAAGCGGAAGTTGGTGGTGGTCGCCACGTTGTTGACGAAGATGGTGCCGGTGGGCGCGAACTGGCTGTAACGCGCGTTGCTTATCGCGAATCGGCGCGGCATGCCCTCGAAACCCAGGTGGGGAGTCACGGGATCCGTCAGCGCCTGGCTGCCGCCGTTGTTGTTTGAGAACAGCATCGTGGACTTCTGGCACCACGCGCGGGCATCAGCGCAGTCGCGGATGGGTGACTGGTCACGCCATTCGAAGCTGCCCGTGATGTGGCCCTTGCCGCCGAGGATGCCGCTCTTGCCGGCGGACAGCGCGATATGCGGATTGTCGCCGTCGCCGCGCTGGCTGGCGCCATAGTCCATGTCGAGGCGAATGCCGTCGAGGCGCCGGTTGAGGACCACGTTGACCACGCCGGCCATGGCGCCGGAGCCGTAGGTTGCCGACGCGCCGCCGGTGACCACGTCCAGGCGCTCCACCAGGTTCGAGGGGATGATATTGAGGTCGATGACATCCGCCTGGTTGGAGGTCGAGACCGTGCGCCGGCCGTCGACCAGCGTGAGGGTGCGCGATCCGAACGCCGGATCCATGCCACGCAGGTTGGCGATGGTGTTGCCGATGAACATCGAGCCACGGTCGGTGCGCTCCATGCCGCCGCCCTGCTGGCCGTCCGTCTGCGTGCTGCCGGTGAGCGACGGCGTGTAGGTTGAAATGTTCTGCGGCACCAGCACGGTCAGCGCGTCAGCCACGTTGACGATGCCCAGCCGCCGCATTTCCTCGGCGGAGATCGAGGTGATCGGGTTGGTTGAAGTGGCGTTGGGCGACAGGATCCTGGTTCCTGTTACCTGCACCTCTTCCAGTTCTTCGTCCTCTTTCTCAGCTGCCGCGGTCTGCGATTGCGCCGCAAACATTGCGGTGGACCAGAAGAGCATTGCGGCGCTGGACACCGCAGCCGTGACGGACACACGCGTCAACGACGCCCATGAAGCGTTTTTCAACACTTGGATTCCCCCCAAATGACCGATAATTCTTTTGTTCTCGTCGCGGTCTCCCCCGTTGGAACCCGGAGGATGACCGTGATACGGCCGAGTATTGAATCTGGCAGGCGTTTGCCGCAAGTGATTCACAGGACGTTATTGCAGAAATTACCCCGGCTATTACGCGTCCTGCCGCGCCGTGGAGCCTATTCGTATATCGAATAAGTGATTGCTGATGGGGCCATATCCGAACGAACCGAGCCGATAACCATGAAAAAAGGCGGGTGTTTCCACCCGCCTTGTCCTGTAAGCGTGCCGCGGCGCGTTCCCGCGCCGCCTCTTTCACCGCCCGCCTACTGCGGATTGCGGCAGAAATACACCGGCTTGTGGATCGGCACGCCATTCTGCGTGGAACGGATGCCGAGGATCTCCGTGGAGCACCACGTGTGCCATCCCGCCGCCTGCGGCGGGAAATACTCCACCGGAGCCGCTTCGAAGAACTGCGCGGCCGGCGCAATGTGGAAGTAGATCGGCGACGGCGAACGGCCATCCGCCGCCTGCCGGCCGCCCGGCAGCCTCGACATGAACTCCGGCAGCAGGCCGATATCCACCTGGTTGGCGCCGGTCGTGCCGATGAACTGCGGCATGATGTAGTCGATCGATTCGACGATGGCGCCAAAGGTGTATCCCGGGCTCTGGTTCGTCGCCGGCCTCGGCCAGGGATAGCAGCCACCAACCGACGGACGGCGGGTATAGAAGCTGGAATTGGCCGCCAGGTCGTCGATCGTGAAGCAGGCATCGTTCACCGCGTACACGCCGACAACGCCCACGTGCATGCCGTAGTACGTGCGCTTGTCATACACCCACAGGCGGCGTCCATCCTGCGCCAGCCAGCCGCCGGTCATCTCGTTGTTGACCGAGAACGGCGCCTGCAGCACCCAGTCCAGGATGGCATCCGGCTCCGAGGTCGGTGCAGTGCTGACAGTCTGCGGGCCACGGAAACGACCCGTGATCACGCCCGGGGTGTCGGTGTTGACGTTGGTCATGATGGCATGGCGCACCGAGCCCACCAGCACAGTGCCGGGCACGACATTCAGGCCACTGGTTGTGGTCGGCACAGTGGACGCGCTGGTTCCGTTCGCCGGGCTGAAGTTGCCAGGGAAGGAGCCCGTGGAAGCCGTGTCGACATTCAGGGTCAGCCGGATCGTGCCCGTGCCACCCGCACCGGGGGTGAACTCGTAGAAACCATGCTCCACCTGGCTGGTATTGGCGTGCGTGCCATAGATGAACGTGCCGTTCTCGAAGAACGCGAGCATGTTGTTGCTGGCGGTGTTCTGCTTCGTGAAGTCGAACGGATCCCAGGTGACTTCCCTCAGCTGGGCGCCGCTGTTGCGCAGCCAGCTCGTCTTCGTATGCCGATAGACCCCGCGCAGCTCCCTGCCCGCAGCAGGCCGCTCGCGGCACTGCACCGACGGGGTGGCAATGTTGGTCGGGTTCTGCGTCAGCTGCGGCGCATGGAGGATGGCCATCGGATTGACCACCACGCAGGTGAGGTTGGCCGGCTGGGTGCCCACCGCCACGTAGTAGACAGCGCTGCTGTTGCTGACGAAGCGGACGGGGTTGACGCCATCGCTGAAGGTGAACGCCCCACCCCAGGCACCGGAGTATTCCTGTGTGGCGATCACGTCCTCGCCGGTGTTCCTCAGTTCCAGCACCAGGCCTACGGGCGCGGCGGGCGCCGTGTCACCGGTGGACTTGAGGCTGTAGGCCACGCTGCCGCCGATGGTGAAGGAGCACGACTGCGCCGACACGTTGGTGATGTTGGCCGTCGGATTGGCGGGATTGGCGCCACCCGGGTTGGTGGGATTGGTCACCGGGCACTTGTTGAGCGTGCCGCCCTCGGTAGTGCTGGCCGTGACCGACCATACGAACGGAGGCGTGGTCGCCGCCTGGGTTGGCGTCAGGCCAAACGCCGGGTTGAACAGCACGTCGGCAAAGGTCACCGTCGTGGTTCCGGCAGGAACCTCAGCCTCGTAGACATTCTCCTCGGTGGCCAGCGTGACCTTCGCACCAGCCTCGCCTGCGATGGCGGCCGTGTTGATGGTCATCGAGTACCGCGGGGTGCTGTTAACGCAGGTGATGTGGATGTCCGGCGCGGCATTGGCGCTGAGCGTTCCGGCACCATTGGCAACCGTGCAGGTCTTGCCCACCGGCTGCGTACGCACCTCGATGTTGTACGCAGTACCAACCGGCAGTGCCCCGAAACTGAAGCGGGTGGTCGCCGTCCCGGTGATGGGCTCCTCCGGCGTGGGCGCCAGGAAGCTGCGCGCACGCGCGGTATCACCATTGTTCATCAGCACCACGGACCGCCGGCTGCCCAGCCCCTCGATGGTGCCCTCGAGCACCACCGTCTGCGACGGCAGCTCGGTATAGGGATCGGTGCGGACGTCCTTGATGGAATCGCAACCCGCCAGCGCTGTACCCAGCACCGCGATTGCGGCCAGTAGCCTCGTATCGATATTCATTGAAGTCATGCCATTCCCCAAAATTGGTTCGATTCGCGGGGCGGGAGGTGCTGCCCCCCGCCCTTCTCGCAGCTCCTAGAACTTCATCCGCACGCCCATGCGATAGGCGCGGCCCATCGTGTCGTGGTACTGCGAGCTGGCACCGGAGATGCCGCCGCCGGTGAAGGGAGGGCTCTTGTCGAAGAGGTTGCTGATCGAACCGAATACCTGGAACTGCTTCATGTTGGCCACATCCAGGTTGTAGGACCCGTTGAGGCCGAAGTTGAAGTAGGGCTTCACCCAGTTGTTGTCCACGCTGCCATTGAGGAAGCGGCCCTGCTCGTCCTGGTAGTTGGCGCAGTCCACCGCGGTGTCGCACCAGGTCTTGTCGAAGTAGGCGGCGCCGATGTAGCGGGCCGACAGGCTCATCGTCAGGTCACCCATCATGTAGGTGCTGGTGATGTTGCCGCTCCACTTGGGCGAGGCCTGCACACCCGGCACGAACGTGCTGCTGCGGATCTGGCCGACCATGTCGATGCAGTTGTAGCGGTTCAGGATGGTCCGCGTGCCGTTGGCGTTGGTGGGGTTGTTCGGATCAGCCAGCTCGAACCTGGCGCCGCAGGGATCCGTGTTCAGGCTGAACGGGAACAGCGGCGAGGTGGACGTCTGCTGCACACCCGAGGACTCCATCGCGCGCTGCCCGGTGACGCGGAAGGACATCGTGCCCGGCAGGCTCTCGAACATCCGGCTCAGCGGGAAGTTGTAGGTCACCGACACGTCGACGCCACGACGCTGGTACGGCAGCGAGTTGCGGGGACGGGCGGAGTTGTAGGACACGAGGTCCTCCAGGTTGCGGGTGCCCGGGATCGGGTTGCCCAGCGCATCCACCTGCTCCGCGAAGGCCAGCTCGCGGCAGGCCTCGTTGTTCGCGTCGAACAGGCCGTTGATGCCCGGGTCGATGATCTCGCCCTCGGCATACTGGGCTTCCACGTTGCCGCTGGCCTCCCAGCAGGCGCGCACGGGGTTCTGCGAGTTGAACGGCGTGTTGATGCCGTTGCGCACGCCGATGTCGTAGTAGTCCACCGACAGGCGCATGCCCTGCGCCCAGCCGCCCGGCGACAGCACCAGGCCCACGGTCAGCGTGTCGCTGGTCTCGGGCTTCAGGTTCGAATTGCCGACGCGCACCTGGCCATACAGCTCGTTCTGGTTCTCGCTGCTGGTGGCCGTGCGTTCACGCCACGGGTTCGCGATGGTGAACTCGTCGGGAATGCCCGGCTGGTAGGTGAACAGGTCGCGATAGGTCGCCGCGCGCAGGTCCCGCGAACGCGACAGGCGGAAGCGCACGAAGTCGAACGGCTCGTACACCAGCTGCGCCTTCCAGTTGAAGACATTCTGGGTGGCCGATTCGCCCGTGGTGCCCGCACCGCCCTTGTTGTGGTACGAGGCGTAGCGGGCGCCGAAGTTCAGCGACACCAGGTTCGCACCTTCCACCCCGGTCACGAGGGGCATGTTCAGCTCGGTGAAGCCCTCGGTGACGCGGGTCTTGCCGCCATAGGCATCGGCCCAGGTACGGGCAAGGTCCGAACGCAGGTAGTAGTCGCCCAGGGAACCTGCGTTGTTGACCTCGTCTTCGCGCACTTCAAGGCCGAAGGCGCCGGTCAGCGGGCCCGCCCAGCCCTGCCACAGCGTGCCGTTGGCGTTCAGGGACAGGGTGGCCAGGCTGTTCTTGCCGCTCGACTTGGTGTCGACGAAGGCGTAGTCGATGGCAGCCAGCTGCCGCGCGGCCTCCGCCGGATCGCTGTAGTTGCTGCCGAAGATGTTGATGGGCACGCAATCGGCGGCCAGGGCGGCCAGGGATTCCGGATTGCTCAACGGACGGCCCTGGCGGTCGAGCACGGGCACGCCATCACGCGTGGTGCGGCACACCGGCTGGCCGAAGGTCGGCGAACCCTCGCGATCGTCGATCACGGCATCCATCGCCCAGGCCAGGCGCAGGTTGGTGGCCACGTTCGACTGGTAGGAAGCGCTCTTGGTCTCGCCGTACTGGAAGTACGCATCCCAGCGCCAGTCCCCGCCGAAGCGGCCCTTCACGCCGCCCACCAGGCGCAGCGTGTCGGACTCGTTGCTGGTCCACTGCTGCACCTGCGGGTTCCACACCTTGCGCAGCGCGGTGAAGCCATTGCAGGGGGTTTCGCCATACAGCGTGGTGAGGCCGGCGCCGGCGCCGGTACCGATGCTGTTGCTGAACGCGCTCTGCACCTGGTTCAGGGCCTCGGGCGTCAGATCGTTCAGGAAGGCGTATGAATTGCGTCCCAGCGCCGGCAGCACGGTGGCCGTGCCCAGGTCAAACGCATTGGTCAGCGTGATCTCGTCCAGCAGCCAGAACTCGCCAGTGGGGAATTCGGCCGTGTAGAACGTGCCACCCGGCTGCCAGTTGGCTTCGGTGTACTTGAACTTCACCCAGGTTCCGATCGCGTTGCCACCGAAGTTGAAGTTCGGCGGACCGTTCGGCGACAGGGCCACCGGGACCCAGAACGGCCAGGCCACGCCACGGCGCGGGGTTTCCGGCACGCCATTGAGGCCGTAGCCATTGCCGCTGAGGAAGGACGCCGGGTAGGAATTGGTGCCGTTCGCGCCTGGCAGGCCCAGGAAGGCTGCAAAGGCGGCGTTGACGGCCGGGGTGGTGATGGAGCCGAACTGCGAGGCGCGGGTGCGGGCATACGTGAGCCCGTTGACCGTGCCACCCGAGCTGCCGTACGCCAGCACCGCCTGGGCAGGCGCGTTGGTTCCCCGGACGCCCTGGGCATTGAAGCGCACGCAGTAGTTGCCGCGCGTCCACTGGTTCTGGTTCAGGCCCTCGGTCTGCGAGTAGTTGGCCTGCAAGTAACCGGTGGTCGTTTCGGTGAAGTTGTACTCGAAGTTGCCGAAGAACACCTTGCGCTCGTTGCTCGGGCGCATCGTCTGGTTGAAGGTCACCAGCGGGCCATCGCCGTTGAGCACGTTGCTGCCCGTGCCTCCCCGGAAGCCGTAGGCGTACTCCTCGAAATCGCTGCCGTCATCGCTGAAGCGGATGCCGGTCGTGAGCGAGGAATCATTGGCGTAGATCGCGCCGTTCGGCGAGAACTGGCTGAAGCGCACGTTCTCCATCTCGAAACGGGCCGGCAGGCCCTCGAATCCGGGCAACGGCGAGGCAAGGCCGGTGGGATCGGATCCGCTGCCGGTGTTGTTGTTGAACATGGTGCGCGACTCGGCGCACCAGGAGCGGGCACCCGCGCAATTGCGGATGGCATTGCTCTTCTGCCACTCGGCGCTGAGCAGCATGTGGGCGCGACCCTCGAGCAGCGGCATGCCGCCCGACAGGGACACATGCGGACTGCCGCCGTCGCCGGCCTCGTTCACGCCATAGTCCATGTCCAGCGAGATGCCGGTCATGCGGTTGTTGAGCACCATGTTGACCACGCCGGCCATGGCGCCGGAGCCGTAGGTCGCCGACGCACCGCCGGTGACCACGTCCACGCGCTGCAGCAGGTTGGACGGGATGATGTTCATGTCCACCACGTCCGCCTGGTTGGAGGTGGACACCACACGGCGTCCATCAACCAGCGTCAGGGTGCGGGTGCCGAAGGTGGGGTCCAGGCCACGCAGGTTCGCGATGGTCTGGCCGATGAAGAATGAACCGCGATCAAGGCGGTCCATGCCGCCGCCGCCGCTGCCCGCCTGGTCATCGCCCGTCATGGTGGGCATGTAGGTGGAGAGGTTCTGCGGCACCAGCTGCGTCATCACGTCGGCGACGTTGACGAAGCCCAGCTGGCGCATTTCATCACCGGTGATGGAGGTGATGGGATTGGCGGAGGTGACGTTGGGGTTCTGGATGCGGGTACCGGTGACCTGCACTTCCTCCAGCTCGATGTCTTCTTCGAGCTCTTCCTCAGCCTCGACCTCCGCAGAAATAACCGAAGACGAATAAGTCATCAGACTTGCCGAGCCTAATACTGCCCAGGCAAATGATCGCACAAAGGGCGTACACGCAGACAATTTGGACACTCAGGAACCCCCCAAAACAGTCCTTCACCGATTTTTGAGCCAGCGCAGCAGGAGATCCGCCCTGGAAAGGGGGTCTGCCGGCGGCGGCGAAGTATTGTGCAGTTATGGGTTATGGGCAAGGCCATAATCAAAAAAAAATGGCCGCGGCAGCAGATGCCGATCGTGTCGGCAACGTGGGGAGAGACAAGAAAAAAGGGCGGGTGTTGCCACCCGCCCTGTTCAGTCCAGCCTGGCCGGCAGCGCGATCAATCGCGCCGCCGGGCCATCGTGCTTACGGCACGGAGCGGCAGAAATACACCGGCTTGTGGATCGGCACGGCATTCAGCGACGCGCGGATGCCCAGGATTTCCGTATCGCACCAGTCTGTCGGGGCGGCCGGGAAGTACTGCGCGGGTGCCTCGTCGTAGAAGCTGGCAGCCGGGGCGATGTGGAAGTACATCGGCGACGGCGACCGGCCATCCGCCGCCTGCGCGGCACCCGGAAGCCTGGCCATGTATTCCGGCCGCGTGCTGATGTCGACAGAGCCCGCTCCGGAGCCAATGAACTGGGGCACCTTGAGGTCAATGGATTCCACGATGCCCTGGAAGGTGTAGGCGGGACTCTGGCCTGGCTGCGGGCGGGGCCAAGGGTAACAGCCATTGATGGACGGACGACGCGTATACAGGCCGGAAGACACCGAGAGATCAGGCATGGTGAAGCAGGCGTCATTCACGGCCGACACACCGACCACGCCGGCGTGGAAGCCATAGTAGGTCTCGCGGTCGAATATCCACAGGCGGCGGCTGTCCTGGGCAGCCCAGGCACCGGTCATCTGGCCGGTGATCGACGGCGGCGCTTCCAGCACCCAGCCCAGGGAAGCATTGGTTTCAGTTGCGGTGGCAACCGGGTTGTTGCCGTTGGCGGTGGAAGCCAGTGGTCCGATCGCCTGTGACCCCACAAAGGTGCCGCTGATCTGGCCGGCGGTAGCCGTATTCACATTCGTGAGGGTGGCATGACGGAAGCCGCCAACGGTGACCACACCCGGCACTGCACTCAGGCCGGCGGTCGTCGTCGGGATGGTCGAAGCGGAATTCGCGTTGGCCGGGCTGAACACGGACGGGAACACGGCGTTCGGGTTCGTGTCCACGTTCAGCGTGAAGCGCAGCGTGCCGGCAACCGGATCATAGTCGTAGAACCCATGCTCGAGCTGGGTGATGTTGGCATGCGTGCCATAGATGTAGGTGCCGTTTTCGAACAGCGCGATGCCGTTGCTGCTGGCAGTGTTCTGCTTCGTGAAGTCCAGCGGATCGTAGGTGACCGTCTGGATGGGCGCGGTGTTGTTCCGCTGCCAGATCGAAGTCATGTGGCGGTACACACCCTTGAGCTGGCGGTCCGGGGTCGGCACTTCACGGCACTGCACCTTGGGCGAGCTGATCGAACCCGGGTTGGTGGTGAGCGTGGGTGCATACAGGATGGCCATCGGATCAACGACCACGCAATACATTCCAGCAGGGTGGGTATTGACCTTCACCGAGTAGATGGCATTGCGATTGCTGACGAACTGCACATCCGTGCCATTGTCGGTGAAGCGGAAGGTTCCGTCCCATGCGCCACTGTAGGCCTGGGTGCGTATGGTGTCCTCGCCGAGGTTCCGCAGCTCGATCACCAGCCCCGTGGGCGGTGGAGGAGTCGGGCCCGCAACGCCACCAACGACCGGTGCGCTGTAGCTCACTGTGCCGCCAATGGTGAATGTGCACGCGCCAACCGAGACATTGCTGATGTTGCCGGTGGGATTCGTGATCGTGGTGCCGACGACGTTGGTGGGATTAGTCACGGGGCACTTGTTGAGGGTGCCACCGATGGTGTTGCTGGCCACCACGCTCCAGTTGAACCCGGCGGGCTGCGTTGCCGGCGGCGGGGCGGCGGTTTCGCCAGGATTGAACAACACGTCTTCGAATGTCACGGAAGTGGCCGTCGGCGCGGGGTTGATCCGGTAGATAGCCTCCTCCGTGGTCAGCACCACCTCGGCACCCTCGGCGCTGGAGAACGCCGGGTTCAGGTTGACCGTCATGTCGTAGCGGTTGCCGGTATTCGTGCACTGCACCTCCACCTCGGCATCAACGCCCGCGGTGAGGATGCCGGTGCCACCGCTGGTCACCACGCAGTTCTTGCCACGTGGCTGCGACATGACCTCCACGTTGTATGCCGTTCCCGCCGGGAAGGCAGGGAAGGCAAACGGAGTCACCCCGTTCAGTTCCTCATTGAGCTCGGTCGGCGGCGGCGCAAGGACGCCGATGGTGCCGTTCGACAACGTGCTGTTGATCCGCAGGGTCACCGAGCGCTTGCTGCTCAGGTTGGAGACCGTGCCCTTCAGCACTACCTGCTGCGCGGGCAGCGGGGTCGAGGGCGCATCCCTCACATCCTTGATGGAGTCGCAACCGGCAAGGACCGCACCTGCGGCCGCGAAGGCCAGAATCCTCGCACCAAAATTCGTCGCAATCATGAAATCTTCCCCCAAAAATTCTCGTTCGGATCCCCGGGGCGGACTGCGGAGCAGTCCGCCCTGCCGCCAGCCAATCAGAACTTCATGCGCACGCCCATGCGATAGGAGCGGCCCATGATGTCGTGGTAGTTCGCAGTGGCGCCCGAGATGCCACCGCCGGTGAAGGGCGGGCTCTTGTCGAACAGGTTGTTGATGGAACCGAACACCTGGAACTGCTTCAGGTTGCCGACCTTCAGGTCGTACTGCCCGTTGAGGCTGAAGTTGAAGTACGGGTCGACCCAGTTGTTGTCGACGCTGCCGCTCAGGTACCGGCCCAGGTCATCCTGGTAGTTGGCGCAATCCTCGCCCGTGTCGCACCAGGTGTTGTCCATCCTGGCGCCGCCGATGTAGCGCGCCGACAGGCTCGCGGTCAGGTCACCGACCATGTACGTGCCGGTGAAGTTGCCCGTCCACTTCGGCGTGGCCGCCGCACCCGGGATGAATGTGCTGCTGCGGATCTGCCCGACGAAATCCACGCAGGTGTAGCGGTTCGTGACGAACCCGTTGGGTTCATAGATCGGGTTGCCGGTGAAAGGGTTGGTCCGGTAGCCCGGCGTATTGTTCTGCGGATCCGCGGCCTCGATGGCGGCACCGCAGGGGTCCGGATTGGCGTTGGCGAATCCCGCCGCACTGATCTCCTGGCGGACGGCAGCGGACTTGAGTGCCCGCTGCGCGCGGATGGACAGGGCAACGCTGCCCGGCAGGCTCTCGAATGCGCGGCTCAGCGGGAAGTTGTACGACAACGACGCGTCCACACCCTGGCGCCACACCGGCAGAGAGTTCTGCGGCCGCGCGGAGTTGTAGGACTCCAGGTCCTGCAGGTCCCGGGTACCGGCGATCGGATTGCCGTTGCTGTCCCGCAGGGGGGCGAAGCGCAGCTGCTGGCACGACGCCAGGTTCTCGGCGAAGAAGCCGCGTTCACCGGCATCCACCAGGTTGCCGTCGATCCATTCCGGATCGCGGTTGCCGCTCTCCTCGAAGCAGGCGCGCGCCGGGTTCAGGGCATTGAACGGTACGTTGATGCCGTCCTTCACCGTGATGTCGTAGTAGTCGACCGACAGGCGCATGCCCTGCGCCCAGCCACCGGGCGAAAGCACCACACCGACAGTCAGCGTGTCGCTCTTCTCCGGCTTCAGGTCGGCATTGCCGACGCGCACCTGGCCCCAGCGCTCGATCTGGTTCTCGTTGCTGGTGACCGAGCGTTCGCGCCACGGATTGTTCACCGTGAACTCGTCGGGAACACCCGGCTGGAATATGAACAGGTCGCGATAGGTCGCCGCACGCAGGTCGCGCGAGCGGGTCACGCGGAAGCGCATGAAGTCGAACGGCTCGTACAGTGCCGACGCCTTCCAGTTGAAGACGTTCTGGGTCGCCGACTCGCCAGTGGTGCCGGCGCCGCCCTTGTTGTGGTAGGAGGCATAACGGCCGCCCAGGTTGACCGAGAAGAGGTTCACCGCCTCGATGCCCGAGACGATGGGCAGGTTGAACTCGGTGTAGGCCTCGGTCACCCGCGTCTTGCCGCCGAACGCATCCGCCCAGTTGCGGGCGAGGTCGGCACGCAGGTAGAAATCACCCTTGGTGCCGGCGTTGTCCACCTTGTCTTCGCGCACTTCAAGGCCGAATGCGCCGCTCAGCGGACCGGCCCAGCCTTCCCACAGCGTGCCGTTGGTGCTGATCGACAGCGTCGAGAGGCTGTTGGTGCCGCTGGAGCCGGTGTCCACGAACGCGTAGTCGAGTGCCTGCTGCTGCCGCGCCGCATCGACGGGGTCAGAGAAGGTGCTGCCGAACACGTTGAGCGGCTGGCAGGCGGCGCCAAGGGCCTGCAGGCTCTCGATCTGGGTCAGCGGACGGCTGGTCGTGTCGAGCACCGGCACGCCGTCGCGGGTCACGCGACAGACCGGCTGGCCGAAAGACGGATTCGGCGATCCATCGGACAGGGTGACCCGATCATCGATCACCGCGTCCATGGCCCAGGCCAGCCGCAGGTTGGTGGCGACATTGGTCTGGAAGGAGGAGCTCTTGGTCTCGCCGTACTGGAAGTACGCGTCCCAGCGCCAGTCACCGCCGAAGCGGCCCTTCACGCCACCCACGAAGCGCATGGTCTCGACTTCGTTGCCCGTGTAGGAGCTGAACTGGGGCTCCCACACCTTGCGGATCGCGGTGTAACCATTGCAGGGAGTGCCGCCATACAGCACCGAGGCGCCGGCGCCGGAACCGGAAGTGATGCTGTTGTTGAACGCGTTCTGGACCTGCACCAGCGCGTCGGGCGCCAGGTTGTTCAGGAAGGCGTAGGCATTGCGGCCCAGGTTGGGCAGCACGGTGTTGGTGCCGTTCTCGAAAGGCTGCGTGAGCGTGACGGTTTCGAGCAGCCAGTAGTCGTTGGGGAACTCGTCGGTGTAGAAGTTGGCGACGGTGCGCGGCGCCTCATACGTCTGGAAGCTGTAGCGGACCCAGCGTCCCACCGCGTTGCCGTTGAAATTGAAGGTCGGGGGATTCGGGGAAAGCGCCACCGGAATCCAGAACGGGAAGGCCACGCCCCTGCGTGCGGTTTCGGGCGTCCCGTTGGGACCGAACCCGTTGCCGGTCTGCACGTTGTTCACACCACTGGGCAGGCCCAGGAAGTCGATGACCGCCGAGGGGATGCTGGTGGGCGCCATGTTCAGCTGGCTGGAACGCGCCAGCCCGATGTAGGGCAGGCCGTTGACGATGCCGGGCGTTGTCGTGCTGAAGTTCCAGACCGTGCCCGCCACGGCGTTCTGGCCGACGGTGCCGGCACTGTCGAAGCGCGCGCAGTAGGTGCCGACGGTCGGGGCATTCTTGTTCACGCCCTCCGTGCGGGCATAGTTGCCCTGCAGGTAGGCAGTGGTCTGCTCCGTGATGTTGTATTCGAAGTTGGTGAACAGCGTCTTGCGCTCTGAGCTCGGACGCATCACCGTCTCGCTGGTCAGCAGCGGGCCATCGCCGTTCATTACGCTGCTGTTGAAGCCCACGCCGCCGCGGAAGCCGTACGCGAAGGGCTCCGCATTGGCATTGGAACCGTCATCCGAGAAGCGGTAACCCGTGGTGAGGGAGGCGTTGTTGGCGTAGATCACGCCATTGGGCGAATACTGGTTGTACCGCACGTTCGACATCTCGAAGCGGGCGGGCATGTTCTCGTAGCCCGGCAGCGGGGTCAGCAGTTGCGAGGGGTCGCTGCCGAGGTTGCTGCTGTTGGTGAACAGGGTGCGCGACTCCGCGCACCAGCTGCGTGCATTGGCGCAATCACGGATCGCCTTGGTGTCCTGCCACTCGCCGCCGAGCAGCATGTGGGCGCGTCCGCCCAGCAGCGGCATGCCGCCGGAGATGGAGACGTGGGGGCTGCCGCCGTCACCCGCTTCGTTGACGCCGTAGTCGAGGTCGACGTTGACGCCCGTCATGCGGTTGTTGAGCACCATGTTGACCACGCCGGCCATCGCGCCCGAGCCATAGGTGGCCGAGGCACCGCCGGTGACCACGTCCATGCGCTGGAGCAGGTTCGACGGGATGATGTTCATGTCGACGACGTCGGCCTGGTTTGACGTGGAAACCGAACGGCGGCCGTCGATCAGGGTCAGGGTGCGCGAGCCGAAGACGCCGTCCATGCCGCGCAGGTTGGCGATGGTCTGGCCGATGAAGAAGGAGCCGCGCTCCAGCTGCTCGACACCCGCACCGCCCGAACCGGACTGGTTGTCGCCGATCATCGTCGGCTGGTAGGTGGAAATGTTCTGCGGCACGAGCTGCGTGAGCGCGTCGGCCACGTTGACGAAGCCCAGCTGGCGCATTTCGTCGCCGGAAATCGAGGTAATCGGGTTGGCGGAGGTCACGTTCGGGTTCTGGATGCGGGTACCTGTGACCTGCACTTCTTCCAGTTCGACGTCTTCTTCATCGTCAGCCTCTGCGCCGACGACTTGCGCTGAGAATCCCACCAGCGTTGCTGCCCCGAGCACGGCAGCAATCGACGCGCGCACGAATGGCACGCCCACAGTGATTTTCGACACCGTATTACCCCCCCAAACTTTGCAATAGTTGTCTCAACACGACACGGAACCAACGACTTATGACTTATAGCCGTGATTGCGGTCAGTTATCACCAGTATTGGCCGATACGGGGTCCGGGCGCAAGGGGGCCGATCGGGTAGTTGGGAAGCGCCGGGGATCCGATACGGCTCGGATCAGTAGCCCGGCTCGCGGATGACGAACCGGGAGGATTATCAATCCGGCCGTTAAAAAGTCGCCTCCTCGCACTGCAGCAGTGCTCGGAGGCGACGAGGGGTCAGTACTACTCAGCGCGGGTGCGGCAGAAGTACACCGGGTAGTTGATCGGCTCCGCATGCAGCGTGGCGCGGATCGCGAGGATCTCGGTCTGGCACCAGTCGGTGAAGGGTCCGACCTCGTCGAGATCGTCGAAGTAGCGCGAAGCGGGCTCGCCGATATCGTCGTAGAAGGTGCTGGCCACTTCAGCGGCGAAGGCGCTGGCCGGGGCGATCTTGTAGACGATCGGCGAAGGCGAACGGCCATCGGCTGCGGACTGGCCGCCCGGGATCCTGCCCACGAAGCCCGGCAGCACCGCGAGTGCCGTAGTGCCGAACTGGGGAACCAGGCGGCTGCCCGAGACATTACCCGCGATGTTGGTGGATGGAGCCGTGGGGATGCCCACAGCAAGGGGCGCCACACCGACGAAGGTGTTGGTCGAAAGCGTGATGTCGGTGAGGTGGAAATCGGCAGCCTCGGAGAAACCGAACAGGTACGCCGTGCCGCGGGAGGGCCGGTTGTACGGATAGCAGCCCGTGCTGCTGCCGCGGCGGGTGTAGATGCCGAACGGCGCCTCCACCTCTGCGACCGTGAAGCAGGCGTCGTTCATGCTGGGCGCGCCGCCCACGACACCGACGTGCGTGCCGTAGTAGGTCAGGTAGTCCCAGACCCAGAAGCGGCGGTTGTCCCGTGCCGCCCATGTGCCCGTCATCTCACCCTGGATGGACTGCGGCTCGGTCAGCTCCCAGTCCAGCCGGGCGGCATTGGCATTCGCGCCGCCGAAGGTGCCGGTGATCCGGCTCAGGGTCTGGTCCGGAAAGCGGCCATAGCCGAAGGGCATGGTGCTCTTCTGGACATTGTTCATCACCGCCGTCCAGATGCCGATGCCCGCGCCGGCAGTGGCAGCTGCGCTGACGATCGGGGCAGGCGCGGCGCTGAGGCCAGGCGTGCCGGTACGCGCAGCGTTCCAGACGATGTTGACCGTCGCAGCGTAAGTGCTGGGCATTGCCGCTGTCGGGTTGGTGTCGGTGATGAGCGTGAACTGCAGCGTTCCACCCACCGGGTCATAGTTGTAGAAGCCGTGCTCCACCTGCGTGGCATAGGGGGATGCCGGCAGGAATGGATCTGGCAGGCTGCCCGCGATGTACGCATGCGTGCCATACAGGAAGGTGCCATCGTCGAAGAAGGTCAGCATGTTGCTGCTGCCGAGGTTCTGCGTCGTCCAGTCATAGTTGTCGTACTTGACCGTGATCGGCGGCGGGTTGACGCCCGAAACCGCTGCAGCCTTCCAAGTGGAACTGGTGAGGCGGTAGGTGCCGGCGAGTTCGTTGCCGGCAGTGGGCAACGCACGGCAGAACACATTCAGGCGGGTGCCCCAGGCGCGGGTGCCGGCTGCGAACCCGGGCGCGGCGGTAGCCGTCACATTGGTCGGATTGATGGTACCGGTGCGATAGAACGAAACGGCGCCGCCATCACCGACCACGCAGCTGCGGCCGGTCGGCTGACGCGCCACTGCGATGTCATAGACGGCGTTGATGTTGCTGGAGAACAGCGTGGGGGTAGCCGTACCGCCCACGGTGAAGGCGCCATAGTCGCTGACCTCGTAACTCGTCTTCACATTGCCCTGGGTGTCCCGCACCTCCAGCAACAGCCCGCCGGGAATGGCCCCCGTCTCGGGGGAACCACCTGGAGGCGTGCTGTAGGCGACAGAGCCTGACATCGTGAACTGGCAAGCTGGCTCCGTGGTGGAGGCCGACAGGCCGACGGTCACATTGGTGACGTCAGCCAGGGGATTGGATCCCGTTGCATTGGTGACCAGGCAGCGGCTCACGTTGCCTTCCGGGTCAACGAAACTGGCGCTCACGGCATAGGCAAGCGGCGTACCGGCAGCCACGTTGGTCACGGTTCCATCTGTATTGGTGACGGGAACCGTCACGCTGAAGACGGAATCCTCGAATGTCACGGAAGTCTGGCCCGGAGTGACAGTGCGCTCCTGCATCCACTCGCCCGTGTACAGCGTCACCTTCGCTCCCGGCAGCCCGCTGAAGACCGCAGGGGCAGCCGGAATCGTCACCACAACGTCACGACGCGGAATGTTCGGCGTGCAGTCGATGACGATGCTGGTTTCCTGGCCTGTTGCCAGCGTACCCGAGGCGCCGCTGACCGGCGTGCAGGTCTTGCCGAAGGGCTGCGCGATGATCTCGACGTTGTAGGCGGTGCCCTCATCCAGCGACCCAAAGGAGATGGGAACCGACTCCGGTGCATCCGTGGGCGCCGCAGGGTCGGCGCCCAGGAAGCTCACCACCTCTGCGGTGGGGCTGTAGCGCAACGTGATGCCGCGGCCTCCGCCCAGGTTGTTGATGATCCCCTTGAGGACCACCTTTTCCTTTGGCAGTGCAGTGGCAGGTTCGCTCCTGACATCCTTCACCGTATCGCAACCAGTCAGTGCCACCGCGCAGAGGGTCATCGCCCAAACGCCAGGCCGTCCGATCTTCGTCTTCATGAATTCCCCCAGAGTCAGAACTTGGCCTGGACGCCGAACCGGTAGGCGCGGCCCAGCGTGTCGTGGTAACCCGCCGTCGCCCCCGAGATGCCGCCGCCAGTGAACGGAGGCGTCTTGCCGAACAGGTTGCTCACGGACCCGAAGACCCTGAACTGCTTCATGTTCGCGACCGGCAGGTCATACGAGAGGTTCAGGTCGAACTTTGCGTACGGCTTGACCGAGTTGTTGTCCACGGTGGCGTTGCTGATCGCGCCGGTTTCCGTGTAGTAGCCGGGCGCCTCCGGATCGTCGACCCAGCGCTTGTCGAGCCTGGCGCCGCCGATGTAGCGCATCAGCACTGCAGCGGAGAAGTCGCCCAGGATGTAGCTGGCGGTAATGTTGCCCGACCACTCGGGCGTGGCCGCCACACCAGGGATGAACACACTGCTGCGGATCTGGCCCACCAGGTCGACGCACTGGTAGCGGTTCACCACATAGGCGCCCGCCCCGTCAGTGCGGAAACTGCCGCTGGAAGGATCGTTGTTCGGGTAGTTCATCGGGTCGGCCCGGTCGAGCGCATCACCGCAGGCGCCGCTCGGGTTGGGGCCGCGGAACAAGCCGGTGCTCTGCTGGATGCCGGAGGACTCCATTGCCTTGCTGGCGCGCAGGTTCAGCCCCACCGAGCCCGGCAGGGTTTCGAACGCGCGGTTCAGCGGGAAGTTGTAGCTGGCGTTGAAGTCGATGCCGCGGCGCTTGTAGGGCAGCGAATTGGTCGGCCGCGATGCGTTGTAGCTCAGCAGGTCTTCCAGATCCATCGAGCCCGGGATGGGATTGCCGTTTTCGTCCTCGAGCAGGCCAAAGGTCAGCTCGCGGCAGGCCTGCAGGTCCATGTTGGGCGCGTTCGGTACGCCGCCGTCCAGGAAAGCGTCGGCCGTCAGGCCGTTGTTGCTGCCCTCGAAGCAGGCGGTCACGGGATTGGAGGCGTTGAACGGCGTGTTGATGCCGTCCTTGATGCTGATGTCGAAGTAGTCGACCGAGATCCGCATGCCCTGCGCCCAGCCACCCGGTGACAGCACGAAGCCCATGGTCAGCGTGTCGCTCTTCTCCGGCTTCAGGTGCGAGTTGCCCACGCGCACCTGGGCGTAGCGCTCGTTCTGGTTCTCGGTGCTGGTCGAGGTGCCCTCGCGCCAGGGGTTGCGGATGTTGAACTCGTCCGGGATGCCGGGCTGGTAGATGAACAGCTCGCGATAGTCCGCGGCGCGCAGGTCGCGCGAGCGCGTTACCCGCATGCGCAGCCAGTTGAAGGGACCATAGGTGGCGGACACCTTCCAGTTGGGCGTCTTCTGCGTGGCGGACTCGCCAGTGGTGCCTGCACCGCCCTTGTTGTTGTAGATGCCATAGCGCACGGCGGCATTCACAGCCAGCAGGTCAGCTGCCTCGATGCCTGAAAGCAGCGGCAGGTTGAACTCCGAGTAGCCCTCGGCCACCCGCGTCCTTCCTCCGAAGGCGTCGGCCCAGACATTCGCCAGGTCGGCACGGGCATAGAAGTCGCCCTGCGTGCCGGCGTTGTCGGTCTTGTTCTCGCGCAGCTCCACGCCGAAGGCCGCCGTCAGCGGGCCGGCTCCCCAGCCATCCCACAGCGTGCCGTTGGTGTTGAACGCAAGGATCTGCTGGGAGACGGTTCCCGAGGAACGGCTGTCGACGAAGGCGTATTCCAGCGCCTGGCGCTGCAGCTCGGCAGCGTCGTAGTAGATGCCGGCGTAAGCGGGCAGCGTATCGCCGAAGGTGTCCTGCTCCGAGTAGCTGGTGCCGAAGAGGTTCAGCGGTTTGCAATCGGCTGCAAGTGCCTGCAGGGAATCCGGACCTGTGATGGGACGTCCCTGGGTATCGAGCACCGGTGCACCGTCACGCAGGATGCGGCAGATCGGCTGCCCGTAAGTGGCGGAGTCCGGACGGTCGTCGATCACCGCATCCAGTGCGAAAGCCAGGCGCAGGTTGGTGGCATTGTTCCGCTGCACGGAGGTGCTGTCGGTGGCGCCGTACTGGTAGTACGCATCCCATCGCCAGTCGCTGCCGAAACGGCCCTTCACGCCGGCCAGTGCGCTGTAGGTATCCGTGTTGGAGTTTGTCTGGCGCCAGATCTGCGGATTCCACAGCTTGCGGATGGCCGTGAAGCCGGCGCAGGGATTGCCGCCATACAGGGCCTGCACGCCCGAGTTGCCCGCGCCCGCCGAGCCGCTGCGGCCGAAGGCACTCTGCACCTGCAGCAGGGCGTCGTCGCTGAGGTTGTTGAGGAAGGCGTATGAATTGCGCCCAAGCTGCGGCAGCACCAGCGGCGAACCGTCGAAAGCCTCGTTCAGCGTGATGCTTTCCAGCAGCCAGAAGTCGTTGGTGTGGTACGGGTTGTAGAACGCTCCACCGGGCGCATAGCCAGCCGCCGTGAAGCTCACCCTCACCCACTTGCCGGTCGCCTTCACGCGGCCGGTCTCAGGATCACGCGCCCAGCCGTCGAAGTCGGGAGCCGGCGGATTCGGCGACATGTCCACCGGAATCCACCAGGGCCATGAGATGCCGCGGCGCTTGGCGATCTGCTGGGTACCCAAAGTGACGGCCGGCCAGGTGGCAGCGGATTCGGGGAACGGCTGGCCACCAGGACCCACGCCGTTGCCGGTGGAGTAGCCGGTCTGCGCAGCGTGCGGGAACCCGAGCTGGGCTGCCAGCGCCGCGGTTGCAGTCGCATTGCCCAGGCGCTGGTCGCGCAGGGGGATGTCACCAGCAGGGTATGGCTGGCCGTTCAACAGGACGATGTTGGCTGCATTCTGTGTGTAATAGAGGACCGCACCTGGTGCCGCGAAGGTGCTCTCCTGGCCCGGGGAATCAAAGCGCGCGCAATACGATCCCTGCGTATGAACGTTGCGGTTCTCGGCCTTGGTGTTGGCATAGCGGGCCTGGAAATAGCCCGTCGTCATCTCGGTGAAGTTGTACTCGAAGTTCGAGAACAGCACCTTGCGCTCGTTGCTCGGCAGCAGGGTCTGCGTACTGGTGACGACGGCTCCACTGCCATTGACCACACCAGAATTCACGCCACTGGAAGCGCCACCGCGGTAGCCATAGGCATATTCGGTGCCACCGGTACCAGAAGCGTCGAAGTGGAAGCCGGAAGTGGCCCGCTCGTCATTGTGGTAGAGGGCGCCTTCCGACCAGCGCTGCTCAAAGCGCACATTGGCCATCTCGAAACGCGCCGGCATGTTCTCGTAATTCACCAGCGGCGTGTTGGGCTGGTCCAGGTTTTCCTGCGAGCCGGAACTGTTGCTGAACAGTGTCCTGGACTCTGCACACCAGCTGCGCGATTTGGCGCAGTCGCGGATGGCAGAGGTCTTCTGGTATTCGCCGCTCAGCAGCATGTGGCCTTTGCCACCGAACAGCGGCATGCCGCCGGCGATGGACACCGCCGGGCTGTTGCCGTCGCCCGCCTCGTTCAAGCCGTACGTCAGGTCGACGTTCACGCCGGTCATCCTGTTGTTCAGCACCAGGTTGACCACGCCGGCCACGGCGCCGGAGCCGTAGGTGGCCGAGGCACCGCCCGTGACCACGTCCATGCGCTGCAGCAGGTTCGACGGGATGGTGTTCATGTCCACCACGTCGGCCTGGTTGGAGGTGGAGGTCACGCGGCGGCCATCGACCAGCGTCAGCGTGCGCGAACCGAAGGTGGGGTCGAGGCCGCGCAGGTTGGCAATGGTGTTGCCGATGAAGTAGGAGCCGCGGTCCATCACGTCCATGCCGCCGCCACCGGAGCCGGACTGGTTGTCACCCACCATGGTCGGCATGTAGCTGGAGATGTTCTGCGGCACCAGCTGCGTCAGCGCGTCGGACACGTTGACCATGCCGAGGCGGCGCATCTCCTCGCCAGTAATGGAGGTGATGGGGTTCGAGGCGGTGACATTGGGGGACTGGATGCGCGTGCCGGTAACCTGTACCGCCTCCAGCTCAATGTCTTCGGATTCTTCGGCCTCTTCCTCTTGCGCCTCGGCGGCGATGGCCTGCAAGGACAATCCCGTCAGCGCGGCGGCACCGAGAATGGCAACCACCGAAGCACGCACGAACCGCGTGCACGCAGCGTATTTGGACACTGTAGCAACCCCCCAGTGAATTTGACTTGCTGCGCAGCGCGAATGCACGGAGCAGCAAGTGGCAGCCGGACATTCCGGTCAGCGCAGAGTATTAGTCAGGGGTGCGCGGGGATTTTGACGCTAACGGAAGCGGCGCTTGTGGGGTTTGGCAGAGTGCACAGTCTGCTCGTCGAGCAGGCCACCATTCAGCGTGTTCTGCACGAGTAGAGTATCGGGCTCGCCATTTGTTCCCCGGAATCACCTCGAATTTCGCCGGCGGCGTCGCGCATGTTGCCCCCGCCGTTCACACCGATGTTGAAAGCGAAGGTCTCATCCTTGTTGCAGGTTCGGTCCCGCGGTGAGGGACTCCACTGGAAGCGAAGCGATTGTTGCGCACCAGCGTAGACGACGGGAAGGTGCTGTTGGGCGAGCCGGCCGTGAGGCTGGCTTGCGCCGGGCAGTGCCGGAAGGCCAGGCCCGTCCGGATGTGACGCGGCGCGTCACTTCCTGACCCGACCTGTCTGTGTCAGCACACAGCATTACGACAAACTGTCGGACGGCTCACAGAAAATTTCCGTGTGATCAGTAACTTAGGAAGCCGGCAAGAAGCTGGCACGGCCCTTGCTCTAACCCGGCTACGGCACAGTGCCGACGCTGACCAAAGTTTTGTGGGTCTCCAAGGAGTTATCAAATGACGAAGTCTGTACAGAAGGGTTTCACCCTTATCGAATTGATGATCGTGGTCGCGATCATCGGCATCCTGGCCGCGATCGCGATCCCGGCGTATCAGGACTACACGATCCGTGCGCAGGTGACTGAAGGGTTGAACCTGGCGTCGGATCTGAAGGCTTCCATCGGCGAGGTCTATGCGGATACCGGCACCGGCGCGGGCATCACTACCGGCACAGCTGGCAGCGGCGTTCCGGCCAATGCCGCGGACAAGTCCGGTAAGTACGTCTCTGGCATCACTGTTACCGACGGTACGATCGATATCCAGTTTGGAGTTGGAGCCAACCAGAAGATCAATGGCGACCACCTGACGCTGGTTCCGGGCACCAATAACAACGGCGACGTCGTCTGGTATTGCGGTGGCGCGGGTACCGATCTTCTCGAGAAGTATCTGCCCGCTTCGTGCCGCGGCAACTCGACCCGCACCAACAGCCTGGGCAGCGGCAGCTGATCAGGAGTTCGGCAACTCCCGATCAAATCGGCTAGCTCGAAGCCCCTCCTCGCGAGGGGCTTCTTTCATTCAGAACGGCCCTCCAGCGCGTTCCAGCACCCCAAGGTTCGTGACACAGTGCCCGATGCACGGGGCTGTTTTACATAGAATTCCGAAATGGCCCTATCAGCACCATTTCGTTCACCCTTGGTTCTGATCGCCCTTTCGGCGATGACGATGCTGCTATTGCTGCATCCCTATGCCGGGATAGTCCATGACGCACGGCTTTACACGCTGCAGGCACTTAGCTATCTGCACCCCAATCTCTACGGGGATGATGTGTTTGTTCGCTTCGGGTCCCAGGACAATTACACCGTGTTTTCGCCACTCTACGGCTTGGCGATTTCCCTGTTCGGTGTTGAGCCAGCCGCATCACTTCTGACTTTAGCGGCGATCGGCCTTTTCCTCTTGGCTGCATGGCTCACGGCACGAATATTGATGCCCCCCACACAGGCGGCTGTGGCATTGCTTCTGGTCCTGATAGTCCCCTCCTACTACGGCCCGAGTCGTATCTTCTACTTTCTCGAGACATTCGTCACACCTCGGCAACTTGCAGAAGCACTGACTCTCTTTGGAATTGCCGCCTGGCTCTCAAATCGCCGCTTGATTGCTCTGATTCTTGCCTTTGGCTCGATGGTGATCCATCCCATTATCGGACTCGCGGGCATTACGTTTTTGGCCACGATCCAAGTGGTCATTCCACACTGGAGACGCTTGTGGCCAGTGGCGCTTGCTGGCGCCGCGCTCCTCGGCTTACTAGCAGCATGGGCCCCTCTCTCTCGCTGGCAGTTCGACGCCGAGTGGTACCAAGTTGTAATGCTGCGAAGCTATCTCGGCCTGCACAACTGGAACAGTGACGATTGGGGACGCGTCGTAACGGTCTTATCCACCTTGGTCGTCGCAGGGCTTCTTCTCGACCAGCGTCTACGCGAAGTGTCGATTGCCACACTCGTTACGACAGTCCTTTTACTTCTCGTCGCGCTCATAGGTGGAGACCTCCTCAAGATTGTAATAGTCGTGCAAGCTCAGACTTGGCGCGTTCTATGGTTCTCGACCGTAGTTGCCGTTCTCCTCTTGCCAGCCATGTATGCGAGGAATTGGCGCCTCTCACCTCTAGCTCGATGTGCCCTGCTATTAATAGCGGCTGCCTGGACAGCCCACTACGCCACCCCCGCCCTTGTTACAGCACCTCTGGCCGTGGTCGCCGCCGCTTTTTCATCACGCCCGGTCAAAACGTCATCGAGCCGACTCTTGCTTGTTGGTTGTTGGTTGGCATTCTCTGTGGTTCTGCTCAATGGTCTTGCAACTTCATTGCTGAGCTGGAACGAGGGACTGACGCAGATGTCGTCAATTCCGGCGCTCCAGGACAAGATCCTCACGCTGGGGCAAACTGGCGTCCTTCCAGCACTGGTACTGTTTGCTGGCGGCGCGCTGTTCGTGACTCACCCATCACGCCTGACGACGGCCTGCATCGGCTTAACGGCGCTGGTAACTATCGCTGCAATAGCCTCCCCCACAATCCACAGCTGGACGGCGCGTCGGTACCCAGATTCTCTGCGAGAGTCTTTCGCTGCATGGCGGGAACAGATCCCTGCCGGGAGCGAGGTAATGTGGGCTGGCGACGAGACGCTCGGTGGAGACGGCGCGATCCATTCATGGCTGCTCCTTGAGAGGCCGAGTTTCCTTTCCAACGCTCAGGCGCCGAATGCGCTCTTTTCGCGAAAAGCTGCATTCGAGATGCGTGGGCGAGCGCAGGCTCTGTGGGGTCACATCAGCTTCAGCGACCCGTTCCGTCCCAAAAACCAGAGAATCTCCACCCCACCCCAACCAATGAAATTGGCACCGCTTTGTGCGACTTCAGTTGTGCGCTATATCGTGACGCAAGACACCGCGATCGACGCAACTGCGATACCAGCTCCAGCTTCAGCACCCCCATCCATCCGCGACTTCAAACTCTATATCTGCGAATGAAAAAAATAGCGCTCATTATCGGTGCCGGGCCCGCCGGCCTCACCGCAGCACTTGAACTCCTCCGTCGCACGAATGTTCATCCCATTGTTGTGGAGGCCGACGACCAAGTGGGTGGGATTTCAAAAACCATTAACTATCGCGGCAACCGGATGGACCTGGGCGGCCACAGGTTCTTTTCAAAATCCGATTGGGTAATGGACTGGTGGCAGGAAATATTGCCTGTGTCCGCCGGTACGGATCCACACTTGCTCACATATCACGGTCGCCATCACACGTTCGTACCTGCTACCAGCACCACCAACCCAGACAAAGTGATGATGGTGCGGCCGCGTCTGTCGCGCATTTACTACCGAAGAAAGTTCTTCGACTACCCTTTAAACCTGTCACTCCGGACGTTCAGCAACCTGGGATCGGTCTATACAGCACAGATCGCCGCGAGCTATGCCTGGGCTCAGGTTGCGCCGCGAACTCCGGAACGCACGTTGGAAGATTTCCTATACAACCGATTTGGAGACAAGCTCTATCGCACCTTTTTCAAGGACTACACGGAAAAGGTTTGGGGTGTCCCGTGCGACCAGATCTCGGCCGAATGGGGAGCTCAGCGCATCAAGGGGCTCTCCATATCCCGGGCGGTGATTCATGCCCTGAGAAAGCCATTCCAAAAAGGTGGCACCAGACAGAAAGGAGTGGAAACAAGTTTGATAGAACGTTTCCTCTACCCCAAGTTTGGTCCGGGCCAGATGTGGGAGGAAGTGGCAGAGAAGGTCAAGCATCTGGGCGGGGAACTCTTCTTGCGCAACCGAGTGATGGGAATCCGCCGGCGTGGTGGCGTCATAGCCTCGGTCACGGTGAGGGACACTGAAGGCGGCACAGAGCGCAACATCGAGTGCGACTACGTCATCTCCACCATGCCGATCCGCGAACTGACGGCCCAACTCCAACCTGAGGATCGAGACGTCTTACGCGTGTCGGCTGAACTGCCCTATCGCGACTTTATGACGGCTGGGCTACTTGTGAAGCGCATGCGTCCAACTCGCTCTGCAGGCGCACTTACGAGCAACGGAATGCCGGGCGACAACTGGATTTACATCCAGGAGCCGGACGTAAAGCTCGGGAGATTGCAGATATTCAACAACTGGAGCCCATCCCTCGTTGCCAATCCTGAAACGATATGGCTTGGACTCGAGTATTTCTGCAATGAAGGCGATGGTCTTTGGTCAATGCAGGACCCGGCATTTCTTGATTTCGCCGCTCGCGAGCTCGAAAAGATTGGCCTGATTGATCGTTCGGACGTGCTCGACGGCACCGTTGTCCGAGTTCCAAAGGCGTACCCAGCCTACTTTGGCCAATATGCGCACATTGACAAAGTCCGAACTTGGCTAGACGGAATTGAAAATCTGTTCCCCGTTGGCCGAAACGGCATGCACTGCTACAACAATCAGGATCATTCGATGCTGGCCGCAAAGGCCGCTATTGACTGCATTGCCGGCGAGAGTAAAGACAAGCGACAGCTGTGGGCCATTAATGCCGAGCCCGAATACCATGAGTCCCGCAAGAACACCGGGTGAATGAGCACGAGTTTCCAGCTTGGCCATCAAATCCAGAAAGTCCTTTGGCCGGGCTGACGCCGACCATGCAGGCACCGCCAGGCAAGCTTCTCCGATGAAGCGGGCCGTTTCTTCTTTTTCGACCCCAATTGCCATCGCGGGCATAGCGTATTGGGCTTGCGCCGTCACAGGTGTTCGAGAGGGCATCGCCGCAGGCGCGGCACTGGCTTGGTTCAGCTTGCCTGGTTGGGTGCTCGCTAGGTCCTCCAGAAACTGCGCTTTCGGTGGGCTTCTACCATGGTGTCTTGCCGGCTTGGCACTAACACTCGGTGCTTGCACGATCTTAGGGCTCCTCATTGGCCGGTTCTCACCGGCCGGCGTATTTGCAATTCCGGTGTTGCTGGTCGCGCTGTTCTCTTTCGTGCGCAATTCATCAGCAAAATATTGCGTACGTGATCATTCACAGCTCCCGGACAGGATTGGATTAGCCGCTACGGCATTGGTGGGACTTGCCCTGGCCACTCCGATCTGGCTGCGCGCGGGCGCTCCAATGGAGGGTGGCCTTAGCTTCCAGCAGTTTTTCAACGCAGACTTCTTCAAACATGTTGGCATCGCGAACAGCATGGCGCTTGGCAGCTTCCCCCCTACAGATTTGTTTGGCGCCGGAGAGCCAGTGCATTACTACTGGCTGCAACACCTCATTGCGGGCAGCCTGCTCGCCGCAGTTCCGCAAGCATTTGATCCATTCCGTCTCGTCCTTGCCATAGGGATCTGGCAAACCGCGGCATTCGGCGCCCTACTCTATCTCTGGGCCCGGCGACTCAATGCCGGTCCCATTAGCTGCTTCTTGGCAACTTCGCTTGCGCTGGCCTCACTCTCTATGGATGGTCTAGCTGCATTCCTGCTCTCCGGCGACTGGCTGACATCAATGCAACAGGTCAACGCCGAGGCCCTCGACCTCACGACCGCATTGGGGTGGGCTACCTATCACCCGGCAGCTAGCACGCTTTTCCGCCTGACCCTCTACATTCCTCAGCACCAGCTGTGTGCTCTGCTATTTGTTGCCTGGGCACTGCTAGTCAGCTCCACGCAGAACTGCGCGGCTTCCCGCTGGGCCCGGCTTGCACTCGTCGCTGTAATGCCAGGAACCTCGATGCTACTGGGATTACCTTGCGTAGCCGCAGCGGTCCTGTATGCGACCTGCCGCACACTGCGATCCGGCTTAGTCAACAACTCCCTTCCTGAAGTCCTTGGTGCAGTGGTGGCTGCAGCGATACCCATCGCCACCGAAATGATCGTTCCGGGGGCAACCGTACTCGGTCTCGCGAATGAATTTGGCAATGTCCGTGAACCGTCAATGGTCACGCGCGTGGGTCTACTTCCGTTTCAGTGGCTAACCTCGATCGGCGTCCTGCTGCCCGCCGGCCTCTTGGGAGCGTTCCTCTGCCTCAGGAGCTCCAAAGCGAGCGAACACACCTGGATTCCCCTGGCCGCATTTTCAACGGCGTGCGTCGGCTATCTTGCTTCCGAGATTCTGCTTTCCTACAGCAGACTCCGAATCGATGTTCAATTGAAGCTTAGCTTTCTTATGGCTCTCTCCCTTGTACCGCTGGCCGCATATGCAGCAGATGCCATGCGCCAAAAGATCCACCTTGTGTCCGCTTTCACGGGCTCAATTTTGATCCTGTTGGGACTTCCAACGTTGCTCCACGATCTTGCGTGGCACAGATGCCAAAGCCAAATCTGCAAGAATGATCCAAATCGATCAACGACCATCCCTTATTCAGATTGGGAAGCCCTTGCCTGGATTCGAAAGAACACAGATGTAGCCGCAGTCTTCCAGCAGTCACCGCAAGCTGACTTTCTCGCGGGCGGACCGGACGTCTGGGTCCCCATCTTTGCAGCAAGGTCCGTGCGCGCCTCCCATCGTGCGTCGAATAGTTCCGCAAAAACACTGATCACAGAAATGCAGCATCTATTTGATCCCGAATACCCAGCGGCCCCTTCGAGCTTCGCAGAAAAGTATCATATCGACTACCTGTACCTCAGCCGATACCTTGAAGGCAGAAATTTCGACTCCCTGCGTGATCGCTATGGAGCGGATCCGGGGCTCGAACTTGTTTACAGAAACAACGGTGCGGATGTGTGGCGATACAGGAAAGGTTCCCCATGACACGTCCACCTAAACTCTCGATCGTAATTCCAGCTTTCAATGAAGCTGCCTCCCTGGCTCAACTTCACCAGGAACTGCTCGCTGCCCTTAGGGAACATGAGGAGTCATATGAGATCATCCTGGTTGATGATGGCTCCACTGACGGCACAGACCGCGCAATGCGCGAACTTTCCGCACAAGATCGACACGTCAGGGCGTTTCGACTCCCGAGGAATCAAGGAAAATCTGCCGCGTATCGTGTCGGGTTTGCGCATTCTCGCGGTGATTCCATCGTTACTCTTGACGCAGACCTGCAGGACGATCCTCAAGAGATTCCGGGTCTGCTTCGCACTCTGCGCGAGCAGAATCTCGATCTGGTAATCGGCTGGAAGCAACAACGGCTACAGAATGAGCCAGGAAAGGCCCTTCCGAGCAAGGCATTCAACTTGGCGCTACGCATGCTGTTCGGGCTACAACTCCACGACTCCAATTGCGGATTCAGAGCCATGCGCGCCGACGTGGCCGCGTCACTTTTTCTTCGGGGCGACTACTATCGGTTCATTCCTCAGATGGCGCACTTGAAGGGGTACCGCATCGCCGAGCACCCAGTTCAGCATCGTCGCCGGCGACATGGAACCAGCAAATATGGCTGGTCAAGGTTCTTTACCGGCCTTTTGGATGCGATTGCGCTGCGCTTCACTGTGTCCTTTTCCGAGAAGCCGCTCCATGCTTTTGGAGCACTCTCCCTGCCATTCCTCGCGACCGGAGGTGCCCTTGAGCTGTACGTGTTGATGCGCAAGATATCTGGCGGGGCCTTCGCTGATCACCTTGCGGCGCTTCTTACAGGAGTAACGATGTTGATCGTGGGCGCACAGATACTTTCCATTGGACTCGTCGGTGTCTTGCTAGCCGCAATACGGCCTCAGGAAGACATGACCCGCACACAACCCATTCGCCCCGAGGGTTCAGCCGCGACCACAGCAGATTCAACTGACGCAGGAAGAGTGGATGGGAATCCGGCCTAGCCAGATAGGCTGGCTCCTGAGGAGAACTGATTGGACCTGCTCGCAGCACTGAAGGATTCTCGTGAGAACTTTCTCGACCGACATCAGTCCGCCGGTGACTGGCGCCTCTGGGGCTTTTCCGGACTGACGCTGGCTCTTTGGCGAGCCGCTAGAACGCGCACCAGCCTCGCGCGAGGTTTGACCCTTGATGCGGGATCAGGGCGAGGGGCTTGGCGTGATTTTCTCCGCACACGTGGCGTTGACTACGAGTCGATTGACCTCGCGCCGAGAGGCGGCGACCGGCCAACCTGGATTGGGGACGTCATGGAGATGACACACGTTCCCGGCGAGCGGTATGATTCGGTAGTAAGCCATCAGGTACTCGAGCACGTACCAAGGCCGTGGCGCGCTGTGGCAGAATTCCACCGCGTACTCAGACCAGGTGGGTTGCTTATCGTAAGCGTCCCCCACCTCTCCCGCCGACATGAGCTGCCACACGACTATTTCCGCTTCACTCAGGAAGGGCTAGCAGCGCTACTGCGTGATGCCGGATTCGAAGAGATTGAGGTCATCTCCGCTGGCGGATTGATCTGCTTCCTGCATCACCAGGTGAGCTGCGTCTTCCCTGGCTTCATTTCGTCGGTGCCCATCGTTGGGACTGCTCTAGCCTTTCTCAACCTGCCCCTCTCCTGGCTGGCCTTTTGGCTCGACTGTCTATTTGATCGCGCGGCCTTGGCGCCCGCCGCAGTCATTGCGACAGCGAAACGTCCTGAGGGTGTTCCTTCCAGGCGCCGGTGATGCCGTCAGGCCACATGATTTCCACCGCCACCTCGGCCGCGCGCACATCTGGCGCTCTCATCGTCCGACTGCTTGTGCAGGCCGGCAACGTACTTGTTTTGGCTGGCCTATTGGGGCCAGAACGACTCGGCAGCTTTGTCAGTCTAGCAGCCCTTGCCATTTTGATGGGAACGCTAGCAACCCTTGGAACCCATCTGACGGCAATGAGGGATCTTGCAGTAGGCCTGGCCAAGAGAGAAATGGTGCTATCGGTGGCACTGGGAACCACCCTCTTCTTCGGCTGCATTCTATTGCTGGTCTTCAGCGTTGTTTCTGCCCTCTGGGTGGAAGGAAGTTCGCATTTCCTGATCGCGATTGCCTGCATAGGGGCCGCTGAACTCATCTTCCAACCGCTGCTGGCAATTTCAGTGGCGGAAAAGATGAGCCTTGGCAATGTGGCCAGCTCCCAGCTTCTTAGAATGCTGCCGCTTCCAATTCAATTGTTAGCCGCAGCATCTCTCTGGCTCGGGGGGGTCGCCAACCCATTTGGCACATACGCCGTTTGCTACCTTGCATCATCCATCATCGCCCTAGTTGTTAGCCTCAAGCTGCTCCCCGCGCCTTGGCCACCTATGCATCAGTGGCGTCTTCTTGAAAGAGCTCATTGGAAGCGAAATGGTGGATTTGCGCTCAGCGCCTTGACGGCGAGCGGACCGACTGAACTTGATAAGGCGGTCGCAGCACGCCTTATGCCAATCGACCTCGCGGGAACCTATGCAATCGCATCTCGAATTGCCATTGCACTGACGATACCCGTTTCTTCATTGATGCTCTCGCTCCTTCCGGCGTTATTCCGGGACTTCCATAACCGCTGGCCGCGGTCGGCAAAGTTGAACTGGATATTTGTCGCGGGTTTGGCGTATGGAATATTTGCTGCCACGGCACTATGGCATCTCGCGCCATTGCTTAGAGGACCATTCAACCATGCATTTCCGGACCTACCACAAGGTGCGCGCTTGCTTGCCCTCGCCATTCCCGGACTTTGCCTGCGGCTGACCGCAACTAATATCTTGCTCTCCATGAATCGTACTTGGACGCGCTCCGGCATTGAATCACTCGGAATTCTGCTGATCCTGGGGTGTAGCGCCGCCCTCGCACCGGAATGGGGAATCAAGGGCATGTGTATGTCGGTGGTCTTTGCAGAGACCGCGATGGCCCTATTGGGGTGGAGCTTTATAATTCGGCAGTGCCAAAAGCGGGGTTCCGAAATGCTGTCGACTGGGTAGCCGGAGCCAACCTCCAAGACATCGCCAACAAGTTCTCACGAGAATGCGCAAGAAGAAATGAGAATTCTCATACTTACGTCCACTTTCCCTCGCTTTTCTGGTGACGCACAGGCGAACTTTGTGGGCGAGCAGGCGCAAGCTTGGATTGCAAAACGGCCTCAGGACGAAATCACAGTGCTGGCGCCGCACCATGCCGGCGCACGCACATCAGAAGTAATGTCCGGATTGAAGGTACTTCGATACCGCTATTTTCTACCTGAGAGCGGACAGCAAGTGGCGTACCCAGCAATTCTGCCAAACATTCGCCGAAGGCCAGCTCTTGGCTTGCAGATTCCGTTCTTGCTTTTCGCACAATACCGAGCGGCGAAAAGTGTTGTGGAAAATTGGCAGCCATCCGTGGTCTATGCGCACTGGGTGATGCCGCAGGGGCTTATCGCATGGGTACTCAAGCGCCGCCTTGGCATTCCGTATATCTTGCAGAACCACTCTTCTGACTTATCCGTCTTTGCTCGACTGGGGCGGCTTGGAAGATTGCTGGCGCGCTCGATCTTGAGAGACTGTGAACACTTCTTTTGCGTTAACACTACTCAGAAGGAGTATGCGCTGTCATTGCTTCCTTCCGGAGAGAGGGAACGGTTCTCCGCGCGCTGCTCGGTACTTCCCATGGGCATCGCCGGTGTATCCAATTTTGTAGCCGCGACTGAATCCAAATTTGACATTGCCACCATTGCGAGACTTTCCCGAAAGAAGGGTCTGAACTTCCTCATCGAGGCTGCCGAACTTCTTGCACGGCGCGGCGTTCGGCCGCGAATCGGAATCGCCGGAGATGGGGAAGACCGGGCCGAACTGGAGGCGATGGTCAAGGACGCTGATATTACGTTTACCGGCTTCATCACCGGCAAGTCAAAAGACGAATTTTTCTCGAAGTCCCTGACTTTTGCATTTCCCTCGCGGGCTTTCCGGGGTGATGTGGAGGGCCTTCCGGTTGCTCTCCTGGAAGCACTTTGCAGTGGGCACCGTGTATTGGCCAGCAAGGACACAAATATCGAACAACTTGCAGAGTGGCCAAAGATCAAAAGCGACGTGACTTTTGTGGACGATCCTGCCGACATTCCCTCACTCTCATCCGCGATGGAAAGGCTTCTCGCGGCTGCGGTAAGCCCATCGGGGGTGGCCTCATTGATTTCCCGATACCAATGGACCAGTCTTATCAACGAGTATCTGGGAGCCATCGACGCCGCACTGGCAAACCGGCAGCATTGAAAGGGCAACTCCGGCAGCGACTACGTCACTCTTGGTTGAGTGCGGTTGAGCGCTCCACCATCACGCCTTCCCTCAAGAGCGGCGCGGCATTCTCCAATCTGATTGGCTCATAGTGTTCCGCTAAGAGCTTGTTAAGCAACGGCAGTTGATCTTCAGCGACTGCCACATCGGTCCAGGTGTCCACCAAGTACGGTCGTGCATCGCGCACGTCATCAAGAAAGTTGCAACGCTTCCGCAGTATGTCGCCATTCTTGAAACCACGCACCGCCCTGCAGAGGCGATCTTGGGCATCGAACAGGGGGCTGCCATAGTAGGACGCATCGCGGGCGGTAATTGGATGCTTTACGGTAAACAGCATTACCGTCCCGCCGGCAGGAATGACGCTGGCAAGCAGGTCTTTCTGTCTCACAAATTCCAGCAGCTGAAATTGGGGTCGCCTGATATTCACAGCAGCGACGACAGAAGCGACGAACAGCAATACCAGTGCGTAGACGCCGAACGCTAAGGACCTGGGCGACTTCGGGTTCCACCGCGCAAACAGCCATCCCGCGACGACCGGCACGCCGAACAGGAATGGCGCGTAGGCCTGCGTATACCTGAACAGACCCGCCGTACGGTGACAGACAACATACACGACTAGCAAGTTGGCGACCAGAAGTAGGCCGCACCGCCGCTCGCTCTTGTTCAATCTGAAGAGCAACGGGAGCATGGCACTGATCATCGCCACCGCCAATAAATTCCAAAAATCTGCGGGTCGGCCAGCGGACCGGTCGCCGACCGTCTGAAGGTATGAGCTGAACTCAATATTGAAGGCAACCTTTTCGAGCTGGAACCCTGAGACTGCGGTGTACGCGACCAGAAAACTCAGACCCCCTCCTATGAAGAGAGCCCACCGACGGATGGAGTGATTGCCCAACAGCAAAAAGAATCCGCCGAACGCCAAGAATCTTGGGCTGGCATAGCACGCAACCCCCGCGAGCGCTCCTGCGATGATTAGGGAATGTGCTGGCGGAGAATTTTCACGACACCACAAGAGCAAGGCATAGAGCATGCACGTAATGGAAATAGTTTCTGGGCGCGATACATACAGCTCCGGGAGAAACAGCGTCATTAGGATGAATATGCCCCCTCCCCCCAATGGTGCGAAGGGCATGTCCTTCGAGACGGGGTTTCGTGCAATGCCGGCCAACGCCCAGACACACGCCAATCCGCACACTGCCACCAGCACTCTCCCCCAGAAGAGAACGCCCGCTCCGTCAAGGCCGATGCGATAGTAGAGAGACAACAAGTCCCACAAGATTGGCTGATGATGCTGAAAGAAGTCGTCGATCGGGCGCAGACCTTGGCTCATCAACCATGCAACGTGTGCATGCTCGGTTTCGTCCCAAATGTGGCCAGTCTGAAGGATCAGATACAACGCCCAAAGGACGCATACAGGTCCCGCCAAGCTGAGCACCACTGCTCGTGAATTGGCTCGCAGCGCGATCGGCCGAATTGGGTTGTTTGTCATGATGTCCAGACCGCTTAAGCCAGTAGGATATCCTCGCCTCCCGGGGGATATGAAACGTCTGGATCACACTGCTGCATGGCCACTAGAATCTCGCTCGTCAAATTAGGATGCGCAGCTCTCCTGCTGGCCGTCGCTCTTGTGCTGTTGATTCGCGGCTATGACTTGTCGAACACCGTTAATGCGACTCTCAACCTCTTGCGCATCGCCGGCCCGACTACGTTCTTTGTCGCAATGGCCCTCCTCCCCGCCGTGGGCGCCCCGCTATCACTTTTCTGCATAACTGCCGGCTCTGTCTTCAGCCCCCAACTTGGGATGCCAGTGGTCATCCTTCTTTCGCTATCTTCCATAGCCGCCAACATCGCGTTGAGCTATCTGCTGGCCCGCCGCGCCCTCAGACCTCTATGTGAATACGTCCTCGGGCGCCTTGGTTACCAATTGCCACTGGTGGGACCTGGTGTAGTCACTGACTTGGTGGTTCTCTTGCGAGTCACCCCTGGTTTGCCCTTCCCAGTCCAGAACTACCTCCTCGGCTTGGCCGCCGTTCCTTTCCTCCGTTACTTCCTGATCTCCTGCCTGATCGCCTTTCCCCTCAATGCCTCCATCATCATCTTCGGCGAAGCGCTGCTGCAGGGCCGCGGGAGGACAGCGCTGTTCGGCCTGCTGCTGGTACTTACAGCCATGGTGGGCATCCACTTGGTGAGACGCCGTTACAGCGCCCGGGACCAGGCCATCAGTCGCTGATCCCGCACGGGAGGCAATGACTGGATCTCTAGCTCCCGCCGTATTACAGTAATACGGTAATGCTTTTGTTTGTTTCGCGCCGCTCATGACCGTTTCCGTCCGCATGAACCGCCTCCTCGAGCTCGAAATTGAGCGTGCCGCCGCACGCCTGGGCATCACCAAGTCCCAGTTCATCATCTCGGCCGTGGAACAGGCCCTGGGGCGCAAGAGCCCCGCGTCCATCTACCACCAGGTGATGGAAGAATCCGCGCACTACGCCTCTGGCTCGCCCTCGCCCTCGCCCTCGCCCTCGCATGACGACCCAGCCGCAGACGCCACGCCCACCACCCCTCCCGCGAAGATCCTCAAGTCAGCCCACGAGCGACAGCAGGACGACTACGCGGCCTGGCTGGCCGTGCGCGAGGCCCGCCAGAAAGAACAACCTTGAACGTCTGCCTGATCGATGCGGGCCCGATGGTGGCGTTATTCGACCGGAACCACCGCTTTCACGCACACTTCCGAAGCCATGTGGTGGATACCCCCGCAGCTCCGCAGTTGCACACCACCTGGCCCTGCGTCACCGAGGCCACCGATCTGCTGAACCCCGGCGAGCGCCTGGCTCTCCTGAAATGGATCGGCAAGGGCGCCCTCCAGGTATCCACCTTCGACGCGCCCGAGCTCCTCCAGATGTGCCGCTGGATACAGCAGTACACACAGCCCCCCCGCACGACAATGGACCTGGCCGACGCGTCCCTGTACTGGCTGGCAAATGCATCGGGGATCACCCGGATTTTCACCATGGATGTGCGCGATTTCCTCCGCTATCGCCTGCCGGGCGGACGGGCGTTCGAGATCCTGTGACCCGTTTTTTGCGAGCCCAGTCACGCCCCCCTCCTGCCCCCCATGCGACCATCGGGGAGCAATTTGACAGTTGCACCGCGCGTACCTTAACTAGGCCTTTTTGACTTATCCGGGCACAGGTCGGACCGGCACATTCATGAGCGAGACTGTTTCCATCCCCAACCTGCGTGGCGGCGGCGGAGCCGGCCCGGGCGGTGCGGCCTCGGGCCTCACCGGCCTCCCCCAGCGCCTGGTGCAGGACGGGGTGATCTCCGACCAGGACGCCCGCAGCGCCCTGAACGCCGCGCGCGAGCGCAAGTCCCATTTCGTGACCCAGCTGGTCGGCGCCGGCGCGGCCAGCGCGCGCGACATCGCTGTGGCCGCCTCGGTCGAATTCGGTGTCCCGCTCTTCGACCTCGATTCCCTGGCCCTGGACCTCGACACCACCCGCCTGGTCTCCGAGAAGCTGCTGGCCAAACACCGCGTGCTGCCCATGTTCAAGCGCGGCAAGCGCCTGTTCCTGGGTGTCTCCGACCCCACCGACCTGCACGCCATCGACGAGATCAAGTTCCAGACCAGCATGGGCGTCGATGCCGTCGTGGTCGAGGACGACAAGCTGCAGAAGATGGTGGACAAGGCCATCGAGGGCGCCGAGTCCACCGCCATGCCCGACCTCGGCGAAGACGAGGGCATGGAGCTGGATGGCCTGGAGGTCTCCGGCGGCGATGACCTCGAGAACGACGGCGTCACGCGCGACGACGTCGAAGACGCCCCCATCGTCCGCTACGTCAACAAGCTGCTGCTGGATGCCATCCGCAAGGGCGCCTCGGACATCCACTTCGAGCCCTACGAGAAGATCTACCGCGTGCGCTACCGCATGGACGGCATCCTGAAGGAAGTCGCCCAGCCGCCGGTGCAGCTCGCCGGCAAGCTGGCCGCGCGCCTGAAGGTGATGAGCCGCCTCGACATCGCCGAGCGCCGCGTGCCGCAGGACGGCCGCATCAAGATGCGCCTGTCGAAGACCCGCGCCATCGACTTCCGCGTCAGCACCTGCCCGACGCTGTTCGGCGAGAAGATCGTGATGCGTATCCTCGATCCCAGCTCCGCGATGCTGGGCATCGACGCGCTGGGCTACGAGCCGTTCCAGAAAGACCTGTACCTGAAATACCTGGCCAAGCCGCAGGGCATGATCCTCGTGACTGGCCCCACCGGTTCCGGCAAGACCGTGTCGCTGTACACCGGCCTGCACATCCTCAACAAGGAAGACACGAACATCTCCACGGCCGAGGATCCGGCCGAAATCAACCTGCCTGGCGTGAACCAGGTGAACGTGAACAACAAGGTGGGCCTCACCTTCGCCTCCGCCCTGCGCGCCTTCCTGCGCCAGGACCCGGACGTGGTAATGGTGGGTGAAATCCGCGACCTGGAGACGGCCGAGATCGCGATCAAGGCAGCGCAGACCGGGCACCTGGTGCTCTCCACCCTGCACACCAACGACGCGCCGCAGACGCTGACCCGCCTTGTCGACATGGGCGTGAAGCCCTACGCCATCGCCACCTCGGTGAGCCTGATCATCGCGCAGCGCCTGGCGCGCAAGCTGTGCTCGAACTGCAAGGTGCCGATCAACGTGCCACGCGAGGCACTGCTGAAGGAAGGCTTCACCGAGGAGCGGCTGGCCAAGGGCACGCAGCTGTTCGCACCGAAGGGCTGCCAGAACTGCACCGACGGCTACAAGGGCCGCCTGGGCATCTACCAGGTGATGCCGGTGACCGAGGAAATCGGCCGCATCATCATGGCCGGTGGCAATGCCATCGATATTTCCGACGCCGCGCGCAAGGCCGGTGTGTGGGACCTGCGGCGGGCCGGCCTGGAGAAGGCCGCGAACGGCCTGACCAGCCTTGAAGAAATCAACAGCGTGACGATCGACTAAGGATCACCCATGGCGCAATCCTCCACAGCCATCCGGCAACTCAAGCGCGACATCCCCTTCCTGTGGGAGGGCAAGGACAAGCGTGGCAAGGCCGTGAAGGGCAAGACGCTGGCCAAGGACGAGAACGCGCTGCGCAGCATGCTGCGCCAGCAGGGCGTGGCGCCGAGCCGCATCAAGAAGCAGTCGGTGCGCACCGGCGGCAGGGTGAAGCCGGCGGACATCGCGGTGTTCAGCCGCCAGCTTGCCACCATGATGGCAGCCGGCATTCCGCTGGTGCAGTCCTTCGACATCGTGGGCGCCGGCCACGAGAACCCGGCGATGCAGAAGCTGATCCTCGACATCAAGGTCGACGTGGAAGGCGGCATGTCGCTGCACGAGGCGCTGGCCAAGCGCCCGCTGTATTTCGACGACCTGTTCGTGAACCTGGTGGAGGCGGGCGAGCAGGCCGGTGCGCTGGAAAACCTGCTGGACAAGATCGCCACCTACAAGGAAAAGACCGAGGCCCTGAAGGCCAAGGTGAAGAAGGCGCTGTTCTATCCGGCCGCGGTGCTGGCGGTGGCCATCATCGTGACCATCATCCTGCTGCTGTTCGTGATTCCGCAGTTCGAGGACCTGTTCAAGGGCTTCGGCGCCGACCTGCCTGCGTTCACGCAGATGGTCATCAGCATGTCCAAGTTCGTGCAGACCAAGGGCATTTTCCTGGCGATTGTCGCGGGCGGGGCGGTCTTTGCCTTCCTCTATTTCAAGAAGCGCTCGCGCAAGTTCCGCGAAACGCTGGACCGCATCACCCTGAAGCTGCCGGTGATCGGCCCGATCATGCACAAGTCGGCAGTGGCCCGCTTCGCCCGCACCCTCTCCACCATGTTCGCCGCCGGCGTGCCCCTGGTGGAGGCCATGGACTCCGTCGCCGGCGCCACCGGCAACATCGTGTACGAAAACGCCACCCTGGCCATCCGCGACGAAGTCGCCACCGGCACGCGCCTGCAGCGCGCGATGGAAAACACCGACCTCTTCCCCAACATGGTGATCCAGATGATCGCCGTGGGCGAGGAATCCGGCGCCCTGGACGAGATGTCCGGCAAGGTGGCCACCTTCTTCGAGGCCGAGGTGGACAACGCGGTCGACTCCATGTCGAGCCTGCTGGAGCCGCTGATCATGGCCATCCTCGGCGTGCTGGTCGGCGGCCTGGTCATCGCGATGTACCTGCCGATCTTCAAGCTGGGCGCCGTGGTCTAAGGCCACCCGTGGTCCAGCTGCTTTCCGACTCGACGCCGGTGCTCACCGGCGTCGTTTTCCTCTTCGGCCTGCTGGTGGGCAGCTTTCTCAACGTGGTGATCCACCGCGTTCCGGTGATGCTGGAGCGCACCTGGCGGCGCGAGTGCCTGGAGCTCGACGGCAAGGAGGCACCTGCCGAGGCGCCGTACAACCTGGTGGTGCCACGCTCGGCCTGCCCCTCCTGCAAGGCCCCGATCACGGCGTTGCAGAACATCCCCGTGGTGAGCTGGCTGCTCCTGAAGGGCAAGTGCAAGGCCTGCGGCACGCGCATCAGCGCGCGCTACCCGCTGGTGGAACTGCTGACCGCACTGATGTCCGCCGCTGTGGCCTGGAAGTTCGGCTTCTCGTGGGCTCTGGCGGCGGCGCTGGTGCTCACCTGGTTCCTGGTGGCCCTGGCCTTCATCGACATCGACACCCAGCTGCTGCCGGACAGCATGACCCTGCCCCTGCTGTGGCTGGGCCTGCTGCTGGCGATCGTGCTGCCAGCCATCGACGGCGCCCGCCTGCCGGTGGACCTGCGCAGCGCAGTGATCGGCGCCATCGCCGGCTACCTGTCCCTGTGGTCGGTGTACCACCTCTTCCGCCTGCTCACCGGCAAGGAAGGCATGGGCTTCGGCGACTTCAAGCTGCTGGCCGCGCTGGGCGCCTGGCTGGGCTGGCAGATGCTGCTGCCCATCATCATCGGCGCCGCGGGCGTGGGCGCGTTGGTAGGCATCGTCGCCATCCTCCTCAAGGCGCGCGACAAGGGCGTACCCATGGCCTTCGGCCCCTACCTGGCAGCGGCCGGCTGGCTGGTGCTGATGTTCGGGCCGCAGCTGGTGGGCGCCTACCTCGGCCTGTACGCACCGCGCTGAGGAGACCGGCACCATGGCGCGCAGACAACCGCAGCGTGGCAACGTGGCGCGCATCGCGCTCACCGGCGGCATTGCCAGCGGCAAGAGCGTGGTGGCGAAGCTGTTCTCGGCGCTCGGCGCAAAGCTCATCGACACCGACCAGGTCGCACGCGAGGTGGTGGCCCCGGGTTCCCCGGCGCTGGCCGCCATCGCCCGGCGCTTCGGCGCCGACATCATCGACGGCATGGGCCAGCTGGACCGCGCGCGCCTGCGCCGCATCGTCTTCGACGACGCCGCCGCCCGCCGCGACCTGGAAGCCATCATGCACCCGGCCATCCGCACCGAGACCCTGCGCCAGTGCCGTGAGGCGGGCGGCCCGTACCAGCTGATTGCGATCCCGCTGCTGGTGGAGACCGAGGGCGCTGCCGACTACGACCGCGTATTGCTGGTGGATGCCACACCCGCCACCCAGCTGGCGCGGCTGATGCTGCGCGACGGGATGACCCACGCCGAAGCCACGCGCATGATTGCGGCGCAGGCCACACGCGAGGCGCGCCGCGCCATCGCCGATGACATCATCGACAACAATGGCGACGTGGCCACGCTCGCGCCGCAGGTCGAAGCGCTGCATCGACGCTATCTGGCATTGGAATCCGGCGCCAGATAACCACGGTCGCCGCTCCGCGACAGCAGGACGCCTTACACCCGGCGCCCTGTTTATGCAAAATAGCCCGATGACCCAGCCCCAGGCCGTTGCAGAACGCCCGGACGCCGCCGCCGGCGCCGCGCCGCTGATCTTCGAGCAGCCGCTCAACGAGCGGATGCGCACCTTCCTGCGCCTGGACTACCTCTACAACCAGGCCCTCTACCACAACGAGAAGGCCAGCCAGTGGGGCAGCCGCGCCGCCGTGTCGAGCCTGATCGACATCCTCGCCATCACCACGCGCGGCGATGTGCGCGCCGAGGTGCTCAAGGAGATCGAGCGGCACCTGCTGCAGCTGGAGGGCTTCGGAAGCAAGGCCGGGGTCGACAACGCCCGGCTGCGCGCGCTGATCAACAACCTCACGCGCCTGCGCTCGGCGCTGGCCGCCGCGGGCAACTCCTACCTGCAGCCGCTGCGCGATTCGGAATTCCTCGCCGCCATCAAGCATCGCAGCGCCATCCCCGGCGGCACCTGCGAGTTCGACCTGCCGGACTACTTCTTCTGGCTCAACCAGGATGCGGCCAGCCGCACGCAGGCCTTCAACGAGTGGCTGGCGCTGCTGCGGCCGCTGTGCGATGCCGTGGCCGAGGTGCTCTGGCTCACGCGCCAGAACGGCCGCGCACGCCGCGAGGTGGCCGCAGCCGGCACCTTCGCCATCAACTTCGACCGCGACACGCCGCTGCAGCTGCTGCGCATCTGCCTGCCGCACGACTCGGGGCTCTATCCGGAGATCAGCGGCAGCCACCATCGCTGCAGCGTGCGTTTCCTGCGCTGGAATGGCCTGGCCGCGCGTCCCTCACAGGCCGAAGAAGAAGTCTCCTTCCAGCTGATCACCTGCTGATGGCCGCGCCGCGGGTCAACTGTCCCACCTGCCAGCGGGAGGTGGAGTGGTCGGAGCAATTTCCCTTCCGTCCCTTCTGCAGCGAGCGCTGCCGGATGGTCGACCTGGGCGCCTGGTTCGCCGAGGAACGCAGGCTGCCGGGAGACGAAGTGGACGAGCTGGAGAATCCTAAAGCTTGATGCGCCCGCCGCCCGGGATGGCGCCGCCACCCAGGCCGCCCATGGCGCCGGCTTCCGGCACCACGATGCGCGACTGCGCCTCGCGCCGGTATTCCCTTGCCTCTTCGATGGCCTGGTTCAGCGCTTCCTGCACGGCCTGCGGGAATTTCGCGATGGCATCTTCGAGGCTGGCTGCCTCGATCTCGAAGCCCAGCGGCAGTACGCCGCCCGGCGTGAGCAGCTGCGTCTGGCCGCTGAACAGCACCGGGCGCGAGGCATCGGGCTCGCCGCTGGCCAGCACGGGGCGCAGGCGGCGGATCGTGCCCGCGGCGCGGTCGGTGAAGACATCCTCCTGGTAGAGGCTGGCCGCGTCGAAGCGGATTTCAGGCAGCTGGGGATCGGTGCTCATGGAGCTAGTGTAACGCCCTCAAGCGCAGCCCGCAGGGGCTGGATCATGGGCTGATCAGCCTCGAGCAGCCCGCAGCCTTCCAGCTCCAGCGGCGCAACCCAGCGCAGTGCCTGGCCATCGAGCCCTTGCGCCTCGCCTTCGAAAGCCGTCACCAGCCACAGCAGGATCTCCACGCTGTTGCCGGTGTAGTCGTGCACGAAGGAGCCCAGTGGCAGCTGGGCGGTGATGTGCACACCCAGCTCTTCCTGCAGCTCGCGATGCAGCGCCGCCTCGTCCGTCTCCCCGGCCTCGATCTTGCCGCCGGGGAATTCCCACCAGCCTTCGCGCCAGCTGCCAGGCGGGCGCTGCGCGATGAGGATCTCCGGCCCCGCCGGTCCCCGGCGCGCCAGCGCCGCTGCAACTACGCGGACAGGCTTCCGTGGCACTGCTTGAATTTCTTGCCCGATCCGCAGGGACAGGGCTCGTTGCGGCCCACCTTGCGGTCACCGCGCACGAAAGGCGCCTGCGGCATGGCGGAGGGCGCCTGCTGCGGCCGGAACATGCCCTGCTGGGGCGACGGTTCGCTGGCCGGCGCAGCCTCGGCAGGCTCCGCGCCACCCAGCGCAGTGACCTCGGCATGCTGGGCCTGCAGCGCGCGCATCAGGCGCTCGCGGTGCTCGGCCTCCTCGCGCGCGATCTGCTCGGGGTCGCGGATCTCGATCTCCACGCGCGACAGCATGGCCGCGGTGTCGTGCTTGACCCGGTCGAGCATGCTGGAGAACAGCTCGAAGGCCTCGCGCTTGAACTCGTAGCGGTAGTCCTTCTGCGCATAGCCGCGCAGGTGGATGCCCTGGCGCAGGTAATCCATCGCGGCCAGGTGCTCGCGCCAGTGACGGTCGAGGTTGCGCAGCACGAAGTCCTTTTCCACCGAGCGCATGATGGGGGCGCCGTAGCGGGCTTCCTTCTGCTCGTACTGCCCGTCGACGGCCGCCACGATGCGCGCCTTGAAGGCAGCGACGTCGAGCTCGCTGTTTTCAGCCAGCCACTGCTTCGGATCGATCACGGTGTTGAAATCGCGCCGCACGGCCTCGACCAGCTCGTCGAGGTTCCAGTCCGACGGCGAGGAGTGGGAGGGGGCGAACTGCTCCACCAGGGCATGGATGGCGTCCTGGCGCATGCCGGCCACCGCGCTGGTGAGGTCGGTGGCGCCGAGCACGCCGGTGCGCTGTTCGTACACCACCTTGCGCTGGTCGTTGGCCACGTCGTCGAACATCAGCAGCTGCTTGCGGATGTCGAAGTTGTGGGCCTCGACCTTGCGCTGCGCCTTCTCGATCTGGCGCGTGAGCAGGTTCGACTCGATGACCTCGCCCTGCTTCATGCCGGCGAACTGCAGCAGGCGCTTGGTGCGGTTCGGATCGCCGAAGATCCGCATCAGCGTGTCTTCCATCGACAGGTAGAACCGGGTGGAGCCCGGGTCGCCCTGGCGGCCGGAACGGCCGCGCAGCTGGTTGTCGATGCGGCGGGATTCATGCCGCTCGGTGCCGATGATGTGCAGGCCGCCCGAGGCGAGCACCTCGTCGTGGCGCTGCTGCCAGGCGGACTTCAGCTGCGCTCGGCGCGCGTCGTCCACTGTCTCGCCAGCGGCCTCGAGGTCGTCGATCTCGGCTTCGAAGTTGCCGCCGAGCTGGATGTCGGTGCCGCGGCCGGCCATGTTGGTGGCGATGGTCACGGCGCCAGGCTGGCCCGCCTGCGCCACGATGTGCGCCTCGCGCTCATGCTGCTTGGCGTTCAGCACCTCATGGCCGATGCCCTCCTTGCGCAGGATGCCGGCGATCAGCTCGGAGCTCTCGATGGAGGTAGTGCCCACCAGCACCGGCTGGCGACGTGCCACGCAGTCCTGGATGTCCTCGATGATCGCCTTGAACTTGTCTTCCTGGGTGAGGTGCACCAGGTCGGGCATGTCCTTGCGGATCATCGGCCGGTGCGTGGGGATCACCACCACTTCCAGGCCATAGATCTGCAGGAACTCGGGGGCCTCGGTATCCGCCGTGCCCGTCATGCCCGAGAGCTTGCGGTACATGCGGAAGTAGTTCTGGAAGGTGATCGAGGCGACCGTCTGGTTCTCCTCGCGCACCCGCACGCCTTCCTTGGCCTCCACGGCCTGGTGCAGGCCATCGGACCAGCGCCGGCCCGGCATGGTGCGGCCGGTGAACTCGTCGACGATGATCACCTCGCCATTGCGCACGATGTATTCCACGTCGCGCTTGTAGACGGCGTGGGCGCGCAGCGCCGCGTTCAGGTGGTGCATCAGGCGGATGTTGGTCGCGTCGTACAGGCTTTCGCCCTCGCGCAGCAGGCCGGACTCGGCCATCAGCTGCTCCACGCGCTCGTGGCCTTCCTCGGTGATGTGCACCTGGCGGGCCTTGAGGTCGACGGAGAAATCCCCGGGGCCGTTCTCCTCCTTCTGCACCTTAAGCTGCGGCACCAGCTTGTTGATGCTGAGGTAGAGCTCGGTGCTCTCCTCGGCCGGGCCGGAGATGATCAGCGGCGTGCGGGCCTCGTCGATGAGGATGGAGTCCACCTCGTCGACGATGGCGAACACCTGCCCGCGCTGCACGCGGTCCTCGAGCCGGTAGGCGAGGTTGTCGCGCAGGTAGTCGAAGCCGAATTCGTTGTTGGTGCCGTAGGTGATGTCGCAGGCATAGGCCGCGCGCTTCTCGTCGGGCGACTGGCCATTGCGGATCACGCCGATGGTGAGGCCCAGGAAGCGGAACACCGGTCCCATCCACTCCGCGTCGCGCTGCGCGAGGTACTCGTTCACGGTGACCACGTGCACGCCTTCACCGGTGAGCGCATTCAGGTACGCCGGCAGCGTGGCCACGAGGGTCTTGCCCTCGCCGGTGCGCATCTCGGCGATCTTGCCCTGGTGCAGGGTGAGGCCGCCGATGAGCTGCACGTCGAAGTGCCGCATGCCCAGGGTGCGCCCGGCCGCCTCGCGCACCACCGCGAAGGCCTCGGCGGTGAGGTCATCGAGCGGGGTGCCGGCTTTCAGCCGCTCGCGGAACTCGACGGTCTTGCCGCCCAGCTGCTCGTCGGAGAGCCCCTTGAGCGTTTCCTCGAATTTGCCTGCCTGGACCGCCAGGGAACGATAGCCGCGCACGATGCGCTCGTTGCGGCTGCCAAATACGCGCGTCAGTAGCTGGAGCACAGGCCCTTGGAACCTCTAGGAGTGGCGGCAACCGGAACAAGATGACGCCGGCAGGGAAGGTTTCAAGCTCCCGGTCCGGCGGTGGTCGCGCATTTTACGATAGACGCCGGCAGGCTGCCCGCCCGGGGCGCTGCGGCTACTTGCCGATGAACTTCAGCGGATCGACGTGCCGGCCGTTCTGCAGCACCTCGAAGTGCACGTGCGGGCCGGTGGAACGTCCCGTGGAGCCCATCAGCGCGATGGGCTGGCCGCGGCTGACGCGATCGCCCACTGCCACCAGTGCCTTCTGGTTGTGGGCATAGCGGGTGACGTATTCGCCGTGCTTGATCTCGACCAGGTTGCCGTAGCCGGACGCCTTCTCGACGCGCGAGACCACGCCCTCGGCCACTGCCAGCACCTGCGAGCCTGCCTCGCCCGCGAAATCCAGGCCCCGGTGGGTGGCGGTATGCCCCTCGAAGGGGTCGGTGCGGCTGCCGAAATAGGAGGAAACGTAGCCGGTGGCCACCGGCCGGCCCTCGGGCCGCACGGCCTCGTGCAGGCTGCGGGAGAGGATGACGTTTTCCAGCGCCAGCAGCTGCGAGTCGCGCTGTTCCAGGCGGCGCTCCATGTCGTCGATGAGGCGGGTGAGGTCCGGGATCATGGCGCTGCCGGCCGTGCTGCCCTCATCCGGCCCGCCCAGGGCGGGCGCGGAGTCGAAATTGAATTCGCCGCTGCTGATCTTGGCCATTTCGGTGAGCCGGCGACCCAGCGCGTCGAGCCGCACGACATGGGCGTTGAGCTCGCCCATGCGGACGGAAATGGCGTCGATGCGGTCCTGCACCTGCTGGCGCACATTGGCCAGCTCGACCAGCTGGGAGCGGGAGTCGAGCTTGCCGGAACCGAAATGCATGCCCAGCGCAAAGGCGCTGCCGAGTACCAGCAGGCCAGAAACCCCGACCAGCGTCAGGAAAACCGGGTGGGTCAGGCTCAGGTGCCGGGCAAGTCCGTGCCGGCGGGAGAAAAAGATCAGGTTCATTTAGTCTCTGGGCCCGAGGACGTCTGGTCGAATATGCCGAAGAAGCCCCCCCGAGACAACCGCAAGCGCCCGGAATTACGCACAGTTCACACAGCCGGCGCGGGGGCAGCAGCCTTGCTGCAGCGCATCACGCGGCGCGCCCAGGTGGTGCTTCCGGCTGCGGGGGATGGCGGAAACACTGCATCCTGGCTGGAGCGCCTGCGCGCGGCCCTGCCCGAGGCGCAGCGCTCGCACCTGCTGGAGGTGCTCGAAAAGGAGCAGGCCCTGCTGCTGTTCGTGGATTCGGCCGCCTGGGCCGGGCGCATCCGCCTGTCACTGCCCGAACTGGGCGAGCTGGCGGGGGGGCGCGAGCTGCAGGTGCGCCTGGCCACCCGCGGACGCAGCTCGGGTCAGTAGGACTCCTCGCTCTCGTCCTCGCCCTCCTCCTCTTCTTCCGTGCCCACGCCGGCATAGGCGATCGGGGCCGCGGCCGCCGACTCGAAGCTCACCAGCTCCCAGGCGGAGGGTCGCTCCAGCAGCGCACGCAGCAGGCGGTTGTTGAGGCCGTGCCCGGACTTGTAGCCGGTGAACTCGCCGATGATGCCGTGGCCGAGCAGGTACAGGTCGCCGATGGCATCGAGGATCTTGTGCTTCACGAACTCGTCGCGGTAGCGCAGGCCGTCCTCGTTGAGGATGCCGGCGTCATCGAGCACGATGGCGTTGTCGAGGTTGCCGCCCAGGGCAAGGTTGTGCCGGCGCAGCGTCTCGATGTCGCGCATGAAGCCGAAGGTGCGGGCGCGGGCCACTTCCTTCAGGTAGGTGATGGAGGAAAAATCCATCGAGGCCGAGGTGAGCGAGCCGCGCATCAGCGGGTGGTCGAACTCGATCTCGAAATTGACGCGGAAACCCTCGAAGGGATCAAAGCGCGCCCACTTGTCGCCGTCGCGCACTTCCACGCTCTCGAGGATGCGCATGAAACGCTTGGGACGGTCCTGCTCCACGAAACCGGCCGAGCGCAGCAGGAACACGAAGGGATCGGCGCTGCCGTCCATGATGGGCACTTCGGCGGCGCTGACTTCGACGATGGCGTTGTCCACGCCAAGTCCGGCAAAGGCCGACATCAGGTGCTCGATGGTGGAGACGCGTGTGCCGTGGGCGGCAAGCACGGTGCCGAGCCTTGTATCGCCCACCTGCGCGGCGCGGGCGGGAATATCCACCGGCGGCGCAAGGTCGCCGCGGCGGAACACGATGCCGGTGTCCGGTGGGGCCGGCAGCAGTGTCATCTCGATGCGCGCACCACTGTGCAGACCCACGCCCGTGGCGCCGATGCGGGTCTTCAGGGTGCGTTGCGCAAACATTGTGCCGAAGATGACTACGGTAGCCGGTGAGGGACGGCTACCGTAGCATATCGGCGCCTGGCCTCAATCCGCCTGGCGGCGCAGGAAGGCGGGGATGTCCAGCAGTTCCTCGTCCACCGCCGGGGCACCCATGCCATCACCCACGGCACGCGCGAAGCGCTGCACGGCCGGCTTGTCGAAGCCGGTGTAGTCAGCGGCGGGCACCGGCGAGAGAGACGGCGCAGGCTGGCGACGCGGTGCGGCGCGGCCGGCCACCTCGCGCTGCGGGGCCGGCTCACGCACCGGCTCGCGGTACGCGGAGGCAAAGCCCTCGCGGTTGCGGCCCTGGTTCTGCGCGGAACGATTGAGGCCGGTGGCCACCACCGTCACGCGCAGCTCCTCGGACATCTCCGGGTCGATCACGGTGCCCACCACCACGGTGGCGTCGTCGGAGGCGAACTGCTTCACGATGCTGCCCACTTCCTGGAACTCGCCGATCGACAGGTCCATGCCGGCGGTGACGTTGACCAGGATGCCGTGTGCATCGGCCAGGTCCACGTGTTCCAGCAGCGGGGAGGAAACCGCGGCCTCGGCGGCGGTGCGCGCGCGCTCGGCGCCACGGCCCGAGCCGCTGCCCATCATCGCCATGCCCGTCTCGCTCATCACCGTGCGCACGTCGGCGAAGTCCACGTTGATGAGGCCGGGACGGGTGATCAGCTCGGCAATGCCCTGCACCGCACCCTGCAGCACCTGGTTGGCCGACTTGAACGCATCCAGCAGCGTGGTGGAGCCGCCCAGCACGGTCAGCAGCTTCTGGTTGGGGATGGTGATCAGCGAGTCCACGTACTTGGACAGCTCGCCGATGCCGTTGTCGGCGGCGCGGTGGCGCTTGCCGCCTTCCATGTCGAAGGGACGGGTGACCACGGCCACCGTGAGGATGCCCAGCTCCTTGGCCAGCTGCGCCACCACCGGCGCCGCGCCAGTGCCGGTGCCGCCGCCCATGCCGGCGGTGATGAAGAGCATGTCGGTGCCGTCGATCAGCTCGATCAGGCGTTCGCGATCTTCCAGCGCGGCCGCACGGCCGACTTCCGGATTGGCGCCCGCGCCCAGGCCCTTGGTGATGTCGCTGCCGATCTGCAGCGCGGTCTTCACCTTGGAGTGCTTGAGTGCCTGCGCATCGGTGTTGATGCACATGAACTCCACGCCCTCGATGCCCGAGGTGACCATGTGCGCCACGGCGTTGCCGCCACCGCCGCCCACACCGATGACCTTGATGACAGCGTTCTGGCTGTACGCATCCATTACTTCAAACATGGCTGATGACTCCTCACTTGAAAACGAAATATCGAACCCGCGAACCGAAACTTCAGAAATTGCCCTTGAACCACGCCGGCGGACCGCACGTGGCCCGCCTCAAAAATTCCCCTTGAACCAGGACTGCATGCGCTCGAAGATGCCCTGCACGTTCACTGGCAGCACGCGGGTCTTGCCCGGTGCGGCCGAGTTGTCCCGCGCGTGCAGCAGCAGCCCCACGGCGGTGGAATAGATGGGATTGCTCACCACGTCGGCGAGGCCCTTCACCTGGTGCTGCGGCAGGCCCAGGCGCACCGGCATGTGGAAGATCTCCTCCGCCAGGTCGATGGCCCCTTCCATGCGCGCGCTGCCGCCGGTGAGCACCACGCCGGCGGCGATGGTTTCCTCGAAGCCGCTGCGGCGCAGTTCATCGCGCACCAGGCCGAAGAGCTCCTCGTAGCGCGGCTCCACCACCTCGGCCAGCGTCTGGCGGGCCAGGCGCCGCGCCGGGCGATCACCCACGCTGGGCACCTCGATGCTCTCGTCGCTGTTGGCCAGCTGCGAGAGCGCGCAGGCGTAGCGCACCTTGATGTCCTCGGCGTAGTGCGTGGGGGTGCGCATCGACACGGCGATGTCGTTGGTGACCTGGTCGCCGGCGATGGGGATCACCGCGGTGTGCTGGATGGCGCCCTGGCTGAACACGGCGATGTCGGTGGTGCCGCCGCCGATGTCCACCATGCACACGCCCAGCTCCTTCTCGTCGTCGGTGAGCACCGCGTGGCTGGAGGCCAGCTGCTCGAGCACGATGTCCTCGACGGTGAGTCCGCAGCGCTGCACGCACTTGATGATGTTCTGGGCGGCACTGTCGGCGCCGGTGACGATGTGCACCTTGGCTTCCAGGCGCACGCCGGACATGCCGATGGGATCGCGGATGCCCTCCTGGCCATCGATGATGTATTCCTGCGGCAGCACGTGCAGGATGCGCTGGTCGGCGGGGATGGCCACCGCCTTGGCCGCGTCGATCACGTTCTGCACGTCGACGTCATTCACCTCGCGGTCGCGGATGCCGACGATGCCGTGCGAGTTGAGGCTTCTCACATGGCTGCCGGCGATGCCGGCGTACACCGAGTGGATCTCGCAGCCAGCCATCAGCTCGGCCTCTTCCACCGCGCGCTGGATGGACTGCACGGTGGACTCGATGTTCACCACCACGCCCTTCTTCAGGCCGCGCGAGGGATGTGATCCCAGCCCGACCACCTCGATGCCACCGTCGGCACCGATCTCGCCCACCAGGGCGACAACCTTGGATGTCCCGATGTCCAGTCCGACAATCAGGGGCCTCTCACCGCGTTTAGCCACGCCTTGCTCCTCCCGCACCCGCACGCCAGCCAACTGCGAAGCCGTTGGCATAACGCAGGTCCACATAGGCAATCTCGCCGGCGCGCCCTTCCACCACCCGGGCCGCGGCGCGCAGGAAGCGATCGAAGCGCTCATCGACGCGCTCGCGACCCAGCCGCAGCGTCACGCCATTGTCGAGCGCGATTTCCCAGGCGCCGCGCTCGTCCAGCGTCAGGCGCCTCAGGCGCATGCCGGTCTCCACCAGGCGCGGCGCGGCGGCGAGGAATCGTTCGGTCATTTGCGCCTGTGTTCCTTCCGGGCCCACCAGCTCAGGCAGCTCGGCCGGAATGAACCGTGAGTCATGCACGAATACTTCCCCGCGCAGGTTCACCAGGCCGTGCTCGCCCCAGCGCGCCACCGGCACCTGCTCCACCACCTGCACCGTGAGGGCGCGTGGCCAGCTGCGCGCCACGCTTGCGCGGTCCACCCACGGAATGGTTTCCACGGCGGCCTGGATGCGGGAGAGATCCACGGTGGCCATGCCGTCGCTGCCCACTGCGCCGCGCACGACCTGCTCCACGTCCAGTGCCTGCACGCGCTGGAAGCGGCCGGAGATGGCCACGCGTTCCACCGGCTGGTCCAGCGACAGGCGCAGCAGGAACAGCGCGCCACCCACCAGCAGCAGCACTCCACAGGCACTGGCGATGCGCCGCCAGGGCAGCCGGATGCCCAGCAGCGGGCCGCTCCCTTCGCGGCGCCGGTTGCGCGGCCTGGCCTTGTTGCGCCTGAAGATCACCGCACCTCCCGGCGCGGCTCGCGCACGAAGCTGGTCTCGAGCACCTGCCAGCACAGCTCGTCGAAATCGATGCCTACCGCGCGCGCCGCCATCGGCACCAGGCTGTGATCGGTCATCCCGGGCACGGTGTTGATCTCCAGCAGCAGCGGCCGTCCGGTGTGGTCGGCCATGAAGTCCACGCGGCCCCAGCCTTCCGCCCCCACGGCATCGAAGGCGGCCAGCGCGAGGCTGGCCATGTGGGCCTCCGCCTGGGCGGACAGTCCGGCCGGACAGTGGTACTTCGTGTCGTTGCGGTGGTACTTGGCCTCGTAGTCGTAGAAGGCATTGGCCGCTTCGATGCGGATGGCCGGCAGCACGCGCCGGTGCAGCACCGCCACGGTGTACTCCGAACCGGTGAGCCACTTCTCGGCAAACACCACGTCATCGACGGCGGCGGCGGCACGATAAGCGGGCTCCATGTCGGCAGCGGCGGTCACCTTGCTCATGCCCACGCTTGAACCTTGGGTGGCGGGCTTCACGATCAGCGGCAGGCCGAGGCGTTCCAGGGCCACCTGGCAGTCGGCCACGGTGCGCAGCACCACCGACTCGGCGCTCATCACGCCCAGCGCGGCCGCGAGGCGCTTGGTGCGCAGCTTGTCCATGGCCAGCGCCGAGCCCAGTACGCCGCTGCCGGTGTAGGGCAGCCCGAGCACCTCCAGTGCGCCCTGCGTGCTGCCGTCCTCGCCGCCAGGGCCGTGCAGCACGATGCAGGCGCGCTGGAATCCGCGGCCGGGCAGCTCATGCAGGGGTTCGTCGCGCGGGTCGACACCGGTGGCGTCGATGCCGCGCCGCTGCAGGGCGGCCAGCACGGCGCGACCGGAGATCAGCGAGATCTCGCGCTCGGCCGAACTGCCGCCGAACAGCACGGCGACCTTGCCGAACTCGGCCGGATCGGTAATGCGCCTGAGGCGCGCGCGATCATGGTCAAGCTTCACTTGGACGGCTCCCGTGACGGAATGTGGAAACGCTGGTGATCCATCAGGCCTCTCCCACCACGCGGCACTCGGGCACGAGCTGGCGGCCGTGCCGCTTCTGCACCTCGGAGCGCACCTGGTCGATCAATGTCTCGATGTCGCTGGCGCTGGCTGCGCCCTCGTTGACGATGAAATTCGCGTGCTTGGTCGATACCACCGCGCCGCCCACGCGCAGGCCCTTGAGCCCGGCGCTTTCGATGAGGCGTGCGGCGTGGTCGCCGGGCGGATTGGTGAACACCGAGCCGCAGCTCCATTCGCCTATGGGCTGGGTCTGGCGCCGGCGTTCCAGCAGCGAGCGCGTGGCTTGCTCCGAGGAGCCTTCGGGAAACTGGAAATGCGCGGCCAGGAACCACTCTTCCGCGGGCGTCTCGACGTGGCGATAGCTGAAATGGAATTCGGCGGCGGCACGGCTTTTCACCTCGCCGCGGCGGTCCACGGTCTCCACGCTGGCCACCCAGGGCCAGGTCTCGCCACCAAAGGCGCCGGCATTCATCGCCAGTGCGCCACCCACGGTGCCGGGGATGCCGGTGAAGAACTCGGCCGGCCCCAGGTCCCAGCGCGCACAGGCACGGGCCAGCTTCGCGCAGGGAACGCCCGCTTCCGCGTACACGCCCTGCTCACCGCGACGCTCCAGCACGGTCAGCGCCTCGCGGGTCGAGATCACCACGCCACGCACGCCGCCATCGCGCACCAGCAGGTTGCTGCCCAGGCCCAGCCACAGCAGCGGCACATCGGGCGGCAACTGGCGCAGGAAAGCCACGAGATCCTCGCGGCTTTCGGGCACGAAGAAGATGTCGGCCGGACCGCCCACATGCCATGAAGTGTGGCGCGCCAGTGGCTCATCCAGACGGATGCGCGAGAGGAAGGCGGCGGGAGGCTGGTAACGCATCATGCCTCCCCCGCGTGCAGCGCTGCCAGCTGGCCGGCCAGTTCCTGCGCGGCACCGCTGATGCTGCCGGCGCCCATCATCGCGATGACATCGCCAGGCCGCACGATTCCGGCCAGGGACCCGGCAATCTCCTCCACGCCGGGCACGAACACCGGCTCCACCTTGCCGCGGCTGCGCACGGCGCGGCAGATGGCGCGGCCATCGGCACCTTCGATGGGCTGCTCGCCGGCGGCGTAGACCTCCGTGACCAGCAGCGTATCGGCCGTGGTGAGCACCCGCGCGAAGTCATCCATCAGGTCGCGCGTGCGCGTGAAGCGGTGCGGCTGGAACACCAGCACGATGCGCCGGTCCTGGTAGGCCTGGCGCAGGGCCTCCAGCGTCGCGGCGATTTCGGTGGGATGGTGGCCGTAGTCATCCACCACCGTGACGTCGCCGCCGGGCAGTTTCAGTTCGCCCACCACCTGCAGGCGGCGGTCGATGCCCTGGAATCCGGCCAGCGCGCGCTGGATGGCGGCATCGTCCACACCCAGGTCGGTGGCCACCGAGATCGCGGCCAGCGAGTTGAGCACGTTGTGCAGGCCCGGCAGGTTCAGCGTCACATCCAGCGACGGGTGGCCCTTGCGCAGCACCTTGAAGCTGGTGCGCTGCGCATCGCGGCGGATGTCCACCGCGCGCGTGTCGGCATTCTCGCCGAGGCCATAGGCCAGGATGGGCCGGCCCACATCAGGCATCAGCCTGGCCAGCTCGGGGTCATCCGCGCACAGCACCGCCAGGCCATGGAAGGGCAGGTTGTGCAGGAACTCCAGGAAGCTCTGGCGCAGCTTCTGGAAATCCCCGCCATGCGTGCCCAGGTGGTCGTTGTCGATGTTGGTGACCACGGCCATCATCGGCTGCAGGTGCAGGAAGGAGGCGTCGCTCTCGTCCGCCTCGGCCACCAGGAAGCGGCCGGCGCCAAGCCGCGCGTTGGTGCCCGCGCTCTTCAGGCGCCCGCCGATCACGAAGGTGGGATCCTCGCCGCCCTCGGCCAGCACGCTGGCGACCAGGCTGGTGGTGGTGGTCTTGCCATGCGTGCCCGCCACTGCGATGGCGTAACGGAAGCGCATCAGCTCGCCCAGCATCTCTGCGCGCGGCACCACGGGGATGCGCGCTTCCAGCGCGGCGGCCACCTCGGGATTGGCGCGGTCGATGGCAGTGGACACCACCACCACGTCGCTGCCCACGATGTTGCGTGCCTCATGCGCGTTGAACACGCGCGCGCCCAGCTGCTCCAGCCGACGCGTGACGGCATTCGGGCGGATGTCCGAACCCTGCACCTTGTAGCCCTGGTTGAGCAGCACCTCGGCGATGCCGCCCATGCCGCTGCCGCCGATGCCCACGAAGTGCACCACGTTGATCCGGCGCATGCTGTCGGAGAAACGGCGCCGCATGGGAGTGGCCTGGCTCATGCGCGCTGCTCCGCAGCGAGGCACGCGTCCAGCAACTGCCGTGCGGCATCCGGCAGCGCCACGGCGCGCGCTGCCTCGGCCCGCTGCAGCAAGCCCGCGCGTCCGTCGGCGCACATGGCGCGCAGCTCCGTGGCCAGCAATTCACCGGTCAGCCCGGCATCGGGCACCAGTCGCGCGGCACCGGCATCAACGAGATAGCGGGCATTGTGGGTCTGGTGGTCATCCACCGCGTGCGGATAGGGCACCAGCACCGCGCCCACACCGGCAGCCGCGAGTTCTGCCACCGTCAGTGCACCGGCACGGCACACCACCAGGTCAGCCCAGCCGAGTGCTTCGGCTACATCGGCAATGAAAGGTGTGACTTCGCCTGCGACTCCCGCCGCGGCGTAGGCGGCGCGCGCGGCCTCCAGCAGCTTCTCGCCTGACTGGTGGCGCACGGTGATCGAAACTGAAGCGTCGCGCGCGAGCACCGCCAACGCGGCGGGCACGGCTTCATTGAGGCGGCGCGCACCCAGGCTGCCGCCCATCACCAGAAGGCGCAGCGGCCCCTCGCGGTGTGCGAAGCGCGCGGCCGGCGCCGGCAGCTGCGCGATGTCCTCGCGCACCGGGTTGCCGATCAAACGCACACGCGCACGCCCGGCCAGTGCGGCCGGAAATGCAGTGAGCACTTCGCTCGCCAGGGGCGCAAGGCAGCGGTTGGTGAAACCGGCAATGGCATTCTGTTCGTGGATCACCAGCGGCCGCCGGCACAGCCAGGCTGCAAGGCCACCGGGCCCCGTGACAAATCCGCCCAGGCCCACCACCACGCCGGGACGATGACGGCGCATCACCGCCAGCGCCTGCCACAGCGCACGCAGCAGGTTGAATGGCGCGGCCAGCAGGGTGAGCACGCCCTTGCCGCGCAGTCCGCCGACGCTGAGCCACTCGACGGGAAAGCCTTCGGCAGGCACCACACGCGCTTCCAGTCCGCGGCGCGTGCCCAACCACACCACTTCGCGTGAACGCGCACGCAGCAGGCGCGCCAGCGCCAGCGCGGGGAAGACGTGGCCACCCGTGCCGCCAGCCATGATGAGCACCGGCGCGCTCATGCGCCCGCCTCCACGATCGCGGCACGGCGCGAGCTGCTGCTGGCCGATCCGCGCGCGCGCGTCGTGGCCTCATGGTGCACGCGCAGGACCATGCCCACCCACATCATCGCCACCAGCAGGCTGCTGCGGCCGTAACTCATGAAGGGCAGCGTGAGACCCTTGGTGGGCAGCACCCCGAGGTTCACGCCCACGTTGACCAGCGCCTGCGTGCCTACCCACAGGCCGAATGCAGCCGCGAGGCTGGCCTCGAAGGCGAGCCCCGCAGCGGCGGCGGAACGCGCAATGAACAGCGTGCGCCACACCAGCGCCATGAACAGCGCCAGCGTCAGCAGGATGCCCGCCATGCCCAGCTCCTCGGCCAGCACGGCGAACAGGAAGTCGGTGTGCGCCTCTGGCAGGTAGAACAGCTTCTGGATGCTGTCGCCCAGGCCCACACCGAACCACTCGCCCCGCCCGATGGCGATCAGTGACTGCGCCAGCTGGTAGCCGCAGTTGTCGGCCTTGGCCCAGGGATCAAGGAAGCAGGTGAGGCGTTCCAGGCGGTAGTCCGCCGAGACCATCAGCAGCGTGAAGCCCGCCCCTGCCGTGGCCACGCACAGCAGCACCCAGCGCAGGCGCGCACCAGCCAGGAACAGCAGGCCGAAGGCGGTGACGAACAGCACCGCGGCGGCGCCGAAGTCCGGCTCCATCAGCAGCATCAGGCTGAAGATGAAGGTCACGCCCAGCGGCTTCACCAGGCCGGTGAGGGATTCCCGCAGCTCCTTCTCGCGCCGCGCGGCATAGGCGGCCACCCAGCACAGCACCATCACGCGCACCAGCTCCGAGGGCTGCAGCCGGACGCCGGCCAGGCGGATCCAGCGGCGGCTGCCATTCACCTCATGCCCGATGCCGGGCAGCAGTACCGCCAGCAGCAGCACGGCGGCTGCGATGAGCAGCAGGTTGGCATGCTTGAAATAGAAGGAGGTGGGAATCATCGCCACCACGGCCGCACCCAGCGTCCCGACGGCGGCCACGCCCAGCTGCGCCTTCACGAAGAACAGGAAGTCGCCAGTCTCCTTCGACGCCTTCGACACCGATGCGGAGGCGAGCATCACCAGTCCCAGCAGCAGGATGGACAGCACGATGCCCAGCAGCACCGGATCCAGGGCATAGCCGCCATTGGAGCGCTGTGTGCTCATGCCGCCAGGCTCCTCACGGCTCCGGCAAACACCTCTCCGCGGTGAGCGTAGTCGCGGAACATGTCGAGGCTGGCGCACGCCGGTGACAGCAGCACGGTATCGCCCGGCTGCGCCGCGCGTGCGGCAGCCACCACGGCGGCTTCCAGCGTGGCGCAACGTTCGGTGGGACAGACGCCGGCGAGGACGGCCTCGATGCGCGCGGCGTCGCGGCCAATGGTGAGCACGCGCCGCACCTTGCCGGCAAAGGCTGCAGCCAGCGGCGAGAAATCCTGGTTCTTGCCGTCGCCCCCGGCGATCAGCAGCAAGGGTCCGCGGAAGCCGGCCACCGCAGCGAGGGTGGCGCCCACGTTGGTGCCCTTCGAGTCGTTCACGTAACGCACGCCGCGCACCTGCGCGACGTATGCGGCCCGATGCGGCAACCCGGGGAACTCACGCAGTGTGGCCAGCATGGGTGCGCGTGCCAGGCCCAGCGCCTCGCCCATGGCCAGCGCGGCAAGCGCATTGGCGGCATTGTGGCTGCCCACGATCTTCAGCTCATCCATCGCGATGAGCCGCTCTGCGCCGCGGCACAACCAGTCGCGGCCATCTTCCGTGGCGAGGAAATAATCGGCGCCGCTGCTGCTGTCCAGCGAGAAAGCCAGCGTGCGCTGGCCGTCGCGCCGCATCGCGGCCACCGCGGGATCATCCAGGTTGATCACCGCCGTTGCGCAGCGGTCGAAGATGCGCGCCTTGGCGGCGGCATACGCGGCCATGTCCGCATAGCGGTCCATGTGGTCGGGCGTCACGTTCAGCACCGTGGCCGCCTGCAGCGCCAGCGAGCTGGTGGTTTCCAGCTGGTAGCTGGACAGTTCCAGTACATAGAGCGTCGCGCCTGCTCCGGCGAGCAGGTCAAGCGCGGGCGGGCCGAGGTTGCCGCCGGCGCGGGCAACTTCGCCAGCCCGATCGGCCATGCGGGCCACCAGGGTGGTGACCGTGCTCTTGCCGTTGGTACCGGTGATGCCTGCCACCGGATGCGCGCCGCTGCGCGCGAACAGTTCGATGTCGCCGACGACCTCGATGCCGCGCGCGCGCGCCGCCAGGAAGAAGGGATCATCCTGTGGCAGTCCCGGCGAGGCGACCACGAGGTTCGCGCCATCCAGCAGTGACGGATCCAGCCCGCCAACGGCCAGCCGCAGGCCGGGAAATTCCGCGCGCAGCCCGTCAAGGCCCGGTGGCGTGGCGCGGGTGTCGGTCGCGGCGACCTCCCAGCCCCGCGCGCTGAGGTAACGGAGCACCGATCTGCCCGTATTGCCCACACCCGCGATGACGGCCGCTCGCCCCATTTAACGCACCTTCAGGGTCGCAAGACCCATCAGCACCAGCAGCAGGCTGATGATCCAGAAGCGCACGATCACCTTCGGCTCGGCCCAACCCTTCAGTTCGAAGTGGTGGTGGATGGGCGCCATGCGGAAGATGCGCTTGCCGGTCAGCTTGAATGAGGCCACCTGCAGGATCACCGAGGCGGTCTCGAGCACGAATATGCCGCCCATCAGCAGCACCACGATTTCCTGGCGCACGATCACGGCCACCGCGCCCAGCGCACCGCCGAGGGCCAGCGCACCCACGTCGCCCATGAACACCTGGGCGGGGTAGGTGTTGAACCACAGGAATCCCAGTCCCGCCCCGGCCATGGCGCCGCAGAAGATGGCCAGCTCGCCCGAACCCGGCACCGCTGGGATGCCGAGGTAAGGCGCATAGATGGCATTGCCGCTGGCCCAGGCGAAGATGCCAAGGCCCACGGCCACCATCACTGCCGGCATGATGGCCAGCCCGTCGAGCCCGTCGGTGAGGTTCACCGCGTTGCTCATGCCGACGATCATCAGGTAGGTGAGCACCACGAAGGCGGCCATGCTCATCGGCACTGCCACCTGCTTGAAGAAGGGCACGAAGAAGCTGGTTTCGGCGGGATTCTTCTGCGTGTACCACAGCACCAGCGCCGCGCCGAGGCCGGCCACCGACAGCCACAGGTACTTCCAGCGCGGAGCCAGGCCCTTGCTGTTGCGGACCACCAGCTTCAGGTAGTCGTCATAGAAACCGACGAGCCCGCACAGCAGCAGCACGCCCAGCACCACCCACACGAAGCGGTTGCCGAGGTCGGCCCACAGCAGCGTGGCGATGGAGATGGCCACGATGATCAGCGTGCCGCCCATGGTGGGCGTGCCGGCCTTCTTCAGGTGGGTCTGCGGACCGTCGTCACGCACCACCTGTCCCACCTGGTAGCGCGACAGCCAGCGGATCATCGCCGGGCCGATCAGCCAGGAGATGGCCAGCGCCGAGATCACCGCCAGGATGGTGCGCAGCGTGAGGTACTGGAATACGTTGAAGAACGATTCCGCGGTGGCGAATTTCTTGCTCAGCCAGTACAGCATCAGTGAGCCTCTCCGGGCCTTTCTCCCGTCAGGTGCGCCACCACGCGCTCCAGGCGATTGGAGCGCGAGCCCTTCACCAGCAGCGTCACGGCGGGGTTCAATTCGGCATCCACCGCGCGCGCCAGCGCCTCGGTGTCGGGGAACCAGCTCGCGCCGGTACCGAAGGCCTCCACGGCCAGCGTGCTCAGCGGTCCGGTGGCAAACAAGCGGCTCACGCCGTGCTGGCGGGCGTATTCACCGATCTGCACGTGGCTGGCGCGCGCGTGCTCGCCGAGCTCACCCATGTCACCCATCACGAACCAGTGCTCGCCCGGCAGCCCGGCGAGCACATCGATGCCCGCCTGCATGGAGCTGGGGTTGGCGTTGTAGGAATCATCGAGCAACTGCGCGCCCTGGCGGGTGCGCACTGGCCGCAGGCGGCCGCCCACCGGCTGCATGGCTGCAAGGCCCGCGGCCACCTGCTCCAGCGTGGCGCCAGCGGCCATCGCCGCCGCCGCCGCGCCGAGCGCATTGCGCACGTTGTGGCGACCACCCACGTTGAGGGTCAAGGGGCGTTCACCCTGCGGCGCGCGCAGCGTGAAGCTGGTGCGGAAGCCAGTGCCGGTGAGGGATGCCTGCAGCTGCACCGCGCGGAAATCCGCGGCGTGGTCCACGCCGAAGGTACACACCTGGGCACGCGTCATGCCGCGCCAGAGCGGCGCGTAGGGATCATCGGCATTGATGATGGCCACGTCATCCGGCGCCAGCCCGGCGACCATCTCGCCCTCTGCCCGCGCCACGCCATCCAGGTCGCCGAATCCTTCCAGGTGCTCCGCGCCCGCGTTGGTGATGAGCCCCACGTTGGGACGTGCGACTTCGACCAGCGCGGCCACCTCGCCCGGATGGTTGGCACCGATCTCTATCACTGCGCTGTGTTCGGCGCCCGTCAGCCGCAGCAGGGTAAGAGGCACGCCGATGTGGTTGTTGAGGTTACCGCGCGTCGCCAGGCACTCGCCACGGCGCGTGAGGATCGCGGCGGTCATCTCCTTCACCGTGGTCTTGCCGTTGCTGCCGGCCACGCCCACCACAGGACCGCGGAACAGCCTGCGCCAGCCGGCGGCGGCGCGGGTCAGCGCGGCCTGGGTGTCGTCCACCACGATCAGCGGCAGCGGGGCATTTGGTACCTCGTTGTCCACTACCGCCGCCACCGCACCGGCCGCGGCGGCGGCCTGCAGGAACTGGTGGCCGTCGAAACGCGCACCGCGCAGCGCGAGATAGATCTGGCCGGGCAGCAGCGTGCGCGTGTCATTGTTCACCGCTGCCCAGGGGCGGTCATCGCCGCTGAAGCGGCCACCACACAGTGTCGCGAATTCACGCAGCGTGCGGTTCATGCCGCACCTGCCTGTGCCTGGCGCACCACCTGCCGGTCACTGAAGGGATGACGCTGGCTGCCGATGACCTGGTATTCCTCATGGCCCTTGCCGGCGATGAGCACCACGTCATCCGCCCCGGCCTCGCGCAGTGCATGGTGGATGGCCGCACGGCGGTCGCGGATTACCTGCGCAGCGGCACCGCCCAGCCCCGCCCTGATGGCGGCGATGATGTCATCGCCGTCCTCGCCGCGCGGATTGTCGTCGGTGAGCACGATGGCATCGGCCCGGCGCGCGGCGATGGCACCCATCCCGGCACGCTTGCCGCGATCGCGGTCGCCGCCGCACCCGAACACCACCCACAGCCGGCCACTGCAATGGCGGCGCAGCACCGTGAGCGCCTTGTCCAGCGCATCCGGCGTGTGCGCGTAGTCGACCACGGCCAGCGGCCGGCCCTCGCCGCCAAAGGTCTCCAGCCGGCCCGGCGGTGCCGACGCCGCCTTCACGGCCAGCGCCGCGGCGGCAGGTGTGACGCCGCTGCCGAGCAGCACCGCCAGCGTGGCCAGCAGGTTGTCGACGTTGAACTCACCGAGCAGCGGGCTTGCCACGACTGCCGTACCGAAACTCGAATCCAGCCGGAAGCGCGTGCCCTGCATGCCGAACACGACGTCGCGCGCGAACACATGCGCACCCGTGCCCGGCGCCGGCTGCGCCAGGCGGCTGCAGGCAATGCGTCCGGCGAAGGCGGGACGGGCCGCCAGCGCAGCGCCGAAGGCGTCATCGGTATTGAACACCCTGAGGCGCAGGCCGCCACGCTCGAACAGGCTGGCCTTGGCCTGCCCATACGCCTGCATGTCGCCGTGGAAGTCCAGGTGGTCGCGCGTGAGGTTGGTGAAGACCGCCGCATCGAAGTGCACGGCTGCCACCCGGCCCTGTGCCAGGCCATGCGAGGAAACCTCCATGGCGACGGCGCGCGCGCCGCGGTCGCGAAAACCTGCCAGCTGCCGCTGCGCGGTCACTGCATCCGGCGTGGTCATCTCGCCCGCCACCAGCTCGCTTTCGAAGGCGCTGCCCAGTGTGCCGACATAGGCCGCACTGCGTCCGCAGGCCAGCAGCGCCTGTGCCAGCAGCCAGGCGCAGGTGGTCTTGCCATTGGTGCCGGTCACGCCGATCACATCGACTCCGCGCGACGGCGAACCGAAGAAACGGTCGGCCAGTTCGCTGGCGCGCCGCGACAGTTCCGGCACGGCGGCGAGCACGATGCCTGAATCCAGCGTGGGGGGCCCGGTATGGCCATCCGGTTCCCACAGGATGGCGCGGGCTCCGCGGCGCGCCACCTCAGTGGCGAACTCCAGTCCATGGTGGCGCGCGCCACGGCAGGCGAGGAAGGCGCCGCCCGGGCGCACTGCGCGCGAATCCAGCGTGATGTCCGACAGCAGCACATCGCGCGGCACCGGCGCGATGCCCTCGAGCAGCCGCGCCAGGCTCATGGCCGTGTTCATCAGCGGCTCACCATCGTGGCCACACCAGTGAGGGGATCGGCCGCGCCCTCCAGCTCGGCGTCCGGCGCCACGCCCATCAGGCGCAACGCGCCACCCACCACCGCGGAGAACACTGGCGCCGCGATCTCGCCGCCATAGAAGCGGTCGGCGCGCGGATCATCGATGACCACCACGGCCGCCAGGCGCGGATTGCTGGCCGGCGCCAGTCCGCCGAACACGGCGGTGTACCGGTCATCGTAGTAACCACGCTCGCCGGCCTTGGTCTTCTTCGCAGTGCCGGTCTTGCCGGCGACGCGGTAGCCGGGGATGGCGGCGCGGGAGCCGGTGCCGTCCTTCACCACGGCTTCCAGCAGCGAGATCATCGTGCGGGCATGGCGCTCGGCCAGCACGCGCTCCCCGGGCACTTGCTCATCCACGCGCAGCAGCGACACCGGATGCGCCACGCCCATCGCACCGAGCGTGGCGTAGGCCTGCGCGAGCTGCAGCGGCGTGACGTTCATGTTGTAGCCGCGGGAGAGTGAGCTCACCGTGACCCAGCGCCAGCTGGCGTAGTTGGGAAGCGATCCCGCCGACTCGCCGGGAAACTGGCTGGCGGTGACGTGGCCGAAACCGAAGCGCGTCAGGGTGCCCCACAGCTGCTGCGGCTCCAGCTCCCGCGCGATCTTCGCCATGCCCACGTTGGACGACTTGGCAAGCACGCCTGCAAGGGGAAGCACGCCGTAGGGATGCTCATCCTTGGCCACCACGCCGTTCACTTCGTAATAGCCGCTGCCCGTGTCGATCACGCTTGCGGCATTGAACCGCCCGGACTCCAGCGCCGCTGCAATCACGAAGGGCTTGATGCTGGAACCCGGCTCAAGCATGTCGGTGACTGCGCGGTTGCGCACCCAGCCATTGCTCAGGGCCTTGGCGCGCTGCTGGTGGTCATTCGGATTGAAGTTCGGCTGGTTCGCCATGGCCAGCACTTCGCCGGTGCGCACGTCGATCAGCACCACCGAGCCGGAGGTGGCACGGTTCTCCTCGATGGCGCGCTTGAGTTCGCGGTAGGCCAGGTGCTGGAAGCGCGTGTCCAGGCTCAGCACAAGGTCGCGCCCCGGGCGCACCGCACGGATGTTCTCGACGTCATCCACGCGGCGGCCGTTGTTGTCCTTGATGACGCGCTTCGCGCCGTCCTCGCCGGCCAACCAGGGATCAAAGGCCAGTTCCAGCGCCTCCAGCCCCTGGTCGTCCTGGTTGGTGAAGCCGAGCACATGCCCCAGCACTTCACCTTCTGGATAGAAGCGACGGTACTCGCTGCGCGTGTACACGCCCGGCACGTTCATCTTCTGCACGGCCGCGGCCTCGGCAGGCGAGAGATGCCGCGCCAGCCAGAGGAAGTCGCGGTCCTGGCTGCTGGACACGCGGCGCTCGAACTCGCGGCGATTGCGCTTGAGCTGCTTGGCCAGCTCGGGCCAGCGTTCCGGCGCCATGCTCAGTTCGCGCGGCACCGCGTACACGGATTCCAGCGGCGTGCTGATGGCCACCGGCCTGCCATTGCGGTCGAGGATGGCGCCGCGGTGCGCCTCGATCTTCACCTCGCGCACCGCGCGAGCCTCGCCCTGCCCGATCAGGAAATCCCGCTCCACCACCTGCCGGCGCACGGCGCTTGCGGCCAGCCCGGCCGCGGCAAACCCGAGCAGGCCGAACACGAACCAGGAACGCAGGCGGAACTCCGCGGCGGCGTTGCGCGGCGCACGGCTCATGGCAGCACCACCTGGATGGCCACAGGATCGGGCATGGTCATGCCCAGCCGCCGCCGCGCGGTGCTTTCCACCTGCGCATGCTGCGACCAGAAGCTCTGCTCCAGCTGCCACTGGCCCCAGGCCACATCCAGCGCGTGCTTGTCGCGGTTCAGCTGTTCAAGCTCCACGAACAGCTCGCGCGCGCGATGCCGGGTCCACACCGCGCCGGTTGCCGATACCAGCACCGCGCACCACAGCAGCAGCACCACGGTCCAGGGCCGCTTCAGCACGCTCACCATGCAGCACCCTGCACGGGCGCTGCGCCCAGGCGCTCCGCCACGCGCAGCACTGCGGAACGCGCGCGCGGATTGCGCGCCAGCTCCTCTTCTGTGGCGCGGCGCTTCTTGCCGACCAGCTTCAGGGCGGGCGCAAAGTCGGGGGCCATGGGCAGGCGCGCCCAGGCCGGATCCGGCTGCGCCTGCCAGCGCATGAACTGCTTGACGATGCGGTCCTCGAGGGAATGGAAGCTGATCACGGCCAGCCGGCCGCCCGGCGCGAGCACGTCGAGCGCAGCCGCGAGGCCGCGGCGCAATTCGCCCAGCTCGTCGTTCACATGCATGCGGATGGCCTGGAAGGTGCGCGTGGCTGGATGCTTGCCGGCATCACGCCCGCGCACCACGCGCGCGATCAGCTGCGCCAGCTGGCCGGTGCGCGTGAGGGGCTCGATGCTGCGCGCCTCGACAATGGCGCGTGCGATGCGTCCGGCGTGGCGTTCTTCCCCAAGGTCCCGGATCACGTCGCGGATCTCATCGACCGGCGCCCGGGCGAGCCAGGCGGCGGCACTTTCGCCCCGCGCCGGATCCATGCGCATGTCGAGCGGACCGTCAGCCTGGAAACTGAAGCCGCGGGCCGGATCGTCGAGCTGTGGCGAAGACACGCCGAGGTCGAAGAGAACCCCTGCACAGGCACGTCCTTGGCCATGTGCCTGGACCAGTGATGCGAGCGCACCGAACGCAGCGCCAGCCACCACCAGGCGCGGCTCCGTGCCGAAGCGCGCCCGAGCGGCCGCAACGGCTTCGGGATCGCGGTCGATCGCGAGCAGGCGGTCTTCGCTTCCCAGCCGTTGGAGTATCCGCGCGGTGTGGCCGCCGCGGCCGAACGTGGCATCCACGTACAGTCGCGCAACGCCGGGCTGCGCAGCGACAGCGAGCGCGTCCACAGCTTCTTCGACAAGCACCGGCTCGTGCGCAACCACAGTCTTTCTCCCTGTTTCCTGCGCATCACAGCGACAGCGCGGACAGTTCCGTGGCCAGTTCGGTCACGCCCTGCTCGCTCTTCATCCACTCCTCGCACTGCATCTTCCAGCGCGCCTCGTCCCACAGTTCCAGGCCGCGGCCCTGCCCGACGATCCAGGCGCTGCGGCCGAGGCCGGCGAATTCGCGCAGCTCCGGCGTGAGCGCGAGGCGCCCGTGGCTGTCGAGGTTCATTTCCTGGGCGTGGCCGATCATCAGCCGCTGCAGGCGGCGGGCCTGCGGATGCAGGCTGGGCATGGCGTTGAGCTGGGCTTCGATCTTTTCCCACTCGGGGAAGGCATAGATGCGCAGGCACTGGTCGCGGTCGACCGTCACCACCACGCGGCCAGCCGCGGGCGCGGCCAGTTCGCTGCGGTGCTGAGCTGGCACCACAACCCTGCCCTTGTCATCAATAGTGACTTTTGTTGCGCCGCGGAACATGCCCTGAAATGGAAGTTACCCACTTCCACCCACAATCGCCCACCAGCCCCCATATTGGAACCGGCAACTGCTTATGTCAACGGCGTGAACCGATTTTTTTGTTTATGTCACAAAGACTTACGCGCGTTCCTCAAAGTGGGAGAAACATCACAAGAACCCTTTGGATTCCGCGACTTGGGCAAGAAAGCTAGAAAGTGAGGGAGCTGGCCGGTAAGCCGGGTTCTGTCGGGGGCAATCATTCCTCTAGGAGCCGCGTCACCGCGGCCCTCAAGCAGCCTACCCGGAAGGAGCGCGGGACCCACGCTGCCTCCCACCCTTGCGGGCGGAGACTTCCTTCCCTATTTGGCCTTGCTCCAGGTGGGGTTTGCCGTGCCGTCGGGTGTTGCCACCGACGCGGTGCGCTCTTACCGCACCCTTTCACCCTTACCGGCGCCTTGCGGCGCTTAGGCGGTCTGCTCTCTGTTGCACTTTCCGTGGGCTCGCGCCCCCCAGGCGTTACCTGGCACCTTGTCCACTGGAGCCCGGACTTTCCTCCCCGCACCTTGCGATGCGCGGCGATTGCCTGGCCAGCTCCCCCGCCGGCACATTAGCAGCCATGCCCCTTGGCCGCTTGCCCTTCTGTCCGGCCGCGACCCAGAATCCGCCAGGCGCTGTTCTCGCGCACAGCTCCCTTGAGAGGCCAGGTCCATGAAAACCCGCACCATCGTTGGCTTGACCGCTGCGACCGGCCTCGCCATCGCGCTGCCGCTGCTGGCCGCCCAGCGACTCGCCGCCAGGACCGGGCTGTGGGAGAACACCATGACGATGTCGATCGGCCTCAACCTGCCGAAGGAGCAGCTTGACCAGCTGCCCGCCGAGATCCGCCAGCAGATGGGCATCGGCACGCCACGCGTGATCACGGAAAGATCCTGCATGACGGAGAAGGACCTCGATGCCGACACCTTCCGCGACTCGATGCAGGATTCACTGGAAGACTGCGACTACAAGCACCTCACCGACACGGCGAAGCGCCAGGAATGGACCTTCCAGTGCAAGGCACAGGGCGGCATCGCCACCGGACGCATGCTGGTCGACGTGGTGAACGACCAGCAGGTGCGCGCCACCATGGAAATGCGCTCGCCGGAGGCCACGATGGATGTGAAGGTCGATGCCCGCTGGCTGCAGGCCAGCTGCGAAGGCGCAGCAGCGCAGTAAGGCGTCAGGCCACCTCCATCCCGAATTGCCGCTTGGTGGCGGCGACGCAGGGTGCAGCGAGGAAGTCGAGCAGTGCCGCCGCCGCCGCCCGCTGTGCACTGGCTGCGCAAACGGCGCCGGAGAAAGTCGTCATCGACTGGATGGAATCGGGCAAGGGTCCAAGCACGGTGATGCCCGCCAGGTTCATCAGCTCCGATTGCTGCTGGAATCCCAGTGCCGCGCGCCCATCAGCCACCAGGCTGCCCACGGGCACGCCCGGCGGTGGCACCACGATGCGGGGCCGCACCTCATCGAGGATGCCCCAGCGTGCGAACAGTTTTTCCAGGTACACGCCGCTGGGTCCGGTGGAATAGCTCAGTGAAGGCGCGGCCTGCACCGCGGCCTTCACGTCCTGCTCAGTTGCAACCGGCGGCTGCGGCGCGCCGGCCTGCACCGCCAGCGCGATGCCGGAGCGCACCAGGTCCACGCGCGCGCCGATGATGCGTTCCCCGGCGATGAGCTTGTCGATGGCATCGGAGGCCAGCACCACCACGTCGGCAGCCTCGCCCGCGCTGATGCGCCTTGCGACCTCAACGCCGCCGGCCGCCCCGGCCTGCACGACGATGCCGGACTCGCGCTGGTACTGCGCCGCCAGCGCCGCGAGCAGCTCGCGCGTGGCCATCGAGGAAACCATTTTCAGCGGACCTGTCACGAATCACTCCCTTCCTTGTTCAACATCGAATAGACCTCCGACTTGCGGCGTCCGGTGAGCTGCGCCACCACGGCCGCGGCGCGCGAGGGCGCAAGCTCGGTGGACAGCGCATCCAGCGCGCGGCGCACGAAGGCATCATCGGGGGCTGCTGGCGCAGCCGCGCCTGCGACCACCAGCGTGATTTCGCCGCGCGCGAAATTGGCATCATCCTGCGCGATTTGCAGCAATGACTCGATGCTGCCGCGGTATACGCTCTCATGCAGCTTGGTCAGCTCGCGGGCCACCGCAGCCTCGCGCGCCGGCCCGAAGGTTTCCTGCATGTCACTGAGGGTCTCGCTGATGCGATGCGGTGCCTCGAAGAACACCATGGTGCGCGTCTCGCCAGCCAGCTCGCGCAATGCCGCACGGCGTGCACCCGGGCGCGCGGGCAGAAATCCCTCGAAACAGAAACGGTCCGCCGGCAGGCCGCTGAGCGCCAGTGCCAGCAGCACCGCCGAGGGGCCAGGCACCGCGCCCACGGCCACGCCGGCTTCCAGCGCGGCCCGCACAGTGAGATATCCGGGATCCGACACCAGCGGCATGCCCGCGTCGCTCACCAGCGCCACCACTGCGCCTTCCTGCGCGCGCCGCACCAGCTCGGCGCCACGCCCGGCCTCGTTATGTTCATGCAGCGACACCAGCGGCCGCTCGATGCCAAGCTGGCGCAGGAGGCCTGCAGTGTGGCGTGTGTCTTCGGCCGCGATGATGTCGGCAGACGCCAGCAGGTCGCGGGCACGCGGCGCGAGATCCGCCATATTGCCTATGGGAGTCGCGATCAGCTCGATTCGTCCGGCGGCCATCCTATAATCTTAAGCATGCTGCCCACCCGCCATCAGGTTTTCAGGTCGCTGGCCGCCGCGGCGATGCTCGTGCTGCTGGCCTCCTGCCAGACCACGCCGCAGGGCCCCGGCCCCGCTTCCGCAGCCCGTGCCGAACGGCTGCAGCGCCAGGGCAGCCATGCCGAGGCGGCGCGCATGTACGAGGAGCTGGCCGAGCGCAATGCCCCGCCGGCGCGCGACGAGTTCGCGCTCGCGGCAACCCGCGCCTGGCTCGATGCCAACCGCGCCGACGATGCGCAGCGCGCGCTGCAGCTTGCCAGTGCGCAGCTTCCCGCTCCGCAGCAGTTCGAAAAGTCGTTGCTGCAGGTGGAGGTAAGCACTGCACGCGGGCAGTACCAGGCAGCGTGGCAGCAGGCATCACAGCTGCAGGAACCGGCCAGCCCGCAGGATGCGGAGCGGCTGTTCTACCTGCGACAGCAGGTGGGATTGCGCGCCGGGCAGGTCGCCGCAGCAGTGCAGGCCGGCATGGCCCGCGACCGCGTCGCGGCTGACGAGGCCACGCGCACGCGTGCGCGACGCGACCTGCTCAACGACCTGCGTGGGGCCATCGACCGCGGCCTGCGCATCGATCCGGCCGCCAGCCGCGATGCGCTGGAGCGCGGCTGGCTGGAGATCGGGCAGATCGCCTCCTCCGCCGGCCGCAGTCCGCTCAGTGCAGCCACCATGATCGACAGCTGGCGCCGGCGCTTCCCGGGCCATCCGGCTGCCACCATCGTGGAGAGCGAGATCCTGGATCCTGCCGCGAGGCCCGACAGCGCACGCGGCCTTGCGCAGCTGTCAGGTCCCGTGGCCCTGCTGCTGCCGCTGTCCGATTCCGACCCGGCGCGCGCCAGTCTCGTGGCGCTGATCCGCGACGGCTTCCAGGCACAGGTGGCCCGCCTGTCTGACCCGGGCCTGGCCGAGGTGCGCATCTACGACACGTCAGCGATGACGGTGGGCACGGCCATGCAGCGCGCCGTGTCCGAGGGCGCAGCCTTCATCGTGGGACCGCTCACACGCGAAGAGGTGCAGGTGGCGGCCGAGCAGCGCCCGTCACATGTACCGATGCTGCTGCTGAACACACTGCCCGACGGAGGCAGTGCGGGCACCTGGCAATTCGCGCTTGCGCCTGAAGACGAAGCCCGTCAGATCGCCCGTCAGATCGCCCGCTCCGGCGGCCGCAACGCCGTGGTGCTGACGCCGGCTGATGCCTGGGGCCAGCGCGTGGCGGCTGCCTTCGTGGCCGAACTGCGCGCAGCGGGCGGCCAGGTGGTCGCCGAGGGCACCTACGACTTCGCCCGCAACAACATCGAATCCACCATCACTGCCGCGCTGGGCATCGATGCGGGGCGCCAGCGCTACCGGCGCGTGCAGGAAGCCACGGGCGCACGCCTGAACTACGTGCCGCGGCCTTCCCCGGACGTCGATGCGGTGTTCGTGGCCGGCTACCAGCCGCTGGCGATGCGCCAGTTCCGCCCCTTCCTGCATCACTACAACGCCGGGGAGATTCCCACCTACATCACCAGCGATGGCGTGACCGACGAGCGCAGCGCCAACCGCGACCTTGAAGGCATGCGGCTGCTCGAAATGCCCTGGCTGATCGACACCGTGGGCATCGGCTACGACGCGCGGCTCGCCACCGAGGGCATGTGGCAGGGCCGGGGCAGTGGGCGCGATTCGCGCTATTTCGCCTTCGGCTACGACGCGGCCCACATCACCTCGGCTCTGCGGCGCGGACAGTCAGCCTGGCCGCTCGACGGCGTCACCGGCCGCCTGAGCCTCACGCCGGAGGGCCGCATCGAGCGCCAGCTGGACTGGGCACGCGTGCGCGATGGCACGGTGGTGCCGGCCGACCCGTCCTCGCCCTGAAGCGCGGGGATGCCGCCACCCGCCGATCGCCAGCAGCTGGGCCGTGACGCGGAAGACGCGGCGGCCCGCTTCCTCGAAGCGCACCAGCTCACCATCCTCGCGCGCAACTACCGCTGCCGCACGGGCGAACTGGACATCATCGCGGAGACGCCCGAGGGCGTGGTGGTGATCGCGGAGGTGCGGCTGCGTGCCGACACACGCTACGGCGGCGGCGCCGCCAGCGTCGACTGGCGCAAGCAGCGGCGCATCCAGCGCGCGACCTGTCACCTGCTGGCGCGCGAACCCGCGCTGGCCCGGCGGGCACTGCGTTTCGACGTGCTGGACCTGGCGCCGGATGGTGCCAGCGGCTATCGCATCGAATGGATCAGGCAGGCCTTCGAGGCCAGGGCGCGCTGAGCGCTACTTGACGATCTTCAGGCTCGGCCGCTTCTTCGCGCCGCCGGCAGGACCTGCCGGCGGTGGCGGATCCGGCAGGGTGTCGGTGGCCTGGGGCACCGCCGTGTCTTCCGGTGGCGGCGCCTGCGGCTCGTCGGTGAACACCATGCCCTGCCCCGTCTCGCGCGCATAGATGCCCAGCACCGAGTCGCAGGGCACCCTGATGCGGTGGCCCACGCCGGAGAAGCGGGCATTGAACTCCACCGAGTCGCTGCCGATGGAGAAGTTCTGGGTCGCGGATGCCGAGATGTTCAGCACGATGCGGCCATCCTTCACGAACTGCCGCGGCACCTGCACGGCTTCGGAAGTGGCGTCGACGATGAGGTGCGGCGTCCAGCCGCAGTCGACGATCCAGTCCAGCATGGCTCGCAGCAGGTAAGGGCGCCGCGAGAGCTCAGGCAATGCGCATCTCCCGCTCCTGCGGCGAAAGGCTCATGCGGAAGGCCGGTCGCTGGAACAGCAGGTTGGCGTACTTGAGCAGCGGCGTGAGGTCCTTGGGCACGTCGATGCGGTAACGCGGCAGGCGCCAGAGCACCGGGGCCACGGTCACGTCGACCAGCGAGAGCTCATCGCTCATGAAATAGGGCTTGTTGCGCACGAAATCGGCGAACTGCACCACCAGGTCACGCAGCTCGCCGCGGGCCTTCTCGGCCTCGGGGCTGGCCGGCGGATTCTTGTCGAGCTTCGTGGCCAGTGTGTACCAGTCGCGCTCGATGCGGTGCAGGGCGAGGCGGAACTGCGCCCGCGACACCGGGTCGACCGGCATCAGCGGCGGGTGCGGGAAGCGCTCATCCAGGTACTCGATGATGATGCGCGAGTCGTACAGCACCAGGTCGCGGTCCACCAGCGTGGGCAGCGTGTGGTCGGGATTGAGGTCGAGCAGGTCTTCCGGGAAACGCCCCGGCGTCACATTGACGATCTCGATCTCGACGTCCTTTTCTGCAAGGACGATGCGGGTCCGGTGGCTTGCAGCCTCGTCCGGGGATGAAAAAAGGGTCATCACGGCGGAGCGGCCTCGTCAGTGAACGTCTTTCCAGTATTCGTTCTTCAGCCAGAGCGCGAGCACGGTGAAGGTGAGCAGGAACAGCACCACCCACAGCCCGATGTTGCGCCGCTGCACCTGGCCGGGATCGCCCACGTAGTCGAGGAAGTTCACGGTGTCGCGCACGAAGCCGTCGAACTGCTCGGGCGTGAGGCTGCCCTGCGAAAGGTAGTCGAAACGCTCCACGGCCGGGCCGCCACCATGGCCGCCACCGGCCTCGCCATGTTCGGCGAACACGGCCTGCTTCACGCCCTCGAGGCTGGAAAGCACGGCCGGCATCGAGGCACCATCGAGCATCAGGTTGTTGCTGCCGGTGACCTTGGTCGGATCGGCAATGAAACCCTTCAGGAACTTGTACACCCAGTCGGTGCCCCGCGAGCGCGCCACCAGCGACAGGTCAGGCGGCGCCTTGCCGAACCAGGCCTCTGCATCTGCGGCCGGGAAGCTGGAACGGATGTAGTCGGTGGTCTTCGCACCCGCCGGCAGCAGCGACTTCTCCAGCAGCGGCTGCGGGATGTTCAGGTCATTGCCCAGCCGCGACCAGCGCACGTACTTCAGCGAGTGGCACCCCAGGCAGTAGTTCACGAAGTTCGACGCGCCACGCTGCAACGATGCGGTGTTCTCCACCTCGTTGCCGGCCCGCCACTCCTGCCAGTTCACGCCCGCGGCGTGGCCCTCGCCGCTCTCGGAGGCCCCAACCGCACCGGCAAACGCAAGGCCCGCCAGCACCAACCCTTTACGCCAGAATCCGATCTGCATCTTGAGGCCTTCAGTGCGAGGAAGTGGTGATGCGCTCGGGCACGCGCGCGGTGGATTCACCGCGCGTGTAGAACGGCATCAGCACGAAGAAAGCGAAATAGAGCGCGGTGAAGATACGCGCCAGCAGCACGTAGACGCCCTCGGCCGGCTTCAGGCCAAGGTAGCCCAGCACCACGAACGAGATGGCGAACACCGTGAGCGCGATCTTCCACGTGAGCGGGCGGTAGCGCGTGGACTTCACCGGCGAGCGGTCGAGCCACGGCAGCACCACCAGGCAGACGATGGACAGCGCCATCGCCAGCGCGCCCCACTGCTCGCCGGGCACGGCGCGCAGGATGGCGTAGAAGGGCGTGAAGTACCACACCGGCGCGATGTGGTCGGGCGTCGACAGCGCATTCGCCGGCTCGAAGTTCGGCGCCTCGAGGAACAGCCCGCCGAAGGTGGGCACGAAGAACATCACCACCGCGAACAGCGTGAGGAACACGCCCACGCCCACCAGGTCTTTCACCGTGTAGTAGGGATGGAAGGGAATGCCGTCCAGCGGCTTGCCGCTGGCGTCCTTCTTTTCCTTGATCTCGATGCCGTCCGGGTTGTTGGACCCGTTGTGGCGCAGCGCCACCAGGTGCAGCGTCACCAGCAGCAGCAGCACCAGCGGCACCGCCACCACGTGCAGCGAGAAGAAGCGGTTCAGCGTGGCGTCGGCGATGCCGTAGTCGCCGCGGATCCACTCCACCAGGCCCGGCCCGATCACCGGGATGGTGCCGAACAGGTTCACGATCACCTGCGCGCCCCAGAACGACATGTTGCCCCAGGGCAGCACGTAGCCCATGAAGGCCTCGGCCATCAGCGCGAGGTAAACCGCCATGCCGAACAGCCACAGCAGCTCGCGCGGTGCCTTGTACGACCCGTAGAGCAGCGCGCGGAACATGTGCAGGTAGACCACGATGAAGAACGCCGAGGCGCCGGTGGAATGCATGTAGCGCAGCAGGTCGCCGAAGGGCACCTCGCGCATCAGGTATTCGACCGAATCGAAGGCGGTGGCTTCACCCACCTTGTAATGCATGGCGATGAAGATGCCGGAGGCGAACTGGATCACCAGCGCCACCAGCGACAGCACGCCGAAGTAGTACCAGAAGTTGAAGTTCTTCGGCGCGTAGTAGCCGGTCAGCTGGTCGCGCACGAAGGCATCGACCGGCATGCGCTTGTTGAGCCAGAGCATGAAACCCTTGCGCTGGGGCAGCGTATCGTCGGCGGCGGCCATCAGGCGGTCTCCGTGGAGGCGTCGACGCCGATCACCAGCGTGCTGTCGTCGCGGAAGGAATAGACAGGCACCCGGAGGTTGGAGGAAGCCGGCGAGCCGCTGAAGACGCGCCCCGCCAGGTCGAACCTGGATCCATGGCAGGGACAGAAGAACCCGCCCGGCCAGTCGTTGCCCAGTTCAGGGGAGGCGCCCGCCTCGAAGCGCGCCTTGGGCAGGCAGCCCAGGTGCGTGCAGGTGCCCTCGACCACGAGGAACTCCGGCCGCGCGGCGCGCGCCTCGTTCTTCGCGTAGTCCGGCTGCACCGAAGACTTCGACTCCGCATCCTTCAGCTCGGATTCGTGGCCGGCAAGCTTCGCCAGCATCTCCGGCGTGCGGCGCACGACGTACACCGGCTTCTTGCGGTATACATAAGTGACCATCTGGCCGGGCTCGAGCTTGGTGAGGTCGACCTCGACCGGTGCGCCGGCCGCACGGGCGCGCTCCGACGGCGCCCATGAAGCAATGAATGGCACCGCGGCGAAGGCGACGCCCACCGCGCCTGTGGCGGCGGTGGCAAAGGTAAGGAAGTTCCGCCGGTCCTGATCGATTTCCGGCGCGGGAACAATGGGCTTGTCCATCAAGAGGTTTTCCGAAGGCTTGACTAGTTCTTGCTGCCCGGCGTCCCGCCCTGGGGTGACCACTGCGATCCGGACAGCCCCGCATTATACACTACCGATATATGCCGCCCACGGCGCACCCCAGGCATGACTAGTTACCGCCGTCGCCAGACCGCGCTGTTCATCGCGGGCTCGGTTGCCTGCGGGCTGGTGCTTGCGGTGCTGGTGATGCGGCTCTGGCCGGGCCTGGTCGGTCTGCCGGCCGGGGACGACGCCGGCTCCGAAGCCGCCGCCGTGCTGGAAGCCAACACCTTTGCACCCGCCGTGCGCCGCAGCGCCCCTGCTGTCGTCAGTATCTTCACGCGGCGGATCGATCGGCCCGCGGGCATCGATGAACTGCTGGACAGGCCCCAGCTGCCCGACGGGCTGGGCTCCGGCGTGATCGTCGATGCCCAGGGACACATCATCACCAACCAGCACGTGATCGAGGGCTCCGGGCAGATCCGCGTGCTGCTGGCCGATGGACGCGAGGCCGCCGCCCGGGTGGTGGGCGTGGACCAGGACACTGACCTGGCGCTGCTGAAGATCGACCTGGAGGACCTGCCCGTGATGCAGCTGGGCCGCTCCGACCGCGTCGCGGTGGGCGATGTGGTGCTGGCCATCGGCAACCCTTTCGGCCTGGCGCAGACCGTGACCGCCGGCATCGTCAGCGCCAAGGGGCGCGCGGATCTGGGTGTGGCCATGTTCGAGGATTTCATCCAGACGGACGCGGCGATCAACGATGGCAATTCCGGCGGGGCGCTGGTCAACACGCGCGGCGAGCTGATCGGCATCAACACCGCGGTGCTCGGCCGCAACCTGGATGCCGAAGGCATCGGCGTGTCCATTCCGGTGGACATGGTGCGCGGCGTGATCAGCGAGATTGTCGCCAACGGCCGCGTGATCCGCGGCTGGCTGGGCCTGGTTCTCGATGATGTGCAGGAGGATGTCGCGCGCCACGTGGGGCTGGCCCATGGCGGCGTGGTGGTGAGCAATTTCTTCCGCGACTCGCCGGCCCGGACGGCGGGAATGTCACGCGGTGATGTGCTCGAGGCCATCGACGGCACCCCCCTTCGCAGTGCGCGCGATGCGCTGGCCCGCATTGCCCGCCGCAAGCCGGGCACTTCGCTGCAGCTGACCTTCATGCGCGGCCAGCAGCGTTTCACGGTGGACCTGGAAGTGGCGGAGTCGCCGACGCGCTGAGCGCGGCGGGACAGCTTCCGGCATTCTCCCGGCCGGCTACCTCGGCACGCGCCGGATTTCCGCTCCCAGCTGGGCGAATTTCTCCTCGATCGATTCGTAGCCGCGGTCGATGTGGTAGATGCGGTCGATCTCGGTGCGACCTTCCGCCACCAGGCCCGCGATGACCAGGCTTGCCGAGGCGCGCAGGTCAGTGGCCATCACCGGTGCCGCCGTGAGCTTGGGCACGCCCTTGATGATGGCGGTGTTGCCTTCCAGGCGGATCTCGGCCCCGAGCCGCCGCATCTCCAGCATGTGCATGAAGCGGTTCTCGAAGATGGTCTCGATGATGGTGCCCACACCATCGGCTACGCAGTCCAGCGCGGCGAACTGCGCCTGCATGTCAGTCGGGAAAGCCGGGTACGGTGCAGTGCGCACGTCGACGGACTTCGGGCGGCGGCCATGCATGTTGAGCTCGATCCAGTCCGGGCCGGTCTTCACCTCCGCGCCGGCTTCCTGCAGCTTCAGCAGCACCGCATCCAGGTGCGCCGGCACGGTATGCCGCGCCAGCACCCGCCCGCCGGTGATGGCGCCAGCCACCAGGAAGGTGCCGGTCTCGATGCGGTCGGGCTGCACTTCATATTCGGCGCCATGCAGGCGCTCGACGCCCTCGACCACGATGCAGTCGGTACCTGCGCCCTGGATCTTCGCGCCCATGGCGATGAGGAACTTCGCGAGGTCCACCACCTCAGGCTCGCGCGCGGCGTTCTCGATCACCGTCTGGCCGTCGGCCAGCGTGGCGGCCATCATCAGGTTCTCGGTGCCGGTCACGGTGACCGTGTCGAGCACCAGCCTCGCGCCCCTCAGGCGGCTGGCGCGGGCGCGGATGTATCCATTCTCGATGTGGATCTCGGCGCCCATGGCGGTGAGGCCGGCCACGTGGATGTTCACCGGCCGCGCGCCGATGGCACAGCCGCCGGGCAGCGACACATCCGCCTGGCCGAAGCGCGCCAGCAACGGCCCCAGCACCAGGATGGAGGCGCGCATGGTCTTCACCAGCTCGTACGGCGCGACGAACTCGCGGATGGCCCGCGGGTCCACTTCCACCCGCTGCCGCTCGCCCACGGTGACCTGCACCCCCATGCGGCCCAGCAGCTGGATCATCGTCGTGACATCGTGCAGGTGCGGCACATTGCCCACCGACACCGGCTCCTCGGCCAGCAGCGTGGCGGCAATGATGGGCAGCGCCGCATTCTTGGCGCCGGAGATGCGCACCTCGCCGTCGAGGCGGTGGCCGCCGACGATCTGCAGCTTGTCCACGCGCCTCAGCCCCCGGAGCCGGCTTCGACTGGCGTGAGCGTGGCCAGCTGCAGGGCGTGGATTTCGCCGCCCATGCGCTCGCCCAGGGTGCGGTACACCATCTGGTGGCGCTGCAACTGGCGCTTGCCCTCGAAGGCGGCGCTGACCACGGTGGCCTCGAAATGCACATTGTCTTCGGAGCGGACCTGGATCGCGGCATCCGGGAGGCCGGTGCGGATCAGCTCCTCTATCTGGCTGGGAGTCATGGGAAAACCTGGCGTGAAGAGCGGCAAGTGTAAGCTATCGCCCATGCCGGACCTATCCCGACCCGTCCCCGACCTGCGCACGGAACGTGCGCTGGTCGATGCCGGCCGGCGCGCACTCGAGGTGGAGACGCGCGCCCTGGCTGCACTGCCGGCGCGTGTCGGTGCCGCGTTCGCCCGCGCCTGCACGCTGTGCCTCGAGGCGACCACCCCGCCGGCAGCAGGACGCGTCGTGGTGAGCGGCCTGGGCAAGACAGGCCACGTGGGCCACAAGATCGCCGCCACGCTGGCCAGCACCGGCACCAGCGCCTTCTTCCTGCATGCCGCCGAGGCCTGCCATGGCGACCTCGGCATGGTGGTGCGCGGCGACGTGCTGGTGGCGCTGTCGCATTCGGGCGAGAGCGCCGAACTGCTGGCCCTGTTGCCCTACATGGCGCGGCTGTCCGTGCCGGTGATCGCGCTCACGGGCAATCCTTCCTCCACGCTGGCGCGCGAGGCCGCCGTGCACCTGGACGTGAGTGTCGCGGAGGAAGCCTGTCCGCTGAACCTTGCGCCCACCGCCAGCACCACCGCGGCGCTGGCCATGGGTGATGCGCTGGCCACTGCGCTGCTGGAGGCACGCGGCTTCACCAGCGAGGACTTCGCGCGTTCGCACCCTGCCGGCGCGCTGGGCCGCAAGCTGCTGCGCGTGGCCGATGTGATGCGCCGCGGCGATGCCCTGCCCCGCGTGGCGGCGGACGTGACGCTGGCCGAAGGCCTGGCGGAGATGACCCGCGGCGGGCTGGGCCTGACGGCGGTGACAGATGCGGGGCAGCAGCTGCTCGGCGTGTTCACCGATGGCGACCTGCGCCGCGTGCTGAACCGCGGCCTCGACCCGGCCGCCACGCGCATCGATGCCGTGATGACGCACGCGCCGCGCACCCTGCGCCAGGAACAGCTGGCGGCCGAAGCCGTGAACGACATGCAGGTGCATGCCGTCACTGCGCTGCTGGTGGTCGACGCAGGCGACAGGCTGGTCGGTGCGCTGAACATCCACGACCTGCTGCGCGCGGGCGCGGTGTAAGGAGGCGTTCCCGTGAAGAAGGTTCTCATCGCCCTCCCGCTGGTTGCCGCCGTCGCTGCCGCCGCCTGGTTTGGCGTGGTGCGCAAGCCGGAGCAGACCCGGGTCGCGGACGCAGTGCAGGAGGATCGCCCCGACTTCGAGGCGCAGGGCGTGCTCCTCCGGCAGCTGGATGCCGGGGGCAAGCTGCAATACGAGATCGAGGCAGAGCGCGTGGTCCAGCTGGCGAACGGCGACGTGCAGGCGTCCAGCCTGACGTTCCACCATCAGCCACCGCCCCGGTCCCGGCGCAGGCAGCAGAGCTGGAACCTGACCGCCGAGAGCGGGGATTTCCCGGCAGAAGGCGGAATCGTGCAGCTTTCTGGAAAAGTGCGCGCCGAGGGAAGGGAGGAAGGCAACCGTACGCCGCTGGTCATCACCACCGATGCGCTCCAGTACGACATCAACGGGGAAGTCGTCACCGTCACGGGAGAGGTGGACATCACCGATGGTGGCAACAACTTCAAGGGTCGCGGCGCGCGCGTGAATATCGCCACCGGAATCGTCACGGTAGAATCAGGGCATGGCAAGATTTCGCTCTGATCGGCGCACAGCGGGCACGGCGTTGCTCCTGGCGCTGGCCGTCATGAATCCTGCCGTGCCCGCCCAGCTCACCGGCGCCCTCACCATCGACAACTGGTCGCGCCTGGAGCACAACGTCCAGGATGACAGCACAATCATCGACAACGCCGAGATCAGCCACGGCAGCGACATGTCCATCAAGGCCGGCCGCGCCGTACGCGCCCTGCTTCCCGGCAACGTCAATCAGCTCACGCTGTCAGGTGGAGTGCACATCGACTACCGCGGTGCCGTGCTCGATGCCGAGACTGCACTGGTCGTCTTTCGCGGCCAGCAGCTGCAGTCAGCCAGGGTGCAGGGGTCGCAGGCCACCTTTTCGCACCAGCCCGCCAGTTCGCCGCGCCGCGTGCGGGGCCAGGCCAATGCCATCGAGTTCGACGGCACCAGCAACCGGGTGCGCTTCTCCGGCAAGACCTCCTACACGGATGGCCGCACCGAGTGCAATCTCGAGGAGCTGTTCTACAGTCTTTCCGACGGCTCGATCATCACCCCCCCCCAGGGTGGAAATGACCGCTGCATCGTAGACCTGGATGCTGGCGCGCGCGTGCCCACACCCCGCACCCCCGACCGGAGCACCGCCCAATGAACGCCGAGGTCCTGGACTCATCCAGCACGCCCGACGCCGCTCCCGCCCGCTCCGTGCTGCGCGCCAGCCACCTGCGCAAGGCCTACCGCGGCCGCGTGGTTGTCGAGAATCTTTCCCTGCACGTGGAATCCGGCGAGATCGTCGGCCTGCTCGGCCCCAACGGGGCCGGCAAGACCACTTCCTTCTACATGATCGTCGGCCTGGTGAGCGCCGACGCAGGCGAGATCAGCCTCGACGGCACCGTGCTCACGCATCTGCCCATGCACAAGCGTGCGCGCCTGGGCCTGGGCTACCTGCCGCAGGAGGCCTCGGTGTTCCGCCGCCTGTCGGTGGAGCACAACGTGATGGCCATCCTCGAGACGCGCAACGACCTCGACAAGGCCGGCCGCCAGGCCGAGCTGGAACACATCCTCGGCGAGCTGCACATCGGCCATGTGCGCAAGAGCCTGGGCATCGCGCTCTCCGGTGGCGAGCGGCGCCGCGCGGAGATCGCGCGAGCCCTGGCGGCCAATCCACGCTTCATCCTGCTCGATGAGCCCTTCGCCGGGGTCGATCCGATCTCGGTGATGGACATCCAGAAGATCGTCACCGACCTCGCCGCCCGCGGCATCGGCGTGCTCATCACCGACCACAACGTGCGCGAGACGCTGGGTGTCTGCAACCGCGCCGTCATCGTCAACCGCGGCACCGTGATCGCCGCGGGCACCTCCGATGAGATCCTCGCCAACGAAAGCGTCCGCGAGGTGTACCTGGGCAAGAACTTCCGCATGTAGATCGCATCCGGCGCCGGTCTGGCGCCGGTTCCGTGACCCCGGTCCGGCCCCATGCTGCACATGGACTATCTTTTGCATGGGGCGCTGATAGAGTTTGGATAGACTGGGTGAAAGACAGGAAGAGCGAGAGTTTTTTTGGTTGGCATGATTTCCGTGGGTGTTGCCAGGATCCTGATATCCATGGGAATTTTCCTGATTTCCGCGGCGGCCCTGCCGCTTCCGGCCCCTTCCCGCCGCCGCTTCTAGCGCCATGCTCAAGGCCTCCCTCCAGCTACGCCTGGGACAGCAGCTGACGATGACGCCGCAGCTGCAGCAGGCGATCAGGCTGCTGCAGCTGCCCGCGCTGGAGCTGCAGGCGCATATCCGCGAAGTCCTCGAGTCCAACGTGATGCTGGAGGCCGAGGAAGACACCGAATCCACGGCCACCTTCGAGGCGCTGGGCGCCGCGCCCAACGACCGCGAGCCCCCGCACGCCGAGGACCCGGAGGGACCGGTTGATCCCCGCGACGGCGAGGCCGAGCCCTCCGTCGAGATCCTCGAAGACACCTGGCAGGAAACCTCGGCGGCGCCGGGTGAGGCGCCCTGGCAGGGCGACGATGACGAACGCCAGCAGGAATACGGCGACAACCGCGGCGAGTCGCTGCGCGAGCACCTGCTCTGGCAGCTGGAGATGGCGCGCCTGAATCCGCGCGAGAAGGCCATCGGCAACGCCATCATCGACGCCATCAACGACGACGGTTACCTCTCCGATCCCTTCGATGCCATTGCCGGCACCCTGAAGCCGGAGATCGAGGCCGGCGACGAGGAGATCGGGCGGATGCTGCAGGTGGTGCAGGGGTTCGATCCGCTGGGCGTGGGCGCGCGCAATGTCGGCGAGTGCATCACCCTGCAGCTGAAGGCGCTGGATCCGGAAACGCCCGGCCTGGCCGCCGCGCTGGCCATTGCCGGCGAGCATCTGGATCTCGTGGCCACGCGCGAGATGAACCAGCTGCGCCGGGTGCTGAAGGCCTCGGACGAGGAACTGGAGCAGGCGCTGGCCCTGGTGCGCGGCTGCCATCCCCGCCCCGGGTCGCAGATCAGCCCTGCGGCCCCGGAATACGTGGTCCCGGACGTTTTTGTGCGACGCACAACGAACGGCTGGACGGTGGAGATGAATTCGTCCACCCTTCCAAGGGTGCGGATCAATGAGAGCTACGCCAGCCTGCTCGGGCGTGGAGCCAGCCACGCCACCATGCGCAGCCAGTTGCAGGAAGCGCGGTGGCTGCTGAAGAGCCTGGAGATCCGCCACGACACCCTGCTGAAGGTCGCCCGCTCCATCGTCGAGCGCCAGCATGCCTTCCTCGAGCAGGGCGAGGAGCACATGCGGCCGATGATCCTGCGCGACATCGCCGCCGCCATCGAGATGCACGAGAGCACGGTATCGCGCGTCACCTCCGGCAAGTACATGCACACCCCGCGCGGGGTATTCGAGCTGCGCTATTTCTTCTCCAGCCAGGTGGAGGGCGCCGATGGTTCGGGCACCTCCTCCACCGCCATCCGCGCCAAGATCAGGAAGCTGATCCGCGAGGAGACGCCCGGCGCGCCACTTTCAGACAGCCGCATCGCAGAAATCCTCTCCAAGGAAGGCATCCCGGTCGCCCGTCGCACGGTCGCCAAGTACCGTGAATCGATGGGCATCGCACCTTCCAACGAGCGCAAACGTGTTCAAGCGTGAGCAATGTGAGTAAGGAGGTCGTCATGCAATTGAATCTCAGTGGTCACCACGTGGAGGTCACCGAAGCCATGCGCGCCTACGCCGAGAAGCGGCTGGACCGCATCCGCCGGCACTTCGAACGGGTGATCGACGTGCACATGGTGATGTCCGTCGAGAAGAACACACACAAGGCCGAGGCCACCGTGCACTGCAGCGGCACCGACATCCATGCCGACGCCATCGACACCAACATGTACCGCGCCATCGACGCGCTGGCCGACAAGCTCGACCGCAGCGTGCTCAGGCACAAGGAAAAGCAGCGCGACCACCACGCCACGGAGGGCCGGGCGGCCCGCCACTAGCGCTGCCTCGCGGGGCTGCCGGAAATCCATCATGCGACTGATCGTGGTCAGCGGACTGTCCGGATCCGGCAAGAGCGTGGCGTTGCACATGCTCGAGGACCTTGACTGGTACTGCGTCGACAACATCCCGGCGGCCCTGCTGAAGTCCTTCGTCTCCCACACGCTGCGCAGCGCCGACGCGCGCTACCAGCGTGTGGCAGTGGGCCTTGATGCCCGCAATACACCCGAGGAAATCGCCACCGTGCCCGCGCTGCTCTCCGAGCTGCGCGGCGCCGGCCTGCCCTGCGAACTGCTGTTCGTCACCGCCTCCGACGAGGCGCTGCTGCGCCGCTATGCCGAGACCCGCCGCAAGCATCCGCTGAGCCGCGGCGGCGAGGGGCTGCGTGCGGCCATCGAGCTGGAGCGTCAGCTGCTGGATCCGGTCGTGCAGGCTGCCAGCATCGTGATCGACACTTCCAACACCGGGGTCCACGAACTGCGCGAGATGGTGCGCGCGCGGGTGGAACGGCGCACCCACCAGCGCCTGTCGCTGCTGTTCCAGTCCTTCGGGTTCAAGCACGGCATCCCGGGCGATGCCGACTACGTGTTCGACGCGCGCTCGCTGCCCAATCCCTACTGGGAACCCACCCTGCGGCCGCTTACCGGCCGGGATCGGGAAGTGGCGCGTTACCTGGCGGCAGACGCCTCGGTGACCCGCCTGCAGCAGGACATCACGCGCTTCGTGGAGGCGCGCGTGCCGGAATACCTGGCCACCAACCGGCGCTACCTTTCGGTGGCGGTGGGCTGCACTGGCGGACAGCATCGCTCCGTCTACCTGGTCGAGGCGCTGGCCGCGGACTTCGCGCGCCGGCACGATGACGTTTCGATCCGCCACACCCGGCTTCCCGACGACGGCAGCACCACCCAGCCTGTCCGCAAAGCCACTGCCTGATGAAGCCGGCAGCGGACCACGCAGCGGCCGCCGGAGCCGCTGGCTGATGCGGCTGCTGGACCGCTACGAGCAGGCGCTGCGCGAGGACGCGCGCGTCACGGACCCGGCGCAGCACGCGGTGGCGCAGCGCCTGGACGCGCTCGACCAGTGCCTGGACGCGACGCCGCCACCGGCCCGCTGGCGCCTGCAGCTCGGCTTGCTGCGCGGCCGCCAGACCTATCCGCAGACCTGCCGCGGAATCTACCTCTGGGGCAGCGTGGGACGCGGCAAGACCTGGCTGATGGACCTCTTCGCCACGCATCGCGCACGCGATTGCCGCCGCCTGCACTTCCAGCACTTCATGCGCGAAGTCCACGCCCTGCGCCGCGGCCTGGCCGGCAGCGAGCGACCGCTGGACCACGTGGCCTCCCACCTGGCGCGCGGCGCGCGCGTGTGGTGCGTGGATGAGTTCATGGTCCATGACATCGGTGATGCGATGATCCTGCATGGCGTGCTCGATGGCCTGCTCCGGCGCGGCGTGGTGCTGGTGCTGACCAGCAACACGCCGCCGCAGCGGCTGTATGAGGGCGGCCTGCAGCGCGAGCGTTTCCTGCCGGCGATCGCCCTGCTCACGCGCATGCTCGACGTGCTGCAGATGGGCAGCGGTGACGACTTCCGCATGCGCCAGCTGGATGAGGCGCAGACCTGGTTCAGCAGCGATGATTCCGCAACGCCAGCGCGCATGCTGTCGCTGTTCGAGCGGCTGGCCGGCAAGCCGGCCGTCGCAACCGGCGGCAGCCTGCTGGTGGAGGACCGCCCCATCGCCACGCGCGCCCATGCCGCCGGCATGGCCTGGTTTGCCTTTGACGTGCTGTGCGAGGGCCCGCGCTCGGCGGATGACTACATCGCGCTGGCGCGCCAGCTGCACACGCTGTTCCTGTCGGGCGTGCCGGTGTTTGACGGCGGCAATGACGATGCCGCGCGGCGCTTCATCGCCCTGATCGACGAGCTGTACGACCAGCGCGTGAAGCTGGTGGTCGACGCCGCGGCGGAGCCTGCAGCGCTTTACCGGGGCGAGCGCCTGAAAGGGCCCTTCGAGCGGACCGCCAGCCGCCTGGTCGAGATGCGCAAGGCAGGCTGAATCGGTTACTTTTACGCGCCGGGCCGCATGTCCGGTCCGAACAGGGAGCTTCACGCGTTGAAGACTGTCGCCGAGTTTGCGATCGGCTACGAGCAGCTGCTCGATCCAGAAGGCCAGGCCACAGCAAGCCTGCCTGCCTTTGCCGCCGACCGCGAACAGATGCTGGCCATGTACCGCATGATGGTGTTGTGCCGGCTGTTCGACGCCAAGGCCATCAACCTGCAGCGCACCGGCAAGCTGGGCACCTATGCGCCCTGCACCGGGCACGAGGCCACGCACGTGGGAGTCGGTGCGGCCATGCTCGCCGAAGACGTGCTCTGCCCCGTCTACCGGGAATACGGCACGCAGCTCTGGCGCGGCGTCACGCTCACCGAGATCCTCACCTACTGGGCAGGCGATGAGCGCGGCACCAACTTCGCCGGCCCGCGCGGGGATTTCCCCTGGTGCGTGCCCATCGGCTCGCAGACGCCTCACGCCGCCGGCGTGGCCATGGCCTTCCGCATCCGCCGCCAGCCGCGCTGCGCGGTGGCCTACATCGGCGATGGCGGCACCTCGCAGGGCGCCTTCCACGAGGCCGTGAACCTCGCCGGCGCGCAGCAGCTGCCTGCGGTGTTCGTGGTCGTGAACAATGGCTGGGCCATCTCCGTGCCCGCCGCGGCGCAGACCGCCGCACGCACCTTCGCGCAGAAGGGCCTGGGCAACGGCGTGCCCGGCGTGCAGGTGGACGGCAATGACGTCATCGGCGTGCGCCAGGTGATGGAAGAGGCGCTGGCGCGTGCGCGCCGCGGCGAGGGACCCACCGTGGTGGAGGCGGTCACCTACCGCCTCAGCGACCACACCACCGCCGACGATGCCAGCCGCTACCGCCCCGCCGCCGAGCTCGATGCGGCCTGGAAGGTCGAACCACTGCTGCGCACCCGCCGCTACATCGAGGACAAGGGCTGGTGGGATGAAGCCGCCGAGACGGCGTTGCGCGCCGAGTGCGCGACCCGCATCGATGAAGCGGTGCACGGCTACCAGAACCGCACGCCCGTGGATACCGATCACATGTTCGAACACCTGTTCGCGCACCCGCCCGCCGGCCTGGACGTGCAGCGCGAAACCGCCCGCCGCTACGGCGCGCGCGGCGGGCACTGAGGAATCGCCCGCTCCCATGCCCCGTGTAACACTGGTCGAAAGCGTCAACCTCGCGCTGGGCCGCGCCCTGGCGGACGACCCGGACGTGGTCGTGCTCGGTGAGGACGTGGGCGTGAATGGCGGCGTGTTCCGCGCCACGGTGGGCCTGCAGGAAAGGTTCGGCCCGCTGCGCGTGCAGGACACGCCGCTGGCCGAGGGCGTGATCGCCGGCATGTCCATCGGCATGGCTTCGCAGGGCCTGAAGCCCGTGGCCGAAATCCAGTTCATGGGCTTCGTCTATCCCGCGCTGGACCAGATCGCCAACCACATGGCGCGCCTGCGCAACCGCACGCGCGGGCGCCTGACCTGCCCGGTGGTGATCCGCATGCCCCATGGCGGCGGCATCCACGCACCCGAACACCACTCCGAGAGCCTGGAAGTCCTGCTCTGCCATCACGCCGGCCTGCGCGTGGTGTGTCCCACCACGCCGGCGCGCGCCTACGGGCTGCTGCTGGCGGCGATCCGCGATCCGGATCCAGTGATCTTCCTCGAGCCGACGCGCCTCTACCGCATGAACAAGCAGGACGTCGTCGACGACGGCGTTGCCCTGCCGCTGGATCGTGCCGAGGTGGTGCGCGAGGGCGATGACGTCACACTGGTCACCTGGGGCGCGATGATCCACGAGACGCGCCAGGCGGCCGAACTGCTGGCGCAGGAGGGCGTGGGCTGCGAGATCATCGATCTCACTTCCCTCTCGCCCATCGACCACGACACCATCCTCGAATCCGTGTCGCACACCGGCCGGCTGGTGATCGTGCACGAGGCGGCACGCAATGCCGGCCTGGGCGCCGAGATCGCCGCCACCGTCGCCGAGCAGGCCCTGTATGACCTGCTCGCCCCGGTGCAGCGCGTGACCGGCTACGATACCGTCATGCCCTACTTCGCCATGGAACGCGCCTACATCCCCAGCGTCGAGCGCATTGCCGACGCCGTGCGCGACACTTTGCAGGCCTGAGCCGCATGCGCAGATTCAACCTGCCCGACCTGGGTGAAGGATTGCAGGAAGCAGAGATCGTCCGCTGGCACGTGGCCGTGGGCGACACCGTGGCCGTGGACCAGCCCATGGTGGCCATGGAAACCGCCAAGGCCGTGGTGGAAGTGCCCGCACCCTGGGCCGGCATCATCACCGCGCTGCATGGCCGTCCCGGCGACACGATTGCCACTGGTGCACCGCTGGTGGATTTCCAGGGCGAGTCCGAAGCCGATGAAACCGGCGGCGCAGCCGCTGCATCGGATTCCACTGCCGACGCTGCTACCCTGGCCCGCGGCGGGGTGGTGGGTCACATGCCCGAGACTGGCGAGGTGATGGCCAGCCAGACACTGTCCGGCGGCCGCGCCGTCTCCAGCCACCGCCGCAGCCGCGTGGTGCCCGCCGCGCGCGAGCTGGCGCGTCGCCTGGGCATCGACGTCGACGCCTTGCAGGGCAGCGGCGCAGCCGGCCTCGTGACGCTCGACGACGTGCTCGCCGCACAGCCCGCCACCATCACTCCCGCACCGCATCTCGCGCACTCCACCAGCGCACTGCGCCCGGCCACCACCAACGGCGACATCGCCAGCACCGGCGAGCTGGAAGTGCTGCGCAGCCTGCGCCGCGCCATGGCGCAGAGCATGACCCTGGCGCGCGACAGCGTGATGGAATGCACGGTGTTCGACGATGCGGACATCGAGGGCTGGCGGCAGGGCAGCGACTACACCGTGCGCCTGCTGCGCGCCATCACCGCGGGCTGTCGCGCCGAGCCGGGACTCAATGCCTGGTTCGATGGCGGCGCGCAGGGCCGGCGCGTGTTCCAGCACATCCACGTGGGCATCGCTGTCGATACCCCGGAAGGGTTGCTGGTGCCGGTGATCCGCGATGCCGCCGCGCGCGATGCAGCGGCGCTGCGCGGCGAGGTGAACCGCCTGAAGGCCGGCGCGCGCGACCGCAGCCTGCCGGCGGCGGACCTCAAGGACTTCACCATCATGCTGTCGAACTTCGGCGTGATGGCCGGCCGTTATGCCACACCCGTGGTGGTGCCGCCGGCGGTGGCCATCCTCGGCGCCGGCCGCATCTCGCGCGACGTGGTGGCCGTCGAAGACAGCGTGGAGGTGCACCGGCGCATTCCGCTGTCGCTCACCTTCGACCATCGCTGCGTCACCGGCGGAGAGGCGGTGCGCTTCCTGGCTGCGGTCATCGCCGACCTGCAGCAGCCTGACTGAAATCCCCGGCGGCTTCCCCCGCGGCAGTATCATGCGCCCCCGGCCCGCTGCCGGGAAAGCTGGAGGAACCGCCCTGAGCACGCTGCCACCCTGTCCGAAGTGCCAATCCACGTACACCTATGAGGATGGCGCCAACCTGGTCTGCCCCGAGTGCGCGCACGAATGGCCCGCAGCCGGAGAAGCGGCCGCCGGGCAGGAGCCCGAAACCCGCGTGGTGCGCGACGCCGTCGGCAACGAACTGAAGGACGGCGATACCGTCACCGTGATCAAGGACCTGAAGGTGAAGGGCTCCTCCTCCGTGGTGAAGGTGGGCACCCGGGTGAAGAACATCCGCCTGGTGGACGGCGACCACGACATCGACTGCCGCATCGACGGCATCGGCCAGATGGGCCTGAAGTCGATGTATGTGAAGAAGGCCTGATCCACGCCGGCCGGAACCGGCCCGCGGCCCTGGCGGCCTTGGCCGCCCCGCGCTCACTCCGCGATGTGCACCAGCTTGCGCCGCCCGCCCGCCCCGGTGCGGATGCTCACCTGCGCCCGCCGCACGCCGAATTCCTCCGCCACCAGTGCGATCAGCTCCGCATTCGCCCGCCCGTCCACCGGCGGGGATTTCAGCTGCGCCAGCCAGGTGCCATCCTCGCTGCGGGTGAGCCTGCTCACCCGTGCGTTGGGCTTCACCTTCAGTTCGATGATCCGGCTCATGTGCACCGGCCGGTTTGGTAATCTCGCCGCACCTGAACAAGCATACGGAGCCCGCCTGATGTCCGGCAAACTCGTGCTGCTGCGCCACGGCCAGAGCGAATGGAATGTCGCCAACCTGTTCACCGGCTGGACCGACGTCGACCTCACCGAGCAGGGTCGCGCCGAGGCACGCCAGGCCGGGCGCGAGCTGAAGGCCACCGGCATCCGCTTCGACTTTTGCTACACCTCCACGCTGAAGCGCGCCATCCGCACGCTGTGGATCGCCCTCGACGAGATGGACCGCATGTGGCTGCCGGTTGAAAAGAGCTGGCGCCTCAACGAGCGCCACTACGGCGCCCTGCAGGGGCTCGACAAGGCGCAGACCGTGGAAAAGCATGGCGAGGCGCAGGTGAAGATCTGGCGCCGCAGCTACGACATCCCGCCGCCGCCGCTCGACCCCGCTGACGAGCGCCACCCGAAGCATGACCCCCGTTATGCCGACCTCGATCCCGCGCTGCTGCCCGGCACCGAGTCGCTGAAAGACACCCTGGCGCGCGTGCTGCCGCTGTGGAACGAGGAGATCGCGCCGAAGCTGCGCGCCGGCCGCAACGTGCTCATCGCCGCCCACGGCAACAGCATCCGCGCGCTGGTGAAGATGCTCGACAACATGCCCGAGGGCGAGATCGTGGAGCTGAACATCCCCACGGGCGTGCCGCTGCTCTATGAACTGGATGCCGCATTGAAGCCCACGGGCCACCGCTACCTGGGAGACCCCGCTGCCATCGCCGCGGCCGCCGAGGCGGTACGGCGGCAGACGGAAAAGCGCTGAAGCGCAGGCACCGGCGCCGGGCCGGTGCGCACCCCTACTTCGTCACCACCGCCCAGTTGTCGTACTGGCCGCCGTGCGCCGCGGCGAGCTGCGTCAGGTGCACGGTGAGCTGCTGCATCTCCGGCACGATCAGCCGCATGCGGCGGCAGCCATGCACGCTGAACTGGCCACTGGTCTCGCGCGCCTCGATCACGTCGGTCTCATAGCCCTGCTCGCGCAGGGCTTTGGCCAGCCCCGTGGCGCCGTCGCGCGTGGGCACGGTGAAGAAGAAATCCACCGTCTGCTCGGCAAAGGTATCCACTCCAGCCTTGCGCAAGCCCTGGATGAAATGCTGGTCCCAGTCGATCTCCTGCTTGCGGAAGGAGAACCCGCGCCAGCGCGAGATGATGCGGAACAGTAGCAGCGCCCCCACGCCCACCATGATGAAGGCGATGGTCCGGTTGCTCAGGTCCATCAGTCCTCCACCTTGCCGGTATCCCCGGGTGTCTCGTTCACCGAGACCACGGTGGCCCGCGGGAAGAAATTGAATTCGCTGGCCGAGGCCCAGGTGTAGGCACCCATGGCGCGGCCCACGATCAGGTCACCGGCCTTGAGCTTCGGCAGCATCAGGTTCTCGGCGATCACGTCGATGCTGTCGCAGGTGGGTCCGGCCAGCACCGCTGGCAGCAGCTCGCCACCGGTCTTCAGGCTCTCGATGGGATAGCGGGCATGGTCGAACAGCTGGCCGCTGTAGGAACCATAGAGTCCGTCATCCAGGTAATACCACCAGTGGCCCTCGCGCTCGGCACGGCCCATCACGGTGGCCACGCCGATGGCGGCAGGACCTGCGATGTAGCGCCCGGGCTCGGCGATCACGCGCAGCCCCCTTGGCACGCCGGCCAGCGCCTTGCGGATGGGCGCGCAGAAGCGTCCGATGTCAGGCACCGGCTGCGTGTAATTGATGGGAAAGCCGCCGCCGATGTCCAGCGTATCGAACGGCCCGAGCTTCGCGCGCCGCGCCTGGCGCGTGAGCGCAATGCAGGCCTCGATGGCCTCCACATGCTTCAGCGGCTGCGGTGCCTGCGATCCCACATGGAAGGAGAACCCACGCACCTTCACGCCGAGCTTCGCCGCCAGGCGCGCGAGGTCCAGCGCCTTCTCCGGATCACACCCGAACTTGCGCGACAGGTCGCTCACCGCGCCCGGGCTGCGGAATGACACGCGCAGCAGGAGCTCCGCCTCGTCGCGGAAGGCGCGGAACTTGCGCACCTCGTCCGGATTGTCGGCCACGAACACGCGCACGCCGCCGTGCAGCGCATTGCGGATGTCCTTCTCGCGCTTGATCGGATGCGTGTGGATGCAGCGCGCGGGGTCCAGCCCCAGCCGCGTAACCAGCTGCACCTCGCCCGTGGTGGCAAGGTCGAGCCATCCGCCCAGCTTCGCGATGGTGCGCACCACCGCCGCGGCCGGCAGCGGCTTCAGCGCGTAATGGAGGTCGACTCCCGGCAGCGCCTTGTGCAGCCGCCGGTACTGCGCACGCACGCGCTCGCAGTCGATGATGAGCAGCGGCGATCCATAGGTCGCCACCAGCCGCTTCACTTCCTCCGGCTGGAAGGGATCAATGAAACCCTTCTTCAAGGCAGCACACCGGTGCCCAGTGCGGCGTAGGGGCCGCTCTCGGCCGGCGCGCTCACCGAGGCGCGCGCCAGGCGGTCGCGCACCGCGTCCCAGCGCTCATCGCTGGGTACTTCCTGCACGAGGATGCGCGCACAGCCGGCCTTGTCGAGCGTGCGCAGGTTGGCATAGAGGTCGTGGCCATAGGCCTCCGCCCGCTTGCCGGCATTGATCCAGGTCACCGTCTCGTAGGTCTTCAGCGGCAGGCGCTGCGCCAGCACGGCGATGCGCTGCCCGCCCTCGGAAAGCGACTCGGCCAGCGCGTCCAGCTCGCCGCCGGGCACGATGGTCAGCGGCGTCACCGGCGCGTAGTGCGCCGCGGTGCTGCCGGGCACGCGCGGGGAGGATTTGTCGGGCCCGATGCTCACCGTGCCGACCACGTCGCGCAGCTGCGTCAGCGTGATGGCGCCCGGCCTGAGCAGCCGCACCTCGCCGCCGATGCAGCTCACGATGGTGGATTCCAGCCCGAGCTGGCACTCACCCCCGTCCAGGATCACCTTCACTGCATCGCCGAACTCATCCTGCACATGCTCGGCGCGCGTGGCCGACAGGCGGCCGTAGCGGTTGGCCGAGGGCGCGGCAATGCCGCCGCCGAAGGCATCCAGCAGCTGGCGCGCCATGGGATGGGAGGGAATGCGCATGGCCACCGTGTCCTGCCCGCCCGTGACCACGTCGTGCACACCCTCGCCGCGCGGCAGGACCAGCGTCAGCGGACCGGGCCAGAAGGCTTCCGCCAGCTTCTCCGCCTCCGGGGTCAGCTCGCGCACCCAGCGCCTGAGGTATTTCTGCTGGTCGATGTGCACGATCACCGGATGGGAGGCCGGGCGGTCCTTCAGCTCGAACACGCGGCGCACGGCTGCCGGATTGGCGGCATTGGCACCAAGGCCATAGACCGTCTCGGTAGGGAACGCCACGAGCTCGCCATCGCGCAATGCATCGACGGCGGCTTCCAGCTCGGCCTGTGAGGCCCGGATCGCTTTAGCCATCCGGGCATTTTACCAGTCGGCGGGGGGCCACCACCCCCTGACTAAGCCTGTTGGCTCAGCGCATCACATAACGCTGCCCGGGTCAGTCGAGATTGCGCCTGTCCCAGCCATAGGGCGTCCTGACGATCTCCGAGGTGGGCCAGTAGTGGCGGTCCAGCTTCAGGGTGATCACCTCCGGCACGTTGTTCCAGGACAACGTACGCACCCTGATCGAGGAGCGGTCCGGACGTCCGGCCACCACCGCGAGGAAGGCGTCGAGGTCCGGCGTCGGCTGGCCGTCGACCTCCACGATGCGCCGCCCCGGCGAGAGGCGGTAGCGCGTCGCCGGTGAACCATAAGAGAAGTACGCCACGTACACGCCCTGCGGCACCACGCCGCGCTGCGCGCTCATCGCCCGGTGCGGGGCATGCAGGATGGCGCCCGCCCATTGCACGATGCGCTCCACGTCACGGCCATCCAGCGCCGTGGTGGGCACGGTGAGCACCTCCTCTGCCTGGCCACGCCACACCGTGACGGCCACTTGCTCCCGGTCGCCCACGGCCCGCTCCACATCGCGGAATCGCGTCACCGGCTTGCCCTCCACCGCCAGCAGCAGGTCGCCCTGGCGCAGCACCCGGGCCGAGGCGGCGCCACCGGTGATGCGCGCCACCGACAGCACCTGCCTGCCTTCCGGATTGTTCTTCTCCAGCGTGGAGGCCCACTGCGAGGACAGGCCCAGGCGGCGCGCCTCGGTGAGCGTCAGCGTGCTGAACTCCGCATCCAGCGTGTGCATCGGCTTCTTGTCGCGCACCCTGCCGATCATCTCGGTCACCAGGTCGATGGGCACGCCGCGATTGATCTGGCCGGTGCCGCCGCGACCGGTATCCACCGGGAAGGTGGACCACAGCGCCAGCACCGCTCCCCGGTTGTCCACCAGCACGCCGTCGAAGTCATCCGGCGGATTCAGCAGCTGCGCCACTTCGACGTTGGCGTCGCGGAACTGCATGGAGCGCGTCAGCGGCAGCGCCAGCGGATCCATCGCGATGATCTCGGTGGTGCGCGACTTGTATTCGCCGCCGCGGTTCATGCCGATGGCGGTCACTTTCTGGCCGGCCTCGAGCGGCCAGGGATTGAACCGCGGGGTCTTCACCGGCGTATCGCCGATCAGCTTCGGATCGTAGGAAATCAGGGCCAGGTTGTGCACCGGATGCACGTACTCCACGCGGCCGGGAATCTCGAAGGCACCGGCGAAGGTGAGCCGCACATCGCCCATCGACACCGGCACGGTGTTGCGGTCGGTCACGACATAACCCAGCTCGGCATCCACGATCAGGCCGGTGCCGTAGTAATTGCGCTCCGACACGCCGGCCAGCGCGAAGGGCATGTCGAAGGTGACCTGCACCAGCGAGGGCACCAGCTGAGCCACCAGCTTGTCGCGCACCACCGGCAGGTTGGCGGTGCCACCAGCCACTTCCTTGGGCGGTGGGCCCGGCGGCAGGTCGACGCAGGGCCACAGGCCACTCACGTCGTCACGGTGGCAGGAACGCGCCGGGAACCAGCGCCGGTCCATGCGCAGCGAGGCCACCTGCGGATTGTTCGGCTCCTCCATCACCACGTAGCGCACCGTGGCGCGGTCGCCATCGCCCAGCAGCTGCAGCTCGCCGGCAAAGGCACTGATGTCCGGCACCGGCCGGCTGTTCACCTCGGTGATCAGCGCAGCGCGCGGGATGCCCGCCGCGGCCAGGCTGTAGCCCGGGTTGGCCACATACACGCCCGACACCGGCCGGTTGAAATGCCGCGCCTGCTGGTAGGACAGGTTGTGCACCACCGAGTCGCCGAACTCCAGGTAGGCGGCCGGGGTGATGCCATCCAGGTCGCCCACCGCAAGGTCCACCGTGCGTTCATCACCGCCGCGCTGCATGCGCACGCGCACCTGCTTGCCCACGGAGTTGTCGAGCAGGCTCTCCAGCGGCTCGAAGGTGGTGATGGCCTTGCCATCGATCGAAATCAGGATGTCACCCGGCTGCAGCTCGGTGTATGCGGCGGAACCGGGCTGCACCTGCGTCACCACCAGCATGCCCGTGTTGTCCGGGAAATCCTTGCGCATGGCCGTCTCGGTGGCGGCGCTCAGGCCCAGCCGGCGCAGCTCGTCATAGGGCACGTAGCTGAACACCGTCTGCAGCGTGCCGCGCGGCACCGGCTTGCCGGCCTTGATGAGGTCCACGGCGCGCTTCACGCGGCCCAGCGGCAGGTAGAAGCTCGACGCCGCGCCGGAAGCACCGCCCGCATTCAGCGCCACCACGCGCCCGCGGATGTCCACCACCGGCGAACCGGAGGAGCCGCCAGAGGTTCCCGACGCCGCCTGGATATAGAAGGTATTGAAGTCGTTGTAGCGCCCCGTGCCATAGGCGGGCGCCTCCCGGTCCAGGCGCGCCAGCGTGCCGGCGAGGATCGACAGCTGCTCGCCGGCATTGTTGCCGATCACGCGAATCTCGCGTCCGATCTGCGCACCTTCCGGATACAGCTCCAGCGATGGCGGCCTGGCGAAGCGCAGCTTGGCCGGGTCATAGCGGTACAGGCCGAAGTCATGCACCGGATCGCGGTACACCGGATACAGCTGCACCTCCTCGCGGTTGAGGAAGGTGGCCTCGGCGGTGATGGGGCCCGGCGTCACCACGTGGCGGTTGGTGAGGATGAGGCCGCGCTCGGCATCGATCACGAAGCCGGTGGCCTGCGAGGAGGTGTTCCACTCGGTGTCGAACGCACGGGTGGAATCCATCTTGATCGCCACCACGCCCTGCGCGATGCGCTCCAGGGTGGCGGTCCAGGTGGCGTCCTCGCGCCGCGGTGGGGCCGGGGGTTCTTCCAGCGCCGGCGGCAGGTTGGGGCCAACCTCGCCGGGAAGCGGTGCGGGTGCCGGCCCCGGAGAGGGCAAGGGAGACAGGGGCGGCGAAACCGTCTGCGCACCAGCCAGCAGGGTTGCCGCGAGCAGCGCCGCAGCGGTCAATCGGCGCAAGGAATCCCTCATCATCCACTCCTCTCAGTCCGGCTTTGGGCCAGTCAGAAACAAAGTACCAGCAGCCAGGTCAGCCCCAGCAGTCCGAAAGATGAAAGCACCGCCGCGGAGGCGAGGTCCTTGGCGAGGCCCGAGAGCGCATGCCGCTCCAGCCCCACGCGATCCACCACCGCCTCGATGGCACTGTTGATCAGCTCGACGATCAGCACCAGCAGCATGGGCCCCACCAGCAGGGCTTTCTCCACGCCGGTTTCGCCCAGCCACAGTCCCAGGGGAATGACCACCACCGCCACGGCCAGTTCCTGGCGGAAGGCCGCCTCGCCGAGGAAGGCTCCACGGAAGCCGCGGTGGCTGGCGCCAAACGCCCGCCAGACCCGGCCCATGCCCGAAGGTTTCGGTCTTTCCATGGCGACCCAAGTCTAACAAGTACAATGCACGCCATGCTCCAGCCACGCCGTGCCAGCCTGCAGGTGATGATCGGCGGGGTCGCCGTCGGCGGCCCCGCGCCCGTGGTCGTGCAGTCGATGACCAACACCGACACGGCGGATATCGAAGCCACAGTGGCCCAGGTGCGCGACCTGGCGCGCGCGGGTTCCGAACTGGTGCGCATCACGGTCAACAGCGCCGAGGCCGCTGCAGCCGTGCCGCATATCCGCGACAGGTTACGGACCGATGGTGTCGGCGTGCCATTGGTGGGGGATTTCCACTTCAACGGCCACAAGCTGCTCAGCGAACATCCCGCCTGCGCTGCCGCGCTCGACAAGTACCGCATCAACCCCGGCAACGTGGGCCGCGGCGCGAAGCGTGACAGCCAGTTCGCCGCGATGATCGAGATCGCCTGCCGCGAGGACAAGCCGGTGCGCATCGGCGTGAACTGGGGCAGCCTCGACCAGCAGCTGCTGGCGCGACTGATGGATGAGAACAACGCGCTGGCGCAGCCGGCCAGCGCCCAGGCCGTGATGCGCGAGGCCATCGTGCGCTCGGCACTGGAAAGCGCGGAGATGGCCGTGGCGCTGGGGCTGCCACGCAACCGCATCGTGCTCTCGGCCAAGGTCAGCGGCGTGCAGGACCTCATCGCCGTCTACCGCAACCTCGCCGCGCGCTGCGACTGGCCACTGCACCTCGGCCTCACCGAGGCCGGCATGGGCAGCAAGGGCATCGTGGCCTCCACCGCCGGCATCGGCGTGCTGCTGGCCGAGGGCATCGGCGACACCATCCGCGTGTCGCTCACGCCCGAGCCCGGTGGTGATCGCACGCAGGAAGTGATCGTCGCGCAGGAGATCCTGCAGACCATGGGACTGCGTTCCTTCCTGCCCATGGTGGTGGCCTGCCCCGGGTGCGGCCGTACCACCAGCACCTACTTCCAGGAACTGGCCCAGCGCATCCAGACGCACATCCGCCACCGCATGCCGCAGTGGCGCGCCGAACGCGACGGCGTCGAGGAGATGACCGTGGCCGTGATGGGCTGCGTGGTGAATGGTCCTGGCGAGAGCCGCCACGCCAATATCGGCATCAGCCTGCCCGGCACGGGCGAGCGGCCCGTGGCGCCGGTGTACGAGGATGGCGAGAAGACGGTAACGCTGAAGGGCGATCACATCGCCGAGGAGTTCCAGCAGCTGCTGGAGCGTTACATCGAGCGCACCTACCCGCTGCGGGGCGCTACCGCCGCGCACGATGCCCGTGCTAGCGTTGCCCCATGAGCGAGGACCTGGCCCAGCGTCGTTGCGTGCCCTGCGAAGGCGGGGTGGCTCCCCTGTCGCGGGCCGCTGCCGAAGAGGTGCTGCAGCGGCTGGATGAAAACTGGCAGCTGTCGGTGGATGCCACTTCCATCCAGCGCGAGTTCCGCTTCCGCGATTTCTTCCGCACCATGAGTTTCGTGAACGCGCTGGCGCACCTCGCCAACATCGAGGACCACCATCCGGACCTCGAGCTGGGCTACAACTACTGCAGGGTGCGCTTCACCACCCACGCCATCCGCGGGCTGTCGGAAAACGACTTCATCTGCGCGGCGAAGATCGACGAGCTGCCGCTGGCCTGAGGCAGTCAGCCGCGCGGCCGCGTCTGGCCCGCAGCCTGCCTGGCAAGGAAACGGCGCGCGAATGGCAGGCGTCCTACCAGGGCCATTCCCTCCCGTGCCGCCCATGCCGCCAAAGGTCCTGATCCGGTGAACAGACGGTCCAGCCCGTCGACCACCTCACCCACCAGCGCATTGCCCGCACGCCGTTCGCGCTCGTAGCGGCGCAGGGCGCGCAGCGCGCCGACACTCTCGCGCGGCGGCCGTGCCGCCAGCTGCGCGGCAAGCACGACGGCATCCTCCAGTCCCTGGTTCACGCCCTGCCCCGCCAGCGGGTGGATCACATGGGCGGCATCGCCCACCAGTGCCACGCGCGGCGCCACATAACTTCCGGCTGCCAGTCGCCGCAAGGGAAAGGATGCCCGCTCGCTGGCCAGTTCCAGTGCGCCGAGCACGCCTGCACTGGCCGCAGTGAGTTCGGTGTTGAATTGTTCCGCCGGCATTGCCAGCAGTCCGGCCGCCCTTGCCTCCGTTGCGGACCACACGATGGAGCAGGTGTTGTCCGGCAGCGGCAGCAAGGCCAGCGGTCCGGTGGCAAGGAAACGCTGGAAGGCAGTGCCGCGATGGCTGCGCCCCGTCCTGATGGTGGCGACGATGCCCCGCTGGCCATACTCGCGCGTCGTCGCCGGCATCTGCATCAGCTCCCGCACCGTCGAGGCCGCACCATCGGCGCCCACCACCAGCTCCGCATCCACACGCGCCAGTCCCAGCTGCAACCTCGCCCCTTCAGGGTGTATCGCGAGCGCCTGCAGGCTGTCATTGAGGATGACGATGCCCTGCTCGCGGCAGGCCTGGAGCAGCGCGGCCTGCAGCGCATCGTTCTCGACGATGCAGCCCAACTCCGGCGCGCCGCTCTCGGCCGCATCGAAATGCAGCACATCGGGGCTGTCGGGCGGCACGGCCTCATGCCACACGGCCATGCGCTCCACGGCGGCGGTGCGCGTGGCATCCAGTCTTTCCCATACACCAAGACCCGCGAGCCGTGCGCGGTTCGCCGGTGCGATGGCCGACACACGCAGGCCCGGCGGCGACCCCGGCGCGGGCGCCGACACCGGCCGTGGCTCCACGATGACGATGCGCCCGGCACGGACGCGCGCCTCGCCCGCCAGCAGCAGTGCCAGCGTGGTACCCACCATGCCGCCGCCCACGATGGCGACATCCACCTGATGGGGAACAGCGGGCTGCGCCTGTGCCGGCCCGCTCATTGCATCTCCCGCAGCGGCAGTCCGCGCGCCAGGCGTGCACTGCGCGCACCGAAGCCCAGGCTCACGCGCGCCAGCGCGCGTTTGGCCGGGGGCAGCAGGTCGAAGAGCAGCAGGCCGGCATCGCGCGCCGCCACCACTGCCGGATGGGCATTGCCGAACACCCGCACCAGGGCATCGGTGAAGCCGATGACGCCACTGCGGTCCTGCTGCCGACGCGCGGCGTATTCCGCCAGCAGCGCAGCCGCGCCCGGATCACCCTCTCCGGCGCAGGCCAGCACCTCCGCGAGTTCGGCCACGTCGCGCAGGGCGAGATTGAAACCCTGGCCGGCCACCGGATGCAGGGACTGCGCGGCATTGCCCAGCAGCACGATGCGCGGCGCCACGGTGCCCTGGCTCTGCGTGAGCGCCAGTGGATAGCGCCCGCGCGATCCCAGCTGCAGCGCGCGGCCCGCACGCCAGCCGAATGCCTCCTGCCAGCGCGCCAGGAACTGCGCATCGGGAAGCTGCATCAGCGCGGCAGCCTGCTCCGGCGATGCGGCCCACACCAGCGTGCGCCAGCAGGCGCCAGTGCGCCCTACGTGCGGCAGCGCGGCCAGCGGCAGCAAGGCCATCGGTCCGGCAGAGGTGAAGCGCTCATAGGCCACGCCGTCATTGGGCTGGTCGGTGCGCAGCGCCGCCACCACGGCCACCTGCGCGTAGTCGTCGACGCTGGCCGCAAGGCCCGCCACCGTCCGCACCATCGACTGCGCACCATCGGCCGCCACCACCAGCCGCGCGCGCAGTGAGCGGGACTGCCCGCCCTGCTCCAGCGCGATCAGCGCGGCGTCCTCTTGCACCTGCAGCGCCGTGACGCGTGCCGGCATGAAGGCCGCAATGCGTGGCGCCGTGCGCAGCATCCCCCACAGCTCGCGGCCCAGCACGCGATTGGGCACGACGTAGCCCAGTGCCTGCTGTCCAAGGGATGCGGCATCCAGCCGCGCGAATCCATAACGACCGGCGTCAGAGACGTGGATGGCGGCGATGGGCGCCGCCTCCGCCGCAAGCCGTGGCCACACGCCCAATGCCTCGAAGATGCGCCGGCTGGCATTGCCCAGGGCCGTGGTGCGCTCGTCGAAGCTGGGCTGCGCGGCGCTGTCCGGCGCAAAGGCCTCGACCAGGGCGATGGAGAAAGGCAGCTCGCGCAGCGCGGCCGCCAGGCTGGCGCCGGCCAGCCCGCCGCCTACGATGGCGATGTCGAACGCGGAGCGGTCGTCAGGCGCTGTCGCAGTTTCCATGGCGACCTTGCGCAGCGTCCGTCAGGACCGCGCCGCCACAGCGGCCTCGACCTCGCGCGGCGCGCTGGGCACGCCGCTGGTGAGCACCTCGCAGCCGCCCGCCGTCACCACCACGTCATCCTCGATGCGGATGCCGCAGTTCCAGTAGCGCTTCGGCACGCCGCGCGTGCCGGCGGGGATGTAGATGCCCGGCTCCACCGTCATCACCATGCCCGGCTCCAGCACCCGCCACTCCTCGCCCACCTTGTAGTCGCCGACGTCGTGCACGTCCATGCCCAGCCAGTGGCCGGTGCGGTGCATGAAGAACTTGCGGTAGGCGCCATCCTTGATCAGCTTCGGCACCCGCCCCTTCAGCAGCCCCACCGACACCAGCCCGTGCGTGATCACCTGGACCGCGGCCTCATGCGCCTGGTTCCAGTGGTTGCCGGGCTTCGTGGCGGCGAAGGCCGCGTGCTGCGCCGCCAGCACGATCTCGTAGATCTCCTGCTGTGCGGGCGTGAACTCCCCGCTCACCGGCCAGGTGCGGGTGATGTCCGAGGCGTAGTACTGGTATTCGCAGCCGGCATCCACCAGCAGCAGGTCGCCCTCTTCCAGCCGCGCGTCATTCTCGCGGTAGTGCAGGATGCAGGAGTTGGCGCCACCACCCACGATGGGCTCGTAGGACCAGGTGGCGTTGTGGCGTCCGTACTCGTGCAGGATCTCCGCCGCGATCTCGTATTCGTAGCGCCCCGGCAGCGTGTGGTTCATGGCCCGCACCTGCGCCGCCGCGGCGATGCGCCCGGACTCGCGCATCAGCCCCAGCTCCACGCGGCTCTTGTAGAGGCGCATGTCGTGCAGCACATGGTCCAGCGCGACCATCTCCAGCGGCGGATGCTTGCCGTGGCGGGCCAGTCCGCGCAGCGTCTGCAGCCAGCCCAGCACTTTCTGGTCGAACTCCGGGTGCGTGCCCATGGCGTAGTACACGCGCTCGCGGTTCTCCATCAGTCCCGGCAGGATCTCGTCCAGGTCGGAGATGGGGAAGGCATCGTCGGCGGCAAAGCGTTCCACCGCACCCCCGGGACCGGCACGCCGCCCCTCCCAAGTTTCCTTCAGCGGATCCTTGTCACGCACGAAGAGGATGTATTCGGCCGCCTCACGCCCCGGCACCAGCACGGCCACGGCCTCCGGCTCGGCAAATCCGGTGAGATAGAAGAAGTCACTGTCCTGCCGGTAGGGATAGCCCACGTCGTTGTTGCGGATGCGCTCGGGCGCAGCCGGCAGGATGGCGATGGAACCCTTGCCCATGATGCGCGCCAGCAGCCGGCGCCGGCGCGCGAACTCGCTGTTGCCCGCCTTCAGGCTGGCCGCGCGCGAGGCGACCGTCGCGGAATGCTGGGTGCCGGCACGCACCTTGCCGCGTGCCGCGGCGACCGGGCGTCGCGACTTCTTCATCTTCAATGGAGGCGCTCCGTTGGTGGCGCCGGCGGCGGTTCGCGCAGCGGCTGCAGGTGGTCATAAAGCAGCTGCACACCCACCCGTACGAATTCCACCAGTTCGGCATACGCGGCTTCGTTCGACTCGGTGCCGTCGGCGGGATCCACGTCCACCTGGGTAATGGCGGTCATGTCGCGCAGCACCTCGGCCGCATCGCCCTGCAGCGAGGATGCATCGGGCACCGCCACGCCGGCGCCCAGACCATAAAGGAATCCCGTGCACCACTCGCCCAGCGCGGAGGTGCGCTCGGTGATGGGCGCGTCATCGGCCGGCAACAGGGGCTGGAAATCCATCGCGCCATCCACCAGCGCGCCGGAGGTGGACTCGAACACCGCACGCAGGTCTTCGGCTGCCAGGCCCTCGGCCCGACCGTCGGGGAGTATCTCCGCCAGCCAGTCGCCCAGCGTGCAGCGCGTGGCGCAGAGTGATCCCACCAGCGTGCCATGGGCCTCGGCCGCATCGGTGAGTGCGTGGGCCTGCATCAGGATGCGTTGCAGGCCATCGAAAGTCTGGGCGGGAACAACCATGCGCGCGCCATTATGCCTCGCCGGGCTGCACTGCTGTGCGCAGGACTTGCCGGCCTGCCCGCCGTGCAGGCAGTATTGCGCGCAATATGAGCCAGAACAGCGGCCAACCATTGATCGACGCCGAGTTGCAACGGCTGGAGGCAAGGGTCGGCGAGCTGGTGTCGCTGGTGCGGCAGCTCACTGAAGAGAACAAGGCCCTGCGCCACCGGCAGGACCACCTCGCGGGCGAGCGCGCCGCACTGCTGCAGAAGAACGAACAGGCCCGGGCCGGTGTCGAGGCCATGATCGGGCGCCTGCGCATGCTGGAAAGCGGCGTATGAGCACCGACGCGGAGCCGGTCAGCATCCGCATCCTCGAAAAGGAATACCTCATCGCCTGCCCCCCCGAGGAGCGGGACGACCTGCTCAGGGCCGCGGAGCTGCTCGACGGCCGCCTCAAGCAGGCCAGGGAAAGCGCCCGCGGCATGGGCAGCGAACGCTGGCTCATCATGGCGGCCCTCAACATGGCCAACGAGCTCGGCAAGCTGCAGGCCAGCGAGGAGCGCAGCAGCCGCGAAATGGGGGCCCGCGTCCGCCAGATGCGCGAGCGGGTCGAACGCGCGCTGGTGCAGGGCCAGCAGCTGGAACTGTAGTAGAGTGTGACTGCGCCGCCTGCGGTGTTCGACACGCGGATCGGGTTACCTCGGACCCTAATTGAAACACCCAGGGGCGGGCCTTGCAGTCGTGCTGTGCATGTCCGCTTCACCGCGGGAAGCCTTACCTTCTGCATACCTGCCCCACCTTGTTGCTCCGGTTCGAGAGCAACGGTCCGCACCGGCACAGGCGGGTGGCGCCTTCTTCACCTGAGCCGCTGGCGACATGAGCAGCGACTCTCCTTCTACTGACCGGCAGCAGCTGCGGCGCGAACTGCGCGCGCGGCGCCGCGCCATCCAGGGCGCGGTGCGGGCCACCAGGGGACGACAGCTGGCTGCACGCGTCAACGCGATGGGCCTGCTGCAACCCGGCCGGCGCATCGGCCTTTACCTGGCCACCTCCGAGGAGATCGACACCACCCCGCTGCTGCAGCTGGCGGCCCGTCGTGGCTGCCGCATCGCCCTGCCCCGCGTCATCGACCTGCGACGCGACCGCATGCGGTTCTTCGATCTGCCCGCGGGCACAGCCTTCGGCACCCCGGGTGAAAGCGCGTTGCGCCGTGGTGCATTCGGCATCCTCGAACCCAGCGGCGGCCACCCGCGCGCGGCCCGCGAGCTGGACGTAGTGTTCATGCCGCTGGTGGGCTTTGACCTGCAGGGCAACCGCATCGGCATGGGCCGCGGCTTCTATGACCGGCACTTCGCATTCAGGTTGCGCCATGTGCATTGCCGCCGTCCCCTGCTGGTCGGCCTTGCCTATGCCGTGCAGCAGGTACCTTCACTACCCCATGCGGACCATGACGTACCTCTGGATGCGATTGTGACCGAGTCCTCAACCCTGGCGTTCCACCGGAAGACCCCCTGATGCGTTACTGGCTGTTGAAGAGCGAACCTTCGACCTTCGGCATCGATGACCTCGCTGCTGCACCGAAGAGGACCACCAGCTGGGAGGGCGTGCGCAACTACCAGGCGCGCAACATGCTCCGGGACGACTTCAAGGTGGGCGACCTGGGCTTCTTTTATCACTCCTCCTGTCCCGAGCCTGGCATCGCCGGCGTCGTCGAGGTGGTGCGCTCCGGCTACCCCGACCCCAGCGCATGGGATCGCCGCAGCCCCTACCACGATGCGAAAAGCCCTGAAAACAAGCCACTTTGGTACACGGTCGACGTGCGGCTCAAGGACCGGTGGGATCCGGCGCTGTCGCTGGAGACACTGCGCGAGCATGCCGATGGCAGGCTCGATGGCATGCTGCTGCTACGTCGCGGCAACCGCCTGTCGGTCACGCCGGTGGATGCGGCGCACTGGAAGTTCATCCTCTCGCTCCACCGTTGAAGGTGCACATGCAGGCGAGCTGCTTGCCCGACGTGCTTCATCATCGATGTCCTCATCGATGAAGGCGCCATGCATGCCGAGGCAGACGGGTTGTCCCGACGCAACGTCGCTACCATGCTTGCTTGTATTTTTGCAACGCGTGTATATACTCGGTCCCCGGACTAACCTGTAACTGGAGAACTGTCATGGCGAAAGCCAAGAAGAAGGCCAAGAAAAAGGCCGCTAAGAAGAAGTAACTTCTTCTGGTGACCGGCGGGTCGGGATGAAAATCTCCCCGCCGGTCCACCAGACAAGATACTTACCTGTGCCCGCGCAAGCGGGCACAGTCATTTTCAAAACCCGTAAATTCCAGTGTCAGGCGCATGAGCGAACAGCAGAAGTTGAAGCAGCAGGTCGGTGCAGCGGCACTGGCCTTCCTTGAAGAGGGCATGGTCCTCGGTGTGGGTACGGGCTCCACCGTCAATGCCATGCTCGACCAGCTTCACCCCTGGGTGTCGCGGCTGAAGGGAGCGGTATCCAGTTCCGAGGCATCCACTGCCAGGTTACGGTCGCTGGGCATCCCGGTGCTCGATCTGAACGACGTCGATGACCTCGGGGTCTACATCGATGGCGCCGACGAGAGCAACGCCAGGCTCGAGCTCATCAAGGGCGGTGGCGCGGCACTCACCCGCGAGAAGATCGTGGCCGCCGCCGCGCAGCGCTTCATCTGCATTGCCGATGAGTCCAAGCTGGTCGACCGCCTCGGCCGCTTTCCCCTGCCGGTGGAAGTGATCCCCATGGCCCGCGCACTGGTGGCGCGCGAACTGGTCGCCCTGGGTGGGCGGCCGGTGCACCGCAACGGGGTGGTGACGGACAACGGCAACCACATCCTTGATGTGCACGGCCTTGCCATCGACGATGCCACCGGCCTCGAGACCCGCATCAACCAGATCCCCGGCGTGGTCACCGTGGGCCTGTTCGCCCACCGTCCGGCAGATGTCCTGCTGCTTGGCACAACGGCCGGGGTGCGGCGCATCGACCGGCCGGTGTGACCCCGCCCCGGTTCCGGGGCTCCTGATTTGCCTGTGCGCCGACGCCCCTGTTAGTCTTCAGGCATGCGTCAACAGCAGCACATCATCGCGATAGCCATCCCCGGCTGCGAGCTGCCGCTTGCGCGCCTGCACCTGCGCCGCCCGGCGCACTGATCGACTGCCCGCCCGTTTGGGCGCATCATTTTTCCCGTTGTTTTCCACGCCACCGCCACCATGCGGGGGCAAGCAGTTTGCAGGTATACCGCCATGTTGAAGGACCCTTCGACCAAGTACCGCCCCTGGACCATCGAGCCGTTCCCCGAACGGACCTGGCCCAACACCCGCATCACCCGGCCACCGCTGTGGTGCAGCGTCGACCTGCGCGACGGCAACCAGGCGCTGATCGAGCCCATGGATGCCGAGCGCAAGCGCCGCTTCTTCAAGCTGCTGGTCGAGACCGGGTTCAAGCAGATCGAGGTGGGCTTCCCCTCGGCCTCCCAGACCGAGTTCGACTTCGTGCGCGAGCTGATCGAGCAGGACCTCATTCCCGATGACGTCACCATCCAGGTGCTCACCCCGGCCCGGCCGGAGCTGATCCGCCGCACCTTCGAGTCGCTGAAGGGGGCGAAGCGGGCCGTCCTCCACTACTACAACGCCACCGCCCCGGTGTTCCGGCGGGTGGTGTTCCGCCAGGACCAGGCGGCCACGCAGAAGCTGGCCACGGATGCGGCCGCGCTCATCCGCGAGCTGGCTGCCGCGGCGCCGGAAACCGACTGGACCTTCGAGTATTCACCCGAGGCTTTCTCCTGCACCGAGCTGCCCTTCGTGCTGCAGGTGTGCGAGGCGGTGATGGACGTGCTCGGCGCCACGCCGGAACGGCGGGTGATCCTCAACCTGCCCGCCACCGTGGAAGTGGCGACGCCGAACATCTACGCCGACCAGATCGAATGGTTCTGCCGCAACATGAAGCGGCGCGAGGCCGCCATCATCAGCCTGCATCCCCACAATGACCGCGGCACGGGCATCGCCGCCGCGGAGCTGGGGCAGATGGCTGGCGCAGACCGCGTCGAGGGCACCCTGTTCGGCAATGGCGAGCGCACCGGCAACGTGGACATCGTCACGCTGGCGCTGAACCTCTACACCCAGGGCATCCACCCGGGCCTCGACTTCTCGAACATCAATGAGGCGGCGCGGCTGGTGGAGTACTGCAACCAGCTGCCCATCCACCCGCGTCATCCCTACGTGGGCGACCTGGTGTTCACTGCCTTCTCGGGCAGCCACCAGGATGCGATCCGCAAGGGTTTTGCCGAGCGCCAGGAAGGCGGCCTGTGGGAGATCCCCTACCTGCCCATCGACCCGCGCGACGTGGGGCGCAGCTACGAGTCGGTGATCCGCGTGAACAGCCAGTCCGGCAAGGGCGGCGTCACCTACCTGCTCGAACAGGAGTACGGGCTCACGCTGCCGCGCCGGCTGCAGATCGAGTTCTCGCCCCAGGTGCAGGCAGTCACCGATTCCAGCGGCAAGGAAGTCACTGCTGCGGAGATCTGGAAGCTTTTCGAGGCCGAGTACCTGGTGCAGGAGGGCCGCGAGTTCGGCTACCGCGGCCACCACCTGGTGACGGCCTCCGACGGCAGTGATGGCGAGCTGCTGACGCTGAACATCGTGCGCGGTGGCACGCCGGTGCAGCTCACCGGCCGCGGCAACGGGCCAATCGATGCGCTGGTGCATGCGCTGGGCCTGCCCTTCGACGTGCTCTCCTACGAGGAGAAGTCCATGGGCAATGGCAGCGAGGCGAAGGCCGCAGCATTCGTGGAGATCACCACGCCTTCGCGGGTGACGCTGTTCGGCGTGGGTGTGCACGCCAACATCATCACCGCCTCCATCCTGGCGGTGCTGTCGGCGGTGCGGCGTGCGGATGCGCGCGGGCTGCTGCCGGCACAGGGCAAGGCGGTCGGGGCCTGAGCCGTCCGTCCGACTGATCCCTCAAGAGGGGCGCGGCCATCCAGCCGCGCCCCTTTTTCTTTTCCCTACCTTGCCACCACCGGCAGGGTGATCTGCGAAGCGTTCCGTCCACCCTCGTGCACCGTCACTGTCTGCGCCGCGCCGCCGGCCGGATCGGTGAAGAACAGTGTCAGGCGGATGCGGTGCCCGGCCTTGAACAGGTAGGACATGGGCAGCAGCGCGAACTTCAGCTCCACGGTCTCGCCGGCCTTCAGCGGCTGCACGTCCGCCTGGCGCGAGGGATGCCAGGGCAGGCCGCGATTGTCATAGGGCGCTGTGCCCAGCTTGCGGACCGAGGCGCGCAGTCCGCCCAGCATCTGGTAGCTGGTGGCCTTGCCGTCCGGCGCCACATCCTCGAGCTTTGCCACCACGTCCGCGTCGGCGGCGGCCGTGGAGATCCACAGCGAGACCACGGGATCCCCGGTCACTTCGGTGTCCGCGCGCAGTGGCGCGGTTTCATAACTCACGCTGCCCTCGCCCGTGGTCACGCTGATGGAGCTGATCCGTACCGAGGAGACCATGGGCGCCGCCTGCGTGCCGGGCTGCGCTGGCTTGTCGGTGCCCAGTGCCCTGGCGGTGAGGAAGTAGTTGGTCTGCCGGCTCGCGGGGGGCCAGGACTTCGCGGTCTGCCACTGCCGGGCCTGCGGTGCGTTGTAGGTGAAATAGGTGACCGGGTCCTCCTGCATCACCCCGTTCTGCACGCCCTTGAGCCAGTAGTCGAAGAAGCGCAGCTGCTCCACGTCGATGTCCATGCCGGCGTCACGCAGCGCCACGTTCCAGCCGCAGTGAGCACCGGGACCCACGATCATCTTCACCTGACCGGCCGGAAGGTTGCGCAGCGTGGTGAAGGCGCCATGGCGCGTACCCGCCTCATCCCAGTTGGCCGTCACCATCACGCCCATGCCGGGGCGCTTCAGCGCGTCCAGGTGCGCTGAAGGGTTGGTCACCATCCACCAGGGAATGCCCACGGTGCTGGATATGGAATCGCGGTACGGCAGCTGGCCGGGTGAATCGAAATTGCCGGCATGGCTGGCGATGGCCTTGGCCAGCTCCGCTTCGCCGTCCGGCCCATCGACGGCCACTGCGGAGCGGTCGCGCTGGGCCACCTGGTTGGTGCCGCCATCAGCAGTGGGTGTGCCCACGTTCTGCCGTGAGGCCATGCCACCCAGCACCCACACAGGATAGGGCTCGAACTCCGCGCTCTGCGGGATGACGGCCTTCAGTGACGGCGGGCGCGTGGTGGCCGCCTGCATCTGGCTGCCGCCCACCGCCGAGCAACCCCACATGCCAATGTTGCCGTTGCTCCACGACTGCTTCGCGAACCACTCGGTCACGTCGTAGGCATCGTTGCGCGCCGGATCGAGCCACTCGCCGCGGTTGTAGCCCTTGTTGGTTCCATAGGAGGCATACACGCCGCGGAAGTCGACCACGGCCACGTTGTAGCCATGCTTGATCAGCGCCTCCATGGGCGTGGTGCGGCCGCGGCGGTTGTAGGGCGTGTGGCTCCAGATCACCGGCAGCTTCCCGCTGGCGGGCACGCCGTTGTTCGTCGGCCGGTAGAGGTCGGCCGCGAGCTTCACCCCGTCGCGCATGGGAATGTAGAAGGAGGTTCTCTGCACGCCGTCATACGCGGCGGTCGAATAGCCGGTGTACTGGCCCGGCTTCGATACGCGCGCCGGCGTCTGTGCCAACGCGGAAGCCAGCATGAGGGTCATCGCTGCGGCGGCGATGCAGTTGGAAATGCGCAGGTTCATCAGACGTCCTCCGTCTTGTGGTCATAAGCACCCCTGGCCCCCCGGGGCGCCGGCGATGCTAGCAGAGCCACGGGTGGATTCCGGCGGTGACGCCAGCGTCGGGGACGTTGCTGCCGGCGTGGGTGGCGAATCGGTAAAGCAGGCTGGCGGCGGGGATCACCCACCGTGCATGGCGTGCACGCGCGTCCGCGGGAAAATCAGCCGCCGCCGGGGAGGCGCGGTACCTTCTCGACAAACTCCCGCCCGTCGATCTGCAGCGTGAGCGTGTCGGCGTTGTTGCCGTCGCCAAGCCAGAAGGTATAGACCACTTCGGAACGCCGCGCTCCATCCTGCGCGCCGCGCAGCACGGATTGCGTCTTCAGGCTGGGCTCCACGGCAAGCCGGTTCAGGTGGGGAATCGTCGCGCCATTGCGGTCGCGCAACTGTATCCGCACGTCCGGATACGCCTGCCCGCCAGCGCCGGGTGTCGGGGCCAGGCCGGCAGCGGCCAGGTTTTGCAGCCTGTTGGATCCCGGCGGGATGTTGAACTGGATCTGCAACGTGTAGTGATCGCCCCGCCGTGTCCAGAAAACACCCGTGACCCCGGGAGCGGAAATTTCCCTGAACTCATGCCCCACCACCGGCTCCAGGGCAACCGGTTCCCCGGCGGAGGCGGTAACGGTGAAAGTGAGCACTGCGACGAAGGTCGCGATCAGCCTGGCATCCCGCTTCATGCTGCATCTCCCGTGGAAAGGGCGCTCCGGCCCGATCATACGCCCTGGCATGCCCTTCCCACCGCTGGCCCGCGGGGCCATAAGGTAGAGTACGCCTCGCATGACCTCCAAAGACCCCTCGCCCGCGCCACCCGCCGGCAACTTCATCCGCCAGATCATCGAAACCGACCTCGCCGCTGGCCGGTACGCCGCGCGACGCTGGTCCGGCCAACCCGCTTTCGCCGCCAGGCAGGCCGGTGGCCCGGCCGACCCACAGCGCATCCGCACCCGCTTTCCGCCGGAACCGAATGGCTACCTGCACCTGGGACACGCCAAGTCGATCTGCCTGAATTTCGGCATGGCGCTGGAGTTCGGCGGTGCCTGCCACCTGCGCTTCGATGACACCAATCCCACGCGCGAGGAGCAGCAATTCGTCGATGCCATCATCGACTCGGTCCACTGGCTGGGCTTCGACTGGGGCCCGCACCTGTATTACGCCTCGAACTACTTCGCCGAGATGCACCAGTGCGCCGTGGCGCTGATCGAGCGCGGGCATGCCTACGTGGACAGCCAGAGCCCCGAGGAGATGCGCCAGAACCGCGGCACGCTCACCGAGCCGGGGCGCGACAGCCCCTGGCGCGCCCGCTCAATTGCCGAGAACCTGGATCTCTTCACCCGCATGAAGGCTGGCGAGTTCCCGGACGGCGCACATGTGCTGCGGGCGAAGATCGACATGGCCTCGCCCAACATCAACCTGCGCGATCCGCCCATCTACCGCATCCGGCACGCGCACCACCACAATACCGGCGACGCCTGGTGCATCTATCCGATGTACACCTTCGCGCACCCCATCGAGGATGCGCTGGAAAACGTCACCCACTCCCTGTGCACCCTGGAGTTCGAGGACCAGCGCCCCTTCTACGACTGGCTGCTGCAGCACCTCGCCGAGGCCGGCTGCTTCGCGGCGCCGCTGCCGCAGCAGTACGAGTTCGGCCGCCTCAATCTCACCTACACGGTACTCTCCAAGCGCAAGCTGATGCAGCTGGTGGATGAAGGCCACGTGGAGGGCTGGAATGATCCACGCATGCCCACCCTGGCCGGCGCCCGCCGCCGCGGGTTCACTCCGGAGGCCCTGCGCACCTTCATCGAGCGGCTGGGCGTTTCCAAATCGGATTCCCCGATCGACATCGGCGTGCTCGAGAACTGCGTGCGCGACCACCTGAACGAGGTTGCGCCACGGCGCATTGCAGTGCTCGATCCGGTGAAGCTGGTCATCGAAAACTATCCGGACGGGCAGACCGAGCAGTGCGAGGCGCCCAACCATCCGCAGCAGCCCGACCTCGGCAGCCGGCAGCTGCAGTTCGGCAAGGAGCTGTGGATCGAGCGCGAGGACTTCATGGTGACGCCCAGCAAGGGCTACTTCCGCCTTTATCCGGGCAACCGGGTGCGGCTGCGCTACGGCTATGTGGTGGAGTGCACTGGGTACGAACAGGATGCGGACGGCCAGGTCACCACTGTGAGCTGCCGGTATTTCCCGGATTCGCGCTCCGGCTCAACCGGCGCCGACCAGTACAAGGTGAAGGGCAACGTCCACTGGGTGTCGGTCGGGGCCGCGATGGCCTGCGAGGTGCGGCTGTACGACCGCCTGTTCAATGTGCCGAATCCCGGCGCCGGCGAGCGCGACTTCCTGCTCGACATCAACCCGGATGCCAAGCGTGTGGTCCGTGCGCAGCTGGAGCCGGCGCTGCAGCAGGCGCAGGCCGGCGGGCACTTCCAGTTCGAGCGGCACGGCTACTTCGTGGCCGACGCGGTGGACTCCAGGCCCGGCACCCCGGTGTTCAACCGCACCGTGACCCTGCGCGACTCCTGGGCAAAGGCCGCGCGCGGCCGCTGAGCTATTCGATCCGGTTGCCCGTGGCGTCGTAACCCGTGTTGGTGGCGTTGCGGCGGCCCTGGAACAGCCGGTAGCCCGCGCGGTTCTGCCAGCTGGAAGGTCCGGACAGGATCTTGCCGTGCTTCAGCACCGCTTCGCGGACGACCTTCTCGCGCGCGTTGTAGCTCTCGTCGCCATCGCGGTCGCCGGCCTGCCAGCCGAAGTCGTTGCTGGCCACCATCACGATGTCGATGCCCGGCACTTCCTCGAGGATGGTGTCGATCAGGCCCACACCCTGCGGGTTCTCGATCTGGATCATGATCAGGATGTTGTTGTTGGCGTTGCTCTGGTAGGCGGCGCCCCACAGCTGGTTGAACTGGCCGCCGCCGGAGCTGCGGTGCCCCCAGGGCTTGGTGTTGGGATTGTCACGGCTGCCGATCGGCCACTTGGCAAACAGCACCGCGTTGCGCGCCTCCTCGATGGTGTCGACCATCGGGATGATGATGCCCAGCGCGCCGGCATCGGTGGCCTTCTGGATATCGCCCTTGTTGGCGCTGGGCACACGCACGAACGGGATGCAGCCGGCCTGCGCGATGACGCGGATGAGGTCTTCGGCCTCGCGCCAGGTGAGGCGTGAGTGCTGCATTTCGATCCAGATGAAATCCACCCCCTCGCAGGCGCGCTTCGCGGCCTCGAGGTCCGGCCCCATGATGGTGTTGCTGAAGATCTGCTTGCCTTCCTTCAGCTTGGTGATGACGGTGTTGAACGTGACGGAGCCTGCCGGGATAACCGCCGGGCGACCGCCGCCGGGTCCGCCGGCCCTCGGCCCTGCGCCGCCGCCCGGAGGACCACCGGCCCTCGGGCCTGCACCTGGCGCAGCGCCGGGTGCCGGTGCAGCGGGCGGCTGAGCGGCCGCCGCGGTCTGCGCCGCGACCACCGAAGTCAGCGCAACCACGCCCGAACCGACCAGCAGGTCGCGCCGGTTGATGGCATTCGGCTGCAGGGCCGCATCGGCTGAGCCCGTGGCCATGTTGTCGTTTCCGGCTTGGATGTCTTTCATGAGGATGCTCGCGCTGTGAGGTGGGTTGGCTGGATGATCAGGCGCACGGCAGGCCGCGTGCTATGGCAATGCATAGGCGATGAGTTCGGCACCGTCGTTGCCGCTGACGGCCAGCACGATGAACTGCCGGCCGTCGATCACGTAGGTCATGGGTGAACCGGTCTGCTTGGCCGGCATCTCCACGGCACCCGCATCGGCGCCGGTGAGCTTGTCATAGGCACGCAGCAGCGCGACGCGCCGGCCGGCTGCATTCGTATGCACACCGCCCTCGCCCGCGATCAGCAGCGTCTTCGTGGCCAGCGTACCGACGAAGGTACGGCCCGGCTGGCCGAGGCGCGGCAGGTCGAGCCCCTGCAGTGCAGGATGATTCCTGATGTCATCCGGCGTGGACGAATGGGCCTTCTGCCACACCATCTCGCCGGTGTTCATGTCATAGGCGGTGATGCGGTCATAGGGCGGCTTCACCAGCGGCAGGCCCTGCACATTGGCTCCGCCTCTCGGGGCGCCGCCCGGCGGGCCGCCGGCCGGAGCGCCAGGGCCAGCGGCGGGCGGACCACCAGCGCGGGATGGGCCGGGACCACCACCGCGACCAGGTTGCGGTGCACCGGGCGGACCTGCACCTGGGCCTGGCGCGCCGCCTGAGCCTCCGGCGCGTGCCTGCCCTCCGACGTAGCCCATATCGGATTGCTGCGGATTCGCCGGCACGATGCCGCTCAGGTACACGGCCGTGTGCGAGTGGATGTAGAGGTGGTTGGTTTCCGGGTCGAACGAACCACCCGGCCAGTTGGCACCGCCCACATCAGCAGGCACCTGCAGTGTGGCCAGTGGTCCGTCCAGTGAACTGAATACCGGCGGCGTGAACAGCGGGCCCATGCGGTAGCGCTTCACCACTTCCAGCGCCTCGGCCTTCAGCGCCGGCGTCAGGTCCAGCAGGTCATTTTCGCTGACGCCCTGCATGTCGAATGGCGCGGGCCGGGTCGGGAACGGCTGCGTGGGACTGGTGCGTTCGCCCGGCACCTGGGACTGCGGCACCGGCCGCTCCTCGATGGGCCAGATCGGTTCCCCGGTTTCGCGGTTGAACACGAACAGGAATGCCTGCTTGGTGGGCTGGGCGATGGCCTTGATGGTGCGCCCGTTCACCTTGATGTCGAACAGGATCGGTGCGCAGGACAGGTCGTAGTCCCACAGGTCGTGGTGCACGGTCTGGTAATGCCACTTGCGGCGACCGGTCTTCACATCCACTGCCACCAGGCTGTCGGCGAAGAGTGTGTTGCCGGGGCGGTTGCCGCCGTAGTAGTCGCCCGTGGGGATTTCGACGGGCAGGTAGACGAGGCCGAGTTCGGGATCGGCGCTCATCTGCGCCCAGACGCCGGTATTGCCGTTGCGCTCCGCGGAGTTGTCCAGCCAGGTGTCGAATCCGAACTCGCCGCGGCGGGGAATGGTGTTGAAGATCCACAGCCGCTTTCCCGTGCGGGCATCGTATCCGCGCACCATGCCGCGCGCATTGCGCATGGTGCGGGGCGCTCCGCCAGGACGATGCGACGCCCCGACGACGATGACATCACCAACGACCAGCGGCGTTGCGTTGAGGCCCAGCTCGGCAGACTCGAGGTCCGCTTCCTGGTCGGCCTCGAGCTTCAGGTCCACGGCGCCGTTCTTGCCGAATGTGGGCACGGGAACACCCGTCTTCGCATCCAGCGCCAGCATCCGGTAGCCGGGCGTCACGTAGATCACGCGCTTGTCGCGGCCGTCGGCGCTGGCCCAGTAGGCCACGCCGCGTCCGGCGCCGTTGCGCGGCGCGTTGAGTCCGCGCTGGCCCTCATCCTCCGTATGCATCCAGAGCATTTCACCGGTGACGGCGTTCAGCGCAACGGCAGCGCGCCGGGTGCCTGCGGTCGTGTACAGCGTGCGGTCCACCAGCAGTGGCGTGGCGGAATACAGCGTGTCGGGCCGGGGCCCGAGGAAGTCCGTCTTCAGGCGCCAGACCATCTCCAGCTGGTTGAAGTTGTCCTTCGTGATCTGGTCGGCCGGCGAATAGCGCTGGCTGGCGAGATTGCCGCCGTAGGTGGTCCAGTTCGTATCGGGCCCGCGCCTCACCGCAGCAGTGCGTGCCGGTGCTGCGGCAGCTCCCGCCGCCGGAACGGCAGCAGTCGCCGTGCGCGGGCCGGCCGCAACAGCAGCCGGCTGCTGGCCGAAGGTGATGCTGGCAAGTTGCGCACGATCGGTGGGCAGCGCGACCGATCCGGCGGGCATGCCGGAGTGGCGCAGCAGGAAGGCAAGCAGCGCCGAGTACTGCGCCGCGGTCAGGCTCTTTGGCGCGGCAGGCGGCATCGTTTCGAGCCGGTCATACAGCAGGCGAAGATTCTTGCCGTTCCAGGCCTCGTTGAATTGCGCGCCCGCCAGTGCGGTCGCCTTTTCACGCCCGCCGAGATCATCTCCGTGGCACAGCGCGCACTGCTCGAAATAAAGCTTCTCGCCGGCGGCTGCCTGCTCAGCCGTATAGAGGGACGGCACGGATGGCGGCTGTGGCCGCTGCTGCGCGAAGAGCACTGCTCCACCGAGCAGGAGGGTTGCAACTATTGCGCGGCGACCGGGCTGCATGGCCCTGACTCTTCCACGGCGTACCTCACCCGACATCGTCGCACCCCCTGTATGCATCCAGCGTACCGGCAGCGGAGGTCACCCGGCAATTCCTCCCCGCCATTTCAGCTGGAACTCGATCTCCTCCTCGTCACCAGAACGTTCATGCTCGATATTGAAAATGGCATCAGCGGGCACGCGGATTCGCTCCCCGGCAACCTGGATGGAGAATCGGCCACCTGATTCGATGGCATCGGCAAGCCGGCGCAGCTTGGCCGCGAATGCCGCACGCCCGTAGGCCTTCTCCACGTCACGCGAGCGATTGCTGGCCATGTGCGACTTCCTTTTCTGGTGGTTTGCGTCGCCTAGCCTGCAGCATGGCGCGGAAATGAAAAAGCCCTGCAATGCAGGGCTTCTTCGACCTTCACCTCGCAGCCTCTCCGGCGCGACCGGTGAAAATTGGCTGGGGGACTAGGATTCGAACCTAGGTTGACGGAGTCAGAGTCCGTAGTCCTACCGCTGGACGATCCCCCAAAACCGGGATTAGCGCTTCGAGTACTGAGGACCGCGGCGGGCCTTGCGGCGACCGACCTTCTTGCGCTCCACCTCGCGCGCGTCGCGCGTGACGAAGCCGGCCTGGCGCAGCGGGCTGCGCAGGTTTTCGTCGTACTCGATCAGCGCACGGGTGATGCCGTGGCGGATGGCGCCGGCCTGGCCGGTGATGCCGCCGCCGACCACCTGCACGTTGAAGTCGAAGCGGTCTTCGACCTGCGCGATGGTGAGCGGCTGGCGCACGATCATGCGACCGGTTTCGCGGCCGAAGAACTCATCGAGCGAGCGGTCGTTGACCGTGATCTTGCCGGTGCCGGCCTTCATGTAGACGCGCGCGGTGGCGGTCTTGCGCCGTCCGGTACCGTAATTGCTGGGTGCTGCCATCTGTCGGGATCTCTGGTTTAAGCTTGGGGCGACTTCGCCGGATTACAGTTCCAGCGCCTTGGGCTGCTGGGCAGTGTGCGGATGCTCGCCGCCCTTGAACACATGCAGCTTGCGGAACATCTTCCGGCCCAGCGTGTTCTTCGGCAGCATGCCCTTCACGGCGAACTCGATCGCGCGCTCGGGATGCTCCTGCAGCAGCTTGCCCAGCGCGATGGACTTCAGGTTGCCCATGTAGCCGGTGTGCTGGTGGTAGAACTTGTCGGTGAGCTTGGCGCCGGTCACGTGGATCTTCTCCGCGTTCAGCACGATCAGGTTGTCGCCCATGTCGACGTGCGGGCTGTAGTCGGCCTTGTGCTTGCCGCGCAGGCGATGGGCAAGCTGGGTCGCCAGCCGGCCCAGGGTCTTGCCCTCGGCGTTGATCACGTACCAGTCCGCGCGCACGTCGGCGGGTTTGACGAATGTGGTGCTCATTGGCTCTACCAGGTTCTGCTCTGGCCCCGTGGGCCGCCCTGCGGGCGCCTGGGTACCGTAAAAAAGGCCGCAGAGTGTAATCCAAGCGACGGGCGCTTTCAAAGCGATTTGGAGGGTGGGCGCGCCCGCCGCAGCCACATATATAGTAGCTTCATGCCAGCCGAACCGACCCTTGCAGATCAACTACTTGCCAGTGCCGACCGGGCGCTGCGGGCCATGTTCGCCCCCCCCCGAGCCACCCGCCCGACCCCGGGGGAGCCCGGCACAGGGCTCCCGGAGGAGCAGCGGCGGCTCGCAGCGGGGCTGATGCGGGTCAATCACGCCGGCGAAGTCGCCGCCCAGGGGCTCTACCACGGGCAGGCGCTGGTGGCGCGCGACCCGGCGGTGCGCAAGGTACTCGAGCAGGCGGCACGGGAGGAAACAGACCACCTGGCCTGGTGCGAGCAGCGCCTGCGCGAACTGCAGGATCGCCCCAGCCGCCTGCATCCTTTCTGGTATGCCGGCTCCTTCGCCATCGGTGTGGCCGCGGGCCTGGCCTCGGATCGCGTGAGCCTGGGCTTTGTGGCCGAGACCGAGCGCCAGGTGGAGCGGCACCTGGATTCCCACCTGCAGCAGCTTCCCGCGGAGGATGCGCGCAGCCGCACCATCCTTGAGCAGATGCGCGCCGATGAGCAGGCGCATGGCGAGATGGCCCGTCATTCCGGTGGCGTGCCACTGCCGCGCGTGGTGCAGAAGGCCATGCAACTGGCCTCGCGCGTGATGACAGGCACCGCCCGCCACGTGTAACTGCGACCGGCTTCACAGCCCGTGCGGTTGTCACGGCGCCTCGTTATGTAATACAAAGGCGACATATTCAGGGATGTGCGTCCCCTGCAACGGGCAATAAGTCGAGAACGATAACAATGGAAGACAGCATCAAGCCGCTGAGCGACATTCCTGCGATCAACCGGTTTCTCAGCTATTGCCGCATCCGCACGGTGCCGTCCAAGACGGTAATCATCCACGCGGGCGACCTCCCCGACGTCCTCTACTACATCATCAGCGGCTCGGTCGAAGTGATGATCGAGGACGAGGAAGGCAACGAGATGGTGCTGGCCTACCTCAACAAGGGCCAGTTCTTCGGCGAAATGGGCCTGTTCCATGACGCCCCCACCCGCAGCGCCTGGGTGCGCACCCGCAACCAGTGCGAGCTGGCGGAGATGACCTACCCGCGCTTCCGCCAGATCGCCGCCGAATCGCCCGGCCTGGTGTTTGAGCTGGCCACGCAGCTGGCCACCCGCCTCGACCGCACCAACCGCAAGCTGGGCGACCTGGCCTTCGTCGACGTCACCGGCCGGGTGGCCCACGCCATCATGGACCTGTGCGGCGAGCCCGATGCCATGACGCATCCCGAGGGCATGCAGATCAAGGTTTCCCGCCAGGAGCTCTCGCGCCTGGTGGGTTGTTCGCGCGAGATGGCCGGCCGTGTGCTGAAGGTGCTGGAAGACCAGGGCCTGCTGCGCGCCACCGGCAAGACCATCGTCGTGTTCAACGCCCGGCCGAAGATGAAGACCCGGCCGGTGATCGTGCCGGCGCAGCCGGCAGCCGGTGGCAAGGGCGCTCCGGCCCGGACGCCGGCCGCGGCGACAGACGACGATGAAGACGACGACTGGGACGACGACGAAGAGTAATCGCCGCGGCAGCCCTGCCGTTCAGGCTTTCAGGCTGCCCGCCGCGCTGATATTGCCGCGCATTGCGCTGATCACGGCGCGGTAGTCCTTTTCCCCGAAGATGGCCGAGCCGGCGACGAAGGTGTCGGCGCCCGCGCGCGCGATCTGGCCGATGTTGTCCACCTTCACTCCGCCATCCACCTCCAGCCGGATGGCGCGGCCGCTGGCGTCGATGCGCCGGCGCACCTCGGCGAGCTTGGCCAGCGCGCCGGGAATGAACTTCTGCCCGCCGAAGCCGGGGTTTACCGACATGATGAGCACCAGGTCGAGCAGGTGCAGGGTGTGGTCGAGCCAGTTCAGCGGCGTGGCCGGATTGAACACCAGGCCCGCCTGGCAGCCGGATTCATGGATCAGCCCGATGGTGCGGTCCACGTGCTCGCTGGCCTCCGGGTGGAAGCTGATGATGCTGGCGCCGGCCCTGGCGAAGTCCGGAATGATGCGATCCACCGGCCGCACCATCAGGTGCACGTCGATGGGCGCCTTCACCCCATGCTTGCGCAACGCCTCGCACACCAGCGGCCCGACCGTGAGGTTGGGCACGTAGTGGTTGTCCATCACATCGAAATGCACCACGTCCGCGCCAGCGGCGAGCACGTTGTCCACTTCCTCGCCCAGGCGGGCGAAGTTGGCCGAAAGGATGGAGGGGGCAATCCAGGGCTGGTTCATGGCCAGCGGGATTCTACGCGCGGCAGCACGCCGCTCACAGCTGGATGCGCGAGAACGACCAGGCACCCAGCGCCACGAACAGCGCACCGACGCCCACAAGCACCGCCGAATCGATGCCGGCCCCGAAATGCCAGGCACCGATCAGCGCCCCCCGCACCCCGTCCACGCCATAGGTGAGCGGATTGGCGGCGGTGACGTATTTCATCGCGCCAGGCAGCCCGTCGAGCGGGAACAGCGCACCCGACAGGAAGAACATCGGCATCATCACGAAGCTGGTGACCATGGGAAATGCCTGCATGTTCTCCAGGCGACTGCCCAGGGCAGTGCCCAGCGCACAGAACACCACCGCGATCAGGGCCATGTAAAACAGGGCCTCGGGCACCGCCATCAAGCTGGCCGGACGGAACCCGAACAGCATGCACAGCAGCAGCACCAGCAGGCCCTGCATGAGCGCCACGGTGGCGCCGCCCAGCGTGCGGCCCGCCATCACCGCCAGGCGCGGCACGGGCGCCACCAGGGTCTCCTTCAGGAAGCCGAACTGCCGGTCCCAGATCAGCCCGATGCCGGAGAACATGGCCGAGAACAGCACGGTCATGGTGATCACGCCGGGAGCGATGAACTGGATGTAGTTGCCCTGCCCGGCACGCTGGAACACCGGCCCGAGGCCGAAGCCCAGCGCCAGCAGGTACAGCATGGGCTGCCCCAGCGAAGAGACGATCTGCGCCCGGGAGCGCACGAAATGCTTCAGGGCGCGCAGCCACAGCACGTAGATGGCGTTCATCGGCGCCACGCCTTCATGAACTGCCGCATCTGGTCCGCACTGCCGGCCGATTCCTCGCGCACGCTGGTACCGGTGAGCTTCAGGAAGGCCGCCTCCAGCGAGTCGCACCCGGTCTGCTGCTTGAGCTCGGCCAGTGTGCCCAGGGCGATGATCTTTCCGTGGTCCACGATGGCGATGCGCTGCGCCACGCGCTCCGCTTCATCCATGTAGTGGGTGGTGAGGAATACCGTCACACCCTCGGACTGGTTCACGCTGCGCACATGGTTCCACAGCTGGTGCCGGCTCTGGGGATCGAGGCCCAGGGTAGGCTCGTCGAGGAACAGCGCCCGCGGCGTATGCAGGAAGCCCCGCGCGATTTCCAGCCTGCGCTTCATGCCACCGGAAAAGGTGGCGGTGGTCTGGTCACGCTTGTCCCACAGTTCGAACTGCTTCAGCAGCTTCTCGATGCGCCCGCGGCGCTCGGCCCGCGGCACACCGTAAAGCGCGGCATGCAGTTCCAGGTTCTCGGCCGCAGTGAGCATCACGTCGAGGCTGGGATCCTGGAACACGATGCCGAAGCGCCGCCGCACCTCCTGCGGCTGCTCTGCAGGGTCAAGGCCATCGATGCGGATGCGGCCACGCGTGGGTTTCAGCAGCGTGGTGAGCATCTTCACGGTGGTGGTCTTGCCGGCGCCATTTGGCCCCAGGAAGGCGAATATCTCGCCCGGCGCCACGCGGAAACTGATGCCCTTCACGGCTTCGAAGTCACCGAACCGGCAAGCCAGGTCTTCCACCTCGATCATGGCGGCGGATGCTAACCCATCAGCCCATGCCGCGCTGGCCGCGCAGCAGTTCGTAGGCCTCCTTGATGGCCTGGGTACGCTGCTTGGCATGCTCCAGCATCGAGTCGGGCAGCCCGTTGGCCTTGAGCTTGTCCGGGTGGTGGCGGCTGAGCAGCCGGCGGTAGATCTTCGTCAGTTCTTCATTGCTGACAGCGGGATCCGCCTCGAGCGTGCGGTATGCCGCGGCCGTGCGCGCGGCGTGGTCCTGCACCGGCCCACCGGGTGTGGCGCCACGCAGGGTGGCCTCGATGCGTGCCAGCTGCACCGGCGTGATGCCCAGCAGGCCCGCCGCACGCGTGATGCGCGCGCGCGCATTGTGGCCCATGTCGCTGCCGGCCAGCGCGGACTTCAGCTGGATCTCGATGAACATGCGCAGGATTTCCGGCTGTGAGTGGCAGGTGCCACGCAGGTCGGCGATCTCTGCGTCCAGGTCGAAGTCCGGCTGCTTGCCACGGGTGAATTCGGCGATCGCCGCCTGCACCTGTGCGGGATCCAGGCGGAGCGACCGCATCACCTGGCGCGCGGCTTCGATCTCCCGCTCCGTGACCCGGCCATCGGCTTTGGCCACATGGCCCAGCAGGCGGAAGGTGCTGACGAAGAACTGCTCGCCGCTGGGACGGGTGCGCCGCTCGGCCATCAGGTCATACTGGTGGCCCACCGCAGCCCCGAGCGCGGCGCCGATCGGGCCCAGCGCAAGGCCCAGCGCGCCCCCGATCAGTTTTCCCGTCCACTGCATTCGTTTATGGTAGCAATCTTGAATACCACTTCACCTTCCGCCCTCCACGAGACCCGTCTCGCAGGGCTCAAGCGCATCCACCGGGGCAAGGTTCGCGACGTCTACGCCATCGATGACGACAGCCTGCTGATCGTCGCCACCGACCGGCTGTCGGCCTTCGACGTGATCCTGCCGGACCCCATCCCCGGCAAGGGCCGCATCCTCAACGCGATCTCCAATTTCTGGTTCGCGAACACCGCGCAAATCATCCGCAACCACCTGCTGGACCGGCCGCTGCCGGACGTACTGCCCGACCCCGTCGAGTGCGCGCAGGTGCAAGGACGTGCCGTGGTGGCGCGACGCCTGAAGGCGCTGCCCATCGAGGCCGTGGTGCGCGGCTACCTGATCGGCTCGGGCTGGAAGGACTACCAGGCCACCGGCAAGGTTTGCGGCATTGCGCTGCCGCCGGGGCTGCAGCAGGCGCAGCAACTGCCAGAGGTGATCTTCACGCCCGCCACCAAGGCAGCCGTGGGTGACCATGACGAGAACATCAGCTTCGAGGAGGCGGCCAGGCTCATTGGCACCGACCTCGCCGCGCGCGTCCGCGACGTGTCCATCGCGCTCTACCGCCATGCCTCGGAGCATGCGGCCCGGCGCGGCATCATCATCGCCGACACGAAGTTCGAGTTCGGCCTCATGCCCGATGGCCAGCTGCTGCTGATGGATGAGGCGCTCACGCCCGATTCCTCGCGCTTCTGGCCCGCCGACACCTGGCGGGTGGGCACCAGCCCGCCCTCCTTCGACAAGCAGTACGTGCGCGACTACCTGGAAACGCTGGACTGGAACAAGCAGGCCCCCGGCCCGCACCTGCCACCCGAAGTCATCAGGCAGACGGTGGCGCGCTACGAAGAGGCCCTGCGGCGCCTCACCGGCCCGGAAACCACGGCGCGCTGACGCCACGGGGATTGCCGGGCATGTGGCAGCGATTCTGGGAACTTCTCGACCACGCGCTCTTCGGTCCGCACACGCAGGGACCTGAGCCGCTGGCGCGGCTGCTGCGTGGCCTGCGTTATCCCTATGCCATCCTGCGCGACCTGCTGGGCGGTGAGCTCACACTGCGCGCCACCGGCCTGGTCTACACCACTCTGCTGGCGCTGATCCCGGCTGTCGCCCTTTCCTTCGCGGTGCTGAAGGCCTTCGGCGCGCATCGCGAGATGCGGCCTTTCCTTATGGAGTTCTTCCGGCCGCTGGGCGAAACGGCGCCGCTGGTGGTGGAGCGCCTGATGGGCTTCGCCGAACGCGTGAGCGGCGGCCTGGTGGGCGTGCTGGGCCTCGTGCTGCTGCTGTGGACGCTGATCGGCACGGTGAAAAAGGTCGAGGACAGCATGAACTTCGTGTGGCGGGTGGACCGCGCACGCAGCATCCTGCGCCGCGCCGTGGAGTTCGCCATCCTCGTCACGCTGGGCCCGCTGGTGGTGGTGACGGTGATCGGGCTGTCGAAGCTGGCGCTCGACAGCGTGGCGGGCGTGACCTTCGAGGACTTCTCGCTTGGCGAGAAGGTGGCGCGCTGGCTGCTGGGCATCGCACCCTTCGCCATCGTCACGGGCCTGTTCACCGCCATGTACGTGCTGATGCCCAACACCCGCGTGAGGGTGGGGCCTGCGCTGGCGGGTGGCCTGGCCGCTGGCGTCACCTGGACGGCGCTGGGCAAGGTGTTCACCGCCATGGTGCTCTACACCTCGCGGCTCGAACTGGTGTACGCGGGCTTCGCCATCGTGGTGGCCGCTTTCCTGTGGACCTACCTGGGCTGGCTGGTTCTGCTGGCCGGCGCACAGCTGGCCTTCTACCTGCAGAACCCGGACTACCTCAGGCTGGGCCACGCCCCGATCAGGCTTTCCAACGACGAGCAGGAGCGCCTGGCGCTGGACATCATGGCGCGCATTGCCCTGGCACATCGCGCCGGCGACCCACCCTGGTCAATCGAGCGCATGAGCCGCGCGCTGGCGCTGCCCGGAATCGCCGTGGCAAACATGGCGGCACACCTGGAAAAAGCCGGCCTGATAGCGCAGGCCGATGACGGCAAGCTGTTCCCCGGCCGCGAGATCAGCAACATCATGCTGGCGGATGTGGTGCTGTGCGCACGGCATCGACACTTCGGCATCGAGATGCCGCAGCACCTGTCCGCGCCCGGCGTGATCGAACTGCAGCAGCAGATGGAACGTGCCTGGCGCGATGCCTGCGGCACACGCACGCTGGCTGACCTGATCAGCGGGAAGTGACCTTGCCAGCCCCCACTCCCACGGCTGCAGCACTCGCCAGCGAGGTATCCTTCCATGCACAGCGCGGTCGCGGGCCCGGTGGGCAGAACGTCAACAAGGTGGCCAGCGCCGTGCTGCTCACCTGGGACTACGCCAGCTCCAGGCTGCTCGATGCGGAACAGAAGGACCGGCTGGGCCGCGAGCTCGCCACTTCCCTCAACAGCCGCGGCGAAATCCAGCTGCGCAGCGATGAATTCCGCGACCAGGAGCGCAACAAGGCACGCGCGCTCGAAAAGCTGGCGGAGAAGGTCGCCGCAGCGCTGTTCGTGCCGAAGAAGCGCAAGGCCACGAAACCGACGAAGGCTTCGCGCCTGAAGCGCCTGGAAGGCAAGGTGCAGAAATCGCGCACCAAGAAGCTGCGCGGCAAGGTGGACTGGCGCGGGCAGTAATGCCGGCCTCCAGCCATCTGGCCTGCGGCGCTCAGCCGCCCGCGATGGTCATCTCGTCCAGCAGAACCGGCCCGGTCTGGATTGCCCCCAGCCGGTCCACCTCGCTGCCCAGCGCCTGCACGCCGCGGTACATGTCCTTCAGGTTGCCGGCGATCGTCACCTCGTGCACCGGATACGCCAGCTCGCCGTTCTCCACCCAGAATCCGGAGGCGCCACGCGAGTAGTCGCCGGTCACGCCGTTCACGCCCTGGCCCATCAGTTCCGTCACGTAGAAGCCTGACCCCATGCGCTGCAGCAGCGCGGGCGTATCAAGCAGCCCCTCGCTGCTGTCCAGCAGCAGGTTGTGGATGCCACCGGCATTGCCCGTGCTCTTCAGCCCCAGCTTGCGCGCCGAGTAGCTGCCCAGCACATAGCCCTGCAGCACGCCGTCGCGTACCAGGTCACGATCGCGCGTGGCCACGCCCTCACCGTCGAACGGACTGCTCGCCATTGCGCCAGGCAGATGCGGCCGTTCGCGCATCTGCATGAAGGCCGGCAGCACCTGCTGCCCCATGGCATCCAGCAGGAAGGAAGACTTGCGGTACTGGCTGGAGCCGCGCACCGCCGCCACCATGTGCCCGAAGAAACCGCGCGCCATGTCGGCGGAGAAAAGGATCGGCGCCTTGCGCGTAGTGATCTGCCGCGCCCCCAGCCGCGCCAAGGCACGCTGGCCGGCGCGGCGGCCGATGGCATCCCCGGGCTCCAGCGCACGCGCATCGCGCGCCGCGCTGTACCAGTAGTCGCGCTGCATGTCGTTGCCCTCCTGCGCCAGCAGCACGCAGCTCACGCTGTGGCTGGTCACGGGGTAGCCGCCGAGGAAGCCATGCGAATTGCCATAGACGCGCACGCCACGGTGCGTGGACACCGACGCCCCTTCCGAATTGGCCAGCCGCTTGTCCACGGCCAGGCCCGCGGCCTCGGTGGCGCGCGCCCGCTCGATGGCTTCCTCGGGCGTCAGGTCCCAGGGGTGGTAGAGGTCGAGGTCCGGGACGTCGCGGGCCATGTCCCCGGCATCGGCCAGGCCCGCGAATTCGTCGCGCGCCGTGTGGCGCGCGATGGCGCAGGCCTTGGCCACCATCTCGCGCACCGCCTCCGGCCGCAGGTCGGCACTGCTGGCCGACCCCTTGGCATGATCGAAATAGACCGTGATTCCCAGTCCGCGATCGCGCTGGTACTCGATGGTCTCCACCTCGCCCAGGCGCACTGTGACGTTGAGGCCCTGCTGCAGGCTCACGTCGGCCTCGGCCTGGGTGGCCCCCGCCGCCCGGGCCTCCTGCAGCGCCATTGCCACGGTGTCGGCCAGTTCGGAGATGCGGGATGCGTCGACAGCCTGTGACATGGGCGATAATTGTACGGCAATGGAAGAATTCGACGACGAAACCGGCGACGACAGGCCGCCAAGCAAGAGCCAGCGCAAGCGCGATGCGCACGCTGCGCAGAAACTGGGCGAGCGGCTGGTCGCGATGCGCGCGCAGGACCTCGAAGGCCTGCCCCTGGACGACCTGCTGCGCGAGGCCATCGCCGAAGCGCGGCGCCTCACCAGCCGCGCCGCCCTTTCGCGCCAGCACCAGTACATCGGCAAGCTGATGCGCGGCAGCGATGTCGCGGCCATCGAGGCAGCCCTGGCGCAGCGGGAAGAGGCGCAGAAAGCGCGTGCTAGACTTCGCGGATGAAACCGCTGGTCGGCATCATCATGGGGTCGAAGTCCGACTGGGAGACACTCCAGCCGGCCGCTGACGTGCTCACGGAGCTGGGTATCCCCCACGAGGTGAAGGTGGTCTCGGCGCACCGCACGCCTGACCTGCTCTTCGAATACGCCGCCGCAGCCGAGGGCCGCGGGCTCGCGGCCATCATTGCCGGTGCCGGCGGCGCCGCCCACCTGCCGGGCATGACCGCCGCCAAGACCCGCGTGCCGGTGCTGGGCGTGCCTGTGCAGTCCAGGACGCTCAATGGCCTGGATTCCCTGCTTTCCATCGTGCAGATGCCCAAGGGTGTGCCAGTGGCCACCTTTGCCATCGGTGCGGCGGGTGCGGCCAATGCCGCGCTGTTCGCGGCCGCCATCGTCGCCCTGCACGATGCCCGCGCGGCCGCCGCACTCGACAGCTTCCGGGCCAGGCAGACCGCGGCGGTCCTCGAACATCCCGATCCGCGCCAGCCCGCATGACCATTGGCGTGCTGGGCGCCGGCCAACTCGGCCGCATGATGGCGCTGGCCGGCTATCCGCTGGGCATGGATTTCCTGTTCCTCGACCAGGCCGCCGGCACGCCGTCGCACCAGGTCGCACCCTCGCTCATCGGCGGCTTCACCGATGAAAAGTTGCTGCAGGAGCTGGCGCAGCGCTGCGAGGTAGTGACCTTCGACTGGGAGAACGTGCCAGCCGCCGCGCTGGACGCCCTGGAATCCCGTACGCGCATCGCCCCGCCCCGTTCCGCGCTGGCCACCGCCCAGGATCGCCTGCTGGAGAAGAACCTCTTCGCCACGCTGCGCATCCCCACCAACCGCAACCAGGCGGTGGATTCAGCAGCCGACCTGCAGCGCGCGGTGAAGGAGATCGGCCTGCCTGGCGTGCTGAAGACCCGGCGCCTGGGCTATGACGGCAAGGGCCAGCGCGTGCTGCGCAAGCCGGCCGATGTCGAGGCGGCCTGGCATGAAATGGGCTCGGTACCGCTCATCTACGAGCAGATGGTGCCCTTCGATTACGAGGTCTCGGCCATCGGCGTACGTGGCCTCGACGGTCGTTTCGCCATGTATCCGCTGAACCGCAACCTGCACAAGGACGGGATCCTGCGGCTCACCCGCGCGCCGTGGAAGTCCGCCGCCCTCGAACGCGCCGCGCGCCGCACCCTGCGCAAGGTGATGGATCATTTCGACTACGTGGGCGTGCTGGCCATCGAGTTCTTCGTGCAGCGCGGAAAGCTGCTGGCCAACGAAATGGCGCCCCGCGTGCACAACTCCGGCCACTGGACCATCGAAGGGGCGGTCACCAGCCAGTTCGAGAACCACCTGCGCGCCATCACCGGCCTGCCCCTGGGCGACACCTCGGCCCGGGGCCACAGCGCCATGCTGAACCTGATCTCGGACATGCCCGCCCGGGATGCCCTGCTGGCCGAGCCGGGCCTGCACCTGCACGATTACGGCAAGTCGCCGCGCCCGGGGCGCAAGCTGGGCCACGTGACTATTGTCGAATCCACCGCCCGGAGGGCCGATCAGCGCGCCGCACGCCTGTTGCGGCGGGTCGAATCCCGTAAACTCTGACCCGATGTACATGGAGTCCTTCCAGCTGCGGGAACAGCCGTTCCGGCTCAGTCCGGACCCGGATTTCCTGTACCTGTCCAAGGCCCATTCGCGCGCCAAGGCGTACATGGAGTCCACCATCTGGTTCACGGATGGTTTCGTGGTCATCACCGGCGAGATCGGCTCGGGCAAGACCACCCTGATCGAGACCTTCCTGCGCGAGCTGGAAAAAGACGTGGTGGTCGCCCAGATCACCCAGACGCAGGTGTCGCCGCTGGAGTTCCTGCAGTCGGTGCTGGTGCAGTTCGGCTTCTCGCCCTTCAAGATGAAGAAGGTCGAGCTGCTGGCCACGCTCAACACCTTCCTCATCGAGCAGTACAGCGCGCGACGCAAGGTGGTCCTCATCGTCGATGAGGCGCAGAACCTGTCCCTCTCCACGCTCGAGGAGATCCGTCTGCTGTCGGGCATCGAGACGACAAAGGAGAAGGTGCTGCGCATCATCCTCGCCGGACAGCCCGAGCTCAACGCCAAGCTCGACCTGCCGGAGCTGGTGCAGCTCACGCAGCGCGTGCGCCTGCGCTTCCATCTCTCGGCCCTGTCGCCGGAGGATACCCGCGGCTACATCCTGCACCGGCTCGAGGTGGCCGGCTCCGGCGGGCGCGAGATCTTCGCCGAAGAAAGCCAACACATCATCTATCGCTACACCGGTGGCGTGCCGCGCCTGATCAACACGCTGTGCGAGACGGCGATGATGGCGGCATTCTCCAACGACCGCGATGTGGTCACCGCCGCCGATGTCGAGGCCGCGGTGGCCGAACTGCGGTGGAAGGAATTCAGCGAGCGCACGCGCGGACTGGCGGAAGGGCCGGATGCCACCTCTTCCACCGGCCGCTACGGCACACGGCGCGGCCCGGGCCTGTACATCGGTCCCGACGAGGGCAGCCAGACCGGCAACCTGCCGCAGCAGCTGGCAAAGCTGGTGGTCGTCACCGAAGGGCGTACGGTGGGGGAACTGCCCCTGGGCATGGGCCGCACGATCATCGGCCGCACGCCCGACAACGACCTGCAGATCGACAGCCGTTTCGTGAGCCGGCACCACTGCCAGGTCATCACCAAGGCCGATGCCTGCCTGGTGGAAGACCTCAACAGCACCAACGGCATCATGATCAAGTCGCGGCGCGTGCGGCGCCACAACCTCAATGATGGCGACGTGATCTCCATCGGCAAGCACGACCTGATCTACGTGGACCAGCGCGCCGGCCCCTCGGGCAATCATCCGGCGATTTCCGCCGCCGCAGCTGGAAGCGCGCACGACAACGATGATGCAGCCGCCGAAGAGGCGGATGATCCAGCGCACGGCTCGACGCAGCGGCTCTAGCCGCCCTTGAACGCCGCCACCGCCTGCTGTGCAGCGCGGCGCATCAATCCCTGGTCCGATGCCACGATGAAGGCGCTGACGCCAAGTCCGCGCAGCCAGGCCACGTCCGGCGAATCGGCGCGATCCACGTGCGCGCACAGCGCCTTGCCGGCGGTGCGCGCCGCGGCGGCGATCTGCTCGGTGGCCTTTACCACGGGGGCCGCGCCCGTGCCGTCGCAGCCCAGCGCACACGACAGGTCGCCACGGCCGATGAACACGGCATCCAGCCCCGGCACTGCCATGATGTCGGGCAGCAAGGCCAGCGCCGCGACATCCTCCACCATGGCCAGCACCGCGGTGCCGGCATCACCGGCCGCGATGTGCTCCTGGAAGCTGGCACGACCGTAGCCGCCGGCACGCGATGAATTGGTGAAACCGCGCCGGCCGCCGCGGTAGCGCGCCTCGGCCACTACTGCTTCCGCGCGGGCGCCGGAATCCACATGGGGCACCAGCACGCCCTGTGCGCCGCAGTCCAGCGGCGGCAGGATGTCGCGGGCTGAATCTCCCGGCACGCGCACCAGCACGGCGATGTCCGCGGCGCGCCCGGCAAGGATCAGCGCATCCACCGTGACGCGGTCGAAGGGCGCATGCTCCTGGTCGATCACCACGAAGTCGAGCCCGGCGGCGCCGGCCACTTCCACCACCTGGCTGGCAGGTGTCTTGATGAAGGTGCCCAGCAACGGCTCGCGCGCCAGCAGGCGCGCCCGGAAGCGCTCATCGATGCGTGCGGTGACCATGCTGCAACCTTAGCTGAAGTAGAACCTGAGCGCGGTATCCGAGATGCGGCGGCGCGCCGCAGCCGAAGGCACCCATTGCTCGAACCAGCGTAGCGTGTCGTTGTAGGTGACGCCCTCGTGGCCCACGAAGGGACAGTCGCTGCCCCACAGCAGGCGCTCGGTGCCGGCTTCACTGAGCAGCCGCCCGGCAGTGGCCTGTGCCAGTTCCATGGCCACCGGGTCAGGCTTGCCGGTGCCCTTCGATTCCCAGGTCAGCCGGAAGCCGGCCGAAAGCTTCACCCAGGTGCGGCCGCGCGAGATGGAACGCAGCACGGCCTGGAACCCTTCGCCATCCAGGCCCTGCGCCACGTCCGGATGCGCGAAGTGGTCCAGCACCACGCGCGCGCCACTGGCCTCCAGCGCGGGCAGCACCTGCGGCATCAGCCGGCCCTCCAGCGCCACGTGCACATGCCAGTTGAGGTCCGCCACGCGTCGCAGCAGCAGCTTCCAGCCCTCGGTGGTGAAATTGGGCAATTCGCGCCGGCGGGACAGCTGCAGTCGCACGCCCACCACGCCATCGGCCTGCATGCGTTCCAGCGTGTAGCGGTCGATGGCCGGGTCGATGTTGACCGTGCCGCGCAGCCGCTTGTGCCGCCGCAGCGCCTCGATCATGTAGTCGTTGTAATGGCCGAAGATGCTGATGCCGGCGATCACGCCGAAATGCACGCCGTGCGCATCCAGCACCTTCAGGTAGTCGTCGGCCGTAAAGCCATACTCCGGCCGCATCCACGCCGAGTCCGCCAGCGGCATGTCCGGCGTGAAGATATGCGCGTGTGAATCGACGATCGGTGGATCAGCCATCGTCACGCTCATGCACCAGCCTCCGGCATGGGATATTCGGCCGCGTTCAGCACCCAGCCCGCCTGCCTTGAGAAGTCCATGCGCGGCGGCGCGAAGATGTCCACCAGCTGGTTGCCGGTGGTTTCGGTGGCGGCGGAAGTGTGGATGGCCGGCGGCGGAATGACGGCGATGGAAGGCGCCGGGCAGTGCTCATGGTCATCCGCGCGCCAGTGCTGCTGGTTGGCCGTCCACGGCCAGCGGATGTGGTGCACGAAGGCGCCCTTGATCGCCAGCGAGCACTGCTCGAAATCCTCGTGGTGGTGCGGCGAGAGCTTCGTGATGTCACGCGGCGCCGGCTCGTAGGGCAGCATGTTGATCATCATGGTGGTGCAGCGGAAGATGCGGCCGAAACGGCCCGGCTCCGGCGGCACATCGAGGCTGTAGTGCCGGATGCGGAAACCCTCCGGCGGCGCAGGCCAGGCCTGGAATGGCGGAATGTTCGGGTGCGCCTGCGCATAGGCATCGGCGTTTGGACACATCGCGGCGAGATCGGCATTGCGGGTGGAGAACACGCGGATCAGCTGGCCACCCTGGCGCAGCGTGATGCGGCTGTCACCCGGCGGCAGGATGGTCAGGGTGAAGCCGGGAATCTCCACGCGCTGCTGTCCCGCCTCCAGCACCGCACCGGCACCGGCTTCCGGCAGCACCAGCATGAATTCATCCGGCTGGCCCTGGCGCATGAACTGCGCACCGGGCTGCACTTCCGAGTAGGCCACCACCATGTTCTGGCCGCGGCCATACCAGGTGCGCGCCGCTGGCGTGGCCTCGGCGGCCGGCAGTTGATGGAATTTCACGTATTCGGCAGCGGCGAAACCGCCCGGTGCGGGAGCCGTGCCTCGCGCCTGGGGGGCGAGCCGGGAACGCGGATCGTAGGTTTCGTACATCGCTTCGGTTCCTGTTCAGAGACGGACGCGATCGGCGCCCTTGAGCTTCAGGCGGGCACGGGCCTCCGCCGGGGTGGCCGGTTCCAGCGCATGTTCACGGAGTATGCGGCAGATTTTCGCCACCTGATCGGCGTTGGAGCGCGCCAGCTGACCGGGGCCGATGTAGAGGCTGTCTTCCAGCCCCACGCGCACGTTGCCGCCCAGCAGCGCGGCGTGGGTGCACATGGCCATCTGGTGACGGCCGGCAGCCAGCACCGACCATTCCAGCTCGCGGCCGAAAAGCCGCTGCGCGGTGCGCAGCAGGTGCAGCAGCTGGTCCAGCTCCGCGCCGATGCCGCCGGGAATGCCCAGCACGAACTGGATGAACAGCGGCGGATCATAACGACGCTTCTCCAGCGCGATGGCCAGGTTGAACAACTGGCCCACGTCGTAGCATTCGAACTCGAAGCGCACGCCATGTCCCTCGCCCAGGCGCTGCATCACAAGGTCGATGTCCTCGAAGGTGTTGCGGAACACATGCCGGCGCGCGATGTCGCGATAGCCACGCTCCCATTCATGCTGCAGCGAAGGCAGCTTCTCCAGCGCCATGAAGCCGGCGAAGTTCATCGTGCCCAGGTTCAGCGAGGTCATCTCCGGGCTCACCCGTTCAGGGGCTTCCAGCCGCTCTTCCAGAGACATGCCCGGTCCACCGCCGGTGGTGATGTTGATGATGGCGTCGCAGCGCGCACGGATCTGCGGCAGGAACTGCATGAAAACTTCCGGATCCGCGGTCGGGCTGCCGTCGGCGGGATTGCGGGCATGCAGGTGCAGCACGGCCGCGCCGGCCCGGGCCGCTGCCACGGACTCCTCGATGATCTGCGCCGGCGTCAGCGGCAGATGGGGAGACTGGCTGGGCGTGTGGATGGAGCCGGTGATGGCACAGGTAACGATGACGGAACGGGACACGATGACCTCAGGGGGGTAGCAATTCAGGCGGCGCGCGGCCGGAAACGGGATTCGGGTAGTGGAACGCCATGGTAGCGAGGCCGGGGTATGGGGCGCTCTGGGCGCCGCGCAACGGTCCATCCGGCGCCGGCATCGTGCGGCCAGACGCGGCTGCACCGCCGCGGGCCGGCGCAGGCGCGGCCGGCGATTGTGCTCCAGGACCGCCGCCACGCGCAGGTGCCGCGCCAGCCGCGGGTGTGCCCACTGCCATGCGCTCGGGCACCGCCGCCCAGCCCGTGCTGTAGTTCGCGTTCCAGGTGTAGTCCAGGTCCATCCGCGCGATCTTCCACACGCCGCGCTCGCGCACCAGCTTGTTCTCGTAGACGCCCTGCATGTACGAACCATCGCCATCGCGCGCGCTGTTGAGCTGGAACAGCTTGGTGCGTACGTAGGCTGTCCTGCCATCCGGCATCACGGTGACCACGGGGGCCGTCTTCTGGTGCAGGGTCATGCTCGCGGCACGGCGCCCGCCATACCCGTAGCGACCGACCATCGAGTCGCGCACACGTTCGCGCCCGATGTAGTTGCCCACGCCGGAGAGTTCCTTCGAGCCATTGACTGCGAAGACATCCGCCGCGCCGTCCCACAGGAACTCGTCAATGTAATAGCCATAGGCATTCGAGACGTTCTCGGCGCCATCCCTGGCGACCACGATCTCAAGGTCGCGTTCGGCGGCGGCCAGCAGTTCCGCCAGCGAGCCGGCGGGCACCTTTGCGGCAGGATTGCCGAAGGGCTTCCCACCCCTGGCGGGATTGCCGTAGTGCAGCGGCGGCAAATCGAGCGCGGGGTAGGCCAGCCGTCTTGCCGTGGAGGGCGCATCCGGCGGGAAGCCAGCGGCGGGCACCGCCGGCTCGGCGCTCGCTGCCCAGCCCTTCGCGTAGTCCGTGCGCATGCGCCGCGTCACCTGCATCGACTGCAGGCGCCACTTGCCATCGATCCTGCGATAGGTGTTCTCGTGGATGTTGGTGCCCCAGGCGCCACCCACGCCATTCTGGCCCGTCTGCACCAGCTCCGTGCCGCGCAGCCGGGCGCCCTGGCAATCGGCGGACATCGTGATCACCGGCTGCATCTGCGTGTGGTCGTTGATCACCCCTTGGGCCAGGCCCTTCGGGCCGAACTGCTCCAATGCGCGACGGATGCTGGCCTGGCCACGGTACACGCCGCTGTGGCCGGTCTCGAAGGTACCGTCCGCGGCAAAGAGTTCCGCGACGTCATCCCACATGCGGCGATCCACGTAGTAGCCGTAGGCATTCTGCAGGCTTTCAACCTGCGCCTGCTGCTGCAGGCACAGCAGCTGCGCCTGCAGTGCGGCAGTGCGCCGCCTGAGGCCGGCTTCATCGCGTGGCGCCTGGTCCGCGGCAGTGAGCCCCGGGCTCTGCGGAACCGGAATGCCCGCCTGGTCGGGTGTGTAGTGATGGGCGAAGATCGTGACCTGGTCACTGCGGTCAACGTTGCGCCAGCCCGTCGCATACGAGCCGGCGAAACCCGGGCGATAATCGAGGCGGCGGATCTTCCACACGCCGTCCTCTTCCACGTATTCATTCTCGTAGATGCCATTGGCCCACTCGGCACGTTCGCCGAACCGGCCCAGCATCGACAGCTCGCGCCAGCGGCCGCGTGCCACGCGACCATCCCAGTCGAGCGTCACGACAGGACTCAGCGCCAGGTGCGTGTTGAGGTCGCCCCGCCCCAGTGATTTGCGGCCGGTGCCCTCCAGCGCCTGGGCCTGGAGGTGGGCAGCGATTGCGGCGCGACCCGAGAACTGCTGCGTGCCTACCTGCGCGGTGGCATCGCGCGTGAAGAGCTGCGCCGCCTCCTGCCACAGGCCCGCTTCGCGATAGTGGTTCAGCGCATGCTGCAGGCGTTTCACGGCGCGGATCGCCGTGACATGGCGCAGGCCGGCAGAAAGCCTTTCGACCCGCAGCCGCTCGGCCTGGCGCTGAACTGCCTGCTGCTCCGGTGGCGTGACGCGCAGTTCCGGGTGCCCTGCAAGGGCCTCCTGCAGCACACTGGTGTCGATCAGCCTTGCCAGCTCCGCGCGCGGGCGTGCGGGGCGTTTCGCCTCGCGCGCGAGGAACCTTTCCTCATCCTCCAGCACGTCGAGCAGGTCCGGCACCAGTTCACCGATGTAACGATGGTGATGCCAGGTGCGGGCCACCGTGGCTTCGTCAAGGCCGGCGGACTTCGCCATCGCAGTCCAGCCCCGGCGTGGATCTTCATGCAGCTGCTTCGTGGCGCGCAGGATGCTGCGCACGAAGGCCACGATGCGCGCGCGCTGCGCCGGATCGGCCAGCTGCGCCGCGGTGGTATTGAGGTTGAAGACCTCGCGGTAGATGCCCTTGCCGCTGAACTCGATGCCGTCCTCGCCCAGCCGCAGCAGGATGTTGTCGATCTCCGGCTCCCAGATGGTCACCGCATCCAGCTCGCCAGCAACCAGCTGGTCGGAAACGCGCCGCATGTTGGCGCTGCTCACTACCGTGACGTCAGCGTAGTCCAGCCCGGCCGAGCGCAGCATGCGGTGCAGGAAATAGCCGGACGAAGTAATGGGGATGGTCGCAATGCGCTTGCCCTTCAGGTCGGCCAGCGTGCTGATGCCCGCGGAGCGGCGAGCCACGATTCGGTACAGCCCTTCCGACACCGTCATGATGATGCGCAGATCCGGGTTGTCCACGGACACACGCAGCGCCTGCGTCTCGGCATTGGTGGAAAGATCAGCCCGAACCGGCCGGAACAGGTCAGGAACGCCGCCATTGCCCACGAATACCTGCTCACTGTGCGACTGCGCAGCCAGCAGCACCGGCGACAGCTCGATCACCGAGGTATTGCCGTACACGCGCAGCGGCGCGGGCGCCTCGCCCGTGGCGGCAGGCGCAGCGAACAGCAGCCCGCAGGCCAGGGCACCCAGCAACGCGCGCATGGCGGTGAACCCCGGAACCATGCCTGATGTGTTCATCGCGACAAGGTACCGCGGGCGGCTACAGCTTCGGGTTGGTGGGCGGAATGCCGCCCTGGAACCAGGTCTCGAACCTGCGGTAGCTGCACAGCCAGCGCCCGTCGGCCTCGCGCTGCATGCGGTCGGTGATCAGTGAAATGGTGATGGGCGAATGCGTGGGCAGCACAGGCTTGCCATCGGCCGCATAGAGGATGAGGTACCAGGTGCAGGTCACCTTCGTGTCGCTCTCGAACTGCACCCGGAAGTTGGTGACGGCGTGCACCACGGTGCGCGCGCCACGCTTCTCGCGCCACTCGTAGAAGGCGCGGATCTTCGCCTTGCCCCTGTACGCCTCCTCGGGCCCGACGAATTCGGCGTCCTCGGTGTAGTACTCGGGCGCATTGCGGCCCCAGTTGGTATCCACGTCATGCCAGTACTCGTGCAGCAGTGCACTGAGTTCCTGGATCACCATCAGCTGTTCGGTCCTGTTCATCCAATCGCTCTACGTTCTGCCACGGGCCCGGACAGGTCACGGCCCGCGGTCTCCGGCAGCAGCAGCGTGGCGAAGATCGCCAGCACGATGCCCGACAGCGCGCCGATCAGCATGCCCGTGCTGATTCCAACAAGATTTCCGTCAATCATCCATGCCACCGGCATGGTGAAGGCCAGGCCGCTCATGGCCCGCCCCAGGTTGTAGGCGAAGGACTGCCCCGAGCCGCGGATCTCGGTCGGGAACAGCTCGGTGAAATAGGGCCCGAAGGAGGCATACAGGCCGAACTGGAAAAAGCCGTAGACCAGGCCGGCCGGCAGCAATGTCCAGGCCGAGTTGCCCAGCGGTGCCAGCAGGTAGAAGGTCGCCATCACCACGAAGCCGGCACCAAAAAGGCGGAACATGCGGCGGCGGCCGAAGTTGTCGCTGAAGTAGGCGTTCACCTGCGCGCCGAAGAATCCGCCGGCGCTATTGATGAGGATGTAGAGGCCCGCCACCTTGGCCGACAGCCCGCGCTCGGTCTGCAGGAATACGCTGAGGTAATTGCTGACGGAATACGCCGCGCCCTGTATGCCGATGGCCAGCAGCGACGTCAGCACCGTGATGCGCAGCGCCTGCGGCGCGAAGATGGCCCAAGGATAGATCGCGCGCCGCTCTTCCTTCAGGCGCCGGCGGGTCTCCAGGTAGATGTCCGAGTCATCATCGGAACGCCGCACGAAGAACACCAGCAGGGCAGGCAGGATGCCGACCCAGAAGGCCACGCGCCAGCCATATTCCAGCGGCAGCGCGCCCACCAGCGGCCCTGCCAGCAGTGCTGCCATGCCGGTGCCGATGGGTGCCGCGCTCTGCACGGTGCCCACCGCCTTGCCGCGATGGGCCGGCGCGATCATCTCGCCCAGCAGCACCGCGCCCACGGCCCACTCGGCGCCAAAGCCCAGGCCTTGCAGCACGCGCAGGACGAACAGCTGCTCGTAGGTCTGCGCAAAGCCCGACAGGAACGAGAACAGCGAGAACCACAGGATGGTCAGCTGCAGCAGGCGGGCGCGCCCGTAGCGGTCGCACAACAGCCCGCCCATCCAGCCACCCACCGCGGCCGAAACGAAATTGGCCGTGTTGATGGACTGGGCTTCCGTGAGCGACATGCCGAACGCCACCATCAGCGTCGGGATCATGAACGAGAAGACCAGGGCGTCCATTGAATCGAGCGCCCATGCGGCCGTGCAGGTCCAGAACACCCGCTTCACGCGGGCGTTGGCAGAGTTGTACCAGCCGAAGGGTGAACGGATCGCCATGCCTGGGTCTTCAGAATGCGCGCTGGTAGATGTCGCGCGCATCCTCTGGTGTGACAGTACGGGGATTCTGCACCAGCAACCGCTGCACTTTCATGGCGGCATCGACCATGCGCGGCACCGCCGACTCGGGCACGCCCAGCGCGGCGATGCCGGAGGGCATTCCGCAACGTTCAACCAGTGCATGCACGGCGGCCACACCACGGCGCGCCACGTCCATGTCATCCCCGCCACCTTCCACGCCCAGCGCACGCGCGATGGCGGCATAGCGGGCCGGCATGGCCGGCAGGTTGAAGTCCATCACATGCGCCAGCAGCACGGCGTTGGATACGCCATGCGCCACGCCGAAATCGCTGCCCAGGGGATAGGCCAGCGCGTGCACGGCCGCGGTATTCACCGGTCCCAGGCACATGCCGCCACACAGGCTGCCGAAGGCCACGTCCGCGCGTGCCGCAAGGTCATCGCCCTGCTCCACCGCGCGGTAAAGGCTGTGTCCGATGCGCCGGATGCCTTCCAGCGCCCAGCCATCGATCAGCGGGTGCGCCTGTCGGTTGGCATAGGCCTCGATGCAATGGGTGAGCGCATCAATGCCGGAAGCGGCCGTCACCTGGCGCGGCGCGCCCACCGTGAGCGCGGGATCGACAAAGGCCGCATCGGGCACCAGGTGCGGACTGATCACGCCCTTCTTCTGGCCGTCAGCGGGATCCTGCACGATGGCGATGGGGGACACTTCGCTGCCCGTGCCCGAAGTTGTCGGCAGGCAGGCCAGCGGCAGGGCACGATGCGAAAGCAGCCCGATGCCGAACACCTCGCTGATGCGCTGGCGTCCGTCGAACAATGCGGCGGCCAGCTTGGCCACGTCGATGGCGCTGCCGCCACCCACTGCAACGATGGCCACGGCCTTTATGTCACGTGCGGCCTCGATGGCCTGCTCCAGGTCGGCGACCTGCGGCTCCCTGGCCACGCCCTCCCACACCTTCACCACGCGACCCTGGCTGCGCAGCGAAGCGGCCAGCGGCTCGCACAGCGGCGCCAGTGGCGGTGAAGTCACGATGAGGATGGCGCCGGGGGCGCCCGCTGCAACCCACTCGGCGCAGGCGGCGAAACCGCCAGACCCGAAGGCAAGCCGGCGAGGCAGATGCAGTGCCAGTGGCCGGCTGAGGTCTCCCCGTATCAGAACGTCACCATGGCGCCGGAACAGGCGGGTCGCTGTGCAATCGATTGTATCATCCGGCCGCCCCGACTCCTGTGCCCCAAAACGCGGGATGCGATGCTCACATGGAGCGGGCCTGTCTACTTGCGCGTGGCGGAACTGGCGGCGGACCGCGGCGGAAATTTCACGCCGCGGCAGCCAGCGAGCGGCGGCGATATGCGGTAGGTGTGGTCCCGAACTGCTGGCGGAAGGCGCGCGTGAAGTGTGCGGCGCTGTTGAATCCCACCCCGAAGGCGATGTCGGTGACGGTCTGCCGGCTCCACAGCGGATTGGCGAGCAGGCGCGCACATTCCTCCAGCCGCCGGCGCAGGATGTAGGCCGAGAGGGTCTCCCCGCCGTCCTGGAACAGCATGCGCAGGTAGCGGGGTGAGACGTGCAGCGCAGCCGCCACCTGCGTCGGGGAAAGCTGCGGATCCCGGAGATGCGCTTCCACGTGCCGGCAGGCAGCGACGCGACGCGCCGCCACCGAAGGCGTCGGCGTTGTGCCGCGCTCGAACGCGAGGCCAAAGGCCGTGGCCAGCACATCGAGCAGGTTGCGCGCGGCAACGCTCGCATAGCGGCGCGGCAGGCCAGCCTCCATGCATGTGCTCAGCTCCCCCGTCATCTGCGCGGCCGCGCTGGCAAAGAGTGAACCGGAGGAAAGCACCAGGCCGCACCAGCCTTCCGGCTGCGGGATGCGCTCCCGCAATACATCAGGTGCAGCGCGCACCACCACCAGTTCGGTGTCGGCCCTGCTGTGCAACCGATGGGGCGCGGCGTTGTCGCAGAGCGTGAAGTCGCCGCGACGCAGGTCGGTGGTGTTGCCGTTGTGCTCGAATGTCGCCGAGCCCTGCGATACGTAGATGAACGAGATCAGCCGGGAACCACCACGCTCCACATGCGCGCTGGTGCGCTCGATGGCAGAAGGTGTGGCACGGATGCGCGCGATGCCCAGCGGCCCCAGCGTGCCCAGCGCCAGCTCTGCCTGGAACTCGCCCGCACATGCGGGACTGAAAGTCACATTGGCAAAGCGTTCTGCATACAACGCATTCCACCAGGCGGCGCGTGTGCCGCGTGGCGCATCGGCGGTGCTCCAGGTCTGCACTTCGTCACCCCCAGGCTCTGCTTCGCTTATTATGGATTGACGATAGCACGGGACTCTTCAATGCCTACTTCCGCAGGAGACAACACTTCCCTTTCCATCAATCCGGCAACGGGCGAGACGCTTTCGGCATGGCCGATGGCCGAGCCCCAAGGCGTCGAGGACGCCATTGCACGGGCTGCACGCGCCGGCGTCACCTGGCGCCGCCAGCCACTTGCCGCGCGCGCCGCGGCAATGACCGCGATTGCCGCGGAACTGCGCGCGCGCAAGGCGAACCTCGCCCGCCTCATCACGCTGGAGATGGGAAAACCACTTTCAGAGTCGATGGCCGAGGTCGAGAAGTCCGCGTGGAACTGCGAATACGTCGCGGAACACGGACCGGAGTGGCTGGCCGACCAGGTGGTGCCGACGCAGGCGCGCGCAAGTTACATCGCGCACCTGCCATTGGGCGTGGTGCTGTCAGTGCTGCCGTGGAATTTCCCGGTGTGGCAGATCTTCCGTTGCGCAGCTTCGGCACTGATGGCCGGCAACACACTGCTCGTGAAGCACGCGCCAAATGTGCAGGGCTGCGCCAACGCGGTTGCAGAACTGCTGCTGGCAGCCGGACTGCCTGAAGGCGTCTTCCAGAATCTGCATGCACCCGTGCCGCTGGTGGGCGCCATCATTGCCGATGCGCGCGTTGCCGCCGTCACGCTCACCGGCAGCCCTGCTGCGGGCGCCAAGGTTGCCGCACAGGCTGGCGCCGCGTGCAAGAAGACGGTGCTTGAGCTTGGCGGCTCCGACGCCTTCATCGTGCTGGCCGATGCGGACCTCGATGCCGCGGTGGCAGCCGGCGTGCGCGCGCGTTTCACCAACTGCGGCCAGGTCTGCCTCGCGGCAAAGCGGTTTATCGTCGAGGCACAGGTAGCAGAAGCCTTCACCACGAAGTTTGCGGCGGCCGCTGCCGCACTGCGCACCGGCGATCCGCTTGAACCGTCCACGCAGATGGGTCCGATGGCGCGCGCCGACCTGCGCGAGGGACTGTCGCGACAGATCAACGCCTCGCTGCAGCGTGGCGCGCGCCTCCTCACCGGCGGCAGCGAAATCGGGCGTCCCGGCTGGTTCCACCAGCCCACCGTGCTCACCGACGTCAGCGCACAGATGCCGGTGGTAACCGAAGAAACCTTCGGCCCCGTCGCTGCAATCCAGCAGGCCGGCAGTGCGGTCGAAGCCATCGCAATGGCGAATGACTCCGCCTTCGGACTCAGCGCCATGCTGTGGAGCAGCGACCTGGCGCGCGCCCGTGCGCTGGCCCGCGAGCTAGTGGTGGGCAGCGTGTTCATCAACAGCGTGACGGCGTCCGATCCACGCCTTCCGGTTGGCGGCGTGAAGCTCTCCGGTTACGGCCGCGAACTCGGCCGCACCGGCATGCTTGAGCTGTGCAACCTGCAGACTGTCTGGGTGGCCTGAGCGCGCCGGATATCTAGTCCGGCATCATTTCCTTCGGTGGACGCCCCGACACCGGATTCACGTAGTGGAATGCCGGTTCGGTGATTTCCGGGAACGCGTACTGCCGCGCGCGGATCTTCCGGTCAGGCGGGAACTCCGTCTGCCAGCTGGAAGGACTGCGCGCTCCGCCCAGTCCCTGCGTGATGCCCCCGCCCTGCGCGTTGCGCCCCGCCGCGGGGGCCGGCGCGGCAGCACCAGAGGCCTGTTGCACCGTCCGCCTTGCGGGAATCGTTGCGCCCCCAACCCGTCCCCACCCATTGCGGTAGGACGCATTGAACAGGTGGTGCAGGTCCTGGATGCCGAACTTCCACTCGCCATTCTCGAACACCGCGGTGTTCTCGTAGATGCCGCCGATCCACGATCCGCTGGAACCATCGGCGTTGCCACCACCCTGGAACAGGCGCAGCCGCGCCTTCGCGCGCAGCCCATCGTCGGAAACATGGATCACCGGCTGGATGAGCTGGTGGATGGTGAAGAAGTCCGGCGAACGACCACCGCTCGGGCCGCGCAGCTTCAGCGCCGTGCGGATGCGCTCCTGGCCCACGTAAACCCCGGCGCCAGTGAGCTCCTTTGCGCCCGCGGTGATCGAATAGGTATCGGACATTGCATCCCAGTCCGACTCATCGATGTAGTAGCCGTAGGAGCTGTTGAGGTTTTCGACTGCATCCACGCCGATCTCGCGGGCAACCTGGCGACCGAGGTCCTCCAGCAGCTGGCCCGAACCCTGCACGCCATTGATCGCCTTGCCTGCGCCGCCGCCGATGGCATCCACCTTCACGATCGCCCCGGCAATGCTGCGCGCGGGGCGCCCGGTCACCGGATGCACGAAGCTCGGCGCCACGCTCTGCAACTTCGGATAGCTTGCGAAGGAAACCGGCTTGCGGTCCGGCGGGAATTCGCGGCTCACCTTTGGCGCAGGCTGCGCATCCTGCGCCCACCCCAAGTCGTAGTCGGTGCTGACACGCGGGAAGTAACGCACCGCGCTGAGCTTCCACTTGCCCTGCTCCCTGACGAACTGGTTCTCGAACACGCCGAGTTCCCATTTCGCGAATTCGCCCGCCTGGCCCAACTGCGCCAGCTGCACGCTACGTGCGGCAGCCCGCAATCCATCCGGAGAGATGGTCACCACCGTGCCGAACAGCAGGTGGTCAAAAAGCTCGCCGCGCTTCAGGGGCCCGGGACCGTGGAAGGTGGTGAGCGCCTTGAGGATGTGCTCGCGGCCCACATAGGCGCCACGCCCGCCGAGTTCCAGCGATCCGCCGGCAGTGAACAGGTCGGCCACGTCATCCCACAGCTTGCGGTCCAGGTAGTAGCCGAAGGCGTGCTGCAGGTTCTGCACTTCGGTTTCAGCGCGCAGCACGGCGAGGCGGGCAGTTGCAGCAGCCTGGCGGTCGGCATCAGGTCCCGTGGTCGCATTGCGCACCAGTGCATCGAGCGCGGCTTCCGGCACTGTCACGCCGACGTGCGCCGCCTCGAAGTGATAAGGGATGTTCCACTTCGCAGGCGCCTTGTGGCCATAGTCCTCATACGCGCCGCGGTACTGCTCGATGTAGTTGACGCGGCTGATCTTCCACTTGCCGTCCTCGAGGCGGTATTCGTTCTCGTAGATGCCGCCCAGCCAGTTGGCGGACTTGCCGTAGCGGCCCAGCAAGGCCAGTTCGTGCCACGTGCCCCTGGCACTGCGTCCGTCGGCGCCCAGCGTGACGATGGGCTGCATCACCAGTTGCGTGTTCAGCTGCCCCGCCGCGAGGCCCTCGCCGCTGCGGCCCGCCGCCCGCATCAGGTGGCGGCGCAGGTTCTCCCTGCCCTGCAGCCGCTCATTGCCGAACTGCGCCGCGACATCCGCGGTGAAGAGATCGGCCAGGTCGGACCATCGGCCCTCATCAAGGTAGTGCGCGTAGGCATGCTGCAGGCGCTTCACCGCGCGCACACCCTCGGCAGCCGCAACACTGGCCTCGAGCCTGGCCAGGTCCATGCGGGCCTCTGCCGCAAGCATCGTGCCCGCTGGCAGCGCGGCCAGCAGACACAGCAGCACCCACCGGTTCAGACGCATCAATGCGCGCATGGCTTGCTCCGTGTATTGCTACAGTCCACCCGAAACGACTAGGTTGCCGCCGTTCACATAGGAAGCCGCGCTGGACGCCAGGAACAGCACTGTCTCAGCCACTTCTTCCGGCGTGCCCGCCCGTTGCATGGGCGAGCGCTTCTCGGCCACTTCAAGCCTGCCTGGCCGATGCATCTCGGTGATGATGGGGCCGGGCGAAACCACATTCACGCGGATGCCCTCGGTGGCCACCTCGCGCGCCAGGCCGTAGGCCAGGCTGTCCATGCCACCCTTGGATGCGGCGTACCAGACGAACTCGGAAGGCGAACCGTAGAACGTGGCGCGCGATGAGATCAGCACGATGGATCCGCCCTGGCCTCCGAAGCGCGTGGACATGCGCCGGATGGCCGAGCGGCAACTGAGGATGGCGCCACGCAGGTTCACGTCGAGCACCGCGTCGATGGTGGAGGTGGACGCGTCGGCCAGCGGCGAGTGCGCACCGGTGATGCCGCTGTTGTACACCATGGCCGCGAGCCGCCCGCGCTTGTCGGCGGCCTCGAAGAGCTTCTCGATGTCCGCTTCCTGCGCCGTGTCGGCATGCACCGCGAGCGCAGTACCGCCCGCTGCCTGGATGCGCTGCACGACGGCCGCCGCGCGCGCCCCGTTGTTGGCGTAGCTCAGCACCACGTCATGGCCGCGCTGTGCACCGAGGACAGCCACCGCCTCCCCGATACCGCGGCTTCCGCCCGTCACCACCAGCACTCCAGATGCCATCGATCACCTCTCCACAATCGTCGTAACCTAAGTCAGCCGCGGCAGTGGGACTTGACCAGGATGGCAGAATTCCACTGCCCCCCGGGGCAAGCTTGCCCACGAAGCAGCAGGGAGTATCGCGCCTCATGACCACTGCCGGCCCCGCCCGCGCGCTGCACAACCAGCCGCCCGACCCGAATCCTCGCACGCCTCGCCATCCAGTGCCGCCCGGCGCCTGGGATTGCCACATGCACCTGTTCGGCCCGGCCGCGCAGTTTCCCTTCGAATCACACAGCCCCTATACGTCGGATGACGCGCTGCCCGAGGATTACCTGCGCATGCAGGAGAAGCTGCGCATGGCATATGCCGTGATCGTCAGCGCCGGCGGCTATGGCCGCAACACCCGGCACCTGGAGCAGGTGCTGGCGCGCTTCCCCGGCCGGTTCCGCGGCATCATCCTCCCTCCGCTGGATTTCAGCCCCGGGCGCATCGCGCCATTGCATGCGCTGGGCGTGCGCGGCATCCGCATGTTCGGTGGGCCGGCCGGCCATGAGTGGAGCCACTTGCCCGGCATCGAGCCGCGCCTGGCCGAAATGGTCCACGAGGCCGGCTGGCATGTGCAGTACCAGAGCCTGGTACATGGGCACCTGCTGCAGGTGGCAGAACATTTGCTCGCCATGCCGACGCCCATCGTGCTGGATCACTTCGGCGCCTTCGATGCGAGCCTCGGACTCAACCAGCCGGCATTCACCACGGTACTCGAATTGCTGGAGACCGGGCGCGTGTGGGTGAAGCTGTCGGCGCCGATGCGCAGCACACGCGAGGAATTCCCCTACGCCGCCATGCGTCCCTTCGCCGAAGCGCTGGTACGCCACGCGCCCGAACGCCTGCTGTGGGGGTCGGACTGGCCGCACGTGCAGCTCAATGACCGCCTGATGCCCAATGATGGCGACCTGCTGGACCTGTTCGCCGAATGGGTACCGGATGAGCGCATCCGGCGGCAGATTCTCAGCGAGAATCCACGGGAACTGTACGCGTAGCTGCGGCTGCACCCACGCCCGGCTCGCGCACGGGCTGTGGCACCGTGAGGCGGTGGAACAGGTACAGCGCACCGGCAGACACCAGCAGCGGCGCTGCCATGGCCCAGAACACCGACTGCGGTGAAAGCCCCGCCCCCAGCATCCAGCCAGCCACCATCGGACTCAGGGTATTGCCCACACGACCGAAGGCCACCGCCGAACCGATGCCGGTGGAGCGGATGTCGGTGGGGTAATAACGCACCGCCAGCGGATAGAGCAGGAAGAACACGCCGGAGACAAAGACACCGCAGAGGAAGGACACCGTCATGTGCACCGTCCTGGCGTCATCCAGCGCCATGCCCAGTGAGGCGGTGAGCGCAGCCGCGACCAGCACCGAGGTGACCAGCACCTTGTCGTGGTGCCAGCGCCGGCTGAACAGCGGCAGCACCAGCCCGCCCAGGATGGCGCCGCCTGAATACAGCGCCATCGCATCCACACCCACGGAGGCAGCATGTCCGGCCTCGGTGTAGATCTTGGTCAGCCAGTTGGTGAAGAAGCTCAGCGGCCAGCCGATGCCGATGAAGCCCGCCCACAGCAGCACGGTGCCCCAGGCACGGCTGGGGGCGAAGAGCTCCAGCAGCCTGAATCCCTTTACGGGTGGATCTGCCTCATGCACGGCAGTGCCGGGTGCAACCCCCAGGCCACGCAGCACCGCGGCGAAGCGCCGCCCGTGCGGTTCCTTCAGGCCCAGGTAGCGCGGTGATTCAGGCAGCATGGATGCCAGCAGCGTGACCGTGGCGCAGGCAAGGCCGGCAATCAGCAGCAGCGCCTGCCAGCGCATCGCGGCGACGGCGGGAGACTTCATCACCAGCGCTGCCAGCAGTGCTCCCACCGCCTGGCCAAGGATGACCAGCGCGACCACGCTGGGCCGGGTGCGCGCGGGCAGGAACTCCGATACCAGCGAAACGGCCGCGGGAATCACACCCCCGAATGCGACGCCCGCGAGCAGGCGGCACACCAGCAGGTGCGGGAAGGTGTGCACCAGCGCCGTGGCCAGTGTCGCCGTGGTCATCAGCGTCATCGTTGCCAGCAGGGAGCCGCGCCTGCCGATCCGGTCAGCGAGCCAGCCTGCACCCAGGCCGCCGAAGATCAGCCCGCAGGCGCTGGCGCCGAACAGCAGGCCCAGCGCCACCGGTCCCAGCTCCCACGAAGCCGTGATCGATGGCGCCAGCAGCGGGATCAGCTGCAGGTCGATGCCCTCCACCAGCGTGACCATTGCGCAAAGTGCGATCACGCGCATCTGGATCGGGTGGATGCGCCCGCGGTCGATGAGATCCTGCAGCGATGCCGGGCCACTGCCGCCCGGCATCGACTGCTCCCTCACAGGTCCTTGCGGATGGTCAGGAACCATTCTCTTGGCGGACTGGGCTGGCCATTGATCTGCGGGAAGCCGAAAGGCTGCAGGTTGAAGATGTTCCGATAGTAGAACTTGTCGGTGAGGTTGGTCACGCCCACTGCCACCTCGAGGTCGCCGGCATCGTTCTCGTAACCCACCCGCAGGTTGAGCACCGCGTAATCCGGCTGGTTCAGGGTGGTGGCGTTGTCCTGGTAGGCAATGCTGCCGGTGTAGAGCCAGTCCAGCCGCGGGGTGATGCTGCCGTCGAGTGCCGGCGCCGCCAACACATATTGCGCGCCGAGGCTGGCATTCCATTCCGGCACACCCAGCGCCCGGCGGTTCACTGCGCGGCTGTTCACGTCGCGCGAGTCGAAGGTCGAGAAGCCCACCGAGCCATTCAGCGCCAGCCGGTTGACGGGGTGGGCCTGGAATTCCGCCTCCACGCCGCGCACCCGTCCCGGATTGTTGTAGTAGTAGGTGCGCGAGAGGCATGTAAACCCGGGCACGGCACCGTCGATCTCCTGCTGCGTGCGGTTGCGGCAGCGGGTGGAGCCCGGCGGCCCGTTCGGAAGCGGCTCCGTGACCTGGGTGCCACTGAGCGGGTTGCCGTTGCCATCGAGCTGGTACTCCTGTCCGCCGATGCCGGCGGGACGCGTGCGGTAGTCGGTGAAGAACGCCGTCGCGTTCAGGCGCAGGCGATCCTCGAGGAGGTCCGTCTTCACACCCAGCTCGTAGGTGAGGATGTCCTCGCCTTCGATCTGCGTCACCTGCGAAGGCTGGAAGGGCCGCGCATTGAAGGTCGGAAGGCGGAAGCCCGTGGCGGCCGAGGCATATACCATGGTCTGGCTTCCAAGGCGGTAGTCGATGCCTGCCTTCCAGTCGAAGCGTTCATCCTGCGGAGTGACGTCGAAGATGATGTGCTGCGCAGCCGTTCCGCCGTCCAGCAGGTTGCTGTAGTGCACGACGTTCTTGTCATCCGAATAGCGGCCACCGAAGGAGAATCCCAGTTTCTCCAGCGGGCGCCACCCCAGGTTGAGGAAGGCCGCCGAGCTCTGCGGATCGTAGGTGTGGGTCTGGTAGCGCTGTGATGCGTTGAAGGGCGAAACCAAGCGCGTGCGCACGTAGCCGTCGCCCTCGAAGAAGAAGACGCCGGCCACCCAGTCGAAATCCCCGTGGCGTCCGGTCACCCGCGCCTCGCCGGACCAGAAATCCTCGCCGGAATTGTTGCGCGTGTTCTCCAGCGCCAGCGGCGAACCGTCGACATCGAAGGAGAAGACCGTGTCCACCTTGCGATAGCCGACGACGGTGGTGAGGTCCATGTCATCGGTGAGGCTGTACACGCCCCGCGCGGACAGCCCCCAGTTCTTCACCGGCGCATAGGGACGGTAGCGCAGCCCGCCGCGCAGCACCGAACCGTTGTAGAACTGCGCACCGCTGGCCACGGGCAGGTTCGCTCCAGCGGGAACCGGATCGCCGTAGGTGGCATAGGTCTGGTAAGGATTGCCGGTGAGGAAGCGTTGGTCGTACGCAAAGGCCGGCCCGACATCAGGACTGAAGGAACCAGCCGCCGCCACCGTGTTCAGGTGGGAGGCCGCCAGCGCGGGGTTCACGTCGATCAGCGCATCGGCCGCGCTGTCCGACTCATCCTGCAGCCAGTCGCCGCCAAAGGTAAGCGTGAGCCGCGATGAAGCATTCCACAGCAACTGGCCGCGCGCGGCATGCACATCCTCGCCGCCCAGGTGGCCGATCACGCAGCTGTCCGGAGTGAAGTTGTCGGTGTCGATGAGCAGGCCTTCGGCATAGGGAAAGTCGCCGGCCAGCTCCGGCGTGCCACGGCGGACCATCTCGCAGCGGAAGTCCAGCCGCTGCTGGTAGCCGCGCCGCTTCTTCGACACGGCCGACAGGCGCAGCGCCACGTTGTCGCCCAGGGGCAGGTTGATGCCGCCGCGCAGTTCCATGCGGCTGAAGCTGCCGGTGGTCAGCTGTGCATGGGTCTCCAGCCGCGTGGGATCCGGTGCTTTGCTCACCAGGCTGATGGCGCCCGCGAGCGCATTGCGCCCGAACAGTGTGCCCTGCGGTCCGCGCAGCACCTCCACCCGCTCCAGGTCCAGCAGGTCGAAGTTCGAGCCGAACAGCAGCGGGTAGTACACATCGTCGATGTAGTACGCCACGCCAGGTTCCGCATTGAGGTTGGTATCACCCTGGCCGATGCCGCGGATGAATGCGGTGACACCCTTGCCATAGGCACCCTGCGCCGGCCTGAAGGCCGCATTGGGGATGATGGCGCCGAGTTCCGCCGTGCTGGTGATGCTGCGTTCGGCCAGGTCTTCGGCCTGCACCGCAGTGATCGCCAGCGGCGTGGTCTGCAGGCTGGTCTCGCGGCGTGTGGCCGTGACCATGATCTCCTCCAGCTCGGTCTCGGCATTGCGTTCCTGGGCTGCTGCAGGCAGCAGCAGGGCCGTGAGCACGGCCGTGGAAATCCCGTTGAACATCCTGGACACAGTGCCTCCTTGGCGTGTGGTCAGACATGCAGGGCAGGATCAAGCGGTCAGCGCGAACGCCGACCGCGCCGGCACGTTAGGTCCACTCGGCGGCAGTCACTTGTCTGCAACGGCACAGCTCTTGCCCCGCCGGGCGGGCGGCTGCCATGCGGCCGAAGCGATAGACTCGCGCCATGGACCTGCTGTTCGACACACACGCGCACCTGATCTCGGACGACTGGGACACCTACCCGCCACGTCCGCTTGCCCCAGGCCTGCCCGTACCCGCACGTACCAGCTACAACGTCACAGCGGAATCACTCATCGGGATGATGGATGCGCATCAGGTGACCACATCCTGCGTGGTGCAGCGGGGGCACCTCTACGGTCACGACAACAGCTACATCATCGAGGCGGCACGGAGATTTCCCGGCCGCCTGCTGCCGGTGGTGATTCTCGACACGCAGGACCCCGCCACTCCCGACACGCTTGCCCGACTGGCCTCGCAGCGCCTGGTCGCCGGCCTCCGCATGGCCAACACGCGTCCATCGCAACTGGATACGGACTGGATGGCCTCGACGGCCACACTCAAGGTATGGAAAGCCTGCGAGCAGCTGCGCCTGCCCGTGGCCATCATCTTCTTCCAGAACCAGCTTGCCTGGACGCTTCCACTGCTGCGCGAGATCGCGCGCGGTTTTCCGGACCTGCCCGTGCTGATCGACCACCTGGGCATTCCGTGGGGCGCGTCACTGCCGGAACTGGCCTGGGCGCGGGAAGCGGGCATCATGACCGCGATGCCCCCACCACCCGACTACGGCATCGACAGCACCATCCGCCTGCTGGCCGACACGCCCAACATCCATTTCAAGTTCACCGAGATCAACGTGGAGCGCATGCAGGAAGGCGGGGTGGATCCGGCCGACGTGGCACGGCGCATGGTCGAGCGCTTCGGCGCCGGACGCATCTGCTGGGGTTCGGACGTGGGACAGAGCCTTGCCTGGCCTTATGCCGACAAGATCGCCCATGCGCATGCCGCCGCGCGGCTGCTGGATGCCGGCGAACGCCGGCAGTTCCTGCACGGCACCGCGGCCCGCATCTACGCCGGGACGCAGGCCAGCTAGCCGCGCACGCCCCCCCTGCCGCCGGGCACGAACACGGCTTTCGCCGTGTCGTAGAAGAAGGCCGACTTGTCTTTCGCTGACAACCCCGAGGCGGCGGCGATCATGTTCTGCGTGTACTGGACGTCGTCGACCTCGACATTGCCGTAGTCCGAGCCCCACATCAGGTGGTCGGCACCGAAGGTCTTCACCATGTGTTCCACGAAAGGCTTCAGTTCCACCATGGGCTTGTTCGCGCTCTTCGCGCCGGCTTCCATTTCCGACACGAGGAAATTGGTGAGCTTGTAATAGACGTTGTGGTGTTTCGCGAGCGCGTAGTGCCCGGGCGTGAGACCGAAGGTTTCAGGCAGCACCTCCGGTCGCGGAAAGCCGATGTGGTCCATGGCGATCTTCACATTGGGATATTTGTCCGCGAACCGCGCAACCTGGTCCAGCACCTTGTCGTCACCACCCAGCGGCATCAGCACCACCGCGAGGCCGAGGTCATTACATACCTTCCATGAGGGTTCGGATGCCGGCGACAGCCAGGCAGGTGGTGCATCGCCACGCGTCGAGCCGGTCCAGCGTATGGCCGTGAGCCGCTCCTCGCGCGCCCACTTCACCAGCGTTCCCGGCGTCTTCGCATCGGTGGGGCTGAGGATCACCACAGGCATTGCCCGTTGCGGATGGGCGCGGCACACATCCAGCAGGTAGCTGTTGTCGGTGCCGTAGGTGCTGTTGTACTGCACGCCCGTGCCACGCTCCACGCCGATGGAATCCCAGAAGCGGAACACGGTGGCGGCATCCATCGGGCTGGCCTTGGCCTTGGCCACCATGCGCTCCTTGCCGTACCGGGAACCGGAGCCGTCGAAGAAATACTTGTCCGGCTCGTAGGTGTAGAAATGCGCGTGGGTGTCGAAGAGCTTCACGCCCAGCGGGGCCGGCGCTGCGGCGCCGAAGCCCTGGCGGGGCAGCGAGCCCGCCGCCGCGGCAGCAATGGAAAGGGCAACAAATGAGCGGCGTTTCATCATGGCGCTGTTCCCGGTCAAGGCTGGGGTCGGGATGATGTTAACCCGCTCCCCGCGGATTGCCGCACTGTAAAAGACCGGCTGCCGCCAACCGCAGGTCGGGCCGGTCGTCTGCGTTATGATGGCATCGCCCGTTCCCCCGCTCCAGGCTGCACTTCCCGCATCCACCCGCATCCATGAATACCGACGCACCTGCCACCGACACGACGCCCGCCCAGCGGGTGATCCGGCGCTCGCAGGGCATCGTCGATGAAGTATTCGAGCTCATCCGCGGCGACATCATGGCGCTGCGCATTCCGCCCGACACGCGCATTTCCATCGACGAGCTGGCACGCAAGCTGGGCGTTTCGCAGACGCCCATCCGCGAGGCGCTCAGCCGCCTCGAGGCCACCGGCCTCGTTACCAAGCGGCACCTGTTCGGCTACTGCTGCGCGCCCCAGCTGAACCGCCGCCAGCTCGACGAACTCTACGAGATGCGCCTGCTGCTCGAACCATTCGCTGCCCGCTGCGCTGCCGAGCGCATGAGTGATGCCCAGCTTGCGGGCGTGCGGCGCCTGGCCACAGCCATGGAACCCGGCGAGTCACGCCGTTCATACGACCGTTTCGCCGTGCAGGACTCCGACCTGCACGACCTGATCGCCACCGGCAGCGGCAACCTGCTGGTGCGCGAGGCGCTTGCCCGGCTCAACACCCACCTGCACATCTTCCGCCTGCGTTTCCACAGCGAAGTCACGCGTGAGGCCAGTGCCGAGCACGCCCGGCTGGTGGAGGCCCTGGCCAACCGCAACCCTGCGGAGGCGGAAGCGGCCATGCGCGCTCATATCGAGAAGTCCTACCAGCGCCTGCAGGCCTACGCTGTCGAGCGGTAGGCCTGCAGGGTTGCCGAAATTGACAACCTCCGCCCTGTATCCTATAGGATATAGGAAATACAAGCGGGGGGAGTATGGAGGCCATGACCAGCGGGACGGCAGGTCCCAGCCGCAACAGGCTCGCAGCCTGGAGCGCGCAGTACAGCGCGCACTTCGCCCGCAGCGAGCTGTTTTCGACGGACCTCGGCGGTTTCGACGCCCGCATGCAGGTGGGTTCGCTCGGAGTGCTGCGCTTTGCGCGTGTGGTATGCGTGGGCACTGCCGTGGATCGCATGCCCACTCCCGATGCCCGCGAATCCGGCAGCGGCTATACGCTGATCGTGCAACTGGAAGGCCGCGGCAATCTGTCACAGTATGGGCAGCGTGCCGACCTTGCCCCTGGTGACCTTGCACTGTGCGACAACTGCGCTCCCCACAAGCACCGCATAGAAAGCGGTTCAACATTGCTGCTGGTACGCGTGCCCGCAAGGGCGCTGCGCCAGCACCTGCCATCCCCCGAACATTTCTGCGGTCGTCGACTGGCGGCGGGCACGGGCATGGCCGATGTGGCTGCCTCGCTGATCCGCAACTTCTGCGCACAGGCGCGCGCGGAACTGCCGGTCGCGGCGCAGGAGTGCCTGTCGCGCCAGGTGCTGGAAACACTGGCGCTGGCCTTCTCGATGGCCTTCAGCCAGCTCACTGCCACCGCCTCGACTTCGGGCGGTCGCTATGCCCGCGCCAGGCTGTTCATCGAGCAGCACTTGGGCGATCCGGAACTCGGCCCGCACAGCATTGCCGCGGCGCTGAATGTCTCCGCGCGCTACCTGCGCATGATCTTCGCGCGCGAGGGCGAGTGCATTTCCTCCTACGTGCTGCGCCGGCGTCTCGAAGAGACCGCCCGGCAGCTTGCCGACCCGCGCTGGCGCAGCCGCTCCATCTGCGAGATCGCATTCAACTGGGGCTTCAACAGCGCGCCGCATTTCAGCCGCAGCTTCCGCGAGCAGTACGGCATGCCGCCGCGCGAGTACCGCGCCAGGCAGGCCGCCACTGATGGAAACCTCCAGCCCGATCCTCTGGCAGCCGCCGTCTGACCGCCTCGACCGCTGCGGCCTGACCGCCTTCGCGCGCTTCGCGCACCAGCGGGCGGGCGCGCCAGCGGCCGTCCCGGATGCGGCGGAGCACTGGCGGCAGCTGCATGGCTGGTCGCTGCGCGAGCGCGGCGCCTTCTGGTCCACCCTGTGGGATTTCGCCGGCGTGATCGGCGATCGTGGCACGGCCACCCTGGATCAGGGCGAGCGCATGCCTGGTGCCCGCTGGTTTGCTGGCAGCCGCCTCAACTACGCCGAAAACCTGCTTGCCGGTCCCGCCGACGCCATCGCGCTGATCGCCCGCGACGAGAGCGGCGTGCGCACCGAGCTCACGCGCGGCAAGTTGCGCCAGCGCGTGCTGGCCGTTGTTGCCGGCTTCGCGGCTGCGGGCATCGGTGAGGGCGATGTGGTCGCCGGCTTCGTGACCAATTCGCCCGAGGCTGTCATCGCGATGCTGGCAGCCGCCCACCTGGGCGCAGTATGGACCTCGGTCTCGCCGGAATTCGGCGCCGCGGCCTGCGTGGAGCGCTTCGGGCAGACCGGTGCGAAACTCCTGGTGGCCACCACCAGCTACTTCTACGCCGGCAAGCAGCATGACTGCTCCGCGAAGATCGCGCAGCTGGCACAGGAGCTCACCGGCCTGCGTGCCGTATATCTCGTGGCCGCCACGGCTGACGCACTGATGCGCCTGCCTCAGGCCCGGCGGTGGGAAGAGCTGCTGGCGAATGATCCGGGGCAGGCGCCGCCGGCACGGCGCGTGGCCTTCGATGCGCCGCTGTTCATCCTCTATTCCTCCGGCACCACCGGCAAACCCAAGTCCATCGTGCATGGGGTGGGCGGCACCTTGCTGCAGCATCGCAAGGAACACCTGCTGCACACCGACATCCGCGCCGGCGACCGGGTGTTCTACTTCACCACCTGCGGCTGGATGATGTGGAACTGGCTGGTTTCGGCACTGGCGAGCGGCGCCACCGTGGTGCTGTACGACGGCTCGCCGGTGCACCCGGACACTGATGTGCTCTGGCGCATGGCGGCCGAGGAAGGCGTCAATGTCTTCGGCACCAGCCCGCGTTACCTCGCCACGCTGGAAAAATCGGGCAACCGGCCGCGCGATCGCCATCAGCTGCCCGCACTGCGCACCATCCTTTCCACCGGTTCACCGCTGGCCGCCAGCCAGTTCGACTACGTGTACGAGGCCATCGCGCCGGACGTGCATCTGGCCTCCATCTCGGGCGGCACCGACATCATCTCCTGCTTCTGCCTCGGGGTCCCCTGGCTGCCCGTGCGCAGGGGCGAGATCCAGGGCGCTGGACTGGGCATGGGAACCGACGTTGTGGATGAATCCGGTGCACCGGTGGTCGAGCAACGCGGCGAGCTGGTCTGCACCACGGCCTTCCCCTCCATGCCGCTGGGATTCCTGGGCGATGCCGACGGGTCGCGCTACCACAAGGCCTACTTCGACCGCTTCCCCAACGTCTGGCACCACGGGGATTACGCGCTGCGCACCAGCACCGGCGGTTTCGTGATCCTCGGCCGCTCCGATGCCGTGCTGAACCCGGGCGGCGTGCGCATCGGCACGGCGGAGATCTACCGCCAGGTGGAGCGCCTGCCGGAGATCATGGAGTCGCTGGCCATCGGCCAGCGCGTGGCGGATGACGAACGCGTGGTGCTGTTCGTGCGTCCGCGCGATGGCGTGAGGGTGGATGACACGCTGCGCGACCGCATCAGGAAGACCATCCGCGAACATGCCTCGCCGCGCCATGTGCCGGCGCGCATCATCGCGGTGCCTGACCTGCCCCGCACCCTCAGTGGCAAGCTGGTGGAACTGGCGGTGCGCGACATGGTGCACGGCATGCCCGTGTCGAACCGCGAGGCCCTGGCCAATCCGGAGTCGCTGGAGCTGTTCCGGGATCATCCGGAACTGCGCGACTGATCAGTTCGTGCCGCCCACCGTCATCGCATCGATGCGCAGCGTGGGCTGGCCGACACCAACGGGCACACTCTGGCCTTCCTTGCCACAGGTACCCACGCCTTCGTCGAGCTTCAGGTCGTTGCCCACCATCGACACGCGCGTGAGCACATCCGGTCCGTTGCCGATCAGCGTGGCGCCCTTGATGGGGCGCGTGATGCGGCCGTTCTCGATCAAATAGGCCTCGCTGGCCGAGAACACGAACTTGCCGGAGGTGATGTCCACCTGCCCGCCGCCGAAGTTCACCGCGTAGATGCCCTTCTCCACCGAAGCGATGATCTCGCCCGGATCATGCGGGCCGGGCCGCATGTAGGTGTTGGTCATGCGCGGCAGCGTCATGTGCGCGAAGGATTCGCGGCGGCCGTTGCCGGTGGACTTCGTGCCGGTGAGGCGGGCGTTGTGCGCGTCCTGCAGGTAGCCCTTCAGCACACCGTTCTCGATCAGCGTGGTGCACTGGGTGGGCGTGCCTTCATCGTCGATGTTCAGCGAACCGCGCCGGGCGGAGAGAGTGCCGTCATCCACCACGGTGCAATGCTCGCTGGCCACGCGCTCGCCGATGCGGTTGCTGAACGCCGAGGTGCCCTTGCGGTTGAAGTCGCCCTCCAGCCCGTGGCCGATGGCCTCGTGCAGCAGGATGCCGGGCCAGCCCGGCGCCAGCACCACGGGCATCTGCCCGGCGGGCGCAGGCACGGCTTCGAGATTCACCAGCGCCTGGCGCACCGCCTCGCGCGCCAGCTTCAGCGGCTTCTCGTCGGCCACCAGTTCAGCCAGCGTGTAGCGGCCGCCGGCGCCGGCATAACCCTGCTCGCGGCGCCCGTCCTGCTCGACGATGACCGAGACGTTGAATCGGACCAGGGGCCGCACGTCGGCGGCAAGCTGGCCGTCGCTGCCGGCCACCAGCACCACCTCGTGCACGGCATTGCAGCTGGCCATCACCTGCTTCACGCGCGGATCCATGGCGCGCGTCTCGCGATCCACGCGCATCAGCCACTGGATCTTCAGCGCGTCATCCATGCTCGACAGCGGATCATCCGGCCGGTAGAGCAGTGGGGCGGTTTCGACGCGCCTCCAGGCCTGCACGCCCTTGCCCGGGCTCTGCTTCGCGATGGCGCGTGCCGCGCGCGAGGCCTCTTGCAGTGCATCAGGCTGGATCTCGTCGGAATAGGCGAAGCCGGTCTTCTCGCCACTGATGGCGCGCACGCCCACGCCTTCCTCGATGCTGGCGCTGCCTTCCTTCACGATGCCGTCTTCCAGCGCCCAGGACTCCTCCCGCGACACCTGGAAATAGAGGTCGGCGCTGTCGATGGCATGGTCCATCACCAGGCCCAGCGTGCGGTCCAGCCAGCGCTCATCGAGGCCGCCGGGGGTGAGGATGGCCTGGCGGGCCAGCGCCAGATTGTCGGAGGAGGCGGTCATGGGGTTCCTTACTGGATGATGCGGCCGAGAACGCGGTGTTCAAGGGCCGGAAATTCGCTGCGGACGCGCGCCTGGCGGGCGAGGTCCACATCGCCCACCGCCACGCCCTCGCCCTCGGGCAGGACATCGACGATGCCGCCCCAGCAGTCCACCACCATGCTGTGGCCCCAGGTGGCGCGGCCATTGGGATGCTGGCCCACCTGCGCTGAAACCACAAGGTGGCACAGGTTTTCCACCGCGCGGGCCCGCACCAGCAGGTCCCAGTGGGACTGCCCTGTCGGCACGGTGAAGGCTGCCGAGACCACGAAATAATCCGCACGCTGCTCGCTCATGCGGCGGAACAGCTCGGGGAAGCGCAGGTCGTAGCACACCGCCACGCCGATGCGCCCCGCCGGCGTATCGAACACGCCGATGCTGCGGCCCGGCGCCATGCCGGCGGACTCGCGATGCGATTCGGCGGCATCGGGCACGTTCACGTCGAAGAGATGGATCTTGTCGTAGCGGCCGATGCGCTGGCCGTCAGGTCCGTAGACCAGGCTCGCCGGCGCCACGCGCTCCTCACCGGGAATCTTCAGCGGCATGGTGCCACCGACCACCGTGAGCCCGAAGTCGCGCGCCGCGGCAGAGAGCATGGACTGGATGGGCCCCTCGCCATCGGCTTCCGCGATCTCGCGCTTGTCGCGCTCGCGGCGCGCCATCAGCGCGAAGTTTTCCGGCAGCACGGCCAGCTTCGCACCGCGGCTGGACGCCAGCTCCAGCAGCTCCCGCGCGCGCCGCAGGTTGCCGGCCACTTCCAGGCCCGAAGTCATCTGCACCGCGGCCACCTTCACTGCATCGCTTGCCATGTCACGCCACCTGCCATTGATCACGCCTTGTCACGCCAGCACCACGTCGTACTGGTCTATTGCATACAGCGGTTCCGCCTGCAGGCGGATGGGACGGCCTACCTGGGTTTCCAGCTCGGCCAGCCCCGCGGATTCCTCATCCTGCAGCCAGTCCACCACGTCCTGGTGCGCCAGCACCACCAGCTCGTCACTCTGGAACTGGCGGCTCTGCCGCATCAGTTCGCGGAAGATCTCGTGGCTTACGGTCTCGGGCGTGCGCACATAACCGCGGCCCTGGCACTGCGGGCAGGCCGAGCACAAGAGGTGCTCCAGGCTCTCGCGCGTGCGCTTGCGTGTCATTTCAACCAGCCCCAGCGGCGACACGCTGGCGATGTGGGTCTGCGCGCGATCGGCGGCGAGTGCGCCCTGCAGCGCGTCGAGCAGCGCCTGCCGGTGGTCGGGATCCTGCATGTCGATGAAGTCGAGCACGATGATGCCGCCGAGGTTGCGCACCCGCAGCTGGCGCGCAATGGTGACCGCGGCCTCCAGGTTGGTGCGGAAGATGGTCTCCTCGAGGTTGCGGTGGCCGACATATCCGCCGGTGTTCACATCCACCGTGGTCATCGCCTCGGTCTGTTCGATCACGATATGGCCGCCGGACTTCAGCGGCACGCGCGCATCCAGCGCGCGGCTGATCTCCTCCTCCACGCCGTGCAGGTCGAAGATGGGCCGCGGCGCCTGGTGCAGCTCGATGCGGTCGGCGAAGTCGGGCATGAAGGCACCGGCGAAGCTGCGCATCTTCTCGAACTCCTGCGCGGAGTCCACCAGCACGCGACGCACCTCCTCGCGCAGCTCATCGCGCAGCACGCGCGTGGTGAGCGGCAGGTCCTCGTGCACCAGGTTGCCGGCCGACGTGGTTGCCGCGCGTTCGCGCACATGCGTCCACAGCCGCTGCAGGAACAGCATGTCGGCATGCAGCGCCGGCAGCTCCGCGCCCATCGCTGCCGTGCGCACGATGTAGCCACCCTTGCCGTGCCCGGCCGCGAGGCCCGAAACCAGGTCACGCAGCCGGTTGCGCTCGGCCTCCGATTCAATGCGCGAGGAGACTCCCACGCGCGTACCGCGCGGCATGTACACCAGGTAGCGCGAGGGCAGCGACACATGCGTGGAAAGCCGCGCACCCTTGGTGCCCAGCGGATCCTTCACCACCTGCACCAGCAGCTCATCGCCCTCGCGCACCAGCGTGCGGATGTCCGCCTCCACCGGGCGTGTGTCATCGTGCGCGTCATTGCCCGGATCCGGCGGCGGCGCCAGGATGTCGGCCACATGCAGGAAGGCCGTGCGCGCCAGGCCGATCTCGAGGAAGGCCGCCTGCATGCCAGGCAGCACGCGCGACACGCGGCCCTTGTAGAGGTTGCTCACCAGGCCGCGCCGGCTGGCGCGCTCGATGAACACTTCCTGCAGGGCGCCATTGTCCAGCAATGCGGCCCGCGTCTCGCGTGGCGCGACGTTGACCAGGATCTCGATGCTCATCGGGTCCCTCCGGCGGACTGCACAGCCTGCAGCAGGCGCGCGGTTTCGTACAGGGGCAGGCCCATCACGCCCGAGTAGCTGCCGGAGATATGTTCTATGAACACCGCGCCCCGGCCCTGTATGGCGTACGCACCAGCCTTGCCGGGCGGCTCGCCCGTGTCCCAGTACGCCGCCGCTTCCGCCGCAGTGATGGCGCGCATGCGGACAAGGGTTTCGGACACTGCCTCCATGACAGGTGCCTCGCCCGGCGGAGCCAGCGCCACTGCGGTGACAACACGATGTTCCCGTCCGCCCAGCTGCGTGAGCATGCGGATGGCATCCTCGCGGCCGACAGGCTTGCCAAACAGCTGTCCATCCGCCGTCACGACGGTGTCAGCCCCCAGCACGATGCGGTGGCCGCCCTCCCGCCGGCGCCCTTCCAGGACCTTCATGCGTGCAAGGCGCTGCGCCAGCGCGACGGGCGCTTCGCCTGCGATTTCGGTTTCATCCACGTCGGCCGGCAGCACGTCATGGGCAATGCCGAGCTGGTCCAGCAGCTCCCGCCGGCGGGGCGAGGCAGAGGCGAGCACGATGCGCGGGAAGGCGAACAGGTCCAAGGTTTCACTCCCGGTGATAGGGATGCCCATCGAGCAGCGTCACGGCGCGATAGATCTGCTCGGCGAACACCACGCGCACCAGCGCATGGGGCAGCGTCAGCGCTGAAAGTGACCAGCGCTCCTGCGCGCGCGCCAGCACTTCCGGTGCGAACCCGTCGGCACCGCCGACCAGGAATGCCAGGTCATTGCCGGCCTGCATGCGCTGCGCCAACCAGCGCGAAAGCTCGACACTGCTGCGTTGCCTGCCGTGTTCGTCCAGCGCCACCACATGATCCGGCGGACGCAGCGCACCCAGGATGGCCTTGCCTTCCTCGGCCATGGCGCGCGCCACATCGCCACTGCCGCGCCGGCCGGCCGGAATCTCCACCAGTTCCACGGGAAGGCGCGGCTTCAGCCGCCGCGTGTAATCGCTGTAACCATCGCTGATCCACGCGGGCATGCGCTGCCCCACGGCGATCAGGCGGATGCGCACGGGCTCAGCCCCGCGGGCGTGCGCTTTTTCCCGCGCGCTTGCCGCGCGCCGGTGCCGACTTGCGGCCAGGTGCGCCACGCGCTGGCCTGGACTTGCCCTTGGCCGGGGCGGACTTCCTGGCGGGCGAACCAGACCGGTTGCTGGCCTTGGGCCTGGCCTTTGCCTTCGCGCGCGGCCTGGCGGCCGGCGCTGTTTCCCACAGCTCTTCCAGCCCGTAGAACTCGCGTACCCGCGGCAACATCACGTGCACCAGCACGTCATTGAGATCCACCAGCACCCACTCGCCATCCCGCTGGCCTTCCACGCCAATGGGGCGGAAGCCGGCGGCCTTGGCGCGCTCGACCACGCGGTCGGCAATGGATTTCACGTGCCGGTCGGAGTTGCCGGATGCCAGCACCATGCAATCGGACACGTCGGTGACCTGGCGCACGTCCATCACCTTGATGTTCGTGGCCTTCATGTCATCGAGGGCGGCGGTGACAGTCTTCACCAGCGCGGCGCGCGCGGGCGGACGGGAGAGCTTACGGGCTGCCATGTGCCTCAAGCATACCACCCCCTCTCGCGCAGCAGCTTGCAGACGCTGTCGGGGACCAGGTAGCGGGGATCACGGCCGCGGGCAATCAATGCCCGCAGTTCGGTGGAGGAGATTTCCAGCTGCGTCACGGCATGCACGAACACGCGCCCGGCAGTGGCCTCGTGCAGCTCGCGCACGGAGCCGGTGCCGCGATCCACCATCACCTCTCCCAGCGGTCCCTGGGTGGGTGCCTTCCAGCCCGGGCGGTGGGCAACCACCACGTGGGCCAGTTCGAGGATCTCGCGCCAGCGGTGCCAGTTGGGCAGGCCGAGGAAGGCATCCATGCCCAGCAGCAGGCAGATGGAGCGCTGCGGGAATTCCGCACGCAGTTCCGAGAGCGTATCCACGCTGTAAGACAGCCCGCCGCGGCGGGTTTCGCGATCATCGACCGAGAATGCCGGCTCGTCGGCGACAGCCGCCCGCACCAGCGCCAGGCGCATCTCCGCACTTGCCTGCGTGGACTCGCGGTGCGGCGGATTGCCGGTGGGCAGGAAGCGGACTTCTTCCAGGCGCAGGGCCTCGCGCAATTCAAAGGCGGTGCGAAGGTGGCCATTGTGCACCGGGTCGAAGGTGCCGCCGAAGATGCCGAGTGGACCACTGCCCTGGGCGCGCGAGGCACTCATGCCGCTGCGGCCCCGGCGTCGAGCACGGGCCTGCCGCTGGCGAATTCCGCCACCACCATGGCCAGTGCGTCCCAGGCATTGCCATGGCGGCGCCCCTTGGCGATGAGGTCAACCTGCGCCATCTGCAGGTCCAGGCGTGCAAAGAAGGCCCGCCCCAGAGGCCGCAGGCGCGATGCGGCCTGCGGTACCAGCTCCTTGTGGCGCGAGAACACCGGCACTGGAGCACCGGGCACCAGGGTGATCCACAACATGCGCAGCTCCTGCCATACCGACCACAGCACCAGCGGCGTTTCCACGCCCTCGGCGCGCAGGCCGGCCAGCACGCGCAGGGCGCGCGGCGCGTCGCCCCGCAACACTGCTTCGCCCAGCTGCGCCACATCGAAGCGGCTGCTCTGCGCACCAGCGGCCAGCACCTCGGCGGCACCGGCGCGGCGCACGCCGTTCAGGGCCAGCTTGCGCAGTTCCTGCACGGCGGCCAGCAGGTTGCCCTCGGTCTGCTGCGCGAGCAGTGCCAGGGCTTCTTCATCCAGCTCCACCCCTTCGCCGGCCGCGCGCTGCTGCAGCCAGGCCGGGTACTGGGCCAGCGCCGGAACCGCGGCATCCACCCAGACCCCGGCGTTGTCCAGCGCCTGCACCCAGGAAGTCTTGCGGGTGGTCCAGTCCAGTTCGCCGGTGGTCACCAGCAGGATGAGGTCAGGACCGGCGACGCGCACCAGTTCCTGCAGGGCCCTGGCACCTTCTGTGCCGGGCTTGGAAGCGGGAATGCGGATCTCCACCACGCGGCGCGCCGCGAACAGCGACATCGCCTGGCAGCTGGCGAAGATGTCATCCCAGGGACCGCCGTTGGCGCGCTCGATGAAGAACACCTCACGCTCGGTGAAGCCGGCGGCACGCGCGGCCGCGCGGATGGCGTCGCCTGCCTCCCCCTGCGTCAGGGGCTCGGCGCCGGAGAGCAGATAGACTGGGGCAAGCCCCCGCTTGAGCGCGGCGGACAGCTTTTCCGGTGTGGTTCTCAAGGCCGCTATTATAGGCCCAAGTCAGCGCCCCCACGGAGGCCCGGGCATGCCTACGCTCTTCGAACGCATCGTCGCCCGCGAGATTCCCGCGGACATCCTCTACCAGGATGCCGAGGTCACCGCGTTCCGCGACATCCACCCGCGCGCGCCGGTGCACATCCTCATCGTGCCGAACAGGCCCATTCCCACCGCCAATGACATTGCCGATGCCGATGCCCCGCTGATCGGCAAGCTCTTCCTGGTGGCGCGCGACCTCGCGAAGCAGCTGGGGATTGCCGAAGACGGCTATCGGCTGCTGGTCAACTGCAACCGGCACGGCGGACAGGAGGTTTATCACCTCCACCTGCACCTCATCGGCGGCGCGCCGCTGGGCCCCATGACCGGAGCCCGCTAGGTGGCCACGGCGCGGGCGAGGAAGACCGCGGCGAAATCCGCACCTGCCGACGGGCTGTACCCGCCGCTGCGCGCGCTGCGCACCGGTCGCCTGAAGGTTTCCAGGCTGCACGAGATCTACTACGAGGAAAGCGGCAACCCGAAGGGCAAGCCGGTGGTGTTCCTGCACGGCGGACCGGGCGGCGGCACCAATCCCCAGATGCGGCGTTTCTTCGACCCGAAGCGCTACCGCATCGTGATGTTCGACCAGCGCGGCTGCGGCAAGAGCACGCCGCATGCCTCGCTCGAGGAAAACACCACCTGGGATCTCGTCGCCGACACGGAAAAACTGCGCGAGCTGCTGGGGATCGGGCAATGGCAGGTGTTCGGCGGCAGCTGGGGTTCGACGCTGGCGCTGGCCTATGCGCAGAAACATCCCGACCGGGTCACCGAGCTGGTGTTGCGCGGCATCTTCCTGCTGCGCCGTTCGGAGCTGGAGTGGTTCTACCAGAGCAGCGAAGGTGCGGCATCACTGTTCCCCGATCAGTGGGAGCACTACATTGCGCCGATTCCCGAAGAGGAGCGCTACGACCTGATGCGCGCCTACTACCGGCGCCTCACCAGTTCCGATACCCGGGAGCGTAATGCCGCCGCACGTGCCTGGTCGGTTTGGGAAGGCGCCACCAGCCACCTGCACAGCGATCCCTCGTACGTGGCGAAGATGCGCGACATCGAATATGCGGCAGCGTTCGCGCGCATCGAGTGTCACTACTTCGTCAATGGCGGCTTCCTGGAGCACGACGACCAGCTGCTGCGCGACGTGCCAAAGATCCGGCACATCCCGGTGGTGATCGTGCAGGGGCGTTACGACGTGGTGTGCCCGATGCGCAGTGCCTGGCACCTGCATCGGGCCTGGCCTGGATCCGAGCTGGTGGTCGTGCCAGACGCCGGACACTCGGCCTTCGAGCCGGGCATCGCCAGGGCGCTGCGTCGCGCCACCGACAAGTTCGCAAGGCGCCGCTAGCATGAAGCTGCGCACGCGGTTGCTGGTTGCAATGCTGTGCGCGCCACTCCCCGCGCTGGCGGCGCAGGCTCCGCCGCCGCCGGGCTTCACCGCCGAGCAGGCGGAAGCGGGACGCGCCGCCTATGCGCGTCACTGCGCGGCCTGCCACGGCACGGCAATGGAAGGCGGCGTGGCCGGACCCTCCCTGCAGGGTGGCGCTTTCACCCAGAAGTGGGGCAACCGCTGGCAGCAGCTGTTCGAGCATACCCGGCGCACCATGCCCGTCACGCAGCCAGGCGGCCTGCAGGGCGCGGAGTATGAAAGCCTCGCCGCGCTGATGATGTCGATCAACGGCGTGGCGCCGGGGCGCGAGCGGCTGGCGCTGGGCCCGTTCGAGAAGCCCGTTCCGGACGCGGAGTGGCTGCATCACCGCGGCGACCCGGGCAGCCTCAACTACTCGCCCCTGGCGCAGATCCGCGCCGACAACATCGCACGGGTGCGTGTGGCCTGGCGCTGGCGATCGGACAACTTCGGTTCAGCCGTGTGGCCGAATTTCGAGGTCACTCCATTGATGGCCAATGGCGTGCTCTATGCCACGGCCGGCGCATCGCGCAGCGTGGTGGCCATCGACGCGAAGAACGGCGAGACGCTGTGGATGTACCGCCTCGATGAGGGCAAGCGTGGCGAAAACGCGCCGCGCAAGGGCCCGGGCCGAGGGCTGGCTCTGCGCCGCGAAGGGGGTCGCGACACGCTGTATTTCATCACGGCGGGCTACCAGCTGGTCGCGCTCGAAGCGAAGACGGGTCGGCCGCTGCCGGGCTTTGGCGACGGTGGCATCGTAGACCTGAAGCGCAATGCCGTGCCGCCAATGGACCCCGTCACGGGACCGATTGGCTCCAGCTCTCCACCAGTGGTGGTTGGGGACGTGGTCATCGTCGGGTCCGCATTCGGCACCGGAGCCTCGCCGCCGCGCAAGGAAATGCCGGCGGGCAACGTGATGGGCTTCGACGCCCGCACTGGCAAGCGGCTGTGGGTGTTCCACACCATCGCCCCTGCTGATGATCCCGGCGGCAAGAGCTGGACCGACGATGCACGCTCCTGGACCGGCAACACCGGAGTCTGGCCACCCTTCAGCTACGACGCGGCGCGCGGACTGGTTTACCTGCCGGTGGAAGCGCCAACCAGCGATTTCTACGGCGGCCATCGGCCGGGCGACAACCTGTATTCCAGCAGCCTCGTATGCCTGGACGCGCGCACCGGCAAGCGCCGCTGGCATTACCAGCTCATCCACCACGACATCTGGGACTACGACCCGCCGGCGCCGCCGGTGCTGATCGACCTCACGGTGGATGGGCGCCGTATCCAGGCCGTGGCGCAGGTCACCAAGCAGGGCTTCACCTATGTCTTCGACCGCGTCACCGGGCAACCGGTGTGGCCCATCGTCGAGCGGCCGGTGCCACAGACTGATGTCCCCGGCGAAGTGACCGCGCGCACCCAGCCCTTCCCCACGCTGCCGGAGCCATTCGAACGGCAGGGCGTGAGCGAGGCCGACCTCAACGACCTGACACCTGAAATCTTCGCCGAGGCGAAGCGCATCGCATCGCGCTACCGCATGGGTCCGCTGTACAACCCGCCTTCGGTGGTCACGCCGGAAAACGGCGGCACGCTGATGTCGCCCGGGTCGCAGGGCGGCGCGAACTGGCAGGGCGCCGTGGCGGATCCGGAAACCGGCATCCTGTACGTGCCATCCACCTCGACATTCAGTGTGATCGGACTGGGCAAGGATGCGGCGCGCTCCAACCTCGACTACATCCTCACGGCCAGCAGCCGCTCGACCGGCCCCTTCGGCCTGCCGCTGTCGAAGCCACCCTGGGGCAGCATCGTGGCCATTGACCTGAATACCGGCAGGAAGCTGTGGACCGTCGCCAATGGCGATACGCCGGAATACGTGCGCAACCACGAAAAGCTGCGCGGACTCAACCTTCCCCGCACTGGCCACGATGACCGTGCCGGGCTGCTGGTGACGAAGTCGCTGCTGTTCGCCGGCGAAGGCGCCGGCATGTTCGTCGCCAGCGAGGGCGGCACGAAGTTCAGGGCGCATGACAAGCGCACGGGCGAGATCGTGTGGGAGATGGACCTCGGGCTGCGGCAGACCGGTGTGCCGATGACGTATGCCGCGGGCGGCAAGCAGTACATCCTCGTGCCCGTGGGCGCGCCGGGCCAGGCAGGGGAGTTCGTGGCGCTGGCGCTATCGGACTGAGACTCGCTGCGGATCCGGCGCCAATGCCTGGAATCGAATCAGCTGGAAACCAGGGAAGTGCTGGCGTCAGACCCTGCAGTTCCAGGTGAGCCTGCCCTCCCCGTCCACGATTCCGGCAGCCAGCAACCAAAGCCTCGCATCTTCCGCATCCTGCTCGAACCAGGCCCGCGTGGACCCCAGCCGGAAGCTGTAGCCCCATTCATCCATGTCGGCACAGGCACGGGTGAAACCGCTCTGCGGCAACTCGCGTGACAGCAGCAGCTGCAGGTAACAGACGCCGCATTCCTCGGCATCATCCCCGCCCGCATTGGTATCAAGCCCGGCGCGCCGCTCAGGCGCCATGCAGATGAAGTGCGAGGCCTCGTGCAGCACGGAGTGGAGCGGCGTGTCGTGGCGTGCGTAGAGCGTGCTGCCCTTCAGCCCGGCCTCCGAGTCACCCCAGTAGCTGCCGGGAATGTCCTCCCCGTGCGGAACCATGCGCAGTTCGAGGCCGAAGCGCGCCAGCAGCTGTCCCACGGCCGCGCGGTCCAGTCCTCCCATGCGCAGCATGGCTGCGCCTCAGAGTGAGGCGAGGCGGCGCAGCACCACGCTGGCCATGTCACGGGCCAGCGCCTCGCGCAGCACATCGCGCTCGCGGTCCTTGGCCTGCTTGCGCCTTTCATCAAAGCTGTAGATGCGGGACAGGTGGAAGGGTTCGGCCGCCATCAGCTCCTGGCCGCCCGAGCGCACCTCGACCTCCACCTCGTAGATCAGCTCGTAGTCCGTGGGGATGTTGCGCGCATCCACCGACAGCACGTTCTCGGTGACACGGTCGCGAAGCACGCGCACCGTCGCGCCATCCGTGCCGGCAGAGTCGACCAGCCTCGCGCCACTGGCGGCTAGCGACCTTCGCAGCGCGCGGGTGAAGTCGCTGTGCCGGTCGGCAGCCTCCACCTGCACGGTGGCAAGGCGCGGCGAGAGTTGCTGTCGCCCCTGCAGCTGGAACCCGCAGCCGGCCAGCCACGTCCCGACCAGCACGGGAAAAAGCAGCCTCAGCAGGAGCGTGGCACGCACGGGTCTCACACTACCACGTTGACCAGCTTGCCCTTCACGACGATCACCTTCTTCGGCGTGCGGCCCTCGCAGAACTTGACCACCTGCTCGTCTGCCAGTGCGGCGGCTTTCACCTCATCCTCGTTGGCCGTGGGGGCGACGCTGACGCGGCCACGCAGCTTGCCGTTCACCTGCACCACGATCTCGATGGCATCCTGTACCAGCGCGGCCGGATCGGCCTTGCGCCACGGGGTGCGCCACAATTCATTGCCCTGCCCGAGTTCGCCCCACAGCACATGGCATACATGCGGCACGATGGGCGAAAGGCACATCACGGCGATCTCCAGCGCCTCCTGGCGCACGGAGCGCGCCGCGGAGCTCGCCTCGCCGGCATGCTTGCCCACTGCATTCAGCAGCTCCATCACGCTGGCCACGGCGGTGTTGAACACCTTGCGACGGCCGATGTCATCCTCGACCTTGGACAACGTGTGGTGGGCAATTCGCCGCAGATCCCGGTCGGACGGGGAGAGCTCGCCTGCCAGCGCGGCCTTCACCGCATCGGCAGCGACCGCACCGCCTGCGGCCAGATGATCGAACACCGCCTTCCACAGGCGCCTGAGGAAGCGGTTCGCACCCACGACGCCGTCATCGCTCCACTCCAGCGACTGCTCCGGCGGCGCGGTGAACATCATGAACAGGCGCGCGGTGTCCGCACCGTGCTTTTCAGTGATCAGGTTCGGGTCCACGCCGTTGAGGCGCGACTTCGACATGGTGCCGAAGCCCTCGTAATCCACGGCGCTTCCATCGGTTTTCAGCGTCGCGCGTGGCTGCCGCGTTGCCGGGTCGATCACCAGGTCCACATCGCCCGGGCTGAAATATTCGCGCCGCCCGCCGGTGGTGCGCTGGAAGATGTGGTTCAGCACCATCCCCTGGGTGAGCAGGTTCGCGAAAGGCTCGGGCGTCTTCACCAGCCCCAGCTGGTGCATCACCCTCGTCCAGAACCGCGAGTAAAGCAGATGCAGGATGGCGTGCTCGATGCCGCCGATGTACTGGTCCACCGGCAGCCAGTAGTTGGCGCGCGCATCCACCATGGCCGCATCGTTGCCCGCGCTGGCAAAGCGCAGGAAATACCAGGACGAATCCACGAAGGTGTCCATGGTGTCGGTTTCGCGCCGCGCGTCCGCGCCGCACTTCGGGCACTTGCACTGGTAGAACGAGGGTGTCTTCGCCAGCGGATTGCCGCTGCCGTCCGGCACCAGGTCCTCCGGCAGGCGCACCGGCAGGTCCCTGTCCGGCACCGGCACATCGCCGCAGGCAGCGCAGTGGATGATGGGGATGGGACAGCCCCAGTAGCGCTGGCGCGAGATGCCCCAGTCGCGCAGCCGGAACTGCACGCGCTTCTGGCCCAACGCTTTCTTCTGCAGGGCTGCAGCAATCGCGTCCACCGCAGCGCCGGACGACAGGCCGGTGAACTCGCCGGAATCCACCAGCACGCCGTGCTCGGCATAAGCCTCCTGCCAGGGGGCCGCGACGGTCTCATATTTGCCGCTGGTGGAGGCGATGACCGTCTTCACCGGCAGGCCGTACCTGGTGGCGAACTCGAAGTCGCGCTCGTCATGCGCAGGCACGGCCATCACCGCACCCTCGCCGTAGCCCATCAGCACATAGTTGGCCACCCAGACCGGCAGCACTTCGCCGGTCAGTGGATGCCGCACCGAAAGCCCGGTGGGCATGCCCTTCTTTTCCTGCGTGGCGAGGTCCGCCTCCATGGTGCTGCCGCGTCGGCACTCGTCGATGAAGGCAGCCAGCTGCGCATTGCCCTGGCCCGCGGCCAGGGCCACGGGATGTTCGGCGGCCACGGCCACATAGGTCGCGCCCAGCAGCGTGTCCGCACGCGTGGTGAACACGCGCAGCGCGCCATCGCGGCCGAGCAAGGCACGCGTGTCATCCCCATACGGGAAATCGACATCCACGCCTTCGCTGCGCCCGATCCAGTTTGCCTGCATGGTGCGCACGCGCTCCGGCCAGCCCGGCAGGGAATCAAGCGCGACCCGCAGTTCCTCGGCGTATTGCGTGATGCCGAGGTAGTACATCGGAATCTCGCGCTTCTCCACCAGTGCGCCGGTGCGCCAGCCGCGCCCGTCGATCACCTGCTCGTTGGCGAGCACCGTCTGGTCCACCGGATCCCAGTTCACCGTGCCGGTCCTGCGGTAGGCAATGCCCTTCTCGAGCATGCGCAGGAACAGCCACTGGTTCCACTTGTAATAATCCGCATCGCAGGTGGCCAGCTCGCGCTTCCAGTCGAGCGCGAGACCCAGCGACCGCAACTGCCCGCGCATGTAGGCGATGTTCTCGCGCGTCCAGCGTGCCGGCGGCACGCCATTCTTCATCGCCGCGTTCTCGGCCGGCAGGCCGAAGGCATCCCAGCCCATGGGCTGCAGCACGTTGCGGCCCTGCATGCGCATGAAGCGCGAGAGCACGTCGCCGATGGTGTAGTTGCGCACATGCCCCATGTGCAGCCGCCCCGAGGGGTACGGGAACATCGACAGGCAGTAATACTTCTCGCCGGGCGCGGACTCGTCGGCGGCAAAGGCGTCGGCGGCCTGCCAGGCCGCCTGGGCGGCGGCCTCTACGGCCGCCGGATCGTAGCGTTCTTGCATGCGGGATCAGGTCGGGAAGGTGGCCCGCAAGGATACACGAGCCACCCCCGTGTGACGCCCGCCCGGGCGGGCTGGTACTACTCGGCCGGCTTGCGGATGTCGGCGTAGCTGATCCGGTCGCCGCGCTGGATCCGCAAGGCAACGACCCGCGGGGCTGACTTGATGGCAGCCTGCAGTTCCGCCACGTTCTTCACATCGGTGCCGCCCACACTCAGGATGATGTCTCCCGGAAGCAGGCCCTTCTCTTCGGCGGGCCCGCTGACCTGTTCGATCACCAGGGAACCCTGCGTGTCGATGGCCCCGCGCTCCTGTGCCGTGAGCGGGCGCACGCCCAGGCCGAGCACGGCCGGCTCAGCGGGCGTTGCGCTGCCGCCGCCGCGTCGCGATCCGAGCACGCGCGGTGCCTCTGCGGCCCCTTCCTCCTGCATCTCGACGACCTTGGCAACCACCTTGCGCAGCTTGCTGTCGCGCCAGATCTCAAGTTCCGTACTGGACCCCGGCTTGAGCACGGAGATCATTGCGGGCAAGGACGAATTGCTCTCAACCGGCCGGCCATTGACGGAAAGGATGACATCCCCCGGGCGGATACCCGCCTTGTCTGCCGGGCCCTCCCGCTCGACATCCACAACCAGTGCCCCGCGGGGCCGTTCGAGGTTGAAGGCCGCCGCCATGGAGGCCCCCAATGGCTCGAACTGCAGCCCGATCTTGCTGCGCGTCACTTTTCCGGTGGCAACCAGCTGGTCGCGCACGTTGTCCGCAATGTCGATCGGGATGGCGAACGACAGTCCCTCATAGCTGCCGCTCTGGCTGTAGATCTGCGAATTGATGCCGATGACCTCGCCCTGCAGGTTGAACAGCGGACCGCCGGAATTGCCGGGATTCACGGCCGCATCGGTCTGGATGAACGGGACGTAATTGTCCTGGGGCAGGTCGCGCGAGGTGGCGCTCACGATGCCGGCCGTCACGGAATTCTGCATCCCGAAGGGCGAACCAATGGCCACCACCCACTGGCCCGGCTTGAGCCTGGAAGGATCGCCGATGCGTACCGTGGGCAATCCCGTTGCGTCGACCTTGATCACGGCCACGTCGGTGCGCCGGTCAAAGCCCACGACCTTGGCTTCAAGCTCCCGGCGGTCCGAGAGCGTCACCATCACTTCCACCGTATCGGCCACCACGTGGGCATTGGTAAGGATGTAGCCATCGCTGCTGACGATGAAGCCCGACCCTTCTCCCCGGCGGGGCTGCGAATTGCGGGGATCGATTTCCAGCCCGGGGAAGCCCGGGAGCAGGTCCTCGAACGGGCTGCGCTGCATGCGAGCCGCAGGTTGCGCCTTCTCCTTCACCCGCACGTTCACCACTGCCGGGCCATAGACCTCGACCAGGCGCGTGAAATCGGGGAGCCCGGTCACCATCGGCTCGACCGGAGCGGCGGCAGCCGGCGGCGACGCCACCGCCTGGGCCGCCATCGGCAACATGGCCGCGGCGGCAGGCAGGTTGGTGACTTCAACCGGGGGCACGGCGGTGGAGGCGCTGGGAGAGCAGGCGCTGAGCACTGCCCCGCTGACGAGGGCGAGCACGAATCGGCTGCCGGAATGTTGTACGGACATAGTCATCGGACCTCCGCAAATCTCAAGCTCGAAGGATAGACCCATTCATGCCGCCGCGTGTTCCGGTGCGGATGGCACATGAAGCACGTTTAACCCCGGATTCCGCGGCCGAGAACTCCTCATGCCCGCGGCAGGCGGTCAATGGCGCCGCGCCGGCGGTTTCTCAAGCCCCCGGCGACCGGAACCGCCACCAGCAGCAGCGCCAGCCCCAGAACCGGCAGATTGCCGGTGGCCAGATAGGGCGTCGCACCTTCCCGGGGCGTGAATTCCCCACGCAGGACCTGCGGCTCGTATTCGCTGGCGCGCGCGACTACCCGTCCGTCCGGCGCCACCACCGCTGACACCCCGTCGTTGGCGGCGCGCACCAGGTAGCGCCGGGCCTCCAGCGCGCGCATGCGCGAGATCTGCAGATGCTGGTAGCGCGCTGGTGAGTGGCCGAACCAGGCATCGTTGGTCACCGTCACCATGGCCCCGGAAGCCAGTGTCTCGCGCCTGAGCAGGCCCGGATAGGCGTCTTCGTAGCAGATGCTGGTGGCCAGCTGCACGCCGGCAAGCTCAAACAGGCGCTGGTGCCGCGCCCCCACCGTGAAATCCGAATACGGCAGGTTCATCAGGCGCAGCCACCGGCGCACGAACCCGGGCACCGGGAAGAACTCGCCGAAGGGCACCAGTTGCCGCTTGTCATAGAAGGCCGGATCACCCGCACCCAGGCCCAGGATGGAGTTGTAGTAGCGGTCCTCCCCCTCCGTCTCGCCCACCTCCACGCGCATCACACCCATCAGCACGTGTGAGCCGCGGTTGCCCGCCGCAGACCAGACATTGGCGATGTAGCTGGAAAACCGGTTGGCCACATCCGGCAGCGCAGATTCGGGCCACACGATGAGGTCGGCGCCGAGCGCGTCGCGGTGCAGGCGCTCGTAGGTATCGAGGATGTTCCGGCTGTTGGACACCTGCCATTTCATGTCCTGCGGGATGGCCCCCTGCAGTATGGCCACGCTGCGCGCTTCACCGGCAGGATGTGTCCACTCAACGCCACGCAGCGCCAGGCCTGAAGTCCACGGCAGGACCAGCGCAACCAGCGCGACGGCACGCGCGGCGCCGCGCTCCTGTGCCAGCACCAGCAGTGCCCCCGCCCCCGCCAGCAGCGAGAAACTGGTCAGCGGCACTCCCCCCACCGGCGCAAGTCCCGCCAGCCACGTGTCCGTCTGCGAGTAGCCCAGCGACAGCCAGGGGAAACCGGTCAGGAACCAGCCGCGCCACCACTCCACCAGCACCCACGCGGCCGGCACCCACAGCAGTCGTCCGCCCAGCGAGCCAGGTCGCAGCCAGCGGCAGACCAGGTAGCCGAGTAGCGCCTGGTAGGCGGCCATGATGAGCACCAGCGCCAGCATCACCAGCAGCGCAACGACGACGGGCGCCTGGCCAATGATGCGGATGGAGATGTACAGCCACCAGGTGCCGCTGGCGTAGAGGCCAAGGCCGAAGCAGAAACCCAGCCAGGCGCCCTCACCGGGCCGCGCGCTGCGCGCCCACAGCGCCATCAGCACGGCTGGTGCCGCCAGCGCCAGCCACCACTGGCCGAACGGCGCGAAGGCAAAGGACAGCGCCACGCCGCCCAGCAGCGCGAGCAGTCGGCCCGCGCGGATCCGGTTGCGCGCCGCTGCGGGCTGCTCAGCCACTCTTGCGCGTCGCAGCCACAGCGTCCGGCGTCGAATCGCTGCTCTCCGGCACCGTCACGCGCAGCGCCTCGATGCGGCGCCGGTCGGCACGCAGCACGCGGAATTCGTAGCCCTCGAGCAGCGCCGCCTCACCCCGGCGCGGCATGCGCCCGAAGTGCCCGGTGACCAGGCCCGCCACCGTGTCGTAGTCATCATCGGCAAAGCTGGCGCCGAAGTATTCATTGAATTCGCCGATGCGCGTGGCGCCGCGCACCTGGAACTGCCGCTCGCCCTCGCGGCGGATGTTCTTCTCGTCCTCGATGTCGTACTCGTCGTCGATCTCGCCGACGATCTGCTCGATGACATCTTCCATCGTCACCAGGCCCGCCACGCTGCCATATTCATCGATGGCGACGGCCATGTGATTGCGCCCGGCGCGCAGTTCCTTCAGCAGCACGTTCACGCGCTTGGATTCAGGCACGAACAGGGGCTTTCTCATCCACTCGCGCAGGTCGAAGCGCGCGTTCGCGCCCAGCGTGTAGAAACGCAGCAGGTCCTTGGCGAGCAGGATGCCCACCACCTTCTCGCCCTCCGCCCCCAGCACCGGGAAGCGCGAGTGGCCCGAGTCGATGGCCACGGAGAGGATGCGCGCCGCCGGGTCATCCGCGCGCACGCAGATCATCTGGTTGTGCGGCACCATGATGTCGCGCACCTGCAGGTCGGCGACGTCGAGCACGCCCTCCACCATCGACAGTGCATCGGCATCGAGCAGGCCGTTCTGCGCCGAGCTCTTCAGCACGTCGCGCAACTGCTCGCGGTCCTTGGGGGCCGTCAGGCGGCGGATGCGCCGCATCACCGTGTTGCCCGTTTTGTCGTCCTCGCTCATTTCTTGTTACGTGCCCGGCCAGCGGCCGTCTCGCGGTAGGGATTGGCAAACCCGAGCCGGCGCAGCACGGCGATCTCGCGCCGCTCCATGCGCGCCGCATCCACCTCGCCGGTCTCGTGGTCGTAGCCCACCAGGTGCAGCGCACCGTGGATCACCAGGTGCGCCCAGTGGGCGGTTTCGCTCTTGCGCTGCGCACGCGCCTCGCGCCGCAGCACCGCGGGGCAGATCACCACATCGCCCAGCGGCGTTGGCTTCACGCGCGGCGCGGGTGCGGCCGGAAAAGCCAGCACGTTGGTGGGCTTGTCCTTGCCGCGGTAGCGGCGGTTCAGTGCCCGCATGCGCGGCGCGGAAACCACCTGCACGGCCAGTTCACAGCCGCGCCCGCGCGAACCCAGCGCCGCATCGGCCCAGCGTGCGATCAGCCGCGCCGGCGGCGCCTTGGCGCGGGCCGGCACATGGCATTCGACGATCAGCGGCGTGCGGTCGCGCTTCACGCGCGCCCCCGCGCTCGCGCGCACGGTTTCCTCATGGTGTACCGCTTTGCTCATAGGCACGCACGATGCGTTGCACCAGCGGATGACGCACCACGTCGGCCGCGTCGAAATGCGAGACGGCCACGCCCGCCACACCCGGCAGCACGTCCAGTGCATGCCTGAGGCCGGAAAGCTTGCCGGCCGGAAGATCGGTCTGGGTGAGATCGCCCGTCACCACCGCGCGCGAGCCGAAGCCGATGCGCGTGAGGAACATCTTCATCTGCTCGGGCGTCGTGTTCTGCGCCTCATCAAGGATGATGAAGGACTCGTTGAGCGAGCGCCCGCGCATGAAGGCCAGCGGCGCCACCTCGATGATGTTGCGCTCGATGAAGCGCGCCACGCGGTCGAATCCCATCATTTCGTACAGCGCGTCGTACATCGGGCGCAGGTAGGGGTCGACCTTCTGCGTGAGGTCGCCGGGCAGGAAGCCCAGGCGCTCGCCGGCCTCCACCGCCGGGCGAACCAGCACGATGCGGCGCACGCGCTCGCTGTGCAGCGCTTCCACCGCGCAGGCCACGGCGAGATAAGTCTTGCCCGTGCCCGCGGGACCGACGCCGAAAGTCAGGTCATGGCTGTGGATGCTGGCCAGGTACTGCTTCTGGTGCTCGCCACGCGCGCGGATGAGACCGCGCGGCACCCGTGCCGCGTCATCGCCGGGGAGCGGGATCACCGGTGCCGCACGCACCGTGTTGCCGGTTTCTTCCAGGGCTTCGTGCTCGCGCAGCGCCAGGTGCACGTCCGGCAGGTCCACCGTGCCGGCGTCTTCCGTGAGCACGAACAGGTCCTTGAGTACCTGTGCGGCACCGGAGGCCGCGCCCCCGGTGATGCGGAACTGGTTGCCGCGCCGGCGCACCTCCACACCCAGCCGCTGCTCCACCAGCCTGAGGTTCTGGTCCAGCGGGCCGCACAGCGCCGCCAGGCGCTGGTTGTCCTCGGGGATCAGCTCCATTTCCAGGGCCTGTGGCAATGCGGAATCCCGGCGATGCTTCACGCAGTGAGCTCCGTGCGCTGCGTCGCCGCCAGCCGGCCGCGCAGCGAGTTGTTGAGCGCCTCGGTGATCTCCACGTCGACGAAGCGGTTGACCAGCCGCGCATCACCGTCGAAATTCACCCAGCGGTTGTTCTCGGTGCGGCCGGCCATCTGGCGCGCGTCGCGGCGCGAGGGCCGCTCCACCAGCACGCGCTGCACCGACCCCACCATGCGTGCGCTGATGGCACGCGCCTGTGCATCCAGCTGCGCCTGCAGCCGCGCGAGCCGCTCGTGCTTCACTTCTGCCGGCACGTCGTCCGGCAGCGAAGCCGCGGGCGTGCCCGGGCGGCGGCTGTAGATGAAGCTGAAGGACTGGTCGAAACCCGCCTCGGCGGTGAGCTCCAGCGTCTGCTGGAAATCCCGCTCGGTCTCGCCGGGAAAGCCCACGATCAGGTCGGTGGAGATGCTGATGTCCGGGCGCACCGCACGCAACCGGCGCAGCTTCTGCTTGTATTCCAGCGCCGTGTAACCCCGGCGCATCAGCGCCAGGATGCGATCGGAGCCGCTCTGCACCGGCAGGTGCAGGTGGTCCACCAGCCGCCGCGTGTGGGCAAATGCCTCGATCAGCGAGTCAGTGAAATTCACCGGATGCGAGGTGGTGAAGCGGATGCGCTCCACGCCGGGCATGGCGCTGATGGCGCGGATCAGCTGCCCCAGGTCCATGGGAGGCGCACCCTCGCGCGCGCCCTCGTAGGCGTTCACGTTCTGCCCCAGCAGCGTGATCTCGCCCACGCCCTGCGCGAGCAGGCCCCGCACTTCCTCCAGCACCGGGGCCGCGGGCCGGCTCATCTCCTCGCCGCGGGTGTAGGGCACCACGCAGTAGCTGCAGAACTTGCTGCAGCCTTCCATCACCGACACGAAGGCCGTGGCGCCCTCGGCGCGCGGCGCCGGCAGGCGGTCGAACTTCTCGATCTCGGGGAAACTCACGTCCACCTGCGAGCGTCCGCTGCGGCGCAGGTCGGCCAGCATCTGCGGCAGGCGATGGATGGTCTGCGGCCCGAACACCAGGTCCACAAAGGGCGCGCGGGCAGTGATCGCCTCACCTTCCTGGCTGGCCACGCAGCCACCCACGCCGATGATCACGTGCGGGCGTTCCTTCTTCAGCAAACGCCAGTGACCCAGCAGCGAATAGACCTTGTCCTCGGCCTTGTCGCGCACCGAGCAGGTGTTCATCAGCAGGATGTCGGCCGAGGCCTCATCGGGCGCAGGCTCGAGGCCCTCTAACTGACAGAGCACGTCTCCCATGCGGGAGGAGTCGTACTCGTTCATCTGGCAGCCGAAGGTCTTGATGAAATATCGACCGGACATGGAACCTGGAACACAGAACAGGACTGGGGATTCTACCGATTGTGCAATGCACAATGGAGGGATGCGGGCCGTTGCTGGTCCGGCCGGCATCGTTCCTGTCCCGATAAGGAGCTTTTACTGCCGAGGCAGTGCTTTAGGTGGCGTCGCCGCCCGAGGCAAGCAGCAAGAAGGGGCGGATCACCGCCCCTTCTCTTTCGGAGTGCGCACGTCCTGCGCATCCAGCTGCCTCCGGTGGCCCCCCGCACGGGACCACCGCCCGCGGTCAGTTGATCTGCGCGCGGATGAAGCGGTGCGGCGGCTCGTCGATCGGCTCGCCGTTGTCCGTCATCTCGACGAGCAGCACCTCCGGGTTGCCCGGCAGGATCTCGAACAGGTTCGGCGACGGCGACCTCGTGTCCAGCACGGACTGCGAGCCCGGGAACGCGCCGATGAAGCCCGGCGGATACGTGGCGCCGTTGCTGCCGGCGTTGTCGACAAAGGCGAACCCCTGGGCGAACTGGGGTCCGGTGATGCAGCTGGTGCGGCGGATGTAATAGCCCGACGTCTCCGTCGTGTTCGGGTAGGTGTAGCAGGCATCCTGCACCTGGGCCGGGCCGTTCACGCCGGCGTGGAAGCCGTTGCCTGTGTCGAAGTTGTACACGAACAGCCGCCGGTGGTCCTCGGAGATCCAAGGTCCCATCATCTGCATCGAGGCCGTCTTCGGTTCGACCATCTCCAGCGTTGAGGTCACATTGGGCGATCCGGCCGCAGTCGCAGTCGGGCCGACGAAGGTGAGCGACAGCGTGTCGCCGCCCTTAACCACCGTGGCCGGCACCGTCCGGCCACCCGCGGCGGCGGACACCACGCCGGTGAAGCCCGGCGTGTTGCTCAGGCTCCACGGCAGATTGCTGCGACCACCGATCACGCTCGAGTCAGTGTGCAGCGTGAACTCGATCGTGCCGGCCACCGGGTTGTAGTCGTAGAAGCCGTGCTCCACGCCGGTGCCGATGTTGAGGGGCCGGTCGGCGTGCGTGGCGAACAGGAACGTGCCGTCGTCGAACAGCGCCAGGAACTGCCGGTTGTTGATGACCGGCGTGGTGGCGGTGTTGCGCTGGATGCGCTGGTAGACGCCCGTCAGCACGTTCTGGGCCGCCGGCAACGCGCGGCAGCGCACCGAGACCCCGTTCGGATTCCACAAGTGGCTGGAGGCGGCGCCCGTCGGGGGCGGATTGGACAGCCACAGCGTCGAGCCCTGGTATGCACCGGCGACGGCCGTCGTGCCGAAGGTGAGCGGACCCGGCGCCGCGACCGCTGCGGCGAAGGTACTGACGATGCACTTCTGGCCCGCGGGGTTCTGGGTCACCACGATGTCGTAGGCAGCACCCACGTAGCTCGGCAGCTCCGTCCAGAAGTTGATCGCACTGCCCGAAAAACTGGAGATCGTCAGCTCCGAATTCGCCGGCGGATCCGCCTGGCCGAGCTTGCGCAGCGCCAACTTCAGGCCGTCGGCGCCCATGGACTGGGCCGAACCGCCTGCCGGGGCGCTGTACTGCACCGTGCCGGTCACCGTGAACAGACACGTGTCGACATTTACGTTGGTGACGTTGGCGGTGGGGTTGGCGCCGGCGCCGTTGAGGACGCGGCAGTTGTAGGTCCGCCCATCCTGCTGGTAGGTCGCGATCACGTTCCAGAGGAACTGCGAGGCAGCCGGGTCGCTCGGGTTGCTGATCGGAGCGTTGAACCCCTTGGTGGTAAACGTGAACGCCGTGGCACCTGCGAGCTCGATACGCTCGACACCCTCCTCGGTGCTCAGCGAGACCGCCGCGCCCGGCAGGTTCGCGAACGACGAGACCGCGGTGCCGCTGATCGTGTAGCGCGGCAAGGCCGGGTCATCCACGCAGCTCACCGACGGCTTCGGCCCGGTGCCGCCGACTGTGCCCGAACCGTTCTGCACCGTGCAGACCTTGCCGAACGGGTTCTGCGTGATGCTGAAGTTGTAGGGCGTACCCACCGGAATCGAGCCGTAGGAGAACGGCGTGGCCGGAATGTCGAGGTTGCCGAAGAAGTACTGGATGGGCTCGTAGCCCTCGCGCGTGATGCCCGCGTTCAAGCGTACCGGGCGCTTGTTGCCCAGCCCCGTGATCGTGCCTTCCAGCACTGCCATCTGCTCGGGCACGGTTGTGGCCGGTTCACTGCGGACATCCTTGATGGAGTCACAGCCAGCGATGCCGATGCCCATGCCGGCCAGGGCGACGGCCGCAAGACTCGAACTTTTATTGATGGAAATCATGAAATCCCCCAAAAAGCTGCTCAGGAAAGGGGCGACGCATCGCCCCTCTTTGCCTGGTGGTGTTCAGAAGCGCAACCGCACGCCCATGCGATAGGAGCGACCCATCGTGTCGTGCATGCCCGCCGACGCCCCGCTGATGCCACCGCCGCTGAACGGCGGGGTCTTGTCAAACAGGTTGTTGATCGAGCCGAACACCTGGACCTGACGCATGTTGCGCACGGGCACGTCGTACGTGCCGTTGAGCGTGAAGTTGAAGTACGAGGCCACCCAGTTGTTGTCAACGGAACCGTTGAGGAACTTGCCGTCCGCGTCCTGGTACCAGTCGCAGGTGCCGAGCGCGAACTGGTCCGGATCACACCACTGCTTGTCGAGCCGGGCACCGCCGATGTAGCGGGCGGCGAGGGTCGTCGTCAGGTTGCGCACCCGGTAGGAGGTGATGATGTTGCCGGTCCACGTCGGCGAGGCCGTTACGCCCGGGACGAAGATGTTGGAACGGATCTGCCCCACAAGATCCAGCGGGATGTAGCAGTTCTGGTCCTGTGCACTGAGGGTGCCGCCGCGGGCGGCGCAGTTGTCCACGTTGTTCAGGATCGAGTAGTTCACCTGGGTGCCGGAGGCCTCCAGCGCGCGCGTACCGCGGACCGTCAGCGAGAAGGTGCCTGGCAGGGTCTCGTGGACACGGTTCATCGGGAAGGTGTACTGCAACGAGAAGTCCAGGCCGCGGCGCTGCATCGGCAGCGCGTTTTCCGGACGCGCCTGGAAGTGCGACACGATGTCCTGCAGGTTGCGCGAACCATCCGGGTTGGTGCCGAAAGTGATCTCGCGGCAGGCCGGCGCGGTCTCGTCGAGCAGGCCGTTGACACCCGGATTCTGCGGATCGATCTCGCCGTCGCCCAGGTAGGTCGGCTCGATGTTGCCACTGGCCTCCCAGCAGGCGCGGATCGGGTTCAGCGACGTGAACGGCGTGACGATCGCGTCCTTCATGCTGATGGTGAAGTAGTCCGCCGAGAGCCGCATGCCCTGCGCCCAGCCGCCCGGCTGGAACACGAGGCCGATCGTGGTCGTGTCGCTCTTCTCGTTCTTCAGGTTCGGGTTGCCGACACGGACCGTGGCCCAGCGCTCGGACTGGTTCTCGGTGCTGAACGCGGAGCGCTCGCGCCACGGATTGTTGCCCAGGGACCCGTCGGGGATGCCCGGCTGGTTCAGGAACAGGTCGCGGTAACCGGGAGCACCCACGTCGCGCGAGCGCGTCAGGCGCACGCGCACCCAGTCGAACGGCTCGTACATTGCCGAGAACTTCCAGTTCAGCACGTTGTTCGTGGCCGACTCGCCGGTGGTGCCGGCGCCGCCCTTGTTCTCGTAGGAGGCGTAGCGCACGCCGAAGTTGGTCGACAGCAGGTTGACGCCCTCCAGGCCGCTGACCAGCGGCATGTTCAGCTCGGTGTACGCCTCGGTGACACGCGACTTGCCGCTGAAGGCGTCGGCCCACACGCGCGCCAGGTCAGTGCGCTCGTAGAAGCTGTCTGCCCCCACGGTGCCGGTCTGGGTCACCTTGTTCTCGCGCATCTCGAAGCCGAAGGCGGCCGTCAGCGGGCCCGCGCTCCAGCCGTCCCAGAGCGTGCCGGAGGTGTTCAGCGACAGGGTGTGCAGCGTGGTGCCGCCGCCGGAAGAGGTGTCGACGAAGGCGTAATCGAGCGCCTGCCTCTGCCTCTCCGCAGCCACGGGATCGGAGTAGGCGCTGCCGAACATGTTGAGCGGCGTGCATCCCTCGGCCAGCTGCATCAGCTCGTCGGGCGCCGACAGTGGCCGGCCGCTGGCGTCGAGCACCGGCGGTCCGTCGCGGAGAATGCGGCAGATCGGCTGGCCAAAGGTGGGCGAGCCGGGATCGTCGTCGATGACCGCATCCAGGGCCATGGCCAGGCGCAGGTTCGTCGGCACGTTGGTGGCGATGGATTCGCTGTCGGTGTGGCCGTACTGGTAGTACGCGTCCCAGGTCCAATCCTGGCCGAAGCGGCCCTTCACACCGCTGGTGAAGCTCATCGTCTCGGAGTCATTGGAGGTCCAGCGCGAGACCTGCGGGTCCCACACCTTGCGTATCACGCTGAAGCCACTGCAGGCACTGGCGCCGTACAGGGCATCGAGGCCCGGGGAAGCAGAACCGCCGGTCGAAGCCGGGAAGCCGGTCAGCAGTGCGCCCGTTGCGGGGTTTTGCAGCGTGCCGTAATAAGCGACGATGCCGCCGACTCCGAACGCCTTCTGCACCTGGTAGAGGGCCTCGGGCGACAGGGTGTTGAGGAACGCGTTGGCATTGCGCCCGAGCTGCGGCAGCTGGGCGGCGACGCCCGGGTCGCTGAAGCCCGGGAAGTTCTCGTTCAGGCGGATCTCATCGAGCAGCCAGAGCTCGAGGTTGCCGAGGGTCAGCTTGACGCGCGACCACTTGCCCGTGGCCCTGCCATTGAAAGCTACGCTCGGGCTGTCGGCCACCGTCGGGCCGGTCAGGCGGTTCTGGTCGTTCACGGTGATCGACCACGGGGCAGTGAGGCCGGGCGGGTTGACGATGCCGAGCAATTCGCGGAACGCAGGGAAGTTGACCAGCGGGCTGCGCTCGCCGGCGCGATAGGGCGAGCCGTCCGGCAGCGATCCCTGGATGCCGGCGATGGCATAGGTGACCACGTCGCCTGGGCCGGCCTGGCCACCCGGCTGTGCGAGCTGGCCCGCCGTGTTGAAGCGCGCGCAGTAGCTGCCGGTCGTGTATCCGTTGTAGTTCTTGGCCTGGGTGTCCGAGAAGCGGCCCTGGAAATAGGCCGTGGTGGTCTCGGTGACGTTGTACTCGAAATTCCCGAACAGGTTGCGCCGGTCGTTGCCCGAGCTCAGCGGCGTCATGGAGGTGGTCAGCGGGCCATCGCCGTTGACCACGCTGGCGCCCGTGCCGCCGCGGTAGCCGTAGGAGTAGCCCTCGACGTCGGTGCCGTCATCCGAGAAGCGGAAGCCGTCGGTCACCAGGGCATTGGAGTGCCCCACCACGCCGTTCGGGGAAAACTGGCTGTAGCGCTGGTTGTACATCTCGAAACGCGCCGGAAAGGCCTCGTAGCCAGGCATCGACGCCAGCTCGCCATATTTGTCCTGCAGCGAGCCCTGGCCATTGGTGAACAGGAAGCGTGACTCGGCGCACCAGCTGCGCGCATCGGCGCAGTTGCGGATGGAGTTGCGCTCTTCCCATTCCACGCTCAGCAGGCCGTGGCCGCGGCCACCGAAAAGCGGCATGCCCCCGGAGATGGCGACGTGCGGGTTGCCGCCGTCGCCGGCCTCGTTGATGCCGTAGTCCATGTCGACGTTGACGCCCGTCAGGCGGTTGTTCAGCACCACGTTGACCACGCCCGCCATCGCGCCCGAGCCGTAGGTGGCCGAGGCGCCGCCGGTGACCACGTCCATGCGCTGCACCAGGTTCGACGGGATCGAGTTCATGTCCACGACGTCGGCCTGGTTCGACGAGGACACCACGCGCCGGCCGTCGATCATCGTCAGCGTGCGCGAGCCGAAGGCCGGGTCCATGCCGCGCAGGTTGGCGACGGTGTTGCCGATGAAGTAGGAGCCGCGGTCCAGGGACTCGATGCCGGCGCCGCCCGAGCCGGCCTGGTTGTCACCGATCATGGACGGCGTGTACGTGGAGATGTTCGCCGGCACCAGCGTCGTGAGTGCATCGGCAACGTTCACGATGCCCAGCGACTGCATTTCGTCGGCGGTGATCGAGGTCATCGGGTTCGGCGCCGTATAGGTGCCCGATACCTGGATGCGGGTACCCGTGACCTGCACCTCTTCAAGTTCCTCGACTTCCTCGTCCTCGGCCTCCGCAGCATGGGAAACAGGGAAAATTCCGATCATGACGGCAGCGCCAATCCAGGCAGCTGCCGACGCGCGCACGAGCGGCGCATACGCATCGTTCTTTGACACCGTGATACCCCCCAAATATTTTTTCCGGACCCGCAGTCACGGAATGTCAACAATCTTGTAGACAATAATTTCTGGTGTCAATGCGGGGATTTGTCGCAAACATTCGCATTGCGACCAGCGGGAGCTGGACGGACGGAGCAACGGCTAGGTGGAGGCGGCCTGCCGGATGCAGTACCTGAGGAGCTGATCGCGCAAACTGGAATGACGGGGGCGCAGCCGCCCCCTGTCATTGAACAATGCCCAACCCTGTGACGCGGGAATCTTAGAACGGAATGTCGTCGTCGAATTCCGCCGCCGAACCACCGCCCGCTGGCGCCATGCCGGCGCTGCCCCGGCTGGAGGGCTCGCGCGTGTCGCGCGTTTCCTGCGGTGCGCCGCCCGCGCCACCGCCCCGCCCGCCCAGCATCTGCATGTCGCTGGCGACGATTTCGGTGGTGTAGCGGTCGTTGCCCTGCTTGTCCTGCCACTTGCGGGTCTGCAGGCGGCCCTCGATGTAGACCTGTGAACCCTTGCGCAGGTACTCAGCGGCGATCTCGCCCAGGCGGCTCCACAGCACCACGCTGTGCCACTCGGTGGACTCCTTCTTCTCGCCAGAGGCCTTGTCGGTCCAGCTGTCGGTAGTGGCGATGCGGATGTTGGTGACCGTGGTGCCGCCCGGTGTGGTGCGGGTCTCCGGATCCTGCCCCAGGTTGCCGACCAGAATGACCTTGTTGATGCCGCGTGCCATGAGGAACCCCTGTTGAACTGTCGATGTGGAAAGCCTAGTCCCCGCGAGTCGCGGCTGGAGCTTGGATTTTGCCCCGCTTTGGCCCGATTGGGCAGCGCCGGCACCGGGCAGCCCCGCGCCGCCCGGGCCCGCTATAGTAGTCGTTTTCCCTCGACCGGCCCGTTCTCATGGATCTCATCCGCGTCCGCGGCGCCCGCACCCACAACCTGGCCAATATCGACGTCGACCTGCCGCGCAACCGGCTGATCGTGATCACCGGCCTGTCCGGGTCCGGCAAGTCCTCCCTGGCCTTCGACACCCTCTACGCCGAGGGCCAGCGCCGCTACGTGGAATCGCTGTCGGCCTATGCCCGGCAGTTCCTGTCGATGATGGACAAGCCGGACGTGGACTCCATCGAGGGTCTGTCACCGGCCATTGCCATCGAGCAGAAGGCCACCAGCCACAACCCCCGCTCAACCGTTGGCACGGTCACGGAGATCTACGACTACCTGCGCCTGCTGTACGCCCGCGCGGGCATTCCGCGCTGCCCCGACCACGGCACCGACCTCACCGCGCAGACGGTAAGCCAGATGGTGGACCAGGTGCTGAGGCTGCCGGAGGGCGAGAACTGCCTGCTGCTGGCACCGCTGGTTTCGGCCCGCAAGGGTGAGCACCACGAAGTGATCGCGGAACTTGGCGCACAGGGCTTCGTGCGAGCGCGTGTCGACGGCACTGTGCATGAACTGGATGCCATCCCGGCACTGGATGCACGGCGCAAGCACGACATCGAGGCGGTGGTGGACCGCTTCAAGGTGCGCCCCGACATCGCCCAGCGGTTGTCGGAATCATTCGAGACTGCGCTGCGCCTGGGCAAGGGCGTGGCGCGCCTGGCCTTCGCCTCTGGCAAGCGCGATGAGATGGTGTTCTCCAGCCTGCACGCCTGCCCCGTCTGCGGCTACAGCGTGCCTGCGCTTGAGCCGAAGATGTTCTCCTTCAACAGCCCCGCTGGCGCCTGCACGGCCTGCGACGGCCTGGGCTTCCAGGAGTTCTTCGATCCACAGCGCGTGCTCACGCACCCGCAGCTGTCGCTGGCGGGCGGTGCCATCCGCGGCTGGGACCGCCGCAATGCCTGGTATTTCCAGATGATCCAGGCACTGGCCAGCCACTACCACTTCGATGTGGAAGCGCCCTGGACGAAACTGCCGGAGAAAGTCCGGCAGGTGATCCTCGAGGGCAGCGGCGACACCGAAATCGAATTTCGCCACATCGATTCGCGCGGCCGCACCGTGAAGCGGCGCAGTCCCTTCGAGGGCATCCTTCCCAACATGGAACGGCGCTTTCGCGAGACCGAATCGGCCACGGTGCGCGAGGAGCTGGGCAAGTTCCGCGGCACGCGCCGCTGTCCCGAATGCGAGGGCACGCGCCTCAACGCCACCGCACGCCACGTGCACGTGGCCGATGCCACGTTGCCGCAGGTGTCCGAGCTCTCCGTGGCGCGCGCCCTGGAACACTTCAACGGACTGGCCGTCAGCGGCTGGCGCGGGGAGATCGCCGCGCGCATCGTGAAGGAAGTGGCCGACCGCCTGCGTTTCCTGGTGGACGTGGGGCTCGACTACCTCACGCTGGACCGCAGCGCCGAGACGCTGTCCGGCGGCGAGGCGCAGCGCATCCGCCTTGCCAGCCAGGTGGGATCAGGGCTGACCGGCGTGCTCTACATCCTCGATGAGCCCTCCATCGGACTGCACCAGCGCGACAACCAGCGCCTGCTTTCCACCCTGCAGCGGCTGCGCGACCTGGGCAACACGGTGCTGGTCGTGGAACACGACGAGGAGGCCATCCTGATGGCCGACCATGTGCTGGACATCGGTCCCGGCGCAGGCGTGCACGGCGGCCGTGTGGTTGCCCAGGGCACGCCGCCGGAGGTACGCGCGAACCCTGCTTCGCTCACCGGTGACTACCTGGCCGGCCGTCGCCGCATCCCGGTTCCCGCCGTGCGCACGCCGCGGCAGCCGGATCTGGCGATCCGCATCGTCGGCGCCTCGGCCAACAACCTGCGCGGCGTGACCGCGGAATTCCCGGTGGGGCTGTTCACCTGCGTCACCGGTGTGTCCGGCTCGGGCAAGTCCACCCTGGTCAATGACACCCTCTATGCCGGCGTGGCACGCCACCTCGGCCTTACCGGCTTCGACGCGCCGCAGGCCACGGCCATCGAAGGCCTCGAGCACATCGACCGCGTGATCGACATCGACCAGAGCCCCATCGGCCGCACGCCCCGCTCCAACCCCGCCACCTACACCGGACTGTTTGCACCGCTGCGCGAGCTGTTTGCGCAGGTGCCGGAAGCGCGCTCACGCGGCTATGGAGCAGGCCGTTTCAGCTTCAACGTGAAAGGCGGCCGCTGCGAGGCCTGCCAGGGCGATGGCGTGCTGCGCGTGGAAATGCATTTCCTGCCCGACGTGTACGTGCCATGCGACGTGTGCCAGGGGCGGCGTTACAACCGCGAGACGCTGGAGATCCGCTACCGCGGCCGCAACATCCACGAGGTGCTGCAGATGACCATCGAGGAGGCGCACGCCTTCTTCGCCGCGGTGCCGATGATTTCCGGCAAGCTGCAGACACTGGTGGACGTGGGCCTGGGCTACATCCAGCTCGGGCAGAACGCCACCACGCTGTCGGGTGGCGAGGCGCAGCGCGTGAAGCTGGCGCGCGAGCTCGCCAAGCGCGCCACGGGCCGCACGCTCTACATCCTGGACGAGCCCACCACCGGCCTGCACTTCCACGATGTGGCGCAGCTGCTCACCGTGCTGCATCGCCTGCGCGACGAGGGCAACACGGTGGTGGTGATCGAACACAACCTCGACGTGGTGAAAACCGCCGACTGGATCATCGACCTGGGTCCGGGCGGCGGCACGCATGGCGGCCGGCTCGTGGCGGCCGGCACGCCGGAAGATGTGGTGCACACAGCGGAATCAGAAACCGCGCGATTCCTGGCGCCGCTGCTCGGCTGAAGTCCGCGCGGCCAGCCCCGGCTACCAGGCGTATTTCAGGCCCAGCATCCAGGAACTGATGTCGTAATCATCGACCATGGCCTTGCTGAGGCGTGCATATCCCACGCGGATTGCAGTGCCGGGTGACAGGGCGAAGTTGACGCCGGCACCCAGCATCACGGTGGTGGTGTTGTTCTTCCTCGACCCGTAAAGGTCGATGCCGCTGATCAGCGCCGTGGCGCGCACGCGCGTGCGGCCAATGAAAGCGCCGGCCCGCGCATCCAGGGAGAAACGGTCTCCAAGGGGCCACGCGGCGACGGCCGAGAGCAGCGGCCCCTTGGTCTTGGCCGATGCAAAGGTCTGGGTGGAATACGTGCCCTGGCTGTCCGACACCTGGCCCTGCGCCTGGTAGTGCACGGTGCCCATGTCCGCATAGCCGATTTCGGCCGAGAAGTACTGCGAAAACAGGTAGCCGAAGGAGAAGACGTAGCCGATGTCCTTGGTTTCGGAGATGGCCGAACCCCAGGACTCGATCTCGAAACCGTCGGAGGTCCACAGTGCCTGCAGGTCGCGGTCGAAACCGGCAAGTCCGGCGTCGACCTCAGCATAGGCCAGCGTGGAATCCATGTAGAAACCAGAGAAGTACAACCCGGGCATTGCCGCGCCGGCATTGCCGGCCAGGCACGCCAGTGCGGCAAGCAAGGCAAGCTTCCTGCCAGCGCGGTTGCTTCTGGAAACTGCCATGGGTCACCTCTTGCTGCTGTTGGCCGATGAAAAGAACTGGCGCACTTCGCCGCCGCCTGCGCGCTCACGATAATCCCCGCGCGTGTAGCCCGCCAGCACCTTGCGCCAGAAGGCGATGGCGCTCCGGTTGGTGGCGTCCTGGCTGACCTGCCAACGTCCGGCAAACCTGTCGAGTATCAGGCGTGCGGCGGCCCGCCCCAGTCCACGGCGTCGCTGCGGACGGGCGATGTAGAACTCGGCCATGCGGTAGTCGATATCGCCGGCGCCGTTCTCATGTACCACCAGTGCGAAGCCGGCTGGCTGCCGGTTGTCGAGGATGGTCAGCAGCGAGGCATTGCGGTCGGCCAGCCAGCCCTGCACCTGCGAACTCTCGGTGAGCCCCACGGAGCCCAGCACCGGGAATATCCCGGTCCTGCTCGCCCGCAGGTCGTCCAGGTAGTGGCGGAACTCGCCTTCTATCCAGGTGCGGTCCGCTGCATGGATTCGCGCATCACGCAGGCTCACGGCCATGACTCAGCCTTGCTCCAGTCCCTTGAAAAAAAGAAGCCCGGACAGATTCGCACCTGGCCGGGCCCGTTGCGCCCGGCCGCGAGGCCGGGCAGCCATTGCGGCTGGAGCTGCTTACTTGGCAGCTTCGGCGGCAGCGGCTTCGGTCGCAGACGCAGCGGCGTCGGTGGCGGCAGCAGCGGCGTCAGTGGCGGCGCCCGCGGCAGCGTCGGCAGCAGCGGCACCGGCTTCGGTGGTGGCGGCAGCAGCGGCGTCAACAGCCGAGGTGGCGGCATCGTTGGCAGCAGCAGCAGCCTCGGTGGCCGAGTCAGCGGCGCTGTCAGCAGCCGAAGTGGCGTCGTTCTTCGAGCAGGCGGCCAGAGCCAGCGCCACGGCAACGGCGCTCAGAGCGAGTTTGATTTTCATCGAAGGGATTCCCCAGGAAAAATTGAGTGGAAAGAGACCATAAGACCAGAACGCAACAACAGTGCAAGAACTGCAGGCAGCGCTTGTATCTGCGCGTTCCTGCGGAAAGTCTAGCGATTTCCGTGATGCGATACAAAAAGCATTGAGCACCTGGAGTATCGTCGTCGCGATTTCACGACAGTTGCGCAATCGTCTGCACCCGGCAGCAGGTATTCTTGTCCGCCATGACTGGCTGCGAACTGGATGACGTGCTGTTTGCCTCCCACCTGCACGATGTGCAGCGGGAGATCGATGGCGCACTCGCCGCGCTCGGCTTTGACTCCTTGGTAATCGCCGCTGGCGCTGAACGCATGGTGTTCCAGGACGACCAGGCCTACCCCTTCCGCGCCAATGCCTGGTTCACCTGGCTGGTGCCAGCCAGCCCGGCACCGGGCAGCCTGCTGCACTGTGTGCCCGGGCGCGCGCCACGACTGTTGTTCGTATCGCCGAGCGACTTCTGGCACAGCCCGCCGGAGCTTCCGGATGAACCCTGGACCGGCCTGATGAAGGTTGAGGCAGTATCCGACGCGGGCACCGCTGTTTCAGAATTGTCGACAATACGGGGAAAAGTGGCCTGGATTGGTGAGCAGGCGCCGCCACAATCCGCTTGGGCGGCCAATCCCCCAGCCCTGCTCGCGCAGCTGGAGCAGGCCCGTTGCCGCAAGAGCGCCTACGAGCTGAGCTGCCTGCGTGCCGCCAGCCGTACAGGCGTGGCCGGGCACCTCGCCGCTGAGCGCGCGTTCCGCGATGGCGCCGCAGAATACGACATCCATCTCGCCTTCCTTGCTGCCGCGCGTCAGGCAGAGGCGTCCCTGCCCTACCCTCCCATCGTCGCGCTCAATGAGCACGCGGCGGTGCTGCATTACCAGCGGCGTGAAACTCATGCACCTGCGCATCCGCTGTCGTTGCTGATCGACGCCGGTACCAGCTGTCATGGCTACGCCAGCGACATCACGCGCACCTGGGCGGCGGGACCCGGGCTGTTTGCGACGCTGGTCGATCGCATGCAGGAATTGCAGCAGGAACTGTGCAGGCGGGTGGCTCCGCGGGTGGACTGGCGCGAGCTGCACCTGCTCGCCCATCGCCTCATCGCACAACTGCTGCATGAGCACGGCCTGGTCACCATGGATGCGGACACCGCCGTGGCGACCGGAGTTTCCGCCGCTTTCCTGCCGCATGGGCTGGGGCACCTGCTGGGACTGCAAGTGCACGACGTCGGCGGCTTCAGGCCCGCCGCGGATGCAGAGCCCATTCCCAGGCCGCCCGGGCATCCCGCCCTGCGCCTGACGCGGCCGCTGGAACCCGGCATGGTTGTGACGGTGGAGCCGGGCCTTTATTTCATCGACAGCCTGCTCGCCGACTTGCGCGCCGGCCCGCATGCCGCCTCCGTCAATTGGGGACTTGTAGAGCGGTTGCGCCCCTATGGCGGCATCCGCATCGAGGACAACGTGGTCGTCACCGCTTCCGGCGGCGACAACCTCACCCGGGCGTCGTTCGCGGAAGCGACCGCCTGACCGGGGACTGCCACGGGGATCCGCGCCCCTTTGCGGGGCGCAGCCTGTGGTGCCGCTTTATTGCCGCGCCTTGAGGAGATCGCGGATTTCTTCCAGCAGCTGTTCATTGCGCGGCGGAGCCGGCGGGGGCGTGTCGGCCTTTGGCGGCGCCGGCTTCTTCAGGCGATTGAGGCCCTTGATGGCCATGAAGATCACGAAGGCAATGATCACGAAGTCGAGCACGGTCTGCAGGAAGGCGCCGTAGCGCAGAAGGATGGGCTCGCCCTCGGGGCCGATTCCCACCGTGGCCGCGAGCTGGGTGAAATCGACACCGGCAAGCAGTCGGCCAAGGGGCGGCATGATCACATCACCCACCAGCGAGGAGACGATCTTGCCGAAAGCAGCACCGATGATGACACCGACAGCCATGTCGATGACATTGCCCTTCATGGCAAATTCCTTGAATTCGGATGCGAGGCTCATGGGGGCTCCCTGTAGTTGTTGATGTCAGGCGGAGGAAGCGTAGTCCTGCATCCTGCTGGCGGCAACGGGTACGCGGCCTTACGATGATCCCCGCAGAAGGAGGGGACGCATGTTTCTGCATCCACATGGCGGGTTCGACAACTCGGCAGGGCCGGCGCGCCACATCAGGGTCGTGCCGCTGGCAGCCGCAATGGGAGCCGAGATCCTCGGCGTGGACGTGGCCCACGCAAGTCCCGGGCAATTCGCCGAGATCCAACAGGCGCTGTTCCGCCACAAGATGATCTTCTTCCGCGGGCAGAAGATGGGCCACGCGGAACACCACGCCTTCAGCCGCCGCTTCGGCAACTTCGCCGAGGATGCCTACACCGACGGCATGCCTGGCTTCCGCGAAGTGCAGCCGCTGATCAAGGAGGCCGACGACCGCTCCGCGCATGTGTTCGGCTCCGGCTGGCACACCGACTCGCCCTTCCTGCCGGCGCCGCCGGCAATCACCATGCTGCGCTCGGTGCAGGTTCCACCCTGGGGCGGGGACACCATGTGGGCCAACGCCGCGCTGGCATACCGTACTCTCGGGCCCGTCACGCAGGAGATCTGCGCCCGGCTGAAAGTGCGCTTCTCGATGCGGGACGTGCTGGCATCGGCCAGGGAAAACGCCGAACCCCGCGACAATCCCGTGGGCAAACTGGTTGCCACTCGCGGCATGGCCGAGCTGCCTGCGGGCCTGCAACGCAAGGTGGAAGGCGCCGCGCACCCGCTGGTGCGCACGCATGCGCGCAGCGGCGAGAAATCACTTTACGTGGATCCTTCCTATGCAATCGGCATCGAAGGCATGCACGGGAACGAGTCAGCACCCCTGCTTGAGATGCTCACCGACCACCTCACCCAGCCTGCCTTCACCTGCCGGCTGCGCTGGGAGCCGGACATGCTCGTGCTGTGGGACAACCGCCTGTGCGTGCACCAGGCGTTCAATGACTACGACGGCTACCGGCGCGAGATGTATCGCACCACCATCGCGGGCGAAGTTCCGGCCTGAACCGCCATCGCATTTTTCTCCCGCACATAAAAAAAGCCCCGCACCTGTCAATGCGGGGCTTCTGGAAGCGCGGCGCTGCCGGTCAGGCTGCTGCAGCCTTCTTCTTTTTCGGCGCGGCCTTCTTCTTCGGTGCGGCTTTGGCCTTGGACTTTGCCTTGGCCTTTGTCTTCGCTGCGTCCTTGCCGTCGCCTTCCTCGGCGGCGGGCGGCGTTGCCGTCGCCGGCCCGTCCACCAGCTGCATCAGCGCCATGGGAGCAGCGTCACCGGGACGCGGCGCCATGTGCAGGATGCGGGTGTATCCGCCCGGACGCGCCTTGAAGCGCGGGCCCAGGTCGGTGAACAGCTTGGCCACCACGTCGGCGTCGCGCAGCCGCGCGAACGCGGTGCGGCGCTTGGCTTCGGTATCCACCTTGGCCAGGGTGATCAGCGGCTCCACCACGCGGCGCAGTTCCTTGGCCTTGGGCACGGTGGTGCGGATGGTTTCATGGCGCAGCAGCGACGCGGCCATGTTGCGCAGCATCGCCTTGCGATGCGGCGCATTGCGCGAGAGCTGGCGGCCAGAAAGTTGATGACGCATTTTACTTCTCGGCCCTTGCGGGCAGTTATCAGCGGGGCGCAAGCGCCCCGCACATTAATGGTTCAGATCAGACACTTTCGTCGTGGCGGAGGCCGGCCGGCGGCCAGCCTTCCAGACGCATGCCCAGCATCAGGCCGTGGCCCTGCAGCACTTCCTTGATCTCGGTAAGCGACTTCTTGCCGAGGTTCGGGGTGCGCAGCAGCTCCACTTCCGTGCGCTGCACCAGGTCGCCAATGTAATGGATGTTCTCAGCCTTGAGGCAGTTGGCGCTGCGCACGGTGAGCTCCAGCTCGTCCACGGGCCGCAGCAGCAGCGGATCGAACTGCATCTCGGTGACCTTGGCGCCGCTGGCCTCGTCCTCGCCCTGCAGGTCGACGAACACGGACAGCTGGTCCTTGAGGATGCTGCCGGCGCGGCGGATGGCTTCCTCCGCGTCGATGGTGCCGTTGGTCTCGATGTCGAGCACCAGCTTGTCGAGGTCGGTGCGCTGCTCCACGCGCGCGGCATCCACCGCATACGTGACGCGGCGGACCGGGCTGAACGAGGCATCCAGCTGCAGGCGGCCGATCGGGCGGGTCGACTCCTCGAACGCAGCACGCTGCTGCGCCGGTCGGTAGCCACGGCCCTTCTCGATCTTCAGCGACATCGACAGGCTGCCGGCCTGCGTCAGGTTCGCGATGACCAGCTCCGGGTTCACGATCTCGATGTCGTGGTCGGTCTGGATGTCGCCGGCGGTCACCGGGCCCGGGCCCTTCTTCGACAGGCGCAGCTCGGCCACGTCACGCGCATGCATGCGGATGGCCACGGCCTTCAGGTTCAGCAGGATGTCCACGACATCCTCCTGCACGCCCTCGATGGAGGTGTACTCGTGCAGCACGCCCTCGATCTCCACTTCGGTGATCGCGGCGCCCGGCATCGAGGACAGCAGCACGCGACGCAGCGCGTTGCCCAGCGTGTGGCCGAAGCCGCGCTCGAAGGGCTCGATCACCACGCGCGCCTGGCGCGGCGCAACCGGCTGCACCTTGACGACGCGGGGCTTCAGGAATTCATTCACAGAGGATGTCATCAGACCTCCAGCATTACTTCGAGTACAGCTCGACTACCAGGTTCTCATTGATGTCCGGCAGCACTTCATCGCGCGCCGGCGCGGCCTTGAACACGCCGCGGAATTCCTTTTCATTCACATCGAGCCATTCGGGGAAACCCACCTGCGCGGCCACGGTCAGCGCGTTCTGGATACGCAGCTGCTTGCGCGACTTCTCGCGGATCTGCACCACGTCACCGGCCTTCACCTGGTAGGACGCGATGGTCACCGGCTCGCCGTTGACTTCCACGCCCTTGTGGCTCACCAGCTGGCGCGCCTCGGCGCGCGTGGCGGCGAAGCCCATGCGATAGACCACGTTGTCGAGGCGGCACTCCAGCAGCTTCAGCAGCGTCTCGCCGGTGGCACCCGGACGGCGCGCGGCCTCCTGGTAGTAGCCGCGGAACTGCCGCTCGAGCACGCCGTACATGCGGCGCAGCTTCTGCTTCTCGCGCAGCTGCGTGCCGTAGTCGGACAGGCGCTGGCGGCGCTCGCCCTTGATGCCGCCTGGCGGCACCTGCAGCTTGCACTTGCTCTCCAGCGGCTTGGTGCCGCTCTTGAGGAACAGGTCGGTGCCCTCGCGACGCGAGAGCTTGCACTTTGGACCGGTATAACGAGCCATTTGTTACCTCAGACCCGGCGCTTCTTCGGCGGCCGGCAACCGTTGTGCGGAATCGGGGTGACGTCTTCGATGCTGGTGATCTTCAGCCCGCAACCGTTCAGGGCGCGGACCGCGGATTCGCGGCCGGGACCGGGGCCACCGACACGCACTTCCACGTTCTTCAGCCCGTGCTCCTGCGCGGCGACGCCAGCCTTCTCGGCCGCGACCTGTGCGGCGAAAGGCGTGCTTTTGCGGGAGCCACGGAAGCCGCAACCGCCGGACGTCGCCCACGACAGGGTGTTGCCCTGGCGATCGGTGATCGTGACGATGGTGTTGTTGAAGGAAGCGTGGATGTGCGCAATCCCGTCCAGGACGTTCTTGCGCGCCTTCTTCGGCTTCTTCGCGGCTGCGGCCGCATTGGCGGCTGCTGTCTTTTGATCGGCCATCTTGTGTCGTTGCCCTTGCTATAAGCCTTGTGCGTTACGCCTTGCCCGGGGGAGCGTTCAGCTTCACCGCCGCCTTGCGCGGGCCCTTGCGGGTGCGCGCATTGGTGCGCGTGCGCTGTCCGCGCATCGGCAGGCCCTTGCGGTGACGCATGCCGCGCCAGGTGCCCAGGTCCATCAGGCGCTTGATGTTCATCGACACCTCGCGGCGCAGGTCACCCTCGACCAGCCACTTGGCGATCTGCGAACGCAGCGCCGCGACCTCGGGCTCGGTCAGGTCCTTCACCTTGGTGGAGGGGTTGACGCCCGCGAGTGAGCAGCACTCCCTGGCGCGGGTGCGACCGACGCCATAGATGTGGGTCAGCCCGACCCACACGTGCTTGTTCATCGGGATGTTGATGCCGGCAATACGCGCCATTACATGCTCTCCGAAAAATTCCTGATCACGTGGCCCTGATCAACCCTGACGCTGCTTGTGGCGCGTCTCGGAACAGATCACGTACACGATGCGCTTGCGGCGCACGATCTTGCAGTTCTTGCAGATCTTCTTTACTGACGGACGTACCTTCATGTCGAAACCCTCAGCTCTCGCTGTTGCGGCCACCCAGCAGGTTGGCCTTCTTCATCAAACCCGGATACTGGTGCGACATCGCATGCGCCTGCAGCTGCGCGGCGAAGTCCATCACCACCACGACCAGGATCAGCAGCGAGGTGCCACCGAACTGGAAGGGCACGCCCTGCGACGCCATCATGAATTCGGGAATCAGGCACACCGCCGCGATGTACAGCGCACCCCACAGGGTCAGGCGCGTGAGCACCTTGTCGATGTACTCGCCGGTCTGCTGTCCCGGACGGATGCCCGGGATGAACGCCCCGGACTTCTTCAGGTTGTCGGCTGTCTCGCGCGCATTGAACACCAGCGCGGTGTAGAAGAACGCGAAGCCGATGATCAGGCCGCCGTACAGCACCAGGTGCAGCGGCTGGCCATACGACAGGGCCGTCGATACGCGCGTCAGCCAGTTGCCGGCGGCGTCCGGATCGGCGGCCGTGCCCGCGAACTGGGCAATCGTCGCCGGGAACAGCAGCAGGCTCGAGGCGAAGATCGGCGGGATCACGCCCGACATGTTCAGCTTGAACGGCAGGTGCGTGCTCTGGCCCTGCAGCATGCGGCGGCCGACCTGGCGCTTGGCATAGTTCACGGTGATGCGGCGCTGGGCACGCTCCATGAACACGCAGCACCAGGTGATCAGCACGATGCCCACCAGCAGCAGGATGGCCGTGGGGCCGCCCATTTCGCCGCTGTTGATCTGGCGCACGGTGTTGCCCACAGCACCCGGCAGGCCGGAGATGATGCTCACCAGGATCAGCATCGAGATGCCGTTGCCCACGCCGCGCTCGGTGATCTGCTCGCCCAGCCACATCAGGAACATGGTTCCGCAGGTCATCGTCACCGTGGCCGGGAACAGCCAGGACAGCGGGCCCGGCGACAGCACCATGCCACCGCTCTGCAGCGTGGCCGCTGCGGCCAGCGACTGGAACAGGGCCAGCACCACCGTCGCATAGCGGGTGATCTGCGTGATCTTGCGCCGGCCGGACTCGCCTTCCTTGCGCAGCTCCATCAGCGACGGCACCACCATCGACATCATCTGGATGATGATCGAGGCGGAAATGTAGGGCATCACGCCCATCGCGAAGATGGACATGCGCTCCATGGCGCCGCCGGAAAACATGTTCACCACGCCCAGGATCGTGCCGGCGTTGTCGGAGAAGAACGCCGCCACGCGCTGCGGATCGATGCCCGGCACCGGAATGAAGGTGCCGATGCGATAGACGATCAGCGCTCCGATCAGGAACGCCAGGCGCTTGCGAATGTCGCCGAAGCGGGTCGCATCGCCCAGCGCAGCCGCCGGATTCATTGCAGGTGTGTTGGCCATGTTCCTCTGTCAGGTCCCTTGTGTGCTCAGGCAGCCTCGATACGGCCGCCGGCCTTCTCGATCGCGGCCAGCGCACCCTTGGTGGCGCCGATGCCCTTGAGGGTCACGGCCCTGGTCAGCTCGCCGGACAGCACGACCTTCGCCTTCTCGGCGAACACGTTGACCACCCCGGCCTTCTTCAGGGCGTCGAGGTCGATCACCGCAGCGTCGATGCCGTTGAGCTCGGACAGGCGCACTTCCGCACGCGTGGCCTTGATGGCCGAACGGAAGCCCACCTTCGGCAGGCGGCGCTGCAGCGGCATCTGGCCGCCCTCGAAGCCCACCTTGTGGTAGCCGCCCTTGCGCGCACGCTGGCCCTTCACGCCACGGCCGCAGGTCTTGCCCTGGCCGGCGGACGCACCGCGGCCCACGCGCAGCCTTGCACGCTTTGCACCGGCGCCCGGCTTGATGGTGTTCAGTTTCATTACTTCGCCTCCTCCACCTTCAGCAGGTGGATTGCGGCATTGATCATGCCGCGATTCTCCGGGGTGTCCTGCACGACCACCGAGTGGTGGCGGCGGCGCAGCCCCAGCCCCTTCACCGACGAGATGATGGCTTTCAGCTCGCCGAAGGTGCTCTTCACCTGGGTGACACGAATGGATTTGGTTGCCATGGCCTTATCCCAGGATCTCTTCGACGCTCTTGCCGCGCTTGGCGGCGATGTCGTCGGGCGAACGCACCGACGAGAGCGCATTGATGGTGGCGCGCACCACGTTGATCGGGTTGCGCGAACCGTAGCTCTTGGCCAGCACGTTGCGCACGCCAACGCACTCCAGCACCGCGCGCATCGCGCCGCCGGCGATGACGCCCGTACCGTCGGAGGCCGGCTGCATCAGCACGCGCGTGGCGCCGTGGGTGCCGCGCACGGCGTAGTGCAGCGTGTCCTTCTTCAGGCTCACGTTGACCAGGTTCTTGCGGGCATGCGCCATGGCCTTGGAGATCGCCACCGGCACCTCGCGCGCCTTGCCGAAGCCGAAGCCCACGCGGCCGCTGCCGTCGCCCACCACGGTCAGTGCGGTGAAGCCGAACTGGCGGCCACCCTTCACGACCTTCGCGGTGCGGTTGACGGCTACCAGCTTCTCGCTGAACTCGTCCGCCGGCTGATCCTTTCTTTCAACTCGTGCCATCTTGGAATCCCGGTGAGGGTTTAGAACTCGAGGCCTGCTTCGCGCGCCGCATCGGCCAGGGCCTTGATGCGACCGTGATAGCGGAAGCCCGAACGATCGAACGCAACCTTCTCGATGCCGGCGGCCTTCGCACGCGCGGCTATCTCGCGACCCACGGCCTTGGCCGCGTCCACGTTGCCAGTGCCCTTCAGCTCCTTGCTGACGGCGTCGAGCAGGGTGGAGGCCGAAGCCAGCACCTTCGAGCCGCTGGCATCGAACACCTGCGCATAAATGTGCCGCGGCGTGCGGTGCACGGTGAGCCGGGCAACGCCCAGTTCACGGATGTGCAGCCGGACCTTGAATGCGCGGCGCTGACGACGTTCCTTGGAAGTGAATGACATGTTTTGTTCCTGAAGGCCTTACTTCTTCTTGCCTTCCTTCAAACTGATCTTCTCGTCGGAGTACTTCACGCCCTTGCCCTTGTAGGGCTCGGGCGGACGGATACCGCGGATTTCCGCGGCCACCTGTCCGACGCGCTGCTTGTCCGCACCCTTGACGAGCACCTCGGTCTGGCTCGGCGCCTCGATGGAGATGCCCTCGGGGATGGGGAAGACGACCGCATGCGAGAAGCCGAGCGTGAGGTTCAGGCTCTTGCCGGCCACGGCGGCGCGGAAGCCCACGCCCACCAGTTCCAGCTTCTTCTCGTATCCCTTCGTGACGCCCGTGACCATGTTGGCCAGGTGAGCACGGGTGGAGCCGGCGCGCATGCGCGCACCCTCCGCGGTGGTGTAGGTCACCTGCAACGCCTTGTCTTTCTCGGCGACGGTGACACCCTGGGCCAGCGGCAGGTTCAGCGAACCCTTCGCGCCCTTGATGGTGATCTGCCCGGCCGCGATCGTGGCGGTGACGCCCTGCGGCAGTGGAACCGGATTTTTGGCTACTCGCGACATTGCTTCTGGACCCTTACGCCACGATGCAGAGGACTTCGCCGCCCTGGCCGATGGCGCGCGCCTGGCGGTCGGTCATCACGCCCTGCGGCGTGGAGACGATGACGGTGCCCATGCCACCCAGCACCTTGGGCAGCTCGTCCTTGCCGCGGTAGATCCGCAGGCCCGGACGGCTGACGCGCTCGAGGCGGTCGATGACGGGGCGGCCTTCGTAGTACTTCAGGTCGATGATCAGGCGCGGCTTGCCGGTCTCGTCGGAGACGCGGAAGTCCGCCACGTAACCCTCGTCCTTCAGCACGCGCGCAATCGCCGTCTTGATCTTGGACGACTCGAGGCTGATGTTCGCCTTGCCCGCGCTCTGTCCGTTGCGGATGCGGGTCAGCAGGTCGGCGACTGGATCGGTCATGCTCATTGGTGCTTGTCTCCTACCAGCTCGACTTCACGAGACCGGGGATTTCGCCGCGATTGGCCACTTCGCGGATCTTGGTACGCGCGAGGCCGAACTTGCGGTAGACGCCACGCGGCCGGCCGGTGAGCTGGCAGCGGTTGCGGCCGCGGGTCGGGCTCGCGTCGCGGGGCAGCTTCTGCAGCTTCACCTGCGCCTCGGCACGCGCCTCGTCGGAAGTGCGCGGGCTGCGGATCAGCTCCTTGAGCTGCTCGCGCTTCGCGGCGTACTTCTTCGCGGTGCGCTCGCGGCGCTTCTCGCGTTCGACCATGCTTGTCTTGGCCATGTCGTTCGGTTTCCTCGAAAAGACGCCCGTTACTTGCGGAACGGGAAGTTGAAAGCTTCCAGCAGCGCCCGGCCCTGTTCGTTGGTCGTGGCGGTGGTGGTGATGGTGATGTCCATGCCACGCAGCTGGTCGATCTGGTCGTACTGGATCTCGGGGAAGATGATCTGTTCCTTCACACCGAGGGTGTAGTTGCCGCGGCCGTCGAAGGCCCGGCCCGAAACGCCGCGGAAGTCACGCACGCGCGGCAGCGCAATCGACACCAAGCGATCGAGAAACTCGTACATCCGCGGGCCGCGCAGCGTGACCTTGGCGCCGATCGGCAGGCCTTCGCGCAGCTTGAAGGACGCGATGGCCTTCTTCGCCTTGGTGATCACCGGCTTCTGCCCCGTGATCTTCGCCAGGTCGGCCGCGGCAGCGTCGACGATCTTGCGATCGGCCACGGCCTCGCCCACGCCCATGTTCACCGTGATCTTGGTGATCCTGGGCACCTGCATCGGGTTCTTCAGCCCGAGGTCCGCCGCCAGCTTCGGCTGGACGGTGGTCTTGTAATATTCCTGCAACCTGCTCATTGCGGTCTCGCCTTACTTGACGTCGAGCTGCTCGCCGCTCGACTTGAAGAAACGCACGCGCTTGCCATCGGCCAGCGTCCTGATGCCCACGCGATCACCCTTCTTTGCAGCCGGGTTCCAGATCGCAACCTTCGAGGCATCCAGGGGCATCTCCTTGTCGAGGATGCCGCCCGGCTGGTTGCGCTGCGGATTGCCGCGCCCATGCTTCTTCGCGACATTGATGCCCGCGACCAGCACCTTGCCGTCCGGCAGGATGTCGCCGATCGTGCCCGTGCGACCCTTGTCCTTGCCGGACAGGACCACCACTTCGTCGCCCTTGCGCAATTTCTTCATGGCCTTCGAATCCTGTTGTCTCAGAGCACTTCCGGTGCGAGGGAAATGATCTTCATGAAACGCTGCGTGCGCAGTTCGCGGGTCACCGGCCCGAAGATGCGGGTGCCGATCGGCTCCAGCTTCGGGTTCAGCAGCACGGCCGCGTTGCCGTCGAAGCGGATCAGCGAGCCGTCGGGACGGCGCACGCCGAAGGCGGTGCGGACCACGACAGCGTCATAGACCTCGCCCTTCTTCACCTTGCCGCGCGGAATGGCGTCCTGCACGCTCACCTTGATGACATCGCCCACCGTCGCATAACGGCGGTGCGAGCCACCCAGCACCTTGATGCACATCAGAGTGCGGGCGCCGCTGTTGTCAGCGGCCGTGAGCACTGTCTGCATCTGGATCATCTTGCTACCTGCCTAATTCTTCTTCAGACCGCGCTCGCGCGCCCGACCACCGACACCAGGCGCCAGGCCTTGCGGCGCGACACGGGACGGCACTGCGAAATCGTGACGGTGTCACCCTCGCGCGCCTCGCCGGCCTCGTCATGGGCGAGCAGGCGGGTGGTGCGGCGGATGTACTTGCCGTAGCGGGGATGCTTGAGCACGCGCTCGATCTCCACCGCGATGGTCTTGGCCGTCTTGGCGCTGACCACGGTGCCCTGCAGCGTGCGCTGCACCTTCTGGGCTGCTGCTGCTTCGTCGGCCATCACTTCACTCCCGTCTTGCCGCGCAGCTCGCGCTGCACGGTCTTCAGGCGCGCGATGTTCTTGCGCACCTTGCCGAACTGGTCGGGCTTGATGGCCTGACCGGTGGCGCGCTGCAGGCGCAGCGCGAACTGTTCCTTGCGCAGGCTGACCAGCTCGGTGGTCAGGTCCTGGGCACTCTTGCCGCGCAGATCACTGGCTTTCATCAACGCACCTGCCGCTTCACGAAGGACGTGGAAACCGACAGCTTGGCGCCGGCAAGGCGGAACGCCTCGCGGGCCTGCGCCTCGGGCACGCCTTCCATCTCGAAAAGAACCTTGCCGGGCTGGATCTTGGCCACCCAGTACTCCACGTTGCCCTTGCCCGAGCCCATGCGGACCTCGAGGGGCTTCTTCGAAACCGGCACGTCGGGGAACACCCGCACCCAGATCTGGCCGCCGCGCTTCACGGCGCGGGCCATGGCACGGCGCGCCGCTTCGATCTCGCGTGCGGTCATGCGGGCGCGCTCGGTTGCCTTCAGGCCGAACTCGCCGAAGGCAACGCTGTTGCCGCGCTGCGCCAGGCCGGTGTTGCGGCCCTTGAACTGCTTGCGATACTTGGTTCGCTTCGGTTGCAACATTGTCGTGTCCTAAACCGTCAGGCCGAGGCCGGGGCCGCGCCCTCGGGGGCGGCGACATCAGCGGCGGCTTCCTCGAGCACTTCCGGGGCCTGGTCGAAGACCTCGCCCTTGAAGATCCAGACCTTCACGCCGATCACGCCGTACGTGGTACGGGCCTCTGCAGTGCCATAGTCGATGTCGGCACGGAAGGTGTGCAGCGGGATGCGGCCTTCGCGGCTCCATTCCGTGCGGGCGATTTCCGCGCCGTTGAGACGGCCGGACAGGCGCACCTTCACGCCCAGGGCGCCCGAGCGCATGGTGCTCATCACGGCGCGCTTCATCGCGCGGCGGAACATCACGCGCTTCTCGATCTGCTGCGCGATGCCCTCGGCCACCAGGGTGGAGTCGAGCTCGGGCTTCCTGATCTCGGCCACGTTCAGCCGCACGTCGGAAACCGGCAGGCCAACGAGGCGCGCGGTCTCGGCGCGCAGCTTCTCGATGTCCTCACCCTTCTTGCCGATCACGATGCCGGGACGGGCGGTGTGGATGGTGACGTTGATCTTGCGTGCGGGACGCTCGATCTGCACGCGGCTCACCGACGCGTCGGCCAGCTTGCGGCGCAGGAACTCGCGCACCTTGAAATCGGCATGGATCTGCTCGGCAAACTGCTTCCTGCCGGCGTACCACGTGGACACCCACTCGCGCGTGATGCCGAGACGGATGCCGATCGGATTGACCTTCTGGCCCATCGCTATTCCTTCCTGCCGTCGCTGACGTGAACTGTGATGTGGCTGGTGCGCTTCACGATGCGGTTGCCACGACCCTTGGCGCGGGCATGGAAACGCTTCATGAGCGGCGCGGCGTCGACCTGGATGGCCGAAACCTTCAGCTCGTCAATGTCTGCACCATGGTTGTGCTCGGCGTTGGCCACCGCGGACTCGAGCGCCTTCAGCACCAGCTCCGCGCCCTTCTTGGGCATGAAGCGCAGCTGCGACAGTGCGAGGCCGACGCGCTTGCCGCGCACGACATCGGCAATCAGCCGCACCTTCTGCGGCGAGATATGCGCGTATTTCAGTCTGGAGTATGTCTGCATGACGTGAGCCTTAAACCTTCCTGTCGCCGCCGTGGCCCTTGAAGACACGCGTCGGGGAGAACTCGCCCAGCTTGTGGCCGACCATGTTCTCGGTGACCAGCACGGGCACGTGCTGCTTGCCGTTGTGCACGGCAATCGTCAGGCCCACCATCTCGGGGATCACCATCGAGCGGCGCGACCAGGTCTTGATCGGCTTGCGATCGTTCTTGGCCGCGGCAGTCTCCACCTTCTTCTGGAGGTGCAGATCGATGAACGGGCCCTTCTTCAGTGAACGTGGCACTGCTTACTTCCTCCGCTGCACGATCATGTTGCTCGTGCGCTTGTTGCGCCGGGTCTTCAGACCCTTGGTCTGCCAGCCCCACGGCGACACCGGGTGCGGGTTGCCCTGGCCGGGCTTGCCCTCACCACCACCGTGCGGATGGTCGACCGGGTTCATCACCACGCCGCGCACCGTCGGGCGGATGCCGAGCCAGCGCTTGGCGCCGGCCTTGCCGTAGTTGCGCAGGTTGTGCTCGTCGTTCGACAGCTCGCCCAGGGTCGCGCGGCAGTCGATGTGCACCTTGCGCGTCTCGCCGGACTTCAGGCGGATGTAGGCATAGATGCCTTCACGCGAGGTGAACTGGGCCGAACCGCCCGCGCTGCGCGCGATCTGGCCGCCCTTGCCGGGCTTCAGTTCGATGTTGTGCACCACCGAGCCCACCGGGATGTGGCGCAGCGCCATGGCGTTGCCGGCCTTGATGGGCGAATCGGCACCGGAGCGGATCTCGTCGCCCGGCGTCACGCCCTTGGGGGCCAGGATGTAGCGTCGCTCGCCGTCGGCGTACTTGATCAGCGCGATGTGGGCGGTGCGGTTCGGATCGTATTCGACCGTCTCGATCACGCCGGTGATGCCGTCCTTGTCGCGCTTGAAGTCGATCAGGCGGTACTTCTGGCGCGAACCACCACCCTTGTGGCGGGTGGTGATACGGCCGGAATGGTTGCGCGCGCCGGTCTTGCTCTGCGCGACGGTCAGCGGGGCGTACGGGCCACCCTTGTGCAGGTGCGACTTGTCGACCTTGACGACAAAACGCGCACCCGGCGACGTCGGCTTCATCTTGATAAGTGCCATCGGTGCCAGTCCTTACTTCTGCATCGCCCGGGCTTCGTAGTCGATCGCCTGGCCCTCGGCCAGACGCACGTAAGCCTTCTTCCAGTCCTGGGTGCGGCCGATGCGCTTGCCGAAGCGACGCTCCTTGCCAGGCTCGTTCGCCACCTGCACCGAGGCCACCTTGACCTCGAACATCAGCTCCACGGCCTGCTTGATCTCGGTCTTGTCGGCGTCGCGGCGCACCTTGAACGCGTACTGGTTGCTGTTCTGCATGGCCAGCGCGGTCTTCTCGGTGATGTGCGGGGCCACCAGCACGGTGGCGAGACGTTCGCGGCTCATTGCAGGCGCTCCTCGATCATCTTCACGGCACCGACCGTCATCAGCACCTTGTCGAAAGTTGCCAGCGCGACCGGGTTGATCTCCGACACGGTGATCACCTCGACGAACGGCAGGTTGCGCGCCGCCAGCTCAAGCTTCTCGTCCTGCGCCTCGACCACGATGAGGACCGAATCGAGCGCCAGCTTCTTCAGCTCACCCACCAGCAGCTTCGTGCGCGGCTCGGGCAGGCTCAGCACCTCGGTAACCACCAGGCGGTCGGTGCGCGCCAGCTGCGCCAGCATCGAGCGGATGCCCGCGCGGTACATCTTGCGGTTGACCTTCTGCTCGTAGTTGCGCGGGCGCGCGGCGAAGGCGCGGCCGCCACCCACCCAGATGGGCGAGCGGATCGAGCCGGCGCGGGCGCGGCCCGTACCCTTCTGCGAGTGCGGCTTGCGGCCGCCACCACGCACTTCGGCGCGGCTCTTCTGGCGCTTGGTACCGGCACGGCCGGCAGCCATGTAGGCCGTGACCAGCTGGTGCACCAGCGCCTCGTTGTACTCGGCACCGAAGGTGGCGTCGGAAACCGACAGCTCGGCGCCATTGGCGGTCTTGAGTTTCATGGCTTACTTCTTGCCCTTGGCCTCGGCCTTCTTGTTCGGCGTGATGCTCTTGCGGCGCGCCAGGCGCGCGGCCTTCACGGACGGACGCACGATCACCTCTCCGCCCTCGGCACCCGGCACCGCACCGCTGATCAGCAGCAGGTTGCGGGCGGCATCGATCTCGATGACCTTCAGGTTCTCGGTGGTGCGGCGGACCACACCCATGTGGCCGGACATGCGCTTGCCCTTGAACACCCGGCCCGGCGTCTGGCGCTGGCCGATGGAACCCGGGGCGCGGTGCGTGACCGAATGGCCGTGCGAGGCGGGACCACCAGCGAAGTTGTGGCGCTTCATCGTGCCCGCGAAGCCCTTGCCGATGGTGGTGCCGGTCACGTCGACCAGCTGGCCAGCCTTGAAGATTTCGGCGGTGAACTCGGCGCCCGCCTGCACGTCGGCGGCCTCGCCGTTCTCGAGCCGGAACTCGACCAGCGAGCGGCCCGGCTCAACCTTGGCCTTGGCGTAGTGGCCCGCGAGAGCCTTGCCCACCAGCTGCGCGCGGCGCTTGCCATAGGTGACCTGCACGGCGCGATAGCCGTCCTTGTCACCCTTCACCTGCGTGACGCGGTTGGCGAGCACCTCGACCACCGTGACGGGCACGGATTCGCCGGCTTCTGTAAAGATTCGCGTCATGCCGCACTTGCGGCCGACCAGACCGATTGTCATCTCGCAATCCTCAGTTCGACTCCGCGCGGGCAGGAGGGAAATCGAAGAACGAACGCGAGACAGGCAGGCCGCCCGGAGGGAGGGCTGCAAGGCTCGAGTGGTCTTGGCCTTTCTCCTGGATTTTTCAGGTCCTGGAGTGGCCAACCGTTCCCGATTCCACGTCTTTGAACGCGGGCCGCCGGAAACAGCCGGCGGCAAAAAGGGCGCGCAGTATAGGCGGCGACTCCGCCGTGTTCAAGCGCGACCGGCATGTGATTTGCTTGCCGCCGGCATATTGCGGCGCAGCATCGATCAGTGCGAGTCCCTGGGCACTTCGGCCCCGCTGCCACCGACCAGGAAGTCCATGTCCGCACCCAGGTGGGCCTGCTGCACGTGTTCCACATACAGGCGGGTCCAGCCGCGTTCGGGCAGCTGCGGGGCCTGCCAGCGACTGCGGCGCGCGGCCAGCTCGGCCTCGCTCACGTCCAGTTGCAGGCGCCGGCCAGCCACGTCCACCTCGATCATGTCGCCCGTCTGCACCAGTGCCAGCGTGCCGCCGGCAGCGGCCTCGGGCGAAACATGCAGGATCACCGTGCCGTAGGCGGTGCCACTCATGCGCGCATCGGAGATGCGCACCATGTCGGTGATGCCCTTGCGCAGCACTTTCGGCGGCAGCGGCATGTTGCCGACTTCCGCCATGCCCGGATAACCGCGCGGGCCGCAGTTCTTCAGCACCATGATGCAATGCTCGTCGATGTCGAGCGTCTCGTCATTGATGCGTGAGTGGAAATCCTCGATGTTCTCGAACACCACCGCGCGACCACGATGCTGCAGCAGTTGCGGTGAGGCCGCGGAAGGCTTGATCACCGCGCCATCGGGTGCGAGGTTGCCGCGCAGCACCGCGATGCCCGCATGTTCCTTGAACGGCTGGCTGAAGGTGCGGATCACCTCGCGGTTCCAGCAAGGCGCGTCGGCGATGTTCTCGCCCACCTTGCGGCCATTGGCGGTGAGCGCTTCACGATCGAGCAGGTGCTGGATCTCCTTCATCACCGCGGGCACGCCGCCGGCGTAATAGAAGTCTTCCATCAGGAAGCGGCCCGAGGGTTGCAGGTCCACCAGGCACGGCAGCTGCGAGCCGACCTTGTCCCAGTCCTCGAGGCTGAGGTTGACGCCCACGCGCTGTGCAATGGCCAGCAGGTGGATCACGGCATTGGTCGAGCCGCCAATCGCTGCGTTCACGCGAATGGCGTTCTCGAATGCGGCGCGCGTGAGGATGCGCGAGAGACGCAGGTCTTCATTGACCATCTCGACGATGCGGCGGCCGGTGAGCTGTGCCAGCCGGTAGCGCCGCGCATCCACCGCGGGAATCGCGGCATTTCCGGGCAGGGAAACACCCAACGCCTCGACCATGCTGGCCATGGTGGAGGCCGTGCCCATGGTCATGCAGTGGCCTTTCGAGCGATGCATGCAGGACTCGGCGGAGTTGAAGCGCTCCAGGCTCATCCTGCCCGCGCGCACTTCCTCGGACATCTGCCACACGCCGGTGCCCGAGCCCAGGTCGCGGCCCTCGAACTTGCCACTCAACATCGGGCCACCGGACAGCCCGACGGTTGGCAGGTCGCAGCTTGCAGCGCCCATGATCAGCGACGGCGTGGTCTTGTCGCAGCCCATCAAGAGCACCACGCCATCGAGTGGATTGCCGCGGATCGACTCCTCCACGTCCATGCTCGCGAGGTTGCGGAACAGCATGGCGGTGGGACGCAGCAGCGTCTCGCCCAGCGACATCACCGGGAATTCAAGCGGGAAGCCGCCGGCTTCATACACGCCGCGCTTCACCCATTCAGCCAGCTCCCGGAAATGCCCGTTGCACGGCGTGAGTTCCGACCAGGTGTTGCAGATGCCGATGACCGGACGGCCCTCGAACAGGTCGTCCGGGTAACCCTGGTTCTTCATCCAGCTGCGATGCATCCAGCTGCTGCGCATCGAGCTTTCGCTGTCGCGCGCCCCGAACCAGGCTTGGCTGCGGAGTACAGGCTTCTTCTTGTCCATGGAGGATTGGGGCTTGAAAACCAGCAGATGGAGCGGATGGCGCGCATCGTACAGCGCGCCGTCATGGCGGGAAAATCAATTTCCGGCAACCCCCATACAATCTTTTATATCCTATGGGCAGCATATGCCTATGACATCAATCCACCCGCAGACAGATTTCGCCGCCACCAGCGCCCGCTTTCCAAGCCTCGCCGGCAAGCGTGTATTCATCACTGGTGGCGGATCAGGCATCGGCGCCAGCGTGGTGGAGGCCTTTGTCCGCCAGCAGGCCCGCGTGGCCTTCATCGACATCGCACGCGAGCCCTCAGAACGTCTCGTGCATCACCTGCGGCAGCAGGGGCTGCCGGCGCCCTGGTTCAGTGTCTGCGACGTGTCGGATGTTCGCAGCCTGCAGCAGACAATCGCTGCGGCGGCTGCTGAACTGGGTGATTTCAACGTGCTGGTCAACAACGTCGCCAATGACGACCGCCGCGAGACTTTGGCTATTACCCCTGAATACTGGGACCAGCGCATGGCCATCAACCAGCGGCCTGCGTTCTTCGCCATCCAGTCGGTGCTGCCGGCGATGAAGGCCATGGGTGGCGGATCCATCATCAACCTGGGCTCCTGCGGCTGGAAGGCCCGCACGGCCGGCTATCCGCCCTACGCCACCGCCAAGGCCTCGGTGATGGGCCTCACCCGCGGCCTGGCGAAGGAGCTGGGCGCACACCGCATCCGCATCAACGTGGTGTCTCCGGGCTGGGTGATGACCGAAAGGCAGCTCACCCAGTGGGCCGTGCCCGACATGGAGGCGGAGATCGCGCGCATGCAGTGCCTGCCCGATCCGCTGCACTCGCCCGACATCGCCAGCATGGTGCTGTTCCTGGCCTCCGACGATGCGCGCGGCTGCACCGCGCAGGAATTCATCGTGGACGCGGGCTGGACCTGAGGCGGGCGGCCGCCGCAGCCACGCGAGGTTTTTCCTCTGGAGTGGCCTGGCGCGGCTTTTCCTGCGGACTGGCCACGCGCGGCGTCTCGTGCACGCCTGCGGCCGCCGCGCGCAGGGCCTGCAGTACCACCTGCGCCGCCGGCGACAACAGCCAGTCCCTGCGCGTGATCAGCCCGAAGGCATCCATGGAACAGGACAGCTCTATGGGCAGTATGGCCAGCATGCCGAATTCCGCGTAATAGCGGCCGACCTCGGTGGGCACCACGGCGAGGAAGTCGCTCCGCTGCAGCATGCGTGTGATGAACAGCAGCGCCGTGGTCTCGATGATGTGCCGGGGCGCATCGAGGCCTGCGCCGCCGAACATCAGCTCGAAGCGGTGCCGCAGCACGCTGCCACGCGGCGGGACGATCCACTGCGCTTCCTGCAGGCGCGCCAGGTCCAGCTCGCCGGCGTCGAGCAACGGATGGCCCGGCCGCGCCACCGCGCACACCGGCTCATCGCCCACCTTCTCGTAGTGCAGCGCCGACTTGTCATGGCGCTCGAAGAGGCGGCCCACCATGATGTCCAGACGGCCCTGCACCAGGCTCTCGATCAGCACGTCACTGGACTCCACCTGCAGCTGCACGCGCAGGTCAGGCTGTTCGCGCGAAACGGTGGCCAGCGCGTTGGGCAGCAGGCTCAGCGCCGGGCCGGTGATGGCGCCAACCCGCACTTCGCCCAGGCGCCCCTCGCGGATCGCATCGATGTCCTGGCCAGCCTCGCGCAGGCTGGCCAGCGCGATGCGGGCATGACGCACCAGCGTTTCGCCGTACCAGGTGGGTCGCATGCCCCGCGGCAGGCGCTCGAACAGCTGCACGGCCAGGCCGTCCTCGAGATCCTTCAGCAGCTTGGAGGCGGCGGGCTGCGAGACATTCAGGGCCTGCGCCGCGCGGTGGATGTTGCCCTCCTCCGCAATGGCGCTGACGAGCATGAGCTGGCGCGGCTTGAGCCGGGTACGCTGGAACCAGGGAGTCTGAACGGGCATCGGGGCCTCTTGGACATATCGATTGCCATATCATTTTGCGGCAAATCGAGACTTGTTTTATATACCTCACCCCGCTCAGACTGCGCAACCCGGGAGTCCTCCGGCGGCCATGGGGCCCACGCCGGCACAACAACATGCGACTGATCCAATTCCTCGATGTGCAGGGGCAACCGCATGTCGGAAAGATTGACGCCAGCGGCGCCCTCGTCGAGGTGCTGGCCGGCACAACGTCCATCTACGAGCTGGCGATGCGCTGCTTTCACGACCGGGCCGCCCTCGACACCCTGGCCGGTGCGCTCGCGGTCGAAGGCGAAGAGCCGTATGAAGCGCTGCGGCAATCCGGCCGCATGCTGCCCCCGCTCACCCATCCCGAGCCGCACCGCTGCCTGGTATCGGGCACCGGCCTCACTCACCTGGGCAGCGCCTCGGCACGTGACGCTATGCACAGGAAGGCCACCAGCGCCGCGGCCAGCAAGACGCCGGCCACCGATTCGGCGCGCATGTTCCAGTGGGGCATTGAGGGCGGCCGGCCCGAGGGCCAGGAGCCTGGCGTGCAGCCGGAGTGGTTCTACAAGGGCAACGGCAGCATCGTGGTCGGCTGCGGCAGTCCCATCACTGCGCCCTCCTTCGCGCTGGATTGCGGCGAGGAGCCGGAGCTGGTCGGCCTGTACGTGATCTCCCCCAAGGGGGTGCCGGCGCGACTGGGTTACGCCATCGGCAACGAGTTTTCAGACCACGTGACCGAGCGGCGCAACTACCTCTACCTGGCGCATTCGAAGCTGCGCCAGTGCGCCGTGGGTCCCGAACTGCGCACCGGGCCGCTGCCGAGGCACCTGGAGGGCCGCAGTCGCATCGTCAGTCGCGACCGCGTGCGCTGGGAAAAGCCCTTCCTCACCGGCGAGGACAACATGAGTCAATCGCTGGCCAACCTCGAGTACCATCACTTCAAATACGTGGCACACCGCATTCCCGGCGACGTGCACCTGCACTTCTTCGGTACGGCGACCCTGAGCTTCGCGGATGGCATCCGCGTCGAACCGGGCGAGCGGTACGAGATCGAATTGCCGCCGCTGGGCAGCCCGCTGGTGAATACACTGGCGGTCGCGCCGCCGGACTTCGAAATGGGCGGCACCGTCGCGCTGTAGGCACGGCGGCGACCGGCCAAACATCCTGGGGGAACAACATGAAGCACATCAGAATGCTCTGCTCCACGCTGCTGATCGCCATCGGCGTTGCAGCGTGCTCCACCGACAAGTCAGCCGACAGCGATGCCGTCGTGCTGGGCTTCAGCCAGATCGGCGCCGAGAGCGAGTGGCGCACCGCGAACACCAATTCCATCACGCAGGCTGCGGCCGATGCCGGCATCGAGCTGAAGTTCTCCGACGCGCAGCAGAAGCAGGAGAACCAGATCAAGGCGTTGCGCTCCTTCATTGCCCAGAAGGTGGACGTGATTTCCTTCTCGCCCGTGGTCGAGACCGGCTGGGAGACGGTGCTGCAGGAAGCCAGGTCGGCAGGCATCCCGGTGATCATCACCGACCGCGCCGTGGACGTGACTGACGAGTCGCTGTACCTGAGCCTGATCGGCTCGGATTTCGTGGAGGAAGGACGCCGCGCCGGGCGCTGGCTGCTGGATGCCACGCGCGAGCGCACCGGCGACATCAACATCGTGGAGCTGCAGGGCACGGTGGGCTCGGCGCCGGCCAATGACCGCAAGCGCGGCTTCCAGGAAGTCGTCGGCGCGGAACCGCGCTACCGCATCATCCGCTCGCAGACCGGTGATTTCACGCGCGCCAAGGGCAAGGAAGTGATGGAAGCCTTCCTGAAGGCCGAAGGCCGCAACATCCACGTGCTTTATGCGCACAACGATGACATGGCGATCGGCGCCATCCAGGCCATCGAGGAAGCCGGGCTGGTGCCGGGCAAGGACATCCTCATCGTCTCGATCGACGCGGTGAAGGGCGCCTTCGATGCCATGATCGCCGGCAAGCTCAACGCCTCCGTCGAATGCAACCCGCTGCTGGGCCCACTGCTGATGTCGGCCGTGAAGGACGTCGTGGCCGGCAAGAGCATTCCCCGGCGCATCGTGATCGATGAGTCCGTGTTCACGCAGGCCAACGCCCGCGAAGCACTGCCGACGCGCCTGTACTGACGGGGCGGTCCCCGCGAAGCCATGGAAGCGGGCACGCACTGCCTCCTGCACGCCCGGGCCCTGAGCCTGCGGTTTCCGGGCGTGCAGGCACTCGACAAAGTCGAGCTGTGCCTGCGCCAGGGTGAGGTTCATGCCCTGCTCGGGCAGAACGGCGCCGGCAAGTCGACGCTGATCCGCGTGCTCACCGGCGCGCAGGCACCCGACGAAGGATCCATCACGCTGGACGGCCGCGCCATCCAGCCTGTTTCGCCGCATGAGGCCCAGCAACTGGGCATCTGCGCCGTGTACCAGGAGGTCAATCTCTGCCCCAACCTCTCCGTGGCCGAGAACATTTTCGCGGGCCGCTACCCGCGGCGCCCGTGGACGGCCGGTGGCGGTATCGACTGGAAGGCCGTGAAGGCAGGCGCGCGCGCCGCTCTTGCCAGCCTGCAGATCGACCTGGATGTGGACAGCCAGCTCGGCAGCCATCCCATCGCCATCCAGCAGATGGTGGCAATCGCACGCGCCACCAGCATCGCCGCGCGGGTGCTGATCCTCGATGAGCCCACCTCCAGCCTCGACGACCATGAGGTGGCGCAACTCTTCCGCGTGATGCAGCGGCTGAAGGCCAATGGCATGGCCATCGTGTTCGTCACGCACTTCCTCGACCAGGTGTACGCGGTTTCGGATCGGATGACGGTGCTGCGCAATGGGGCGCGTGTCGGTGAATACCTGCCCTCGGAGCTGGATCGCGCCGGACTGATCGCGGCCATGGTGGGTCGCGCCCTGGCGCCGCGGGCAGGCACACGGCGGGACCGCGTCGCGGAGAAGGCTGCGACGCCGCCGGCGCTGGAACTGCGCCAGGTGGGTCGCAAGGGCAAGCTGCATCCAGTGGACCTCACGATCGGCGAAGGAGCGATCCTCGGCGTGGCAGGACTGCTGGGCTCCGGTCGCACGGAGCTGGCGCGACTGATATTCGGGCTGGACCGGCACGACAGCGGCACCATCCTCGCCGGCAGCACGCAGGTAGACCTGCGTGGCCCGGTGGATGCCATTGCGCAGGGCATGGGCTTCTGTGCCGAAGACCGGCAGCTGGAAGGTGTGGTCGGCGATCTGTCGGTGCGCGAGAACATCGTGCTCGCGCTGCAGGCCCGGCGCGGCCTCACTCCCTGCCTGACTCCACAGGAACAGCAGGAGCTGGCCGCTAAGCTGATCCGCACGCTGGGCATCACCGCGGCCAATGCCGAGGTGCCCATCCGCCAGCTCTCCGGTGGCAACCAGCAGAAGGCCTTGCTGGCACGGTGGCTGGCGACGCGGCCGCGCCTGCTGATACTCGACGAACCCACCCGGGGCATCGACGTGGCTGCGCGCGAGGACATCCTGCGCGTGGTGGAGGAGCTGGCCGGCGAAGGCATGGCCGTGCTCTTCATCTCGGCGGAAATTGCCGAAGTGGTCCGCGAGGCTGACCGCGTGGTGGTGCTGCGGGAACGGCGCAAGGTGGCCGAACTGCCTGGCGGCTGCGACGAGCAGGCCGTCTACGGGCTGATTGCGGAGCATGCCTGAGATGGCCCCCGCGCCTTCGACCACGGGCCGCCCGCCATTGCTCCGCTGGATCGCGGCGCATCCGCTGTTCCCTTCGTTGCTGGCGCTGGTGGCGCTGCTGCTGGTGGGCGCTGCCACCAGTCCCGGGTTCCTGCGCATCAGCTGGCAGGACGGGCATCTCACCGGCAGCCTGGTCGACGTGCTCAACCGCGCGGCGCCGCTGATGCTGGTATCGCTGGGCATGATGATGGTGATCGCCATCCGCGGCATCGACATCTCCGTGGGCGCGGTGGTGGCCATCGCCGCCGCCGTGGCAGCGACGCTGCTGCCCCAGGCCGGTGATGCAGCGGGGCTTGCGATGCTGTCCGGCGCCATCGGCGTGGCCCTGCTCGCTGCCGCCCTGTGCGGCGCCTGGAACGGCGTGCTGGTGGTGCGCATCGGCATGCAGCCCATCGTGGCCACGCTGATCCTGATGATCGCGGGTCGCGGCATCGCCCAGCTCATCACCGGCGGGCAGATCATCACCATCTATTACCCGCCCTATTTCCAGATCGGCAATGGCTTCCTGCTGGGCATTCCCTTCGCCCTGGTCCTGGCACTGGCGGTGGCAGCCGGGCTGCACCTGGCGCTCACCCGCACAGCCCTGGGGCTGTTCGTGCGCTCCATCGGCCTCAATCCGGTGGCGGCGCACATTGCAGGGGTACGGGCGCGTGCGATTTCCTTCTGGCTGTACGTGTTCTCGGGACTCACCGCGGGCATCGCCGGCCTCATCATCAGCTCCAACGTGAAGAGCGCGGACGGCAACAACGCCGGCCAGCTGCTGGAGCTGGATGCCATCCTCGCCGTCGCGCTTGGCGGCACCTCCCTGGCAGGTGGGCGTTTCACCGTCGCCGGCACCCTGCTCGGTGCACTGATCATCCAGGCGCTGACCTCGGTGATCTATTCCTCCGGCGTGCCACCACAGGCGAACCTCGCGGTGAAGGCCGTGCTGGTGTTCGCGGTGATGCTGCTGCAGTCCGCGGAGTTCCGGGACAGCCTGCGTGGCCTGCTGTTCCGTCCGGGGACACGATGACGCAGGCGCTGGCAAGCCCGCCCGGCCGCCCCGCCCGGCACTGGCGACTGGATGCGCGCCATGTGCCGCTGGTGATCACCGTATCGCTGTTCCTCGCGATGGCGATCGCCGGGTCGATCCTCTACCGCGGCTTCTTCGCGCCGCAGGTGTTCCTGAACCTGCTCATCGACAACGGCTTCCTGTGCGTGGTGGCCGTGGGCATGACCTTCGTGATCCTCACCGGTGGCATCGATCTTTCCGTGGGCGCAGTGGTGGCGCTGGCAACGATGCTGCTGGCCTCGCTGGTGCAGGAACACGGGATCAGCCCGCTGGTGGCGGTGCCCCTGGTGCTGGCCACCGGATGTGCCTTTGGCCTCCTGCACGGCGTGCTGATCCAGCGCTTCCGGCTGCAGCCGTTCATCGTCACGCTGGGCGGCATGTTCCTGGCGCGCGGGCTCAGCTACCTCATCAGCACCGAGTCGATCAGCATCAACCACGCTGCATACCGTGCCCTGGCTGCGGCACGCATCCCGCTGGGATTCGGCAGCCTCTCCAGCGGCGCCGTGATCGCCGTAGTGGTCGTTGCGCTGGGCGTGTGGCTGGCGCAGGCCACGTCATTCGGGCGGACCGTCTACGCCGTCGGGGGAGATGAGTCCTCGGCGCGCCTGATGGGCCTGCGCGTGGACCGCACCGTGGTCGGCGTCTACCTGCTTAGTGGATTCTGCGCCGCGCTGGGCGGCATCCTGATGACCTTCTACATGCTTTCCGGCTACAGCCTGCACGGCCTGGGGCTGGAACTGGATGCCATCGCCGCGGTGGTCATCGGCGGCACCCTTCTGCGCGGTGGCATCGGCTACGTGACGGGCACCTTCGTCGGTGTGCTCATCCTCGGCATCATCCAGACCCTGATCGCCTTCGACGGCACGCTCAGTTCCTGGTGGACCCGCATCGTCGTCGGCGCGCTGCTGCTGGTGTTCTGCCTGCTGCAGCGGGTGCTGGAGAAACGGGGCGGATCCAGCTAGGGCAAGCAGCTACCAGCCGGCAAACACATGCGATTGCAGACCCGCCACATCCATCTGCGCACGGAACAGGCCGCCGGCCAGGGGCTGCTGTGCCAGCTCTTCTGCCGACAGGCCACCGGCGGCCGTAGTGATATAGAGGGTGGAAAGCGCAGGTCCGCCGAAGGCGACCTTGGTGCAGCGGGCGACGGGCAGCTCCAGCTTGCGCAGCAGCTTGCCCTGCGGGTTGTAGCAGCGCACGCCCCAGCCGCCATACAGCGACAGCCATATGTTGCCCAGCGTGTCGACCACCGGCCCGTCAGGGTAGACCCCCGGCTCATCGATGGCCAGGAATTCACGTTTGCCCGAAAGCGCGCCGCTGGCGTCGACATCGAACGCATACATGCGCCGGCCCTGCGTCTCCACGTGGTAAAGCACCCTGCCATCGGGGCTCATCGCCGGGCCATTGGTGATCACGTAGCCGGAGTCCATGCGCTCAAGGCGCGTGCCATCGTAGCGGTAGAGCGATCCGCTGGGCTGCCGGGCGGCATCGTCCATGGTGCCGAACCAGAGGCGGCCCGCGGCGTCGACGTAGCCATCGTTGAGGCGGTTGCCGGGATGCTCCGCATCCACCCGCACCCTGCGCTCGAACTTGCCGCCCAGGGGATCAAAGTGGAACAGTCCGGAGCGCAGGCCGCAGAGATATCCGCCTCCGACGCAGGGAAAGATGAACGCAGTGGATTCCGGCGCGGTGAAGCTGCGCCTTGTGCCACTGGCTGGATGCAGCGCGTGGACCTGCCCCGCGTGGATGTCCACGAACCACAGTTCGCCTGTCGCCGCGTTCCAGGTGGGACCCTCACCCAGTCTCGCACCCAGCGGCCACACGCATTCAGCGGTCGCAATTTGTCCGTTTGTCATTCCAGCCATCCTAACAGGCAGTTTCAACGCAGGAGAGCATCGACATGAAACGCAGCACAATGGTCTTGTGGTTGACGGGCATCATGGCGGCGAGCGCATCAGTGGCAAATGCCGCCGAGGCGATCAAGGAGGATTTCAAGCCTTCCACGCTTAACCAGCCGCAGCAGGCGTACCCGCAGGTGAACTCGCAGGGCTACGCACGCTTCCGCATCGAGGCGCCCGACGCCAGGGCCGTGAGCGTGAGCCTCGGACTGGGCGGCAGTGGCGGCACCACGCTGGCCAAGGGCGCGGACGGCGCCTGGACCGGCACCACCGCAGGCCCGCTGGACGAGGGGTTCCACTACTACCACCTCACGGTCGATGGCGGCACCTTCAACGACCCCGGCACACTGAACTTCTACGGCTCCATCCGTTGGGAAAGCGGCATCGAGATCCCCGCGCAGGACCAGGACTTCTACGCCCTGAAGGACGTTCCGCATGGCCGCGTGCAGCAGGTGCTGTTCCCTTCGCCCAGCACGGGCACCCAGCGCCGGGCATTCGTCTACACGCCCCCGGATTACGAGAAGAACACCTCGCAGCGCTATCCGGTGCTCTACCTGCAGCACGGCTGGGGCGAGGATGAGACGGCCTGGAGCAACCAGGGCCGCGCCAACCTGATCATGGACAACCTCATCGCCGAGAAGAAGACCAGGCCCTTCATCATCGTGATGACCTACGGCATGACCAATGACGTGCGCATCGGGGGGATGGGCAGCTTCGACATCAGCCATTTCGAGAAGGTGCTGGTGAACGAGCTCATTCCCTATGTCGACACCAATTTCCGCACCCTGAAGGACCAGCGCAACCGCGCCATGGCCGGCCTGTCGATGGGTGGCATGGAGACCAGGACCATCACGCTGAAGCACCTGGACAAGTTCTCCCACATCGGACTGTTCAGCGGCGGGTCCATCACCGTCGAGGACATAAACAACACCCCGGGGTTCAAGGACAAGGTGCGCCTGGTGTTCGTCAGCTATGGCAGCCGCGAGCTGGGTGGCAACCGTGGCGGCGGACCCGGCGGCCCCGGCGGCAACCGCGCCGATCCGCAGGCAACCGCCAAGGCCCTGAAGGATGCGGGAATCAATAGTGTGTTTTATGTGTCGCAGAACACCGCGCACGAGTTCCAGTCGTGGCGGCGCAGCCTGCGCGAAATGGCACCGCTGCTGTTCAAGTGAAGTCATAGCCAACAGCCCGGGGCTGCTTTGATGCAGCCCCGTTGTGCCATATGCTCAAGTGAAGGGGAGGTCTTGATGAAACGACCGCAACAGGACGCAGCCGGTATCGCTGGCGGTCCATCGGCACTCACGCGTCGCGAGGCAATTGGCGGAGGGCTGGCCGCGATGGGCGCACTCGCGCTGCCAGGCCTTTGCGCCGCCGCGCAGCCCACGGGCCTTGCAGCGGCCTGGCGCCGGCATTTCCGCATCGGTGTGGCCATGAGCAACCAGATGCTCGACCGGCAGACCGGCCCCGATCTCGACCTCATCGCACGCGAATTCAATTCCGTCACCGCCGAGAACGCGATGAAGTGGGGCGAGATCCAGCCCGACGGGGTCAACTGGCGCCGGGAACGCGCGGACCAGCTGGTCAACTTTGCAGCAAGCCACGACATGCATGTGCTCGGCCACACGCTGGTCTGGCACTCGCAGGTGCCGCGCTCGCTCTTCACCGGTGCCGATGGCGCGCCGGTCTCGCGCGCGGCATTGCTCGGGCGCATGGAGGAACACATCAACTCCATGGTGGGCCGCTACAAGGGTCGCGTGCACACCTGGGACGTGGTCAACGAGGCCATCGACGAGGGCAACGGCTGGCGCGCCTCACCCTGGCAGCGCACCATCGGCGATGACTACATGGAGCAGGCCTTCCGCATGGCCCGCAAGGCCGATCCGGCCGCGAAGCTGCTCTACAACGACTACAACATGCACAACCCCGCCAAGCGCGAGTTCCTGGTGAAGGTGCTGCGCGACTACCTCGATCGCGGCGTGCCCATCGACGGCGTTGGATTGCAGGGCCACCTGGGGCTCACCTACCCGGACATGGAACAATGGGAACGCAGCATTGCCACCTATGCCGGCATGGGGCTTGAAGTGCATGTCACCGAACTCGATGTCGACGTGCTGCCCGGCCCGAACACCGGCGCGGAAATTTCGAACCGCGGCGCCTACTCGGCGGAACTCGACCCGTACAAGGCCGGCCTGCCCGATGAGGTGCAGGAAAAGCTGGCGGACCGCTACGAGCAGATCTTCCGCATCCTGCTGCGCTACAGGGAGCGCGTCGAGCGCGTGACCTTCTGGGGCCTCCACGACGGCATGTCGTGGAAGAACGGCTTCCCGGTCCCTGGCCGCACCAACTATCCGCTTCTGTTCGATCGTGAGCTGAAACCGAAGCCGGCGTATCAGCGACTGATGCGGCTTGCCCAGGCCCAGGCCTGAGCAAGCCAGCCCATTTCCCCGGGGGACACACAAGAATCATGGCCAAGCAGAATCTTTCCACGCGCGAGAAGTTCGGCTTCGGCCTGGGCGACATGTCGAGCAACATCGTCTACCAGGCCATCCTGAACCTTCTGCTCTACTTCTACACCGACGTTTACGGCATCACCGCCGCCTCGGCCGCCCTCCTGTTCCTGGTGGTCCGGATCTACGATGCCGTCATCGATCCGGCACTCGGCGCCCTCGCCGACCGCACGCGCTCCCGGCACGGACGCTACCGGCCCTGGATGCTCTGGATCGCAGTGCCCTACGGTGTGCTGGCGGTGGCCGCCTTCATCACCCCGGACGTGTCCATGCAATACAAGGTGGTCTACGCCTACATCAGCTACATGCTGCTGGTGACGGCCTATTCCGCCATCAACATTCCCTACTCGGCGCTCGGGGGCGCGATGACCGGTGACAGCGAGGAGCGCGCCAATCTCCAGACCTGGCGCTTTGGCCTCGCGATGATCGGTGGATTCCTGGTGACCACTTCGGTACTTCCGCTGGCGCGCATCCTGGGCGGCGGTGGAGACCCGGAGAACCTGCGCCTGGGCTTTCCGTTCGCCATGGGCATCCTGGCGACAATCGCCGTGGTGGGATTCATGGGCTGCTTCGCCCTCACGAAGGAGCGCGTCCACTACGACGAGGATGAGAGCCGGCCAAAGCAGAGCCCGTGGCAGGACATCAAGTCCATGTTCACGAATTCACAGTGGCTCATCATCGGGCTTGTGACGCTGATCATCATGACCCGTGGCGGCATCCAGGGCTCGGCCAAGGCCTACTTCGTCGACTACTACCTGGTGAACAACTATGGCTCGGTGGTCTCCGACAATGCACTGATCACCTGGCTTGCCGGCATCTTCGCGGTGACCGAGAACCTGATCGCGCTGTTCATGGGCCTGACCATGCTGGCCGGCGTGGGCGGCGTGATCGTGGCCAACCGGCTGATCCGCACCCGCTGCAAGGTGCGCATCATGCAGGCGGCGCTGACCGGCACCCTCCTGGTCAACGTGATGCTGTTCTTCATTCCGCGCGAGTGGATGCTGCAGGCATTGCTGCTGACCATGACCGCCAACTTCTTCCACATGATGTTCATCCCGCTGCTGTTCTCCGCCGTGCCCGACACGGTCGACTTCGGCATCAGGACCGTGGGCAAGGGCGCCATGGCCATGTTCTGCGCCGGGCACCTGTTCGTGCTCAGCCTCGGCAATGCCCTGGGCGGTGCTGCCGCCGCAGCCATCCTGGCGGCGTTCGGCTACGTGGCCAACACCGAGCAGACGCCCACCGCGCTGTTCGGCATCAAGCTCGCCTTTGCAGGCAGCTCCATCGTCGGAGCCCTGCTGGTGATCATCTGCCTCAACTGGTACCGGCTGACGCGTGGATGGCAGGAACGCATTGCGCCGGTGGGAGCCTGAAAGAAATGTCTGGAATGATCCGTAACCCCATCCTTCCCGGGTTCAACCCCGATCCCTCGATCGTGCGTGTGGGCGATGACTACTACATCGCCACCTCCACGTTCGAGTGGTATCCGGGCGTTCAGATCCACCATTCGCGTGACCTGGTGAACTGGCGCCTGATCGCCCATCCGCTCGACCGCACCGAACTGCTCGACATGCGCGGCAACCCGGACTCCGGCGGCATCTGGGCGCCTTGCCTCACCTGGGCCGACGGCCTGTTCTGGCTGGTGTACACCGACGTGAAGCGCCACGAGGGCAGCTTCAAGGACATGCACAACTACGTGACCACCTGCCCGACCATCGACGGCCGCTGGTCCGATCCGGTGTACCTGAACAGCAGCGGCTTCGACGCTTCGCTGTTCCACGACGATGACGGGCGCAAGTGGCTGCTGAACATGGAGTGGGACTACCGCCCCGGCCGCCATCCCTTCAACGGCATCCTGTTGCAGGAGTACGACCCCAAGGCCCGCAAGCTGGTGGGACCCGTCCGCAACATCTTCCGCGGCACCGAACTGCGCGTGACCGAAGGCCCGCACATCTACAAGCGCAACGGCTGGTACTACCTGCTCACCGCCGAAGGTGGCACGGGCTACACGCATGCGGTGACCATGGCGCGCTCGCGCAAGCTCGAAGGGCCGTACGAAGTAGATCCCATCAAGCACATCGTCACCTCCAAGGATGATCCCAGGCTGCCCATCCAGCGCGCCGGGCACGGCGACTGGGTGGAAACGCAGAAGGGCGAGGTCTACATCGTGCACCTGTGCGGCCGGCCGCTGTCACTGCATTCCAGCTCTGACCAGCAGCGCTGTCCTCTGGGTCGCGAGACCGCCATACAGAAGGCGTACTGGACCGAGGATGGATGGCTGAGGCTGGCCAACGGTACCAACAAGCCGGATGCAGAAACCCCGGCGCCCGACCTGCCGCTGCATCCCTGGCCGAAAGCGCCCACGCGCACCAGCTTCAACAGCGCGCAGCTGCCGATCGACTTCCAGTGGCTGCGTTACCCTTGGGACGAGGGCCTGTTCACGCTGAAGGCGCGTCCGGGGTTCCTGCGCCTGCTGGGCGCCGAGTCATTCGGTTCCTGGTTCCGCCAGTCGCTGATCGCGCGCCGCCAGCAGGCCTTCTGCTTCACGGCCACCACCAGGGTGGAGTTCGAGCCGGACACCCTGCAGCAGGCCGCGGGCCTCATCTGCTACTACAGCGCGCAGAAGTTCCACTACCTCAACGTCACCTGCGACGAGGAAGGCCGCAAGCACCTGGCCGTGATCAGCTGCCTGGGTGATGAGCGTTTCAACCTCTCCTATGCACCGGGCATCAGGGCCACCCCGCTGCCCCGCGGCAAGGCCGTGTGGCTGCGTGCCCGCGTGGCCTTCGACAAGCTGAAGTTCTCCTGGTCGCTGGACGGCGAGCAGTGGAATGCCTTCGAGGGCGAGCTGGACTATTCGCTGATTTCGGATGAGGCCGGCCGTGGCTATTCCAAGAGCTTCACCGGTGCCTTCGTGGGCATGGCCTGCCACGACATCAGCGGCCGGCAGCAGCCGGCTGATTTCGAGTTCTTCGACTACCTCGAAGAATGAGGCCGCAGGGGCGCCACGCGGGCGCGGCGCCCCTGTCCTTCCTCAGACCGCCTTGCGCGTCAGCTCGCCGTTGAGCAGGCGCTGGATATTGCGCGGATTGGCATTGCGCAGCTCCGGCGGCAGCTGCGCGTCGGTGTAGCCCTGGTAGCACACCGGCCGGGCAAAACGCAGGATCGCGGCCGTGCCCACCGAGGTGAAGCGTGCATCGGTGGTGGCCGGATACGGCCCGCCGTGGTTCATCGCATGGCAGACCTCCACCCCGGTGGGGAAGCCATTGATGATCACGCGCCCGGCGACTCGCCCGGCCGCATCCAGCAGCTCACCCGCAGCGGCAAGGTCCGCTTCGGTGGCCTGCAGCGTTGCGGTGAGCTGGCCCTCCAGGGCGCGCGTACAGGCCACCATCTGGGCGATGTCATCGGCCAGGACCACCAGCGTGAACGGCCCGAAAGCCTCCGTGGCGAGCTCAGGATTGGCCAGGAAGCGCGCAGCATCGGTGACGGCCACGCTCGGTTGCGCTTGCGCTCCAGCGCCGCCCACCGGCGCGCCGGACTGGGCCACGGTCTTCACGCCCGCCACGGAGACGACACGCTTGCGGTTCTCCTCGAAGGCACGGCGAATGTCGCCGGTAAGCATGGTGCCGGCAGGACCCTCGCCCACCAGCTTCGACAGGGTGGCGATGAGGCTGTCGGCTTCCTTGCCTTTCAGGGCGAAGACCAGCCCGGGCTTGGTGCAGAACTGGCCCACACCCATCGTGAAGGACGCAAAGAGCCCCTGGGCGATGGCTTCGCCGCGCGTGCGCATGGCGTCCGGCAGCAGGAAAGTGGGATTGATGCTGCTCATCTCCGCGAACACCGGGATGGGATGCGGGCGCGCCGCAGCCGCGTTGAACAGCGCGCGGCCCGCCGCGTGTGATCCGGTGAAGCCCACGGCCGCGGCGGCGGGGTGCCGCACCATGGCCATGCCCACGGTGGATCCACCGCCGTGCACCATCGAGAAAACCCCGGCGGGCAGGCCGCTGTCGGCCACGGCGCGGGTGATGGCCCCCGCCACGAGCTCGGCGGTGCCTGGATGCGCGCGGTGTGCCTTGACCACCACGGAGCAGCCCGCAGCCAGGGCCGAGGCGGTATCTCCGCCGGCCGTCGAGAAGGCCAGCGGAAAATTGCTCGACCCAAACACAACCACCGGGCCCAGCGGCACCAGCATGCGGCGGATGTCCGGACGCGGCAGCGGCTGGCGATCCGGCAGCGCCGTGTCGATGCGTGCATCCACCCATGAGCCTTCGCGCACCACCTGCGCGAACAGCCGCAGCTGTCCACAGGTGCGACCGCGCTCGCCCACCAGGCGTGCAGTGGGCAGGCCGGTTTCGGCCACTGCGCGTTCGATCAAGGCGTCGCCGAGTCCCTCGATGGCATCAGCGACGCGCTCGAGGAATTTCGCCCTTTCTTCCGCAGGCCGGCGACGGTAGTCGTCGAAAGCCGCGGCAGCCGCATCCATGGCACGCGCGGCCTCCTCGGTGGTGGCTTCGTGGAAGGCCGGCTCGAGCGTGCTGCCGTCGGCCGGGTTGGCGGCTTTGAAGGAGTTGACTCCCGTCTTGCCCCGCTCTCCGGCGATGAGGCTGGTTCCCTGCAGATTCATGTGTCGCTCCTGGACTCTCGGTTGGTGCGGCGCTTCAGGCCACCGTGTTGCGCAGCGTGCCTGCCGGCTCGATGGTGATGCGGATCTCATCGCCGTGATCGAGCGTGAATGCATCGGGCGGCACGATGCCCGTGCCGGTCATCAGCCATGCACCGCTGGGGAAATTGTTGTCACGGAACAGGTACTCGGCCAGCGATGGCAGCGGCCGCTTGATGCGGCCCACATGGGTTTCGCCGGAGAACATTGCCGCGCCGCCACGCAGGATGGTCATCACGATCGCGGTGTCGGCGGAAGGCAGCTGGTCCGTGACCACCAGGCAGGGCCCGAGTCCCGCGCTGCCGGCATAGGTCTTGGCCTGCGGCAGGTAGAGTGGATTCTCGCCCTCGATGTCGCGCGAGCTCATGTCGTTGCCCACGGAGAAGCCGAAGATGCGGCCGGCCGAATTGATCGCCAGCGTGAGTTCGGGCTCGGGCACATTCCACTTCGAGTCGCTGCGGATGCGCACCTTGCCGCCGGGCCCGATCACGCGCTGGGGCGTGGCCTTGAAGAACAGCTCCGGCCGCGCGGCGTTGTACACGCGGTCGTAGAAATTGCCGCCGCCGGCTTCGCGCGCTTCTTCCATGCGCGCCGTCATGCTGCGCAGGTAGGTGACACCGGCCGCCCAGACCTCCTGGCTCTGGATGGGCGCGAGCAGCGCCGATTCGGCCGGCGCCGCCGCCGCGGGCGCGCCAGCGAGGCGCTCGTTGAGCCACGCCGAAGGATCGTCGGCCCGGAACAGCTCGTCGAAACCTGCCGCAGCCGGCAGCTGGCGGAACGTACCCGCCTGCTCCAGCACCATTCCCTGCGCCGTTGCATATACCCGGATCATCGTGTGGAGCACTCCTCGGAAAGGATATTCATTACGATATGGACCCCTGCTGGTTTTCACGCTCGACGGGTCGGACCATCATGATAGCGTCTGCAGCACTTTCACGGCTGCCACGGAAGGGAACAATGTTGCGAATCCTTGCCCTCGTGCTGTGCTCGATTTGCTGCACAGCCGCCTCCGCCGCCGCGCCCACACCTGATCGCATCGCGCTGTCGATCGACGCAGGCAAGCCCGGCGCGACGATCAACCGTCATATATTCGGCCAGTTCGCGGAGCATCTCGGCTTCGGCATCTACGAAGGTGTATGGGTGGGCAGGGATTCGCCCATCCCCAACACCCGCGGCATCCGCAAAGACGTGGTGGCGGCGCTGCGCGAACTCAAGGTGCCCAACGTGCGCTGGCCCGGCGGCTGCTTCGCCGACTATTACCACTGGCGCAGCGGAATCGGCCCGAAGCGCGCAGTGACCCTCAACCCGGACTGGGGCGGAGTGACCGAACCCAACACCTTCGGCACCCATGAGTTCATGGACTTCGCCGAACAGATCGGCGCCGCGCCCTTCATCTCCATCAACCTGGGCAGCGGCACGGTGCAGGAAGCGGCCGACTGGATGGAGTACATGACCTCCGCACAGGAGACCACGCTGGCGCAGGAGCGCGCCGCCAACGGCCGCAAGGAGCCCTGGCAGGTGCCCATCCTCGGCATCGGCAACGAGAGCTGGGACTGCGGCGGCAACATGACGCCGGATTTCTACGTGGACCAGATGAAGATGCACGCGCGTTTCGCGCGCAACTACCACCCGCAGCAGCAGGAGGGACCCAACCGCATGCTGCGCATCGCCGTCGGTCCGGGTGGCGGGGAGCCCCGCTTCACCGAGTGGACCGAGACGGTGATGAAGGCCTGGCAGAACCGCAAGTGGAGCTGGGACATCGAGGGCATCTCGCTGCACAACTACACCGTGCTCAACTGGGACAACAAGCACGTGTCGGTGGGCTTCGATGAGAAGGGCTACGCGGAGATCCTCCAGCACACGCTGAAGATGGACACCCTGATCCGCCAGCACAGCGCCATCATGGATCGCTACGACCCGGAGAAGAAGCTGATCCTCGCGGTGGATGAGTGGGGCGGCTGGTATGCGCCCAGCCCCGGCAGCAACCCGGGCTTCCTGGTGCAGCAGCACACGGTGCGCGATGCGCTGCTGGCCGCGCTGAACCTGAACATCTTCGCGCGCCATGCCGACCGCGTGCGCATCGCCAACATCGCGCAGATGATCAATGTGCTGCAGGCCATGATCGTCACCGAAAAGGAGAAGATGCTGCTCACGCCCACCTACCACGTGTTCCGGATGTACGTGCCCTTCCAGGACGCGACCTTCGTGCCGGTGAGCCTGGAGGCGGGTTTCTGGACGCATGGCCCCATCGCGCTGCCGCGGGTGGACGCGATTGCCGCCAAGGGCAAGGACGGGAAGCTGTGGGTGTCGCTCACCAACATCGATCCCTCCCGCCCCGTGCAGATCGATGCCTCGCTGGCCGGCTTCACCGCCCGCTCGGCCACGGGCGAGACCCTGACGGGCGACAAGGTGGACAGCCAGAACAGTTTTGCCTCGCCGAATGCCGTGGCACCGAAGCCGCTGGCAGCTAGCGTGGAAGGCGGAAGGCTCAGGGTGACGCTGCCGCCGAAGTCGGTCAGCGTGATCGCGCTGCAGCCGTAACGCCGCCCGCAAAAAAGCCGGACCAGCGTGAAGCGGGTCCGGCTCTTTCCGATCAACCAGCTTGGACTGTCAGTTCAGCCTGAACTGACAGTCGAGCCGGAACTATCAGTTCAGCTTGATCTGCACGTCGACGCCGGCGGGCAGCTCGAGCTTCATCAGCGCGTCCACCGTCTTGTCGGTGGGGTCGAGGATGTCCATCAGGCGCTTGTGGGTGCGCAGCTCGAACTGGTCGCGCGCATCCTTGTCGCCGTGCGGGGAGACCAGCACGGTGAATTTTTCCATCTTGGTGGGCAGCGGCACCGGGCCGCGCACGGTGGCACCGGTGCGCTTGGCGGTCTCGACGATTTCCTTTGCCGAGTTGTCGATCAGGCGATGATCGAACGCCTTCAGGCGGATGCGAATGTTCTGGTTGGCCATCTGATTTCTACCTTGGTTCCAAATCTTTACTTGAGGATCTTCGCGACCACGCCGGCGCCGACGGTCTTGCCGCCCTCGCGGATGGCAAAGCGCAGGCCCGCATCCATGGCGATGGGGGCAATCAGCTCCACCGTCATCTTGATGTTGTCG